>OLJW01000084.1_pt1 | contig 131706 bp, 102 predicted proteins | sample 1603411 | NCBI WGS metagenome assembly OLJW01 (sample SAMN04168659, study PRJEB22393) | human gut metagenome | biome: human gut microbiome; feature: stool | host: Homo sapiens | collected 2014-05-12 | reverse complement strand
GATGCAGGGTTTTATGGCGGAAGACCATTGGAGCAGGAACGAGTGTCCGGTTAGGTTTTCCGAACGCCCGACCGGTGGTGTCTGAGCGAAGCGAGTTCCGCCGGTCAGTGAAGGAAAGCCTTAACGGACCGGTCCAGGCGAACCGGTCGGACAGCACAAAACCCGGAATCGGAATAGAAAGAAAAAATATACCTGCCATAAAATTAAAGAAAGGGAGAATTGAAGGTTACTCTTCTTTTCTCCCTTTTTCAGATTATAGGACGTTTTAATTATACACTCAGCTTTTAGAACTGTAACAGCATTGCTCCGCAGGAGTAGCCCCCGCCGAAAACGGTAAGGCCGACCAGGTCTCCGGGTTTCACTTTATGCAGGTTTTCGGAGAGAGAGATGGCACAGCTCGGGCTGCCGGTGTTACCTCGTTGTTCGATATTCATCAGAAAACGTTCCTCCGGGATATCGGTTTGCCTGGCTATCGTTTTGATAATGCGCTGGTTGGCCTGATGCGAAGAAATCCAATTCAAATCCTGGACAGTCTTACCATAACTTTGGGTTACCTTTTCTAAAGCTTCGACCATATAATGACAGGCATTGATAAATACATCGCGTCCTTCAGGCATTCCGATGCCACCGTTCTGTGGGCGGAGATACACCGCTTCGGCTGCTTTGCCGATGTGTCCCAGACCTTGGGTGTAGATATCGATAATTCGGGGATCATGCCCGCTATAATTCCCGGCAGAGACAAAAAACGCTACAGCACCGTCTCCCCATAGGTGGCCGCTTTGCGGATCGTTTTCGTTGGCATAGGCTGTGTTGTGTTCTGCTCCGATGATCAGGGCTTTGGTCGCTTTCCCCAGAGCAAAATAGCCTTGTGCAATTTCCATCGCATTGATAAAAGAAGAACAGGCTGAGGAAACACTCACACATTTGGCGTGCTCGATGTGATAACGGCGTTGCACCATATGGGCCGGGGTGGCAACGGTATCGTAGGGGGAATAGGTTGCTGCGATGATTAAATCGATTTCCTCCATGGGATAAGGCAAATCGGTAGTGGCAAGATCCACTGCTTTTATCCCCATCGTATTGGTGTTTTCATTTGCAGCTGCTTTACTGCGGTTTTTGATACCGGTCCGGGAATAAATCCATTCGTCGTCCAGACCGTTTACTTCCTTGAAGTAAGAATTAGGAACCACAGAGTCCGGTAAATAGTGGGAAATTTTGTTGATAAACAATTCCATAGATTTAGCATTATGTTTCTGTTAGCTGTGATTTTGACATCAAACCTTCGTGCTAACAAGAAGTATGCCATATCCTCAGCCTTTGTTTAATATTCCATTAAATAGTAAGTCGACATATTCACGCAGCGACTGATAATTCCTTTTCCGGTGCCCGATGATAATAAAGGGTTGCTCCAGACTTTTGAACATAATCAGCAGCGTTTTTGCGAATGAGGAAGGATTATTGATATTGAAGAGGCCTTGCTCTTTACCGTTCTGCAAGATACGGGTTAGCAATTGCCGTTCTTTCATATCGATACCCTTACGCAACTGTTCAACTCGCAAATTGTTGAAAATAAAATCATAACGGATGTATTTGTTCTGACGGACCAGATTGTCGATCACATTGAACCGCGCTAAAATATATAATTTTAATTTGCGGTCGGGAGGAAGTGCAGAGTCTGCGGCCTTCTGCAATTTCTCATTAATGTCTTTGACATGATCCTCGACTACATAGTGATAAATCTCTTCTTTACTCTTAAAATGCATATATAAAGTCCGCCGACTCATGTTTGCTGCCTGAGCAATATCATTCATCGTTGCTTTATAAACGCTCATTTCTGAGAAAAGAGACTTGGCAACATGTATGATTTTATTCTTTGTCTTACTTAATTTTGTTCTCATAAATCTTGCGGTTGTGACTTTAAATTGCACAAAACACAAAATTTTGTGCAATTATAGCTATTTTCTATGACATTTATGGGCAAAGATAGTTTTTTTAACGGAAGAAAATGAGGTTTTGAGGATTGTTAAGTGTTCCAACGATTGCATAACCCCGGTATTTTATGTTTTATCTCTCTCCGATTCGTGTAAAAGGATGACAAATGTCATGTTTTATTGTTGAAGCGGGTGGTATCTTTGCGCGCGAATTGGGAGAGGTGGTGGAGGTGGCGATCGTTTTTTACAGCGTGTAATTTAATTGTCTGATTATGAATGTTACAAAAGTTTCCTTCTACAAGGAAAAAATTTTTTCGGCCCGGTGGTTTCAAACTTGGGGAACTCTTTTATTGGGATCTATGGTGATAGCGACCGGTTACACTTTTTTCATGACTCCCTACCAGATCGTTCCGGGAGGAATTTATGGTATTTCTACCATTTTGAACTGGAAACTGGGATTCCCGATCGGTATGGCGGCATTGTGTTTTAACCTGCCGTTGAGTTTGATCGGTTTTAAAATATTAGGCCGTGATTTCGGTTTGAGGACTTTTATCTGCTTTTGGTTGGTAGCTTTGTTTGCCGACGGTTTTCCGTGGGCTCTGGAACATTGGTGTGGCTATACGGCAGAATTTGCACATGATCCCCTGCAATTGGTCAAAGGAGGTATCGACAATCCCGATGCAACGAAGGAAGGGGTATTGTTGGCCAGTATCTTCGGAGGTGTGGTTATCGGAGTCGGAGCCGGATTGATTTTCAAGACCCGTTCTTCGAGTGCCGGTACGGATGTTTTGGCTGCCGTATTACATAAATTGACCCGCAGGCCTTTGGGGATGATGCAGATGACTGTCGACCTGATTATCGTGGTATTGGGTTTTGTGGCTTTCCCGGATTGGAAAACTCCGTTTTATTCCCTGATCACTATTTTTATTATGGGGAAAGTAATCGATATTGTCATCGGTGGGTATTCCAGCGATAAAACTTTTTTCATCATATCCGAAAAAACAGAAGAATTACGTCGGTTTATACTTTCGGAATTACACCGGGGCGGCTCTATCGTACCGGTCAACGGGATGTGGAACCGTTCGGAGAAAGAAATGATTATGACGGTCGTCAACCGTAAAGAGGTGACTACTTTGCAACGGGCCATCCAGCATATCGATCCTCATGCTTTTACCATGATCCTGAATGCTCAGGAGATTATGGGGCAAGGATTTAAACGGATGGATTGGGACGATAACAAGTAAATACCTGAGTTGCACGGTCGAAAATGCCCTGGAGCCAGGCGATAGTCATGCCGTAGTTGCTGACCGGAATCCGGGCATCGATGGCCGGTTGCAGACGGTGGCGCAATTGGGTGGCTGTGATCATACAGCCTCCGCATTGAATGATCAGGGCATAATCCGTTATCGGACGTTCGATCCGGTCTAAGCCGGTGATATGGTCGAATTCCAGCTGCTTTCCGGTATACTTGCGAAGAAGGGCGGGGATTTTGACCCGGCCGATATCTTCACAGGAAACATGATGGGAACAGGATTCGAGCAGAAGAATCCGGTCGCCGTCTTTCAGTTCCGGGATGCGGGAGGTCCCGGCCAGATATCGGTCGAAATTGCCTTTATGGTGTGCCAGAATAATGCTGAAACTGGTGAAAGGAATATCCTGGGGAATCCAGGGGGCTATTTTGCCGAATACCTGACTATCTGTGATTACCAGGTCCGGTCGTAACGAATTCCGCTGAAAATAAGTCGTGATTTCTTCGGGTTGGACGACAATACCGATACCATGCCGGTCCAATATCTCTCTTAACATTTGTACCTGAGGCAAGATCATCCGGCCTGTCGGAGCTTCCGAATCGATGGGGGTGACCAGCATAACCACTTGGCCGGGACAAACCAGATCCCCTAACAGAGAGGAAGAATTTTGCCGGTTTACCAAAGTGCCGATTTTTTGAATCAGCATTTCTCTTTTAGCCTGGCAAGTGGAGAAACCGATAACCGGGGTACCGTATTTTTGCAAGAGTTTTTCCCGAAGTTGCTCCTGTAAAGGTTCCAGGTCCGATTTATTGTGTACGATCAAAAAAGGAAGTTTTAACTTTTGAAATTCTTCGGTCAGTATTTCTTCGAAATGACCGAATCGGTTGCCGGTGATCACCAGTAAGGCTGCATCGGCTTGCCGGATGGTTTCGAACGTTTTTTTTACCCTTAATTCCCCGAGTTCACCTTCGTCATCCGTTCCGGCAGTGTCGATTAAAACGACCGATGCAACTCCCGGGATTTCATAACTTTTCTTTACCGGGTCTGTTGTCGTGCCGGCAATGGGGGAGACAACGGCTTTGTCCTGTTGTAAAATCGTGTTGACGATAGAACTTTTTCCGGTATTTCTCCGGCCGGTGATGACGAGATGAAATTTATCCATGAATCGGGGTTATTTATACATGCTGACTTCTTCTGCTGTGATTGTCGGGCTTCCGAGAATAATCAAACGTTCGACGACGTTACGGAGTTCACGGATATTTCCGGTCCATTCGTAACTTTTCAGCGCTTGTAAAGCTTCCGGTGTAATATTTTTTTGTGCTATCCCCATTTCGTTGCAAATGGTTTCCAGAAAATAGGTCACTAACTCGTCGATATCTTCCGGACGGTCTTTCAAAGGGGGAACTTCGATAATTATAACACTCAGACGGTGGTATAAATCTTCCCGAAACCGTCCTTTGGCAATCTCTTCTTTCAGATTTTTATTGGTTGCTGCGATGACCCGCACATCTATCTGAATATCCGTGTCGCTTCCGATCCGGCTGATTTTATTTTCCTGTAAGGCCCGGAGTACTTTAGCCTGTGCTTCCAGGCTCATATCCCCGATTTCGTCGAGGAATAAAGTCCCTCCCGAGGCTAGTTCGAATTTCCCTTTCTTCTGTTTGATCGCCGAAGTGAACGATCCTTTTTCGTGTCCGAACAGTTCGCTTTCGATCAGCTCCGAAGGAATAGCTGCACAGTTGACTTCTATAAAAGCTCTGTCGTTACGGTGACTTTTTTCGTGCAACTGATGGGCTACCAATTCTTTACCACAACCGTTCGGTCCAGTGATGAGTACCCGGGCATCGGAAACCGCCACTTTATCGATCATGATACGGATATGATTCAATGCATCCGAATGGCCGATCATCTCGTATTTCTTACTGACTTTGGTTTTTAGCTTTTGGGTCTCCTCGATAAGCTGGTTTTTGTCCGTTGCGTTTTTGATCGTAATCAGAATCCGGTTCAGGTCCAGCGGTTTCTCGATGAAATCGTAAGCTCCTTTTTTGATGGCTTCGATAGCTGTATCTATGGTGCCGTGTCCCGATATCATGATGACCGGCACATCGGAAGTAAATTCTTTGATTCGTTCCAGTACCTCGATTCCTTCCATTTTAGGCATTTTGATATCACAGAACACCACCTCCGGTTTTTCAGTTTTCACCGACACCAATCCCTCCATGCCGTTTTCAGCTAATACGACTTCGTGTCCTTCGAAAGAGAGAATGTCTTTCATCGAATTACGGATGCTACGTTCGTCGTCGATTACAAGTATTTTTGCCATGGTCATTTTTTTTACACGGATAGCAAAATTAGGAATAATTTCGAAATCCTCAAATTTCCGAATCTTCAAATGTTTTCATAGCTTTGTAGCTAGGATGATTGTCAAATTATTTGGAATACGCTTATGAGATATATTTTATCTGTTCTGATTGTTTTTTGTTTGATTTGTCCCGATACGCTGGGACAGCGTAAAAAAGTAGGAGTCGTGCTGAGTGGTGGGGGGGCGAAAGGAGTTGCTCATATCGGTGTGCTGAAAGTGCTCGAGGAAGCGGGGATTCCGATCGATTATATTTCCGGGACGAGTATGGGGGCTATTGTCGGAGGGTTGTATGCCGTCGGATATAATGCCAAGGCGCTGGATAGTTTGGTCAGGATGCAGAACTGGCCTTTCTTGCTGAGCGATAAGGTATATCGTTTCAACCAGCCTTTTACCGAGAAAGAATCCAATGAGAAATACCTCATTTCCCTTTCTTTTTCCCAGGAAAAAGGTTTTTCGGTACCGGCAGGTTTCGTGAGCGGACAGAATATTTATAACCTGTTTTCCGAATTGACCATCGGTTTTCACGATTCGATTCCGTTCCGGGATTTACCGATTCCGTTCGCTTGTGTGTCGGCCAATATGATCGATGGGAAAGAAGTGGTGATGGACAAGGGGATACTGCCTTTGGCGATGCGGGCGAGTATGGCTATCCCGGGAGTTTTCGCTCCCGTAACTATCGATAGTATGGTATTGGTAGACGGAGGTATCTCGAATAATTTTCCCGTGGATGTGGCTAAAAATATGGGAGCCGAAATTACCATCGGGGTGGATCTCAGCACAGGGTTGAAAGATGAGAAAGGACTGGATAATATCATGGGGATCGTCGATCAGCTGACGGCTTTTATGGGCATGAAGAGTTATGAGAATAATAAAGCGATGGTGGATTTGTATATGAATCCGGATCTGAAAGGATTTACTGCGGCCAGTTTTACTGCGGAGGCTATCGATACGATGATTCAAAGAGGAGAACGGGTAGCCCGGGCCAATTGGGATAAAATTATGGCTTTGAAGAAACAGATCGGTCTTGAACCGGACGAAGATGCTGCTCCCCATCTCGAAAACAGGTTTTTGGAAACAGACACTCTTATTATAGGAAAAATTTCTATCGAAGGAGTGAAGGAAAAAGATGAAAAATGGATACAACGGCAAATCGGGATCAAAGAATTTTCTGTCATCACCATGGATGATTTACACAAAGCGATTTCTTTTTTATACGGTACCGGGGCTTTTGCCAATGTAAACTATGCCCTCAACGGGGATCAGATTTATGACCTGACGCTACGGCTGAAAGAAAAACCGGCCAGTTCACTGAATCTGGGATTCCGTTTCGACTCGGAAGAAATGGCTTCGATCCTGTTGAATACAACCCTTAGCCATAGGGCGTTGAGGGGGTCCAGACTGTCGATTACCGGACGTTTGAATAAAAACCCTTACGTATTGGTGGATTATTCTTTCGGCAGTAATATGCTGAGAAAATTGGGCGTATCCTATATGTTCAAATACAACGATATCAATCTGTACGATAAAAAAGACAAAGTCGATAATATTACTTTCTCTTATCATCGCGGAGACCTGAATTTATCGGATATTTATTTCCGGAATTTCAAATTTCAATTGGGGTTACGGTATGAATATTTCAATTATAAATCCGTCCTGTACAATACCGATTATATAGCGGAAAATCTGAAGTCACAGGGATTTGCCAGCTACTATGCTTTAGCTCATTTCGATACTTACGATAAGAAATATTTTCCGGACAAGGGGATGAGTTTCCGGGCTGATTATTCACTTTACACCGATAATATGGTCAATTATGACGGGCATGCTCCTTTTTCGGCCTTATCGGCCGATTTCGAACCGACCGTCCGGCTGACCCGTAGGGTATATCTTTTGCCGGCTTTGTACGGAAGGGTATTGATCGGACGCGATATAGCCATTCCTTATCTGAATTATGTCGGTGGAGAAGTAGCCGGAAGGTATATGAATCAGCAATTGCCTTTTTACGGTATCCATAATCTGCAGGTGTTCGATAATTCGGTGGTCGTGGGGCGTTTACAGTTGAGATATCGCTTGGGAATGAGGCATTACATCACTTTAACCGGGAATTATGCCAAACAGTCGGAAAGCTTTTTCGATATTCTGAAAGGAGACGATGTTTGGGGTGGAGGTGCCGGTTATGCTTATAATTCCATTATCGGACCGATCAGTGTCACCTTCGATATGTCCAATTGGGACCAGAAATTAGGGGTGTATTTCAATCTCGGCTATTATTTTTAAATTGGAGTAATTGTAATAAAAACGGAAATAAATGGGAAAATATTGGATTTGCATCTGTTTGGCCTGGGGGTTAGGGATCGGAGGTTGTACACCGGTACAGCAATATCGGTATACCGAAGGAAAGATTTACGGTACATTTTATCATATATCCTATGCTTCTGACGAGGATTTGAAAGAGGAAATTCTCCGGCAAATGGAGTCGGTAAACGCTTCTCTTTCCATGTTTAATCCCGAATCGGTTATTGCCCGTCTGAACCGCAACGAGACGGATAGTACAGATGCTCTGTTTCAGAAAATGTATGCGATGGCTTTGCAAGTAAACCGGAAAACCGAAGGAGCTTTCGATATTACGGTCGGACCTTTGGTCAATGCCTGGGGATTCGGTTTTAAACAAAATTCTTTCCCGGATTCTGCCCGTATAGATACATTACGGCAATTTGTAGGTATGGATTTACTGACTTTGACGGAGGGGAAATTGCAGAAAAAATACCCGGAAATTACGCTGGATGCCAGTTCTATTGCTAAAGGACTTGGAGTAGATTTGGTGGCCGAATACTTCGAGCGTAAAGGCTTGAACGATTATATGGTAGAGATCGGAGGAGAGGTCAGGGCCAAAGGACAAAGCAGTAAAAAACGGCCCTGGCGGATAGGAATCGACCGTCCCGAGGAAGATGTGACCGCTCGGAACCGCCGGTTACAAATGATTGCCGGACTGAGTCAGGGGGCTTTGGCTACTTCGGGCAACTACCGGAATTTTTATGTGCACGACGGTAAAAAGTATGCCCATACGATAAATCCCAAGACAGGTTATCCTGTTCAGACCGAAGTGCTCAGTGCATCGGTTTATGCTCCTACCTGTATGGAAGCCGATGCTTATGCCACTGCTTTTATGGTATTGGGATTGCAAAAAGCCCGGCAGATTGTTTTGGCCGATCCTGAACTGGAAGGCGCTTTTATTTATCTGGAAGAAGGAAAAATGAAAAACTGGATTTCACCTGGCTTTGAAAAATTGATTGTAGAAAAATAGAGAGGAGTGAGGGAAAATGATGAAGAGAATCGTATTTATACTCATCATTTGTTTTTGGGTTGGAAGGGTACTGGCTATAGACCATAGGATTCCGGCAGTACAAGATTCTGTGCGCCTGGATACCGTTAAGAAAAGTTTACAGGCACAGTCTTTACAACATCTTTTGGAGCGGGATTCCTTGCCACTGATGACCTTACCGGTTGATGCACAGATGAAGATGTCTCCGGTGTATTTACCGGATAGTCTGATCCGGGATACCCTGCGGTATGAATATACCAAAATTAAAGACTTTGCCTATAAGGCGAAATGGACGAAAGAACTTTATAAAATGGTCTTCGTCAATCCCCATCGTGGATATCTGAATGTCATGCGTACGCAGAACAGTGAGGAACGATTTAAAGCTTATTCCGGGAAAGTGATTCATGATATTTCTATTGTTGTTCTGCCTCCTTATGGGACTAGTGTTTACGATACCACTTACTTCGAGGAAGATATGGGATGGCTGAAAAACTTAGCCAACAAAACCCATATGAAAACGGCCGAAAAAGTAATCCGCAGGCAGTTGACGATAAAACCCGGCATGTTATTGGTACCTTTTGAGTTGGTGCAAAATGAAATTTTGTTGAGAAGATTGGATTATATCGATGATGCGAATATGATCGTTACGGAAGATCCGGACAACCCTGCTCAGGTGAATGTTACCCTCATTTGTAAAGATCAGCTTTCGTGGGGAGCGACGGTCGAATCGAATTTCTTGAATTCTTTCGATATCGGACTCGAAAATAAAAACTTTATGAAATTGGGACATGTCCTGAATTATGAGTTCAGTTACCGGGGAACCAAAGACAAAAAATGGGGAAACGAGTTGGAATATAAGGTGAACAGTCTTTGGGGGACTCATATCAACATCCGGGGATATTACCGCAATGATTACCGTGAAAAAGAAGTTTTCGTAGATGTCGAAAGGCAATTCCTGACCAACCGGATGAAATGGGCCGGAGGGATGGGAGTAGGACGTGTTTTTTATTCGGATGATTTACCGGACCGGAATGTAAACCGGTTGGAAGAGTTGTTCAATTATCATTATCAGGACGTATGGTTAGGTAAATCTTTTTTGTTGCCTTACCGGTATAGCTATAACCAGAATATGTTTCTGACGGGGCGTTTTTTTACGACCCTTTTCAATAATCGTCCTTTGGTTACAGACGATACCAACCATTTGTATTATAACCGGAGGGATTATTTTGCCGCTTTTACTTACATCAAAATGAAGTATTATAAGGCCAATCTGATCTATGATTTCGGGCGTACGGAAGATATTCCTACGGGATTGATGCTTAGTCTGACCACGGGGTATGAAAAGAGTGAATTCGATAATTATGGCTATATCGCCGGAGAGTGTCACTATTCCCATTTTAATAAATACGACGAGCGTTATTACGCCCTGGAAGCAGCCTTGGGGTCTTATGTCAACGAAGACGGTTTCACCCGGGGGACGCTGAAATTGGGAGCCAGTCATATCAGTAATTTGTGTAGCTGGGGCAGTTTTAAATTCCGTTTCTATAACGACGTACATTATGTGAAAGGAATCCGGCGTTATCCGGGCGATTTTTTGTATATGGAAGATCGGAATATTCGCGGATTTTCATCCGATACACTAAGAGGAAATCAAAAACTGTCGTCTTCTTTGGCGACTACTTTTTTCTTGCCCTATATTAAAAAAGGATTCCGGGTTTCCATTTCTTCTTTCTGTGATTTCGGTGTGATTGCCGCCGACAATAAAAAATTGGTACACAGCAAAACGTATTGGGGATTCGGGGTAGGAGTCAACCTGAGAAACGATAATGTCGTCATTAAAAATATTTCTTTTCGTTTTGCCGTTTATCCTACTATTCCTGAGGATGGCAGGAGTTTTCAAGCGATACTTTCCAGTGGGAACAGAGGCAGTTTTTATGATTATCACGTAACAAAACCACAGGTGATTCAGTATGAATAGGAAATACGGATAGATCATGACAAGTTTTGCGTCATCTGATATTTGGTTAGCTTTTATTATGACTCTGGTTGCAGCGATTTCTACTTTTATGGGAGCGATGACGTCGTTATATTTCAGAAAAGTCAACCAGGTTACCCTCTCGGTCATTTTGGGATTTGCAGCCGGAATAATGATTTATACCGCTTTTATGAAACTGATGCCCGATTCGATCAGCATCCTATCCTCCCAATTGTCTTATGCTCAGACGAAAATCACCAGTACGGTCTGTTTTTTTGTCGGTATCGTTTTGTTGTATCCTTTAGGATATCTGGTGAAGTTGTGGAAGAAAAAAGAGGTGGAACGCTACGACGCTTCACTTCAATATTACCGGCGGGTAGCGATATTGGTGCTTCTGACGATTACCGCCCATAGTTTCGTCGAAGGGCTGGCGACTTTTCTGTCGTTTTTGGCTACTCCTTTGGTGGCTATTCCTCTGGTTCTTTCTATTATTGTCCACAACTTTCCCGAAGGGATGACGATCGGAGCCCTGTTTAATAAAATCAGTGATTCGATGAATCGCCGCCGGGCTATATTCTACAGTGTGATCGCTTCCTTATTCGAACCGATCGGAGCCCTGATGGCTTATATTTTTATTCTGAAATATTCTAATCCGGTTTTAACCGGAATACTGAAAGCTTTTCTTTCCGGACTATTGGTAGCCACTGCACTGAATGAACTGATTCCCAATTCCCAACTGAAAGGGAACCGGAAGGTGTCGGTACAGAGTATTATTTTAGGCATGTTTATTATGGGTGTCGTCTTGGTCAGTGCTTCGATTTTTTAAAATTTTACAACAATTGTAATTATTTTCAGAATTTTTTAACGTTTCTCCGGTCTGAGGTTTGGAGGATGTGCCTCTGCGGTTTATCTTTGCTGAAAATATAAAGATAGGGTATTTTTTTGATTCATAAATAATTAATTGGTTGTAAATGAAAAAAGTCTTCTTGTTTTCTTTATTTTTGGTTTTAGGGTTAGTTCTTTCACAGTGTTTACCGGTTTGGTTGGGGGAGGCATTCCTGACAGCTGAAAAGGTAGCGAAGACTTTGATGTTCGTTTGTCTGGCATTTATTATGATTAATGTCGGGCGGGAATTCGAATTGGATAAAACGAAATGGAGATCTTATGCTGCCGATTATTTTATAGCTATGGCTACTGCTGCCGTGCCCTGGATTATGGTCGCTTTTTATTATATGTTCTTATTGCCTGCCGATTTGTTCGGGAATTGGGATGCCTGGAAAGAGAATTTATTATTGAGCCGGTTTGCGGCCCCTACTTCTGCCGGTATATTGTTTACCATGCTGGCTGCTGCCGGGTTACGGCGCGAGTGGATCTATAAGAAGACCCAGGTGCTGGCGATCTTCGACGATCTCGATACGATCTTACTGATGATTCCCTTGCAAATATTTATGATCGGTTTTAAGTGGCAGTTATTTGCCGTGGTGATTGTGATTACTTTTTTATTAGTGATCGGTTGGAAAAAACTGGGAACGATCCGGTTGTCCCAAACCTGGAAATCTATTTTATTTTATGCTGTATGTATCGTAGCTGTAACGGAAAGTATTTATCTTTTGACCAAGTGGATGATGGGAGCTGACGGAGCGATTCATATCGAAGTATTGTTGCCTGCCTTTGTCTTGGGAATGGTGATGAAGACTGTCCATCAACACGGGAACCGGGACGAAAAGATAACCGGAATGATTTCTTATCTGTTTATGTTTCTGGTGGGGTTGAGTACACCTCAGTTTATCGGTATCGATCATGGACACCGGATTACAGAAGCTGTGGGGATTATTGCTGCACAGCCTATGCCTTCCTGGGAGGTATTGGTTGTGCATGTGATCGTTGTTACTTTACTTTCGAATTTGGGAAAGATGTTTCCGTTGTTTTTCTATCGGGATCGGCAATTGGAAGAGAGACTCGCCCTTTCTGTCGGTATGTTCACCCGGGGGGAAGTTGGGGCCGGAATTATTGTCATCGCTATGGGCTATAATCTGGGCGGTCCCGCTCTGATTATTTCTGTATTGAGTTTGGTACTCAACCTGCTTTTGACCGGTGGTTTTGTGGTCATTGTGAAACGTTTGGCACAACAGGCTTATGGACTGAAAGAATAGACGGAATAAAGATACCTTTTCTTGGGAACAATGGAGAAAAGAAGAATAAACTTTCATTCTCCGTTTCTCCAAATTTATGGTAGGTTTGAATAAGTTCATAAAGTCTATGGACCTGCGGGTGTGGCCGGACGGAACCGGAGTTTGTATTATTTCGCCTCTTTCTTCTTAAATAACCGTCGGAAAAATCCTTTCTTTTCTTTGGTTTTTTCTTCGGTAGTTCCGGGATGTTTCACTTTTTCCAGTTTACGGTTCGAGATCTTTTCGAGCAGGTTCAAATGTTCTTTGAAGGTCGGTATTTCCGTTTCTTTTTGCTGAGGTGGTAAGGCAAAAGGGAAGGAGAGTCTGTTCCAAACCTGATAATTCGGGCTCTCCAGGCAATCTTTCATAAACCGGCCGAAAATAGGCATAGCCATATTGGCGCCTTGTCCTAAACGGATGGTGTTGAAATGGATGTTTACATCGTTGGCTCCGACTCTGATTCCGACGACTATCTGGGGATTATATCCGATAAACCAGCCGTCTACCTGATTTTGGGTCGTACCGGTTTTCCCGGCCATTTCATTATGCAGACCGTATACCGAACGCAATCTTTGCCCTGTTCCTTCGTCGATGACTGCCGAAAGCATATTGCTCATTAAATGGGCTTCGTTTTCAGGCAGTACTTGCCGGGGAATTTCGGGCTGAGCTTTGAATATCAGATTACCCTGGCGGTCCTTGATTTCTTCCAGGTAATAAATCGGACGGAGGTTTCCGTTATTGGCAAAAGTTATAAAAGGACGAACCATTTCCTGCAAGGGGATATCGGCTACTCCCAAGGCTAAAGAAGGATAGGGAGGAAGCTCGGAGGTGATACCCAAACGGCGGGCATGATCGACAACGGTGTCTATGCCCGTCTGAAGCAATACTTCGACAGCGATGGTATTGATCGATTTACTAAGGGCTCCTTTCAAGGTGTAATATCCCTCGTAATTGTTGTCCGAATTGCGTGGGGACCAGTCGTCATATTCCGGATAGGTTTTCTGTTCATTTTTGTAATAAGCGTCCAGACGGGTCCCCTGATGTATAGCTGCACTGTATACGACCGGTTTAAAGACCGATCCTACCTGGCGCGGGGCTTCAACCTGGTCGTATTGGAAATATTTATAGTTCAGATCACCGACCCAGGCTTTTACTTTCCCGGATTGTGGTTCCACAGCAATCATCGCCGGATGCAAAATCTTCAGATAATGCTTGATCGAATCGATCGAAGAATAATCTACCCGCATTTCTCCCTCTTCCGGGCTGTATACCAGCATCGCTTTTTTTTCATTCAGAATTTTCAGTATGTCTTTTTCAGCCAATCCCTGATGTTTCAATCGTTGATAGACCGTACTGTTCTGAATAGCATTTTTCAGTATCGCGGGATTTTTGTCCCAGGGTTCTTGTTTACCCAGGTGGGTGTAATAGGATTGCTGTAATTTTTTCATGTGCTCTTGAACGGCATTTTCTGCATATTGCTGCATCTCTGCGTCCAGAGTTGTTTTCAGGATAAGACCGTCCTTATATAGGTTGTAGTTCGTACCGTATTTTTCGTTGTATTCTTTGAGGATCCGGTCGGCATCCCGGCGTATTTTTTCGCGTAAATAAGGAGCCAGACCGGAAAAATGGTTGACCGGAATGTAATGCAGCTGTAGTTCTTCCTGCTTTATTTTTTCACCGGTCTCTTCATCCAGATAATCGTATTTCATCATTTGGTCGATTACCGTGTTGCGACGGTTGAGCGCCCTTTCCGGATGCAGACGCGGATTGTAACGCGAAGGTCCTTTGAGCATACCGATCAACGTGGCTGCCTGAGGGATAGTCAGATCGGAAGCAGAGGTTGAAAAATATTTTTGAGCGGCACTCTCGATACCGAATGTATTTTCCCCGAAAGATACCGTGTTCAGGTAAAGGGTGAGGATATCGTCTTTGCTGTAAATGTTTTCCAAACGATGGGCTGTAAACATTTCTTTGAGTTTCACAACCGGTATAAAGGTCACCTGCTGTTCGTCCCGGGGATACAGATTTTTAGCCAATTGCTGACTGAGCGTACTTCCGCCGCCTGAACTACGGTGTCCCAGCAGAACAGTTTTGAAAAATACCCTCAGCATACTGATTTTGTCTACGCCTTCATGTTCGTAAAAACGGACATCTTCGGTCGCGATCAGGGCTTTGACGGCATAAGGGGAAATATGATTGAAATTGACATTGGTACGGTTTTCGACATAATATTTACCGATCAGCAAGTTGTCTTCGCTATACAATTCCGAAGCTTCGTCATTACGGATATCCCGCAATTCGGCATAATCCGGTAGCTTACCCCAAAGACCGGCATATACCGAGTAGACAAATAGAGTGATACCGATTGCGAGAAACAGGATAAATAGCACCCCGTATTTCAATAGCTTGAACTTGTGGTGGTGCCGGTGAGAAGAAACCGCTTTTTTATGTTTTTTCTGATATTGTTTTTGGGCCATATGCTGAAAAGCTAAGCATATAATTCGACTTAGCCGGACAAAAATACAAAATAATTTCTTTTATCGGTCGGACTTCGGCTAGTACCGACATGCCCGCTGGCAGTTTGAAGGGTACGAGGATGAAGTGAAACCTGAAATGCTGGGGGAAAGTGAAGAAAATATTTAAAAGAAAAGTCCGGATGTAAAGTCCGGACTTTATACCTAAGGAAACAGAAGGGTTATTTGATGATTTCAACCATGGCACAACGATTCCATTTGTTGTTGTTGTTGTAGTAAGGTTTTTCTTTACCTACATATTCGATAACCATCCGGTTAGAATTGATGCCGTAATCTTTTTTCAACATATTGGCGACAGCCTCGGCTCTTTCTTGTGAAATCCGGAGATTTACATTGATCGGACCGAATTTATCGGCATAACCTACGATGCGGATTTTGACATCCGGGTTGTTTTTCATGAAAGTTCCGATATTGTAGATCAACGGGTCATAAATATCCTGAACCACGGCGCTATTGAATTTGAACGGGATGGTAGAGGGGATAGATTCTACGATTTCTACATTTTTCGTTTCAACCGGTCTAACCACTTCTTTCTCGATAACTTTGATCTCTGGCGGACGGTTCTGTAACTGAGTCACTTGATTAGCTAATACCAGGTTGGCGGCAGCCATTTCGTCGATGACAGCTTGTTTCGGTGCGGTACGGAAACCTCTGCCTTTGAAATAATAGGTAACCCCTGCAGTAAGTCCACCCAGCCCATCGTTCGGGAAACCACCGGTTTCTACCATCTTATCGTTGAAGATCATGCCCTGGAATTCGATGTTGGCATCGAATCTTTCAGAAATCTTGTATTTGGCTTGAATACCGCCATGGATGGTGAAAGATTGCTGATGTTTCCGGGTCATACCTCCGACACCGAAGAAAGGAACGATATCGAATTTACGGTCGGGGTTGTATTTCGCGAAGAAATTTATCAATCCCATCATAAAGTCGATGTTCATGTGCATATAATGCATGTGTAACATACTTCCGGCATTATCGGTGAAACCGTGTAATGCTCCGCCACCGCCTTGTAACCGTAATCCCCACCAGGGGGTGAACATTTTACCTACAGCCAACTCAGGCATAAAAGTAATCGTGTTTTTAAATTTTGCCTGTGAGGAATGTTCGGCAAAGAAAGCATTCGCTCCAAAATTTGCAGAAACAAACCAGTTATGCCAGAATGGGTTGGCTTCAAATGAGGTTTTGTATCCCGGAAGACGTTGTTCTATAATGACTTCCTCGACTTGCGCCTGGGCCTTTGTTATTCCACATAGACCAGCAACCAAAACAATTAACATTAATCCTTTTTTCATAACATTTTTATAATTAAGTAACTTATAATATTGACATTACATTTCGTTTGTTGTTATTATCTTTTGATTTAAAATAATAGAGGTGTCAATGAACTTGTATTTTAATGTCAAAACTTACCGGAATAACGTAGTTTGGGGGGAGGACGTTTCAAAATAGGGTCAATAAAATGTGAGTTTTTATGATTTTTAACCTTTTACTTTTAAGCTTTACATATTTTTTTTATCTTTGAACTCCGATCGTATTTCTTCCGGGGAGTATGGTCGGAGGAGGATGATTGCTTATTTTTAATCAGATACATATAAAACAAAAGTGGACCCGTCCACAGACAAAAATTGACGAACATGTTAAACATTGCATTATTTGGTCCTCCGGGAGCAGGAAAAGGTACTCAGGCAAAAAAGATTGTAGAGAAATATAATCTGGCCCATCTTTCGACAGGAGATATGATCCGCAAGGAAATTGCGGAAGGAACCGAGTTAGGTAAAATAGCGGAAGAGATTATCGCAAGGGGCGAATTGTTGTCTGATGAATTTGTGGTGAGACTGATCGAAAATAGTATGGCTCAGCATCGGGGAGTGAACGGATTCCTGTTCGATGGTTTTCCCCGTACTGTGGCTCAGGCTGAGATTCTCGACCGGATGTTGGAAAAGGAAGGTACTCCTTTGAAAGGATTGATCTGTATCCATGTCCCTTTCGAAGAATTAAAACGCCGGATGCTCGAACGGGCTAAAATCGAAGGACGGGCTGACGATAACGAAGAGGCGATTGCTAAACGGTTCCGGGAATATAATGATAAAACCGTCCACGTGGCTAATCATTATAAGAAGAAGGGAGTGCATATCGATGTCGAAGGAAATTGTCCGGTAGAGGAAGTGTTCAATGCTATTACGAAAGCGATAGAGGAAATGAAATAAGGTAGATCGGCTTGGTTTCGATCGGAATCCTTTAGAAATGAATCGGCGGAACTCGGGTCGGGAGTCAGTGTTTATCCCGAACGAAGTTCCGCCGATCAGTAAAGTGCCGGTCACGAAAGAACATTATTTTTTCAGTCCTTTTCTTTCCAATAGCGGTTCGATGCCGGGTTCTTTGCCCCGGAATTGTTTATAAAGTTTCATCGGATCGTCCGAACCTCCCCGGGAGAGTATATTTTCCCGGAAAGCTTTGGCTTTCTCCGGATTGAAAATATCTCCGGTTTCCTTGAATGCAGCAAAAGCATCTGCATCCAACACTTCTGCCCAGGTGTAGGCATAGTAGCCTGCCGAATAACCTCCGTTGAAAATATGTCCGAAATAAGGACTGCGGTAGCGGACGGTGATTTCAGGTATTAAACCGATCTTATCCAGTACTTCTTTTTCGAATTTTTCCGCATCGATCGGATCGCTGTTTTGAATAGTGTGGTACGCCATATCCAATAGGGCGGCCGACATAAATTCCGTCACAACGAAACCCTGATTGAAATGACTGCTGTTTTGAATTTTATCGATTAACTCCTGGGGCATCGGTTCACCGGTTTGCCAATGGTGGGTATAGATTTTTAAAACTTCGGGATCTCCGGCCCAGTTTTCCATCACCTGGGAAGGCAATTCGACAAAATCGCGGGCAACCGAGGTGCCTGCCACACTGGGGTAAGTACATTCGGATAGTAGTCCGTGTAAAGCATGCCCGAACTCATGGAATAGGGTACAGGCTTCATCGAAAGTAAGCAAGGCGGGCATATCTCCGGCCGGTTTGGTGAAATTGCAGACATTGGTAATGACCGGACTGGAATTCAATAATTTAGATTGCGGGCGGAAAGCGTCCATCCAGGCGCCGCTGCTTTTACCGGCCCGTGGAAAATAATCGGCATAATATATTCCGATGTGTTTACCGTCGGCATCTTTGACTTCGAATGCCAGGGCTTCGGGGTGGGGAAGAGGAAGGTTGTCGAGTTGTTCGAAAGTCAGGCCATATAACTTGTTGGCTACATAAAAAGCACCTTTACGGACTTCTTCCAGCGGAAAATATTGGCTGATTTCGGTTTCGTTCAACCCGTATTTCTCTTTTTTCAATTTTTCAGCATAATAGCGCCAGTCCCAGGGAGCTAGTTTGAACCGTCCTCCGGTTTTATCGATCATTTTCTGTAGTTCCCGGGCTTCTTGCCTGGAGATCGGTAATGCCGCTTCCCAAATTCGATTACATAATTGATATACGTTCTCCGAATTTTTAGCCATATTATCGTCGAGGACATAGCTGGCATAGTCGGGGAAGCCTAACAGCCGGGCTTTTTGTACCCGTAAAGAAACCATTTTGCTGATGTTGGCCCAATTGTTGTATGCATTGTCCTGACTGCCCCGGTCGATATAGGCTTTGTAGATCTGTTCGCGCAGATTACGGTTGTCTGCATATTGCAGGAAAGGCATAATACTGGGATTCTGTAAAGTGAATACCCATTTCCCTTCCAAACCGTTTTCTTTCGCTGTCTCGGCAGCAGCAGCGATGACACCTTGCGGGAGCCCGCTCAGGTCTTTTTCATTATCGATCACCAACCGGTAGGTATTCGTTTCATGCAATTGGTTGGCTCCGAATTTCAAACTCAGTAAAGCCAGTTCACTATTGATTTTTTTGAATTTTTCCTTGTCTTCTGCCGAAAGATTGGCACCACCACGAACAAAGTTGTTGTAATATTTTTTCAATACCATTTTTTGTTCCGTAGTCAGATTTTCTTTGTCCTGGTTATCGTATACCGTTTTGATCCGGGCAAATAGCTCGGCGTTCAGATTTATACCGTCCGTATGAGCCGTGATTTCGGGCATAATCTCCTCTGCAATGGCATTGATCGAATCGTTCGTATTGGCTTCCCGGAGATTGAAAAACACATAAGATACCTTGTTTAACAACTGCCCCGATTTTTCCATGGCCTCGATGGTATTGGCAAAAGTGGGAGCTTCCGGATTTTTCAGGATGGCCTGAATTTCTGCTTCCTGTTCTTTTATCCCTTCCCGGAAAGCCGGAAGGTAATGACGATTCTGAATTTTGTCGAAAGGAGGCACTTCGAAAGGAGTATCGAATGGGATTAAAAACGGATTGTCCGTAACCGGTTGGGGGTGATTGCAGGATTGCACCACTATTCCTGCAAAACAAATGACATACATAATTTTTTTCATAAAAGTGAGGTAAAATTGTTTTTGATCTTTACACACAAAGATAGCTATTTAATAGGCTAAAGTGCAAATAAACGGATAAATATAGTAAAAACGGGGACTGCGGACAGTTATTGTTCCCAGTTTGAGGCAGGTATAAATCCATGACGGGGAAATTATTCGAACTTTTTTTGTAAGACATTTGCTTATCTGAAAAAAATGTATTTCCTTTGCATCCTGTTTGGAAAGCGTTTATAAAAAATACTGAGAGATGTCAAGAGTTTGTCAAATAACCGGAAAAAGAGCAATGGGTGGAAACCATGTATCTCACTCTAAAAGAAGAGTAAAGAGAACATTTTCGATCAACCTGTTCAAGAGAAATTTTTATTGGCCAGAAGAAGACAGATGGATTCGCCTGAATGTTTCAGCCGATGGTCTTCGTTTGATTAATAAAAGAGGTTTAAATGCATGTTTAAAAGATGCTACTGCTGCTGGATTAATTAAAACTATTTAAAATCACTGACGATGGCAAAGAAAAGCAAAGGAAACAGAGTGCAGGTGATTCTTGAATGTACTGAACAAAAAGAATCCGGCGTGCCAGGAATGTCCCGGTACATCACTACCAAGAATAGAAAGAATACTCCTGAAAGATTGGAACTGAAAAAGTACAATCCGTATTTGAAAAGAGTAACGTTACACCGTGAAATAAAATAATTGAACTATGGCAAAGAAAACCGTTGCAACATTGAAAACCGGAGATGGTCGTGGTTATGCAAAAGTAATCAAAATGGTTAAATCTCCGAAAACTGGTGCCTATATGTTCAAAGAACAAATGGTTACCACCGATCAGGTAAAAGAAGTATTGAAGAAATAAGATGTTTCTTTTATATAAAAGAAGAGGGTGTCCAAAAAGGCAAAATACCCCCTTGTAGAATCGGATATTTGATTTCAGTCTCCAATAGGGATACGAATAAATCGAGGGTGCCAAATACTTTTTGGACACCCTCTTTTTATTTGATTTACTTTTGTATAAATGTTAATGTATAAGGTAGGTCGATAGTTACAAAAGGAATGGTTACCTGTGTTATTTTAGCAGACTTGTATTCATGTGGGAAACATGATGTTTATGAAGGAGATGGGTAAGACAAGGTAGAATTTTTGAACTGTCTTGAAAGGATTTTATGGGGCAGTTCTTTTTTTTTGAGATTACGGATTGAATGTTAAAAAAATATTAATATTTGATTGTTCTATTTATATATAAATATATATTTATATATTTGTGCTGTGAAATAATAGAGAATAGGATAACTTTAGATGGTCTTATGGGAACACAATGTTTTACGAAAGAAGAGCTTGAACACATCGCTTATGCCTTGAAAGCGGTAGCACATCCGAATCGGTTGGCTATCATTTGTCTGTTGTCCAGAAACGAGGAATTGAATGTTTCGGAAATCTGTGAACAGATGGCTTGTAGCCAGGCCTTGATTTCCCATCATTTGACGGATATGTACGCAAAAGGTATTCTTCAAATCCGGCGTGAAGGACGTAACGCCTATTATCGTCTGGCCGACGATCGGGTGACTAACGTGATGCGTTGTATGATGAAGGCTGGAGGTTGAGAAACCGGAAGCTATTTTTTTAATTTATTGTATAAATATATGTTTGAATATTTAATTATAAAAAGGAGGTTCTTATGGAAAAATTTGAAGAGTTTATAAATAGTGAGACACCGGTGTTGGTGGACTATTTTGCGGCCTGGTGTGGTCCGTGTAAAATGATGCATCCGATATTGGATGAATTGAAAGAGCGTTTGGGGGATAAAGTCCGGATTTTGAAGATAGATGTAGACGTTCCTGCCAATCGTCAAAGTGTTTACGCTTATCAGATCCAGTCTGTACCGACTTTGATGCTTTTCAAAAAAGGACGGATGTTGTGGCGCCAGAGTGGGGTAGTCAGAGTCCCTCGATTGGAAGAAATAATCAAACCCTATTTAGCCTCTTAAATTACCGGACATGAAGTATATGATTATCGGCGGAGTTGCCGGTGGTGCGTCTACGGCGGCTCGTTTGAGAAGATTGGATGAACAGGCTGAAATAATACTGTTTGAAAAAGGAGAATACATTTCATATGCGAACTGTGGATTACCTTATTATATCGGTGGGGTGATCGAAGAAAGAGAGCGTTTATTTGTACAGACTCCCGTAAGTTTCAAAGCCCGTTTTAATATCGAAGTTCGGATAAAATCGGAAGTAAAAGCGATCGAGCCTGAAAATAAACAGGTCGTTATAAAAGATTGGGCTACAGGAAAGACATATCGGGAGTCGTTCGATAAATTGGTATTGTCACCGGGCGCCGAGCCGGTACTTCCACCTTGGGAAGGGATTCGGACCGAAGGTATTTTTACCCTCCGGAATGTGGCTGATACAGATCGGATCAAAGCGTGGGCCGGCCGTCAGGAAGTGAAGAAAGCCGTTGTTGTCGGAGCTGGTTTTATCGGACTGGAGATGGCGGAAAATCTTCATGAGCTGGGTATACAAGTGACTGTTGTCGAGATGGCGGATCAGGTGATGACACCTGTCGATTTCGAGATTGCCGCAGTAGTTCATCAGCAGTTTAAAGATCGAAAAGTGGGGTTATTGCTTCAGGAAGCGGTGGCTGCTTTCTGCAAAACAGAGAACGGATTGCAAGTAGAATTGAAAAGTGGTAAAACCTTACAGGCCGATTTGGTCATATTGTCTATCGGCGTGCGTCCCGATAACCGTTTGGCTAAAGAGGCCGGATTGAAGATCGGGGAAACCGGTGGTATTTGGGTGAATGAATATTTGCAGACTTCCCATCCGGATATCTATGCCGTAGGAGATGCGATCGAATTTCCCCATCCTGTAAGTGGGCGTCCGTCGCTTTCTTTTTTGGCTGGTCCGGCAAATAAACAAGGACGGATATGTGCCGAAAATATCGTGGATGGAAATATACGGCCTTACAAGGGAGCTATCGGGACAGCGATCGCTAAAGTGTTCGATCTGACGGTCGGGGCAACCGGATTGTCGGCGCGGGTACTTGAACGGTTGGGAATAACCTGGCAGGAAGCTATCGTTCATGCCGGTTCGCATGCCGGTTATTATCCGGGAAGTATTCCGATGACTTTGAAGATTAATTTTTCCCCGGAAGATGGAAAATTACTGGGAGCTCAGGTGGTTGGGATGGACGGAGCGGATAAACGCCTGGAAATGTTGGCTGCAGTCATTCGTACCGGTGGTTCGGTTCAGGACTTGATGGAATTGGATCAGGCTTATGCACCACCTTTTTCCTCGGCGAAAGACCCGGTGAATATGTTGGGATTTGTAGCCGATAACAGGATGCGGGGCAAAGTGAAAATGATCGGTTGGAAAGAGTTGGAAGCGTGGGATAAGAATACCCTGACTTTAGTGAATGTATGTTCGGAAGAGGAATGTGAGCTGAATACGATCGAAGGGGCCGTCAATATTCCTTTGAATGAATTACGTGAACGTCTGGGAGAGCTTCCGAAAGGGCGTCCTGTGGTCGTGTTCTGTGCCGTAGGATTAAGAGGATATATAGCTGCCCGAATCCTGATGCAAAGAGGGTATGAAGTTTACAATCTGAGCGGTGGTTTAAAGACGTATAAAGCGGTTACCGTCCGGCAGAGCAATGAGATTTTACCGGAGACTTTACAGAAAGAACAGAGTCGGTCGGGTGGAGGAGGCCGACACCTGACCGTGGATGCTTGCGGATTGCAGTGTCCGGGACCTGTGATGAAACTGAAAAGTGGAATGGAGGGTTTGAAGATCGGGGAGAGGCTCGAGATTACAGCTACCGATCCCGGTTTTGTCAGGGATGTCGGGTCATGGGCTAAAATGACCGGCAATCGGTTGGTGCAGGTGGTACAGGAAAAAGGAATCATTACGGCTACCCTGGAAAAAGGAGAAGGAGGACAGGGAGGCGGGAAGGATGGTGTTTCCGCTGACGGAAAGACCATTGTCGTTTTTAGTGATGACTTGGATAGGGCGTTGGCTTCGTTCGTGATAGCCGATGGGGCAGCTTCTGCCGGACGTAAAGTGACGTTGTTTTTTACCTTTTGGGGATTGAATGTGATCAAGCGGAAAGCTACTGTACCGGTAAAGAAAGATATGGCTGGAAAGCTGTTCGGTATGATGTTGCCTTCGGGGAGTCGTAAGCTGGCTTTGTCCAAACTGAACTTGGGAGGGATCGGTTCACGGATGATGCGGGGAATGATGAAAAATAAAAAGATAGATTCTCTGGAGACTCTGATGGAGCAAGCGAAAGCGAATGGGGTAGAGTTTATCGCCTGCCGGATGTCGATGGAGGTTATGGGAATAAAAGCCGAAGAATTATTGGACGGAGTGAAAATCGGAGGTGTGGCTACCTATCTCGAAAGAGCCGAGCAAGCCAATATCAATCTTTTCATTTGAAATTCCGTCCCTGAATCCGAAAAAAAGAGATTAGCATTTGCTAATCTCTTTTTAGTAGCGGGGGCCCGACTCGAACGAACGACCTTTGGGTTATGAGCCCAACGAGCTACCACTGCTCCACCCCGCAATCTTGGTCAATACTTTCTGTATTGCGAGTGCAAAGGTAGTGTTTATTTTTTATAATCCAAATATTCGGGAAGAAAAATTATTCTTAGTTTTTGTTAAAATCGGATTTTGTGCTGTAATTTTGTATACATTTGCATGAAAATCGGTGAGTTATCCAAATAATGAAAGTATGATGTATCGGTTGAAAGGGTTAATATATGGGGTAATTTCCTCTGCAACATTCGGTTTGATTCCGCTTTTTGCACTTCCGGCGATTCGTAATGGGATCGGTGTGGATTCGGTAATGTTTTATCGGTTCGGTATTTCGGCTTTGGTATTGGGGCTTTGGTTGGTTATCCGGCGGTACGATCTGCGGATATCGGGACGGGAATTGTTCACTCTGGCCGGATTGGGTATTTTTTATGCTATGACCGCTTTGTTGCTGACTACTTCTTATTTGTATATTCCGAGTGGTATTGCAACGACGATTCATTTTCTTTATCCGGTGGTTGTGACGACCGTTATGATCCTCTTTTTTAAAGACAAGGTTTCTGTTCCGGTCATCGGAGCTACTTTGATGGCTATCTTAGGGGTATATCTGCTGAGTAATAACGGGACTGCCGGAACGGTGAGTCTGAAAGGGTTGTTGCTGGTTTTGACAACGGTCGTTACTTATGCCCTTTATATTGTGGGTGTAAACAAATCCTGTGTACACCGGATGGATGGTTTGAAGCTCACTTTTTATGTGCTTTTGGCAGGGGCTATGGTGTTCGGTTTGAATTTATCGGTGATGGGAGTACCTTTAGATCCGATTCCGGATTGGGAAACAGGAGTATATTTGTTATTATTGGCTTTGATTCCGACATTGGTTTCCGATTTTACGTTAATCTTATCGGTACAGCATGTCGGCTCGACGACTACGGCTGTATTGGGATGTATGGAACCGTTGACTGCCGTATGTATGGGTGTCTGGTTTCTGCACGAAAGCCTGGGCTTTTGGCAATTGGCAGGGATTGTGATTATTTTGTCGGCGGTATCGGTTGTCATTCTGGCCAATAGTAAAGACGGATTCAGGCCTCGGCGTTTGATTCCTTTGAAATTGCGGAAAGCGGTTCGATGGATAAAGCCAATCAATTTCAGTCATTAAATATTGCTCTTATGGTTACTTTAAAAAGAATTACGCAGGCGGAAGATGAAGCTTTCCGGAAATTAACGGCCCTTTATACCGAAGCCTTTCCGGTAGAAGAAAGGCGGGAGATCGGTCAGCTCGGAGAGTTGCTGCATACCGAACCTGCCATGTATTTCAATGCAGTGGAATGTGACGGTCAGCTTGCCGGGTTGTTTGTTTATTGGGATTTCGGAAGTTTTTATTACCTCGAACATTTGGCTGTTTTTGCTGAAATGCGGAATAAAAAGATCGGACAACAGATTCTGGATTGGGTGAAAGAACAGCTGCAAGGGGTGAGATTACTCGAAGTAGAGCCTGCTGAAACGGAGATGGCTACCCGGAGAATCCATTATTATGAGCGGAACGGTTACCGGATTTTAGACCGGAATTATTTACAACCACCTTATGTGAAAGGGGGGAGAGATTTTCCGCTCTGGGTGATGGGGAACGGGAGCGGACAGTCGGCAGAAGTATTGAACCGGCAAATACAGACCATCAAAAACAAGGTATATTACCGTCTGTAATATTTATTTTTACAACATACCGGAAAGTAGAAAAATACCTGAGATCGAATCATTATCTTTGACTTCAAGATAAGGGTAAAACAAGGTCAACGGCATCGAAAAAGTCAACTGACTGTTTGGATGTCGTTGACCTTTTGTTTTGGTCTTTTGAGAATTATATAATACACTTTTTATGTTATTAAAAACGTTGAAAATCGGTAATCTTTCTATTCAGGTGCCGATTATACAGGGAGGCATGGGAGTTGGAATCTCCCTTTCAGGTCTGGCCTCTGCTGTTGCAAATGAAGGTGGGGTCGGAGTGATTTCTGCTGCAGGACTTGGGGTAATTTATAAGAATTTGTCCAAAAATTATCTGGAAGCGAGTATATTGGGACTGAAAGAAGAGCTGAGCAAAGCCCGTCAGAAAACCCAGGGAGTCATTGGAGTAAATATTATGGTGGCTCTTTCGAACTTTGCCGATCTGGTCAGGACGGCGATTGCCGAGAAAGCCGATATTATTTTTGCCGGCGCGGGAATGCCGCTGAATTTACCCTCCTTTCTGCAAAAAGACAGTACCACTAAATTAGTACCGATCGTTTCTTCGGGGCGGGCTGCCAAGCTGATCTGTGAGAAATGGAAAAGTATTTACAATTATTTGCCGGATGCTTTGGTGGTAGAAGGTCCGAAAGCCGGAGGACATCTGGGATTCAAAAATGAGCAGATCGATGACGAACATTATCAACTGGAAACCATTTTACCCGAAGTGATTCAGGAAGCTCATGAGATAGAAGAAAAATACGGCCGTAAGATTCCGGTGATCGCTGCCGGTGGGATTTATTCCGGCGACGACATCCGAAAAATCATGGAGTTGGGAGCCGACGGCGTACAAATGGGTACCCGTTTTGTGACTACCGAAGAATGTGATGCTTCGGATGTTTTCAAACAAACTTACCTGAATGCACACGAAGAAGATATTCAAATCATAAGAAGTCCGGTAGGGATGCCGGGAAGGGCGATCTTCAGTAATTTTATCCAAAAGATCAAAGAGGGGAAAAAACAACCGAAAGTGTGCCCTTTCAATTGTATTAAAACCTGTGATATCAGTAAGAGTCCGTATTGTATCATTACGGCCTTGTACAACGCTTTCCGGGGAAATATGGAAAATGGTTATGCCTTTGCCGGAGCCAATGCATTCAAGGCTACGAAAATTATGTCTGTGAAAGAAACTTTCCGTTCGTTGCTGGAAGAATTCAACCGCACAAAATAAACCGTATTTTTGCTGGATTTCTTAAATATTTACCTATATTTGAAAAGATCAAAATTACTTTCAAAATAGGTAAATAGTAGAACATATGGATCAAGATAAAGCCCAGCAATCGATCGATACGCTATCGGAAAAAGTGAATGGAGTAGTCAGAAGTGTGCGGGTGAGCTGTAGTCCTGAAAATGATTACCGGGGGGAGAAAGACTATCGTTCTGTATTCGGCGTACAGGAAATAGAATGTTTGTATGTGGATACGGAAGTATTGAATAAACAGTTTGAAGGCGAACCCTGGGAGGGGAAGATGACTGTCCGTTTGTTTCGCCTGGAGAACGGCAAAGGACAGTGCTTGTCTGTGAAAGAGAGCGGAATAAAAGTAGAGCGTCAGGATGCTTTGCCGGTGTATGAAGAGTGGATAGACCGCGCAGATTTACCGGAACAGGCCTGGAAACAGGGGATATATCGTATCTTGGCGGATATCGACGGAGTGGCCGGACAATCGGAAGATCTGTATATCGTCCCGGGGGAGGGGAAACCCGAAAAATATTTTCGCATCCTGCATGCCGGTCTGGACCGTTTTTGTGAAGAAACCGAGTCCGAGGCTCAGAAACGTCCTCATTCTTTCCGGATGTTCGATGCCACCCGATTGAAAAATATCCGTTTCTTCCTGATGGCCCAAAACCTGCTGGGGGGAGAGTGGGTATATGAATTCGTTATCCGGGTGGTAGACCGTAGGGGGAGTATCAAAGCCATGCAGATCGTAAAATCCGCCCAATATATCAAGGATCAGGCCGGGAATAGTATTCTTTGTTTTGCTGTCGATCTGGGGAGTCAGGAAGATTTCGTCACTCCGGGAGAATATACCGTGATGGTTTCCTGTTTCGGACAGACGGTCCTGAAGATGGGCTATGGAATAGGTCATAAAGATATTCCTTATGATTTCGAGCAGGAGATACTGGCCGATGGTGGAGAAGTGGCCGTGAAGCAAAATCTGAATCCGGTATACACCGCTAAAGATAAAGATGAAATCCTCGACCGTTTGTATCGTTTGGTGGGGTTGCGTAAAGTGAAAGAAGAGATAACCCGGATCATAGAGTACGTCGAATTTATCCGTCTCCGGCGGGAGAATGGCTTCAGCGATACTTTTCCTCAATTGCATCTGATCTTTACCGGATATCCCGGTACCGGTAAAAATACCGTGGCGGAGATGGTGGGAGAATTGTATCAGAAATTAGGGCTTTTGAGTCACGGCCGGGTGAATCATTACAGCCGTCGTGATTTGGTGCGTGAAGGCACTGCTGCAGAAGAGCAATTGGTTCGGCAGGCCCTGAAAAACAGTATGGGGGGGATTCTGTTTGTCGATCAGGCCGGAGATTTATTTCATCCCGAAGATCCGAACGATCGGGGGGTGATCGCTTTAGGAATATTGTACGGTATACTGACCAGGGAAAAACCGGAAGTTTTGGTTATTCTTTCCGATATCGATGAAGAGATGACTGTTTTGCTGGAAGCTTTTCCCGATTTGCAGAAGCTTTTTCCGCGCCGGCTTTGTTTCGAAAATTATAGTCCTGAGGAATTGATGGAAATCGCCCGGATCAAACTGGAAAAACTGCAATTCCGTTTTACGCCGGGAGCAGAAGAGAAATTTTATAAACAGTTGAAAATAGCTTGCCGGGCCAATGAGGTGGATTTTACCAACGGACGTTACATCGACGAACAGCTCGAACAGGCTTCGGCCCGGATGTCGGCCCGTCTGATGGCGAACCGCTGCGGAGAGTATAAGAAAGAGGACCTGATGCTGATTACGGAGGAAGATATCGTAACTTTACCCGAGGGAGACCCTGGCAAAGCATTGGAAAAACTCAAGGCGATGATCGGTTTGAGGGCATTGAAACAAAGTATTGTACAACATCTGAGTTACGTATATTTTATCCGGGAAAGGCAAAAACATGGTTTCGACGATACCCTTCCTCCCCTGAATATGATCTTTAGCGGTAATCCCGGTACAGGGAAGATGACTGTCGCTAAGATGATGGGAGAAATCTATCATTCGGTGGGTATTCTGTTGCGTCCGAATGTGACGGTACAGGACGGACGTCAGCTCACCGGCGATGGAGGGCTGACTCCCCAACAGGGAGCCGAAGTGTTGATGAACGGTGCGGCCGGAGGTATTCTGTATATCGACCATGCCGATGTATTGCCCCGGAGTGAATGGGGATTGGCCCTGTTCGAAGCTTTATTGTCGAATTTATCGACCGAGGAATGCGGGGATACGATCGTGGTTTTAGGCGGATATCCCGAAAGAGTCGATAAGATGCTGGAGATGAATCCCGCTTTAAAGAATTATTTTCCTTATGTATTTTCGTTCAACGATTATACGCCCGAAGAACTGATGCAGATCGCTGAAAATAAACTGAAAGAAAAAGCTTATGTATTTCATCCCAAGGCACGGGAAGTATTCGGTGAGCTGATCCGGAAAGCTTATGAAAACAGAGATAAAAATTTCGGTAATGCGCTTTTCGTTGAAAAAGTCGTGGCAGCGGCTATTCGTCATATGTCCGAACGGACGATGAAAATCCGTCAGGAACGGGAGCTGACCCGTCAGGAGATGACTACCATCCGCAAAGACGATATACCGGTCGATAGTTTTGAACTTCCAAAATTGGAAAGGGATGTATTCGATGAAGAGGAGATCGGCCGGGCATTGGAAGAGCTGGATAAAATGGTCGGACAAACGGGAATAAAAAAACAGATCCGTGATTTTGTAGAGCTGGCGCGTCATTATAGCCACGAGGGGGTAAAATTGAGCAGCCGGATGTCCCTGCAATGGTGTTTGACCGGTAATTCGGCCATGGGAAAGGGAACGGTAGCCCGGATCATCGCCCGTCTTTACAAAGCCATGGGGATCGTCGATAAGGGACAGGTATTCGATTTTAAGGTGGAAAGAATGATCGGACTGATGGAAGACGAGGCTCAGCGTAGTATCGGGGAAGCATTGGTGAAATCCAGCGGAGGTATCTTGCTTTTCGATGAAGATTCACCCAAATTGAACGAAGCTGTCGGCTTCCGTGAAAGAGTACGTGCTCTCCTGATGAATCAGATGGCCGAACATCCCGGAAGTTATATTATCATCTATGCAGAACCCCGGAACAGGGTATCGGGCATCAACGGAGACGCCGAACACATGTCGGATTTGGTCAATGTACTGGTCTTCGAAGATTATACGAAAGAAGAGTTGATGATTATTCTGAAACGTCGTCTGGAGAAAGAACGAATGAAAATGACAGCGACAGCCCGTCAGTATATGACTGTTTTTATCGGTTCGCTGGTTGCGACCGAGGAACGCAGTCATGCCAGTTCGCGCCTGATGCGGATCGTAGCCGATCTGATTGTCCGCAATTGTCTGCAACGGATGGCAAAGAGTAACCGGACGAGTACAGTAAAAGAGGTGATTTCTGTTCAAAAACAGGATGTGGCTATGTTTACCGAAGCTTTTGTGGCAGGAGTAATGAACGAACGGAAAAGAATCGGATTCATTTGAATCGGGCAGATAAGAAAGTAGAACGATATAAAGAGATTGGAAATGAAAAAGCAAATGATATTGTGGACTTGTATACTGTTATTGGTATTGGCAGGATGTAAGAAGGACGATGTGCAGTATACAGACCGGTATGAACTGAAAGGAAAGGTAGAGAAAGGACCTTTTGTCAGAGGATCGGAGGTTACGGTTTATGAATTGAGCGAACGGCTTGAACGGACCGGAATCAGTTATACGAAGACCGTACAGGACGATCAGGGAAATTTCGATTTCGGTATTTTGGATATCCGGTCTCCTTATGTAGAAATTGTGGCGACAGGAGCTTTTTATAATGAGCTGACCGGCGAACAGACCTCCGGATCGTTGAGTTTGCGTTCGATTGCAGATCTTTCGAATCAGAAATCGGTGAATGTGAATGTATTCACTCATCTGGAAACCCGACGATTATTGGAGTTGAACGGTGGAGAAAAGCGCTTTAAAGCCGTCAGTCAGCAGGCACATGGAGAAGTGTTGAAGGCCTTCGGGTTGCAGAGATTCGAGATGGATGAGGTGAATACCTATTCACTGACAGATGGAATCAAAGGAGCGGGTAGTTTGTTGGTGGTGTCGGCTTCTCTGTTGAAGGATAAAACCGAGACCCGGTTTGCGGAATATTTGGAAGGGTTGTGTGAAAAGTTGAAGGAAACCGGTACGCTTCCGGACGATACGAAGGAAGAAATCCGTAAAAATGCAGTGAGTATCGATTGGACAAAGGTTGCTGAAGGATTAGTTGCAAAGTATAAGGAAACCGGTCTGGAAATTACTGTGCCCGATTTGAGTTATTTTATCGACTGGGACGGCGATGGAGAAGCCGGAAATGAATTCGGAGGGATCGTAGGCGATAAAAAATTGAAATTCAAGACCGATACTTTACGGGTAAGTCAGGATGGGGGAGAATATGCTGTAGATATCCTGGCTAATTTATCTTATGATTTTACTTATCCCGGTATGGAAGAAGAAGTGCCGAAATCCGGGGTGGAGGTAGATAAATTATTCCAGTTCAAGTCAGAGGAAATGGATTATACAGTGACGCTCGATAAGGTGCAGGGGCAGCTTAAACTGACGGTACAGCCGGCAAAAGGATATTGGATCCGGGATGAACGCATTACTTTGTACAGCCTGGATGGTGAAGTAAGCGCCACCCTGCTGATTACTCAGGACGGAGATATGAATAAGTTCGAAGTACCTGAAGGAGTCGAAGAAGCGGTGAGCGGCATATTGGGGAGTATCCGTGAAGCCTGTGATTATATGTATACGATAGAGGCTTATTATACGCAATGTTTCCCGGAACCACAAAACAAGTGGCAGAAATATTACCGGCATGAAAAAAGTGTCATGGCCGATATAGACTTGAAGCGGGCCTGGGAGGTGGCTTATAAAGCTATTGCCAGTGCCAATAATGGGTATGATATCCTGGAGAAGGAAAAAATGGGTAACCTCTGTTCGCCTCAGTTTAAGTTGTTGCGTTCGATCATGTATTATCCGCTGATCGTATTGTGGGGAAACATTCCTTATCCGGAACATTTTTCGACGGCGGCGGCACCCCGGTTGACAGAGCAAAAAGCTTACGAGAAGTTGGCTGCGGATCTGGAGGAGATCCATCGGCTGATACTGGACTGGAGAAGTGCTGAATATCAGGATTACATCGGTATCGGTGAACTGATGCTGGGAAAAGTGTATATGCAATTGGGAAGATACAATGAAGCGAAAAGGGGCTTGGAGATATTTTTGAAGAATGAAGGGTATGCCTTTAATGCCAGCCGCAAAGAGGCCTTGAATAGCGGTTCTAAAGAACTGGTATTCGGGTTGGATCTGCTGGATTATCCTTCGGTATATACCAGTGAGATTGCAGATCACCGATATTTACCTGTCGGTAGCTATACCGAGGCTTTGTTATTGCTGGCCGAATGTACGAATCGTATCGGTGACCGGGCGAAAGCTATGGATTATCTGAATCAGGTCCGGAAAAACTACCGTTTGTCTGAAGCGACAGATTTCGACCAACAGTTGAAAGCTACCTGGAAAGAATTGTTGAAGGGGGAATTCGCTTATTTCGCTTTTTTAAAACGGAACGATCTGTGTGAAAAAGAACTCGGAATCGAAGCCTGGCAAAAGCTCTTGCCATTCCCTGAGTCGGAAGTCGGTTTAGGTGGGGCAGAACAGAATCCGGGGTATTGATCGTTTTATAGTTGCAACGGTTACAGCAGGTAGATTTGTTTGCTGAAACCGTTGTAATCGTTGCCTCCTTTTAACTATTAAAGAAGTAGAATTATTCCGCTCTTTATTCGTCTTCGGTGTTCGTGTTCAGGGAACCGGTCGCCCAACTATCCATAATCCGATAGAGGTGAGCCGGTATTTTATTCTATAAAATTTTTCTAATTCTTCCTTTGCCAGGTCGTGTTAATGTGAGATGCAGGGTTTTATGCCGGAGGACCATTGGAGCAGGAACGAGTGTCCGGTTAGGGTTTCCGAACGCCCGACCAGTGGTGTTTGATGGAAACGTAACGTAAAGTTTTTTGTGTAGTGAGGAGTTCCGCCGGTCAGTGAAGGAAAGCCTTACCGGACCGGTCCGGGCGACCGGGTCTGACGACACAGAACCCGAAATCGGAATAGAAAGAAAAAATTAATTCTACCATAAATTTGGAGTGACGGAGAATTAGAGTTTACTTTACTTTTCTCCATTGTTTGGCAAACTTTTATTTCCCTGTAACTAAAAACGGTGCAATGTTTTAAAACTAAACATTACACCGTTTTAACTATTTTCACCATTTTAAGAAATTATGTTTTATAAAACTATTTCTTTTGGTGTTGTCAAGGAATTATTTTCCGAGCATTTCGCAAATTTCGTTGTATACAAACTCTCCGGTAAAGCCGAACTTTTCGTCCAGTACTTTGGCCGGGGCAGAATATCCGAAGTGATTTACGCCGTGGATTTTGCCGTTACATCCGACCAATCCTTCCAGAGTTACCGATAAACCGGCGGTCAGGCCGAAATGAGGCGTAGAGGCCGGAATGACTTCTTCCTGGTAAGCGGTCGGCTGCTGACGGAATAAACCTTCCGAAATAGCCGATACAACCTGTGAAGCGATACCTTTTCTTTCGAGTAACAACTTGGCGGCATCGATCAGGGTGGCCACTTCCGATCCGGATGCGATTAGGATCACTTTGGGATTTTCACCGTTTTTCTGTACGATGTAAGCTCCTTTTTCTGCTTTTAAAGCTTCGGTATAACGGTCGGTTACGGCCGGCAGATCGTTGATATTCTGACGGGACAATACGAGAGCCGTCGGAGTTTCGGTATTTTCCATCGCCATTTTCCAGGCCACCGAAGTTTCGGCTGCATCGGCCGGACGTAAAGCCAGCATGCTCATTTTTCCGGCGTGGTTCTGCATTTTTTCCAGCAGACGCAACTGGGCTTCGTGCTCGATCGGCTGGTGGGTAGGACCGTCTTCACCGACCCGGAAGGCATCGTGGGTCCAGATGTATTTAACCGGCATCTGCATCAGAGCCGATAAACGGAAAGCCGGCTTCATATAATCGGAGAATACAAAGAAGGTTGCGCAGGCAACATGAATACCGCCATGAAGGGCGATACCGTTACAGATTGCAGCCATAGTCAACTCGGCAACTCCGGCTTGCAGGAATTTACCGCTGAAATCTCCTTTCACTAGGTTGCGGGCTCCTCCTTTGATAAAACCGTCTGTCTTATCTGAATTGGAAAGGTCGGCAGAGCTGACGATCATATTTTCAACTTCCTGTGCCAGTGTAACCAATACATCGGCTGAAGCCTGACGGGTTGCTATATTGGCTTTGTGTGCAATAGCTTTATAATCGATAGCAGGCGCTTCTCCCGACATAAACCGATGGAATTTGGCTGCTAATTCCGGGTTGGCTTTTTCCCAGGCAGCTTGTTCGGCTTTTTTCTGTTTGGCCTGAGCCCGTTTCTCTTCCAGTACCTGCGCATAATATTCCTGTACATCCGGGAAGATAACGAATGGATTCTGAGGATCTCCGCCCAGGTTAGCCACCGTATTTTCAAAAGAAGCTCCGGCAGCGCTCAGCGGTTGTCCGTGAGTTGATACTTTGTTGGAGAAATCTTCTTCGTTGGCACCGACAGCTCCTTTCCCCATCAGGGTGTGTCCGATGATGAGTGTAGGACGTTCTTTTTCTTCCTGTGCCACTTTCAGGGCCTGACGGATTTCTGCTGCATCGTTGCCGTCGATGGTGATGACCTGCCATCCCCAGGCTTCATATTTTTTGGCTGTATCTTCGTGGGTTACTTCATCCACTTTGGTAGAAAGCTGGATATTATTCGAGTCATAGAACATGATCAGGTTAGCGAGTCCGAGTGTACCGGCAATACGTCCTGCACCTTGGGAGATCTCTTCCTGAATGCCACCGTCCGAGATGAAAGCATAGGTCTTGTGGGCCATCCATTCACCGAAACGGGCTACCAGAAAACGTTCGGCGATAGCTGCTCCGACGGCCATGGCATGTCCCTGACCCAGAGGACCTGAAGTATTCTCTACACCCCGTTTTACGTCTACTTCGGGATGACCGGGAGTGATGCTGCCCCATTGACGGAAGTTTTTCAGATCTTCCATGCTATATTTACCAATCAGGCTCAACGTTGCATAAAGCATCGGTGACATATGACCCGGGTCCAGGAAAAACCGATCCCGGTTTACCCACTCGCCATCGTCCGGATCGAAATTCAGAAATTCAGAATATAGCACGTTGATGTAATCGGCACCACCCATCGCTCCTCCGGGGTGACCTGATTTTGCTTTTTCAACCATTGAGGCTGCCAGAATTCGGATGTTGTCCGCCGCTCTGTTGGTAGTTGTATTCATGATATAAATTTAAAATAGATTTTTGGTTTTTTGCAAATTTATAAATAATCTTTTGAAAAATAAAAGTAAAAATTACACTTAATTTTACTTTTCTTCTTCCGTTTAGAGATTCAGCTCTTTAAACTGGTGTTCCCACCAAGCCGGTTGATCTTTCAGATATTTGGCGAAGTAGGAGAGAATCGTATTGTTCCACAGGATACGCTGATTGTAATCGACCACGGCATGATCGGCATCTTTAACCAATACTAATTCGACATCTTTACCCAATAATTTCAGAGCAGTATAAAATTGTATACTTTCGTTTGTCGGTACATTGACATCTTTTGTACCGTGGATTAACAGGATAGGCACTTTCACCTGATCGGCATTGAAAAGGGGACTTTGGTCGACATAGATATCCTTACGGTTCCAGGGGAAAGCGTGTGCCGAAGCGTTGGTACTGTAGCCGTAACCCCAATATCCGCCTCCCCAATAGCTAGAGATAGAGGAAATGCCGGCATGTGAGATAGCACAGGCGAAAATATCGGTTCGGGTGGTAAGGTATTCGGTGGTAAAACCTCCGTAAGAAGCTCCCATACAACCAATCTTAGAAGCATCGATAAACGGATGGGCTTTGGCAAATGCTTTGGTCGAGGCGATAATTTCGTCGGCTGTGATTTTACCCCAATTGTTTTGGTGGCGGGCAGAAAATTCCTGTCCGTATCCGATGGTTCCGGAAGGTTGAAGCACATATACGACATAACCGTTGGCCGTATAGAGGTTGAAAGGCCAGCGTCCGCCGAAACTACGGGAGACGGGGGTCGTTCCGCCGTAGTAATAAACGATCAGCGGATATTTTTTGGCCGGATCGAAATCGGCAGGCAGATAATAACGTCCGTCGATCACCGTACCTTTCTTATACTCATAGTCCCAGTCTTTCATCTCTCCGAAAACAATATTCCGGTATTGCTCTTCGTTGGGATCCGCCCAGAGAGCCGCTTGATTATCGGTTAGGTTCAAGGTATAGATCCGGGGAGGATAATCGGTGTTCGAAGCGGTATACATCATTCGGTCGGCATGGCTGGCAAAACTGGTCCGGAGAATCATGTCTCCCGGGCATTCGATCCGGGTGAATTTACCGTCGGCATAGCAATACAGATGTACGAAATCGGCATCGGTCGTTTTTATATAGATATTACCGTTTTTATGCCAGGTCATTTCTTCCACCGAAGGATTGAAATCGCGGGTGATCGCGTCCACTTTTTTAGTGGCCAGGTCATAAATATACAATTGGGTATCGTATTGGTTGGCAATCTGATTTTTCCCGATGTTTTCTCCCAGTTTACCGAAGGCCGAAGGGCCGCCGCTGATCAGCAGTTTTTTGCCATCGGGAGAGAAAGTACAGGATATGGAATAAAGCCGGTCCTTCCAAAGGGTATCCAGTTGTTGGGTGGTGATATCCATCAGATAAATATCTTGTTTGTTATAGGGATATTCCGTATAAGCCGGGCGTGAAGTGGAGATCAGTAATTTTTTACCGTCTGCACTGATATCCATAAGCGAAGTGCTCAGATTTCCCCAGGTGAGCCGGGAATGGAGGCCGGTAGCGAAATCGTACTTACACAGATAACTCCGGTTACGGAAATAGTCCTGCCGATCTTGTATGCCGTCCAGTTTACGCAATTCCCATTTGGGATCGCTGTAGTTTTCATTGGCATAATAGATCAGATAAGAACGATCGGGTGACCAGATGCAGCTCTGAATTTGCCGGTCTTCTTTGATCAGACGGGTTTGTAGTTGTTTTTCCAGGTCGTAACTATATAAAGATTGTCCGTTGCCTTCTGCTTGCAGGAAAGAAAGTTTGTCCTGATCGGGAATCCATTGCAGATTACGTACGTTATTGCCATAAAAGGTATAGACGATTTCTTTGTCGGCGATCCGGTATACGTAGGTATTGTTACTGCTTCGGCCATCTACGGTATTGGTGATCCCGACAAGGGCATATTTTCCGGTGGGGGAGACAGACAGATGGGATACTTGTTTACCGTTGAGCACATCGTAAATATTCTTGCCTCGTTGCGGGGACAGAGAGAAACCGAAAGGGAGCTGTTCGTAGGCTTTGTCGGCTTTAAAATTAGCATACAATACATTGCCTCCCTGAGTGGCCGTTTTTACGATAATCGTGTGTTTTCCTGGAATCCAATCGCCGTGAACGATTTTTTCTACGGGTTTATTATCCGCAGAACCGGCTTTTTTTACTCCATCGATATAGACTTCGGCCTGACCGAATAGCCGGAAATGAAAACTTCCGCTCATCCATTCGGAATTGCTGAAATAGACCGCGTAATAATTTAGCGTCGGTTGATCTGTTTTTTCACCGGCTGTTACGGTATCCCGGTTCATCGGGGCCACCGTCCACCGGAGCCGGTGAAAATGATTCTCCTTTGAATCGGCATCGGGAACCAGGCTGCCGATATTTACTCCGGAGTAATCGGTGAGCATGGCATCTGTAAATACCTGGTCTTTGACATTTTTTACATGGCTCAAGGCCGGCTTCTCCATTTTTATAGGTGTCAGGCTCAGCCACTCCTTGATATCCTGTGCGTTGGCAGTCAAGGACCCTGCAATGAATAATGAGAGTAAAAATCCTTTGTTTTTCATCGATGATAAGGTTTATCAGGTTTTAGCTTTTTAACATTTTTTCTTTCTGCGAAGGTATCGCTTTTTGATTGAAAAGAAAGTTAATGTCTAGTTAAACCCGGAGTAACTTAATCGTTCTTTTACCGTACAAGTCAGAAAACTTTAAGTTATGCGAATATTGATTTGTCTGTTAGCCTTAGCGGTGACCCTGACCTGTTGTAAGTCGAATAAAAGAATGATACGATCGGAGGTAGGGTATGTATCTACCCAACCGGTAGAAGTTGCTGTACAGGAGAAAGTACAGGATACCTTGATCGTGGAAGAAGAACCGGTGACGGTGAAAAAGGAGAAAGTCGGTTTGACGGACGGTGCCGATTTGATGCGGTATTGTATTATTGTCGGGAGTTTTATTTACCGGCAGAATGCGATCAACTTGCGGTCGGACCTGATGCGCCGCGGATTTTTGGGTTGTTCGATTATGCAGAATAGTGAAGGGATGTACCGCGTTAGTGCGGTTTGTGACGATACTCACGCCGATGCTGCCCGGGAGCTTATCCGTATCCGTAGACAATATCCGCAGTTTCGGGATGCATGGCTCCTGGAGGTCAAAGAGGACTAGTCTTCGAGCATCGAATCGTGGCGGTTGACTCTCACCACTCCTTCCAGATGTTTTAGTCTGGAAATCAATTGGGACAGGTGTTCGGTATTATCGATCAGGACAGTGATATTACCATCGAATACCCCCTCGGCGGCATTGATCGAAATGGCCCGCAAGGTAGCATGCGGATCTTTGGCGATCAATTCGGTAATTTTGTTGATGATATTACCGTCCTCTTTGCCTGTCAGATTCAGGACGGTTTGATAAGAAGTGGCTCCATCGTTGGTCCAGCGGGTCTTGACGATCCGGTAAGGATAACGGCGAACCAGCTCCAGGGCATTTTTACACTGGCGGCGGTGTACTTTAATTCCTTCGCCGATGGATACGAAACCGATGATATCGTCTCCGTATACCGGATTACAGCAACGGGCGAACTTATACTCTACATTATCCACATTTTTATCGATCAGCAGTACATCTTCATCGATTTTTTTTGGACGTACCACTTTGATATCTTTAGGCGGGACGACAGGGGCCGGCTTTTCTTCCACCTGCGTCAATATCTCTTTGATTTCGGAAGGATCGTGCTTGCCGATAGCGATGCCGTGGTAAAGGTCGAGAGCGAACTTGTATTTGTAGTGCTGCATCAGTTTGCGGATCACTTCGTCGTTGAATTCGATTTTCCAGTTTTTCAGACGGCGCATCAGTGTTTCCTTGCCGATATCGGCCTGGTGGTTGATTTCTTCATTCAGGTATTGACGGATTTTATTCCGGGCTTTCGAAGTGACTGTAAAACTCAGCCAGTCGGCTTTCGGTTGCTGGTTGGCGGCAGTGATAATAGAAACCTGATCTCCGTTTTTCAAAACATATTTCAGGGTTTCATTCCGGTGATTGACAATACCTCCAACACACTTGCTCCCGATATTGGTGTGAATAGCGTACGCAAAATCCAATAAGGTGGCTCCTGCCTGTAACGTTATTAAATCTCCTTTGGGAGTAAATACATGTACCTCTTTATCCTGGAGGTTGATTTTCATATCATCCAGTAATTCCAGCGCATTCTCATTATTGCTTTCCAGGATTTCGCGCAATTCGTTCAGCCAGTTTTCGATAATCGAATCCGAAGATCCCCCTTTGTATTTCCAGTGGGCAGCGAATCCTTTCTCGGCAATCTCATCCATACGTTCCGTCCGGATCTGTACTTCTACCCAGCGTTTGCCAGGCCCCAGCACGGTGGTCTGCAACGATTCGTATCCGTTGGATTTGGGTACAGAAATCCAGTCCCGGAGACGCTGGGGATTAGGCGTATACTTATCGGTTACGATAGAATATACCCGCCAACAGTCGGGCTTCTCATTTTCGCCGACACTGTCGATAATGAAACGTACAGCAAAAATGTCGAAAATCTCTTCAAATTCAACCTGGCTTTTCCGCATCTTATTTAAGATCGAGGCAATCGTCTTCGTGCGGTATTTCATTTTAAATTTGATACCTCTCCGGTTCATTTCTTCGGCAATCGGAGCGATAAATTCGGCAATGTAAGCCTCCCGGGCGGTTTTCGATTCCTTTAATTTTTGTTCGATCTCCCGGTAGATTTGGGGATTGGCATAGCGGAGAGCTGTGTCTTCCATCTCCGATTTGATATTGTACAATCCCAATCGATGGGCAAAAGGGATGTAAATATAGCTGGTTTCCATGGCCAGCTGTTTTTGTCCGGCCTCCGAAAGCTGTGCAGCCTGCCGTAAAGCATAGAGTTTTTCGGCCAGGAAGATCAGCTGTACGCGGATATCTTCGGCAAAACTGAGCAATAATTTTCTGAAATTCTCCGAGTTTACAATCCGCTGGGTGGCATAAATGTGGCTGATATCCTTCAGTCCTTTGATGATTTGCTCTACTTTTTCCCCGAACATCTCCCGGATTTGCTCCAGGGTGATCATTTCTTTTTCCACTGTTTTGTGGAGCATGGCACAAATGATAGAAGTCCGGCCTAAGCCGATTTCCTGGGTAATGATCAGCGTAATATCCAAAATACGGACGATCTCCTGATAGTTTAATTCCGAAGCTTCGGTTTCGTTTTGGATGGCTATCTTAAAGGCTTTACGGATCAACCGGATGTCTTCGCTCGAAATCAGGTTCCGGCAGGATTTTAACACAGCCGTATATTTACTCAATATGATCGGACGATAGGTTTGTTCTGTCATTGCGTTCATAAGTGAATCTTGTTAGAAGGTGTCGCTTTTTTCTGTTTGTAAAAATAGCGATTCTTTTGAAGATTATCGATCCGGCAATTCTATTTTTGTGTAAAAGTTTGTTGAAAAGTGTGTGTAAAGAATAAGTGTACAGAAATATGAAATCAGAAATGAACTGCTGTAATCTGCTACCATGCTGTTATCCCGGAAAATCCGGAAAATCTTTATCGGGCCGCTTGGAAAATAATACGTTGAAGTATAAACAGGAAAGGCCGGTTTAAAATTACGAGGATATGCTTGAAATCAATTTTTTATGTATATTTACGACGATCAAACGTGGGATTATTTTGAACCGTATACAACTTTTTGGAAAGGATAAAAATATAAAATATGACAACAAAAGAGAGATATGAAGGCGTATTGGGGTGGTTTGCCGGGAAAATGCCGGTAGCCGAGAGTGAATTGAAGTATAACGACCCTTTCGAATTGATCGTGGCGGTGATTCTGTCCGCCCAGTGTACCGACAAACGGGTGAACATGACGACTCCGGCTTTATTCGAACGCTTTCCCGATGCAAAGGCCATGGCTGCCGGGACAGTGGAGGATATCTATCATTTGATCAAATCAATTTCCTATCCGAATAACAAAGCTAAGCATCTGCATGAAATGGCCCAAAAACTGGAAAGGGATTTTCAGGGAAAAGTGCCTGAGGATATGGAGTTATTACAAACGCTTCCCGGTGTGGGGCGTAAGACGGCCAATGTTGTGATGGCAGTGGCATTCCACAAACCGGCCATGCCTGTGGATACGCATGTTTTCCGGGTATCTAACCGGATCGGGTTGGTGAATAACACAAAAACGCCTTTGGAAACTGAGAAACAGTTGGTAAAAAATATTCCGGCGGAGATCTTGTCGACGGCTCATCATTGGCTGATTTTGCACGGACGTTATGTTTGTCTGGCCCGGAAACCGAAGTGTGAGGAATGTGGAATCCGGCAATGGTGCCGTTTTTTTCAGAGTAGACGGTGAAGGGGGAACGGGGAATGGAGAAAGGAAACCTCCCTTCTCCTTTTTCCTTTCTCCTACATTTACTTGTAATATATAGCTGCCCAGGCTCCGGATTTCACTTTGCCGACACCCGATGGCGGACAGGTATCGCTGTACAGTGTAAAAGGAAAATTGAAAATCATCGATTTCTGGGCTTCGTGGTGCGGACCTTGCCGGATGGAGAATCCCAATATGGTGAAACTATACGATGATTTTAAAGACAAGGGCCTTGCTGTGATTAGTGTATCGCTTGACGAACGTAAAGCCGCCTGGACGCAAGCGATCCAAAAGGACGGTATGCCGTGGGTACACGTGTCCGACTTAAAAGGCTGGAAAAGCGAAGTGGTGAAGTTGTACAATGTAGATTCCGTACCGTGTATTCTGGTACTTGATGAGAATAACCGGATTCTGGCCAAGAACATCCGGGCGGAAAAATTGCGGGCCTTTGTGGAAGAGCGGCTGGGAAAATAGGTTTGGGTCGTTATATATTACGATGGAGTTCATACCTGTTTTTTATTATAAGCCGGTTTCGATAGGAAAATCTGTAGGAATTATTTTTCTTACAGATTTTCTATATATGTTTATCCTAAAAATGTAGAATTATTCCGATCCTTGTTCGTCTTCGGTATTCGTGTTCGGGGACCATTGGAGCTCTGTCGAGTGTTGTCTTGCTTTTTCTGAACGTCCGACCGGTGGTGTCTGACGAGCTTGCGAGGAGTTCCGTCGGTCAGTGAAAGAAAAAGCCAGATGACCGACAGAAGCGACCGCGTCCCCGAACACGAATACCTTCGACTCCCGTCATCACTGCCTGGCAAGCTAAACCGGACCTGAAAACCATAAATTTCAACGAAAAAAGATTTTCCGATAGAGTAACCCAATTATCCATAATCCGATAGAGGTGAGCCGGTATTTTATTCTATAAAATTTTTCTAATTCTTCCTTTGCCAGGTCGTGTTAACGTGAGATGCAGGGTTTTATGGCGGAAGACCATTGGAGCAGGAACGAGTGTCCGGTTAGGTTTTCCGAACGCCCGACCGGTGGTGTCTGAGCGAAGCGAGTTCCGCCGGTCAGTGAAGGAAAGCCTTAACGGACCGGTCCAGGCGAACCGGTCTGACGGCATAAAAACCGAAATCGGAATAGAAAGAAAAAAATTAAACCTACATTTTTTAACTCATAAAATCAGGCAAAAACCAAACGATAGACTTTTACCTGCTTAAGATGCCTTGGTCCGATAACCGGCTACTTTTGCTTATGCTTTTGAAAGTGAATCCAGCAGCGTAATAATTTCCGTAGAAGACGGTCGGGGAGCATAGGCATCGATGATCTTCTGCTCTTTATCCACCAAAATAAAACGGGGAATATAAAACAACTGCCATCCCTCTGCCAACTCCATATCGACAGAATTATATTGTGTCAACGGACTATTTTTGTGAGCGATATAGCTTTCCCAGGCTTCTTTCTGCTCATCCCGGGAAATCTGTAAAAATTCGATATCCGGATATTTCTCACTCAGGGCTGTAAAAGCCGGTGACTCTTGTATACAAGGTCCACACCAGGGAGCCCATAAATCGATATAAATCAACTTACCTCTGAAATCACTCAATTTCTTCTCATTCCCATCCACATCCGTCATTTTAAAATCAGGTGCCGGTTGACCGGGTAATAAACGGGCCGCTTGTTCCAGCTTCTTTTGCAACTCTACAGCAAAATCGGCCTGTTGCATCCGATTACCGACCGTGCGGATATCGTCGACAACCTGTAAGTTCAGATCATGTCTTAAAGCCGATACCTTCTCAAACCCCTGATACAATTCCTCACAACGGGGACTCATCCGATAATCTTCAAAATAACTTCTGTATTCCGGATCTTCCCGGTAAAACAGAATATTCCGCACGACAGCCACCTCCAGAAAGCGGTCTTCGTTCAAGTAGTTCAATTTCTCTTTTACCTCAGACAAAGCTTCTGCGCGATAAGTCTTTTGTAACTCCCTGGTTTCCTCCCTGCTTTTCCCCCGAAATTCATCGGCATACGATGCATAATACAAATAACTATTGATCACATCGGCATAGATACGTCCTTTTTCCAACGCTTTAAATTCCTCAGATACATTTTGCAAAGCCTCCAGCTGTTTTTCCCTTACTTGCGCCAGCGAACCGATCAGTTTCCGGGTTTCACGGAAATCGGCCTTTACATTCGATCCCCCTTCCAGATAAGACCCTCCTTTGGGAAATAATCGCTCTTTCATATAGGTATTTGCCTCGGCACCCACTCCCTCAAAACGGGCCTGCCGGTTGTCGGTCGTGATATACATCTTCAGCTCATCGCCGGGAGTCAGGTAAAGCGTATTCCGGCTAATCGAGTAATATTCCGGTTTTTCCAATGGTAAAACCGTATCGAAATGTCCTTCCGCATCGGTATACAAGATGATATCACGGCTATCTCCTATCAAAGAAGCTGCGCCATCATACCGCATAATCACACCGGCACGTCCCATGTCGACCAATTGCCCGCTCAAGTGAACCGTATTCTTCACCGGTTGCTGACAACCGCAAAGACAGACAATCCCTAAAATTAATCCGTATTTCATAAATGCTGAGTTAAAACAGGAACAACGGATAAAACAGGCACAACGATAAAGAAAGTTTTTATCTGTTTTCACTGTTTTATCCGTTTTCACTAATTAACTGTCAAATAAACATAATATCTTTGATACTGCCAAATCCTTCGTGTACTTGTTCGGAAGGGAAAGTACCGTTCTTATCTACCCTACCCGAAGAGTTGAGGTTCAATACCACAAATTCGCCTTTTCCGTTCGGCAAATTGAAAGCAATCCCTAAGCTACGGAATACAGAATGTCCGTAATCCGAGAAAGTGTCGTTATAATCTGTCTCTCTTTTAGAACCGACGTCTTTCCGGGCAAAACGCATGATTTCTACCTTAGCAGTCGGATCCGGATGTTGATAAATCAGGGTCGAAGTACCGCCTGCCCCGAAATCCAGCCGATAGATTTTATTATCGACTGCATAAAACAGCAAACGGTTGAACGAGCAACTGGAAGCCATCGGCGTATTGACCTCTATACCCGAGGGCAATGGGAAAGCAGCATAGTAAGTGAAAGGATAATCCTCTTCATCGCTTCCCCACAACGGATAACCGTGAAATTCATATACATAAGCATAGTTGATCGTCTTATTGATCGTAAAAGCATAGGCAGCCACCCGGGCCTGAGGAGCTCTCATAGACGAACCATACCAATAACCGGTTCCCATATAGACCATCTCCTGATTGGCATCGATCTGATTCAAATCGATGCCGGGAATATTGTTTTCGTCCTTTTTCACAAAATCCATCGTACAATAATTCTCACTGGCCTCGTCGAAACTGGCATATTGCATATTCGAACTATTATCATTCCGGAAATGCAGGAAACGGTGGCCTTTGCTATCGTATACCAGAGAAGTCCAGCCGACACAAGTACCGTGTGTAATATTGTAATCTCCCAATACCTGGGGCGACGGATTCACCCGGTAAAGTTTGGATTCATAGGCAGATCCCTGAAACAACGATCCGTTGCAAATACAAATCCGGCCGTACATCTCACCTTCACAAGCACCTACTTTAGTCACATCGAAATACGGAGCATGATTCGGGAAAACATAACGCGGGACACTATCGTACAGCATAAATCCTTTATCCTGCATCAAAATTCCCGACTCTTCGGGATCATCGGTGAAGCAATAAAATAAAGTCGTCGGACTGTACTGGGGATTATAAAAAGCATTGAAATAGTTAGCAGATCCCAGGCGTACCGGTTTGCCTTTCAAATGTTGTCCTCTTTCTTTGAAATACACATCTTCGCTGACCTCCATCCGATCGCCGATATATTCCACCGCTCCCAGTCCTGTTTGTCCCTCTTTGGAATGTAACACCATCCAGGCCCCTTCATACGGTTTGGCTACTTTCAGTTTCACCGGAAACAGATAACTTGCTCCTGTTTGGGTGTCATGGATATAAAACCGGAGATAATGATTGTAAGAGAATTTTTTATCGGCCGGATCGATCCTGATAGCGACTGTATCGGCTGTGCTGACCAGATCACCTTTAAACTGATCCGAAGCACTATTATAATACCATTCGAATTTCAGATTGGTCGTATCGGTTGCTAAAGACTGCCTGATTTCCGGACGGATCACAAAAACCGTATCGACTTTACGTACACCGTAAGTTTCTTCCAACTTCACTGCGACTTCGTTGATTGTCTTATAATCGTAATTTCCTTCATCGTCGTAACAACCGATCGCCAGAGACGATAAAAGAAACAGAAATATATAAAATAAAAATCTACTTCTCATAATTCATAAAATTTAAGCGGGATCAAAACTGATTAAATTACCATTTTCATCTTTCAGGTGATTATCCGGATTCATCGTGTTATAATATTCCAAAGCTTCCACCAATTGCGGTTTGTAGCGATTGATATACCCCGGTCCATAGGTCAGGATACTCAGGTTCATCATTTTAAGGGTCATAATCATAAACCGGGCTTTATTTTCACTGTACGGTCCGAGATAAGGGGCTATATAATTTTCCCAATCCCCCTCATATAATCCCAGCATATCGAGTGTGACCTCATCGGTAATGGTCAACTCATAATGCCGTAAAGTATCGATTCCTTCGGCTACATCCGAATTGGCATAATCGAAAACCAGATCGGCCTTATACTCTTTATGCCGTTCTGCCGGACGATTTACTACCACTTTTAAAATAGCCCGGTAAGCCGAATCTTCGATCACATAAGGATTTAAAAAGCTAACTTCGGCTTCCGGCCAACCTCCGACAGGAACCGATTTCAAAGAAACTTTCAAAGGTTGGCCGGCCGGTGCTCCCAATAACCTGATCCGAACCGTCATCGTATCACAGGAAATAGAATCTCCTTTCAGATTTTCTCCGAAATTCAGGGAAGCAGCCAAAGTGGTAGGGTCGTAAGTGTCGCTTCCATTCTTGTCCACACCGACAAAACTAACACGTGGAATATCGTTAAATTCCAGCATATCTGCATAATGGCAACCGGTAAACAGCCAGGAACCCAGCAGGAATCCTAAAATATATTTCAAACAAGTATTCATATTCTCTTTCATTTTATTTATCCACTTTACCAAATTCTACTTCATTATCAGGAATAGAGAAACGATAGTTAGCTTCCGTCATATCGATTTTCAACGGACAATCCTGGAAAGTTTTATAAGCATGCCGTTTGTAATAATACCACAACTGACCTTCTGCATAAAATTCTTTCCGATACTCTTTCATGATATTATATTCCCGGTCATCTTTACTTTTATAGACGACATCGTCACAACCCCTGGCGGCTCTTACCTGCGACAACCAGTTGGCAGAAACCTTATCATCGCTTTCACACTCGGCCAGGATATAGTACATCTCCGACAAACGTATTAAAGGAACCGTATTCTGTACAGCACTCGAAAAAGCCCCTTTCTGCTGATATTTCAGAGAAACAGCCGATTTGGCTTCAAACGAAAATCCCTGTCCTTCGCGGTAACGCATATCATTGGCTCCATCTACACTTACATCGAACATTTTGTCCACCCGTGATCTATCCTGCAAATAATAGAAAGTACTGGAAGGAGAAACCTTAAAATCGACCTCTACCTGGTCATCGAAATCAGGTACACTGATCGAAAAGAGCAATTCGGTAGAAAAAATCCGGTCGGTAGAATTATCCATCACCAAAGCGAAATAATTATTTCCTTCTTTGTCCTTCCCATCGATCACCGCCTTGGCCATACGTGCAGCATTCTCTTTATCGCCCTTCCACAAATATACCCGGGCGGCCAAAGCCTTCACAGCGTACTGATTCATCCGCTTGAAACGGTATCTCAGGAAATCGTCCAATCCCAAAGTTTCGGTCGTAAAGCCGGAAGGGAATTCGATATACATGGGGTCTTTAACCAATAAAGCTTCGGCAGCTTCGATATCTCTGAGTATAAATCCGATCACTTCTTCTGCGGTACTGAACGACTTTTCTTCCCGGTTAAATTCCGTACGATAGGGCAGAGACAACGACGAAGGACCTGCCTGGGTATCGTAGATCGGCCCGTAAAGTCGCAACAGATCGAAATAAACAAAAGCCCGTAATCCCAAAGCTTCCCCTTTCATGATTTCATAATAATCGGGAGTAGTGAGTACCTCTTTATTCTTATCGATCCACGTCAGGAAATTATTGATATTGGCAATGACTTTATACATATTTTTCCAGATCGAATTGACATATCCTTCGGTCTTTACCGAGGGAAATTTATACCAGTCATTATCGGCAAATTTCAATTCGGGGATATCGGAACCTCCTCCCGGCTCATAGCGCTGCGCCAGAATATCCGTAATCCCGTAAGATAACTCTCTGCCATAAAGATCTTTACTGGCCAGAAGTAAATAAATACCTGTCAGATTTTCTTTGAATCCTTGTTCCGTACTGAAGAGGACATCCTCTTCAACCGCCGTCTTGGGTTTAACATCCAACCAATCCTTACAAGCCACTTGCAGCGAAGCAAGTATAAGCAAGAAACCGTATATTGCTATTTTCTTCATAATCGTTTATATTAAAATACCAGACTTAATGACATAGATACCTGACGGGAGAAAGGATAATCGATACCTCTTTCCATTTTAATCGTAGACAAGCGGACTAAATCTTCCAGATACAGGGCAACCGAAGCACTGCTCAAGCCTACTTTCCGGATAAAATCATGGTACCGCCTTTCAAACCGGTAGGAAACATTCAATGTTGAAAGGGTAAATTCATTGTTGTCCATCACGAAACGGGAACTGGCTTTGGTACTTTGTCCGTTGACATCTGTCGTCACCCCTTTGAAGAAAGTTTTATCACCCGGTTTTTTCCAGCGGTCGGTAAAAGCACGTTCGTCCACATTCATCCGCAAATTGGCATTCTCGACTTTCTCGATCAACGTGTAATTGTACATCTGTCCACCGAATTTATAGCCACCGATCAAACTCACACTCAATCCCTTCCAGTTGAAGTTGGCTGAAAGTGTTCCTTGCAGTGTAGGTTCGGTATCTCCCAGAGGTACCTGATCGAGGGCATTCCAGTCGAAAGTACGTTTTCCATCGCGGGTCAGCAGAATTTCCCTACCCGAGGTCGGATCGATCCCGAGCGAACGTACCCCCCAGATGATCGACTGAGAATATCCCTCTACATATTTAGGCAACGGCCGGGAAGTCACTTTCTCGGCAGCTTCGGCATTCCGAACCTTCAAAGCATTGGAAATCCGGGCAATCCGGTTATCGTTGTGGCTACCGTTCAACACGATATTAAAGTTCATCTGTTTTTTCAGATTATTGTAAGGCATAATCCGAAGGGTCAGCTCATACCCTTTATTATCGATGTCTCCCAGATTATCCTTGATCGTCTCGAATCCGATAGAAGGAGCTAAAGTGAAATCGAGCAGGGTATTTTTAGTAAACTTCTTATAATATTCCACCCGGCCACTGACAAATCCCCGGAAGAAATTAAAATCCAAGCCCACGTTCCAGTTACGGGTCTGTTGCCATTTCAAATCGGGATTTCCCATAGACATCAATACCGAACCGGCGACATCCGAACTATGATACAGTTTCATCATACCGTCGTAAGAATACATCTGTAAAGACTGGTAAGGCGAAAAGCCCTGTGATCCAGTGATCCCGTAAGTTCCGCGCAATACAAACTCATCGACGAAACCGAGGCTCTTGATGAAATTTTCTTTATCCATATTCCAACGTACACCGGCCGACCAGAAAGGAGCGAAACGGTTGTTACGTCCGAATTCCGACGAACCGTCGATACGGATACTACCGTCGACTGCATACCGTTGTTTATAAGAGTAGTTTACCGTACTCACAAAACCGATCGAACGGTTCGTTCCTTCGTCTCCCGAGGTTGTCGTCGGTTCGTTCCCCAGGAACACTTCATCCATCTTATCGTTGGGAAAACCCTTGACATTTACACCGGCAGCATGGGTGTAACGCTCGTCGATATCATAACGGGCAAAAACAGACACCAGATGATCACTATTGAATACCTTATTATAACTGGCTGTCAAACTGACATTATAATTGGTACCTTTGTTATGTGTCCAGTTATAGCTACCCCGGTCTTCCACAGCTAAACCTTCGAAATCGGTATGGCTGGACGGTTTGAACTGTTCCAGATCTTCTTCGGTTTTCGTCAAGGTGATATCGGCAGAAATACGCAGACTCTCGATCGGAGTATATTCGGCCCGGAAAGAGTTTCTCACCTGAAACTGTTTGTTCTGATCTTTCTGATGAAACTGAATATTATACATCGGATTCATCGTCGGAGTACTATAACCTCCGATATAACTGACGTACCCATCTGTAGAATAAACATGATTATCCAGCACTTTCGAAATAGCCCCGTTCTCGTCGTAAATCCGGTAATAAGGGTTCAGCATGGTATAAGTCTGAAAAGTTCCATACGGAGAGGTCCGGTCACCTACTGTAAAATCGATACTCAATTGATTGGATACCAATAATTTGTTAGTACGATAACGCAGGTCTATACTACCGCTCTTCGTATCTACCCCTGTCCCCTTCATCACTCCGGGAGCTTGATTTATACCGAAATACAATTTATAACGCAGGGTATTATCACCACCTTCCAGGTTAAAACTATGCCGGTGATTAAAAGCCGTCCGCACCGGTTGAGCGATCCAGTCGGTATTTACCCCCCGTTGTACATCGAGATACTTAGCCAGATAGAAATTCTGCAAATTACTGGCATTAGAAGCCGTATAGCGTTCGTCGTAATATCCGGCCTGACGTTCGAGTTCGAGCTTATCTGCCGCATTCAGCAGATGATAAACACTTAAATCAGGAGTCTGATATTTATAATTGCCGGAATAAGAGAACCGTAATTTTCCTTTTTCAGGAGCTTTGGTTTCTACCACAACCACTCCGTTGGAAGCCCTGGAACCATAGACAACCATGGCGGCAGCATCTTTCAGGATCGTAATACTTTCGATCCGGTCAGGGTCCAAATCGATGATCGTACTGATACCCACTCCGATAATACCGTCCAATACAAATAGAGGCTGGTTGGGACGGGTGTCGATATCTCCACGCATGATCACCACGTCCTCTCCGTCATAATTGCCCATATTAGCCTGTCCACGCATTTCGAAATCGGGTAAAGCATTGGGGTTGGATCCGGCAACGTTACTGACATTCATGCGGAATCCCGGATCGATCATACTCAAAGCACGTAAAACATTGTTGGAGGTCAGTTTTTTGATTTCTTCACCCGTAACCGTAGTGGCCGACCCGGTAAAACCTTCTTTTTTCCGTTCGAAAATACCGGTAACGACCACTTCGTCCATCACTTTGGCATCTTCTTCCATCACAATATTGATCTCTTTTTGATTTTTCAGGGCCACCTCCTGAGTTTTCATCCCCACAAATGAAAATACCAATACGATATCTTTTTGTTCGGGAATAGTCAGTTTAAACAGACCGTCGGCATCCGTAGCGACTCCTACCGTCGTCCCCTTGATAAAGACCGACACTCCCGGTACCGTATTCCCCTGAGTATCCTTTACCTTACCGGTAATTGTCCTTGCCTCGGTAGCTTGGGGTAAGACAGCTTTCATGATCGTGATAAATTCGGCATTTTTCTCATATCGTAATCCTTTACCTGCCAGGACAACATCCAATACCTGTTCGAGCGATTCATCACTGAAGTCAGCCTTGACCCGTTCGTTTTTATCCAGCATATCGTCACTGTACATCACAATACAACCGGTCTGTTTTCGGATCTCTTCAAACAGCTGCTTGAATGTAGTATCCCCTAACTTCATACTGAGCCGATACTGGGATAAACCGGTGGCATGTCCACCCACAATAAAACAAAACATGAAGAATACTGTTAAACGCATAACTAAAAAAGTTTTCCAGAGTCCGATTTTCCTATACATGGACCCATACAATCGTTTTTTTTCCATAAATTTGTAAACATTGTATATTAAACAATCATCTATTGATTATACACACTCACCGTTTTTCCATTCACTTCGAAACGGACATTAGAAGTTTTCTCCACAAAATCCAGCATAAACCGCAGGGTATTGTTCTTTTTAATAGCACCGGTAAATCGTTTTTCAGCCGCCGATTGATTAGCAAAGAAAAAATCGACGTCATACCAACGGCTCAACTGGACACACAATTGATCGAGAGTCATCCGGTCGAAATCAAAAACACCTTCTTTCCAGGAAGTGAAAAAAGCCGTATTTACCTGCCGGTTTTCTATATTCAGAGAGGTATTGTCAACCAGAACCTGATAGCCCGGAGTAATCCGGCAAGCCGATTTACCGGTTTCGACATTCACGCAACCGGTAACCAGCGTAATCTCTGTCCGTTCTTCTCCGGCATAGGCCATCACGTTAAAAGAAGTACCCAATACAGTGGTATGTGTATGAGGGGTATGCACAATAAAAGGACGGGCAGAATCCTTCACAACTTCGAAAAAAGCTTCCCCGGTAATAAATACTTCTCTTTTGCCTCTATCGAAAACCACCGGATATTTCATCTCGGTTTCTGAATTCAGCCATACTTTCGTACCGTCCGATAGTGTCATAATGTATTCTCCGGCACGTGGTACACTCAGTTGATGGTATTCCAAAGGTGTTTTCGAAGAATCTTTCACCTGATATACCAACCCGACCAGCGAATCTTCTATGGCTGTGACAGTCCCCAGGTCCATATTTACCTGATGGTCCGCTTTCAATTCCACCTGACGCCCATCCGCCAAAGTCAGTAAAGCTTTTTTCTCTCCCGATTTTACATCTTTTACGATTATTCTTTCGGGTATAACCGAATCCTCCCGGTGTATAAAATAAGAAATACACAAACCGGCCACCAGTATCGCCGCCACTCCCGAAACCCAAGCTGTAAGCCGTAATCGGACGGATTTCTTTTCCAAACCCGACCTGATTTTAGAACTAGCCGCAACAGGATCGATATCCGTCCACCGGCACGCATAATGCAGTTTGTAATATGTAGCGCAGAGCTCTTTGTATAAGACCGGATTCCCCTCGTCCTCCTCCAACCAACGGGAAACTTCTTTTTCCTGCTCTTTACTCGCTTTCCCCCCTAATAACAAAGGAAGAAGTCGTATGATCTCTTCTATCTCCATTAAAAACGTTCGTTTCTTTTGGCTGGAATCCGCTACAAGAAAATGGACAAATGAAAATTGAAAACAGACAATGATTGGAAGCCCCTGCTTCCATTAAAAAATGAATAAGGAAAGTGGAATGAAAAATAAAAACAAGAATATACTCACTGATTATCAGAAGAATATAATAAATATTCCAAGTACTGTATTACCTTGCCACTTAACCAAGCGTTCCGCAAGGGCTAACGACTTTATAAACTTTATGAACTTTACAAACTTTCAACTAATTTAATCGAACGTTTTTGTTTTCGTAAAGAGAAACAGATTTTAAGAAAAAAAGGGTGAAAGAAAGCAGAACTTTTTTTCTTTTTTTTAAGAATAATTGAATTAACGCCGCAAACTGATCTTTTTCTCCTTTCTGCACACCGTACCATCATTCAATACTCCTTCCAGGATAAAAGTACAGTGGTCACAGGCATCATCCATAAAAAAGCGGACATGAGTAGGTTCGGAAGTTTTCAGTTTAATATTGGGATTCCAGTAAACGGTGGGACGCATATCCGTCGAATCGGCCATGGCCAGACGGACCGAGTCGACATCGTAACGGGGAATATAAAAATCTACCGGTTTCTGATACCCTAGCGGTCTGAATACAGATAAGCCTCTCTGTTTTAACCGTTCCGGCCGGTAATCGAAATTTTCTGTAAATATCAACGCTCCATCCGGGGCTTCCTGCCCAAAATAAAAATAAGACATTCTTTCATCCAACAGGCTGATACTTAAAAACTGTTCCGGATTCATCATCATAATCCGGTCGAATTCTTCCGGAAAATCATTCAATACCAAATGTAGTTTTTTGCCCCGGTAAGTGATTTCCTCCCCGATCACCATAACACCGGGAATTTCCATAAGGGCCGTACGCATATCTTTCTGTTTCATAGCAGCCAACCGGGCAGAATCCAGCATATACCGGGCCGAAGCATCATAGAAAGAATAATTTTTTTTCGGAGGAGTCCTCCTGACCAAAGCTTCGTCGAGCACATATACTTTCACGCCATGGTCGTAATAAAAATCACGGCCGAATTGCTTATAAAACTCATCTTCTCCGTTCGCTTGCCGACGTTCATACGGAATTTGAATCTCAGGCGCCAGATATACTTCCGAATCGATAATCACTTCTACCCCTTTTCTCCCTTTACTATTTCTGGCCTGTACAATGAAACCGGTATTCTCGGGGAAAGAAATTCTTTCCACCAAAAAATGCCCTGTGCTATCCGCCTGCAATACATCGAACTGCATATTTGTCGACAGCAAAGTCAATTGTGCATCTTTTGCCTCTTTTCCCCAGAAGTTTTTTACTCTCCCCGAAATAGTCTGTCCGCGTTCCATATAATAATCGAGTTGTTCAAACTCTCCGGCAGCGACAGCACCGACATCGAAACGAGTCCATCCCTGTGTCAGCAGCAAAAGATCCAGACAACGGTCCGTAGCCCGGTTTACCTCCCGGAAATAAAAGCCCGGATCTTCGATATACCCTTTCAGATCGGAATTCAGCAGCAGTTCAGAAACAATATTGTCCTGCAGGGAATCGCGCAACACGGCAGCATCGTCCGTCACAGACAGCGAAAAACGCCCCTCCCTCAGCGAATCACTGCTTAAAATAAGTTCAACATCGACCGCTTCCCGGCTCATATATCCGTCCCGATCCGTTCCGATACGAAGATCCGTTTTTTCCGGATGACGGATAAAACATAACCTTTGGCTATAGATCCGGCAACGATAATCCATAAGACACAAATGCAATATTCCCTCCGGGAAATTAACGGCCGACAGTTTTCCATGCAACTTTCCCTCCAGGGGAGTACACACTAGTAATTGCCCCCGGGTATGGGCTATCAGATACAGACTATCCGGCAATACCGCCTGTTCTCCTCCGATCACCCGATAAGACAGTTCACGGCCATTTTGCCGGATACTCAAAGCTATACCGGACCGGTTCTCTTCGGGCAGAAAAAATTTTTTTTCCAGTCCCTGAGCAGACTTCACCTTCACGTAATACGTTTTCCCACTTTCCAACGGACTGTTCAACCATCCCATACCATGATGAATACTCCGGACAATATCCACGATACTATCCCGTTCGTCATACAGATAGCCTTCCACATCGACAGATAACCCATCTTTACCGATCGCTTTAAAAGCGACGGTTTGCCTTGTCCCCGGAATAAACTCCCCGCCTTCAGGAAAAAACGACACAGCATAATCGAGCGTATCGGCAGGCAAATGAATAGTCCGGCTGAATTCATAAGGGATATCGTTCGAAAAACGAATCCGGACATCCGAAGGATCTGCCAACTCCCCTATATTAATCCTGACCTTTCCGGATTCATCCGTTCGCCGGCGGTGTACTTTGCCCTCTTTGTCCTTACCGATCAACTGATAATCGACAGCCAGCTTCCGGTAAGGTTCCTTCCGGGAATTCGACAACCGGACAACCGCATATTTTTCTCCTTGTTCTTCCTGGTAAGTGACTCCGGTCAACACCTTCGAATCCGACGGATTGATTAAATGGATTCTCTTTTTATAAATATAGTCTTCCCCCAGATTCTGCATCCAGTAAGAATAACTCCGCAAAAAATATTCCCCCTGACGAATATCCTCCGGTACCTTTAAATAGCCGGCAAAAACAGAATCGATCAAGGCCAGCTTCACCTTTTTAAGCACCGAATCCCGGCGGTTGACCAGATCGACATACACGAAACGGCTATAAGGAGAAGGCCGGTGGGTAGCCGCATCGACCAGAAAAGCCCGGAACCGGATCGTATCTCCGGCATGATAAGATGGACGGTCGGTATGCAACCAAACCTTTTCCTGCATTCTGGCCTGTCGTAAAACCATAAAGTTGTGAACGACCCGGGTAAAAAAATCCGGATTGTCCGAAGCTGTGAATCCGACGATACAACAACTTACCACCAGCCAGAATAAAAAACGTTTCATGTCATAGAAATATTTCCGGTTCCCGTCGGGTACTGAAATTCTTAAACAACAGATCGGTATAAGGAGTCTCGAACAAACGCGCCTCATTAGGACATTGCTTTACACACGCACAACACTTTATACAACGCCCGGCATCGCTGACGATCTCTTCTTCCAAACGAATAGCCTGCACCGGACAAATCCCGATACAAAATCCGCATTGCGTGCATAATTCAGCTACCGTCTCAGGAGTCTGAGGGGTTTTGGGACCTTTTACTTTATAGGGGAAATTTCCTTTTACCACGATAGGGGCCACTTCATCCAAAGTCTGAAAACGGTTCAATAACCGCCCTACTTGCTCACCGAAAGCCCGCGCTTTCTGTAAATCCGGATTATCCGGCCTTCCTCCGGCTATCGGCCGGTCGGGTCTGCTATAAGAATGTTCACCGATAAAAGCAGCGCCGGCAACAGGCACAAACCCGTGAGCCACACACCAATCCCTCAATTCCAGCAAAGCATCGTCGTAATCCCGGTTACCATAAACGACCACCGCAACGGCAGGTGAATCCTGTCCGTAAATGCCTTCCATCCGCTCCAAAGCTGTTTCTGCGATACGTCCCCCATATACCGGAACGACAATTACCGTGATTCCGGAATGAATCGTGAGGTTTTCCTCCGGTTTTTCATAAGTCAGATCGGTTTCCGAAACGTGCCCGGTTCCCAGACCTTGCAAAACGGTCTCACCAATCATATGAGAAGAATGAGTCGGAGAAAAACAAATGAGATGTGCGTAATCGTAAGTCATAGAATAAAATGTTGATTTTTCTTTTGCAAAAATAACATTAGTTACCATTTCTCCAAACGGAACCGATGAAAACCTGACATTTTTTCCAAAGGCTCAAGGACTTGCAGAGAGAATAATCAGTTTGTAGATAAATGTATGACATTTTATGGAATTTACACTACTTTTGTGGACTTAATCATACGAAATCTATCTTGGCAGATCTGTTTCCCAATTATACCGAAGAAAAACAAAGCATCCGCAAGTTCTTCAGGAGCTATGTTTACCCGGCTATGTTCAACATGGTGGTCATGGCCTTGTACAACATAGTCGACCGGATATTCATCGGGCAGGGAGCCGGCGCTTTGGCTATCTGCGGACTGGCCCTGACGCTTCCTTGTGTTTCTTTGTTGAGTACCGTCGGCACCCTGACCGGAGTCGGAGCTGCTGCCCGCATTTCCACTTCGATTTCTTTAGGCAACCGTTCCCTGGCCCGCCGTATCCTGGGAAATGCCACTGTATTGAATATCCTGTTATCTACGATTCTGATCGTTTACTCCCTGTATCATCTGGACTTTATCCTGGATATCTTCGGAGGAAGCGGGCAAACTATCCCCTATGCCCGTAAATACATGTCTATTCTGATCCCGGCCAGCTTGCTGACGAATCTGAATTTCACCTATTGCCATGCCATCCGTGCCTCCGGTTTTTCCCGCAAATCGATGACCATCGTCTTCGCAGGAGTGATTGCCAATATTATCCTGGACCCGATCTTCATTTTCGGTTTCGGCCTGGGCATTGAAGGAGCAGCCATTGCAACAGCCCTATCTATGTGCATCAGCTCAGTATTGGTGATCCGTCATTTCAGAAGTCCGTCCAATATCCTGAAACTCCAAAGTAAATGTTTCTCTCCCCGGTTTCCGATCTTAGTTTCCATCGTCGGAATCGGTATGGCCGCTTTTATCATGAACATCACCACAGGTATGGTGAATATCATTATGAACCGCTATCTGGAAAACAACGGAGGAGATTACGCTATCGGAGCCTTCGGGATCATCAGTAGTTATTCCATCCAGGTCTCTATGTTGCTCATGGGAATATGCCAGGGCATGCAGTCTGTCATCGGTTATTTTTATGCGGCGGGCCATCGGCAGATGACGCTCCATATCCTGCGGAAAGCCATCCGTACGGGAAGTCTGATCGCCTGTTGCGGCTTTATAATCGGCGAAGCATTCGCTCCCTGGTTGGTCAAAGCCTTTACTTCCGATCCGACGCTGCTACAACTCAGCGAAGAGGGGCTGCGGTATACTTTTCTCGCCATGCCCCTGTTAGGGTTTCAACTGATCGTCACCAGCTATTTCCAGTCGATCCGGCAGGCACCTAAAGCCATCACCATGAATATTTCCCGTCAATTTTTATTTCTGATCCCGGCCCTGGGACTGTTTTCACACTGGTGGGGACTGACAGGCATCTGGCTGGCCATCCCCTTCGCCGACCTGATGGCCACACTGATCGCCCTCTTTTTCTTATGGCGGACCGACCGGAAAGCGGATTAATGGATCAGTTCGTATACATTCATTTCCTCCCCCACTACCCAAACCAGATCGCCGGCTTCGAACACCGTATCGGCATCCGGATTTCTTAACGAGGCCGCTCCCCGTTCCACACCGACTACGACACATTTGTATTTGTCCCGGATACCGGAATCCCGGATACTCTTTCCGTTAAAAGGAGAATCTTCGGTGACCACAAACTGTTTCAGGCATACTTCGCTCTGTGTCAGGTCTGAATCCATCGGTGGCAAGGTCATGGACTGCAGTTTACTCCCAAAACGTTCCAGCTGCTCGTCACTACCGATCACCTGTACCCGGTCTTGTGGAAACAAGCGTTCTTTACCACCCGGAATATTGATACAACTCTGTCCCCTGAAAACAGCGACGACCATCACCCCGAAGCGACTTCCCAAAGCCAGATCGGCCAACGTATATCCGGCCCACAACGATTCGGACGGAATTATAAAATCGGCCATATGTAAATCCCGTGACAGCAGATGTCCGGCAAATTTCGGAGGCAGCCGTGTTCCGGCATGCCGGGCATACACCTCTCTTACCCGGAAATTCCGCAAAAAATGCCGTTCGATCTGGATAGACTGCTTTTTCAGGTAACGGGAATAAAACATCCCGGCCACCAACACGCAAGCCACTCCCAGTAACAAAGCGATAGAAGCTTTAAAAAGCGACACAATCACTACCATGACATACAATATCGCTATCACGAAACGGAATATGACCAGCGACACCAAATAAGCCCGGCTAAAATATCCATCGTTCCACAGGGTTTGAAATTCGGCCGAATGGTTTTTCTTGGCTACGATAGCCCGCAAAAAAGGTGCGATCAATAACAAAATCAGAACGGCACACAACAACCCTCCCCAAAAACCGGGCAGCGATCCCCGGATCAAGGGCACCAGAAATTGAAACGAGAGAATCAGAATAGCGATGATGATCACCGAATAAATTACCATTATCCGGATCAGCGAGGTCAGTAAACGCTTCCAGTTACTTTCATGATTGACCACCCGGGTACCGGAAGTATAATGCTCGATAAAACGCTTCCATTTCCGTGGCAAATGCTTTTCGACATAGGGATAAGCCGGCTCGGCAGCCCGGATCATATAAGGAGTCAGAAAAGTCGTTATGACGGCTACAGCGATCACGATCGGGTACAAAAAATTACTGGTCACGTGCATCGTCATGCCCAAGCCGGCGATAATAAAAGCGAACTCCCCGATCTGCGTCAGACAAAATCCCGACTGCAAAGCCGTCTTCAGCGGTTGACCGGCCAATACCACTCCCAGGGTACCGAATACCGACTGTCCGATCAAAACGGTAAGCGTAATAATCACAATCGGCCAGATATATTGGGCGATCATCCCCGGATCGACCATCATCCCCACTGAAACAAAGAATATCGCGGCAAACAAATCTTTCACCGGTTTCACCAAACGTTCAATCTTTTCCGCTTCGATCGTCTCGGCCAGAATAGACCCCATCACGAAAGCCCCCAAAGCAGAAGAGAAACCGACGGCTGTAGCGAACACTACCATCAGGAAACACAAACCGAGAGAGACGATCAGCAAGGTCTCGTCGCCCATCAGCAAACGGGTACGCCTGAAAAAAGTAGGAATAATATAAATCCCGGTCAGGAACCACAACAGCAAAAAGAACAAGAGTTTCCCGATACTATACACCATTTCCATCCCTTCGAAATTCTTACTGACAGCCATCGTAGAAAGCATCACCATCAAGACGATAGCGACCAGGTCCTCGATGACTAAAATTCCGAACACCAGCCCCGTAAAACGTTGTGTCCGCAACCCCAAATCCTCGAAAGCCTTATAGATAATCGAAGTCGACGACATGGCCAGCATACCTCCCAGAAAGATACTGTCCATCTGTTTCCACCCCATCGCTACCCCGACGATAAAACCCAAAACCACCATACCCACAATGATAGTCAGGGCAGCGATGATAGCAGGACCTCCTACCTTCATTAACTTTTTAAAACTGAATTCCAATCCCAAAGCAAACAACAGGAATACCACCCCGATATCTGCCCAGGTCTGAATATTTCCGCTGTCGATAACCGTCGGGGTTAACGTGATATGCGGTCCGGCAAGAATACCGGCCACGATATACCCCAATACCGACGGTTGTTTCAGACGCTTGAATATCAGGGTCATCAATCCGGCTGAAGCCAGTATAAGAGCCAGATCCGTAATTAATGTAGGTAAGTGTGACATAAACCACGTAATTTGGCCACAAAATTAGCATTTAAACCCTAATTCCGTTCACTTGATCGTCCGCTTATTGAGGAATTCCATAAATTTATCTTTCGAGGAATCTGCTATCGGAATATAAGTCTTTCCGAAAACGATCCGGTTTCGCTCGATGACAGTGATCCGATTCAGATTGACGATAAAAGAACGGTGTACCCGGCAAAAAGAAGCCGGCAACATCTCTTCGAGGGATTTCATACTGATAAGAGAAACGATAGGCGAAGGCACCCCTTCGAGGTATATTTTTACATAATCCTTCAAACCCTCGATATAACAAATTTTAGCCAATTCGACCTTGACCAGTTTATAATCCGATTTTACAAAAATACAATCCTCTTCCAGACTGTCCCCCTGCGTTTCACGGGTTTTCTCAAACCAATTCAACGCCTTGTTAGCGGCCTTTAAAAATTCAGGATAGCTGACCGGCTTCAATAAATAGTCCAGCGCATCCACCCGGAAACCTTCCAAAGCATACTGTTCGAAGGCGGTTGTAAAAATCACTTTGATCTGTTTATCCAACACCCGGGACAATTCCAACCCATTCAGTTCAGGCATCTGGATATCGAGGAAGATCAGATCCACCGCCTCTTCGCGTAACACCTGCAACACCTCCAAAGCATTCGAGCAACGGGCAACCAATTTCAAAAAAGGTGTCCGCTTGACGTAACTCTCCATCAAATCCAAAGCCAAAGGCTCATCATCGACTATCAAACAATTCAGTTCCATCCGTTTCAACTTCCGATCTTTAATTGAGCGACAAATTTGTTTCCCTCCCGTTCTGTCCGCAAATCATATTTTCCGGGATACAATAAATCCAGTCGTTTTTTTAAATTTTCCAGTCCGATCCCCGATCCGCTCCGGTCGGTTTCTTTCTTGGGAAAATAACTGTTTTCAATGTAACAGCAGATTCCTGAATTTTCCAACCAATTGAAACGGATATGAATAAAAGAAGGCTCCGTGGGGCTCACTCCGTGTTTAAAAGCGTTTTCGATCAAAGTGATAAACAACAACGGAGCGACCAGCACACCTTTCCCATCGTCCGGCAAATCGACCTTCAACTCTACATTTCCCGACAACCTCAGACTCATCAACTCGATATAACTCTTCATGAAATTCAATTCATGATCGAGTGATACGAATTTCTGATTGTCTTCATACAACACATGCCGCAACAGCCGGCTCAGATCATGGACGGCAAACTGAGCCCGGTCAGGATCGATAGCGATCAGGGAATAGATATTATTGAGGGTATTGAACAGGAAATGAGGGTTCAACTGGCTTTTCAGATTCTGCAATTCCGCTTCGGAACGGGCATTTTCCAATTCTTTTTTTTCTTGCTCGAGGATATACCAGTTTTCGGTCATCCGGATAGCGACACTCAGAGCCGACACCAAAGCCATCATCACTCCATCCCGGATAATAAAAACACTCCGTGGAGGAAAAGGTCTCGAATGCCTCGGTCCCTCATTGACAAAATGAATAAAATAATACTCCTGCCATCCATGTAAACATAAGCTCAGCAACACAAAAAGGAATAAATTGACAATAATAAATACCAATAACCTTTTCCGGAACAACAAGCGATCGATAAAAATAAAATAATTGGCATAAAATACAGTAATAAAAGCGATGGGAACACCGACATACCCCAGAAATTTAACCCAGGTCATCGAATTACCCTCTTTCCACGTAAAGAAAAGGGGAAAACCGAACACCAATCCCCAACCGATCACCTGAATCAGAAACTTTAAAATTTTATTCTTGTCACTCATATTACAAAGATAAAGATTTATTTGTTTATTTACCGGATCAACCGGTAAATAAACTACTCATACCGGATCGCTTCGATCGGATCGAGATTAGAAGCTTTCTGTGCCGGATACCAACCGAAGAAGATTCCCGTCACCGTACAGACCACAAACGACAGTACAACAGAATACAGCTGCACATATACCGGCCATCCCGCAACCAACTTGACCACCCACGAGGCTCCGATACCGAACACCACACCGATCAATCCACCGGTCACACTGATCAGAATCGCCTCGATCAGGAACTGGGCCAGAATATCCCGCCCCTTCGCTCCGATAGACATTCTCAGTCCGATTTCCCGGGTACGTTCGGTTACCGACACATACATGATGTTCATAATCCCGATACCGCCGACCAGTAAAGAGATCCCCGCAATACACGCCAACAACATCGTCATCATGTCCGTTGTGGAATTCATCATCGAGCTCAGTTCTTGTTGGGAACGGATGTTAAAATCATCGTCATCCGATTCTTTCAGCCTGTGATTCCTGCGCAGGATACTCGCAATCTCCTCTTCTGCCAGTTCGGTCTGATCTTCAGAAAGCGCCGAACAGAATATACTTTGTAAATGGGTGATGGCCAGGATACGTTTCTGGACGGTTGTATAAGGTGCTAAGATAAGATCATCCTGGTCCATCCCCATTGTATTATAACCTTTCGATGTCAGGACTCCGATAATACGGAAAGGTATTTTTCCGAAGCGGATAATTTGCCCCACCGGATTTTCCCCATTGGTAAACAGATTATCCACGATCGTTTTCCCGACGACACAGACTTTCGCCGATCCGAGAATATCCTCCTCCGTAAACATATCCCCTTCCGCCAGGGTATATTTACGAATTTCAAGATAATCCGGATTTATCCCATAGATACTGGTCGGATAATTATTGGATCCGTAGATCGCTTGTCCACTGCTACTCACCGATGGCGAACAAGCCGAAACATAACGGGTTTCATCGACAATCGCCTGATAATCGTCCAGTTTCAGACTTTGCATGGCAGCCGGATCTTGCCGTACCCCTCCCCGCATATCCGCACCCGGATGAATCATGATCATATTAGAACCCATCTCCGCGATCTGAGCACGGATACTCCGCTTAGATCCCTGACCGATAGCCAGCATGGTAATCACCGAAGCGACACCGATAATGATCCCCAACATCGTCAGAAATCCCCGCATCTTATTATTTCCCAGGGCCCGCAAAGCAATCCTGAATAAATTCGCAAAATTCATTGTATTTCGATTTAATTAATCCTCATTCTTCGGTAAAGCGGCCAGCGTCTCTTTGGCCGAAGCAATCTTTTCATTCCGGGTATCCTGAATCACCCGCCCATCCTTCAACACGATAGTCCGGCTGCTATACGCCGATAATTCGGGATTATGGGTGACAAAAACAATAGTCCTCCCCCGGGCATACAATTCCTGAAACAACGTCAGAATCTCGAAAGAAGTACGGGTATCCAGGTTTCCCGTAGCCTCATCGGCCAAAATCAATACCGGATCGTTCACCAATGCCCGGGCTATAGCCACCCGTTGCTGCTGTCCTCCGGACATCTGATTCGACTTATGATACAACCGGTCATGTAACCCTACCGAATCGAGCGCTTCTATCGCCCGTCTTTCCCGTTCCTTAGCCGAAACCGCCGGATTATACATCAACGGAAGCTCGACATTCTCGATCGAAGTAGTCTTCGGAAGCAGGTTATAAGACTGGAATACAAAACCGATCTTATGATTCCTCAGCTCCGCCCGCTCATTCTTTCCCATCTGCCGGACCGAATACCCGTCCAGCCAATACTCCCCGGCTGTCGGCGTATCCAGACACCCCAGCACATTCAGTAAAGTAGATTTCCCCGATCCGCTGGTCCCCATGATCGTCACGAATTCTCCCGGCTGAATAGCAAAGGATACCCCCCGCAAAGCATGTACCGTCTCATTTCCTACCAGAAAATCACGCTTGATATCTTTTAATTCAATTATAGCATTCATTGTGTGTGAGTTATTGAGTTACTGAGTTGCTGAGTTACTGAGTTGCTGAGTTATTGAGTTACTGAGTTGCTGAGTTATTGAGTTACTAAGTTACTAAGTTGCTGAGTTAATGAGTTACTAAGTTCCTCTACTTTCTAAATCATCGATTTACCTTCTCCACCAATTTCCCGCAACTCCCCCTTATCTCCTCCTCCCCATCTTTTAGCCTATAGCTTCCAGCCTATAGCCTTTTACATTTTACTTCTTACTCTTCTTATCTTGTCCCGGTGGTTTCGGCATAAAGGGACTGGATTCTGTTTCTCCGGGTTGCGGAGTTCCCATCGCTTTTTTACCGGATTGTTCCATCGCCACGACAATCTCGTCTCCCTCAGCGAGACCACCGGTGATCTCCAGGAGTGAAGTCGTCGCAGTAGCCGTCTGTACTTCTTTTTCTTCCAACGTTTGTCCATTCTTCACCCACACTGTTTTCTGTAAGGCAGAATTATCCACATGGATCGGTTTCAGTACGATTCCATTAGCTTCGGCCAAAGCCTGATCGGGCATAAATTTCAATGCTTTGGGAGGAATAGTCAATACGTTATTCTTCTCCAGTGTATAAATCGACACGGTAGCCGTCAATCCCGGTTTCAGTTTCAGATCCGGATTAGGTGCACTGATCACCACTTCGTAGGTCACCACATTCGATTCCACGGTAGCCTCCAGCCGTACCTGAGTCACAACCCCTTCGAACGCATCGTTCCGGTAGGCATCTACGGTAAAGGTAACCCGCTGTCCTTCGCGTATTTCGCCGATATCGGCCTCATCCACGTCTGCAATCACCTGCATCTCCGTCAAATCTTTAGCAATGGTAAACAAAGTCGGAGTTTCGAATCCGGCAGCCACCGTCTGTCCTTCTTCCACTTCCCTACTGATAACGACACCATCTATCGGACTGGTAATCACGGCATATCCCAAATTTCTTCTCACCTTTACAATATCGGCTTTCGACTTTTCGTAGGTACTTTTAGCCTTTTCATAATTATACGTCGCCTCTTCATAATCGCTGTCGCTGATCAGTTGCTTTTCGAACAGCACTTTACTGCGGGCATAATTTTTTTGCTGATACTCGTATTCTGCTTTGGCATTCGCCAACTGAGCCTCCTGCGATTCCAGTTCTGCCTGTAAGGTCACCTTATCCATCTCGGCAATCAGCTGCCCTTTTTTCACAACACTATTGTAGTCGACATAGATACGGTCGATGATACCCGAAACCTGCGTACCGACATCCACCTTGGTCACCGGCTCTACCGTCCCTGTCGCCACTACGACATCCGTCATCGAATTACGGGTCACTTTTTCAGTCTGAAAACTGATTTTCCCTTTTGAAGAAGTACCCATAAAGAAATATCCGCACAAGGCCAGAACTACGATAGCTCCCCCGATCGTTATTAATTTCCCTTTTTTCATATATTCTTTTTTATATTGTCATACAATCACTTGGTTCTCACATACCTCTATCATTGGATACTGATCTCTATACCCTGATAGAAATTCAACAATTGCTGATTCAGGATCGCCATATATTTGGCTTGTATCAACTCGAGCCGGGCAGCCAGCAAGTTGTTTTTCTCCGTCATCAATTCTACCGTATTTTTTGCTTTCAGGAAAAACTGCTCCTGAGTAAGCTCGAAAGACAATTCTGTAGCGGTCAGATTCTCCCGGGCCGAACGGAAACGGTTCTGCGCCGATACCGCATCCTGATAAACCGTCTCTACCGATTTCAGTAATTCTTTCTGTACGTTCTCATAATTGAGTTGGGCATTCTCGATATTCAGTTTAGCCAGATTGACCGCCGTCTTGGTCGAACGTTTATTAAAAATCGGTATATTCAGCGTCAAACCGATATTTTCACTCCAATTGTGTTTCGTCTGTGTCCCGAACCCCGTGCCGATACCCGAAGCATGACTGGTTCCTAAACCGGCAGACAAGGTAACGTCAGGTAAATATCCCGCCCACGCTTTCTCCTTCTCCAGATTCGCTACCCGGATATTCAATTGGTTGTATTTCACTTCCGGCATGATTCCCAGCGAAGTCAGGTAAACACTCTCTTTAGACGGTAAAACGACCAACACGCTTTCATCTGTCAATTGCGGAATAGCCAGTTCCATCTGGTCGTTCACCCCTAATTCGAGCAATTGTTTCAATTCCAGCTGAGCATTTGCGAGCGTTGTCCGGGCTACAACCAACTGATATTTATCGGTGGCATACTGAGCTTCCAGCTGAGCGAGATCGGCTTTCGATAATGCTCCAGCCTCCAATAAAGCTTTGCCACGATCCCGCTGGGCTTTGGAAACTTCTACCGTCCCTTCGTTAATTTTCACCGCTTCGTCAGCATACAATACCTGGACAAATGCTTGGGTAATCGCCAGTTCGATGTTATTTTCAGATTCCTTGATCGTCAACCCCTGCACCTCATTTTGCAGGTCCATCTGTTGTACGTTCTTCCGGATTTTTCCTCCTTCGAACAGAGATACGGAAGAATTCAGGTTATAACTTCCGGAATACGAATTTTTATCACCGGCTTCGGGACGGGGACGGTTCACATAATTGTGAGCCGTTGTAAAAGAAAGAGAAGGCAGCCGGTCCGCTTTAGCCTGCTTCGTATTTTCTAAACTTTCTTCCCATGCGATCCGACTTTGCCGAATCTGAATATTATGTGCCCGGGCATAATTAATGCAGGATTTCAAATCCCACACAGCCGGTTTTTCCTGAGCCATCACCGGGGCGGACAACACGACCAGTCCCAAGACTATCCCTTTCCAATATGCATTCATAATGTATCTTTTAAGTTCATTTTCACGTTACAAATGTATTTTCTGTTCTCCCCCCCTACAATTTAAATATATACATTCCCCCTTTTTCACGACGAATCCCCCGATTCACCCGATAATTATTTTAGCATTTACATATTTTCACATTAATATTGGCATCTTTTTTGTTAGCAAAGGGGCAATACATCTATTTCAATTAAAATCTGTTACTATGAAACCGATATACAGCCTGTTTATTATGCTATCCTTTGCCGGACAGTTGCGTGCACAAAACGATACCACCGAATTATTTCCTTACGGAGATATGAATCAGTGGATGGTACGGGTAGTCGACGAATCCCTTGTTATCGGAGGAAATACAAAATATCTGTATGAGATCACACCGGGCGATACGCTGAAAAACAACACCCCTTATAAGAATAGTATATCTCCGTGGGCTACGTCGACCGTCATGGCTAAAGTCAGCGGAGTGGTGAAAGCCAGTGTAACCGTATTCCCGGAGAAAAGGGATTCCGGTTATTGTGCCCGGCTCGAAACCCGTATGGAACGCGTCAAAGTGCTTGGATTGATCAATATATCGGTATTAGCCACCGGAACGATATTTGTCGGTGAAGTGATGGAACCCGTGCGGGACACTAAAAATCCGCAAAGCAAACTCAATAACAATATTCCTTTCACGAAACGACCGAAAGCCCTGGAATTCGATTATAAAGTAGAGCCGGGCGGGAAACAGATCAAAGCGACAGGTTTCAGCCGTATCGTCGATATCCCGGAACAGAATAATGCCGAAGCCAGCCTATTGCTGCAATACCGCTGGGAAGACGAAAAAGGGAATCTGTTTGCCAAACGCGTCGGCACAGCCTACGAACGTTATGACCAGGAAGTAAAAGAATGGCAAAACGGCCATCGGATAGAAATCCATTACGGAGATATTACCGGAAAGGATTTTTACCAGCCTTATATGGACCTGGTAAAAGGTGAATCGACACAATATGCCGCCAATAGCCAGGGGAAGATCGTCCCCATCCAGGAGATCGGCTGGGCCTCTCCCGACACTACTCCCACCCACATTATCCTCCGTTTCTCCTCCGGCCATGGCGGAGCCTACATCGGTGCCCCGGACGCCAAATTCTGGATCGATAATGTAAAACTGGTTTACTAAAATATTAAAAGCACATAATAACTACAAAGTTATATTAAAACCCGGCTTTAACCGATTAAATTCTTAGCATCCCGTACCATCATTTTAGCAAACCGGGCCGAAGCTCCGGGTTGCCCTAAACGGCGGATCACCTCATCGTAATTCCGGAGCATTTTCTCCCGGTCACGTTCGCTGTACAGGATACGGGAGAGCTCGTTGAGGATATTTCTTTCGGTCAGCCGGTGCATCATCAGCTCTTTGACGACTTCCCCACCGAAAATCAGGTTGACTAACGAAATATAGTCTACTTTAACGAAGGTCTTGAACAAATAATAACTCAACCTACCTCCTTCGCCATTGTAACAAACCACTTGGGGAATACGCAGTAAAGCCGTTTCCAGGGTCGCCGTACCCGAGGTAACCAGAGCCGCTTTCGCCTGACTCAACAAACGATAAGTCTGCCCATACAAAATACGGACCTCCCGTCCCTTCAGGTAAGGAGCATAATCGGCATCCGACATCGAAGGAGCCCCGGCGATCACAAACTGATAATCGGGGAAATGATCCACCATCCGAAGCATTGCCGGCAGCACATAACGCAGCTCCTGGCTCCGGCTGCCGGCCAGTAAAGCGATGATCGGTTTATCCGGTAAATCGTTCGCTTTTATAAACCCGGCAAAAGTCTCCTCCCGGTAAGGCCGGGCATCGATCGCATCCACCAGCGGATTACCTCCGTATTCCACCGTATAATGATAGCGCCCGTAAAAATCCGTTTCAAAAGGAAAAATCGTATACATCCGGTCGACATACCGCTTGATCTTTTTCACGCGCCCGGTATTCCAGGCCCACAACTTCGGCGAAATGTAATAAAATACTTTCAAACCGATCCCTTTGGCAAACCGGGCAATACGCAGGTTGAAACCGGCATAATCCACCAGGATCACCACGTCCGGTTTCCAACTCCGGATATCCTCACAACACAAGCGGATATTGGCCTTGATCTTACCGAGATTCTTCAATACGGTCAGAAATCCCATGATAGCCGTATCTTTGTAATGCCGGACGATCTCCGCTCCTGCCTCACGCATCAGGTCCCCGCCCCAACCCCGGATGTCGGCTTCCGGATCTTCAGCCCGCAATCCCCGGATTAAATTCGACGCATGCAAATCGCCCGATGCTTCCCCTGCTATAATATAATAACGCATAAAAGGTAAAGGTTAAAAGTAAAAAATAAAAACTCAACAGTACTGTACAAAGATAGCAAATTACAAGCCAAATCATTACTTTTGCAAGCGATTATAGAAATTTAATAGCAGTCGGTACAAATATGAATATTGCAGGGAAGAAAGTCGCTTATATCACCTTGGGTTGTAAACTGAACTTTTCAGAAACGTCTACCATCAGGCACAGCCTTGAAAAAGAAGGCACTGAAACCGTAGCCGATAAAGAAGGCGCCGATATCTTTGTGATCAATACCTGTAGCGTGACCGATATGGCCGAAAAAAAAGGCCGGCAGTTGATCCGTAAAATTATTCACCACAACCCGGGCGCCTATATCGTAGTTGTCGGATGTTATGCCCAGCTCAGAGCGAAAGAAATCATGGCTATCGACGGAGTGAGCCTGGTATTGGGGGCCGGAGAAAAATTCAATGTCGCCCACTACCTGCAACACCTCGAAGAACAGGAAAAGCAAGAACCTCACTCGTGTGATATTTTCAAAATCAGCAATTTCGACCTGGCCTACTCTTTCGGCGACCGTACCCGTTGTTTCCTGAAAATCCAGGACGGTTGCGACTATTTCTGTACTTATTGCACCATTCCTTTTGCCCGCGGAAGAAGCCGGAGTGCCAGTCTGCCGCGGATCCTCGACGCTCTCCACGAGGTGGCCGGCAAAGGGATCCAGGAAGTGATACTCACCGGTGTCAATACCGGCGATTTCGGCCGGGGCACGGATATGAATTTCTTACAACTATTGCAACAACTCGACCGCCAGGAAGAGATTGCCAGGTTCAGGATTTCTTCTATCGAGCCCAACCTGCTGACCGACGAAATCATTGAATTTGTAGCAACCTCCAAGCGCTTCATGCCCCATTTCCATATCCCCTTGCAATCGGGTAGCGACGAAGTGTTGAAGCTCATGCACCGGCGTTATGACCGGGAATTATTCGCCGGTAAGATCCGCACCATCCGCCACCTGCTACCGGATGCTTTTATCGGCGTCGATGTCATAGCCGGCATGCGGGGTGAAACCGAAGCCTGTTTCGAAGACGCCCTCCGGTTCATCGAGACGCTCGACATTTCACGGCTTCACGTATTCCCTTATTCCGAACGCCAGGGAACCAAAGCGCTGGATATCCCCCTGACCGTTCCTCAGGAAGAAAAACACCGGCGGGTAAACCGGCTGATTTCCGTATCACAAAAAAAATTAACCGCTTTCTATCACCGGTTCGAAGGGGAAACCCGTCCTGTATTGTTCGAAGACAACAAAATCGGACAGTATATCTGCGGATTCACAGACAATTATATCAAAGTAAAACTCCCCTACGATGCCGGATTAGCCAACCGGATTATTCCCATCCGGCTAGAAAAAGGGCTCTTTTGTGAAGACGAATAAACAACTCATAATAAAGTGATTAACCCCATACACAAAAGGCACATACTTATTGTGTCTAATTAACAATATTTAATTTGAAGCGTTCACAATTAGTATTACCTTTGTGTAAGAATCAATTTCATAGTTTGTTTCTGTTTAGGGTTAGTAATTTAAGTCGTCAATTCATGGCGACTTAATTTTTTTATTTCATCCGATATACCTATTTTTGTTATAAATACTTTTTAACTTTGTATCAAAAATATAAACATCGATTGTTAAGTAATCAGCAATTTACTTTTTAATTAAAGCAACGAACCTAATGCAAGTTTTAATTACCGGAAGTGCCGGATTTATCGGTTACCACCTCGCAAAAGCTCTTGCCCGGCAAGGCATAGCCACTTATGGCATCGACTCGATAAACAGTTATTACGACGTATCCCTGAAAAAAGCCCGTTTAAAAGCATGCGGAATCGATCTTTCCCGTCAAGAACAGGAATACCGCTCTACCCTTTACCCCAATTATACGTTCAGGCAAATGGACCTCTGTGACAAACCTGCCCTCGACGCACTTTTCGCTTCCCGGGCCTTCGATACGGTAATCAACCTGGCTGCACAAGCCGGAGTACGTTATAGCCTCGAACATCCGGAGACCTACATCGACAGCAATGTGTCGGGTTTTCTGCATATATTGGAAGGCTGCCGCCACCATCATATTCCCCGTCTGATTTTCGCTTCTTCGTCATCGGTATATGGCAATTCGACCGAAGTACCGTTCCGCGAAGATGCGCGGGCCGATCATCCGGTCAGTATCTACGCCGCCACCAAAAAGAGTAACGAACTGATGGCCTATACCTACTCCCGGCTCTACGGCCTCCAGACTGTCGGACTACGCTTTTTCACCGTTTATGGTCCCTGGGGACGCCCGGACATGGCACCGATGCTTTTCGGCCGATCTATCCTGGAAGATAAACCGATCCGGATATTCAACGAGGGACGTTTATCCCGGGATTTCACATATATCGACGATATTATCGCCGGGATCGTCACGATACTCGACCACCCGGGCTTAGTGCGGGAAGATGTCCCGGGAGTACCGGCCGTCATCTATAACATCGGTCACGGTTCTCCGGTTCAGCTCATGGATTTTATCGGACTCCTGGAACAACATCTGGGTAAAACCGCCCGGAAAGAATTCGTCGGCATGCAACCCGGAGATGTGTATCAGACCTGGGCAGACACCACCAAACTCCATACCGATTATAATTACAGGGCCACCACCTCACTCGGGAAAGGAATCGAACAGTTTGCCCTCTGGTTCAAAAAAATGAAAACTTATGGATTATAATATATTCAAATCGCCCCTACGTCACTTTATCAAAGCAAAGATAAACGGTGGGGCCGTCTTGCTTTTCGTTGCCGCAGCCGCAATGATCATAGCTAATACACCCTTACGCGAATCCTACGATGCCTTTTTTGCCAAAGAGGTCATTTTGCAATTCGGAGACATCAACCTCTTTCACGTCCACGGAAGGAATATGACCTTCATGTCCCTGATCAACGATGCGCTGATGGCAATCTTCTTCTTCTCCGTCGGTCTGGAAATCAAACGGGAGATCCTGGTCGGCGAACTCTCTTCACCCCGCAAAGCTTTACTTCCGGTTGTCGCAGCTTGCGGAGGAATGCTCGTCCCCATCCTCATCTTTTCCCTGATTTGCCCCGAAAGCCCTGCCAGCCGGGGAGCCGCCATCCCGATGGCCACGGATATCGCTTTCTCATTGGGAGTATTATCCTTACTAGGGAAACGCATCCCCCTGAGCCTGAAAATCTTCCTGACCACTTTCGCCGTAGTAGACGATATCGGTGGCATCATTGTCATCGGAGCCTTTTACAGCAGTAATCTGATCCTGGAATACTTGCTTTGGGCATTAGGGATTATTTTCATTCTGTGGATAGGCGGTAAAGCCGGAATCAACAGCAAGCTGTTTTATATCTTCTTCGGCATCGTCGTGTGGTACTTATTCCTGAATTCGGGGATTCATCCGACCATCGCCGGTGTCATCGGAGCCTTCACCGTCCCGGCACGTCCCAAGCTGAACATCTACAAATATGTCGGAGAAATCCGGGCCAGCTTGCAAAAGCTTCCCGAAACCGCCGACATGGCCAATAATAAATACATGCTGAGCAACTCGGAACGCGCTATCCTCCGTCATGTCGAATCGGTCTCCGACAAAGTGATCAGTCCCTTGCAATCGATGGACGATAACCTGCATCCCCTGGTCAACTACGTGGTGATGCCTCTCTTTGCCTTCGCCAACGCCAGCATCTCTTTCGAACATTTCACCCTGGCCGACATCGAAGGAGTGACACTCAGCGTATTCATCGCCCTCGTCCTGGGCAAACTGCTCGGCATCTTCTCATTTACATGGCTGGCCGTGAAAAGCAAATTACTGAACATGCCGGAACACATGGATGCCCGTAGCCTTCTCGGTGTATCCATGTTGGGCGGAATCGGCTTCACCGTCTCCCTGTTTATCGCCAACCTCTCCTATGCCGGGCTCCCCGACATCGGTCCTACCCTGCTCAACCAAGCCAAATTAGGTATCATCAGCGGTTCCGTATTCGCCGGTCTCGCCGGTTACCTGTTGCTAAAACATTTCTATAAAAATCCCCGGAACCGATAAATCTATCGGTTCCGATAAAATTTTGTATATCAATCTATTAAAACAAAACAACTAAATCACAACGATCACCCAATGACCAATTACAAAAAAACTCTTATTATTTTGTTTTTTTTCAAAATTCATTCTATCTTCGCATCCGCATTGGAGAGGTGGCAGAGTGGTCGATCGCGGCGGTCTTGAAAACCGTTGACTGTCACAGGTCCGGGGGTTCGAATCCCTCCCTCTCCGCTGAAAATCAAAGAGTTAGCTAAAACTGACTCTTTTTTATTTGTGGCAAATTGAAGGGGAAAAGGTATTTTGAGGTAAAATCTGGGCTCGCCCGGATAGTGTACCCCAAAGTGTGTAAATCCCAGTAATTTTTATTTTTGTAATGACGAATTTCAAAAATGAATTATTATGGAATTTACACAGGAACAAATCCCGGAAATAATTCTCCGGTTGAAACTCTCCGATTTTCAGTCCTTAGCAATCATGGCTTGTAAACGCCTGTTGTACAGAAGTAAATTTACACACTTAGGGAAACACGATCTTATTTTTTGTCCAACAAGGGTAAATATGCCCCATACCCCTGGGCTTCCATGTCCTCTTTGGGAATAAAACGCAGAGAAGCGCTGTTGATACAATAGCGTAATCCGCCCCGGTCTTTCGGACCGTCGTTAAACACATGTCCGAGATGAGCATCACCAGTCTTGCTGCGTACTTCAGTCCGGCGCATACCATGGGAAGTGTCGGTCTTTTCATCGATCAGCCCCTGGTCGATAGGTTTGGAAAAACTCGGCCATCCGCAACCCGAATCGAACTTATCGGCCGATATAAAAAGCGGTTCACCCGTTGTGATATCTACATAAATCCCTTCCCGGTATTCGTTCCAATAGGCATTTTGAAAGGGCGGTTCCGTGGCATTTTTCCGGGTAACGGCATATTGTTCGGGGGATAATGTTTTTTTCAGGGTCGCATCGTCCTGACGGCGGTAAACCGTCTGCGGGGGTTTCATCCCTTCACCGGCCGGCCGGAGATTGGCCTGACGGGCAAGCCCGAACAGAGCCGGATCGATATGACAATATCCACCGGGATTCTTGTCCAGATAATCCTGGTGATAACCTTCGGCCGGATAAAAATTGTCCAAAGGTTTTACTTCTATCGCCAAAGGACGATCGTATCGTTTCGACAGTTCGTCCACGGCCCGGACGATCACCTCACGGTCAGCAAGGTCCGTATAATAAATCCCGGTACGGTATTGAGTCCCGCGATCGTTGCCTTGTTTATTCAGGCTAGTGGGGTCTATGGTTTTAAAATAAAGGCCGAGCAACAGAGGTAATCCCACTTCGGCCGGATCATAAACCACCTTCACAGCCTCGGCAGCCCCGGTCCGTCCGCTACATACCTGCCGGTAATCCGGATCGGCAACGGTACTGTTTGCATAACCGACCTGAGTGGCTTCCACTCCCCGGATCTGTTTCATAAAATGCTCTGTTCCCCAAAAGCATCCCCCTGCCAGATAAATTTCTTTCTGATTTTCCATAGTCGTCAATTCCTGCGTTTTACCCTTACCTGCCTTACTCTGACCTGTACATCCGAAAGCTGCAAATAAGGCTAGACAAATCATCATCGTATTCTTCATCATCTTCCTTTCCCCAAGGGGTATTAACCGATAATATATCGTAACCGCCCCCCACAAAGTTTCAAAAACATATTAAAACTCCTCCTTTTACCTCCGAATCCTTCTTTTATTTTCCCCAGGACTTCGAAACAGGCCTTGTTAAAGATTTGCACCGGATACCGGAATCCCCATCGGCACGACAATCCGCAAATTCTACGATACGGCGGACCGATTCGCCGGGGACAACGGAATTTCCGGCATAGGATCAACCGACATTTGCCAGGGCTACCAAACGACTCTCCGGCCGAAATTCGGCCAAATAGAAAGGATAGGAATATTGCCCCAGCAGACTGCTTGCCTGCTCCATAAAAGCAGGGGTATCGTAAAGCAGCAAATCGATGTATAAATTATCGCGCCCCATAGTTCCTCCCAATAAGATTCCGATCTCACGGCCGGATCCCTTTTTACCGAGTACTTCTGCCGTCAACCGGTCTTCGATCTCATAGCGGAGTTTCAACATCCCGGAACGATCGGCTTCTCCCACCGGCATCACCAAAAATACCGCCTTGCTCCCGCATGCAGCCAACTTATCGGCATTCTCCGTCTCTCCATTGAAATAATCCTGCAGAAGATCGGAAAAACAGGTGGTCCCGATGACCATATCATAACGTAAATCCTTAACGGTATCGAATTCCATTCTATAAACACTACAACGCTCGTCAGGACGGGTAAGAATCTCTTTTTTAGCTTCTTCGAGCGCTACGGTCATACAAGCTTCCAGCCTGGTAAGGGGAAACATGCCTGCTTCCATCCCATCCGCCTTGTCGACATTACCGATATAGATATGCGACAGCGCCTCACCGATCGTCAGCTCCATCATGATATAAAAAGCATTGTAACAAGAATTATCGTCGAGAGAACAAAGTTGTTCATCATAAAAACGGATATCGAAATAATTCTGGTCTTCCTTATATTTCAATCCTACCATCACCTCATCCAACTGCACGTCTTTACCGTACATCTGAAATCCGAAACTCTCCCCATGAGTGCCCTGCATGCAAGGAAAGAAATGCCATTTTCCGCGGAACTGCTCCGGCATCTGCTCCACCAACCAGGGCAACAGATAAAAGAGATAGTTCTTCCCTTCGATGGTGAAGGTAAATTCATAATCACCACCGAGATTAAAATTCAGCTCGCCGGAGATCAGCTGTACTCCTCCGGAAATAAAATCCACCATTTTATCCACATCCTCCTCTCCCCGTTTTTCAATCATAGCAGCCAACCGGGGTTCATTGTCCGTAAACCATTGCCAGAATTCAGCCGTACGCTGCCGGAAGGTCTTGCCACCGGTCATCGCTTCAGGGGTCGTCAGGCGGGCATTCAGTTTCTTTACTTTTCCCCCGGGTGTCAGCTCTTCGTCACACCATCCCAAAAACATACGGGCATCCTGATCGTCAGGGGTGAGCCGCAATACCTGTTCGAACCTTTCTTTAGCCTGCCCGAACCGATCACTATAGTAATATGCATACCCCAGACGGTAATGCCACAAGGGATCGTGCTGCCCTTCCGCTTCCACGGTCAATAACACTTCAGCAGCCGTCTCGTAATCTTCCAGGTTGTTCAAAGCCCTGGCCAATTGCCCGGTCAAATCGTAATCACGTTCTTCTTCAGGAAGAGCCAGTATGGCATCTACTATTTTCTGAAATTCATCGTCTTCGTGCCACCGGGCCAATTGCTTCAAAAATTTTTTATCCATATCGTTCCGTGTATCATGCCAAAACAGTCGGAAATATCGAATCACCCCGGCAAAAGTTTTACAGGAAATTCGGCCGCCACAACTCTTCAGCTTGTTTTTAATATTTTGTATAACCAGCACCTATCCTGCCGTCCCAGATAAACACTTGTCGATAAATATAAAAAACAAATCTGAAAAATCGCAGGCTTCACTACAATTTATTGCACGACCTCCCGGGACCACCGTGATTTTATAAAATATGGAGTAATTTATTTGAAACTATTCGATAGGATACAAAAGTTGCAGCTATAATCTATTTACTTTCAAATCCTTCCGGTCTATATAATTTTTATAACGGAAAGCGGGCATTCCCAAAGCCATTCCGGCATATATTTTTCCATCGATCCCCAATTTCTTTTCCAATGTCCCTTTTTTATCCTGCTCTATGGCCGAGCAGACAAATCCGGTATAAAACTGGCTTACTCCCAGACACTCAGCCATCAGCGAGGCATTCTGATAAGCCAGATTGGCATCCTGATAACCGAAACGGCTGGTCCGGGGAGCATGGATGAACACAACCGCTTTGGCTTTTCGCAGGATGAGATCGTTTCCTTTGGTATCCTCCCGCAACAAGCGTTCGAATACAGGGATATACCGGAAAGCATCGGGCATAAACCATTTTACCAAAGGAGTCAATAAAGGATTCTGCATCTTTTTGAGTGCATTTTTGAATACTCCTAAAGTAAATCCGGTGATTTCCCGTAACCGGACCGGATCGGTAACTACTGTAAAACCGATCTGCTGGGCATTGCTTGCGGTAGGAGCACGGTGAGCAGCCTCCAGGATCTGTTGTAGCAACTCTTCGGGGACAGACTGAGCGGTGAAGGCCCGGTTGGAGCGCCTGGCTTTACACAACAGCATCATCTGAGCAGGTGCCGGGTAATCGGAGTAATCGAATTCGTGTACCTTCCCGGCAGGAAATCCGGAATGTTCTACTGCACCGGTAGGGCAAACGGCCACACAGTGTCCGCATACGATACAATTTTGCCATTCTTTCACTTCCACTTCCCCGGCAGCCTTTGCTTGCTGCAGAATCATCGAAGGACAAACCCTGACGCATTTGCCACAACGGATACATTTTTCCTGATCGATTTTTAATGTCAATTCCATCACGTGTTATTTATAAAGTTTAGCCCCCTGCCGAACTATCACAGTTTTTGACATACGGGACAATAGTATACCGTACCGCCGAGATATGTTTCGCGGATAATCTCATGTAGCCTGCCGGCCGATAATGGTAGATTCGGGTATTTCTATCATGGAGTTCGGATTAGGATAATGAAACCGATCCCCGGTTTACTCCGGACGATTGCCGGAAGCATATTCTCCGGGGCAGATATCCATCACTTCCCGTTCGGGTTGCAGCAAAGCCTTCTCATAGCGACAAGGCCAGTGTACTTCGGCACTCAATTGCCCGTCTTTGAGTCCACCGATGGTCTCCCCCGGTTTTACGGGAGCATCGTGCCCGAAGAGATAGCCGACGGCACGATAAGCATGATCTACCACATCGTTGGGATCGAGGCCGTGGAAATGATATTGTACATCGGGTAAACCGACAGCATATAGCCCTAAGGAATCTACCATCATATCCTCCGTACCCTGGATATTGAAAAAACGGATATTCACTCCAAAATACAGAAAACGGTCATCTCCCCGGTACGGATTATTCAGCAACTGTTGCCGGGTAAGCAGTTTACCGCTAGCCGGGATCCATACTCCCACACAATCATCGAATAGCTCCAAAGCAATTTCCAGCCAGCGGGCGAGCATACGGCAACGAAGCTTGTATTCCAATCCGGCAGCCAGGAAATCGGAAAGCATCAGTTTATACTTACAACTGTCCAGCAATTTTTCTCCATCCGGACAATCCCACAACTGGGAACGTTGCATCCGGTCGACAGAAGCCGGATCGAAAGGAGTAAAATCGGCCATCAATACCTGAGCCGGAATAACCTTTTTATCTTTTTTGTATTCTACCGGAAAATCAGCGATGGCAAAAGTGGCCAACGAATGATCGACATCCGCTACCAGATCGACCTGCCCGAATTCTTTCTGCAACCTACCGAGGATTTTTTTCCCTTCCGGCCGTTTCCCCTTTTCCCGAAATAACAAATGCATTTGATACAATGCCTGAAATGTTCCTTTTTCCTCCAGGTTTTGCCGGAGTACTTCCTGCCCGTTATCCGATGTTCCCATAATGATGTGCTTGATATTTCCGCCAAAGATATAAAATCTGTCCGGTCTTTTTCATCCTTTATTCCGCATTCTTCACCCGGTTTATCCGTTCCCTTACTTTTGCCCAGGCCGGTGTACCGAAGAGGCAGCTTTCACGCATCGTGTCGTACATTACCCTAAACCGTGACATAGGAATGGTAAAGCTCAGGATATCCGCTTCAAACCAAGGCCGTACCGAAGGATCGAAGAACCCCAGAAAAGTTCGTTTCCCTCCCATCCGGTTTTCCAGAACGGCCTGGGTCACGACAGAACAACAACCCGATCCGAACATAGCCATTACCGTATCCGGACTATTATTATCGAAATAAGCCCAGGTAGTCAAACCCGACAATATATCCGGTGTAGCTAAAAACAAGATGCCTTCCAAGCCGTCGAAATGCTCTACCCGATCGATCCGGGCAAAATGCAAATATTTTTTCTCTGCGCGGGGAATCCCCAACTCATCGACAAATTCCTTTACCATTCCGGGAGTTTTCTTGTATTTCTCCTTTAACGACACAAAACCCGGAACATGTTCGGGCATCGGAGCAAATCCGGTATAAAACTTTCCTCCCCCACATCCGATGACTTCCGCATTCAAACTAATCGTATTGCCGGCACGAACCTCTTGCATACCTTTAAAAAAACACCCGCCGATCTTTTCGGTATGCCCGGTCTCTTCGTCGGAATACCAAAATACAACCGGCAGTCCGGCCGCTTCGCCGAAAGCTTCCCGATAATTTTCTATAAACTTTTCAATTTCCATTTTTGCCGTTTTATTGTTTATGTCAAATATACGCATTATATTGGTCCCAAAACGAAATAGGGATGAAAAATAAATCTTCATTTACCGTCCGGCAGGAACGCGAAGCAGAGTTCCCGGCTATTTACGAGCTTATCCGGACAGCTTTCGCAACAGCAGAAGTCAGCGACGGAGACGAGCAGGATTTTGCAAACCGTCTGCGCATCCATGGGAATTATATTCCCGAACTAGCCCTGGTCGCGGAATGCCAAGGGAAATTAATCGGCCATATTATGCTGACCCGGACCGTAGTCACCCAAGATGACGGCACTCCATACGAAGCTTTGATGATAGCGCCCTTATCCGTCGTTTTGGACTACCGTAATCAGGGTGTCGGATCGGCCTTGCTCAAAGAAGGCTTACGACTTGCCCAAAGTATGGGTTACCGGGCAGCTTTTCTTTGCGGCAATCCGGCCTACTACGGACGTTTCGGTTTCAAAGCGATCGGAGAATACGGTATCCGGCAAGCCGGTCTGCCGGAAGAATTAGCGCCCTATTTTATGGTCCACGAACTGATTCCGGGTAGCCTGAAATCTGTCCATGGCACAATCGATCTTCATGCTTAACCTCAAAACGATTATTTACGATGTTTTCCAAACTATTTTTTTGCCTGATCTTCCTCACTGCGCTGACACCGCTTTACAGCCAGGAACCACTCGCCCAACAGCTAAAATCTATTATTGAAAATAAAAAAGCCACCGTCGGAATCGCCGTATTATACAACGGTAAAATCCTGGTAACCGTAAACGACAAAGCCGGATATCCGATGATGAGTACGTTCAAGTTTCCCCTGGCATTAGCCGTGCTGGAACGTCTGGATAAGCAAGGGCTTCCGTTGGAGACCGAGTTATTTATCAGTAAACCGGACTTGCATCCGGATACCTACAGTCCGCTCCGGGAAGCCCGCCCGGAAGGCAATTTTAAGATAACTATCGGGGAACTGCTGAAATACAGTGTCGCCCTGAGTGACAACAATGCTTGTGACATCCTGATCGATTATCTGGGAGGCACAAGTGCCCTACAAAAATATGTCCGCCGTCAGGGTATCAAACAAATGAAAATCACAGCTACCGAGGACCGGATGCATAAGTCCGGCGACCCCTACCTGAATCATACCCGTCCCTCTTCGGCTGTCCGTTTGCTGGAAAAATTCATACAGCAGGAACTGTTATCGCCTGTTTATCAAAAATTTCTCGAAAATACGATGATAGCGACTTCCACCGGCAGCGACAAACTAAAAGGTCTTTTACCGGCCGAAACGATTATCGGCCATAAAACCGGGAGCTCCGACCGGGACAGTACAGGCATGAAAGCCGGAGACAACGATATGGGATTTGTCTATCTTCCCCATGGCGGCGATCATTATACAATTGCCGTTTTTATAACCGATTCGATGGAAGACGACAAAACCAATGCCGCCATAATCGCCCAAATTTCAAAAGCAGTATACGATTATATAAACGAAATATCTTCGTAAGGTGTATCGTAAAACCCTGTCTTTCCGTAAAACCGACATATCTAACTCAAATGTTATCATTATGGAAGACAAAAAAACTCAGTTGACAAACGAAGCCGGGATACCTGTCGGAGACAATCAGAACAGCCGCACAGCCGGTCCCCGGGGCCCTGAACTACTCGAAAATGTGTGGCTACTCGAAAAACTGGCCCATTTCAACCGTGAACGAATACCGGAACGTATCGTGCATGCCAAAGGATGTGGTGCTTTCGGTACTTTCACCGTCACGAACGATATTACCCGTTACACCAAAGCGGCTATTTTTTCTAAAGTAGGGAAAAAGACCGATCTGTTCGCCCGCTTTTCGACGGTTGCAGGGGAGCGGGGAGCAGCCGATACAGAGCGTGATGTACGCGGATTTGCACTGAAATTCTATACCGACGAAGGCAATTGGGATCTGGTGGGAAATAATACGCCGGTATTTTTTGTCCGGGATCCCCTGAAATTTCCGGATTTTATCCATACCCAAAAACGGGACCCTAAGACCAACCTACGCAGCAACACAGCAATGTGGGACTTTTGGAGCCTGACCCCGGAATCCCTTCATCAGGTGATGATCCTGATGAGCGACCGTGGTATCCCCCGGAATATGCGGCAGCAACACGGTTTCGGAAGCCATACCTACAGTTTTTACAATGCCGGAGACAAACGGGTGTGGGTGAAATTTCATATGATCTCACAACAGGGAATCGCTAATTATACCAATGAAGAAGCCGAACAGATCGTGGCCAAAGACCGGGAACATTCACAACGGGATTTATTCGAGCATATCGAAAAAGGAGATTTTCCTAAATGGAAAATGTGTGTTCAGATTATGCCCGAAGAAGAAGCCAAAACCTATCGTTTCAATCCTTTCGATCTGACCAAAGTATGGAGCCACAAAGATTATCCGTTAATCGAAGTAGGCCTGATAGAACTGAACCGGAATCCGGAAAACTATTTTGCCGATGTAGAACAATCGGCTTTCAATCCGGCCAATGCAGTTCCCGGAATAGGCTTCTCTCCCGACCGGATGCTCCAGGGCCGGTTATTCGCATATGGCGATGCCCACCGCTACCGTTTGGGTGTAAATGCCGATAGTATCCCGGTCAATCGCTCTCATTGTCCGGTGCATAATTATCACCGGGACGGGCATATGCGTGTCGACGGCAATGCAGGTGCCAGCGTCAACTACGAACCGAATAGTTTCAACGGTCCGGTATCCGACACGAAATACAATTATCCCCCCCTGGAACTGGAAAACGCTGCCGGCCATTATCCCCAGGACAACGATTTCTACACCCAACCGGGAGATTTATACCGCCTGTTGCCGGCAGACGAAAAAGACCGCCTGACTTCTAATTTCACTGCCGCAACAGCCGATGTTCCCGAACCGATCCGGATCCGGGCTATCGCCCGTTTTTATCAGGCAGATGAACATTGCGGTAAAGAAATGGCCCGGAAAACCCAGACCGATCTCAAGAAAATACTGGAAGAGGTCAAACGCCAGCAAGCCCTGGAAAGCAGGTAAAAATTCCACGAGGACAATGGTTGAAACGGCAGCCCACCGATAACCGCCAATTCTGGCCAGCCGTTTCAACCGTTTTACCTCTTGTCACCGTTTTTAATCATTGAAAAATCGTATTTTCCTTGTACATTTGTGCCCGGTTCAGTTCAGGTGAAATGACAAACATGAAAGAAGCTTTTTTTAAACTCCATCTATCCGTTCTGCTCGCGGGGGCTACGGGCATTTTCGGGCGGCTGATTTCGCTCAATGAAGGTTTATTGGTCTGGTACCGGATGTTGCTGGCAGGTCTGCTGTTCGCCCTACTATCGGCAGTCCGGAGACGCTTTCCCCGGATAGGCTGGAAAGAAGTTTTCAAGATCGGTGGCATCGGGATATTATTAGGACTGCATTGGGTATTCTTTTATGGGAGTATCAAAGCCTCCAACATCTCCATCGGTGTAGTCTGCTTTTCACTGGTCAGTTTTTTCACGGCTTTTCTGGAACCCTGGATCAACCGTCACCGCATCTCTGTCAAAGAAGTACTTTTCAGCCTGCTTACCCTACTGGGTATAGCTTTGATTTTCCATCTGGACACCCGTTACCGTCAGGGTATCCTCTTAGGGATCACCTCTTCGGTCCTGGCCGCCTTGTTTACGATTACGAATAAGAAAGTAGCTGCCGGCCACGATGCCAGCACGATGCTCTTGTATGAAATGTCCGGCGGATTTGTCGGTCTGAGCTGTCTTTTACCTTTTTATCTCCGCTATTTTCCGGTAGAAACGATCTTCCCGGACGTCTCCGACCTGATCTATCTGATCCTATTGGCTTCCGTTTGTACCATCGGTTTATACCTACTGCAAATACAGGTCTTAAAAGTAGTATCAGCCTTTACGGTCAACCTGACATATAATCTCGAACCCGTATACAGCATTATCCTGGCTATGCTTTTCTTCCACGAAGCCCGGGAGTTGAACGGGGCTTTTTACATCGGTTTGGGTCTCATTGTCTTGTCGGTATTATTACAAACTTTTGCCGTATTCCTGCCCCGGCCGGACAAAGCCGTTTCTTCTTAATCATTTTTCCCGGTACAGCGCGATCAAACGGGAAACGGCATATTGTTCCAGTTCCTCTTCCGGTACCTGTAAAAAGCGCTGCATCACCGGAGAAAAACGTTCTACTTCGATCTCATAAAAACGGGCGTAAATAATGCGGTGTGAAAGTACATGTTTGGGCATGATGAAACTTCGGAGTATCTGTATTTCTCCTGCCTCTTGCATCAATTCCAGATAGGCCGGGGTTTGTTGCAATACCTCCAATTCGGTTTCCTGCCCGGTTTCGATCAAGGGATATTCGTACAAATTTTGCCAAATATCTTTCGCTTCGCGACGGGCCAGCAAATTCACACCCCTGCAATGGATATGCAAATAATTGAAATAACGGGGCTTAACGACTGCTTTTCCTGCTTTCACCGGTAATTTTTCAACTCGGCCGGAAGCCAGTGCCACACAATTTTCCCGTAACGGACAATATAAACAAACGGGGACTTTCGGCGTACATTGTATGGCTCCGAAATCCATAATCGCCTGATTGTAAAGGTCCGGATGCTGCCGGTCGAGCAGTTCGGCAGCCAACCCGGAAAACACTTTCTTCCCTGCGTTACTGTCGATAGGGGTATCGATACCGAAGATCCGGGCCAATACCCGGTAAACATTCCCATCCACGACAGCATAGGGCAATTTCCAGGCAAACGAGCAAATAGCCGCCGCCGTATATTCCCCGATCCCTTTCAGGGTAAGTACATCGGAATAGTTGCGGGGAAACTCCCCGCCGAATTTTTCCACAATTTCCTTTGCCGCTGCATGAAGATTACGGGCACGGCTGTAATATCCCAGGCCCTGCCAATATTTCATCACCTCATCTCCGGGTGCTTCCGCTAATGCCCGTACATCGGGAAAACGCAACATGAAACGGTTGAAATACTCCAATCCCTGCACCACCCGCGTCTGCTGAAGGATAATCTCCGAAATCCATATCCGATAAGGATCGGTGGTTTCCCGCCAGGGTAATTCCCTTTTATTTTCTGCATACCAATGAATTAAAGTCGCTGCTATATCCACCATTCCAATTTTATACTGTTTATCAAGTTACTCCGGAATCAGGGAAGTCTAGTCAGGTGAGAATAAGATCGGTAACCTCTGCCCGGGTAAATTCCACCAGATCGGCCGGCGCAATCCTGATCTGTAATCCCCGCATCCCTGCACTGATGTAGATATACCCGAAATCCATGCAAGTAGTATGAATAAAAGTGGGCAAAGCCTTTTTCATTCCGACCGGAGAGCATCCTCCCCGGATATACCCGGTTGCCGGTAACAGTTCTTTCATATGGATCATCGCCGCACTTTTATTGCCGGAAACTTTTGCCGCCAGTTTCAAATCGACTTCGGCATCTCCGGGGACAACACAAACGAACAAGCCGTTTTTATCTCCGCGCAATACCAGTGTTTTAAATACCTGGGCGATATTTTCTCCCAGTTGTTCCGCCACATGGGTGGCTGCCAGATTATTTTCGTCTACTTCATAAGGTACCAGCTCGTAAGCGATCTTTGCTTTATCGAGCAAACGGGCAGCATTGGTCTTATTTATTTTCGCCGTCATATATTTTACACAGTTTTTTCAAGCGAGCCTCAAAAATTCCTTTCCCATATCCAGTCCATTTGTCCAGGATCTTCCCGTCAGGACCGATAACCACAAATTTCGGGATCCCGTCAAAACCATACGAAGCGATCAATCCTCCTTCTCCCTTAAAATCACACAACTGTATTCCTTTCAGATCCCGGATAGCCTCTTTCCACCCTTTTTCCGAAACCTCCAGGCTTATGCTGATCACGTGCAAACTATCCCGGAATTTTTCCGCCAACTCTTCCAATTCGGGTTGTGCCATCAAACAAGGACCACATCCCCGGCTCCAGAAATCCAATAAAATATATTTTCCCAGATAGTCCGACAAGTGATGCTCTCTGCCTTCACGATCGAAGAGGAGGCCGTCTGCCAACCGATCTCCCACCTCACAGATTTTCACCGGATAAAGATAAATGTGGATTTCATTCCCCCGGGCAGTAGTTTTGAGTGCCGGATCCAGGCGCAAATAAAGCTTTTCAACCCTTTCCCGAAGTCCTGGCGGACATTGGGGTGAACGCAGTTTTCGCGCATGCTCATACAATCTTTCCAGTCCGACTTCCGACAAAACGGCCTGTTCTTCCAAAATTTTCAGGTCGGCTTCCGCTTTAAGGGCAGACAAAGAGTCGAACAAACGGGTCACGGGATAATCCTTCATCTTCGGATGCTTACTATGCTGATCCTTATATTCCGCCACATATTCATCCTCTTTATCGAACCTTACCCGCTCATATTCGCGGGTGATGCGGGCGGAGTTTTTCACAAACCGATTCTCTTCCTGCTGTTGCCTCAACTTACTTTTGACTTTCCAAAGGGCGACACAAGGTTCATCCCCTTCTATTTTAGTCAGCGGTTCACCGACCCAAAATGAAAGATTACCATATAATGCCGAATCCCCCTCAACAAAAACCGACATCCGTAACGGCACCTCTTCCAGCTTTCCCCGAAATGAAAACCGTCCGTCTTTCAGGGTATCGCTCCCGATAACCTTCCCCATATTCCCAGCCCACACTAACAGTTGCACCACCGTATTTCCGGCTGCATTCCGCACTTTTCCTTCAATTCTGTATTCTTTTTGTCCGACGGCAGCCAACGTAACCAGAAGAAACAAAAACACACTACATTTTTTCATCGTCTTTGTATTTTATCAGTCAAACAAAAATAGAATAAATAAGTTGAAAGTCGGCAAAATTTAAGCAGTTTATAAAACATATACCCAAAAAGTATCAACAATAAACAAAAAATGTCAATACCTGCAAAAAAAGAAGGTCTTCTCTTGTATAATTTTATTTCCTTTTTACATTTGTCAGTGTGGTCAAAAAAAGACATCTTTTAAAAATATTATACGATGAAACAAGCCTTAACTTTTACTCCTCCTATCCTCTCGTCAACCGAGAGTAAATTGAACGTGGAAGCTTTCGATGCGAGCGTGGAAGCTTTTGAAAATCACGAGTATCTGAAATCATTTTATGCCTTATTGGATTATATCAACGGAGATTTCCGGACGAAATACGGCAATGTACAGGGAAACGAATTTCATATTCCCCACGGTTCTATTATCGTAAACATCAAATTGGACGAGGAAAAACTCAGTATCACCGCTCCTTTTGTCGCTCTTCCTGAAAAAGGGCGGATACCCTTACTCCGTCAGGTGGCAGGACTCAATTTCAACGCCATGGATCTGGCAACGATCTATTTGCGGGATAACCGCCTTTCGTTTGAATACAGCTGTCCGATCCAATTGATCAACCCTTACAAAATCTATTATATCCTGCAGGAAATATGCTGTACGGGAGACAAATACGACGATGAATTCGAGACTAAATTCGGGGCACAACGTATCTATGAGCCTAAAACGACCCCTTACGATACAGCAAGCCTGGAGAATATATACCAAGCCGTGCAAATCAGTTGCAAAGAGTGCCTGGATGCCGTAAAATATTTCGAGCCTTCACGCAAATACGGTTATATCTGGAACATAATCGACACGACCCTGATGAAATTCATGTATTTCGCCCAACCTCAGGGTCAGCTGCTCAACGATATGCAAAAGGCAATCCGGGAAATGGACCGCGAAGATATACCGCTGCCCGAAATCACAGCCCAGGGAAAAGCAGTCATCGAAAAACTACAAAAAATGACCCAAGAAGAACTGGCGGAAGATCTTTATTTTGTCGAGACTTTTATCCCGAACAAACGTCGTTCCAACCTACAAAACATTCAGGAAAATTTCGAGGACAGTTACAAAAAGATTTCCGGTTATATGGAATCGGGTGATTATATGACCGCTTGTGTCATGATGCTTTATAAATTCTACGAGATGTATTACTATAACAATTTGCAGGAGGATGTCAACCAAGTGGTTGTAAAAGCTTTGCAAAAGAGTTCCGCCCAACCGTGGGATGAGGCTGCTCCTGTACTCTATAAAGCGATGGAAGCGATCATGGAAGATGAACTTGACGAAGAGGAGGAGGAAGAGGAAGGCACCGTCGACATGAACGAATATATGAAAAACGTGCAGGCCATGCAGCAACAAATGATGCAAAACATGCAACAAATGATGCAGGGCAACGGTATGCAAAACTATCTGCAACAAGTGCAAGTATTACAGCAACAATTGGCCAGTGGCCAGATCAGTGCAGAAGAATATACCGCCAAAGTACAACAATTGGCAGCCCAGAATTTCGGTAACTAATCAACTCAAAAACAAAACATTATGGATCAAAATATATTTCAAACCGTATATAAAGTCAATCATGCCGGGGGATCAGGCAGCTGTTTTTACCTGAAAAAACACGATCTTTTCGTCACCAATTATCATGTCGTAGAAGGATTTCGTCAGGTAGCCCTGGAAGATAACCAAAAGAACCGTTATTTAGCGAATATTGTGCTGGTCAATCCGATACTCGACATCGCTTTATTATCGGCAGAGGGCGATTTTACCGCTTTACCGGAAATCAGCCTGGCCTGTACCGAAGTCACGCTGGGCCAAAAAATCAACGTAGCCGGTTATCCCTTCGGGATGCCGTTTACAGCGACCGAAGGAACCGTCTCGTCTCCCAAACAACTGATGGACGACAGTTATTATATCCAAACGGATGCAGCTGTCAATCCGGGTAATAGCGGTGGTCCGATGTTCAACCAAAATGGCGAAGTAGTGGCAATCACAACCAGCAAACTGACCAATGCCGATAATATGGGATTCGGCATTCCCATAGCCTCCTTGTGTACCTTACTCGAACAGATTTCAGAACTCGACCGCAATAATTTCAATATACAATGTAACAGTTGTGAGGAATTTATATCCGAAGAAGACGAATATTGCCCCTCATGCGGGGAGAAATTACCGGAAAATATTTTCCAGCAGCGAGGCCTTACCGAACTGGCAGCATTTTGTGAAAAAGCCATCGAAAACATGGGTATCAATCCGGTGTTGGCACGTATCGGCTATGAAAGCTGGACTTTCCATAAAGGCAGCTCCGAGATCCGGATGTTCGTATACCAGCGTTCGTATCTGTTCTGTACTTCTCCGCTGAACAACCTACCGAAGAAAAACCTGGAGCCGGTACTGACTTATCTGTTGAGTGCAGAAGATATCAAACCTTATCAACTCGGACTGGACGGGAATCAGATTTACCTTTCTTACCGCATTCATATCTCGGATATCTTCTCTGATTTTGCAGAAGAAATTCAAAAGAATATCACCGATATGGCTTTCAAAGCCGATGAAATGGACAACTATCTGGCCGATACTTTCGGCTGTGAATTCTCGGAATACGCAAAGAAAGATGCTATTTAAAGCATAATTAAAAACAACAAATAAAGTCCATAAAGCCAGCGGCCGCTGGCTTTATGGACTTTATTCCTCAATTCGGCCACACGGTATACCACGCCCCCAACATCATCGTGGAGAAAGTGAGAGAAACGGCTTTCCAATCATAGAAAACTCCTGAATAAAGTGTACCTTTGCACATCGGATAGAGATAATCAGGTATGTATTGGACACTTTTTCTGACATTTGTAAAAATCGGGATGTTCACCATCGGCGGTGGATATGCCATGATCCCCTTGATTGAACGTGAAGTCGTTAACCGCGGTTGGCTAGACAAGCAGGATTTTATGGATTTATTCGCCATGACACAGTCTTTACCAGGTATCTTTGCTGTCAATATCTCTATTTTTGTAGGCTACAAACTCAAGAAAGTAACGGGTAGTATCGTTTGTGCCGGCGGAACCATACTCCCCTCCTTTTGTATCATATTGGCCATCGCTCTGTTTTTCAATCATTTTCAGGACAATATCTGGGTGATGAAAATATTCAACGGTATCCGGCCGGCTGTCGTTGCCCTGATCCTGGTTCCCTGCATCTCAGCAGCCCGGTCGCTTCATTTAAAATGGGTAGAATTGATTTTACCGGCTATCGGAGCCGTATTGATATGGAAATGCGGAGTATCTCCGGCATATATTGTTTTGGCCGGTATTATCGGAGGATTGATTTATACCTTCTGGATCAAAGGAAAAATGAAACAGGGGAACGGAGAGTAGAGAGTGAGAAAGAGGACGGAGAAATCAAGGAAAAATAGTATACAGTACTCTAAATGAAATACGACACATGATTTATTGGCAATTGCTCGGTGTTTATTTAAAAATCGGAATCTTTGGATTCGGCGGAGGATATGCCATGCTCTCCCTGATCCAATATGAAGTGGTAGATAAATATCACTGGTTGACTTTACAAGAGTTTACAGATGTAGTGGCTATCTCACAAATGACCCCCGGCCCGATCGGAATCAATAGCGCTACTTATATCGGCTACACCGCCACTGGAAGTGTCTGGGGGTCGGTGATCGCCACCTTTGCCGTCTGTCTGCCCTCTTTTTTACTGGTATTGTTGATTTCATTTTTCTATGCCAAATTCAAAAACAACAAATATGTCGCCGCCGCCTTTACCGGTTTACGCCCCATGACTGTCGGGCTGATCGGAGCTGCTGCCCTCTTATTGATGAATAAAGAAAACTTTATCGATTATAAAAGTATCCTGATCTTCGCCGGCGCTTTTCTACTTACCTGGAAATATAAAATACATCCTATTCTCATGATCTGCCTCGCAGGAGTGGCGGGGTTGGTGATTTATTGGTAAAAGGCAAAAGCCAGAGGCGAAAGGCTAGAGGCGAAAAGCGAAAGGGAAAGGAGAAACCGGAAAAGGAGAGAAATTAAAAAAACAGAAAAAGCGGTTTATTATGGAAAAAGCACATTTGACACTTTATACGGTAATCGGATCCCCTCAGCATATTTTGACTGGAATACAGTCTTTATTTGCACCGGTAATCCAGTCGGTCGATACCGAAGCAGACCAGATCAGAGTAACTCTTCAGGATGACAGCCTACTCGTATTCCACCTTTCCCATGTCCGGGAAAAGGCCGGATTTATAGAGATGCACATCGAAGGAATGGCCAATTATTTCGCCCAGGCAGCAACCAGTAACCCGGCATTGAAAGAAAACGTGCTGCGCCAGATCCGCTGTTTCAATTGTGTTGTAGGGATCGTATTCGAAACCGACGATAACAACGACCGCACCCGTTATCTCATCAATACCCTTTTCGACCTGGCCCATCAGGTGAAGGGATATCTGCTTTATCCCAATATGCACTTGTACGATGGAGAAGGCAAGCTGGTATTTTCACGGGAAGGGGAAAGTGAACTGACTGAATTTACTCCGGTCGCCCATGCGGACCTGCTGGACGGCGACAGGCCGGAAGAAACTTCTGCCGAGCGGGAACGCAGGGAACGTTCTGTCGCTCTGCTGCAAACACAGGGGATTCCTTATCTGGAAACACTGAAAAGTGAAGTGCCGGAAACCGAAGTACACCTCAAAAGCAGGGAAGAAATGATGCAACGTGCCGCTACTCTGTTTGCTGTTGCGGTATATTCGGAAGTGATGTTGTCCGAAAACCCGGACCGGAACGAAGCGCTGACCTATTTCAATAAAATGGATGAAATTTATGGAATACAGTCTTGGCTGACACCGGCAGAAGCGGCCTATATTTCCAACCCGGACCCGACCGGGCAAGAGTGCATCCAATTCGTATGGCGTTATGAAAACTGCGCCGTACTGTTGTGGGCAGCCGGTATTGTCGAAGAACTGCCTTATCCTTCCGAGATCTGCGATGTGCCTGTCATTGCAGCCATCTTCTGGCAACACAAAAGTATCGGCGACCTGCTCGGCCAGGGAATCGCCAGAAGCACAACGGAAATTCTCGACCAAGCGGACCTGACCTACCGATACGACTGGGCTTGTGTAGATGCACATATTCACAAGCAAGAAGCACCGGCCCGGCTGGACGGCGGAATCGTCATGGAACGCCATTATACCTTCAACTGGATAACAGGAGCCAACAAGGGGGCAGCCTGGGACGATATTCAACCCAATACTTAAATATTTCTGAAAGAATCTATCGCTATTTTGTGAAGGAAAAGTCAAATCTGTTAAATAATCCATTCAACACTAAACTCTTTTTATAAAATCTGGTCTGAGGTTTTAGTTAGGGCAAAGTTGAAAAACACAAAATACAATAGATAAACTATGAATGTAAGAATCCTGATCTCAGCAATGCTTTGTTTTTTGCTGATAGGTTATGGAGTGAAGCTCCAGGCAGAACCGACCGAATCGTTACCGGTAGAGGCCGGTGTTATCCGGGGGAAAGTAATCGATGCTAAAACCCGTGAACCGATGCAATTTGTCAATATCAGTGTGCGGAAAGCCGGCACCACCGTACCCCTGAAAGGCATGGTGACCGATGAAACCGGCACTTTCCATATCGCCCAGTTGCCGGAAGGGAGTTATACACTTTCGATCTCTTTTATCGGTTATAAAACAATCGAAAAGCCCTTTACCCTCTCCAAACAGATACCGGGAGTCAATTTCCGGAACCTGCTATTGCAAGAGGACAGCCAATTGCTCGGCGAAGTCAAGGTCACCGGCCAACGTTCCCAAATGAAATTCGATATCGATAAAAAAGTATTCAATGTCGATCAAAATATCTCTTCTACGGGAGGAACGGCCAGTGATGTCCTGACCAATATTCCCTCTGTCGAAGTCGATAACGAAGGCGAAGTATCCTTACGGGGAAGCAGTGATGTCACCGTATGGATCAACGGCCGGGCTTCCGGGCTTTCGGCCGACAACCGGGCACAAATCCTGGAACAATTACCGGCAGAAAGTATCGAACGGATCGAAGTAATCACCAATCCCTCGGCCAAATTCAGTCCCGAAGGAACTTCCGGTATCATTAATATCGTATTGAAAGAAGACCGCAGAGCAGGTTACTACGGTAGCCTGCAAGCCGGAGTCGACACCCGCGGCGGCTGGAATGCCAGTGGCAATGTCAACTACAGCAGTAATAAAACGGAGATGTATGCCGGAGTGGGCTACCGGGAACGGAAAAGAGACGGCGGTGGTTTCTCCAATCGGACCAATACGGATGCTTCGGGTAATCCGGTCTCTTTCCTCAATCAGACTTCCGACAATGACGGCCATGGCGGACAAACTTTCGTCCGTGCCGGCCTGACCTGGCATCTGACCCAGTCCGACCATCTGAATCTCGGCGCTTTCGGAATGTTCGGAACCCGTAAACAAACCAATACAATCAACTATTTAAGCGATATCCCTAATTCTTTTCTCTCCAGTGAGCGTATTTCCGATTCGGACAATCCGATGAAAGGAGGCAATGTCGAACTCGGTTATAAACACGATTTCAGTAAAACCAGTAATCTGGATGTAGTAGCTTCGTGGAACACCTGGAATATGGATCAAAAGAGTACCTATCTCCAAAGCTCTGTTTTTGAAAATGAAGAAACCACACACAGTTATCAGTGGCAAAAGAATAAAATGCAATCCCACAATTGGGAGTTACAGGCCGATTATGTCAATGCATTCAACGAATTCAACAAGATCGAAGCTGGATATAAAGGTACTTTTTCCCGCCAGGAAAGCCCGGTAGAGACCAAGAGCGGCGAAACGGCCGAAGACGCCCGGCCCGACGAACAACTTTACAACCGTTTCTATTACGATCAGAATATCCATGCCCTTTATGCGACTTATTCGGGACGTTTCGGTAATTTCGGCTACCAAGCCGGATTACGGGGCGAATATTCCCATACCGATACGCGTTCCCTGGCCTATGGACAGGAAAAAGGCGAGGTCTCTCCCTATAAAGACGACTATTTCAGCATTTTCCCCAGTGTGTTCTTAACTTACACCCTGCCTGCCCAAAATGAAATCCAGTTGAATTACAGCCGACGGATCAACCGTCCCTGGGGGCATCAGCTGAACCCCTTCCTGAATATCACCGACTCTACCAATATCTCTTTCGGTAACCCTTATCTGACTCCGCAATATTCCAATTCGATGGAACTGAATTATATCAAAAACTGGGAGGCACACACGCTCTCCGTTTCTGCCTATTACCGCAATACCGACGATGTCATCCAGCGTATCAGTTACCTGGAAGACAATATCATGAAAAGTACGTTCGAAAATGTGGCTGAAACCCAATCTGCAGGTGTAGAAATCGTAGGAAAAAACCATTTGTTCTCTATATTGGATCTGACCACGACAGTTAACTTATATTACAACAAACTCGACGGTTTCTCTTATCTGCCGGCGGGTGCGGATCAACCGGTGACCGGTAAGAGCAATGAAGATTTTTCATGGAATGCCAAGATAATCGCTAACCTTATCCTCCCGGCTTCTTTCTCTCTCCAACTGACCGGTAATTATAATTCCCGTCAATTGATCGCACAGGGATATAGAAAATCGAATTACAGTCTGGATGCAGGAATCCGCAAAGCTTTTCTCAACCGGAAATTGAGTCTGAGCATCAATGGACGTGATCTGTTCAATTCCCGGAAATGGAAAACCGAAACTTCAGGGACCGGTTTCCGCCAATATGCTTCAAACTGGCGGACAGGATGCACGATAGGCTTTACCCTGACCTACAGCTTCGGAAATATGAAAGCCGGAAAAAACAAAACCCAACGTCCCGATCACGACGAAAATAACCAGATGATGAACGAGATGGAGGAATTTTAAAGGTAAAAGGCTAAAAGCTATAAGCTAAAGGCTAAAGGTAAAAAGTAAAAGTAAAGAACGATATAATATAAGTTTCCTCTTAGTTTATGACCTTTCGCTTCTCGCCTTTTGCTCCTAGCTTATAGCCTATAGCTTATAGCCTATAGCTTATAGCCTATATTAGCCTATAGCTTTTAGCCTTTTACTTTTTACCTTTTCATTATAACAATCCCTTCTTCCCGGCTGTAATCGCTATTTTTAATGATCAGACGGTCGTTATAATACATTTCCCGGACGGAAACCTCGATCCCGTCTCCCCCGACAGCTGCACCGGAAGTAAATTTGAAAAGTACCCGGACGGTATCTACATCGTTCCGGTCGAACCTGACATAAAACCGACTGGGAGTGACCCAAATGTTTCCCGGGACGGAAGTTCGCCAATAGTACAATCCTTTTTCATGATCATAGCCTACGCTATTGTGTTTATAATTGTATTCTCCCGATCGGTCAGGAACAAAATCCGCCGGAATCACTTCGGGGTCGCCGGGTACCTCCATTCCCGTCAGGGGCAGGACAGCCCCCGCCTTTAAACGGAGTACGCTTTTCCCTTCCGCATCTACAAAATAAAATTTCCAGGGATTAGCCAACCAAAAAGCATCCCCTTTTAAGGGAGGATTTTCCCGGGTCTCATCCTTACAGGCAAACAGGCACACCAGCGATAATAGAAACAAACATCCAACATTTCTCATCCGCTCTCCGTCTATTTTTGTTGCCAACGTTTCAGTGCGGGGAAAAATTGTCTCATTTCTGCCAAGGCTTGTTCCCTGGTCCTGGGAACATCGGCCTCCCGGTTGAATTCGTCCAAAAACTGCAGGCAGTGCCCGATCATTTCCTCCATGGTGTAATCCTGGGTAAAAGCACCTTTTTGATAACAATAACAACAATATTCTTCGTTCAAACTCCCGTCGGCATTCGTACCCCATTGGTCTTCGGCCTGCAGGGGCATACCACAACTCTGGCAAAATTTCATTTCCATCCTTCTTTATTTAAATTTGTATAAAACAAAGATAAATAATTTTATTCAGGAAATAAGTCAGAATCAGACATGCTGAAATTTCCGGCTGGCACGGAGCATATGCCGCATAATGCTGACTAACTCCTGTGACTCCTGCAACAAATTCAGGTATACCAAAGACAATTTAACACTACTGTTCTCTTCCTGCATTCTTTCGATACGCATTTTATGCAAACGGGATAAACAGGTTTTCAACTCTTCCCCTTCGGCAAGTACCAAATCGGCCTCTTCATAATTTCCTTTGTCAATAATATCTTTTGTCCGTTCGAGCAAACTTTTCAGCATATCCCGGATCGGTACGAATTCTTCGGCACACTCTGCCGGTAAGGGATTAAAATTGTTATCCACATGTTCTTTACAGGGCTCACACATCCGTTTAAGGCAATACATCATCTGCTCGCTACTATTGCTTCCCAAGTGGAACCAGGTATTCTTTTCAATGGCCACATTCCTATCGATCCGCCGCATACCGAGTGTTTCTTTCCGCCGTATTTTCTTCAAAATATCTTTTTCGTCATTGGTAGAAGAAACGGCCTTTCGCAGGCTTTTCAGATCTTCCCGTATAAATCCATCCGTCATCTGTCCATAAGTATTGGCGGCAAAATCCAGTACTTTCACCAGATTTTCCCTCACATGCTGACGGAGCAAATTCCAAACGACCGCCTTATCTTTAGAGGAAAGCATCTGTTGAAAAACATCGTCCTGTTTTTCACTCTTCATCTTTTTCCGGTATTTGTTATTACTGCGGATCAAGATAAAAGCCGCCACCCCGATCATAATAACCATGGCCGTCATGCCACCAAAATACATGATCATAGTTACAAAAAAGCAGATGATAAATGCAGCTCCTGCAGTAATAAACCAACCACCGATCACCGAGAGCACACCGGTCACCCGGAATACGGCACTCTCCCTTCCCCAGGCCCGATCGGCCAGCGAACTACCCATAGCCACCATAAAAGCGACATAAGTCGTTGACAAAGGCAATTTTAAGGAAGTACCTAATGCGATCAACAAACCGGCCAATACCAGGTTTACCGAAGCCCTGACCAAATCGAAAGCCGCTCCATTAGCCAGGATCGCCTCATCTTTGTTAAACCGGCTATCCAACCATACCTTGACCTTCTCCGGAATAATCTTCGAAATGTTATTCCCTAAAGTAGTCATCGAACGTACCAGACTCCGCGCAATAGCCGAAGAACCGAACATCTCGTTTCCATCATCCTGACGCGAAAGATCGACAGAAGTCTTGATTACATTTTGGGCTTTTTTGGAAGTAATCAGAGAAATAACCATAATCACTCCGGATAAAAATAAAAAGATAAACGGTGTTTTCGCAGGCTCATTTAAAGCTCCCATAAGGTAGTCATTAGCCACCCCGTTTCCATTTGCCATAAAATCGGTATAACTGGAAAAACCGGCTAAAGGAACACCCACAAAATTAACCAGGTCGTTACCTGCAAAAGCCATGGCCAAAGCAAAAGTACCCAACAAAACGATCACCTTGAAGACATTCACTTTACACCAATGCAGAATTTGCATGAGCACGGTGAAGAAAACAAAACACCCACCGACAATAGTCAAAGTATTGTCTTTTACCCACAACTTATGAGCATCTGTCATAAAAGAAGCATCTTTTATTCCTTTGATCAGCATAAAATAAATAATGGCCGTCACAGCAATCCCGCCGAACAAGCCAATCGTCCATTTTAGTTTAGTAGTATAATTAAAGGTAAAGATAATCCGCGACAGGTATTGCACCAGCGTTCCGAAAAAGAAAGCGATAGCCACCGATAGGAAAATACCTAAAATAACGGTCAATGCTTTCTCGGTATTCAGCAATTCGGCAAAAGTCAGAGACTCGGGACCGGCAGCAATTTTCAGCATAGCCAAAGCAAAAGTACCTCCCAGCAGCTCAAATACCATCGAGACAGTCGTCGATGTCGGCATCCCCAAGGTATTGAAGATATCCAGCAACACCACATCGGTCACCATGACCGCCAGAAAGATACACATCAGTTCATTGAAATGAAAAGCTTCCGGCCGGAATATACCGTGACGGGCAATTTCCATCATCCCGTTACTCATGGTTGCTCCACAAAAAATACCGACAGCAGCAATCAGGATAATCGTTTTAAACGAGGCAGCCTTGGCACCGATAGCCGAATTCAAGAAGTTTACGGCGTCATTACTGACCCCTACAGTTAAGTCGAAGATCGCGAGGAGAAAAAGGAAAATAACAATTCCCAGATAAATTGATTCCATTCTTTAGGTTTTACTTACGGCCGCAAAAATAGAAGGGAGTTGTTACAGGTTTATTTCAAAATTGTTACAAAATTGTTACGACAAAAGAAAAGAAGTTGAAAAGTGGCTGATTCACTGAATTGAAGGGTTATTGTGGTACTGGGAGAGGGAGTAAAAAAAGAAACAAAAAATCCTTCTGTTCTGACAATCCCTGACAGATTTACTATTTTTGCATGTAAATTCATTGGAAGATGTTTTCAAAAAATATTGCGATCACCGATACGACAGACGGATTGCCCAATCCCCGGCGGATATGGGCAGTGATAGCAGCTTCGCTGGCGTTAATCATGTCGGTGTTGGATGCTAATATTGTCAATGTAGTACTTCCGACTCTTTCGCGTGAATTCGGGACTTCTCCCTCGACCACGATTTGGGTGATGAATGCTTATCAGCTGGCTATTACGGTGTCCTTATTGTCTTTTTCTTCGCCAGGAGATATCTACGGCTATCATAAAGTTTTTCTTTCGGGAGTCGCCGTTTTTTGTGTCACGTCGCTGATCTGTGTCTTATCGACTTCTTTTTGGATGCTGACTGTAGCCCGGGTGCTCCAGGGGTTCGGAGCGTCGGCCATCACAAGTGTGAATACGGCACAACTCCGGACTATTTATCCCCGGCAATACTTAGGACGCGGCTTGGGGATCAGTGCGATGGTCGTTGCCGTATCGGCTGTCGCAGGCCCTTCTGTTGCGAGTATCATCCTTTCGTTAGGTAGCTGGCAATGGCTTTTTGCGATCAATATCCCCCTCGGCCTGCTGGCTTTGATAATGGGCCTGATCTATCTCCCCCACCGCGAGAAGAAGCAAAACCGGAAATTCGATAAAACCAGTGCCCTCGCCAATGCCCTTACTTTCGGACTGCTCATTTACTCGATGGAAGGATTCGCACATCATGAAAATGCCTATTTACTTGCAGCCCAAATCTTCTTGTTATTTATCGTCGGTTATTATTATATCCGCCGTCAATTACATCAGGACTTTCCGTTATTACCGGTAGATTTGTTGAAAATACCTATTTTTTCCCTATCGGTATGTACATCGATTTGCTCGTTCACAGCCCAGATGCTGGCTTTGGTATCTCTCCCGTTCTTCTTACAAAATACGTTAGGACGCACAGAGGTAGCTACCGGGTTATTGCTGACTCCCTGGCCCGTAGCGACTTTGTTCACGGCTCCTCTGGCAGGGTATCTGGTAGAACGCATACATGCCGGAATTTTAGGAAGTATCGGGATGCTGATTTTTGCTACCGGCCTTTTCCTGCTGACTGTATTGCCGGCTATTCCTACCGATGGGGCGATCATCTGGCGTATGATCGTTTGTGGAATCGGTTTCGGACTTTTTCAGACTCCCAATAACAGTACAATCATGGCCTCCGCCCCCATCCAGCGCAGTGGAGGGGCAAGCGGGATGATCGGTACGGCCCGGCTTTTAGGGCAAACCCTGGAAGCAACCCTTGTGGCCCTATTGTTCAGTTTCGCTATGCACGACAAAGGAACTACGGTGTACCTGTGGGCCGGAGCGATATTCGCCTTAATAGCCGCTGTCGTGAGTTGTTTCCGCCTCTCTCAGCAAATGCCCCTGAAACACACCGATCGGGAATAAAAACATAGGCAGTTATATACATATTTACACTTATAAACGTACAGTTAGGGTAAACCGTATATAATAACCCAAACATAAATTTATAGCCGATAAGAAGCAAAAAATGATTTTAATACTATCTTTGTTCACCTACCTAAAGAAAAAAAGATGAAAGCAATTTACAAATACGATGGACCATTAGGCACATACGCCCTGGAAGAGCAAAACGGATTACTTACCCGCCTATGGCTCGGCGACCGGATGGCCTTGCTTCCCGGAGAGACCGAAATAAGTGAAACCCCTCTATTAAAAGAGGCCCACCGACAGCTAACCGCCTATTTTGCCCGGGAACAAAAACAATTCGACCTTCCTATTGCGCCGGAAGGAACACCTTTTCAACTCAAAATCTGGAAATTATTACAGGAGATTCCTTATGGCACCACGATCACCTATGGTGAACTGGCACGCAGAAGCGGAGATATAAAAGCCAGCCGGGCGGTAGGTATGGCCAACAGCCGTAATCCCCTGCCAATCCTGATTCCCTGCCACCGGGTGATCGGAAGTGGCGGTAAGCTGACCGGATATACCGGAGGACTGAACATAAAAATCGGTTTGCTGCAAATCGAAGGAGCGCTCGACCTTTCTTTATGGCCGGAATCTCCGAACTACTGAGATATTTTACAGTTGTTTTGTATATTTTTACACTCATTCTTATCAAAAATCCAAAATCAGCCATTATCTTTGTTCAAATCACAAAAAAACACATCATGAAACATTTATTTCTATTATTTCTTTTGATCCCTGTGACACTTTTTGCACAGGTCGACAAAAAATATTTAGCCGGTGCTGTGCCTGTTGTCGATGACAGAGTTGTTTTCACCGAAGAACTGAACCTCCCGGGACGTTCTCAAAATGACATATTCGCCACTTTGTTACAATGGGCGACTACCCGTTTTATAACCACCGAAGAGCTGCAAAGCCGGATACTTTACTCCGACCAGGATAAAGGACAAATCGCCTGTATGGGACAGGAATACCTGGTATTCACCAATAAAGCTCTATCGCTCGACCGGGCTGTAATCAATTACCAAATGTTCATCACCTGCAAACCGGGGAAATGCGAATTAAAAGTTACCGCTATCCGTTATCAGTATAACCGGGGCACTGCCGGTCAGGAAATAATTCCGGCCGAAGAGCAGATTACCGATCAGCATACACTGAATAAAACGCAGACTAAACTGATCAAGTCTACCGGGAAATTCCGGATCCATACCATCGATCTGGTAGATAAATTATTTGCCGATGCAGCAGCGGCTGTCGGAGCGACACAGGTAAGTGCTCCCGTCGCCACCCAAACACCGGCCGTACCCCGGGTTCCTGTCACTTCGACTACCGTACAAGCACCGGACAATACCATTACGCCGGCCAACCTGGAAGGTTACCGTCAGATCAGTCCCGATAAAATCCCCGGAAATATCTATAAAATGTTGTCGGAAAACTGGATGCTGATCACAGCCGGTAATGACGCCCAATACAATATGATGACTGCCAGCTGGGGCGGCCTGGGACATATGTACAACAAACCGGTTGCTTTCTGCTTTATCAACCCGACGCGGTACACCTATCAGCTGATGGAAAACAACGACACTTACACCTTGAGTTTCTACACCGAAACGTATCGGGACATCCTCAACTATTGCGGTACAAACAGTGGAAGAGACAAAGACAAAGTGAAAGAAGCCGGCCTGACACCTATCACAACCCCTTCGGGCAGTAAGGCATTCTCAGAAGCCTGGATGATTATCGAATGCCGTAAAATGGTTTCTCAATCGCTGATTCCTGAAGCATTACACGATTCCCAGGCCAAAGAAAAATGGGGAACGCAATTACACAAAATGTATATCGGAGAAATTCTGAATGTCTGGGTTAAATAACAACGAATTCCGGCTTCATCAATTCAGTGTTGAAGTCTGTGATATTATCCGACAAATTCCCGCCGGCAAGGTACTGACCTATGGTCAGATTGCCCGTCTGGCGGGATTTTCAAATTATTCCCGTTGGGTGGGTAAAGTCCTGTCACACCATCCGGGCACAGCGGCCCTACCTTGTCATCGGGTGGTCAACAGCCAAGGACGGACAGCTCCTCACTGGCCCGGACAAAAAAGCTTACTTGCCGCCGAAGGAATCACTTTTCAACCGAATGGTCGTGTCGATCTGAAACGGCATCTCTGGTTGTCTATTCCTTCTTAGCTTTTTTTCCCGCCCGGAATATCAGGTGTTCCAATATCAATACCGTAATGACCCCCATGACAAATCCATTTCCCACGATAGGCCGGATCAGAGCAGGAATACTATTCAATGCTTCGTCGGGAGCAAAAGACAATAATAAAGCGACCATCAATGAAAACCCGACCACAATCCCTCCGTCGAAACCGTCGACCGCCTTTTCCCGGATCATCATTTGCATACCGGCCGACAACTGCGAAGCCATCAGATAAAGCAAAACCGCCCCCATAACCACTCCGGGAATGGCATTCAGACATTCGATAAAACCCGGAAAAAATGCACAGACAACCAATCCGATACCGGCCGGTATCAGCGGGAAACGGGAAGCACAACCTGTTGCAGCGATAATCCCCGGACTCATAGAATAATCTACCGGTCCGACAATCCCTAATGCCCCCGATACCACATTAGCCAAACCCGTGATGCCCACACCGCGGGTAGTACGGCGTTCCATATGATCGGCACCGATCATCCGGCCTACGGCCTGAATAGAACCCAATTCGTTTACAATCAGCGCAATAAAACAAAATAAAAAAGACAATACCGCTCCCAAATCGAATTTCCATGGCCATAATCCGAAATACCCCTCATGCCCGGCTTGTATCCCTCCTGTTTCGGGGAATCCCATCACACTATAATACACCATACTTCCAACCAGAATCCCACCCAAAACCACAATGGATTTCCAAATTCCTTTCAATAATTTATTGGCCAAAATCATTGCCAAAGCCAATAACAAAGCAAAAAACAAATGGAACAAGACAGACGAATTTCCTGCAAAAATCAAACGGAGGATCACCGGGGACAGAGTAAAAGCAATCAGACACAGAATCACAACAATGATCCGGGGAGTAAATACGGCTTGTAAACGGGACAATAAACCGGAAAAAGCCAGCAAAGTGAGTATTCCACCTCCGATCATCAGCGAACTATAGATACCTTCGACCCCTATCGAAACCGTCGAAAGAATCCCGATCAGTAACACCGAAGCCGGTCCGATGACTAAAGGCAGCCGATGTCCCCACAACATCTGGACAATCATAGCCAATCCCATGATTCCGAACAGCTTCTGCATATAAAAAATCTGTTCGACCTGATCCGTGTAATGCAAACGGGCTACAATAATCCCGATAATCACCACACAAGGAATAGAAACAATCCACCATTGCAGTCCATACATCAACATCGGGAAAAATCCCGGCCTATCGTTCAAATTAAATTTCATCCTACAAAAAATAAAAATTATCGTCTGTAAATTTACTATTTAAAACCCACAATAACAACAAAAGTATCCCCCACTCTGTATCATCGCCCGGAAACATTAAGAAGATGAAGTTTTCATTTTAAAGTATATCCGTATTTACCGGAAAAAAGTCCCGGACATCGCCATTGGCCGGACTAAAAAACAATCGGGCTGTAATAAACAGACATAACATACAAAAGAAAAAATTGCGATCTTTGCACTGTTTTTTCAGAGAAGCAATATGGAACTAAAGACTATTCTAAAAAGATACCCGGTCTTCATCCTCGGGCTGTATTTCCTGTCCCTGGGTATTGTGCTGATCGTACGTTCTGCACTGGGGACTACCCCCATTTCCAGTATAAACTATGTCCTCAGCATCAACAGTGCGCTTTCGCTGGGCACGTGGACCTTTCTTTTCAACCTGCTGCTGATCGCCGGGCAATTCTGGCTCATCCGGGACCGCTACAGCCGCCGGGACATCCTCGAAATCCTGCTGCAGATTCCTTTCTCTTTCCTGTTTGCAGCCTTCATCGACTTTAATATGATGTTCACCGGACAGTTACATCCTGGCAGTTATGGACTGTCGGTCGCCCTGCTCCTGACCGGATGTGTCGTGCAATCCATCGGCGTCGTGCTCGAAATCAAGCCCCGGGTGGCTATGATGAGTGCCGAAGCCTTCGTAAAATATGCTTCCCAGCGTTACAACCGGGAATTCGGAAAATTCAAAGTCTGCTTCGACGTCACTTTAGTCACCCTGGCCGCAGTCCTCTCCTTCCTCCTCAGCCAACGCATCGAGGGCATACGCGAAGGATCGCTCATCGCCGCCTGTATCACCGGCTACATCGTCACTTTCCTCAACCGCCGGATCATCACCCGCAAAACACTTTACAATCTGCTGCCCATCCTTCAAAAAAAGACCTCCCGGAACGGATGATGCTGCCTTCCCCCTCGGAAAGACTGCATTTCAAACGACCATCAGTTTCCGTATATTCCGACCAATAGCTCCCAGACATGAAACTTTGCGTCTTTTCGCATTCACAGCTAGTTTTCAGTTTTCAATCCTCATCAGATATACAGCTTTCATACCTCATCTTAGTCAATACAATGTTTTCTTATCACAATTCACTAAGATTATAAACCAATATAAACGAAGTTTTATCTTAAAGCAGAAATTACATTATTTTTGCATCGGTAAATGCGAATCCGATAGTTGCGCTTTCTATTCAGCAAGCAATTAAAGGTAAACTGAAAATAAGCTATTTAAAAATAATTATAAAACAGCCATTCCCGTTGTAATGAAAACCGATATAATACCTTATCAAAAAATGACAGCAGAAGCCATATTATATAAAGAAAACGATCCCCTTCTGCGATATGCTATTTATAAAGCATACAAATATCGATGTGCATACACAGGTAAATTTCTTTATGATTACTCATCCATGCATCTTGATCATATTATACCACAGAATACTGCCCCTGAAGTACTTCAGGAAAAAATACGGAAATATCATTTAGCAGACGATTTCACTATTGATAGTCTGGAAAATATTTTACCAACCAAATCTTTGCATAATAACAGTCAGAAAAACCGACATCCGTTCAGTGAACCTGCCGAACGATTTTTTTTGGAATATGCACAACGTGGAAAATGGAAAATCGAACGAGAATATAAAATCTTGAAAAAACAATTTGAACTTTCAAAATTGAAAGTATTTGCTGAAGCTCAACTTGTGGAATTCAATTTATTACCTCCGGAGGTATACAAGGCAAGCAGGAAAGTTACAAACTCGCTTTCAATACATAATCATTTCTGGCGGTCAACAGAAAATATAGCACTTAATGGTTTCCTGCCCTCGAAATTGAAGGAAGAGGGAAGTTGTGTTATTTCTTTTTGTAACCGGACAATCATGATCACCCTGGATCATAAGAGCATTCTTCAACTCATAAACAAACTGGAAACATATTCTCTGAATGATATTATACTTCGGGGACATTCCTATCAGAATACGAAGACATTCGTAGTACTAGGTAACAATGCAGTCCATTTAGAAAATGCAGTTTATGAAGAATTGCTCGATATTCTTCAGGATTATTTAAAAGTGTATTCGGAAGAATACAGCAAATTCCAAAAGTATATCGGGGCAGAAAATTTTTCTTTTTACAAAGATACCAATGATTATATGTTATTGGAAACAAGCCGGGAGAATTGGCGTAAGTTAATCCAATACGCCAGGAAATTCGATACAGAGCAAGGAACAACATCAGAATATTGTTTCAATTCCAATGATCATCATCTTTTAGCCATTTCAGCACAAAACAATATAAAGTTCCGTCTTTTACCAGCTAATTCTATCAAAAACGAAGATTCATTTTTATTCCCCGATGATCAATTATGCATTTTATGGGAAATACCCGATACCGGAAGCAGAAAAGCCATCGAAACAGGAGATGTATGGACTGCACAGCAGACTTATGAATGGCTGCAAAAGTTACTTCAGCAATTTACAGACGAAAGCCCGGATGCCGATCAAGCCGTTCCCGGCAAACAGAGATTTTTCAGGAAAATGCTGGATTTCTTTTTTAAATAGATATTCCCAAAGTCCTATTAAAAAAACGCTTGACAAGGGGGGTACATGACCAACTACAATTTCAATTCTATCAAGTTCAATTTAGAATATGGTCTTGGAGGGAAACCTGTTAGCCGTAGCTTATTTCAATTCTGCCAGTTCTCATTAATCCCCTGCCAGGTAACCAAAATCACCTGGCAGGAACTGTTTCTATGCGCCTTATTGATTCTCATAATCAAACGCCATCATCATATCCGTCAGCTTCTTCTCCGCTTCTTCCAAAGCAGTTGCCCTTTCATTCACCGTAACCACATAACTCGCACAGGGCAACGTCACAAACACTTCGGCCCCTGCTGTCTCGTCAATGATTAATTTCGCTTTGGGCTTGTCGCCTTCTTCAATCAGTTTGGTCCGGATGGCCCCGGCAATATGGTTTGCATTATCACTTACAGCAAGCGCTAATGTCTCCATCAGACTAAAAGTACGGGCCTGATTGGAAGTAATCCGCCAATTGATCAAAGCATTTGCCAATACAGGAATGATCTTTTCTCTTTCAGCCTTCGGCATGACCAGACATTCTCCGAAAACATTTTTCGATTTCACCCACCCTTCAGCTTCCAGGGCAGTAATCATCTCCGGGGACAATTCCGGTTCATGCTGATTGGTGGTAACGCAAAATAAAGCCCTCAAATCAATAGCCATGTCAGCAACAAACAAACCTGTTGCCCGGGTATTGTCAGGAATCCAAATCCGTTTGGTTAAAGTACGGTTATTATTCTGCAAATATGCCTCTATTTCTTCCTTTGTCATTAAACGGTCACTACCCTCTATCCGTACATTAACCGGATGCCACTCAGGCCGGTCACTACGGTCAAAGGTGATATTCTCTTTATCCCGTTCGAGGCCTCCCAATAAAGGATGAATGGGACGCATCGCAGATACCGACAAAGGACTCCGGCGTTTTAAAGCAACCATATCCTTTCCAGCCCGCATCCAGCCTCCAATCAACTGGTCGATATACCTGGGATCACAGGGAGCCCAGGTTTCTTTATTTTCCAGACCATCTTTTTTCGTTATATTATAATTAAAAGTAATTGGAGCCATCGGTACGTTCAGATCATCGGTCAAAGTTGTCAGGATACAACGTTTTATTTGCTGCCCGCTTGAATAAGGCACCATCCGGTTAAATAAAGGATCAAAATAGGCTTTCTGTCCTTCCTGCACACAGAATACAGTATGTTCTGCATGTTTCAGTGTTCTGATGTAAATGTATGGTTTCATTGGATTACAATTTTATTGATTACAAACTATCGCATAATTAAACCGGACTAAAGTCAAAAAATAAGGAATATTATCCACTGGCATCGAATGAATGAGTTTTCCGATATCCTCTGCAAATTTTATATCAGGAATTTGAGGAATAATTTGCTGCAATTCATTCAGAAAAATCATTCGGGAATTAGTTTCCAATATCTTATTCACTTGATTCCTCCTTGTCATGTTACTTTTTTTATCCCCAAGTACATAGGTATGTAACATTTGAGCAATTTCCCGGGATTTTTCCCACAAATCTTCATTATTCAACATAGCTAATATCCAAATTATGTAAGTATAAAAATTAATTCGTTTTTCTTCATTTTCAGCGTCATATACCGGAATCTTTCCTTTCATCATATATTCTTTCAGGCCTTTGGGTTCTAATGCCGACACTCCAATCATCCCCATCTGGCATGAACGTAAAAATCCATAGGCTGTACCGAACAAATGCTCTGCTTTTTTTGCATTCCTCATACCGAATAATTTGATATAAAGCTCCACGGTCCTTCGGATTTCAGTCAACACAAAAGGAATAAAACCGACCGTGATGTTGGTTTGTCCCAAACTATACACATACCCCATCATCCGTACATCCTTGATCTCCCGTGCAATTGCCATCAGAACATCGGTCCAGCTCCGGGTAACCACTTCATAACCGTCCTCTTTTGCAGCAAAAGGCTGGAAACCGATCAAAGGTTCATCCTCTATAAAATGATCACTAAAATAATGAGCCAACCACTGTCCGTTCCAGGTATTGATCTGGTTTCCCCTTAATCCCTGCATTCGTTCCAGATATTCCCGGTAAATCCGCCACCCTTCAAAGAGGGCCATTAAAATCTGTTCCTGCTCAAAAAGAATAGACAAGCCTCCCTGAACTCCCACCCCAAAACCACTTCCAATCCAGGACAAATAAACATCTTCGCGGGATACGGGTAATTTCAGATTCGTGATCTGTCCGGAAGTAGTCGCAGTCGAATCCAAAGAGGGGAAACCGATAGCAATACTGGCATCTGCCTCATCCCTTTCAATCTTTTCCTGCAAAATCCTTAACTTTTCCCGTCTTTCAACAGCCGTAAGACATTTTCCTTTCTTTATCCCCTGTACAAAAGGTGAATTGGTCACCCATTGCATATACTTTTCATGATCGAAAAACAAAGGGAAATACTGTTCCGTAAAAAAAGTTTTTGCATCGTAATGAGTTCCAAACTTCCGGTTATATGCCAGAAGAAATTTTCTACCTATAGTCGCAGCTATCATTTTAATAATCCTTCCTGATTAATTTCACATTTCGTATAAACAAATAAATCAGCCGACAAACCAATCTCTTTAAATTACAGTTTATTTCCTGTACCCGCTCCTCATTCTGTCACTCAACAATCCCAATTCTTCCGAATAGGCCCGGTCGGGAATCACAAACGGATGTACCCCAACTGCTAATTGCCGCAATCCTTTTGAACGGATACTCCGAAAACTGACCGGGATTTCCAGTTCCAACCGTTTCTCAGAGTTTCCCTGTTCATAAACCATGCAATCAGATTCACATATACAAGCAACAGAATCGATCTCCAGCCTTTCCAGCAATACCGATTTCGAATAATGATCCAGCTCAAAAATCTTCCACGCTCCTTCCCGGAATGCAACATTCATTTCTATATCTACAAAATGACAACCATTTGGGGGATAAACTTCATCCAACAACTCCTGTATCTGTCTTTCTTTCAACAATTTTCCATCCGGCAATACGGCATAACTCTTTTTCAGAATGTCCGCATCATATGGAAAAACGTCCTTCTTCCCTATTAGCGGTTGTATGACATAAATCGGTTTATAAGTCCTGCAAGCCGGTTCAACCCTTAACCGGTTGATTCTTCCCAAGCGCTGAAGCAGTGCATCCAGTGCCGCACATTCCGTAACCATCAGGTCAAAATTGATGTCGAGACTGACTTCTACAACCTGGGTAGACACCACAATACAGGCTTCTTTGCCAACGTTCATCTCCTTCAATAATTTTGCTTCCAACAATGCCCTGCACCCGCGTTTAAACCGGCCATGTATCAGCATTTTACTCACTCCTGCATATTTTTCGGCAATCCTTCCATACAATGCCTGAGCCCTTTTCACCTGATTGCATACAATCAAAACCTTCCGACCTTTTGCAATGGCTTCGTTTATCGCCTCCCCCGTTTCTTCAAAGCTCTTTACCTTATAAATTACATGACGATCAAAACTATCCAGTTCCTCCGGGGACAATCTTACCTCATACACTTCCTTTTCCCCACCTAAAAGTTGGATAATTTTCTGATATAATACCGTAGGCATTGTTGCTGTCCCGATATGCACCCGGCATCCCAAATGTACCAGCACTTCCACCAGTTTCAGTACGATAGCCTGCATCACGTCCGAATAAGTATGTATTTCATCCAATATGACATCACAACCTTTCAGATCGATGACCATCGCTTCATACCCCTTTCCTCCGAATACAACAGACGCGATCTGATGAGGAGTCATTACCTTCACAGAAGCTCCGGTCATCCGTTGCAGAATTCTTTCTTCCGGTTCCTGCCCCGCCCATTTTATACAAGACACAGCATGCAACAAAGTGACAAAAGCATCTGTCCCCTGCAAATCCTGCCTTACCCGCTCATACATCGCATTGATGGAAGCCTGGAAAGGCAAAATATAAAATACCCTTCCCCTGCAACGTCTGAAAAGGAAAGAGGTCTTTCCTGATCCGGTGGATGCTACAACCATCGTATGCCGGCGTCCATCCCGCGCATCCCTTAAAGACAACGGATAAAGTGGATCAGGGTTATCATAGCACGATAAATCGGGGATCACAAACAGTCTGGGTAAAACGGCTTCCACGTCTTCACCATAAGCCGAACCCAGCCAGTCGGCTGCCAGCATAAGCCCTTTCCATTCAGAACATCCCAACTTCCGTTTCCGGCAATAAGCAACCGCCTCTTCATAATTTCTCCTGGCTTCTTCAAGCCCGATCTTATGAACGACAAGACCTAACTCCTGCAAAATACCCAAAGCATCTTCACTCCACTGTTCGAATCCCCGGGCATGTAGCTCAAAATTATTGTCTTCCCAATCTTCCATATCCAATAAGCCCAAATTCCGCTTATCCCCGGAAAGCGATTTATGATGGGCAATAACCATCTCCAGCACAAACGGACGTTCTGCTTTCTCCACCAGCGAAAGGAAAAACAAAGAGGCAATCTCATGCCGGAATCTGAAAGGAAAAGGATAGGTTGCATTTTGCCGTAGAAAGTTTTGAAACAAGATGCTTGCTTTCCCAATATCGTGCAATAATGCCCCCAACCGCGCAATCCTCGGATCCAAACCCATCCATCCGGCAATATACACCGCACAGATAGCCGTTTGTCTCAGATGCATAGCCAAGGAAACAGCCCCCCGCATTTCACTTTTTGCCCATATATGATCATAGCTACCCATCATCCGGCAATTACAGGTTTCCCACTGACTTCCAGCCATCCGTACATCGGCTCACTTTCGGCGAAACGATTAAAACCGACCAAAAAAGAATGTTCCGTTTGACCAAAACGAAGCTCAAAACCCGGTAACCGACCAAATTCTGCTTCACTCAGCTCTTCCACCTTCTCATCCGGTAACAACAAATCCTCATTCCGGCAAAGACAGATATGTTGTTCTGCTGCCCTTCCGGCCTCTTCCTTTGTTGGAAATGCCAGTGTCAAAACCGGATTAACCATCACTCCCCGATCCAGAATCGACTGTTCACGGACCATCAATTTCTGTGTCTTCTTGATCTTCCAGCCCCTCGTTTGCGTACGTTCCTGCTGCACACTAATTGCATCATAAGTCAGCTTATGACGCAAAACCACAGCTACTTCCAGCTTCTGGCGAATCCCCTCGATAATCGAAGGGGTCAGAAATTGCTGACTAAAGGTTTTGCTATCCCGGACCGCACACCAGGGTTTGATAAATCCGAAAGGCCCCCTATATCTTACTATATAATAACCCATACTCAATAAATCGATCCAAAACCGGCTCCGGTACTATTTCCAATCCCGGTCGCCCATGCAAATACTTTAGTTTCCGGCTTCCCCTGAATACGCACAGGGCACCAGCTTGTCCGGTTACCGATTCCGTTATAATAAATGGTTTTTATTTTTTTCTTAGGATATTCCGTAGCAAAAGAAATCTTCAGCGTTCGGTCATCAGGCAGACCGGCAACCTGCATTTTATGCCTCAGCGTTTCCTCCAATAAATTTCCTGCAACAGTATCCTCATAGGTGTAATGTTTATTGCTCCCGTCTTCCAACCGTCTTTGAATAAAAACCGGACTCCCTATTTTAAAAAACTCACAATTTGAAAGATCAGGATCTGGCTGAATACTGACATCCGTCACGATCAAACCTTCGAACATAACCGGATCCTCCAGAATCGTCCGTACAATCTGCCTGATCCGGTCGGGATCATGAAAACTGATAAAAAACCTTGCCCCGTTATCGAAAACGATTCCGTTAGTAGTCGTACTTCCTCCCATCAGCCACGAAAAAGAGTGCATTGCAAGCTTTCCATGAATATCATTCGGCCCGAGCCATTTATGCAATGTCCCTACTAACTTCGGTTGATAATTAAAGGGAATGCACATTTGTGAAGAAGTTGTTTTAAGATTTATTCTCATAATTTCAGAATTTTGATGGACAAATATATAAAAAACTTCCAATGTAAGTGTTAGTTTTATTGTGTAAAAAAATTATAGACAATTTAAATAAATGAAGTTATGAAATGAACACTTGTTCTTTTAAAGTCTAACCATTACTTTTGAGTCCTCTTAATTGTACTGACACAGAATTGAAAAATGTATGTGACAGGTTTATTATGTCTTAAATTGTACTCTTATAGAATTGAAATAGCGCAGCGCCCTATATTTTCTGACGATCTGGATTATTTTAATAGAATTCAATAAAATTGAAAGATCGCATACACAAATTTTGTCGCTGGATCGAAATAGCTTAAATCGTACTGTTGTAGAATTGAAATACCATAGGAATAATCTGCTCTCCTTGAAACGCTAAGATTGAATCGCACTAAATAGAATAAAATTTTCCCTATAAAAAAACATTCATTAAAACATCTTACCAATTTCTCTCTACCCGTACAAATAATTCCATCTAATTTTTTCCTCTCCTCTTCCATTTTCATAAAAATTATCTTAACTTGCCGGAACAAGATCCTAAATTGCGTTCATTATGCCGGAACATCCTTTATTGAACTTTTTTGATCAGTTAAAGATCGATAATACCTACGAATTGTTCTTTCCAAAAAAGGAACAAGGACTGGTAATTATCTGGCTGTATGAAAAAATCAAAAACAAGACTTTTCCCAACGGGATATTCAAAGAGGCAGATATTCAGCAGGCTTTTCAGGAAATCAGTTTGCTGAGCAGGGAAAAAATTGAAAGGAATCCCTGGGATCACTACAACAGCCACATCATGGCTTTACAGGAATTTTTCCTGATCTACAACGAGGAGGACCAGACCTACAAGCTCCGGGATTATGCGGAACACATCTGCAAAAAGATATATACCATTCTCTCCAACCGGTTTAATCCGACAATCATCGAGATCACTTGTATGGATCTGGCCGCCAAATTGAATAGCATTGGCAGTCCGACAGACTTGCAAAACTGGCTGGATGTCCACTTAGATAAATCCAAATTTGTATTAAAAGAGCAGATCGATTTTCTCCAGCAACAGATCGACACCACCATACAGGCTCTCCGGGATAAAGCCAAACTCAAGGATTGCACTTTGACCGATACCCTGAAACAGGTAGAAGAGGACCTGGATAAAATCCGGCAACAAAACAAGGAACTGAGAGGAGCTTTCCGCGAAACCAAGAAGATTAAAAACGGCCTGCTGGACCATCCTTTCCGGGACAGCAGTGACGAAACAGACGAAAAGACCGCTGAAGCAATCGACTATTTCGAAGAAATCCGGGTGTCGCTCGATATGGTAGATTCCCGCATCGACCGCTTGCAACCCAAAATCAAACAGTTTTTCAATGCTCTCAATCGCCCGTTGTTCAATACCCGGGTGAGCAAGTTCCTGAACTTCCTGCTGAACCGTTCTTCCATACAGAACAACCAACTCGTTCTACCGGAACCGGTACACCCTTTTGTCACGCATATTCCAACCACCACTTTCACGGTCATTCAGCGGCAGACAGAACTGTTTCCGGTGCATACCAGCCAAAGCAACACCTACACCGAAGATCCGCAAAAAAGAGACAAGGCATTCAATGCCGAGCGTATAAAACTGAAACAGCAAAACCTGGCAGGTCTGTGGATTTCGCGCATCCGGGACCAAAGGAAATACCGGAAAGATATCCATTTATCGAAATCGTTTTTCCGGATTCTCGACGAAAATCAGGAAGATATACAACTGGGGCTGATTGTCATCTATCAGCTCATCAAAGCATTTGACAAAGACGAAAACTGGCGGGTAGAAATCCATCCCGATGAGTTGGTTTCCATGCCCGGACATTCATTTGTAATACACGACATATGGCTGAAACAGAAATAAACAACCGATTCGATTTCCTCGAAGCACCGGAAGGCAAAGAACTATTTGCCCGGATCGATTTTGCCCTGAAAGACGGCATGCACATACAAAACCGGACGAAACAAAGCGAATGGTATTATTACCTCTGCCAATACGAGGATACCCTGAAACAGTATTATCAGGATTTTTTCGGTCTTTCCCTGGAAAGCGGGGACGGCGGATTCGGAAAGTATTTTTACCTGAATTTTTATCCGGAAGCCCGCATAGGGATTCCCCCGGACCACCGTAAAACCATGCCCAACGAATTTATCATCGTCGGATTTCTGCTCTATACCCTTTATTTTACAGACTATAACATCGAGCTCAACTCGCTGGAACAGTTCAAACGGCTGGTAAGGGTGGAATATCCCGATTTTAAGGCAGGTCTGAACCTGACTTTAGCCAAAACGAAACAGATGAAAGCCACTCAGCGCAATGACGAGAAAATCGACCAGTGCATCCAAAGTGCCTTTGCCGAATTCAACCGCATCGGCTGGATAGAACTCGAAGGGGACCGTTTTGAAATCCTCCCCGCCTTCCAGCGGCTTGCCCTGATTTATAGCGACCAGATCAACGACATCGATAACCTGCTCAAACAAGCACTCGAAAAATGAAAAATTATCCACGCATTTATAGCCTGTCTACCCTGGGATTGATCCACCATTACGAGAATGATTACCTGTTCCACAATATGCGGACGGATTTCGTCGGTGACAGCGGCTCCGGCAAAAGCATCATTGCCGATCTGCTGCAACTCATTTTTGTCGGCTCCGAAATGTTTGAATCAGCTACCCGGACGATGGACGAAAAAAGGGAACTGGACGGACTGGTGCTGCGTACTCCCCATAAGGGAATCGACATCGGCTATGCTTTCCTGAACATTGAAATCCAGTCCCGGCACTACATCGTCATCGGTTGTTACCTGGAAAGCAACAGCAAACGCACCAAACCTTTCATCATACAGGGAAGCAGCGATCCCAAGGCCAATCTGTTGCCCATCGGCCAGCCTTTGCAAACCAAAGATTTTAAACGGGAAGGCAATATTTGCCCTTTGGATGATTTGCTAAGCCAGATGGAAGAAAAAGGATTGTTTCTGTCCTATTGGGAGACGGTTAAACCCTATCACCGGATTCTTTACACTCACGATATTTTACCGCTCGATCTGGCTTCCAATGAAAAAACGCTGAAGGACTATGCCAGCGTGATCCGTTCATTTTCAAGGGGCAAAACCATAGACACCTCCAACAGCAATAACCTGAAACAGTTTATTTTCGGAACAGAAAAGATAAAGGAAAACCGGAAGAAATACGAAGATGCCCTGAAAGACTTTACGGACACGATCTTCAATTATAATCAAAACCTGAATACCATCAAAATCCTGACCGACAAAGAAAAAGCCCTTTCTACTCTATACGGACATCTGAAAAACCGGCAAATCACCGAACAGGAATACCGTCAGGAAGAAATTCTGGACCTCCGCCAACAAACGTCCCAACTGAGCAAACAGTTACACGACAATCTGACCCACTATCTGACTGCCCGGCAAAATTTCGGTAAACTAATGGAGCAGGCTGACAAAGACATTGCTAAAGCCCGGGAAGAGGAACCCCTTATCGAACAACAAACAAAACGGGCACTGGAAGATTACACCCTTCAAAGCTATGAAAATAAAATACTGGAGAAAGCCATCACCCTGCAAAAACAAACCGGACTGACCGACCTTCGCGAGTTAACCCGCTTTTACACTCAATATCAGCAGTCCTGGAAACGCCATACCCTGTTAACCACCTTTGAGAAAGAGCTGCAACAAAAGGATTTGCTCGACAGTTTTCTGCATTCTGAATGGACAAAAGGATACGAGGCGGGATTACAAGCTTTTCTCCAACATACCGAAGCTCTGCGGAATGAACTTGAAATCGGGCAATCGCTTCAGCAATTCAGTGACCTGGATAATCCGGATTCCCTGGCCCGATGGGCATTATCCCTTCATCGTCCGCTAAACCGTGCCGAAGAAAGTCTGATTATCCACTTTCAGGACCTGAAGCGGCATAAACCCATTTCTCCTAAAGCCCGCAACCGTTACTTGCCTCATCCGGAGGAATTATTCAATCATCCAACCTTGGAACAGGAAGAACACGGCTTCTGGATCAATCTCCAGGGTGTCCGCGAATTTGTCAGTTACTCCTCTCATCCGGTTTTCAATACGGATGACCAAAGCCGGATTGAAGATTATTTCAGGCAATATTCCACGGATTTGAAAAAACGCATGGAGCGTATTACCCAGGAACTACGTCAGCAAATGCGATTGAAAGAGCATCTTTCTTCCTTATCCAATCTGAATGAAATCCTGACACTTTATCAGTCTGCCGAGCCCCAAAATGAATTCCGGGAAATCCCGGCCCTTCATATTCTCCAAAACGAATTCGACCATTATATCCGGAATCTGCAACGGCAATCCAGTATCGAAAAAGAGTATCAGCAAGCCTGCCGGCTTTACAAAGATTACGAAAGCAGACAAACTGAAATCAAAACGCTATTAAATAAACTGGCTCCCAAAGTTGAAAGATTCAGAGAAGAGTTAAAAAATTCAGAATCAAGCACAAATTTACCCCCAATTGCACGAAAACTCTCCGCGACAGCCAGCCCGGAAGAATATGAGCTTAGTTTCTATTGGGACGCCGACGATAAAAATGAATGCTTTCAGGACGAATACAACCTGACATTCCGGGAAAACCTCCTCTTATATCCCCGAATCTTAACCGACTGGGAAAGTTTACAAAGAATAGAAGAAGAACTAAAAGTCAAACAGAACGCCTACCCAGCTGATTTTCCGCCGTTACCCGACTGGGATATTTCCCGGACTGCACCTGCCCGGACAGCCGAAAAAAAGGAGGCATTCCATAAAGCGGATACCGTCTATATCACCCAGTTTGATTTCATTGTCGATACCTATTTGTCTTCACAGAGCTATAAATTTCAGACTTTCCGGGATTTCCGGGAACTCAGTATGAACCTGTTACCCGAAATCTTCCAGGGCGAAGAACCTCTGGAAAACGAAGTCATCGAAGCCATTGAAAAACAATTGAAACGGATCAACGACAAAAACCGGGAACTCAACGACAAGAAAATAGAAAAAATCAGCCGCATTCTCGAAGATGTATGGAATCAGATCAGCCAGCAACGCGAGCTAGTCCGCCGGATCAACCGTTTTTTCCATTCGGGCGAAAAAACCATCACCGGAAACAACCGTCTGAACCTGGAATGTACCAACTCCACCCTGTTTCCACCCGAATGGCTCAACAAATTCCAGGACAGCACCGGTACTCAGTTCGACCTTTTTAATCCCAGCATCAAAGACAAACTGGTAGACGATATTTCCATCGGCGAAAAACTGATCCATGCCTTCCAGGAATTGACGCACAGCAAGAAGGAAAAAGTCCGGATCGACGACCTGCTCAATCCGAACAATTATCTGGAACTCAAATTAATCATGCACAACGACAAAGGCAAGTCGAACAAAGGTAGCACCGGACAGACCTATGCAGCCATCGCCCTCCTCTGTATCGCCCGGCTGACGATCATCGGTAACCAGAAACAAGGGAAAGCCAATACAGGTCTCCGTTTTATGCCCATCGATGAAGCCGAAGGACTCGGGACCAATTTCGACCTGCTCTACGACATCGCCCAGGAATTCGATTACCAGATCATCAGCTTTTCCATCAACCCGATCGGGCGTTATCAGGAAAACGAACGTTTCATCTATATCCTGCACGAAAATCCGGACACCGACGACGAAGTCAACTATTCCCCGATGGCCATTTTCAGCCGGGAAGATATCCAGGAAGATTTGATCACTTGGTTCGATGCCTATGAATAACAGTCAGATCAAATGGCGCATTCTCAAAGCCCTGAATGCCCTGTACGAAAATGGGAAAACCCCTTCTACGATCCTTTCAGATGGTTTTGTAGATTATTTGACGCACACCCGCCGCTTGCTCCGGCGAAAGCTCAGCAATGCCAATTATCTGGAACCTTGTAACGGTTTCGCCGCATACTACGAAAAGAATTTTAAAACCGATTTTCAAAATGCCGAACAATTCCTGAGCGCAGCAGGCCTGGAACACGATGCCCGCCGATCCTACACGCTCAACGACATCAACACCCTGCAATTCATTGCCGCAAACAAATCCGAATTGCAGCAATCCCTCACCACTCTCCGGACTTTCTCATCCCGGGTTTTCACCTACGGTGGTTCCAAATACCTGGAAACTCACCGGAGCCTGCTCGAAGCCGTCTATCAACTATTGGAAATCGAGCAATTTCCGGCAGAGGACCCTAAAATCCTGCAATGGCGCTTTGTAGTCGACTGTCCCGACGCCCGAAACATCGTCCTCTGCGAAAACCTCAACTTTCTGAAAACACCCCGTATCGCCCGCGACAACCACATCGAACTCTGGTATGTCGGTGGTAACAACATCAGTAACATCGATTATATCCCCGACCATAAACTCACCCTCCCCCTTTACTACTCTTGCGACTGGGATTACGACGGCCTGAAAATCTACGAACGCCTGCAAGACCGTTTCGCCCGGAAATCGAAATCCATCACCCTGCTCTACCCTTCCCCCATCCTGCGCAAATCCGTCGATTCCCCGGAACACAACAGCCGCTGGAAACACGACCAGCCCTTTTCCGGCCTGATCCGATCCGCCTACAGCCAGGAAGCCATTTCGCTCATCCAGGATTTGATCGCCCAGGACGAATGGGTGGAAGAAGAGACCTGTGAGTTGATCGAAATGGTGAAGCTGACTTAACTCACCCTTTCATCAACTCCTCTAATGTCACCACAAACGGCCGGGCTGACATTCTCCCTCCTTTATATCCGGACATATCTCCAAACAAGACAACACTAATTCTATATAATGACATGTTAAGATATATTGCTTTACTTCTTACATTTCGAGTACTAAAATTAATACATTTGCAACAGTTTGATATCAAAACATTAATTCTTTGCTCATGACTGATTTTGACAAATATAACCTCACGGAAGAATCTCTGTTTACTCTTCTGTCACTTTCTACTCAAATAACACAGGCATTTGAATCAATATTTGATCGAGAAGACATTCTAAATTCTGAATTCGAAATTTCACAATTTAATTATCACCATCTTCTCAACGATACCATTCACGATGCCCTTGCTTCACAGATTATAATCAAAGCTATTTCATTTATTGATGAGTGGAACAATTATTTCGGCGTAAAGACAGAAACTAAAGATCAGGAAACCATATTACAAATAAAATCCCTGACAAAACCGGCTTATTCCGCTTTAATGGCTTGGAAAGAAATGAATTCTTACAGAAATCAAGCATTAGCACACAATCACAGAGATAAATACAAAAAAAATATCTACCTGCAAAATAAAAAATTCGATGCACCGCAGACGGATGATGAACTATTGTTAGTAGCCTTTTGTATTCATAAAATGAGTCAGGTCACTTCTCTATTTTTCCAGGATGAAATAATTAAAATCATAAATATCCTTGAGAAAATCATACAAGAAAATAAAAACAAGAATAAAGGAAGGTATGAATTTAATAACAAATGTATCCAAAAAATCAAATCTATTGATAAAGATATCACAAATTCATTTATTCATTATAACTTTACAAACACCTTATTAGATACATTACGAAAAAATAATTCGAATATTTGAGAACCCTATGACCGACGTTCATTCCCAAGAAACCCGGAGCTATAATATGTCCCGGATCAAGGCAAAAGACACCAAGCCAGAGCTTCTTGTCCGGAAATACCTTTTTTGTAAAGGTTTCCGTTACCGGGTAAATGCGAAAGACCTGCCCGGTAAACCGGACATCGTCCTTCCTAAATACAAAACGGTCATCTTTATTCATGGCTGTTTTTGGCACGGCCACGAAGGGTGCAAATATTTTGTCATCCCAAAGACACGTACAGAATGGTGGACTGAAAAAATCCGGAAAAACAAGGAACGGGATCAGCAGGAACACGAAGCCCTCCGAAAAACGGGGTGGAATATTATAACAGTGTGGGAATGTCAGCTTAAACCAAGGAAAAGAGAGCAGACTCTGGAAGGTATCCTGCTTTTATTGCAAAAAATATATCTTGATCTACAAAAAAAAACTATTATCACACCCTATACACCTCCGGCAACAGAGTTTCCGATAGTTGCAGAACCGCCATCGCCTTACGGAGATGATTAATTTTGTTTTTCCTTAACAAAAGAAGTAAAACCCGATAAAGTCATAATTCTGGACTGAAATTCTTTATCGAAAGAATTCAGATATTGAGCAGGAACCACCAGGCAGACATTTTCATGATACATTTCTGAAAGCTGATTTCTGGAAATACCCTGTTGTAAAGTAAACAAATGTTTTACCGGAACATTATCAGCTTCATTCAATACCTGTCTCCATCGATCTTTACAAGTTGTTTTGGCTCCTAAACACACTAATTTATCTTTCGGAAAACTTTTATCATGATATTCCCTCCCACCCGGAAATATGAAATCCGGTTTTTTATTATCCTCCGTTACAACCTGAGCTTCGAAACGCAAATCCGCACAAGTAAAAATCCGTGCCAAATGATGTTCCAATGATTTTCCCGCTCTGCTCTTCCGGCGATTTAAAAGGGTATTGGAAAAAGCTATCAACTCGTCCATACTTTCAAACGGAGTTCTAAGCCTATCCCCATAAAACTTTGTTTCGAATGCTTTAAACAACTTATATTCCGCATCTATCCATTGCAGTAACCATTTATCAGCTTCTTTGTTGATCATTTCATCAGATAAACCATAAGACCGGATAACACATTCTCTGGCACAATCAGACATCATAGACGTAGGAGGAAAATCAAAATGTTGGTTTATAAAGTCATGGAACAGGACTTTAATCTGAACCTCCGGTTCATAGAAATTTCTTTTTTCTATCAACCGGTTTGTCTGGTCAGGTGAAATACTAAAAGAAGCCAGAAAATCTTCAATATCCTCATCCGCTGACAAGATAAATCCTGAATAATCATCCGAATCTATCTGACAAATTATAATAAGATCTCCAACATTGTCCTCCTGAAAAAAAGGGAAATTCTTTCCCAAACGGGTTAACCGATACTCATTACGTGTACCGCTGCCATAATAAATAAAACGACTAACAGTCTCAAAATCATTCTGCCATCTGATTTTTATAAAACGATCCTTATTAGTCCCCTTTATTCCCGGAGCATCAAACATCAGCGGCCAACAATTTTTAGGAATATAAAAACCTGCCTGATGAGCACCGGTAGCCCCGACGTCATTAGCCGATATAAATTTACAAAAAGCATATCGGGCCTTATTTACAGCAGTAATGGCATAGCCTGTCATTTCATTCATCCGGGTGGTAATTTAAAAGGGATTCTGTAATTTTACCGGCAACAGCCGTGATCAAAGGTACTACGACCGAGTTTCCACATTGTTTATAGGCTTGTATTTCGGATACAGCGTCAATAATGTATTTATCCTCATATCCCATCAACCGGGCACACTCACGAGGTGTCAGACGACGCGGATTTTTCCCTTCTTCCTGCGGAATCAGAATTTCAGCTCCATCCTTATAATACCTTGCACTTAAGGTCCGCGCAATTCCATTCTTATCTACCAAACCAAATCCGAAACCATTTCCTTTTGCTTTGTGTTTCTCTGCATACATTTTCAGATAAGTCCACAATTTATCGGATAAAGTATATTTCTTTTCAACTTCAGGATCAAGTATTTCAGCAATACAAGCCACCGAATCTGGTTTTTCGGGAAATGAAAAATTTTCTTTACCGTGAAAATATCTGTTATCAAAACCGACGATTATAATACGCTCCCGGTGCTGAGGTACATATCCCTGACCATCTAAAACCTTATAATAAATGGAATAATCCAGTTCCCGAAGAGTCCCCTCAATAACTTTAAATGTATTTCCCTTATCGTGAGATAACAGATTTTTCACATTTTCAAGGAAAAAAGCCTTCGGACGCTTACGGCGGATTATTTCTGCCACATCAAAAAAAAGCGTTCCCTGCGTTTTATCCAGAAAACCGGTTGCTCTTCCCAGACTATTCTTCTTCGACACCCCTGCAATAGAAAAAGGCTGACAAGGGAAACCGGCACAAAGAATATCAAAGCCATCGGGAATATACTTTTTCGTTTCCTCTTTGGTTATATCCCCGAAAGGTATTTCCCCAAAATTAGCAAAATAAGTTTTCTGGGCATACTTATTCCATTCCGAAGAATAAACACACCGCCCGCCATGTTTCTGCATAGCCAAACGGAATCCCCCCATGCCGGCAAACAAATCTATAAAAGTAAACCGGGGATTTTCCGGAACCGGATAGGGTATATCAAAGACATCCCGGAACAAACCATACTGCCGTGCATCTTCAGCCACCTGATCCGGATTTACCAAATCAGGAAAGAAATATTGAACCAGATGCTTTATCTCTGCAATTCCATCCTCTTTATAAGTATCCTCTGCGTGAGTATTCTGATTATGCAAATAATGGGTTACCACCGCCAATTGATTTTCCAGCGATTCAGGACCATAAATTTTTACACATACACGTTGTCCGGTTATATCTCCGATGAATATTTTCTCCGGAAACTCCAGTATATTCCCCACCGATTTATCTTTCTTCATTATCACAAATAACAGTCAGTTTATTACTGACAAAGATAAACTTTTAGTACGGAAAACTAAAACCGGAAGCTGTAATCAACAATAAAATTCAGAAAAAAACTTTCCCCTCTTTCTCAGACAATCCTTTCCTCAAAAACAATGCATTCCTTTACGATTTTCTGTGTCTCCAAAGAAGTTACAACACTTTCATCGGTAATAAGAGATAAGATTCTTTTTCGTTCAAAAACCAGAATATTTTCTCCAAAACAATGATGTTCAAAAAACTTAGACTTTTGGTAATCTACCAAAGAATAGGGAATAAAAAGAGCATAGGAAATTTTATTCAGATACATTCGCAGAAAACGATTGTATTGTTTAGTTTCCGATAATTTATGAGGCCAGTTTTTTCTACAGGCACACTGACCAAAAACTGAAATATAATTTCCTACATCATCTGGAAACAAGCCCCAGACAGCCAGATCACCACCTAAATACTGAGTACCTTTAGGAGAAGTGGTCTCAATATATTCCTCGTCAACTTCCACCTTCATTTCTTTAGTCAGCTGCTTTACTTTAGCCCTGGCATATCCATGAAATGCCGATTGCTTTCCTAAAGGCTTGACAATAGCATGAGAAAGTAAATAATTTTTTAAAACAATAACAGACAACTGTTCAAATTCCTGGGTAATATCACCTGTAAACTGCTTAAAGACATTTAAATTGGAAGATATTACCAACTAACGATAAATCGTCTTTTAATCTAAAACAACCTCCCTGGCAAGTAAAAGCATAATCCTCACCAAAGATTTGTCAGAATGGTCATACTTCACAGAATTGATTTATGCAAAAAAAATTATTGTAAAGCAATAATCAAAATCCAATAAAACACAGAAACTGACAAAAAGAAAAACCGCGATGGCTATTAGCGGCCATCGCGGCAAGGTTTTCTCTGTTGCTACCCTTCTTCCCTACTTCCGGAAGCAGCCGTTTCGGCAGCAGGCTCCACCACTATCGTGTATATCCCCGGCAACACAAAGCTACGTCCCAGGTTCCACACCCGGAGGTCGGCCCTGTATGTGCCCACTGGGATCGTATGATCCTTCGCGATCCGGAACACCCCGGTCAATACCACCTCTACCTGCGAGGCGATCACGGCCTCCACTTCCCGGCCCGAGTCATCACGCAAGGCTGCCAGTTCGTAATATATGGGAAAAGTACCGATCACCCCCTGTATCTTCTCCGATTGATAGGGGATTGAATCCCGGCTGTCCGGAGCAAGGGCAATCCGGAGCGTATCGGTGACATACCCGGCTTCGCCCGTTTCCAGATATCCCTTGGTGATATCATCGCAACTGTAAAACCCGATCCCTGCCAGGATCAGCATTCCTAATATTCCTATTTTCATAATATATTCTTTTATCATTTGAATTTTAACCGAATTTCCCTTCAACGTCCTCCTGTCCTCTCCTCACCACCGTCTACCACCGGGTCGGCCATCTGAAAGGTGGTCGACAACGAATGCACCACGGCATTATCGGTCATGATATCCCCCGAGGCCACGTGCCCCGTATGACCCGATTCCAGGAAGTGGAAACCGATGCCGTCCGCTCCGATGTCCGGCATCCCCTGCCAGCTGCCTTTCACCCGGTACACCCGCAAATCCAGACCGTTCAGGGTTTCAAAAACCGTTCCCCCTTCCAGCGTACCCTGCACCTCATACGGGAAATCCACCCGCACATGCCGTCCTGCAATCACATACGACAACAGAATCTCCCGGCACAATGCATCCGGCATATCCGCCACCGAGCGGTAAACCAGCTCCCCCTCCCCGTCCGTCGTTCGCAAAAGGAACTGCACGATACTCAGATTCGTCAGACCGAACACCGTCATCTGCGGACAATCCGGGTCTTTACCGTCGAACAGGTCCGCCAACCCGGCCTTCCGGATCATGATCACCAGCGAGTCCCAGTTGCCGTGCCCCGCCTGCATATATTCCCAGGCCGTACCGTCGAAAACCCCGTCGGCCAGGCCTGTATCGTGGAACGTATCTTTTTCGCAACCGCCTGTTCCGCAAGCGATGACGAACATTATTCCTATCATATAATTTTTCATATTCCATATATTTTTTGTTGTTTTCCCGCCGGAAAGGCATCCCCCGGCAGGAAAACACAGATTATAAATCGACGGCTCAAAACTTTCCTACCCAGTAAGCCGTCTGTTTCACCTTCGGGTTATTGTTCATCGCATCCAGAGATACCGGCAGGAACAAAGCCCCGGCCGCCACATCCGTTTCCGTCAGATCACGGAAGCCCCCTTTCAGCAGGTTATAGGTGTGATTGCGCATATAATCGAAATACCGCACCCCCGTCTGAAACAGCAACTCCCTGTCGCGTTCCAGCTGTATCGCCCGCCGGAGATCACCCTCCGCCTCCGAATAACCGGCCACGCCCGCACGGCGGCGGACAACATCCAGGTCGGCAACGGCCCCTTCCCGGTCACCCGTCGCCGCTTTCATCTCCGCCCTCAGCAGCAGGATATCCGGCAGGCGGATCAGGATATCGTTCGCTAACAGCGTACGCGGCGTACCGTCATAAATTCCGCCCGAGTAGTATTCCACCTCCCGCCACATCCGAACATAGGCAGCTCCTTGTGTCACAGACACCGGCTCTTCCTTCATCCGGAAGAAATCGGCAAAATAGGCCTGTAAACGCAAATCCTCCGGCGTGTAAAGCCTTTCCACCGTCTCGTTGCGGATAAAGAATTTACGCCGCGAAGCAGGGGTCGTCCCTTTCAACACCGGCCATTTTTCGACCGTCCCCCCGATATAGCTCCCGAAATCCTTATACTCCCCCCGGCTGTCGTCATAGCACACCTCGAAGATCCCTTCCTCCGAATTTCCGGGAAGCACCTCCGTACATACCTCCTCCGGGCTGGCCACCAGACGGTAATTCGGGTCCCCGATCACCTTCCCGGCAGCTTCGATCCCCAGCGCATAATATTCCGGTTCCTGCCCGTAGCCCGCTATCCACGCATACACCCCGGCCAATATGGCATACGCCGTCCCCCGCCCCGGGATCTGACGGGCCGTAAGTGGTTTACCCTCCGGATCCTTCAACTGATCCGCAGGAGGCAGGTATTCCGCTGCCAGCAGCAGGTCCGCCACGATATGCCCGGCGATCTCCCGCCAGGGCGTGCGCCCCTTCTCCGAGATATCCTCGTATTCCAGCACCAGCGGCGCATCCCCCCACAACCGGATAATCTGGAAATACAGGCAGGCACGGATACACAGCGCCTGACCCATATAAAAACGGTAACGCTCCTCCGGAAGACCGGCCCGGTAAAGATTACCGATCACCAGATTGGCCGCGCTCACGGCCTTATATTCGTACATCCAGCTGAACTCCACGGCTGTAGCCGTATAGCCCGAAAGGTTATGCTCATTGGCCTCCCGCCAACGGGCAAGGCCGAAATTATCCAGCAGCAGACCGCGGTCGCGGTAGTCCTGCGTAAAACTCCCCATCACCTCACGGAACTGGGCGTGCATGCCGTAAACCGCTGCTTCCACATCCGCTTCGCTACGGAAATGGTTCGCTACCGTCGTATTATTCTCCGACAACTGCGTCAGGAAACTGTCACATCCCGACAGGAGGAATAAAGCCAGCCCTGCGATATATCCGATCATCTGTTTTCTCATCGTTTAAAAATTTAAGGTTAGTCCGATTGTAAAGCGGCGCGACAGCGGATAGGCGTTGTAATTGTCCACTCCCGTATACGGGTCCACCGTCTCCGGGTCGCCGCCCCGGTAATCCGTCAGCGTAAAAAGGTTCTCACCGCTTATGAAGATCCGCGCACCGAAACCCGTCGCTTTCCGCACCGCTTCCGGCAGCGTATACCCCACCGTCACCGCCTGCAGTTTCAGGTAGCTGATCCGCTGAGCGTTCGAGGCCAGGTTGGTGGCGAAATTATACAGCCCGTTCTCCATCCGGTTGGCCGGATAAGGCGCACCGTCGCCCGGATGCTCCCAGAACAGCCCGTCGAGACTCTCCACCAAATAAGGACGAGCCATATCGGCCGGGTTCAGCGCAAGGTAAGTCCCCAGCGAAGCCCCCCGGGCAGCATCCAGCACCCACTTGCGGCAAACGAAATTGAACAGCACGGTCACATCCAGCCCCTTCCACATCAGGTCCGTGGAAATACCGCCCTGAAACTGTGGCAGGGGGGAACCGATATATATACGGTCCTCCGCCAGCGTACCGTAATTATAAATCTGACCATTGCCGTCCACGTCCGTGATGATCCGGTCGCCCGCCCGGTAGTAGGCACTCCCCTCTCCGCGGAGGTATTTCTTCACCCCGTCCTCATAATAAGAAGGCACGTCGCTCCGGCGGCCGTAAATCCCGCGGTCGTCGAAGGCATAAATCCCGTAAAGCGGCAGGCCGATCACCGAAATGTTGTTCGCAAAGCGGGCCGCCGTATTCTGGAAATCGCGCCCGTTCAGGCTCCGGGCCAGCCGGTTCCGGTTCCTGCTTACATTGAACGACAGGTTCCACTGCCAGGTCCTCCCGCGCACCAGTTCACCCTTCACCTCCAGCTCCACGCCCTCGTTGTCGATGCCGTACATATTCCGCCACGGGGCCAGGAAACCCGTATGCGTGCCGGGAGTCGGGGGATTGTACAGCAACCCGCGCGTCCGTTTCAGGTAATAATCGAAAGTGAGGCCGATGCGGTTGTCCAGCAACCCGAGGTCCAGCCCCGCATCGTATTCCGTCGTCTTTTCCCAGGTCAGGCCGCTGTTCGAGACACCTGCCCACCATTCGGGGACCACAGTCGGATGCCCCAAATAGGGAGCGCCCTGATCCAGTTCGCCCTGTGCCAGATAGGGATATTCGAAGATACGGCCCGTACGCCCCTGTGAGAAGCGCAGCTTACCGTAATTCAGCCAAGGTTTCAGCGCCAGCATAAACGGCTCCTCCGTAAACGTCCACCCCACAAAATACGACGGGAACCAGCCCCAACGCACATCCTCGCCGAAGGTCGACGAAGCATCGCGCCGCAGGGTGAAGCCCGCATAATACCGCTCCCTGTAATTGTAGTTCAGGCGGCCGAACAGACCCACCATCGTTTTTTTCTCATAATCCGAATAATAATCCTTCAGGTCGAGCCGGGCCTCCGCATCGTACACCTGCGAGTACCAAGGGGCGTAATGGATGGTGTTCGAGGCAGCCCCGAGCGCCTTGCCCGTGTTATTGTTCATCTCGTCCTGCTGAACGGAAAAACCGAGCAGCAGGTCGACCGTATGGCTGCCGCCCAGCGTCCGGCGGTAGGTCAGCAGGTTCTCGTTGAGCACCATCAGATGGCGGGCGATCGTGCCGCTGCTGTATGTCTTGCCGTATTCCGTCACCTCCTTCGGCAGGAAAACGTTCTGGTTGTTCTGGAGATAATCGATCGCCACGCCCGATTTCAGTGCCAGTCCGTCGACGATCTCGTACGTCAGATCGAAGGAAGTGCGCAGCTTGTAGCTGTCGTTCTTCTCCCTGGTACTCTCATAGCGGCGGGTCAGCTCGTCGAAATAAAGCGTTCCGGGCCCGGGCAGCACCGTCGAGGTGAAAAGAAAGTCCGGCAGCGTGGAATAAGCCGTCGAGGCCGGATTGAAAGCATCCACCCCTTTGCGCGAGCGGTTGTTGTCGGTATATGCCAGATAGAAGCGGAAATTACCGTAAAGGTGGCGCGTAGGCTTGAAGGCCAGATTCGAGAAGGCCGAAAAACGGCGATTGCCCGTACCCCGCAGCGTCCCCGCCTCATCGTAGAAGCCCAGGCCGACGGAATAGGCGATTCCCTCGGCCCCGCCCCGAACCTGGATATTCGCATTCGTGGCATGGGCAGGGCGCAGGTAATACGCCATCAGGTCGGTGGAATTGTTATAGAAAGGGTTCAGGCTGTCCTGATAGACGGCCATGTCCGCGCCGTTGCCCTCGTTCCAGAAATAATCGTAAGGCTTGCCCAGGGCGTAACCCTCCGGATAGCGGTAAGAATCCGTTTCCCGGTCGTAGTACACTCCCGCATAATTTTTCATCGCCTCCAGACGGGCGCGCCGCTCGGCATTCCCGCCGATCCGCTCCGGCAGCAGGGGTTGCAGGATAAAGGTGTGGCTGACATTGGCCGAGAGCAGGGGGTGCTGGTTGTAGCGGCCCTTTTTCGTCGTGATGATCACCACCCCGTTGGCTGCCCGCGAGCCGTAGATGGCCGCCGCTGCGGCATCCTTCAATACGGTGAATGTTTCAATGTCGTCCGGGTTGAGCGAGGTGAGCGGGTTGCCGCCCACCTTGAGGCTGGCGTCGTCCGAGGCGATCACCCCGTCGATCACGAACAGCGGGTTACGGTTGCCGGCAATCGCCAGGTCGTTCGCACCGCGGACGATGATGCTCACATCGTTACCCCCCGGATCGCCCGACTGGCTCGCGATATACACCCCCGCCATCTGGCCCTTGGCCAGCGTCAGCACGTTGGATGCGGGCTTGTTTTGCAGCCGGGCGGCATCCACCGTCGCCACCGAGCCCGACACCTGTCCGCGCCGCTGCTCCCCGTAGGCGACCACCGTCACCTCCTCCAGCGATTCACGGCTCTCTTCCAGCCGCACACGGAGCGTTTCTCCGGCACGGTAACCCACCGTCACAGTCTTATAGCCCACACACGAAAAGGTCAGCCTGCCGCGCTCTTCCGGCAGGCGGAGTGAAAAACATCCACCGTTGTCGGTCGCCCCGCCCGTAATTCCGTAACGGACGGTCACGCCCGGCAGGGGGACGCCCTTAGCATCGGTCACCAGACCTTTGACCGGATAAGTGGATTGTTGCTGCGGCACTCCTGCCTGCAAAGGGACGGGCAGGGTAAAAGCAGCCAATAAACAGAAAATAATGGCGGTCAGCCGTCGCTTTCGTAAGCTCAGGCTAACGCAACATGCGTTTTTTTGCATAACTTTGTCGGTGTTAATATTAGTAATAATGTTAATTGAGGCGGGAGGACTGGACGGGCACGCCAATGTCACCCAGTCCCCCGCTGTTTTTTTATGGAATCTTCATTTTTTTCCGGTTCACCTCCTTCCCTGTTTGCATTGTTTCGTTTATTTTATCGTCCCTGTATCCTTTCCGGACAGAACCGGATCTATACTGGCCGGATCGGAAGGATCGATACGCAACATTTCCTCCAGGTCCGTTTTTACCCGGCAGAAGAAGATCAGATCGTGGGCGATCAGGTCATGCAGCTCCGAAATCTTTCCCATAAAAATACTCTGACGGTAAAGGATATTGTTCAGGCGCCGTTTCTCTTTCTGGGAATCCGACGAATCCATGAACAGATAAAAGCTGCAGGCCTTGATCAGGAAGGGATTGGCTTCGGCCCAAGGATGGGTGTCGAGTAATTTTAACAGCTTGCAGCTCTTTTTTACGCGGGTATAAAGGATGTGCAATATTTCACACTCTGTTGAGTCTGCGGTGACCGACGGACACATCATCCGGGACATTTGCAGGTAAAAGTGTTTCAAAGGTTCATTATCCGTTGAGATAACTCCTCTGGGCAGACCAGACCCGGTCAAACCGGAATTTCCCGGCCGGAAGGTTTCATCTTCTAAGCCTGAATACTGGTTCTCGGCCAGTTGAAAAGTGCCGGGGTGTTGTTCGTTTTCCATAATTAAAGTTTTATTCGGTTTATAACTAAAAATGATTAAAAACTCTCTATTCAAATTGGGTTAATAAGTCAGGCAGGAGGTTCCATACCTTTTATTTAACAGGGCGTTGATATAAATTCCAGTATTCATATATTTTTAATGCGGCCTTGGCTGTTTTCCTTCTCATGTAAATTCTTGTTTTCTTGCATCAATTGGTGGTTTTAGGTTAATAATCTGAATTATGTTATCCTCATTTTATCTTTTCATTGCTTTCAACACTTTTATAGCTAAAACAACCTTATAGGGTGGTTTAATCTGTATATTTATCCTTTTTCTTTGTAGCAAATAGATATAAATGAATAGAAAAAAGGAAAAAATAGATCTTTTCGTTATCGAAAGCGTCAAAAAACGAAGAAAAGAACTCAATCTCACTCAAGAACAACTTGCAGATGAAGTTGGTTTTTCCAATACATTCATTAGTGAAAGAGAATCTGGGATTAAACGTTATAACATTTCACATTTAAATAAACTCGCAATTGCGCTAAAATGCTCTCCGAAAGATTTTCTTCCTAATGAACCTTTTAAAGAAGATGCAAAAAAGTAACAATACTTGTAATATCCATATTACTTTTTACAACTACTCTAAATAGCCAGCAAGAATAAGCAAAATACAAACGGTTTCGCCTTTCCCGCTGTCCAACAACACAATGGCTGAGCTGGGTGCATTAACACTCCAAACGGGGGTACGAAACCGCCGTATATGGAGAGTAACAGGTATAAAAATACCTGCTCTTATCGGCAGGTCTCCCCGCCATTGTGTTATGTTGGACATTACAAATATACAAAACATTCTAAACATACCAAAATCAATCTTTCTCATTTTTCAATTATTTTATATACTTCTCCCACACTCTAGTGTAATCCCAAGAATTACCCTCTTTGATAAATAAAGAATTTTTCATAAATTTATAGGATTCAATCCGGAAACTATGTGCTTATGATAGACTTACAACTCATACAGAGCAAAATATATGAAATCCGCGGACAGCGGGTAATGCTGGATTTTGATCTCGCACAAA
>OLJW01000081.1_pt1 | contig 133092 bp, 110 predicted proteins | sample 1603411 | NCBI WGS metagenome assembly OLJW01 (sample SAMN04168659, study PRJEB22393) | human gut metagenome | biome: human gut microbiome; feature: stool | host: Homo sapiens | collected 2014-05-12 | reverse complement strand
GACACAAACATATACCACACCTTTTGCGGAATAGCTATCAGAACTTCAGAAGATTTTCCAGAATATTTGCCGCCTGTTGCAGTTCGCTCTGGGTGGCCTCATTTGGTATATCTTCGTCCTTTTGTACCTTGTGGGGCAGATAGGGTTCATAGTTCTGCCTGGTGATCGTGGGGCGGTAGTGTCCAAGCATCTGCGCCAGTTCCTTGGTATCCACGCCGTTCTTCAGAGCGAGGATGGCGCAGGTATGGCGGAGATCCACATACCTGATATGGTCGATGCCTGCTTGCTTTATGATCTCATCGTGCATCCGGCGCACCATCTGCGGCGAGTAAGGTTTCAGCGTGGCCGGGTGCATAAACATGAGCGGACTGCTTGGGTGCTTGTCGTGTTCCCTGATTAGGAGGTCGATTACCTCTGGTGTCAGTGCCATCGTCCTTGTCTGACTGCCGTACTCCACCAGCTCTCGCCGTACCACGGCACGGTTTTCTGCGATGGTCAGCGTCCGATTTTCGATATCAAGGTCGCTCCATTTCAGGGCGATTAGCTCGCCTTGGCGTAGGCCTGTCGTCAGCGCCAGCATGAACATGGGGAGGTAGCCCAGCCGCTCGGCGGCGTCCAGATAGTCCTCCATTTCCAGAGGCGTCATGATACTCGCTTTCACCGTTGTGGACTTGCGGTAGCGGAATGCCTTGGCGGGATTCTCTGTCAGGAGACCGTCCCGTATGGCTTGATCCAAGCATTGTTGGAGCAGGCGGTGGATGTGCCGCATAGTTTCTTCGCCCAGGCCAGAGTTGCCGGGTCGATGATTGCCGAAGCGCCGCCGTTCCTCCAGAAATTCTCCGACCATCTCCGATGTCAATTCAGAGAGCAGTATATCTCCCAAGCTGGGGAGAATATGGTTCTTGAATACATAGTTGTGTGCCGCATAGGTAGTCGGTCTGCTCTGATGCTTATCATAGGTTTCCTGCCAGAAGAGGATGTATTCCCGGAGCGTCATATTCCCACCTCCATGCACTGGCGCTGCAGATCCCGAAAAGCCACCCACGGGAGCCGTGCCCGTTTCAATATCTTTTTGTGTAGGTAATAGAACTCGTGCAGCTTATACGGTGCTCCGGTTTTGGGATTGAGGAATACATACGGCGAGTCCGTTTCCGGTATCTGCTTCAGAAGGCGTTCTGCTTTGGCGTTAAGCTTCAGCAGGCGCTGACCCTTGAGGATGTACCTGTAGCGGACATAAAAATCAGCCCACGACAAGGTGATCAGTTCACATTGCCGCAGGCCGCTTGATAGTCCTGTATAGATGATGGGGAGTACGCCGAGCTGCTCTGCTGCGCTCAGGTAACGCTGGAGCTGCCCCAAGCGCAGAGGGGCTGCTTTGTATTCCTCTGCCTTTGATTCCTGGCAGAGCCGCACCGGGTTGTATGGAATAAACTGTTCCCGTGCTGCTTCGTCCATACACCGGCGCAGGAGCAAATGGACGCACCAGACACTTCTGGCGCTGAGTCTCTGACTCCGTAGCGTGTCATAGAAATCGGTGATGGTCTGCTCTGTCAGGTCAGAGAGCGCCACACTTCCGATGCTGGGGAGGATGTGGCTGTAAATCAGATTGCGGTACCCGCCCTCGGTGTTGCCGTTCCATTTGTGCCGATTGGCGGTGAACCACTGGCCGCACCACTGCTCGACTGTCAGGGTATTTTCTTTCTGCATATCGTCGCCTCCTTTTGGCAAACGAACAATATCACAGAAAGCAGGAAATAGCTACTGAAAAGGACAGAATATTTGCAAAATGAAACTGTTCCGAATAATATATCTGTATTGTTCGGAATAATACAGCATCATTCGGAACAATACACTTCCTATTGTTCCAAACGATCTGGATTACGGTGCTCGATGGAGAAATCACAAAAAATGAGCGAGTTTTTTTGTCTGCACATTTTCTGAGGGAGTTTTAGCGACCACAACACATTTTCCGTTTATCGAGAGGGTGGGTAATATCACGCCAGCGCTTATTTCTTTGTTTATGCGGCGCAATTTCTGAGCTGCTCTCTGCGGCAAAAACACCCGCTGTTGGATGTAAACCCGGTCGGAAGCACTTTTAATATACAGAATTCAATCCCACACAAATCCCAAAAGACGAAAGCTGTGTCTGAAACAAACAGGGCAAAAGAGTTTCAAAAAGGAACCGCAGGAGTGCCGGAAAGTGCCAAAGAGGGCGCAAGACCCCTCGCTGAAAGTTCAGACATAGGTTTGGGAGCAGGAGGCCAGGGGTTCGAGTCCCCGCACTCCGACCAAAAAACTTTGAAAAGCCGCCTTTTTAGGCGGTTTTTCTGCGTTATAAGTTCAGTTTTTTCATTTTGCGTTGACCGCATAAGTTGCTGAAAAATATGGGTCAAAGTGCGAAAACAGTAATGTGGCGGCAAGTTCAATTTGCCGCCGTTTTCTCATTTGACCCACAACCTGACCCACACAGGCAAAACTGAGACAACCACACGGAATTTGGGGGCAAAAAACGCCTTAAGATGTTCAGATTGAAAATGCAGTCGAAATAGGGTATTATTGGATAACGGTAGGCCTTGTGCCTGCAAAGCCAGCCGTACGGTGTTCCCGTGCGGCTTTTTGTATTTCGCATTCCACATGCAAAACGGAGAGATGCTTTAAAGCAGTATCTCCGGTGATGAAACGGCCCCGTGCGTCCTTGGGTATCTGTTCGGCGGCAGCTGACAGCGGACCGCTTTAAGATGAATATCGTCAACTGTGCCCTGCTTGGCGCACTCGTCCTGTCCATGCCAGAACGGCCGGACGTGGACCGGCTGACGGACTTTTACGAATACCCGGGCGGCAGCGGCTATGAAGGGCGGTTTACCCGGTGCGGTATCTGCACACTGATGCAAGAACTGGGATCGTACGACCTGACGCCGGCTCTGTGTCATCCGGACTATACCATGAGTGAGACCGGCGGCGCGACAAGCTTTGTGCGGACGTATGCCCTGGCCTCCGGCGGACCGTACTGTGACTGCGGCTATAAAAAATGCGTGAAAAAAGTGCCCCTAGGCTTTCTTGGTGTCCTTGCTGCCCAGGACCTTAATGCCGGTGGTGCCGAACAGCACACCGGCGGCAAACATGGCAAATCTCTTCATGGCAGATCGCTCCTCTATATTTTGCAGCAGTTAGATGTGGCTAACCGTCGCCTGTAAGATAGCACAGCACAGGAAAAAAGTGAGACTTTGCCGAAACAAAACCGCCAAAAATGTCATGGAACACAGTGTGTTCCGCAAGAAAAATGACAAACACGCCACGCACAGCCGTAAAAATACGCAGACCGCCGGAGGTGTCAGCGACACCTCCGACGGCCTGAAGCAAAGGCAGCGAGATAAAGGAAGGAAGTTTTTTATAAGGAAGGTTTGGTGGGTGGGCGTAGCGCCCATGAAGAAGTTTCTTGCCCGCTGCCCGGGGAAAAAAGCAAGGTCATGCCCGCACCGGTGCGTCACGGCGTATGGCCAGCAGCACCGCCGCCGACAGCGGCAGGCAGGCCGTCAGGCCCCACAGGGGGATGCCGTAGCCTACCTGCTCGATGAGCCGCCCCAGCACCGTGGGCGCGATCAGTGCGGACAGAGATACGCCCAGCACGATGATGGATGAGGCCGAAGCCGTCCGAGTGGGGAACGTCTCGCAGCAAAGGATCACCAAGGCCGGGACCTCCGCGCCCTGCAGCAGGCCCAGCAGCACCAAAAGCACCCGCTGGACGGCCAAAGACGGCGTCAGCAGCAAAACCGCAAACACGCCGGCCGACAAAAAACAGGTAAGCAGATAGAAAGTCCGCACCGGCATACGCTTATACACCAGCGGCGAGAGCATACGGACCACCAGTGCGCCCAGGAAAAACAGGGTGAGCATGGCGTTGGCCGCGCCGCCTGCCATGTGGTGCACGGTCTTGTAGTAGTTGGGCAGCCAGACGGCGATGCCGTTCTGGAAGCACAGATACAGGAAACAGCACAGCAGATAGAGCCATGCGCGCTTGTCACGAAAGATCTCCGCCGGGTTGGCCACGGACCTGTCCCGCAGAGCCGTCATATCGGCGTAGGGCGTGTGGGGCGTGGCGCGGCGGGACACCTCCCAGAATACCGCGCCCAACACCAGCGCCGCCGCGCCCAGCACCAGATACGGTACGGCAAAGGTGGCGGGGCGGCCGCTGTCGGTAAGCCATGTCACCAGCAGGGGCGCCAGCATGGCGCCCAGACCGTAGAAGCCGTGAACGATGGGCAGCAGCGTGCTCTTCTTCTCGGGAAACACGTCGGCGATGACGCCGTTCATCAGCAAGTCGATGGTGATATAGCCCACACCGCCGATCAGCGCAAACACCAGCAGCAGCCCGTAGCTGTCATTGCCGTACAGGGGCATGGTGCCGATGGTCACACCGGCCACGCCCACCAGCACCGCGCCGGCCAGCAGGCCGTACAGCTTGTGGAGCCGTTCGCCGAACAGGCCCAGCAGCACCGTCATCACGATGCCGCCCAGGGACTGAATGGTCATCACGAAGCCCTGGCGGCTTTCGGTGATGCCGAAAAAGGCCATCATGGACTCGGCGTTGGCGCCAAAGGCGTTGAAATAGACGCCGTACAGCAGAAACAGAGCGAAGCACAGGACCGCCAGCAGCGGCAGGATACGCTTTGCGCCGCTCATGCCCGGCTCCTCATGGCGGCCAGGGCATGGAAGGTCTCCCGCAGGGCGGGATACTGCCGCAGATAGAGCCGGTAGTAGGGCTCATAGGCGCGGCTGCGTTCCGCGTCGGGGTACAGAACGGTATCCGGCTTGACGATGGCATCGCAGGCGCTCTCCACGGAGGGATACACACCGGTGCCAACACCGGCCAGAATAGCCACGCCCAGCGCCGGGCCCTCCAGCGCCGCCTTGGCGGTCTGGATGGGGCAGCCGTACACATCGGCCAGCATTTGACGCCAGAATGCGCTCCGCGCGCCGCCGCCGCAGGCCATCATTTCCTCCGTAGGCACATTCATGCCACGGAGCACATCCACGCACTGACGCTGGGAGTAGGTAACGCCCTCCAGCACAGCGCGGATCAGGTGGCCGCGGCCATGGCCGCCGGACAGGCCGATAAACGCGCCCCGGGCCTTCTCGTCCAACAGCGGGGATCGCTCGCCCATCAGATAGGGCAGGAACAACAGGCCGTCGGCGCCGATGGGGGTTTTCTCGGCCAGGGCCGTCATCAGCTCGTAGGGGTCCACGCCCTGTTTGGCCGCCTCGGCCACCTCGCCGGCACAGCAGGTATCCCGCAGCCAACGCAGGGACTGACCCGCCGCCAGCGTGCAGCTCATTACCGCCCACTTGCCGGGAACGGCGGAGCAGAAGGTGTGTACGCGGCCCGCCGGGTCGATGGAAACGCTGTCCGCATGGGCAAAGACCACGCCGGAGGTGCCCAGCGTCGTAAAGGCCTTTCCGTAGCGAACAGTACCGGTGCCCACAGCCGCGGCGGCGTTGTCGCCCGCGCCGCCCACCACGGGCGTACCCTCGGCCAGGCCGGTCAGGGCGGCAGCTTCCGCCGTCACCGTTCCGGTCACGTCCACAGACTCGTACATCCGGCCCAGCAGCGCCGGGTCGATGTCCAGCTTGTTCAGTATCTCGTCAGACCACTGCCGCCGGGGCACGTCCAGCAGGTTCATGCCGGAGGCGTCGGACACCTCGGTGGCAAACTGGCCGGTGAGGCAGTAGCGAATGTAATCCTTGGGCAGCAGGATATGCCGGCAGGCCTTGTAGACCTCCGGCAGATGCTTCCGCACCCACAGGATCTTCCCGGCGGTGAAGCCCGCCAGAGCGGGGTTCGCGGTGATGGCGATGAGTTTCTCCGCGCCCACAGTCTCGGTGATCTCGCGGCACTCCTCGCCGGTGCGGCCGTCGCACCACAGGATGCTGCGGTGCAGCACCTCTCCCCTCTCGTCCAACATCACCAGACCGTGCATCTGTCCGGAGATACCCACACCGGCAACATCGGCGGCGGCCACACCGCTTTTGTGCAGCACGGCCTGCACCGTCTCCCGCACAGCACGCCACCAGTCGGACGGCTCCTGCTCAGCCCAGCCGTTCTGGGGCTGGTAGAGGGGGTATTCCACCGTGTGGGCGGCCATGGCCGTACCATCACTGCGGAACAGCACCGTCTTGGTACCGGAGGTGCCCAGGTCGATACCCAGCAAATATTCCTTCATAGCCTTGCGCCTCCTTTAGGCAGGGCCGCCCTTCCGGGCGGCCCGCAATATGTCATTTCTCAGTGGAACAGCACCCGGTTGACCACAGATTCCAGATACTCCTGACGGCCGCTGGGCACATCGAAGCTCTTGAGGCCCTCGGCGTAATCCGCCAGAGACTCCAGGGTCATCTCACCATCCACGATCTTCTTGCCCACGCCGCTGTCATAGCTGCTGTAGCGCTCCTTGACGAACTGGTCCAGACGGCCATCCGCTTTTAGCTCCAGCGCCTTGCGGAGGCCCAGAGCGAAGGTGTCCATACCGGAGATATAGGCCAGCAGGATATCCTCGAAGGTGTTGGACTGACGGCGGGCCTTGGCGTCAAAGTTCAGGCCGCCGTTGGTAAAGCCGCCGGCGCGGAGGACCTCCATCATGCAGTAGGTGGCGCTGTACACGTTGGCGGGGAACTGGTCGGTATCCCATCCCAGCAGATAGTCGCCCTCGTTGGCGTCGATGGAGCCAAAGCTGCCGTTGACGATGGCAGTACGCAGCTCATGCTCGAAGGTATGGCCCGCCAGGGTGGCGTGGTTGGCCTCGATGTTCATCTTGAAATCCGCCGTCAGGTCGTACTTCCGCAGGAAGTTCATGCAGGTAGCCACATCGAAGTCGTACTGGTGCTTGGTGGGCTCCTTCGGCTTGGGCTCCAGATAGAAATCGCCGGTAAAGCCGATCTTGCGGCCGTAGTCACGGGCCATACACAGGAATCGGGCCATGTTGTCCAGCTCCAACCCCATGTCGGTGTTCAGCAGGGTGTCATAGCCCTCGCGGCCGCCCCAGAATACATAGCCGGTGGCGCCCAGCTTCACCGCGGCATCCAGGCAGGCCCGGACCTTGGCAGCGGCAGCGGCAAACACATCGGCGCAGCAGGAGGTGGCGGCACCGGCCATGAACTTCTTGTCGCCGAAGTTGTTGGCTGTTACCCACAGGCACTTCTTGCCGGTCTTCTTCTGCAGCTCGTACAGATAATCCACCATCACGCGGAAGTTGGCGATGCTCTCGGCCAGGGTGGCGCCCTCTGGGGCGATGTCCACGTCATGGAAGCAGTAGTAGTCGATGTTCAGCTTTTCCATCAGCTCGAAGGCGAAGTCTGCCTTGGCGCGGAACTTGGCCATGGGGTCCGTCTGGCCCATGGACTTATCCATGGTACCGGAGCCGAACATATCCACGCCCTCGGCGTCGATGGTATGCCAATAGCTCAACGCGAACTTCAGATGCTCACGCATTTTCTTGCCGGCGATGACCTCGTCCGGGTCATACCAACGGAAGGTAAAGGGGTCGGTCCCCTTGGGATCGTAGACGACCTTACTCACATCAGCGTACTTTTTCATGTTATTACACCTCCGAAGTATGTTTCGTTTTTACGCGGGAACGGATCATGGGCACCACCAGCTGGATGATAACGGCCACCAGCAAAATCGAGCCCTTGATGGTATCGTTGATCAGAGCGTCCACCTGCAGGGAGGCGATGATCTTGTCGATGATGGTATAGCTCATGGCGCCGAACAGAACACCCAGAAGCTTGCCCTTGCCGCCGCTCATGCTGATACCGCCGATGACCACCGCGGCGATGGCGTACATCTCGTTGCTCTTACCGAGGGTGGCCGGGTCGACGGAGCCGTTCATAGCCAGCCACAGGAAAGCGCTCAGACCGGTGAGCACACCGGTAATAACGTAGACCGCCACACGGGTGCGGTTGACGTTGATACCGGCCAGGGCGGCGGCGCGTTCATTGCTGCCCAGGGCATAGACGGTCTTGCCGAACTTGGTGCAGGTGGATATGAACACCATGATGACCGTGACCACCAGCAGCACGATGCCCACCACGGGAACGGTGGCGACCTTCAGCTGGCCGAAGCCGTAGAAGCTGGCATAGTGGTCCAACGTGCCGGTCATGTTGAAGATGGAGGACCCGGTAGTCCGCAGGTAGTACTGAGCCACCGAACGGAAGATCAGCATTGTGGCCAGCGTCACGATGAACGCGGGCATTTTCACCAGGCCGATGAGCACACCGTTGAACAGGCCGCACAAGCCGCCGGCCACCAGGGCGAACAGCAATGTGAGGAACACGCTGTCCGTGGCATTGAACACCACCACGGAGAAGCTGCCCACCAGCGCCAGCATGGAGCCCACGGACAGGTCGATGCCGCCGGTGATGATGACAAGACCCATGCCGAAGGCCATGATGCCCACCACGGCGGAGTGCCGCAGGATGTTCATCACGCCACTCCAGGTGGTCGCGCCGTGGTTAATAAACAGATAGGCGATGAAGATCGCCAGTGCGATGAGGATAAAGCTGTAATTATTGATCCAGGCGGCAATGCCCTTCTTGTTCAGCCCCGATTTTTTGGTCTGGGCCTTCAGTTCCGTGTTCTGACTCATACGTTTACCTCTCCCTCCGTTGCGTGTATCACATTGGTCGCATACAGCATGACTCTCTCCTCCGTGATCTCCTCACGGGGCAGAATGGTCTGGATATGCCCGTGGTAGAACACCACACAGCGATCCGCGATCTTCTGTATCTCCGGTATCTCCAGGGTGTTGACCAGGATGGTCTTGCCCTTCTCGGCCAGCTCCAGGATCAGCTTGTAGATCTCCGCCTTGGCGCCCACGTCGATACCCTGGGTGGGGTTATCCATGATAAGGATATCCGCCTCGGTGGTGAGCCACCGGCCCAAGATCACCTTCTGCTGGTTGCCGCCGGACAGTGACAGGATCAGGTCGTCATGGCTGTTGGCCTTGATGTTCAGCATATCCCGCATCCTGTTGTACTGCGCCACCTCTTTCCGCCCGCGGATCAGCTGGTGATTGGCAGAAAGCGTGTGCTCGGAGATGTAGTTGTTCTCCAGCAGCGTGAAATCCGGGATGACGGAGTTCTCCTTGCGGTTGGCGGGGATCATGCCGATCTTGTGGCGCATGGCGTTATGTATGCCGCCGTGGTGCAGCGGCTCTCCGTTGACATACACCGTGCCCGAGCTGATGGGCATCGCGCCGAAGATCGCCTGCATCATCTCACTGACGCCGGCACCCTTCAGGCCTGTCAGGCCGATGATCTCGCCCTTACGCACCTCCAGATCCACGTTCTCGAACCCTTCGCCGCTGAGGTGCTCCAGCTTCAGTGCCACATCGCCCAGCTGGCGGGGCTGGTACACCGAGGCCTCGGAGTAGCTGCTGCCCACCATCAGGCGGGTGACAGCCTCCGGCGTAGTGTCGGCAATATTGCCGGACTGAATAAAGCATCCATTCCGCAGGACCGTGTAGCGGTCCGCGATGGTAAATATCTCGTTCATTTTGTGGGAGATGAAGATGAAGGACTTACCCTGCTCCTTCAATCGCCGCACGATACTGAACAGGTGCTCGATCTCCGCGTTGTTCAGCGCGGTGGTCGGCTCGTCCAGAATAAAGAGCTTCGCATTGGCGTGAAGTGCCTTTGCGATCTCCAGCAGCTGCTTTTTGCTGGTCTCCAGCTCGTCTACCAGGGCGTTGGGGTCGATATCCACGCCCAGGTCGCTCATCAGCTGGCGCGTCTGCTCCAGCATGGCCCGCTTATCCAGCGTGCCCAGCTTGGTCAGCAGTTCCTTGCGAAGAAAAATGTTCTCGTACACCTTCAGATCGTTAAACAGGTTCAACTCCTGGTGTACAAAGGCGATACCTGCCTGTTCTGTCCGCTTGACGGAAATGTCGTGCATTTGCTCTCCGTCAAACTCGATCTCGCCCTCATCCCGCTGATGCACACCCGCCAGGATGTTCATCAATGTGGACTTACCGGCGCCGTTCTCTCCCAGCAGCGCGTGTACTTCCCCGCGCTCCACGGAAAAATCAACGTGCGAAAGCACTTCCACACCGGAGAATGATTTGGTGATATTGGTCATTTTCAGCAATTCCATGCCGCACGCCTCTCTTTGCTGTTTGATAAGATCCCTTCTGCGAAGGGGGAGGTGCCCCGCGGGCGCCGAAGCGCCCGCGAAGCCCTCGGAAACGACTTTACTTACTTGGAGACAGCGTCACCGAAGCCCTGGAAGTCGTTGACGTTGGTAGCATCCACCACGGACACGGCGATGACGTGATCCTGGGTGACGGTACCGCCCTCGATGTGGGTGACCATGTCATCCACGGCAGCCTTGATCATCGCGGGATCGTAAGTAACGGAGAACAGATCGGCCAGCTTGGCGACCTCAGCGGTGTAATCCTTCTGATGGATGCCCTTCAGCACGGAATAGATCTCGTTCAGACCGGAGGAGGTGCCCAGATGCACACCGGCGTTCAGGAAGGCATCCTTCTTCTCGGCGTCGATCTCGGAGCTCTTCAGCGCCTCCAGGATGCCCATGGCGATCTCGTCGTCGTGGGTGAAGATCCACTTGGTGGCGGTGATGTCCTCAACAGTGCTGGCATCCAGCCAGTTGATGAACAGTTCCTTGCCCTTGCTGCGGCTCCAGCCGGTGTAGTCGGTGGACTGGATGGCAGCGATCTGCTCCTCGGTCCAGCCATTTTCCTTCAGCACGCTGAAGAAGCCGTCGTTACGCATGGTGGGAACGGAAGAGTTGTCACCGGGCATGATGAGGACCTTGTCGCCAGCCTTCATGCCGTCGGCGATGAAGCGCTTGGCGGTCTCGGCGCCGATGCCGTTGTTATCGCCCTTGACGCAGGCAACAGCAGTGGAAGCAGCGGAGTCGATGATACGGTCGAACATCACATAGGGGATGCCGCTGGTGGCCAGCTTGGCCATGGTGTTCTCCAGGGTGTTGTCCTGAGGCAGAATGACCACATAGTCAGCGGTCTTGTTCTCGATCAGGTCCTCCACCTGCTGGATCTGGTTGGCGGCGTCGGAAGAGGTGATGACGGTGGCGGCATACTTGCCGGCGTCATTCAGCTCCTGCGCCTTCTCCTGCGCATAGGTCATCACAGCGCCGGTCCATCCGTGGTCGGCATTGGGGACCAGGATCGCGATGCGATTACCCGTGGCAGCATCGTTGTCCTTGTTGGCGTCATCGTCCTTCTTCTCGCCGCAGGCGACAAGAGACAGGGCCATGACCAGCGCAAGGATCAGTGCCAGTACTTTCTTCATGGTTGTTTCCTCCTAAAAATTTTTTATAGATACGGACAAAGTCCGCCTATAACGTGTTCTTACAACTCCACCCAGGCAGAGTCCTTGGCTGCGGAGTCGATGACCGCGTGAATGAACTTCACGCCGTTGAGGCCGTCGGTGACGGTGGGATAGTCGAAAGAGCCGTCGTTGGCCGTACCGCCCGCCTTCACCGCCAGAATAGCGCTGATGATGTTCTTGTAGATGTTGGCAAAGGCGACGATCAGTCCCTCGGGATGGCCGGAGGGAATGCGGCTGTACGCGCCGGCCTTCTCGGTGATATAACCGGTACCGCGGGACAGGATCTCCGTGGGCTTGCCCTTGGGGGTGTACTTCAGATAATCGGGATAGTGCTGCTCCCACTCCAGTGCGCCCTCGCTGCCGTAGATGCGGATGGTCAGGCCGTTGAGCTTGCCCGCCGCGATCTGAGAGCACCAGTACGCGCCGTTGACACCGTTTTCGTACTCGACGAGCATATTGGCGTTCAGGTCCAGCTCCTTGCCGTAGCGGTTCACGGTGGCGGCCAGACGCTTGATGTTCAGGCCGGTCAGGTAGTGGACGGAGTTCTCGATGTGGGTGCCGATGTCGCCCACACAGTTGGAGATACCGGACACCGCCGGATCGGCGCGCCAGACGGACAGCTTGGTGGTGCCCTCGCCGGGGACGCCCAGCTCATCGATGAGCCACTCCTGGACATACTCCGCATTGACGGCGGCGATCTTGCCGATCTTGCCCTCGGCGATCATCTCGCGGGCCACCTTCATCATGGTGTAGCCGGAATAGGTATAGGTGACGCCGAAAACCAGGTTTTTCTCCTTGGCCAGGGCCACCAGCTCCTGCGCCTGTTCCACGGTAAAGCACAGAGGCTTTTCGCATACCACATGAATGCCGTGCTGCAGGAAGCACTTGGCCACGTCGTAGTGGGTGTTGTTCGGGGTCGTGATGCTGACAAAATCGATACCGTCTGGACGCTTGCTCTCCGCCTCGGCCATGGCCTCATAGCTGGGGTACACGCGGCTCATGTCCAGGGAGTAGGTCTCGCCGGTCTCACGGTTCTTCTCCGCATTGGTGGAGAAGCAGCCCGCCACCAGCTGTGCGCGGGGGTCAAAGGCGATGGCTTTGCGATGCACCTCGCCGATAAAGGCGTTCATATGGCCACCGACCATGCCGTAACGGATCTGAATACCCATATTGTCCTCCTTGTCGCGTTTCAGTTGGCGATAGCGTCGTCAAACTTCACATCGGACTTCTTGAAGTCCACCTTCTTCACGAAAGCGGCCGCCTCGGTAGCGCCCTCGATACGGTCCATACCGCTGTCCTCCCATTCCACGGACAGAGGGCCGTCGTAACCGGCGGCGTTCAGCACGCGGATGATCTCCTCGAAGTTCACGTCACCATGACCCAGGGAGCGGAAGTTCCAGCCGCGGCGCAGGTCTCCGAAATCGATGTGGGAGCCCAGCAGACCGCTGCGGCCATCCAGAGTCACCGCCGCATCCTTCATATGAACGTGGTACACGCGGTCCATAAAGTCGCGCAGGAACAGATGGGGCGTCACGCCCTGCCACAGCAGGTGGCTGGGGTCGAAGTTCAGACCGAACTCGGGGCGGTCGGCAAACTTCTTCAGCAGCTTCTCGGTGGAGTAGTAGTCGAAAGCGATCTCGCCGGGATGGACCTCCAGGGCGAACTTGATGCCGTTGGCCTTGAACTCATCCAGGATAGGGGACCACAGGCGCACGATCTCGTCGTAGCCGTTCTCGACCATCTCCTCGGTGGTCTGGGGGAAGGAATACAGCCACTTCCAGATGGGAGAGCCGGTGAAGCCCGTGACCACATAGCAGCCCAGCTTCTTGGCCACCACGGGGGCCTTCTTCATGGTGTCGATCGCCCAGGCGCGGATCTCCTCCGGCTTGTCGGCCAGCGCCGCGGGAGCAAAGTTGTTCAGCCGGGGATCGGGAGCGTCGCCCACACACTGGCCGATGATGTGGCAGGCCAGGGCCTTGCAGATCAGGTTGTTCTTCGCCAGGGTCTCCTTGATCCAGGCCACATAGCTGTCATCGCTGTATGCACGATCAATGTCGATGCCGTTGCCCCAGCAGGCGACCTCCAGGCCGTCATAGCCCATCTTGGACGCCAGCGCACACAGTTCATCGAAGGGCAGGTCCGCCCACTGGCAGGTGCAAAGAGTTACCGGTCTGTTTCCCATGATACATTCCTCCTGTTAAAAAGTTAAATCATCATCGGCCTGTGCCGATCGGATCACAAACTTACTGCGAGTGCCGCACACGCACACGGTTGTGGGTATACACCACGCCGGCGGCGGGCCGCCGTCCGGTGTGGATATAGTCGAACAGCACACGCACCGCCTCGTCCCCCTGGGCGAAGGGCTCCTGGGTCACAGTGGCGGCAATGCGCCCTTCCTCCATATACCGCAGCACGGCCTCCGTCCCGTCCACCGCCAGCACGCGGATATTCTTTCCGCTTTCCAGGATGGCCCGCATACCGCCGTCGATACCGGCGGCGGCAAAGCACACCATGTCCGGCGTGTGGTCCGCCAGATAGGTCCGCAGCACCTGATAGGAGACATCGTCGTCGTCCTGATTTTCCAGCACGGCGTCCACCGTGATCTCCGGCGTGCCCTCCAGTGCGGTCCGCAGACCGCGCACGCGGTCCATATGGCCGCGGACATTGGTGCTGCCGATAACAGCCGCCACGCGGCCCCGGCCATTGAGCATGAGCTGCACCAGATCTCCGGTGATCATACCGCTGTTGTAGTAGTCGCAGCCGACAAAGGCCACACGGTCGACATCGATATCGGTGTTGACTGTGACCACCGGTATGGGCAATGACTGCAGGTACTCCGCGACCTCGGGCACATCCAGCGGCATGACCGCCAGCGCGTCCACGCCCTCGGCCACCAGCCGGCGCATGGCCTGCAGCTGCGTGGCGGCGTCGTAGCCCTTGATCTCGCGGATGGAAAGGGTGGTGCCGTAGCTGGAGAGTTTTCTGGCGCGGCTCTGTGCGCCACGGAGCACCTCGTCAAAAAAAGGATTGCCGACGGAGGGTATGACCATGCCGATGTGGGTGCGCTGACGGGAGCGAATAAGCGCCTGAGCCAGCTGGTTGGGCTGGTAGCGCTCACGCTCGGCAATGTCCAATATACGCTTGGCCAGCTCGGGATTTACGTTGCCGCGGCCATTGAGTACCCGGTCGACGGTGCCGCGGCTGGTGCCCGCTTTTTCGGCGATCTGCTTGATGGTCACGCGTCCGCTTCTCCTCTCCGAAATTTGTATCGCCCTTGGCGATGTGTCATTTGTGCTCGAGCACGAATTGACTGTGCTCGAGCACAGTTTCAAAATACCATCTCTTTTGTGATCTGTCAACGGAAAAGGGCCGGCGTGGCTCTATTTCTGTAGAGTTGCCTAAACACGGCGAAAAACTTTTGTTGTTTTTCCCAGTAGACATTTCGGAATTCCCTGTTACCCGCAACGCTTTGTGCCAAACATTCCAAACCAATAAGATGGCTGCCAAACAGCAAAAGGGGCCACCATACAGCGGTCCCTTTTATACGGAAAAAGCCAAACGGCTCCCGGGCGCGCGCCCGGGAGCCGTTCGGTGCAAGGGGGAGGAAAAGGAGTAGAGGAAGAAAACAAGCTATTTGGTGCAGACCGGCAGGAACTGGCCGAAGCAGTCGGGCAGGACCTGACCGTCACGCATAGTGGTGCGGCCGCGGAGGATCGTCTCGACCACCCGGCCCTGGAAGGACATACCGTCATAGGGGGACCATTTGGCTTTAGAGTACATCTTCTCCTGACGGAAGGTGTAGGCCGCGGACATATCCACAATGGCCAAGTCGGCATCGGCTCCGGGGCGAATAACGCCCTTGCGGGGATAGAGGCCGAAGGTACGGGCCGCATTGGCGGAGGTGATCGCCGCCACGCGGGGCAGCGTCAGCAGACCGCGGTGGACAGCGGTGAGCAACACAGGAGAAAGACCCTCGATACCGCTGATTCCGGCGGGGGCATCCCAGAAGGAACGGTGCTTTTCCTCGCAGGTGTGGGGCGCGTGATCTGAGCAGACCCAGTCCAGGGTACCATCCGCAAGGCCCTGCCAGACTGCCTGGCGATCTGCGGCGGTACGGATGAGAGGGTAAGTCTTCATCACCGCACCGCAGCGGCGGGCGTCGCGGTCGGTGAAGGTCAGGTAATGGGTACAAGTCTCGGCGGTGACATCCACGCCGTCGGCCTTGGCGCGGCGAAGGTGCTCCACGCCGTCGCCTACACCCACATGGAGGACGTGCAGGGGCATGGAGAGCTCCTTGGCCATGTCGATGGCGGTGTCGATAATGGAGGTCTCGCAGCTGACGGGGCGGGTACGCAGCAATGCGGCGTAGTCCTGCGCACCGGCAGCAAGGGCCTCCTGCGTCAGGGCCCGAACAATGGAGAAATTCTCTGCGTGGATGCCCAGGCGTTTGCCGGTGGCCTTCACGGCGCGGAACAGGCGGTAGATCTGGCCGTCCTCCGGGGGCGGGAGGACGTTGTCCATGCCCTCACGGTAGTTGTAGATCAGGCTGTTGTCCCGGTGGTCTACCGCGTAGCCCCAGAAGAATTTGAAGGCCACGCAGCCGGCCTCCGCCAAAGCAGGCAGGCTGGCAAGATTGGCATCGCCCAAAGCCAGGCCCCAGACGCAGAAATCCGCATGGGCCTTGGGCTGGATGACCGAGACAAGATCGCGGAGAGACTCCGCCGAGTGAATGGTAGGGGTGCAGTTGGGCATTTCGAACACGGTGGTAATACCGGTGGCGGCAGCCGCCGCGGTGGAGGAACGGAAATCCTCCTTCTCGCCGGTGGCCAGACGGCCGTCGCGGGAGTGAACGTGGGTCTCGATCAGGCCGGGCAGGATATAGCGGCCAGAAGCGTCGGTAGTTTCACCGACGGTGCCGGGCAGGCGCTCGGATGTGACGGCGGCGACCCGGCCATCACGGATGTAGATATCGGCACGCTGCATACCGTCATCGTTGACCACCGTACCGTTGTAGATGACTCTGTCCCAGTCCATAAATGCCTCCTCTGATATGTATACTGTATACACTTAGTCTTCAGGAGAAGCCCCCATGACAGGTCACAGGGGTCTCGTGCAGGCGGTACATACCCATCATACAGACGGTAGATATCCGTCATGCAGATGGTACATATCCGTCATGCGGGCGATACATATCCGCCATGCAGATGGTACATATCCGTCATGCAGATGGGGTCTGTGCGTCAGTCCTCCCTGCCGTAGCGCTGGAGGGCTGCCTCGTGAACGTTAGCCGTGTGGGCGGTGAGCACCCGACGGAGGCGATCCGCATCGCGGGCCCGCAGGGACGCCACGATCTCCTCATGCTCCGCCAACGCACGGCGGCGGCGTTCGTCATCGGACAGCACACTCTCGCGGAAGCGGGCGTGCTCCGGGTTCTGAAACGACGTGGTGGCGCTGTAGCTTTCGATCTGGTCCAGGAGCTTGATGAGCAGGGGCATATTGCTGCTCTGGGTCAACAGGCCGTTGAATTCGTCCAGGTGGCGGAAATACGCACCGACGTCGTGCTTGTCCAGCGCCTCGGCGCAGCCGCGGTTGTCGGCCTCCATGGCGTCCAGCTGCGCGTCGGTGATGTTCCGCACCACAGCATCCACGCTGAGCAGCTGCAGGGCGGAACGGATGGTATAGACCTCGTCCACCTCGGCACGGGTCAGCCTGGGCCGGGCCACGGCGCCCTTACGGGGCTCGTAGACCACCAGCCCCTCACGCTCCAGCATACGGATGGCTTCGCGCACGGGGGTGCGGCTGACGCGGAAAATATCGGCGTATTTTGTTTCGACAATGCGCTCATCCGGCGCGATATCGCCGTTGATGATGGCGTTTTTCAGCTGGGTATATATCGTCTCGCGCTGAGGGTTAGCGGGGTCCACCGGTGTGAAGGCTGTCATCTCTCTATGCCCCCTTCTTTTTGTACCGCAGCAGGCGGTTCTATACACACTATACCCGCTGCTGCGGGAAAAAGCAAGCAAAACCGGCAAATTTTGCCGATTTCCCCTCCCCTGCCGGGGCTTGGGCGCAGTACAGTCTCTCTTATGTGTGTATGGGATACTGTATACAAAGTACATGGTAACATATTCCTTTCCCTTTTGCAAGGGGTTTTCAGATGCGCGGCAAAAAAAGAAAGCCCTTTCGGGCTTTCTTTTTTCGCTTAGTGACGCTTTTTAGCGGTCCACGCCATGCCGGTAGCGGACAGGACAGCCGTCACGGCGTAGATACCCACGCCCGCATCGAAGGTCTGGGGGCTGCTGCTCTTGCCGCCGATGGTGAAGTCCATGCTGGTGTTGCCGGAGGTAGACAGGATCGTCACGGTGTGCTTGCCCGCCGCCAGCGTCTTGAGGTACGCGGCCTTCAGGTACACCACGGTGGAGCCCTCTTCAGCGGTATAGTTGGACTTGGCAAGGGTCTTGCCGTCCACCTGGACACCCTGGAAGGTGCTGAACGCCGCGGTGGAACGGAACACCAGGCCGTAGTCGCCGCCGGGATAGTCCGTGGCGGACTTGTTGGTGCCGTTCAGCTCAGCGGTGATGCCGGGGGTGGAGGGGTAGTAATAGTAGCCGCCGGTGCTCTTGGCGGGAACGGTGTAGGGCGCGTCGCCTTTCTTGACTTCCTTCGTTTCGTTGACCGTTACCTTACCATCGCCCTCATTCTTCACCGTTATGCCGGCAGGGACTCCTGTCAAATCAATATCTCCATTGATAACAGTAATCGTCTCCTTTTCACTTTCGCTCATGTTCTCCACAATGCTGTCCACCATATCCTTGCCGACAGCATATCCGTTGCGTACCTCCGCTACGACAATGCTACTGTCGTTTAGGTAATTCACAACGTCCTTATCCCTGTAATAGCCAGCACTTACAAAATCATCATAATTTTCGTTTTCCGCAAACACAGCCAGCTTCCCTGTCTTATAGTTACCGCCAGTCAACTCCACAGTATTTGCTTCCGTTCCAGTATAAGTGTTTTTCTGATCGTTTACTGTACGAAGAAATGCTGCGTTCGCGTTTTCCGCGCTGAAATCACCAAACTCAACTTTCAGTTTTGTGCCAGCATTTCTGTACGGCATACAAATGATAGATGCATCCTTTTTTGCGGCAAATCGACCATCCGTAATAGTCACGGTTGCTGCTGCGGGCAGGTAGAGGACACCATTGAATTTTGCGTAGCTTGGTTCCGTATTTTCATATCCCGCCGTATATACACCACCATTGATTTGGATTTCTCCTGGGGACGTCATATTATTCATAGCAATTGCCGAATACTCACTGGTGATGCTACAATCTTTCCCGAAGGATGCTTTGCCGCCATCCTTAATATACACACCATAAGTTTGAATTCCTGTTGTAAGCCTTCCCCCGTTAAACGTTAGCTTCGCACCTGTGCCGTCGACATAGAACGCACTCCCGCTGTTCTTGTTTCCCTTATTCAGACTTCCAAACGTTCCACTGCTTATTTCAGCCTCGCCCTTATTGTCCAGCAGAGCATAGCCGTTGGTATTAAAATTGCCCTTCGCAATTATCAACTTACCACCCACTTCTACCTTGAACAGGCTATTCTCTCGGGTCATACCCGTAGCGTCAGTAACATCACAAGCAATCGTACCGTTGCCGTTAACAGTCAGCGTCGCACCGTTTTTAACAACAATGGAATGACCATTCGTATGAACCGTTGCACCTTCCGACACAGTGATGGTCGTATTCGCCGTCACTTCGTAATTTGCCGACAATGTAACATCCTTGTCCACAGTAACAATGCCGCCCTCCCCAGCTACCGGAAGATCCGCCCACACAGTGATACACAGGCTCAGCGCCATCACCAGCGCCAGAATGGTTGCTAATACTTTTTTCATTGTTCATTCCCCGTTGTTTTAGATTTCCGCAGGGTGCTTCGTTTTAACAAGCTTAAAACGCCAAAGCAGGAGTACTCCTGCGGATAGTTAGATTATAGCACGGCTGCATAATTTGTCCAGCCTTTTTATGGAAATTTTACACATTTTTTCTGTTACTGGGAATGGAAAACGGGAGAATTTGACAGAAAATGGGAATTGGGGGGCCGCTGCGGCGGGACACCTCATCCGCCCCCTCGGGGCACCTGTCTCCCTGCGGGTCGGTTCACGGGTCTGACAGGCCACCGGCGTGTCATTCAACACCGCGAACCCCTCGAGGGGAAGGCTTGAGGGCTGCGGGCGGGGCGGGTATGATTTGTCATAATTGTCAAAAAAGTGGGGTTTATTTTTGTGCTAAGGGCAGAAATGCTGCACTTCTATTGACGGCGGGGTGAAATGCGAGTAAAATATGTACGCAAAGAATACTGTATACAGTATCCAATCCGAATACACGCAGAAACAACGTCTGCGCTGTATACCATGAGCGACGGCCCCTGCCCGGGACACAGTATGCCGGGGCAGACAGATACAGCCGGTTCGGACATGGGCGGATAACGCCGGGCGGCAGAAGCGGAGGACGGCACATGGAGAACTTCTCATTATATATAAACGGCGTGCTCCGCACGGTATGCGTGCCGCCCCAGTGGACGCTGCTGCGGGTACTGCGGGAGACGCTGGGCCTGACCGGCGCGAAAAACGGATGCTCCTCCGGCGACTGCGGCGCCTGCCGCGTGATACTGGACGGCACGGCGGTGAACGCCTGCAAGGTACCTATTAAGGATGCGGCGGGACATCGGGTGGAGACCATAGAGGGGCTGAGCCGGAACGGACAGCTGCACCCCATACAGCAGGCGTTTATCGACTGCGGAGCCGTCCAGTGCGGCTTCTGCACGCCGGGAATGGTGATGAGCGCCAAGGCACTGCTGGACAAGACACTGCACCCCAGTGACGAGGAGATACGGGAGGCGCTGGCACCGAATCTGTGCCGCTGTACCGGCTACTACAAGATCGAGGAGGCCGTCCGGGAGGCGGCGCGGCGGCTGGAGGCGCAGGACCGGTGAAGGATCTGACGTACATCGGAAAGAGCTACCCAGTGCAGGACGCGGCAGCCAAGGCAACAGGGGAACTGCTGTATGTGGACGACATGACCATGCCGCGGATGCTGTACGCCAAGGCGCTTTTCTCGCCGATAGCACACGCGCGGATCGAGCGCATCGACACCACAGCGGCGGAGGCGCTGCCCGGCGTGTGGGCAGTGGCTACCTATCAGAACACACCGCAGACGCGGTTCAACAGCACCACGCGGTTTTATATGCAGGCGCCGGCGCCTATCGAGACGGAGCGTATTTTCGACGACACGGTGCGCTTTGTGGGCGACCGGGTGGCGGCGGTGGCGGCAGAGACAAAGGATATCGCCCAGGCAGCCATCGACTTGATCGAGGTAGAATACGAGCCGCTGCCGGTGGTGACGGATCCGCTGGAGGCCATGCGGGAGGACGCCTATCCCCTGCACGGCAGCAGCAACATCGCGCTGCGGATCGAGAAAAACTCGGGAGACGTGGCGAAGGGTTTTCAGGAGGCGGACCGGGTGTTTGAAGACACCTACCGCACGCCGGCGGTGCACCACTGCGCCATCGAGCCCCACACCGCCATCGCGGAGGTGGACGCGCAGGGACGGCTGACCGTCACCGCACCGTATCAGAACACCTTTGGCGAACGGATCGTATTGAGCCGGATATTCGGCTTGCCGCTGAGCAAGGTGCGGGTGGTAAGCCCCACCATGGGCGGCGCATTCGGCGGAAAGATGGAGTCCTCGGTGGAGCTGATCCCCGCAGCGCTGGCGATGCTGTGCCGCAGGCCGGTGAAATTCACCGCCACACGGCGGGAGTGCATGGTATCCACCCGGGTGCGGCATGCCAGCGTCATCACGGTGAAGACCGGCGTGAAAAACGACGGCACCATCGTGGCACAGGAGATCACGGCCATCACCAACACCGGGGCATATGCCTCCAGCGCTGGGAACGTGATCGGCGCCATGAGCGCCAAGGTATTCAAGGGCTACAAAACACCGAATATGCGCTTTGTGGGCATACCCGTATATACCAACACGCCGGTGGCGGGGGCCATGCGGGGCTACGGCTCGCCGCAGGTATTCTTTGCCATGGAACGGCAGTTGTATAAGATCGCCGGCGCGCTGGGCATGGACTACACGGAATTACAGATGAAAAATCTGGTGGATCCGGAGGACAGCGACCTGTTCGCGGGGCACCCCATCGGCAACCCCCGGCCCAAGGACTGCGTGCGCCGGGCCATGGCACTGCGGCAGAACTGGCCGGACATGGACGATGAGGACGGAAAGTACCTCATCGGCGAGGGCTGGGCCATGGGACTGCACGGCAGCGGGGCCTTCGGCTCGCAGATCGACCAGAACTGCATGGTGGCCAAGATGAACGATGACGGCACCTGTGTGCTGCACTCCGGCACCCACGATATGGGCAACGGGCAGCTGATGGTGCAGATACAGGTCGTGGCGGAGACGCTGGGAATCCCACCGGAACAGGTGGCCTGCGTGGCCTCGGACACGGATGTGTGCGGGTGGAACCTGGGCGACTTTTCCAGTCGGGGCGTGTATGTCAGCTGCGGCGCGGTGCAGAAGGCCGCGGAGGACGCGGCGGCACAGCTGCGGTGCGCCGCCGCCGGACTGTTGGACGGCCAGGCGGAGGACATCTCTCTGCACGACGGACGGGCGTGGCTGCCGGAGGGCAGCAGCGCCTCGCTGGCGGAGGTAATGAACTACGCCCAGAGCGTACAAAAGCATGAGATATTCGGTGTGGCCACCCACGCATCGGCACACACCCCCGGGTCCTACGGCGTACATATGGCGCGGGTAAAGGTGGAAAAGGCCACCGGCGCGGTGACGGTGACGGACTACATCGCGGTACACGATGTCGGACGGGTGATGAACCGGATGGGCATCGAGGGACAGCTGGAAGGCGGCATACAGATGGGTCTGGGCTACGCGCTCCGGGAGGAACTGGCCTTTGACGCGGCAGGACAGCTGCGAGACAGCAGCCTGCACAGTTACCGGCCCTTCCGGGCCACGGAAATGCCCCGTTTGCAGACGGACTTTATCGAAGAGGGCGAACCTACCGGGCCCTACGGCGCCAAGAGCATTTCGGAGTGCGCGGTGGTGCCCAGCGCACCGGCCATCATCAATGCGGTATGCGATGCCACGGGGCTGGACATCCACGACCTGCCCTACCGCCCCGTAAAGGCAGAGGGCGGCATACGGCGGCTGCACACCACGAAGGGCTGCGTATTCTGCGGCCTGTGCGCGAAGAAATGTCCCTATGGCGCGCTGTCCGTGGACCGGCAGACCAAGCAATGGCGGGTATCTGACCGGCGGTGCCGGGAATGCGGCCTGTGTGCGGCGGCCTGTCCAAAGCATTGCCTTTCCTTAGACAATAGTGTCGTATAAATGGCACATGAACTTTCTTATTGTGAAATGTATTATTTCAACAAATAGCAGTGATGTGAAACCGCTATGGCCCGGTTATTGACTTTGCCCGGGCCGACGTGTAAACTGTAACATCATTTTTGCGGCGGCTGGTGTTCCGCCGCCTCTCCCCTCCCCTGGCGCGGGAAAAAAATCGTGGTGTACACTGTAATGTATACTGTACACAGTCGACGGACACAGACTCCCTCATCCATGCCAGCAGGGGCGAAACACCGTGGACAACATCATACGCAACAGCGCGGCCCGCAGACGACGGACGGCGCGATAGCCACAGGCAGAACGGAAGGAGCGACAGTCATATGGCACATTACAACGATATGCGGGAATTTCTGGAGGAGCTGAAGAAGCGGGGCGACCTGATGGTCATCGACAAGAAGGTCAGCCCGGTACACGAGATATGCGCCTTTACGCGCAAGGCATCGGACATGGGTGGTCCGGCGCTGCTCTTCACCAATGTGGAGGGCTACGATATGCCGGTGCTGTCCGGCCTGTACGGCACCCGAGAGAGAGTGCGTCTGGCACTGGGTCTGGGCGACGATACAAAGAGCGTTATTAAGGAATACGTGGCCCACGAGAACAAGTTTATCCCGCCGGTAACGGTGGGTGACGACGAGGCTCCTGTGCACGAGGTGGTGCTGACCGGCGACGCGGTGGACCTGTACAAGCTGCCCATCCTGACGAACTTCGAGAAGGACCTGGGGCCTTATATCACCGCCGGCGTGCAGATGGCCAACGACCCCATCACCGGTGTGCGGAACTCCTCCATGCACCGGATGCTGCTGCTGGACAAGAACCACATGACTTGCTTTGCCCCCAAGGGACGGCACCTGGGCACCATCATTGAGCGCAATGAGGACAACGGAAAGGGCACGGAGATCGCCACGGTCATCGGCGGCGACCCCATCATCGCCATCGCGTCACAGTGCCGGCCGGCACTGGGCACCGATGAGATGGGCATGGCCGGCGGCCTGCGGGGCGAGGCGGTGAAGATGGTCAAGTGCAAGACCATCGACGTAGAGGTGCCCGCCACCGCAGAGATCGTTATCGAGGGACGCACCCTGCCCGGTCTGCGGGAGGACGACGGCCCCTTCGGTGAATATCCCGGCACGTACAGCGAGGTACGCAAAGCCCCGGTGGTGGAGATCACCGCCATCACCATGCGGAAGGACGCCATTTTCCAGAATGCCTATACCGGTATGCCCATGACGGAAAACCACTGGATGATGGATCTGGCGGCCACAGCGCTGGCTTACCGCGAGGCGTACAAGATCTGCCCGGACATCCACGACATCTGCCTGACCTCCGGCGGCACCAGCCGCCACCACTGCGTGGTGTCCATCAAGAAGCGCCATCCCTATGAGCCGCGGAATGTGATGACCGCCCTTCTGGCGGCCAACATCGGCATCAAGCTGTGTGTGGTGGTGGACGAGGATATCGACGTACATGATATGCAGCAGGTGGAATGGGCGATCAACACCCGTATGCAGGCGGACCGGGATGTGATGATACTGCCGGTGATGTACAGCCCCACGCTGGACCCCTCCGCGCCGTATCCCCGTGCGTCGTCCAAGATGGGCATCGACGCCACCGCGCCGCTGGAGGACAAGGAGGCGTTCGCCCCTGTGTTCACACCCGGACAGGACGCACCGTATATCGAGGAAATGCTGCGGGACTTTATGGATAAGCGGCGGAAGTAAGCCGCAGGAGGCGGAATATGTCTGACAGGACTCGTGAAATGGCCACCGTACGGGAAAACAGCCGTATTCTGGACGGCTACTATAAAATGACACTCCACGCACCGGTGATCGCACAGCGCTGCCGGCCGGGACAATTCGTGTTTATCCGGGTGGGCAGCGGCACCGCACCGCTGCTGCGGCGGCCCATCAGCATCTGCGAAGCCGACAGCATCGGCGGCACGCTGACACTGCTCTATCGGGTGGTGGGCACAGGCACCGATCTGCTGTCCGCCGTGCGGGCGGGCCAAGCCCTGGACGTGATGGGCCCCATCGGCACGCCGTTCCCCGTGGAGGGCGAGCAGGCGATACTGGTAGCCGGCGGCATGGGGGCGGCGCCCCTGTGTATGCTGGCCCGGGCACTGCATGATGCAGGATCGGCTGTGACCGTGTATCTGGGCTGCCGCGACGCGGCCCATGACCTGTGTGGAAAGACGCTGCGGACCTATGGGACAGTACACACCGCCTATGAGAGTGAAGGCCGCCTGGTAACGGATATCCTGCCGGAAACAGCGGCAGGCGCCGTGTACGCCTGCGGGCCGACGGCCATGCTGGCTAAGGTGCAGCAGTGGGCCGCACAAAACGGCGTGGAGGGCTATGTGTCTCTGGAGGAACGCATGGCCTGCGGCATCGGCGCGTGCTCCGGCTGCGGCTTCCCCATGCGGAAAGCCGACGGCGGCGTGCTGTACAAAAAAGTCTGCGTGGACGGACCGGTATTCCCGATGGGTGAGGTGATCTTTCATGGATAACATCACAGTGGGCGGCGTGACGCTGCATTCGCCGCTGCTGAACGCGGCGGGCACGATGGGCTTCGGCTCCTCCTATGCGGACTATATCGACCTGCACCGTCTGGGCGGGCTGGTGACACGCACGATGACCGTCAAACCCCGGCGTGGCGCGGAGGCGCCCCGGCTGTGGGAGACGCCCTCGGGGCTGCTGAACTGCGTGGGGATGCAAAACCCCGGATATGAGAAATTCACGCAGGTATTTTACAAGGGACTGGTGGGCTATGACGTGCCCATTATTGCCAGCGTCACCGGCACACCGGAGGAAATACGGCGTATGGCGGACGCATTGGCGGAGCTGCCGGCAGTGGCCGGCGTGGAGGTGAACCTCCACTGCACCTACGAGGAATACCGGACACTGGGAAGCAAGGCGTATCTGGAGCAGTGCGCGCAGCGCATCCGTGCCGCCGCAGACGGACGGCTGCCGGTGTGGGCGAAGCTGTCGCCCTGCGCCGGAGACATCGTAGATGCGGCGCGGACGGCACAGGACGCCGGGGCGCAGGCGGTGGTATGCGCCAACACCTATTGGGGCATGGCCCTGCAGGCGGACGGCAGCTCACGGCTGGGCAGCATGGTGGGCGGACTGTCCGGCCCGGCCATACGGCCTCTGTCCGTGTTCCAGACATGGCGGGTGGCCCAGGAGGTCGCTGTCGACGTGGTGGGCTGCGGCGGTATCGTGTGCGCCGCGGATGTAAAGGAATACATGGCCGCCGGCGCAAAGGCCGTGGAGATCGGCACTGCCAACTTCACAGAGCCGGAGACGATCATACGGATCACAGAGGCACTGTAACGCCCGCGGGCCGGGCAAAATGTACGAAACAGACGGGAGGAATGGACATGGTGGCAGTGGGCATCAGCGGTGCGACGGGCTGTATATACGGTATCCGGCTGCTGGAGGCACTGCGGGCGCTGGGACAGGAGACAGAGCTGATACTCAGCGACTGGGGCGCAGAGACCATACGGCTGGAAACGGATCTCACCGTGGAGCAGGTCAAGGCGCTGGCTGACCGGGTATACGACAACCGCAATATGGCCGCACAGGCGGCCAGCGGTTCCAGCTGCGCGGACGCCATGGTCATCGCCCCATGCAGCATGAAGACCCTGGCGGGCATCGCTATGGGCTATGACGACAGCCTGCTGGTGCGGGCGGCAGATGTGATGCTGAAGGAACGGCGGCGGCTGATACTGCTGACGCGGGAAACACCGCTGAATTTGAGCCACATCCGCAATATGGAGACGGTAACGCTGATGGGCGGCATTATCCTGCCGCCGGTGCCGGCCTTTTACAGCCGGCCGCAGACGGTGGACGACATCGTGGATCAGACAGTCAGCCGGACGCTACGGCTGCTGGGTCTGGACGGCGGGGAAAGGTTCAGGTGGAACGGAAATGGCTGAGCGCGTGGTGGAGCGAACACTGAGCGACGGCGGACTGTCCATACACTACCGGCTGGAACGGCTGGGCGGCGACCTGCTGCTGACCGTGACCGGCGGGGCGGCCCACGTAGGCTGCGTCGTACTGGCCACACACCGGCAGAGCCTGACAGGCAGCGGCGCGGACAGCGCCGACAGCAGCGTTCTCAATCGCAGCGGGCACAAGGACGAATTCTTGCTGCGGGCGCTGGCAGAACGGCTCAGCGCCGTGGCCGGCTGTGCCGTGGCTGCCGTGGGCGGCGTACATTACGACGGTCTGGACCAGCAGGGACTGCGGTCCGCCGCCCATATTGAACAGCAAGCGCTGGCACAGGCAGAGGACTGGGCGGTGGAATTGCTGCCGTAACGGGAAACAAGAAACACAGAGGGGAGGTATGCCGCTGTGGCACAGCGCGAACAGGACATCCTGCGGGTGGACGCCCGGGACAAGGTGACCGGGCGGACGAAATACGCGGCTGATCTCGTCTTTGACGGTATACTGTACACAAAATCAGTGCACGCGGACCTCCCCCATGGGAAGCTGCTGGCGGTGCATACCGCGGCGGCACTGGCGGCGGAGGGCGTGGCCGGTGTGTACACCGCCCGGGACATACCGGGCCGAAATGTGGGCGACAATGAGAAGCCCATCATGGTATATGACACTATACGGAGCCGGGGCGATTGCATCGCCGTGGTCGCGGCCGTCTCACAGGAGGCGGCAGACCGGGCGGCACGGCTGGTCACCTATGACACCCAGCCCATGCCTGCGGTATTCGACCCGGAGGAGGCACTGCTGCCGGACGCGCCCAAGCTGTACGACGACGGAAACCTGATACTGGAGCACCGCGTCCGCAAGGGGCGGGCGGCAAAGGGCTTTGACGAGGCGGACATCATTGTGGAACGGGAGTTCCGCACCCAACGGGTGATCCCCGGGGCCATCGAGCCGGAGAGCGTGGTGGTGTCGCCTCAGGACGGAGAGCTGCGGGTCTACTGCCCGTGCAAGGCACCCTTCAACATCCGGCGTATCGTGGCGGCGGCCTGCGGTCTGCCCATGAGCGCTGTGCGGGTGACGCAGCCCGGTATGGGCGGGTCCTTCGGCGGCAAGGATGACGACGCCGGGGCTATGGCCGCAAGAGCCGCTATCGCGGCGCTGCACACCGGGCGGCCCTGCCGCATGACATGGCGCAGCAGCGAGACGCTGCTGGAGGGCGTAAAGCGGCATCCCTTTCACATCTACTACAAGGCCGGCGCAAAGCGGGACGGCACACTGACCGCCATTGAGGTGCGGGGCTTTGTGGACGGCGGCGCATACCTGTCCAAGAGCAAGACCACCACATGGCGCAGCGGTATCGAAGCCACAGGGCCCTATCGGGTGGAACACGTGGACGTGTGCATGAAAGCGGCCTATACCAACAACTGCTATGCCGGCAGTGTGCGTGGCTTCGGCTCGCCGCAGATCGACTTCGCCACCGAATCTGTGATGGACGAGCTGGCACAGCAGCTGGGCATGACGCCCTGGGCCTTCCGGGAGAAAAACCTGCTGCGGGACGGCGACATATCCGGCTCCGGCCAGCCCATGCGCGACGTGAGCGCAGGTGCGTGCCTGGAACGCCTGCGGCGGGAATTCGGCGAGGACCTGCGGCCCTTTGTCCGGAACGGAAAGCTGGTGGGCAGGGGCATCGCCTGCCTGTACCGGGGCGAGTCCTACGGTGCGGGCACACCGGTGCAGGACACCTCCGGCGTGACCATCGTATTAAACGCGGACGGCAGTCTGAACGTGAGCACCGGACTGAGCGAGGTAGGCCAGGGCGGCCACACGCTGCTGACGGCCATCATCGGCCGGGAGCTGGGGCTGCCGCCGGAACGCATACACATCGCGCCGGCGGACACGGACTACTGTGTGGATTCCGGGTCCACCGCCGCCTCACGGGGGACCATCACCGCGGGCAACGCCGCCTGGCTGGCAGCACAGGAGGCCAAGCAGCAGATCAACACCGCACTGTGGGAATACCGGGGGTTCGACGGACCCATCGTATATGAGGACGGGCTGGTCCGCTGCGGTGACGAGCAGATGACCTTCACCGAGGCGGTAGGGGTCCTGCGGAATACCGGACGGGATATGCGCGCCCACGGCTGGTGGGCCGCCCCCAAGACATTCTGGGACAGAGAGAAATGCCGGGGCAGCAATTATATGTCCTACGCCTATGGCGCCTGCGGCGCTGAGGTGGAGATAGACCCCATCACCGGAAAGACCGACGTAACCGACTTTGTGGCCGTACACGACATGGGCCGCATCATTAACCACGCTGCCACGGTGGGACAAGTAGGCGGCGGTGTATCCATGGGCGTAGGCTACGCCTTGACGGAAAATGCCGACACACCGGGCGGCGTGACACGCGCCGCTGATCTGGACAGCTATCTGCTGCCCACAGCACTGGATATGTGTCCCGTGCGGACGGTGCTGCTGGAGGAAGGCGCCGGCGTTCCGCCGCTGCTGGTACACGGCATTGGCGAACCGGCCACCTCTATCGTGGCGCCGGCCATCACCAACGCTATGTCCGCGGCGCTGGGCGCACGGATAGACACCCTGCCGGCGGACCTGGAAACGGTACGGGCCATACTGGACGAGAAAAAGAGGTAGCTATGTTTCTGCAAGCGGGCAGCCCCGCGGAACTGCGGGCCTATATGGCACAATACCCCGACAGCCGGTGCATTGCCGGCGGCACGGATATCATGCCGGTGCAGAACCGGGAAAATGACCATGAGGCGGTGTTCATCGATATATCCGGCGCAGCGGCGCTGCACCGGATCGTGTCGGAGGACGGCGTGCTGTCCGTCGGGGCAGCGGCGACCTTCGCCGAGATAGAACGAAACGCGCTGCTGCGGCAGTACGCGCCGGTGCTGTGCCTTGCCGCATCACAGGTGGGGTCCCCTCAGATACGAAATCTGGGCACCATCGGCGGCAATGTGGCACATGGGAGCCCCGCAGCGGACACCCTGCCGGTGCTGGCCATGCTGGACGCGGAGGTGCGGCTGTACAGCGCCACGGAGGGCACCTGCCGGGACATACCGGTGGATACCTTCATCACCGGACCGGGACAGACCCTGCTGCGTCCCGGCGAATACATAGAGGCGCTGCGCTTTTCCCCGCCGGAGGCGAGCTGGCGCATGGCCTATGAAAAAGTGGGACGGCGCAATGCGCTGGCCATCTCCCGGCTCAGCGCCTGCTGCGCGGCCAGATGGGAGGGACAGCGCCTGACCGGACTGCGCCTTGCGCTGGGCGCCGTATTCCCCACGCCGCGGCGGCTGTACGCAGCAGAAGCACTGCTTTTGAGGGAACAGCCCTCCCCTGCCGCGGAAATGCAGGCGGCAGAGCTGGTAACACAGGCCATTGTGGCGGCCGCCGGGCGGCGGGCCTCGGCCAGCTACAAGCTGGCGGTGGCCCCGGAGCTGCTGCTGCGGACACTGCGCCGCACCCGAGAGGAGGCGGACCAATGAAGATAGGTTTTACGCTCAACGGCGCACCCGTCTGCGTGGAGGCGCCGGGGACGGTGTCGCTGCTGACATTGCTGCGGAACTACTGCCGCCTGACCGGCACCAAACGGGGCTGCGACATCGGCGAATGCGGCGCCTGCACGGTGCTGCTGGACGACAGGGCGGTGACCTCCTGCATGGTCATGGCCGGGCAGGTACAGGGCCGCCGGGTGGTGACCATTGAGGGCCTGACCGGACACGACGGCGCACTGAGCCCCCTACAGCAGGCGTTTGTGGACCACTTTGCTGTACAGTGCGGCTTCTGCACGCCCGGCATGATCATGAGTGCCACAGCGCTGCTGCACGAGGACCCGCATCCCTCCCGGGAGAAGATACGGCGGGCGATCTCGGGCAATCTGTGCCGGTGCACAGGCTACGACGCTATTGTGGACGCCATTGACGCCGCAGCGGCGGAGATGGCCAGGCTGGTATAAAACAAGTGTGGTAATTACCCCTTATGGGGCGATTATAAATTCAAAAATACGAAGGAGAAAGACATGAAAAAGCTATTTGCATTGCTGCTGGCGCTTGTCATGGTCCTGTCTCTCGTCGCCTGCGGCGAGAAGAAGGATGATACCGGGGACAAGACCGATGACAGCAACCCCTCCACCGGCATGGAGTTGACACAGGCCACCGATCTGGTGATCGCTACCGGCGGCACCTCCGGTGCGTGGTACCCCATCGGCGTCAGCATCGCTGACACCCTGACCAACGTGGACAACAACCTGTTCGTCACCTCCGAGGTCACCAACGGCGGCGTGGAGAACGCCCGTCTGCTGGGCACCCACGCGGCCAATGTCGGCTTCGTGAACTCCGACACCGCGTACTTCGCCACCCATTCCGAGGATGCTTTCGCGTCCGAGCCCGCGTATGAGCTGTACGGCCTGGCCAACCTGTATGACAGCGTGCTGGAGATCGCCGTGCTGGCTGACAGCGGCATCAACAGCATCGCAGATCTGGCCGGCAAGCGCGTGGTGGTGGGCACCCCCGCCTCCTCCGCCTCCACCATGGGCTGGACGGTGCTGGGCACCTATGGTCTGACCGACAAGGACGTGAAGGGCTCTGAGCTGAGCATCGCCGAGGGCGTTGAGGCCCTGAAGAACGGCGATGTGGACTGCGTGTTCATCTTCAGTGCCGCCCCCAACAGCGCCCTGACCGAGCTGTCCGTGACCAAGAACTTCAAGCTGCTGAGCATCGACGAGGAGCATCAGAAGGCCGCGATCGAGCAGCACAGCTACTTCAGCACCGCTACCCTGTCCGCTGACCTGTACACCTGCACCAGCGAGGACACCACCACCCTGGCCATGCCCACTCTGCTGGCCTGTGACAGCAGCCTCAGCAACGAGGCCGCCTATCAGTTCGTGAAGGGCATCTATGAAAATCTGGACGTGATCTCCACCTCCCACGCGATGGCCGCCAAGATCAACCTGGACCACGCTGCCAACATCAACCTGGAGATCCACCCCGGTGCCCTGCAGTACTACCGCGAGATGGGCATTGTTGACTGATCTTCCCTCTCTTTTCCCCCCTGTCCCATCGGACGGCGGGCTTCGGCCCGCCGCCCGGTGCGGCCCCACATTCCGGAAATAACGAAAGGATCGGAACATGGCAACTAAGTCAAAATTCAGCGATGTACTGAGTAAGATCGCGTTTGTGATTGCCGTTCTGCTGACCCTGTTTCAATCGTACACTGCACTGTTCGGCGTTTTGACCGCCGTATACCAGCGGGCGATACACCTTGGTCTGGCGAGCAGCTACATCTTCCTGTTCAACATGGCAAACCCCAAGGAGAAGGGGAAAGTTTTTCACATCATCATCAATTTTATCGGGCTGGTGGCTTCCGCCGGCTCCAACTTCTACATCTGCCTGCACTATGCGGAGATTCAGGGGCGCTTGGGTATCACCACTGAGCTGGATATGATCTTCGGCGCGCTGCTGCTGGTGGCGATCCTGATCATGGGATATGAGTCCCTGGGCTGGGCGCTGCCCACCATCTCCGTGATCTTCCTGCTCTATGGCCTGTTTGGCCATCTCATCCCCGGTGCGCTGAGCCACCAGGCCTTTACATTCAAGCGCCTGATCTCGTTCCTGTATCTGGGTACCGAGGGTGTTTTCGGTTCGGCAATGAGTGTCAGTGCGACATTTATCTTTATATTCATTCTCTTCGGCGCGTTTCTGGAGAAAAGCGGCGCCGGCCAGTTCTTCGTGAACCTGGCACTGACCGCCACCGGGCGCGTTACCGGCGGTCCCGCGCTGGCCGCCGTGGCCTCCAGCGCCCTGATGGGCACCATCTCCGGCAGCGGCGTATCCAACGTCGTGACCACCGGCACCTTCACCATTCCGCTGATGAAGGCCAACGGCTATGACAAGAACTTCGCCGGCGCGGTGGAGGCAGTGGCCTCCAACGGCGGACAGATCCTGCCGCCGGTCATGGGTTCCGTGGCGTTCCTGATGGCCGAGATGATCGGCGTAAGCTACTTCACCGTGGCTAAAGCCGCAGCTGTGCCCGCGCTGCTGTACTTCTTTGCCGTGGGTATCGCCGTGTACTTTGAGGCCAAGCGGCTGAACCTGCGCCCCGATCCCAATGCCCAGTATGAACGCGTAGGGGTGGTGTTCAAGTCCGGTTTCTACTATCTGCTGCCTATCGCGCTGCTGATCGTGTTCATCATCTGCGGTTACAGCGTACTGCGTGCCGGTGCCTATGCCGCCATCCTGACCATCGCTCTGAGCTATGTGAAGAAGGACACCGCCTTCCACCTGAAGGACTTTGGTGCGGTGGTGACCGACGTGGCCAAGCAGGTGCGCCCCATTGTGGCAGCCTGCGCCTGCGCCGGTATCATCATGGGCATCACCTCCCTGACCAACCTGGGCATCAAGCTCTCCGGTCTGATCGTCACCGTGTCGCAGGGCAACCTGATGATCGCGCTGGTGATGACCATGCTGGTATCCCTGGTCATGGGCATGGGCCTGCCCACCACGGCGGCCTATCTGCTGCTGGCGGTGCTGGGCGCCCCCGCCCTGATCAAGCTGGGCGCAGATCCCCTGCCCGCACACCTGTTTATCCTGTACTTCGGCTGTATGTCCACCATCACCCCGCCGGTAGCCTTGTCTACCTACGCGGCGGCCGGTATCTCCGGCGGCTCGCCCATGAAAACGGGCATTTACGCCATGAAGCTGGCTTCGGTGGCCTTCCTGATCCCTTACATCTTTGTGTACGGGCAGGAATTGCTGCTGTATGGTTCTCTGGGCTCTATCCTGCTGGCTATCCTCAGCGCCTCGCTGGGCTGCGTGGCCCTGGCCGGCGGCATGATCGGCTGGCTGGGCGCAAAGATGCCCATGCCCCTGCGCTTTGTGCTGGTGGGCGCGGCCATTACGCTGATGATCCCCGGCGCGCTCACGGACGTGATCGGCGTGGTGCTGATGGCCGCCTGTGTCATCACAGCTGTGACGCTGAGCAAGCGGCAGACACCGAAGATCCAGTGATCTTACGCGGCTGAAGGGCGGGCCCTCCGCTGACAGAGGCCCGCGGAACGGAAATCATACATATGGAGGAACATAAACATGGACTTCAATTTCAAGGGCCGCGACATTATCAACGGCTATGACTTTACCACACAGGAGCTGTGCCACATCATGGACACAGCCATGATCTATGAAAAGCGCGTAAAAAGCGGTGAGGCCATCAAAGACATGGAAGGTATGCTGGTGGCCACGCTGTTCTTTGAGCCCAGCACCCGGACCCGGCTGTCCTTCAACTCCGCCATTCAGCGCATGGGCGCCAGCACCATCGACCTGGGCAGCGCCTCCGCCTCCTCCCAGTCCAAGGGTGAGACATGGCAGGACACCATCCGCACCGTGGACGGCTATGTGGACGCCATCGTTATGCGGCACCCCGTGGCCGGTTCGGCCATCGAGGCCGCCGAGATCGCGCAGCATCCCCTGATCAACGGCGGCGACGGCGCCCGCCAGCACCCCACACAGGCGCTGCTGGATATCTATACCATGCGGAAGGAAAAGGGCCACATCGGCGGCCAGACCATCACCTTCCTGGGCGACCTGAAGTATGGCCGCACCGTACACAGCCTGGGCTACTTCATGCAGCAGTTCGGCAACCGGATGATCTTCGCCTCACCCGAGGAGCTGAGAATGCCCAAGGAGATCACTGACGACCTGCGCGCCAAGGGCGCCGACATCGTGGAGACCTCCGATGTGAAAGAGGCGCTTTCCCAGTCCGACTTCGTGTATGTCACCCGCGTACAGCGGGAGCGCTTCCCGGATGAGGAGTCCTATCTGCGGTGCAAGGGCAGCTATATCGTCAACAACGAGCTGCTGAAGTGCGCCAAGAAAGATATCACCATCATGCACCCGCTGCCCCGTGTGGATGAAATCGCCACAGAGGTGGACAGCTACCCCGGCGCGGCCTATTTCCGCCAGGCACACAACGGTATGTACCTGCGTATGGCGCTGCTGGGCCTGATCACCGGCCGGATCTGACAGAACACAACGGCAAAAGCTGTGCAGGCGCGGCTATCCCGCCTGCACAGCTTCTGCAAGGAGGACACCATGTACAACACTGTATCCGTCCGTTCCCAGGACATTGTCGTTCCCGGCGTGATGACACTGACGGTCCTGGCTCCCGAGATGGCGGCCGCCAGCGCGCCGGGCCAATTCTACATGCTGAAGAGCTGGCGGGAGCAGGACCCGTTCCTTATGCGGCCCATCAGCATCGACCATATCGATGTGCAGGCGGGGACACTGACCTTCCTGTACAAGGTGGTGGGGCGGGGAACGGAGCTGCTGTCGCACCTGCGCGGCGGCGACACGCTGGAGCTGCTGGGACCGCTGGGCAAGGGCTTCCCCATCGACGGCAGCTGCCGCCGGGCCGCGGTCATCGGCCGGGGTATCGGCATTGCGCCGCTGCGCCCGCTGGTGGAGCAGCTCCGCGCCCAAGGCACGGAGGTCTATGCCTATCTCAGCGCCAAGAGTGAGGACGATCTGTTCCACCAGGAGCTGTTCCGCACGCTGGGCGCCGTGGTGAGGACCACCACCGCGCCGAATGAGCGCATTACCGACGCCTTTGCCGCAGACGCGGCGCAGCTGCCCTTTGACGCCGCTTATTCCTGCGGCTCCAATCGTCTGGCTGCTCACATGAAGCAGCTGCACGCACAACACGGATTCCCGGCCTATGTGTCTCTGGAGGAGCATATGGCCTGCGGTGTGGGCGCATGCAAGGGCTGCATCTGCACCGCCCACGACAAGGACAGCGGTGAAGCATCCTACGTCCGTGTATGCAAAAGCGGCCCTGTTTTTGACGTGGACCGTGTGCTATAATGGAACGCACATCGCATAGCAGCACACCGGTAAAGGGGGAAGCCGCCTTGTCTTCCACGGAAAAACGCATCTATATCTTCGAGAAAGCCCCCGTCCGGCGGGCGGTATTACAGCAAATGCTGCCCACCGTCGCCGGACAGATGGTGGCGCTGCTGTACAACCTGGCGGACACGTTTTTTGTGGGCCTGCTGAATGCACCCATACAGACAGCCGCCGTTACGGTAGCCTATCCCCCCTTCCTGATGATGACTGCCGTGAGTAACCTCTTCGGCATCGGCGGCGCCAGCGCTGTGTCTCACGCACTGGGACGCAGGGATATGGACGGCGCACAGCGCATCTCCGCCATCGCCTTCTGGCTGAGCCTGGCCAGCGCGGCGGTATTCAGCCTGCTGTGCGGGTCGTTTCTGCACCCGCTGCTCTCTCTTTGCGGCGCGGACGCGGAGGTATATCCCGTAGCCGCGGCCTACGCCCGCTGGACGCTGCTGTGGGGCGGCGCGGGCACGATACTGAACCTGCTGCTGTCCAATCTGCTGCGTGCCGAGGGCCGGGCCGCGCTGGCCTTCGCCGGTGTGACGCTGGGCGGCGTGCTGAACATCGTGTTGGACCCGTTTTTCATTCTGCCGCAGTATATGAATATGGGCGCGGCCGGCGCTGGACTGGCCACCGCCATATCCAACACGGCAGGCACGCTGTTCTTTCTGCTGTGTCTGCTGCGGCGGAGCAGCACGGTGCTGTCCCTGCGGCCATGCCATCTGAAGCGTACCGGCGTTTATATCCGGGAGATACTGTCCATTGGTTTTCCCTCCGCGCTGCAATACGCGCTGACGGTGGTGTCGTTAGCGGTGCTGTCCCTATTCGTATCCAAATACGCGGTAGAGGCCGTAGCGGCCTACGGTATCGTGAAAAAGCTGGACAATCTGCCGCTGTACTTTTCACTGGGCACCTCGGCGGGGCTGCTGCCCTTCCTGTCCTACAACTATGCCTCCGGCGACCGGGAACGGCAGCGGCAGGGCTTTGTCTTCGGCGTCAGCATCACCGTGGGCTTCTCGCTGGCGTGCGTTATCGTGTTTGAGTTGTTCGCGCCGCAGCTGGCGCGGCTGTTCATCCAGGATGACATGACCGTGGCTTACGCCGCCGCCTTTTTACGCAGAATGGTGCTGTGTATGCCCTTCGTGGCCATATGCCACCCCATGATCACACAGTTCCAGGCGATGGGACGCACCAGGGAATCCCTGATCTGCTCCATCCTGCGGAAGGGCTCGCTGGATATCCCGCTGCTGCTTCTGCTGGACCGCCTATACCCCCTGTATGGCTGCGCGCTGGTGCAGCCTGTCGTAGACCTGATCTCCCTGATCGTAGCACTGGTCCTGTACCGACGCCTACGGCGGACATCAGTTGTCTGACGCACAAAATACACTGGAAAGGAGAAGGCGCGTACACCTCTCGCCGCGCCTTTGCACCGTTGTGAGTTACCTGACTGATCTATCCGTGGAGCTGGGCGGCGCGGTGTTCAAAAACCCCGTCATGCCCGCCTCCGGCACCTATGATTATTTTGAAAACAATGCCGACTGCTTCCCCGTCAGTGAGCTGGGCGCGGTTATGATCAAGAGCGTTCACCGCCTGCGGCGGCCCGGCAATCCCGGCCCCCGCATCGCCGAGGTCTGCGGTGGAATGCTCAACTGTGTGGGCATCCCCTCCGTGGGTATCGAGGCCTTTCTGCGAGACGAATTGCCCCGGTATGAGAACATCGGCACCCAGGTCATCCTGAGCATCTCCGGCTCCGAGCCGGTGCACTACGCCGAGATCGCGGAACTGGTAGGCGACGATCCCCGGATCGCCGCCCTGGAAATGAACCTGTCCTGTCCCAACGTGGGCAGCGGACTCCCTTTCTCCTCCGACCCGCAGCTGCTGTACGACACGGTACGTCAGACGCGGCAGCGCACCACCCTGCCTCTGTACGCAAAGCTGTCCCCCAATGTGACGGATATCCGGGTAAGCTGCCGGGCGGCGGAGGACGCCGGCGCGGACGCGCTGACGCTGTCCAACACCTTCCGGGCTATGACCATCGACATACAAAAACGGCGGCCCTACCTGGGAAATCTGTCCGGCGGTATGTCCGGCCCGGCGGTAAAACCCATGAATATGTTTCTGGTGTGGCAGGCCTATGAGACCGTGCACATTCCGATCATCGCCTGCGGCGGCATTGCCTCATGGCGGGACGCGGTGGAATACCTGATGGCCGGAGCTTCCGCCGTACAGGTGGGCTCCTGTAATTTCAACGATCCCATGACCATGCACAACATCATCCATGACCTTGATTCCTATCTGCACCGCAATGGCATCGCCTCTGTCCGCGAACTGTGCGGTGCAGCACATAAACAATGAGTAATGAGTAAGGAGTGACGATCATGACGACCGCTTATCGTTCCCTCTCCCCGGAGGCACTGCGCCGGGAATACGTAGAGGTCTCCGCCCGGTTCGACGCCCTGCGTGAACTGGGGCTGGCGCTGAATATGGCGCGGGGCAAACCCGGCAAGGCGCAGCTGGACGCCGTATCCGACATATTGACCATACTGCACGACCCTGTGCAGTGCCAGGCGGACGGCATGGATGTCCGCAACTACGGGCAGCTGTCCGGTCTGCCCAGTGCCAAAAAACTGTTCGCGGAGCTGCTGGGCTGCCGGGCAGAGGAATGTTTCATCGGCGGCAGCGCCTCGCTGACGCTGATGTATGACACCATCGCCAAGGCATATACCCACGGACTGCTCCACAGCGAAGCGCCCTGGAGCCGGCTGGACAGGGTAAAATGGCTGTGCCCGGCTCCCGGCTATGACCGGCATTTCAAGATCACAGAGTCCTTCGGCGCGGAGATGATCACCGTGCCCATGACGCCCACCGGCCCGGACATGGACCTGGTAGAGACGCTGGTACGGGATCCCGCCGTGAAGGGTATGTGGTGCGTACCCAAATACTCCAATCCGGACGGCATCGTGTATTCCGCCGAAACGGTGCGGCGCATCGCCGCACTGAAGCCCGCGGCGCCGGACTTCCTGCTGATGTGGGACAACGCCTACTGCGTGCATGAGTTTGATGGCCCGTTCGTGCCCTTTGACGACATACTGACCCTCTGCCGCGAGGCGGGGAACCCGGACATGGTATTCGAGTACGCCTCCACCTCCAAGATCACCCTGCCCGGCGCAGGCATATCTGTCATGGCCGCGTCGACGGCTAATCTGGCGTATATGGAAAAGCTGATGGATATCCAAATGATCTCCTACGACAAGGTCAACCAACTGCGCCACGTACTGTTTTTGCAGGATAAGGCACACACGCTGGCGCTGATGCAGAAGCACGCCGCCATACTGCGGCCTAAGTTCCGGTGTGTGCTGCGCTGCCTGGAGCAGGAGATCGCGCCGCTGGGCATCGCCGCGTGGCAAAAGCCCACCGGAGGCTATTTCGTGTCTGTGAACACCCTGCCGGGACTGGCCAAACGGACGCTGGCGCTATGCAAGGAAGCCGGCGTGACCATGACCGGCGCGGGCGCCACCTTCCCCTATGGCGTCGATCCGCAGGACAGCAACATCCGCATCGCGCCTTCCCTGCCGCCGGTGGAGGAGTTGGAGAAGGCCATGGAGGTATTCTGCGTATGCCTGCGGATGGCCGCGCTGGAACAGCTCCTGCAAGAGTAAATGCGAAAAGCACACCCCCCGGAGGTGTGCTTTTCAGCTTTTGATCCGGCGCAGTACAGTTGTGCCTGGTGCGCTTTGCTATTAAATTCGCTTATACGCCATATATTAAATCGATGTTTTACTTATTATCTTGCTGCGCGTATAATGAACCGTCGTTTGAAAATAACACGGAACGGAGGCAGCGAATATGGCAAATTGCGCGATCGTAGGTATCAACTGGGGCGACGAGGGAAAAGGCCGCATGGTGGACTATCTGACAGGGCAGTACGATGTGGTGGTGCGGTATCAGGGCGGCGGCAATGCCGGGCACACCGTTATCAACGATATGGGCAAATTCGCCCTGCATCTGCTGCCCTCCGGCGTGTTCCGCCCCGGCGTGATGAATATCCTGGGCAACGGCGTGGCGCTGGACTGCGAAAACCTGGTGACGGAGATGGAAACGATCCGCGCGGCGGGCGTCAGCATCTCCCCGGAAAACCTGATGGTCAGCCACCGGGCCTCCCTGCTGCTGCCGTGGCACCGGGAGCTGGACGCGCTGGAAGAGGCCCGCCTGAAGGACAAGATGTACGGCTCCACCAAGCAGGGCATCGCGCCGTTCTACTCCGATAAGTACCAGAAAAAGACCATTCAGGCCGGTGAACTGCTGTATCCCGATCGCCTGATGGCGCACTTGCAGGACCTGCTGGAGTGGAAAAATCTGATATTGCAGAAGGTCTATGGCGCCAAGGGCTATACCATGGCGGAGATGACCGCGTGGTTGGAGACGTATGCCGCGCAGGTCCGGCCCTATGTAGCGGACACCGGGCGGTATCTGCGGCAGGCGCAGGCAGAGGGCAAGGCCATTCTGTTCGAGGGACAGCTTGGCGCGCTGCGCGACCTGGACTACGGAATCTATCCCTACACCACCTCCTCCAACACCATCGCCGCTTACGCGCCTATCGGCGCGGGGCTGCCCACGGCAAAGATCGACGAAGTGGTGGGCGTGGTAAAGGCGTATTCCTCCTGCGTGGGCAAGGGGCCGTTCACCTGCGAGTGGTTCGGTGCCGACGCGGAAAAGCTGCGGGAGGCCGGCGCGGAGTATGGCGCCAAGACGGGCCGCCCCCGCCGGGTAGGCCCCATTGACCTGGTGGCCACACGCTATGGCGTGGAGGTACAGGGCGCGACGAATATCGCGCTGACCAAGCTGGATATCCTCAGCTACATGGACGAGGTCCCGGTCTGCGCCGCCTATGAGATCGACGGCGAGATCACCCACGAATTCCCCTTCCCTGCCGTGCTGGAGAGGGCCAAGCCTATCATGGAATACCTCCCGGGCTGGGGCTGCGATATCTCCGGTGTGCGTACATGGGCGGATATGCCCCAGGCGGCGCGGGACTATGTGGAGTATGTGGAGCAGGCCATCGGCTGCCATATCGGGTATGTCTCCGTGGGTGCCGAGCGAGAGAGCCTGATCATCCGATAAACAAGGAGGATCGTTATGTCTCACGATATGTACAGCTCCCCCCTGGCATCCCGCTATGCCTCGGACTATATGCTGCACCTGTTTTCCGACGACAGCCGCTATCAGACCTGGCGGCGGCTGTGGACAGCGCTGGCCCGCGCCCAGTGCCAGTTAGGTCTGCCCATCACCGAAGCGCAGGTCGCCGAGCTGGAGGCGCATATCACCGACATCGACTATGATGTAGCCACCCAACGGGAGCGAGAGGTACGGCACGATGTGATGGCGCACATATACGCCTACGGCAAAGCGGCGCCGTCGGCGGCGGGGATCCTCCATCTGGGGGCCACCAGCTGCTATGTGACCGACAACGCCGACCTGATCCTGTACCGGGATGGCCTTGTCTATCTGCGCGCACAGCTGCTGACCGTATTGAACAACCTGGCGGCCTTCGCGGGAAAATATGCCGACACGCCTGCCCTGGGCTATACACACTACCAGCCGGCACAGCCTGTGACCGTGGGCAAACGCGCTGTCCTGTGGATGCAGGACTTTCTCGCTGACGTGGAGGAGCTGGACCATGTACTGTCCGCACTGCGGTTCTTGGGCTGCCGGGGCACCACGGGCACAGAGGCCAGCTTCATGGACCTGTTTGACGGCGATGAGGCAAAGATCGACGAGATGAACCGCCGCATCGCGGCGGAGTTCGGCTTTTCCGCCTGCTTCCCGGTATGCGGACAGACCTATCCCCGGAAGACGGACAGCCGCATCCTCGGCTGTCTCAGCGGCATCGCCCAGAGCGCCTATCGTATGGCCAACGATATCCGCCTTCTGCAGCATGACCGGCAGCTGGAGGAACCCTTCGAGGCGGATCAGATCGGCTCGTCCGCCATGGCCTATAAGCGCAATCCCATGCGGTGTGAACGCATCTGCTCTCTCAGCCGCTATATGATAGCCGGCGCTATGAACGCGCCTATGACCGCTTCCGTCCAGTGGCTGGAGCGAACGCTGGACGACTCTGCCAACCGGCGCATCGCCATGCCGGAGGGCTTTTTGTGCGTCGACGCAGTACTGCGGCTGTGCCAGAACGTGACGGCGGGTCTGCACGTCACCGAGGCGATCGTAGATCGCACCCTGCGGGAATATCTGCCGTTCCTGGCCACGGAGGACCTGATGATGGAGGCGGTGAAGCGGGGCGGCGACCGGCAGCAGCTGCACGAGGTCATTCGGAGACACTCTATGGCAGCAACAAAGCGCATGAAGGAAGGTCTGCCCTGCGACCTGCTGGACCGGCTGGCAGGCGATCCGGTCTTCGGACTGAGCCGGTCGGAGCTGGAGCAACTGATGGAGCCGCGGCTGTATATCGGGCGTTGCCCGCAGCAGGTACGGAAATTTCTGGATGCCTGCACGCCGCTGCTTCGGCAGGCGCAGGCCGCTGACGGGGACATCCGGATATGAGCACAGAGAACACCGGGGCGCGCTGAAAATTCATCGCGCGTGAAAAGGCCGAGAGCCGCTTATTCCCAGACCGGAATAAGCGGCTCTTTTGCAGGTATCCATTTGGACATTTGGAAGGCGGAAATACGGTACGGCTCATCCCTTGACGCTTCCCAGCGACACGCCCTCCACGATGTAACGGGAAAGGAGGAAATACATGACGAACATCGGCAGGATGGTGATGGACAGCGCCAGGAATATCACGCCGTAATCGGCGCGGAAAGACTCCCCCATGAGCATCTGCACGAACATGGTCAGTGTCTTTTTCCCGGTGGAGTTGATGATCAGGCTGGGCAGGAACAGGCTGTTCCAGTTGGCTACGAACTGGAAGATGGCCTGTACCGCCAGTGCCGGCTTCATAATAGGCAAGACGATGGTATTGAAGGTGTGGAACTCTCCGGAGCCGTCGATACGGGCGGCCTCCACCACCTCCAGAGGCAGTGCGCCCAGCAGATACTGCCGCAGGAAGAACACCACCACCGGCGTGGTGATGGCCGGGATGATCAGCGGCCAGTAGGTGTCGATCAGCTTCAGCTGTATCATAAACTTATAATAGCCGATGGCGAACACCTGCGTGGGCACCATCATCACCGCCAGGATAAAGCCCCAGGCGGCTTTTTTCAGCTTGAAATCGTAGGCGTGGATGCCGTAGGCCGTCAGTGCGGAGAAATAGACCGACAACGCGGTGGCCGGCACCGTCACCAGCAGAGAATTGACCATGCTGCCCAGGGCGGTAACACCCAGGCCGCGCTGCTTCAGGTCGAAGTTGCGAAGGTTTTCCAGCAGGTTGCTGCCAAACCAGAAGCTGATGCCGGACTTGACCTCGTTGGAGGTCCGCGTGCCGTTGACGAACATCAGGTAGAAGGGCAGCAGGCTGAGGATGCACAGGAACACCATCACAATGGTGCGGATGATCTTGGCGCGCCGGATGGCGGCGGGGTCGTGGTGCTTCACTGCGCGTCACCTCCTGCCTGAAAATGCTTTTTGCGGGGCTGCCGTTCCTTCATAAAGAAGAACAGCAGCATGGAGACCGCCACCGTCACCAGGAACAGCAGGATGGACACCGCCGCCGCGCGGCCGGTATCTGTACTATGCAGGCGCATGATGTACATGGTAACGGTGGTGCTGGTATCGTCTGGATAACCGATGGTGCCGCCGTTGGTATTGAACAGGGCAGGAATGTCGTACAGCTGCAATCCGCCGATGGCAGAGGTGACCAGCGTATACAGCAGCACCGGCTTCAGCAGCGGCAGGGTAATGCGGATAAATTTCTGCCAGGAGGTGGCGCCGTCAATATCGGCGGCCTCGTACAGGGACCGGTTGATACCCATCATACCCGAGATCAGGATCAGGGACGTGTTGCCGTACCACATCCAGAACAGGATAAAGGAGATGGTCAGGCTGGTGGCCCACTTGTCGGACATGATGTTGGCCGTCTGCGCCACCCACCCCAGCTTCCGCAGCGTGGTCATCACCGGGCCGTACTGACACAGCAGCGCGTAGAACACCATGGATACGGAGGCTGCCGTGATGATATTGGGCATATAGGTCAGCACCTTAAACACGCCCTTGCCCTTCAGCTGTACGCGGTTGTCGGTCAGCCACGCGGCCACCAGCAGGCTCATCAGGATCTGGGGCACAAAGTTGCAGATCCATATCCGGACCGTGTTTCCCAGATACAGGAGGAAATTGGCCTTCTCCCCCTCTACCAGGCCCAGCACCTTGCCATAGTTCCCCAGCCCCGCGAAGGCAGATGTCTCTACCAGATTACGGGTGGTGTATTCAAACAGGCTGTAATAAAACGTGCTCAGCAGCGGCCACAGGGAGAACACCAGATACACCAGAAAGAACGGCAGAATGAACCGATAGCCGTACTTGCTGTAGCTGATGCCCTTATGCTTCGGTTTCGGTGCACGCATAGTGAGCCTCCTTTCGGGAAATGACCGCAGGCCTCCCTCCCCCCACCGGGGAAGGGAGGCCTGTCGGGAAACGCCTTACTTAACGTTCAGGTAGGAATACTTGTCGTGGATGGAGGCCGCGAAGTCAGCGAGCGCAGCATCCAGATTGCCGTTGGCGATATACGCATCCACAGCGGCGGGCAGCAGCTGCTCGCAGATGACCTGATCCTCACCCACAGCCAGCACATTGATGCCGTCGCACTTGTCAGCGAAGAAGCCGATGATATCCTGACCGTCGGCGGTCTTATAGGTGCTGGTGGTACCGGAGCCGTTTTCCTTGATGTAATCGATGGCGGCCTTGTTGTTCACATAGTCGCCGTTGGCGGTGTTGATGGCCACCATGGACTCGGTGTTGCAGGTGGTGTAGTAGATGATCTGGCGGGCCAGCTCCTTGTCAGAGCAGTTGGCGGTAGCCGCCAGGCCGGTGCCGCCCCAGTAGAAGGCCTGGGGACCCTGGATCAGTACGGAGTTGTCGGACCAGGTGTCGGTCAGGCACCAGTAGGTGTACCAGGGGCAGCCGGTAAAGGCGATGCAGGCTTCCGTCTCCTCACCGTCGCCGTCCTTCAGCGCGGCCCAGTCGGTGCTCCACATCTTGGTGTCGAAGGTCAGGCCGTCCAGCTTCTTGCTCAGCTCAAAGTAGGTCTTGACGGCGTCATCGATAACGATGTTGTCATCGGCGTCATACCACGCGGAGGTGCGGGCGCCGTTGCAGAATACATACTTCAGATCGTCCGCGCCGCTGAGCAGCTTCACCTTGCCGCCACTCTGCTCATTGACGGATTTGGAGACCTCGATGACCTTATCCCAGGTGCTCAGCTTTTCCTGCAGCTCGGCAGGATCGGTGGTGCCCATGTACTTCTCGGCCAAATCGGTGCGGATCTGCCAGCAGCCGGGCGTGGCCTGCCAGAACAGGGCGTAGGCGTCGCCGTTGGCGTCGCTGCCCAGCTTCAGGTTGTAGTCGTACATATTGGACATATCCTCGGCGGTAATGCCCAGATCAGCGGCCTTCATCAGCTGGCCGGACTGGACGTACTTCTGCACATAGCCCACCTCGAGCAGCATGATGTCGGGATACTGCTCGTTGCTGGGATCGGCCAGGATCGCATCGATCTTGTCCTGATAAATGTTGGAGTCGCCCACATTGACGATCTGGATGCGGGAGACCTGATCCTCGCTCAGGTACTTGGGCAGCACCTCGTCCAGGATCTTCTGATAGTCGGTGTTCCACGTCCAGATATAGAACGGGTCGGTGCTGGTACTCTCGGCGTCCTTGTCGGCGTCAGACTGCTCGGTCTGGCCGCAGGCCACAAGGCTCAGCGCCATGACCAGCGCCAGCAGCATAGTCAAAAACTTCTTCATAGCATTTCCTCCTTAAAAGTGTGTGATATACATACTGTGCCTTCTGCACAGGTATCACCTTATTCGGTGCAGGGTCGGGCTACCGTCCCGCCGGGCAGCAGCGCGCCGGTAACGACGGTGCGGTCCATGACGGTGGTGCGGGGCTTCTCGATCAGCTCGATGAGCCGCGCGGCGGCGGTCCGGCCCAGGGCCGCCGTATCCTGTCGGTACGTGGTCAGCCGCGGGCTCATGGTCTGGGAGAGATAGATACCATCGTAGCCGGCCACAGAGATGTCGTCGGGGACCCGCAGTCCTGCGGCGGCGATGGTGTTCAGGCCGCCGATGGCGGAAAAATCATCGGGAAACAGAATGCAGGTTGGCGGCTGCGGCAGCGCCAGCAGCGCGGCCGTCTCGCGGGCGCAGCACTCCGGATCGTGGTAGCGCCCTGCGCGTACATAATCCGGCTCCGCCTCCAGCCCCAGCGCCTCCAGCGCCCGGTAATACGAGGTCAGGCGGTTTTGGGTAACGGCGGTGTCCTCGCCGTGGATGAAGGCGATGCGCCGGTGACCGGCTTCGTACACGTGGCGCACCAGCGCCTCCGTGCCGCAGAGGTTATCGGAGGTCACGGCCAGACGGTTGTTGAACACGTGGTCGATGGTCACCAGCGGCAGCCCGCTGTCCACCAGCTCCTGCACCTGCGGGTGGTTGAAATCCACGCAGGCGATGACCACGCCGTCCAGACCGCGGTACCGGCAGTGCTGCAAATACGTGGTGGGCTTTCCGCCCACGTTGTGGTTGAGGAAGGTGATGTCGTAGCCGTGGGCCTCCGCCTCAGCCTTGAAGCTTTCCAGCACAGCGGAGAAGTACTCATGTGCCAGACCGCTGTGCCTCTCGTCCACAAACAGTACGCCTAAATTATAGGTGCGGTTGGTCTTCAGCGCACGGGCGGCGGAGTTTGTCATATAGCCCATCTTCTCCGCGGCGATACAGATCCGTCGGCGAGTATCCTCTCCGATATCCTGCTGACCGTTCAGCGCCTTGCTGACCGTGGCCACGGATACGCCGCAACGCTGTGCGATGTCCTTCATGGATACCACAGGTGTCCTCCTTCCGTTTGCATAACTTAATCGTTTTCGCTTCTTACAATACCCCATTCGGGCAGAAAAAGCAATATATGTTTGTTTAGAATGCTCAACTTTGTATATTCGCACGACTACAACTGCGAAAATTTGTATAATTTCCCAGCGAAAATAAACGTAACAATGTTGCCGCCTATATAATTTTCATTTTTTATGAAATTGGCCGAAAAATAGCTTGCTTTTTACGCAAAAATGCGCTACTCTCTCTATTGAACGCATATCCATATACGCCTTAATCGTTTTCGTAATATCGGCTCCGGCACCACGCCGCGAGCGAAAGGAGACGTTTTTATGCGCTTTGGCCACTTCGACGACGCAAAACGCGAATATGTGATCGAGACACCCCGCACACCGCTGCCGTGGATCAATTACCTGGGCAGCGAGGACTTTTTTGCGCTGGTGTCCAACACAGCCGGCGGTTACGCCTTCTACCGGGATGCCCGTCTCCGCCGTCTGACCCGCTACCGCTATAACAACTGCCCGCTGGACAGCGACGGCTTTCATGTATACGTCAAGGACGGCGACACCGTCTGGAACCCCGGCTGGCAGCCCACGCAGACGGAGCTGGACGAGTATGAGTGCCGCCACGGACTGGGCTATACGATCCTCCGCGGCTCCAAAAACGGCATAGCCGTCCGTCAGGAAATGCTGGTGCCCAAGGGCGACAACTGCCTGCTGACCCGGCTGACCGTCACCAACGAGAGTGATGCGCCCCGCACAGTGTCGCTGTTTCCCTATGCGGAGTTCTGCCTGTGGGACGCCATGGACGACAGCTCCAATTTTCAGCGCAATTTCTCCATTGGCGAGGTGGAGCTGGAGTCCAACGCCATCTATCACAAGACCGAGTACCGCGAGCGCCGGGATCACTACGCCGTGTTGTGGGCAGACCGCCCTTACGAGGGCTTTGACACCAGCCGCGACGCCTTTATGGGCGTGTATGGCGCGCCGTCCATGCCCCAGGCGGTAAAAAACGGTGCCTGCACCGGCAGCGTGGCTCACGGCTGGGCACCGGTAGGCGCCATGCAGTTCACGCTGACGCTGGCCCCCGGCGCATCCCAAACCCTGCTGCTGGGCCTGGGCTACATTGAAAACCCGGAGGACGCCAAATGGAGCGCTCCCGGCGTCATCAACAAGGAAAAGGCCCACGCCATGATGGAGCGCTACAACTCCGACGCAGCCTTTGACCGGGCGCTTGCCGCCCTGTGGGACCATTGGAGCCGGCTGCTGGACGGCTATCAGGTGTCCTCCGACGACGAGAAGCTGGACCGCATGGTAAATATCTGGAACCAGTACCAGTGCATGGTCACCTTCAATATGAGCCGTTCCGCCAGCTACTTCGAAAGCGGCATGGGCCGGGGCATGGGCTTCCGTGACTCCTGTCAGGACCTGCTGGGCTTCGTCCACATGATCCCCCAGCGGGCAAGGGAACGCATCCTGGACATTGCCGCCACCCAGTTCCCCGACGGCAGCGCCTATCACCAGTACCAGCCCCTGACCAAGAAGGGCAACCTGGCTGTGGGCAGCGGCTTTAACGACGACCCGCTGTGGCTCATTGCCGGAACGGACGCCTACCTCCGCGAGACGGGCGACTGGACCATTCTGGACGAGCCGGTGCCCTTCGACACAAAAGCCGGCACGGAGCAGCCGCTGCTGGAGCACCTGCGGCGCAGCTTCCGCTATACCGTCGACCACCTGGGGCCCCACGGTCTGCCGCTGATCGGCCGCGCCGACTGGAACGACTGTCTGAACCTCAACTGCTTCTCCGCCCATCCCGGCGAGAGCTTTCAGACCACCGGGCCCAGCGAGGGGCCGGTGGCGGAAAGCGTATTTATCGCCGGTATGTTCGTGAAATACGGCCGCGCCTGGGCGGATATCTGCCGTCATCTGGGTCTGGACGCCGAGGCAGACGATGCCGAGAGCGCCATCGCCGCCATGGAGCAGACGGTCCTGGATGCCGGCTGGGACGGTGAGTGGTTCCGCCGCGCCTACGACGCCTTTGGCGCGCCCGTCGGGAGCCGGATATGTGAAGAGGGCCAGATATTCATCGAGCCCCAGGGTATGTGCGTCATGGCGGGCATCGGCACCGCCACCGGCCAGGCCGCGCAGGCGCTGGCGAGCGTGCAGCGGTATCTGGACACCCAATACGGAATCGTCCTGCTGCACCCGGCCTACACCCGGTATCACCTGGAGCTGGGCGAGATCACCAGCTATCCCCCCGGTTATAAGGAGAACGCCGGTATCTTCTGCCACAACAACCCGTGGATCACCTGCGCCGAGACGGTGCTGGGGCACGGCACACGCGCCTTCGAGGTCTACCGCAAGACCTGCCCGGCCTATATTGAGGACATCAGTGAGATCCATCGCACTGAGCCGTATGTATACAGCCAGATGGTGGCCGGCAAGGACGCTCCCACCTTCGGCGAGGGCAAGAACAGCTGGCTCACCGGCACGGCAGCCTGGACGTTCGTCAGCATCTCGCAGGCCATTCTCGGCGTGCAGCCCACGCTGGAGGGTCTTGCTGTCGCCCCCTGCATTCCCGCGGGATGGGCAGGCTATACCGTCAAGCGCCGCTACCGCGGTGCAGTCTACCGCATCACTGTGGAGAATCCCCATCATGCAGAAAAAGGCATCGTCTCCCTCACCGTGAACGGAACGCCGGTCACCGGAAATGTGCTTCCCCCGGCCGCACCCGGCACAGAGGTGCAGGTACGCGTGGTCATGGGCTGAGCGCAATAATAACAACACATCCCCCGCGCAGATACGCTGCGCGGGGGATGTGTTGTTATTTTGAAAAGGAGTATACCGTGCAGTGGCGGTATACTTCGTCTTTCCGCAGCAGCGGCTGGGGAAAGCCCGGGTGATGTACCGCGTCCGGCGGGAACTGCGGCTCAAGACACACGGCGCAGCGGGGCTCATATACCGCCCCATTCTTTCCGCCGCGCCGGGACAGCCAGTTGGCCGTATACAGCTGCACACCGGGAGAGGTGGTGTCCATCGTCATGGCGATGCCGCTGCTGTCGCCCCGCAGCACCGCCGCACGGCGCAGACCGGCCCCGTCCACGCAGAAATGGTGGTCATAGCCGTTCACCAGCCGCAGCTGCTCCGCCGCCGTATCGATGTCCCGGCCGACAGCCTTAGCCGCGCGGAAGTCAAAGGGCGTCCCCGCCACCGGCAGCGCCCGCCCCGTGGGCAGGCAGCCGGGAGACGTCTCCAGATACCTCTCCGCCGCCAGTGCCAGCGTATGCGCCATAGCCGTACCGCCGCCGTTCAGGTTGAAATAGCTGTGGTTGGTCAGGCTGCACAGGGTGTCGGTATCGCTTTCCGCCTCGTATTCGATCCGCAGCGCCGCGCCGGCCAGCCGATATGTCACCGACACCGCCAACGTTCCGGGATACCCCTCTTCCCCGTCAGGCGACAGACGGCGCAGCCGCAGACCGTCCGCCAGCGGCTCCGCCGCCCAGATGTATTTGTCAAATCCCCGCACGCCGCCGTGGAGATGGTTCTCTCCGTCGTTTTTCGCCAGTGGGTACGTCTTGCCGTTCAGTCCGAAGGACGCCCCGCCGATTCGGTTGCACACCCGGCCCACTGTCGCGCCGACATAGCCGTCGTTTCGCTCGTATTCCGACAGGGTGTCATAGCCCAGCACCACATCCACACCGCCGAATACCAGCCGCCGCAGCGTTGCGCCGTAGGTAAGCACCTCCGCTGTCAGAAACTCATTTTCCAGTGTCCAGCTTTCCACGGTCTCGCCGAGCGCTGTTATGCCGAAAGTCTGACACATCTCCCTCATCTATGCTGCCTCCTCTCCACAGGTGCGTTTCAGCTTTTCGCCCTTAGTATAGTCTGCATTTTGCCAAAAAGCAAGGGCTCCGATGTACATAAAGCCAGCCGGACGTTGGCACTGCCCCTGACACCAATTGGCTCTTTTCCTTCTCAAAACGATTTAGCCGTATGTGCTGCGTTCCTGCCCCAGCCAAAGCCTCCTGTATTCCGGTCAACGCCATCCTCGCCTGAAGCCCCGCCAAATGCCCCGTTTAAATGACAGGGTTGCTTTTGCTTGAAATGTCAGGTATGCCGCTTAAGAACAACGGCGGCGCAAATATAACAATCCGTTCAGCAAAAGCTGCATCTAACAAAGGGGTTCTATATGGGCAAAGTATCCCGTATAAGGGAAAGGAATACACCCTGATAGAGCAGCTGCACTCTCTATTGGGAGGCGGTGCCAATCCTTTGCAGGGGAATACGGGATGGTCATTGTGAACGAATATCACCATGTGGCGGCGTTCTCCTTTGAAAAAGTGCGGAAGGTCGCAAAGGTGAAATATCCAGCTGTCGGTACGCTGACGGTCACGTGGGTCTTTACCCCGGAGGACGGCCAATACGCCGTGGTGGCACTGACCTTCCGGCGCAAGCGGGCGCACGAGCAAACACGCAAAAAGGGCCGCCCGTTGGACGGTCCTTTTGCGGCCGGAGAGCAAAAAGGAAACCGCCCGGTGGGCGGTTTCCTTTTTGAGGGGAGGTAAGGGAGATCACTCAGGCAGCCACAGCGGCCCGTTTACGGGAGATGTTCTTCATGACCAACAGGGCGGCAATGATGCACACCAGGGTCACGGGCAGAGCCAGCACGGGAGCCACCAGTCCGGCAAACAGGAAGCCGATCAGGGAGGAGATACCAACCGTCAAGGCATAGGGCAGCTGGGTCTTTACGTGCTGCAGATGGTCGCAGCAGGCGCTGGTGGAGGACTGGATGGTGGTGTCGGAGATGGGGGAGCAGTGGTCACCGAACAGACCGCCGGAAACGACCGCGCCGATAGCCAGAGTCAGGGGGATACCCATTGCGTTGGCCATGGGCAGGGCGATGGGCATACCCAGGGCCCAGACGCCCCAGGAGCTGCCGGTGGCGAAGGACACCACCACGCCGATCAGGAACAGGATGGCGGGGATCAGCGCCGCGGGGATAGAATCCTGCACCACGCCGGTGAGGAACTGGCCGATGTTCATGGACTTGGTCAGACCGCTGATGCTCCATGCACACACGAGGATCATAATGACCTGCATCATGCTGGCCGCACCCTTCGTCCACTTGTCAATGGCACCGCCCAGGGTAATGAGCTTGGACTTAATGCCCACGATTCCGGCGGCGATGGAGCCGGTGAGGAAGCACATGGCGATGGCCATCTGGATATTGGCGTGGCCGAAGCAGCCAATGAAGCCGTTGACCCAGATCTGGCCAGTGTAGAACACCACGGCGAAGATGGTGAGGATCAGAGTGATCATGGGGGCCAGGAAGTTGGCCATGCTCAGCTTGCAGTCCTCGGCGAAGTCGGTCTCGGGGGGAGTGGCGATCAGGTTGTCGGTGTCGCTGTAGGTCTTGCCGGTCTCGATAGCCAGCTTCTCGGCCTTGTACATGGGGCCGACATCCAGACCGAACAGGATGACCAGCAGGACGGTGATGACGGAGAACACACCGTACAGGTTGAACTGGAACATGCCGAAATACAGGTCGTAGGCACCCACGCCGGTGAGGTTCAGGGCGGCGATCTCGGCGGCCAGCAGACCCACCAGGTACACGCCGTTATCACTGATGGGGGACATAGAGACCAGCGGTGCGCCCATGGCATCGGTGATGTAGGCCAGCTTTACGCGGGAGATATGGGTCTTGTCGGTGACGGGACGCATGATGACGCCCACCAGCAGGCAGCCCTGATTGAAGATGAATACGAAGGGGGCGATCCAGGCCAGCAGCTGGCTCTTTTTGCGGTTGTTAGCCACCTTCTCGGCCCAGCGGCCGAAGGCCTCCGCGCCACCGCAGGCGCTGAGCATATACATGAAGCCGCCAATGAGCGCCATGATGATCAGCATGCCCGCGTTCCAGCTGTCGGCAATAGAGGGCACCAGGTACCCAGTGAAGCTGCCGATCAGGCCGTCGATGGGGTTAAAGTGATGGATGATGGTGGCACCTACCCAGATGCCGATGAACATGGAGATGATGGTCTGCTTGGTAACGAAGGCCAGGACGATGGTGACCAGCGGGGGGACCAGGCACCATGCGCCGTACTCCGGTGCCGCTTCGCCGTCACCGGCAGCATAGCCGATAACGGTCAGAGCGAGCATGAGAACGGCCACCAGACATACACCGATTAGATTTCTTTTCTTTTTCATGATTCTCTCCTCTCTTGTATCGTCTTATTCTGATGCGTGGGAAAGGGGATGTCAACGGGAATATACCAACTTACCTCCCAAGTAGGTTTGCTCAACTTTGGTGTTGACGATCTCATTCTCCGGGACGGAGAAGATGTCCTGGGACATGACGATGAAGTCCGCCAGATAGCCGGGGCATAGCTTGCCCTTGACGTTTTCCTCGTAGCTGGTGTAGGCGGAGCCGGTGGTGTACAGCGCCACGGCCTCCTGCACGGTCAGCTTCTGCTGCGGCAGCCAGCCGCCCGCAGGCTGTCCATCCAAATTCTGAGAGGTGACGGCGCAGTGGATAGCCAGGATGGGGTCGAAGGATTCCACAGGGGCGTCGGAGCTGCCGGAAACGTGGATGCCCTTGTCCAGCATGGTCTTCCAGGCGTAGGAGGTGGAGACACGCTCCTTGCCCAGCAGTTCCTCGGCGATCTCCATATCCGCACGGATGAACAGGGGCTGGATGTCCGCCAAAACGCCGTTGCGGGCGAAGCGGTCCAAAATATCTTCGCTGGTGATCTGACAGTGGATGATGCGGAACCGAGGATCGGGCTTGGGGTACTTGGCGGCGATCTTTTCATAGCAGTCCAAAATCACGTCCATGGTATAGTCACCGATGGCATGGATGGCCAGCTGCAGGCCGTTGCGGTAGGCTTTTTCCAGCAGGTCATAGAACACCTTCTCGTCATAGACGAAGATGCCCCTATTTTCCGGGTCGCCCTCATAGGGCTCACGCAGCGCGGCGGTCTTTCCGCCCAGAGAACCGTCGGGCAGCAGCTTGAAGGCACCGATCTTGAAGAACTCGCTGCCGTCGCCGGTGCGGCCGCTGTGGCGGTGGAGGTAGTCCTCCAGCTGCGCGTCGGTGATGAGGCGGAGCTGCTGGATGAAGCGCACGTTCAGCTTGCCCTCTTTGTCCAGTTCCTCATAGGCGGCCAGAATGTCATCGATAGTGGCGTCCCACAGCTTGAAGTCGTCGGTCTGTACGGTGGTCAGGCCGGTGGACAGCAGATCCTTCTGATAGTCCAGGATGAACTGCTTCAGCTGTTCCTTGGTGTACTTGGTCAGGATGTCATAGACCAGGTGCCGGGCGCGCTCGTGGAGCATGCCGGTGGGGACGCCGTTTTCATCCACCACGATGTGACCGTCCTGCAGCGTAGGAATATCATCAAAAATGCCGGCGGCCCTCAGCGCGGCGGTGTTGGCCACGGCCACGCTGCAGCAGGTACGGGTAAAGATGGCGGGGTTGTCCGGGCAGAACTTGTCCAGATCCTGCCGGGAGGGCAGCACAGGCACGTCGAACTCATTTTCGTTCCAACCGCCGCCCTGGATCCATTCGCCCTTTTTGATGCCGCGGTCGGCGATGTACCGGCGGGTGCGCTCGGCCATTTCCTCCAGAGAGCGGATACCGAAGAAGTTGATCTTCTCCTTATCCGTGGCATAGCAGAGGAAGTGCTCGTGGCTGTCGTGGAAGCCGGGCAGCACGGTCTTACCGTGCAGGTCCACCACCTGACACTCGCCAGCGGGGACATCGCAGTTCACATCCAGAATGCGGCCGTCCTCCACCAGCAGGGAATGAACGACCTCTGTGCCGTTCATGGTGTGGATGCTGCCATTGCGGAACAAAGTTTTCACGATTTGCTCTCCTTTCTTATTACAGGATGATCCAGCAGATCACCCCAGTGACCAAAGTGAGGATCGCTGCCGTCAGCAGCGTGAAGCGCAGTACCGTGCCCTCTTCGCCGGGTACGCCGCCGGCTGTGGTGCCCAGGATGATCTTGCTGGGGGAGATCATACTGCCGGCGGAGGCGCCGGCGGTCTGCGCCGCCAGCAGGGGACTGCTGCTGACGCCGAGGTCGGCGGCTGCATTCACCTGTACATCGGTGAACAGGATGTTGGAGGACATGTTGCTGCCGGTGACAAAGGAGCCTATCACACCCAGCACGCCGGCCAGCAGCGCGTACCACCGACCCATGACGTGGGTGATGCCCTGCGCCAGCACCAGCGTCTGGCCGCTGCCGCTCATGAGCTTGGAGATGATCAGCAGCAGGATCAGGGACACGGCTACGGGTCTTATTTTCTGCAGCGTCCGTGACAGCATGACGCGGAGCTGTGAACGCTCCAGCAGACCGCGGCCATGGAGCAGGGCGTAGCTAATGATACAGGTCAGCAGCAGTACGGTACCGGAATCCACCAGCGGGTGGAAGGGAGAGTACTTGGCCGTGGCAGCATTGACGATGCCGTAGGCGGTGCGGGTCTCGGGGAAAGCGAACCCCACGCTCCAGCGGCTCAGCGCCTCGTGGACGGAAGGGATCACCAGAAGTACTACGGTAACAAGGATCAGCACCATATAGGGGGCAAAGTACAGCCAGACGGCGCCGCGAGGCTTTTTCGTGCCTGTCGCGGAGGTCCGGCGTACCATCATGGGGCTGCCTTCACAGGCGTATGCTCTGCGGTACATGGGCAGACGGGACAGGGGGAGTATGGCGGCCATAGCCACGGTGGCGGGGATAAAGGCCGCGATGGAGGCGTTGTACTGTGCGACCAGCAGCTCGCCGCCGCCGTGTATCAGGGAGATCACAAGGACAAACACAGCGCCCTGCCGTAGCCCGCGGCCCCGGTCATACAGCCAGCAGATCAATGCGCCAGCGGCCAGGTTCAGTATCCACAGAAGCAAGGCGGTGTAGCGGGCAGTCAGATGCAGCTCCGTGCCGGTGATACCGGAGATCTGCACCAGCACGTCCCAGGCCACAGCCAGCGTGCCGAAGGTGTTGCCCCAGGCTTGGCCCAGCAGGGCGATGATGACCGCCATGGTAGGACGGACGCCCAGCGCCACCAGCATGGGGACGCATATGGCGACCGGAACGCCGAAGCCGGTGATACCCTGTAGAAATCCCACGAATACCCAACCTACTGTCAGGATGCGGAACAGCTCGTGGGGACTCAGCTGCCGCATGGTGTCGTTCATCACATCTATGGCGCCGGAGGCGGCGATGAGCTCGTACAGCAGCAGCGCGGGGAAGATGATATATAGGATGGTGGCTGTGCTCCACACGCCTTTCAGACTCTCGAACAGTACCAGCTGTATGTCCGCTTTGTACACTACTAAGGCGGACAGTACGGTCAGCAGCAGTGTCACACCTGCGGCGCGGGCGGTAGATACGCGGAAAACCGCCAGCAGCATAATCAGCAGCAGTATAGGTAAAAAGCTGACGCACCAGGTCAGAACAGTAATTTTCATGTGCTCCCTCTTTTGCGGTCTGAAGTATTTTCACCTATAGGGTAGCACGATTTCCTCGGCCATGCCCGCCGCACGGCACAAATTCGCGCCCGGTTTTTTGTGCGTCTGCACAAAAGGCGGTTTACACTTATGGGGTATAATGGTATCATCAAAATAGGGGGTGTTTTGGTGTTTTGCCGAAGGGAGGCGTACTCATGACGCTGCGGGAGCTTTTGAAACAGAATGAGCTGCGGGTGGTGGAGGTGGCCGCCGGTGCGGACGGCCTGGCGCGCACCATATCCGGCGCAGTGATGTTCGATAACCCGGAGATGGTCAATTGGATGCGTGCCGGAGAGATCATGCTGACTACGGGCTACTTTTTGCTGGACGACCCGGTAAAGCAGGAGAAGGTGCTGCGGGACCTAGCCGACAGCGGCTCCGGCGGCCTTGTTATTAAAATGAAACGGTATTTTCATGAGATACCGCCCGCTATGCTGCAGCTGGCCGATGAGCTGCACTTCCCGCTGATGCGTATTCCCTACCACACCTCCCTATCCGAGATCAGTGAAGCCGTCAGCAAATATGTTTACGGCATCAACGAGGAACAGGCGCTGCAGATGGTGTATCAGGCCATGTTTGATGTGCTGCAGGGACACGCGGAGGTGGAATATCTGCTGAAAAAGTGCGGCCCGCTGCTTCACGTGCCGCTGCTGTATATGACACCGAGCCGGAAGATACAGTGCGTTTCCCAGATGCTGCAGCCGGGGCTGCGGGAAGAACTGGCTGTGGGACAGGTGCTGTTCTCCGTGCCGGAGCGCGTCAAGGAGGTAGAAAAACTGCGGACAGCAGGTCTGTCCGCCGGGATCTATCCCTTACAGCAGGAGGACAAGTGCGTGCACATCTATCCCATCCACTCCGAGCAGGAGATCATGGGGTATCTGGGCGCGATCCGCCCCGCCAATGCGCCGCTGACCGAGAATGAGAACACATTGTACCGACGTATTGCCGCCGCCTGTACGCTGGTGCTGATCAAAAAGCGCGGGGGTTCATCCTCCAGGAGGGAGATCAGCCACTTCCTGGACGGCCTGGTGACGGAGGGAGCTTTGTCCTACGGCGAGATCGTCAAATCTGCCAACTACTGCAATATCCCGCTGTATTCGCCCTATATCTGTGCGCTGATCTCCTTCACCGAGCAGAACCGGCTGCTGCAGACGTCAGAATGGCTGGGCACCAGCGCCCTGCTGCGCAGCCAGTTGGCGGACAAGTGGGAGATGCTGTCCGGGAATATCAGCTATGCTTTCGCCAAGTACAACAACGTGATCCTTGTGCTGCAGCAGAGCGAGAGCCTGCCCGTGTATGAGCAGGTGGCGCTGGTGCGGGAGTACTGCGGGGACCTGATGAAGATGCTCAGCGCTAAGGGGCAGGATCGAGGTGTGATCTTCGGCATCGGTGACCCTGTGCTCTCGCTTGCGGAATTCTGCCGCAGCTATTCCCAGGCGCTCCGCACGGTGGATCTGGCCAGCAGGATATGCGACGAGCGTATTGCCACTTACCGCCGGTATATTCTCTGCGAGCTCATCTATGACTCGCCCAATGCGAAACTGGCGCTGATCCAGCGGATCAAGCCGCTGCTGGCGTACGACGAGGAACACAATACCCAGCTGCTGTACACGCTGGAAACCTATTTCAACAACTGTCAGAACTCCGTAAAGACCTCCAAGGCGCTGTTTATCCACCGGAACACGCTGCTGTACCGGCTTGACCGTATTGCCGAGATATTGGATCTGAACTATAACGACAGCGAGCAGATGCTGACCTTCCAGCTGGCGCTGAAAGCGTTTCTGATGTGCCAGTAAAGTAAAACCGGCCCCACGGCATAGCCGTGGGGCCGGTCGGTCAGTTCAGTTATTCCGCAACTCAAGCTGCAGGCGGTCGGTGATCATGGCGGCGAACTCCTCCGGCTGCGTGCCGATGGCGCTGACCTTCTCCCCGCCGTGGGGCAGAACACGATACTCCATATTGTCCTCTTTTCGCGGGATACGGTCCCGCCGATATTCTTTACGGGCATTGTACCATATTGCGCGGTCTGAACAAGCCCGGCCGGGTATTGGACGCCCGGACAACGGACTGTACCCGCACATTTATATGCTGTATATCACGGTGCTCCGCCACGCCGGGGTTGCGAAAAGCGCGCGTCCGTGGTACCATCGATTGACAAGGACTTGTTTGTCCTTGTCAATCGATGGTACAGTGAAAAAACAAGTTCTATGGAGGGACACCCTTGAAAACGGATCATCTGGCTTTGCTGCGCAGCGGCGCGCCGCTGTCCACCCGGCAGCAGATCAGCCTGACGCTGCAGCTCAGCTGGCCGGCCATCATGGCACAGCTGGCCACTATTATCATGCAATATATCGACGCGGCCATGGTGGGCCGCCTGGGCGCGTCCCAGTCGGCGGCAGTGGGGCTGGTGGCCTCCACCACCTGGCTGTTCGGAGGGCTGTCCTACGCGGCAGCTATGGGCTTCAACGTGCTGACGGCGCAGCGGGTGGGCGGCGGCCGCCTGGCCGAGGCGCGCAACATCCTCAAGCAGGCGCTGGTGCTGTGCCTGGCCTTCAGCGTGGTCATGGCGGCACTGGCGGCGGCACTGTCTGCGCCGCTGCCCCGGCTGCTGCGGGCGGAGCAGGAGATCTGGCGGGATGCCTCTGCCTATTTCCTGGTGTACAGTCTGTTCCTGCCCGCCCTCCAGCTGGACAACGTGGCGGCGGGACAGCTGCAGGCCACCGGCAATATGCGCACGCCCGGTGTCTGCATGGTGCTCATGTGTGCGCTGGATGTGGTGTTCAACACCCTGCTTATTTTCCCCACCGGTACCATCCGGCTGGGCGCACTATCCCTGCCCGGCGCGGGACTGGGTACGGCGGGCGCCGCCCTGGGCACTGGCCTTGCGGAGCTGGCGGTGGGGTTGTACCTGCTGTATTTCGTCCTGCGCCGCAGCCCGGCGCTGCGGTTGGAGAAGGGTGAGCGTCTGCACCTTGACCGCACACAGCTGCGCATGGTGCTCCGCATCGCGGCGCCAGTGGCATCAGAGAAGGTGATACTGTCCACCGCGCAGATCGTGTCCACCGCCATCGTGGCGCCCCTGGGCACCGTGGCTATCGCTGCAAACTCCTTTGCTGTCACGGCGGAAAGCCTGTGCTATATGCCCGCCTACGGCATCCAGAGTGCCGCGGCCATGCTGGTGGGGCAGAGCGTGGGAGCGGGACGCCGCCGCATGGCCAGACGCCTGGGCTGGGTCACGGTACTGCTGGGTATCGTTGTCATGGTCGTCACCGGCGGGCTGCTGTACGCCTTCGCCCCGCAGATGATGGCGATACTGACGCCGGACAGCGACATCATCGCCCTGGGCACCCGCGTCCTGCGTATTGAGGCCTTTGCCGAGGCTATGTACGGCGCGTCCATCGTGGCCGGCGGCGTATTTCAGGGTGCAGGCAGCACACTGGTGCCCACGCTGTTCAATCTGGGCACCATGTGGGGCATCCGCCTGCCACTGGCGTGGCTGGCCGCGCCCCGGTGGGGACTGCCCGGCGTGTGGGCGGCCATGTGCGCGGAACTGTGCGTCCGGGGCCTGCTGTATCTGATACGGCTGGGAGGCAAACGCTGGCTGCCGCCGGAGGGGCCGGCCGGACAGGTATAGACACAGCGGTGCGAATGAAAGCAGAAAACTCTGCATAGCAACACCTATACCTTATCCAGACCGCCATCGAGCAGGGCAAAACAGAGCTGGCAGAGCACCTGTACGCCCTGCTGCAATCAAATCCGCTGCCGCGAGAGGAATGGCGTGAAGACCCCGATGCGTTCAAATCTCTGATGGAGGAACGTGCCGATACGGAGGATAACGCGCCGATGTACCGCTACTGAAGCAGCGAAGAAAAACAGCGTAAACGGCATGGGTAGAAGCGTTCACAAATATCTGCTATAATTTTTTTGAAGAAATTTTGAAAATCGTGAAACCAAATCCGATTTTTGTCGGGATATATAGTGAAGGAACCTGACAGCAGATGAGAAAGGAGGTTCGCCCATGCAGGATGAAACGATCGTTGACTTATACTGGAAAAGAGATGAGAGTGCCATCAGCGAAACGGAGCGGAAATATGGGCGGTATCTTTCAAAGATCGCCTACAATATCCTCTCCGACTTGGAGGACAGCAAGGAAACCGTCAACGATACCTACTTAAAGGCGTGGAACTCCATGCCAACGCATAAGCCAAGCGTCCTCTCCACTTATTTAGGAAAAATCACACGACAACTATCCATTGATGCGTTCCGCACACGCAACAGGGATAAACGGAAGCACTCGGAATATGCAGGCTCTCTTTCCGAGCTGGAGGATTGTATTTCCAGCAGCGAAACCACGGAGCAGAGCATAGAATTGAAACTGCTTGCGGAAGCGATCAATACCTATCTCTACACACTCCCGGCAGAAGCACGAAACACTTTTGTCGGCAGATACTACTTTGCGGATCCTATCCGAGAAGTCGCAGACTACTACGGCATGAGCGAACCGAAGGTCAAGAGTATGCTCTACCGAACAAGGCAAGGTTTGAAAGAATACTTGGAAAAGGAGGGCTATGAGCTATGAAGAAAGAACACATCAGTGACGCTTTGAATATGCTGAACGATGATATTATCGAGGAAACCAACAATGTCCGCACCAATGCGAAGCCGAAGCGCAAGTGGGTCAAATGGGGAGCTGTTGCAGCCTGCCTGTGTCTGGCGGTGACTATCGCCATTCCTGTGCTTCACCATAAGGGAGGCCCTGGCACCCAAGATCCCGTGCAGAACATTGCCGCACTTGAGTACAACGGCAAGTTTTACGAGGTTGTCAAACTTCCGGAGGTGCTTGAGAAGTATGGTCTGCCGCCTGAAATCACCGCCGATATGGCTGGCGAACACATTTCCTACCTGAAATCTGACGGAGGCATTGGCTATAAAAGCACTGTCAGCCAGACTGACATCGAGCTATACCGGTATGCACCTGCTGTTTGTGATGGCGTATATGTTCTGCGAGACGGTGACACATGGTATGCCGCGCTGTTCTGCAACTTCTATCAGTTTGACAGCAACACAAACTGTTCGTTCACCGAGCTTTATCGCGTGTATGGTATTGAGAGCGCAGACGATGTTGCATCCATTACAGAAATGAAGTGGAACAACGAACAAGAAGTTGGCTCACCGGTAACAAATCGGCAGGAAATCACCGAGTTCTATCACATGACGATTACACTTGTGAGTTATGGAAACGATGACTTCCAGACGGAAGTATTTGATGGTATCCCCGAAGAAAATCAACAGGAAGCGCACACTGCTTTTGCCGATGATCGAAGAAATCTCCGAATCGAAACCGCCTCTGGCTTGCGCTTCTTTATCTCCTTCTATCCGAACTATGACTGGATTGAGGGCGGAGGCACAATGTCCTATTTCAAAATTGATAACCAGATGCACGGATGGATTGAGAGAAATTTGAACAGATAACAGTTGAAGTATATAAATATTAGAAAAGAGCAGCTATTTTCGCATAGAAAACAGCTGCTCTTTTCGTTTGCCCCAAAAATCAAGAAAGGAGTGACTGGTAATGTGGACTTTTTGACCTTTGGCCACAGGGATACGGACGCGCTTCGCTTTGAGAATATGGACATTGCCGAGGAGTTGCTGTCTCTGACAGATGGATCAGCGTGCGAACAGATGCGGCTTTCAGGTCGAAGATCAATGGGGGCACTGTTTAGGTGCCCCCATGTCGTGCTTATGTAGTGGAAACTGTTTCCGCCGGGAATTGCCGGCCGGTGTGGTCGATGGTGTAGGGCGGATCGAGGATCAGCTGACTGATGGGCACAACGGTATACCCGTCGTTGATCAGGCAGTCGAGGATGGCAGGCAGGGCCTCCGGCGTGTGCAGCGCAGCGTTGTGGAACAGCACGATGCTCCCCGGCTGCACCTTGGATGTTACGCGCCTGCATATCGTATCCGCGTCGTAGTCCTTCCAGTCCAGGGAGTCCACATCCCACTGGATAGGTTCCATACCCATGGAGCGTATGGCGGCGATGACGTGGTCGTCGTACTCCCCGTAGGGGCAGCGGATCAGCGTGGGGGGCACGCCGGTAACAGCACTGATCCGCTCGTTGCTGGCGGTAACATCGTCAATGATCTGCTGAGTGGACAGACTGTTGTAATGGTCGTGGTGATTGGAGTGGCTCATCACCTCGTGGCCCGCGTCGTGCAGGGCTTTGACGGACTCCGGGTACTTCTCCGCCCAATCTCCCACAACAAAGAAGGTGGTCTTGACACCATACCGCGCCAGAATGTCGATAAGCGTCTGGGTGTCCTCGTTGCCCCACGGTGATGCAAAAGTGCAGCAGTTCACGGAGAACTGCTGCTCACCACGTTTCGGCCAGCAGGAAATCCTGAAGATGCACGATTTTAATGCCGTTTTCAATCCCCACATCCATGTCATTCAGGGTGACAACATATTTGGGGTAATGGTCTTTGATTTCCATGATGTTGCCCACCTCGCGGTCAGAGCCCACCGGCAGCTGGACGCAAACCTGCACATAGATCCGCTCGTCGCGACGGGTGGCCACGAAGTCGATCTCTTTGGTATCATTCTTGCCGATATACACATCGTACCCTCGCCGCTTTAGCTCCAGAAACACAATGTTCTCCATCGCCCCATCCAGCATCTTGCGGTTATAGCCCAGAAGGGCGTATTTCAGCGACACATCCGCAAGATAATACTTTTCTTGCGTTTTCAGGATGCTTTTTCCTTGCAAATCGTAGCGCTCACAGGGATAGATGATGAACGCCTGCTCCAGCCAGCGCAGGTAGTTGTAGATGCTCTCCACCGAGACCTTATGGTGCTCGCTTTTTAGGAAGGTGGAGATCGAATTGGCGGAAAAGGTCTTGCCCACATTTTCGATAATGAATTTCACCACACGATCAAAAATATCCTGCTTGTTGATACGGTGGCGCTTCAATATGTGATATTCGCTTTTTTGCTTTGCTCTACACGGAGAACCATACGCTCACCCCTCCAGCAGAGCGCGGCAGCCATTCCTCTGCAGCCGTCAGCGGACGAAGCGCAAGCGGGGTAAGTGGTTACATAAAAGAAGACGAGGCGCGGCGAAAAGTGTATAAACAGGCGTATTTCTGGTTTACATAATTTATGGCGTGAGAGAGTCTGTAACCTGCTCCGCCGGAAACTGTCGGCCGGCGTGGTCGATGGTGCAGGGCGGGGGGAGGATGAGCTGGGAGATGGGGAGGACGGTGTAGCCGTCGTTGATGAGGCAGGTGAGGATAGCGGGCAGCGCCTCCGGTGTGTGGAGGGCGGCGTTGTGGAACAGCACGATGCTGCCGGCTGTACCTTGGAGGTCACCCGCCGGCAGATGGTGTCCGCGTCATAATCCTTCCAGTCGAGGGAACCCTATCGGCAAGGACTTGAAGCCGTTGCGGCGTAAGGGGTTTCACAACATGACCTCCTCCATAAAGATAACGAGGAGAATGCAGGGACTGAACCGCCAAGCAATTAAGAAATCTGGTGCCGGAACTGACGGAATAGTCTTTCAGAAATTGCCGCGAAAGCTCCCACACCGTACGCATAACGAAAGCTCTGAATCGACCTGCGGCGCAGCTCCAAAACGAAAACCATCTTGTCGGGGGGGGCAAACCGCTGATCGCAGTGAGCGGCACTTTATGACAGCAGAAGCTCGATCAGTTCCTCATTCTTCAGCCCGCTGAAATAACGGCCCGCATCCTCCTGCGCCAGCGCATCGCGGAGGCTCTGCTCCTCCAGCCGCACGCCCACCAGCTTTTCTGCCAGCACCTCCGGCTCCACCACGCTGAAAAAGTCGCCGGTGAACGCGATATGCCGGATGACGCCGCGGTCGGTGGACAGATGCGCCTCCACACCGCCGCAGGCGGGGAAGCGCTTCTGTCTGGTCATCTCGCATTCCCGGGACTGGCCATAGTTCCATTCCCATGTGGCGTACCGCTGCTCCCGCAGCCGAGCGATCTGCGATTTGTCCTCCTCGGTAAAGACATATTCCTCGCCGGGCTGCTGCGCCAGAATGCTGTCCAGCAGCACGCGGCGGAATTCCTCCAGCTCCACGGGATGGGGCATATGCTGCCGCACGGTGGTGACGCGGCTTCGGACGGAGACCACGCCCTTGGCGGCGATCTTTTCCTGGTCCACATGAAGAGCCTGCGCCACCCGGTCCAGATCGGAGTCGAACATGATGGTACCGTGGTGCATGACCCGTCCCTCCTTCAGATACTGGGAGTTGCCGGAGAATTTCTGCCCGTTGATGGTCATGTCGTTCCGCCCGTTGATCTCAGCCTGAACACCCAGAGCCGCCAGCGCAGCCACCACCGGCTGACAGAACAGCTTGAAGTTGATGGACTCCATACTGCCGGCATCGGCGATAAACGTGAAGTTCAGGTTTCCCATGTCGTGGTACACCGCACCGCCGCCGGACAGCCGTCGTACCACTCGCACACCGTTTTCGCGGACGAATTGCTGGTCGATCTCGGCGGCGGCGTTTTGGTGCTTGCCGATAATGATGGCGTTGTCATTTTGCCACAGCATGAAATAGGTGCGGTCCCGAGGGAGCGCGTCAAATACATACTGCTCCGCCGCCAGATTCCACGCAGGATCGGTGGTGTAGAGGTTCAGATAAGAGAGTTTCGGCTGTGTCATGGCAATAGGCTCCTTTGTTCTATGATGTGTGTTTCAGGAGCGATGTATCGCTCAGCTGTTTTTCGGCAGCGTCGATCGGTATTCGCTGGGGGTCACGCCGGTTTTGGCCTTAAATACCCGCATGAAGTTCTGGATGGTCAGGAAACCGACATCCTGACCGATGTCGCGTACCAGCCTGCTGTCATCCGCCAGCAGCTGCTTTGCTTTTTCGATGCGAAGGTCGCTGAGATACTGCGTGAATCTCTTTCCACCGATCTCACTGAAAATACGGCTGAGATACGACGGACTGATGCCCAACTGGGCGGCAACGCCGTCAAGGGACAGGCTGCTGTCCATGTAGTGCTCCCCCACGTATTTCTTGGCGGCCAGCAGGTATCTGCGCTGACGATTGTCCAGATTGGTAAAGATCTCCTGTACCGCCGCGCGCAGATAGGCACATAGCTGCTCGTAGTACGCATCTGTGAGCGGATCGCCCTCCGGCGCAAAGGCGCCCAGCTTTCCGCGATAGGTGCGATTCAGCTCCTGCAGCTCGCTGGCCAGCATCTGACAGCAGTCCAGCGTGTCCTGATCGGCAGCTCCGCCTGCCGGATGGTAGACATCAGGTGACGCAGCGTGGTGGACGCCGCCTCCTCCGAGTGCTCCGTTATGGCACCAACCGTACTGCGGATGCGCTTTTCAAGATCCGCGCGGGAGACCTGCCGGGCAGCGCTGGTCTGTGAATCGGACAGGAGCGCCTGGTACACGCTGTGGATCTGCAGCAGATCGGAGAACCGCGGGCTGCAGACGACCACGCTGTTGGGGAGACTGCGCGTAAAAATATGGATGGCGCGCGTCAAATCCTCTGCCTCACCGTCAGCAATCGCCTGTTTGTCCTGTAAACAGGCAATGGTCAGGATGCTGTATCGATAGGAAAAGGAATACAGCCTCCAGCGGGGAAAGTGAATATTTTGCAGGTTTTTGATGGTATGCTCAATGGCTGCCGGATTCAGCACGCCTGTGATGCGGTTGGACGTGACGAACAGCAGAAATGTCCCTTCGCACGGCAGCGTGTCGGGAAGGCTTGCGAGTGTCTGGCGGACAGAATCTGCGTCCAGCTCCGCACCGTCCACCAGCTCGCACAGCAGCTGACGCAGCACATACGGGGAAATGATCTGTATGATCTTGCGGAACTGCACCGTGTCGCGGCTAAGGGCGAGAACACTGCGGTTGAGCAGGTCCCAGTCGCTGACAGACTCGTTTTTCGGCAGGGCTTCATCGCTGCTGCGCAGTGTTTGCAGCGTTTTCCGCAGAGGACGGTAGAACAGCCATGCCACCAGCAGGGCCGCCAGCACCAGCACAGCCAACAGGATCACCATCACGAGCAGCAGATGATTCGATGCCAGATATTCGCCAAGAGGGAGCGTCACCGTGGTATAGCTGTGGCAGAAGGTGAGTCCTGTGGCGGCAGACATCCCCACCAGCGTGTTGCGGCTGCCGGCCTTCAGCGGTGTATCCAGATTGCTGTACAACAGGGAACCGTCCGGCGCATAGACAGCCAGCGGCTCCACTCTGCTGCACAACGAGGAAAAAAGCGCTTCGGCATCCAGATAAAGCAGCAGCTCACCCAGATATCCATAGGAGCAGGGAATAAACGGATACCGCAGGCACAGTGTGCCGGATGCCGTGCGGACCAGCGCGGCGCTGGAGGCGCCGGCAGGCCCCAGGGCCTGCGCGGAAAAGTCTTCTGCCGTGGGAAGCTCTGCCAGCAGGCCTACGTCACCGCCGGAGGAATAGGCGGAGCCATCATGGTTGCACAGCAGAATAACGTCGGTGACGTAGCGTGTGTCAGCTGCGAAAGACTTCAGCTCGGTGACGATCCGGAAGTTCCGGGGCCGATCCTGCGTGTCTGGAAACAGTGCTGCGTACAGAACCTCATCATTCCACGTCAGCTGTTTCGCCGCATCGCAGAGCCTGCCGAAATTTTCATCGGACAGCTTTGCCGCCAAGGTGAGAAATGCCTCGCCGCTCTCGCGTGCACTGCCGAGCAGCCTCTGGTAGGCATTATGGTAAAGCCAGATCTGAAAGAGCAGCATAACGGCCAGCAGCAGGGACAGTATGGTAAAGAAGGTGCTGCGCAGAACGCTTCCCGACCGGAAGAATTCATGCCTCAGCGCATCGCTCAGTTCTTTCCGCGCCACTTAAAATCACCTCCGCCACTTGCAGCAGACGCCTTGACAAAGAACGTAATATGGTAATCGATGGTAAATGAATCATATCAAAAAATGTGCATTTCCGCAAGGAGCAAACCGCACCTGCTTTCGCAAAATAGGATGTCCTATCTAAAGTGCACATTTTCCCTGCATGCCCCGTCTCTTTGCACTTTTTAAGCAGTTTACAAAAAAAGACCGGCTTTGCTCCTACGTTGGATCGGCGAATTGCACAGTTTTTTGCACGGATGTTCGGCGATTCGGCACTAAACGATTTTTTCAGCATGAACAAAACTTGCGAAGCCGTTAAAACTTTGCCAAGACGCGGCGGTATCACGATCTGGGAAAGAATTGTTTATTGAAAATGATCAGCGTATGAGATACATATGCAAAGTACAGAGGGCCGGGCATGCCGGACGCAGGTCCATCCCTCTGCGCAGACGATACGTCAAAGAGAAATTGAGAAATGACTATGAGAGAGGTGATCCATGGAATGAAGAAGAATCCCTACAAAAGGGTGGCGAGAGGTCTGGCCGTGGCGGAGAAGTGGATCATCGTTGTTGCGCTTGCCGTCGGCGTGGCGCTAACAGCGGTGAATGTTGTCTGCCGCTATATCTTTAAGGCGGATGTTAACTTCTCGTGGTCCGAGGAAATCGTGGTAGCGCTGCTGGTGCTGGCCTACATGGTCGGTGCCGCACTGTGCGCCGGTGAAGAGGGCGGCCTCATCAATATGACGATCTTCACCGGCAAGATGAGCCGCCGTGCACAACTGATCATTGAGATCGTCACCAACATCTGCCTGATCGTCTTCGGTGTGATCATTTTCATCAGCGGTTGGGATCGCTGCGCGGTAAAGATCGCCAGCGGACAGGTCACCACGGCGCTGGCTGTGCCTGACTGGATCTACAACGCATTTATCCCGCTGGGCGCGTTCCTGATGGTGATCCACACGGTGGAGCGCATCCTGGACGGGATCGCTGAGCTGAAAGAGCTGAAGAGCGCAGACATGACGAAGGGAGGCGATGCTGCATGACGTATGCCATTATGCTGGGTGTTTTTGTGATCCTGCTGTTTCTGGGCGCACCGATCGCGCTGTCTCTGGGTATGTCCTCGCTGTTGGCCATCCTGTATAATGGGACGGGCATCAATGTTATCGCCGGCCAGATCTATGGCGGCATCGGCAAGTATCTTCTGCTGGCCGTTCCGTTCTTCGTCCTGTCCGGCAACATCATGGCGAAGGCCGGGATCTCCGACAGACTGATCGCCTTCATTGACGCGCTGCTGGGGCACCTGCGCGGCGGCATCGCAATGGTCTGCGTTGTGGTGGCCTGCTTCTTCGGCGCCATCTCCGGCTCCGGCGCGGCCACCGTGGCAGCTCTGGGCGTTATCCTGATCCCCGCCATGATCGAGCGTGAGAAATTCTCCGACCCCTTCGCACATGGCGTGGTGGCTGCCGCTTCCTCTATTGCGGTCATTATCCCGCCCAGTATTTCGTTTGTGATCTATGCGTCCCTCACCGGCGTTTCTGTGGGCGACATCTTTGTGGCCGGTATTCTCCCCGGCGTCATTATGGGCGTTGCCATGATCATCGTGGTGCAGATCTATGCCCACAAGCACCACCTGAAGCCCGCCCACCCCTGGAAGGGCTGGCGCGAGGTGTGGCGCACCTTCAAGAGCGCCTTCTGGGGGCTGCTGATGCCCGTCATCATTCTGGGCGGCATCTATGGCGGCGTTTTCTCCGCTACGGAGGCGGCGGCCGTGGCTGCGGTGTACGGCCTGTTCGTCGGTACCGTCATCTATAAGAAGCTGAAGTGGAAGGACATCGTGGAGCTTCTTTATGATACGGCCAAGAGCACCGGCGGATTGATGCTCATCATCGGCGGCGCAACGATCTTCTCCTACGCCTGCACGCGCTATGGCATTTCCACCAGCGTCCAGGCTCTGCTGGAGAACTGCGGCAAGGGCGGCTTCCTGGTCATCATCAACATCGTGCTGCTGATCGCCGGCTGCTTTATGGATGCGAACTCCAATATGTACATTTTCGTTCCCATCATGTATCCTGTCGCGCGGGAGTTCGGCATTGACCCCATTCAATTCGGCATGATCTGCACGGTCAACCTGGCCATCGGCCAGTTCACGCCGCCGGTCGGCACGAACCTGTTTGTCGCCTCCAGTCTGCGTATCCCCGGTCACCGTGTCGGTGTGGAGGGCGTGGCCAAGGCGTGCCTGCCCATGATCGCGGCGGCTGTGCTGGTGTTGCTGCTGGTCACCTATGTCCCGCAAGTTACCACGTGCCTGATTGGCGCATGACTTTCTCTCCCCCCCTTGCCGCCTGCCTGTACGCAGGCAGGCGGCCCCCGCCCAAGCATGCACCATATCAAAATGATTTATTTTAGGAGGAACTACTTATGAAAGCAAAAAGATTTCTGGCCCTCATTTTGGCGCTTGTCATGGCGCTGAGCCTCGTTGCCTGCGGTGATAGCAGCAAAACCCCTGCTGCGGACGGCGACAGCAACGGCGGCGATTTCAGCTTCCCCAAGATGACATGGACCGCCGCTACCTCCGGCGCCGAGGGCTCCAACTTTGACGTCGGTCTGGAGAAGTTCAGCGAGCTGCTGCAGGAGAAGACCAACGGCGCTGTGAAGCTGGACATCTACTGCTCCGACCAGCTGACCAACGGCAGTACGGCGGACTCTGTGCAGGCCTGTATGGACGGCACCATCGATGTGACGTTCCAGGCCGATGGCATTTGGGGCAACTTTGACACCGTGTTCAACATCCCCAACCTGCCCTTCCTCTTTGACAGCTATGACGATGTGGACAGCAAGCTCATCAATGGCGAGGGCGGCAAGTACCTGATGAAGGCTATGGAGGATAAGTACAACGTCAAGTGCCTGGGCATTGGCGAAAACGGCTTCCGCTACCTCACTAACCGCAAGCACCCTGTCAAGACTCCTGACGATCTGCACGATCTGAAGCTGCGTATCGGCGGCGCTCCCATCCTGATCGCCACCTATGAGAGCTGGGGCGTGGACTACACCACTGCCGGCTGGGCTGAGGTCTACACCGGCCTGCAGACCAAGCTGTATGACGGACAGGAGAACCCCATCGCCGTTGCCGATGCCAGCTCCATTCAGGAGGTGCAGAACTATGTGACCGCGTGGACGGCCAACTATGGCATCATGTTCATGGTCATCAACGGCGACCTGTACAACAGCCTTTCCGATGAGCTGAAGGCCATTGTGGACGAGTGTGCCAAGGAGGCCTGCGCCTATCAGGTGCAGTATACCCGCGACGAGTGCGAGGCGGCGCTGCAGAGATGGGTCGATGACTACGGCATCGAGGTCTACGAGATGACGCCGGAGAACGCGGAGCTATTCCGCAGCAAGGCTCTCAAGGTGTATGACAAGTACACGGATTACCAGCAGCTCATTGATATGCTGAAGTAAGCAAGGTGCGGTTTGCCTGTGTGGAAAAGGAACCTGCATTTGTGGGAGGAATGATCATGAACATTGGATTTATCGGCCTTGGCAACATGGGACTTCCCATGGCGCGGCGGCTGCTGGAGAAAAGCGGCTGCCCCGTGTACGGCTTTGACATTGTGCCTGCCGCACTGGAAAAGCTGGCGGCGGCCGGCGGAACGCCTGAGCCGGACAGCGCAGCGCTGCTGGAAAAAAGCGATGTGATTTTTCTCAGCCTGCCCAGCAATGAGCTGGTACAGGCAAATCTGGAGGCAGCCGTTCAGCATTGCCGGAGCGGCGCCGTGGTCGTGGACACCAGCTCCTCAGTGCCCGCGGTCATACAACGCTGCGCTGCGCCGGCCGCTGCGCGGGGCGTCGAGCTGATCGACTGCCCCGTCAGCGGCGGCGTAGACGGCGCCGAGAAGGGCACGCTGAGCGCCATGTGCGGCGGCAGCGAGGCGGCTGTGACACGGATTATGCCGCTGCTGACCTGCTTTGCCGCCCATGTGACGTACATGGGGCCTTTGGGCAGCGGCTATGCTGCCAAGCTGATCAACAACCTGATCGTTGGCGGTGAGATCACACTGATCGCCGAAGCGTTCGGCCTTGCGCGCCGGGCTGGCGTAGACCTGACACGGCTCATGGAGGCGCTGTCCGGCGGCGCAGCCGCCAGTCCCGTTCTGACGATGAAGGGTAGCAAGATGATCAGCGGAGATTACACAGCATCCTCCCGCGTGCTGATCCACCTGAAGGACCAGCACAACGCGCAGGAGATGGCACGCGCTCTGGGAGCCGATATCCCCGCCTGCGATTTGTCCACTTTGCTGCTGGAGAAGCTGGCGGATATGGGTCGCGGCAACGAGGATGTAGCGGCGGTCATCGACCTGTTCCAATCAAAAGTAGATCTTAGGAGGTTATGGAATGGCAACCTATGAAAAGGAATTTCTTCTGAAGGTCCTGGAAAACCTTTGGAAGGTCCGCAAATTTGAGCAGCGCGCCATGGAGGGCGGCCTCAAGGGTGAGATCAAGGGAAACATCCACGTCTGCCTGGGTGAGGAGGGCGCCGTTGTGGGCGCCAATATGGCGCTGGAATCCACGGATTATATCACGGCCAGCCACCGCGGCCACGGCCACTGCGTCATGAAGAGCGATGATGTGGAGCATACGCTGGCGGAGCTTTACGGTAAGGAAAGCGGTTTCTGCCATGGCCGCGGCGGTTCCATGCACGTCACAAAGGTGGAAAGCGGTCTGCTGGGCGCCAACGGCATCGTCGGCGGCGGCATTCCTCTGGCCACAGGCTCGGCGTTGGCATCCAAAATCAATCGGGACGGCGCGGTATCCGTGGCATTCTTCGGCGACGGCGCCACCAATCAGGGCTGCTTCCACGAGTGCATCAACATGGCGGCCGTCTGGAAGCTGCCCATTGTTTATTTCATTGAAAACAACCAGTACGCCGTGTCGACCAACATCCACACCACCTGCGCCACCTCCACGCTGGCCCAGCGCGCTCAGGGCTACGGCATCGAAGGCGATGTGGTGGACGGCACAGATGTGCTGGCCGTCTATGAGGCGATGCAGAAGGCTGTGGCCCATGCCCGCAGCGGCAAGGGGCCGGTGCTGCTGGAGTGCGATGTCTATCGCTACACCGGCCATTATGTGGGAGACCCGGGCAAGTATATGTCCGAGGCGTATAACGCGGCGGCTCATGAAAACGATGTGATCAACAAATTCAAGGCATACCTGCTGGCGGAGGGCGCTGCCACACAGGCGGAGATGGATGCCGTGGAGGCGGCGGTGGAGGCGCGTATGGAAAAAGCGTATCAGTTTGCGCTGGAGTCCCCGTTGCCCGATCCAGCCGATGTGCTGAAATACAACTATGCCTGTGACAACGAAAGGAGTGTTGTTCGATGAGCCGTAAGACTACTATGATCGCTGCCATCCGCGAGGCGATCGACGAGGAAATGCTCCGTGATGAAAACGTGATCGTTCTGGGCGAGGATATCGGGGAGCTGGGCGGTCCCTTCGGCTCGTGTATCGGCCTGCTGGACAAGTACGGTCCCGACCGCATTATCGCCACCCCTATCAGCGAATGGGGCTTCACCGGCATCGGCGTGGGCGCGGCCATGCGCGGCAAGCGCCCCATCATCGAGCTGATGTACAATGATTTTATCTCCGTCTGCCTGGATCCCGTGATGAACCAGGCGGCAAAGCTGCACTATATGACCGGCGGACAGGTCAAGATCCCCATGGTGATCCGCGCGCCCATGGGCACCGGACGCCGCGGCGCGGCGCAACATTCCCAGAACATGGAAGCGCTGTTTGCCCATATTCCCGGTCTGAAGCTGGTGTGCCCCTCTACGCCGGCTGACGCCAAGGGCCTGCTCATGACCGCTATCCGCGATGATGACCCCGTGGTATTTCTGGAGCACAAGCTCCTCTACCCGCAGAAGGTGGAGATGCCGGACGATGTTGCACCGATCCCGCTGGGCAGCGCCAATATCCGTCGTGAGGGCAGCGATCTGACCATCCTTACGTGGGCCCGCCAGGTCAACTTCTCCCTGGAGGCCGCGGAAAAGCTGGCTACCGACGGTGTGAGCGCGGAGGTCGTTGACCTTCGGAGTCTCGTCCCGCTGGACTGGGATACTATCCGCGACTCCGTCAGCAAGACCCACCGTGTACTGATCGCCGAGGAGGATGTCAAGCGCTGCGGCTTCGGCGCTGAGCTGTCCGCGCAGATCATGGAGGAGTTGTTTGATCAGCTGGACGCACCGGTGCGCCGCGTGGCGGCACTGAACTCCTCTGTGCCCTTCTGCGCCGAGCTGGAGGACGAGATCTATCCCAATCCCGAGCGCATCGCCGCCGAGGCAGCCGCTCTGCTAAAAGAATAAGGAGGCACATATGGCAACTGAGATCAGAATGCCGCAGTTCGGCGTTTCCATGGAGACTGGTACGGTCGCTCAGTGGCTCAAGGCCGAGGGAGATACCGTCAAGGCCGGCGATGTGCTGGCCAGCATCGAGACAGAAAAGCTGACCAACGACGTGGTCAGCGAGGTGGACGGTGTGCTGCTGAAGATCGTCGCGCAGGAGGGAGAGGATATCCCCGTGCAGGGGTTGATGGCGTATATCGGCCAGCCCGGCGAGGCCCTTCCCGACGGCAGCGGCACAACGGCGCCCGCTGCCGCCGATACGGCTCCTGCCACTGTGGAGCCTGTGCCTGCCGCCGTCGGTCAGATGTCTGGCGGTCGTGTCAAGGCATCCCCGCTGGCCCGCAAGATCGCCGCCAAGCTGGGCGTTGACCTGTCGCAGGTAACACCTGGCGGTACCAGCGGACGTATCCGTGCGGATGACGTCCGCGCCTACGCCGCGCAGGTCCCGACAGCGCCCGCCGCCCCCGCTCCCGCCCCCGCCGCTGCTGCACCGGCTCCTACCGCTGCTGCGGCGGAGCAGATGGACGGCGACACAGTGGAGAAGCTCTCCGGTATGCGGAAGGTCGTGGCCCAGCGTATGCAGCAGTCCCACACGGAGATCCCGCCCGTAACGCAGGTCACCAAGGTGGACGTGACGGCGCTGATGCAGTTCCGCAGAGAACTGCTGGAAAAGACGGGAAAGAAGTACTCTGTCAACGACCTGATCCTCAAGGCAACGGCAAAGTGTCTGGCAGCGCATCCTGAGATGCTGGTCAGCTTTGACGGCAGCCAGATCATTCACCGCGCTCACGTCAATCTGGGCATGGCTGTTGCGCTGGACACGGGGCTGATCGTTCCTGTGATCCGTGATGCCGACAAGCTGAGTCTGGATGCATTGGCGGCCTGTGCCAAGGATCTGGCGGCCCGTGCCAAGGACGGCGGCCTTACGCCTGATGATTACAAGGGCTCCACCTTCACGGTATCCAATCTGGGGATGTTCGGCATCGAGATGTTCACGCCCATCGTCAACCAGCCGGATGCCGCTATCCTCGGCGTCACGGCGGTGGAGGATGAGCTGGTCATGGAGGCGGATGGGACCATTTCAAAGCATCAGGTCATGCGTCTTTGCTGCACCTTCGATCATCGTGCCATGGACGGCGCTGTGGAGGCGCGCTTCGGTATGGCGCTGCGCGACCTGCTGCAATCGCCCGTAGAGATCCTGCTTTGATGCGAGGTGCGGTATGAAGAAGATCATTGTTATCGGCGGCGGCCCCGGCGGATATGTGGCGGCCATCCGTGCCGCACAACTGGGCGCGGACGTGACCATTATTGAAAAGCAATATCTGGGCGGCACCTGCCTGAACGTGGGCTGCATCCCCACCAAGTGCCTGCTGCACTCCGCCGAGCTGGTGGAGCAGATCAAGACCCAGGGCAAGGATATCGGCGTAGAGGTCGAGGGCGTGAAGGTCAACTTCCCCCAGGTCATCGCCCACAAGAACGCCATCAGCAAGCAGTTGACCAATGGCGTAGCCGGTCTGCTGAAGCTGAACAAGGTCAAGAAGGTGGACGGCACCGCCAAGTTCACCGGTGAAAAGCAGCTGGAGGTCACCAAGCCCGACGGCAGCAAGGAGAGCATGACCGCCGATGCCATCATCGTGGCTACCGGCTCCGTCAATGCCCAGCCGCCTATCCCCGGTCTGAAGGAGAACCCCAACTGCATCGACTCCACCGGCGCGCTGTCGCTGGACAAGCTGCCCGCGACCATGGTGGTCATAGGCGGCGGCGTCATCGGGCTGGAGCTGGCCTGCGCCTATGCAGCCTTCGGCACGAAGATCACCGTGGTGGAGGCCATGGATCACATGCTGCCTATGCTGGACGGCGATCTGACCAAGATCGGCGTGGCGCACATGAAGAAGATGGGCATGGAGTTCCATCTGGAGTGCCCCGTGCAGTCTGTGGAGGACAGCCCCGTGGGCGCGAAGGTTGTCTGCAAGGATAAGTCCGGCAACACCGTCAGCTTCGAGGCGGAAAAGGTGCTGGTGGCCATCGGCCGCAGGGCCAATACAGCGGAGCTGGATCTGGCCGCCGGCAAGATCGACAACGATAAGGGACGGATTCTCGTCAACGATAAGATGGAGACCAGCGTTTCCGGCGTATACGCCATCGGTGACTGCGTGTTTGGCCATGCACAGCTGGCGCATACCGCCTCCGCCATGGGCGAGGTGGCGGCAGAAAATATCTGCGGCCATGAGGCGCACTACTGCGAGAAGACCAACCCCACCTGCGTGTATATGGAGCCGGAGGCGGCCTCCGTTGGTCTGACCGAGGAGCAGTGCAAGGCGCAGGGTATTGCCTACAAGGTGGGCAAATTCCCCATGAGCGCCAACGGCAAGGCGCTGATCCTCAACGGCGGCGAGGGCCTTGTCAAGATCATCGCCGGTGCGGAGTATGGCGAGATCCTGGGCATGCATATCATCGGGCCCCGCGCGACCGACCTTATCGCTGAGGGTGCGCTGGCCATCGGTGGTGAGATGACGTTGGATGAGCTCATCGACACCATCCACTCTCACCCCACTGTCACGGAGACCATGCGCGAAGCCGCGCTGAACGCGGAAAAGCGTGCCATCCACACAAAGAACTGACGGCGCGCAGAATGGCGATCCGTGTTACGCTGAGCGCAAATGCAGGCGTTTCCGTGGAGCTGGGCGGCGTCCGCATCTGGATAGACGCGCTCCACGATACGCGTGTGCCGGGGTTTTCCACGCTGGACAGTCATCTGCTCCAGCGGCTGTGGTCCGAAGCCGCCTTTCAGTCGCCGGATGCCATTGTGTATACGCACTGTCATCCAGATCACTATGCGGCGCATTTGACGGCGGAGGCCTGCCGCCGCTGGCCGAAGGCACGGTTGTTTCTGCCGCAGAAGGACTTTCCGGAGCAGGAGCTTCTGTCGGGGAGGGAGGCCGCCGCATCCATCGAAGGGGTGGCGCTGCACTTTTACCGACTGACCCACGACGGCATGGCTTTCGCCGGTGTGCCGCATTACGGACTCACCATCACCTGCGGAAGGGACAGCATACTGCTTCCCGGTGACTGCGCCGTGGCCTCTCCGGAGCTGCTTCCCGTGGTGAACGGGCGGCATCTGCGCCTTGCGCTGCTGAACTTCCCTTGGGCCACGCTGCAGCGCGGACGGGATTTTCTGCGGGAGCAGCTGCACGCTGACCAGATCGCGCTGTATCACCTCCCCTTTGAGGAGGATGATACCGAGGGCTTTCGTGCGGCGGCAGATCGTGCCGCACAAAGCCTATCCGGCGTCGGAGCCGTCCATGTGCTCGATAATCGCTTTCAGACCATGTTTATCCCGGATGAAACGCAGCCCGCCTCGCATAGCTGATAAAAAGCAAAAGACGTCCTGTTTTCCAGCGAAAACAGGACGTCTTTTCTATAAAACGGTGTAGACGTGGAAATCGTCAGCAGTATGCTGGGGTACACTCACCCCTCCAGCAGAGTGCGGCAGCCCTCCGGGAGCAGATAGTCGATCTCTATACGGTTCCCCTCGTAGACACGAATTTCCCGGATGGCGGCGGCGACTGTGGGGCGATCCAGCTCCTCCAGCTGCCCCGACGCCAGCAGTTCCTTTACCCAGGGCAGACATAGCGGATCGTCCTGCGCTGTGCCGCGCAGCTTGTCCAGTTGGGCCTGCAGCGCCTGCTCCTGTGCGTCATAATCAGCGCGGTAGCGGAGGAAGTCCTCCTTGGAGATAAGCGCGTCCTGATAGTCCTCGTAGGCGCTCTGGCGGCGGCGCTGAATGCGCTGCAATGCAGCTTCCAGCTTTTGGGGTTGGTCGGTGCCGGGGCGCGGGCGCTGCGCCGCGCCCTGCTGTGCCAGCTGGTGGAGGTTTTCCATGCCGGCAATGAGCCGGTTCAAATCATCCAGTATCACCTTCGTCAACACATCGTGGGCGATATAGTGCTTGCTGCACACGGACGCGCCGTAGCGCTTATACGAGCCGCAGGTGTAGAAGATTTTGCCACCCCAGGTGGTCTTGACCATGGCTCGTCCACAATCGCCACACTTGAGAAAACCCGCAAAGGGGCTGACATTCTGTTGAAAATCCGGCGTACGGGCGTTAGCGTTCAGCAGAGCCTGCACCCGCTGCCACTGGCCCTTTTCGATGATGGGCTGGTGGGTGCCGGATACTACCGTCCACTGGGAGCGCTCCTTCCGCTTGGCTTTCCCGTGCATCTGAAGGCGGTCGTCCCGTCCCTGCTCCATATTCCCGATGTACATCTCATTTTGCAGGATACGGTGGATGGTCGCGTATGTCCAGTAGGTGGTGGTTTCCAGCCGGTGGTTGTTGCGGTATTTTTCGCCGGTGAGCCGTTTGTACTCACTGGGGCAGGAAATGCCTTCTTCATTCAGCTGCTTGGCAATGCGAATCTTTCCCATTCCGTTTTCGAACAGGGTAAAGATGCGCCGCACCACCTCCGCCGCAGGCGGGTCGATGACCAGACGGTTATGATTCTGCGGGTCCTTACAGTACCCGTAGCTGGCGAAGGCCCCGATGAACTCGCCCCGCTGCTGCTTGGCGTGGAGGGAGCTTTTGACCTTTTGGGAGATGTCGCGTGCATACTGGGTGTTAAACAGATTCTTCAGCGGCATCATCATGTCGTAGGCGCCGCGGTCGCTGTCGATATTGTCCGTGACAGCGATGAACCGCGCACCGTGCTCCGGCAGCCACCGCTCCAGATAGCGGCCTGTTTCGATGTAATCACGGCCGAAACGGGACAGGTCCTTTACCAGTACGCAGCGGATGCGCCCGTTCCCTATGTCCCGCAGCATCCGTTGAAAGGCGGGGCGCTGGAAATTCGTGCCGGTATAGCCGTCGTCGGCTGCTGTACAGAAAGGACTAACAAATTCACGCCGTGCAAGACTCCCGGCGCAAGGTTTCCATCAGAGCTTTGATCTCATCGGCAAGGTTCAGCCGAATATCCATGCGCCCGTCCGGGTAGATGGTGACGGAGTGCAGCAGCTCGATTGAGATTTCTCTGGTCAGCGCCGTAATCCCGGCATAGCTCTTGAATTGCTCGATTACGGCATTGCCGCCGTCGTCGCTGTCGCTTATTTTGCGCTCCAGCTCCAAGACCGTGTGGGAAATTTCCTCCGCTTGCGCCGTCAGAGCTTTCTTCTGCGCCGCGAAGCTCTCGCGGGAGATCTCGCCCTCCACCAGCCTTTCATAGAGGTCTTGCAGCCGCTTATCAAGCCGGGCTTTCCGACTCTGGAGGGTCTGCAACTGTCGCTGCGCCTGTTTGCGGTCGAGCTGCCGCTGCGCCTGCCTTGTTTGCAGAAGCCGGTCTATGCTGACGGCGTATTGAGCGTAGACCTGTATGGTGTCGATGACAGCTTCCAAAATATCGGCCTCCGGGACTTTTTCCTCCGAGCAGTCAAAGCCGGTATTCAGCCGTTTCATGACGCAGCGGTAGGAGCCGTTCTTCTTATTGTCCCGCTGCATGGTATGGCCGCATACGCCGCAGATCACCTTGCGCTTCAGCGGATTCCCGCCGCCCGTCATGACTTCGCGTTCCCTGTATTCCCGCATACAAATCTGCGCTTTTTCAAACAGTGCCTCCGGCACAATGGCCTCGTGCCTGTCGGGGACGATGACCCAATCATTGCGGGAGATTTTGACCGTGTGGGTGCTGCCTACAATGTCCCGGCTTCGCTTGCCGTACACCGTCTTTCCAATATACCGCTCGTCCCGCAGGAGCTTTGCGACCAGATTGCCCGTCCAGAAGTTTTCCTCCCGGATGCTGCGCCACGGCGTTCTTGTGCAGCCGGCTTCAACCTTGTAGTTCTTTGGAGAGCTTACGCCCTCACCGTTCAGCGCCGCCGCAATCTCCCATGTTTTTGCACCATCCGCTGCCATTTGAAAGATGCGCCGTATCACCTCGGCGGCTTCCGTATCTACCAGAAGATGATTCTTGTCCTCCGGGTCTTTGACATATCCGTAAGGCGCATAGGGACTGAGAAACGCCCCGCGTTCGGCTCTGGCCTTCTTTGCGCTTTTGACCCTGCGGGAGAGGTCACGGCTGTACAGGTCGTAGATCAGCGTCCGAAAAGAAGTATCAAGGCTGTCGATATCCAGCGGATTGCTGCTGTCAAAGCCGTCGTTGACGGAAATGAAGCGCACACCCAGGAACGGGAACACGCGGGAGATGTAGTCTCCAACGGTGAGATAATCACGGCCAAAGCGGGATAGATCTTTTACTACGATGCAGTTGATCTGCCCGCGCTTGACCTGCTCCAAAAGCTCCTTCACCGCAGGACGCTCGAAATTCGTACCACTCCAGCCATCGTCACAAAATTCCAGCATTTCAGAGCCGGCCAGCTCCGCATGACCGGATACATATTCCCGAAGGAGGCTGCGCTGGTTGGATATGCTCTCAGATTCGTCCTTTTTGCCGGTTTTCAAGTCCATGTCTTCGCTGGATATGCGAAGATAGATTGCCGTCCTCATGCGTCAGTTTCCCTCCCTTCGAGATATGTACAGAGTTCTTTGTATTCGTCCCGGTAGCGAAACACGATCTCGATATTGCTGTCGCCGTCCACATATACGCGCTGGATCAGCGCCTGCGCCATTTCTCTGGTCAAGGTATCCGCACCCCGGAAGCTGCCGAATGTCGCAAGGAACGGATTCTCTGGTGTGTGCGCCGCTGCTTCCGACTGTTGACGGGTCAGCGCATCAATCAGCCGTTCCGCTTCCTCGGCTTCTGCCTTGTAGCGGCGTTTCAGTGTCATATATTCCTGCTCAGTCATGAGCTTATCCACATAGTTCTGATACAGGCTGTCGTACAGGCCGTTGCAGCGCATAAGTGCCTTTTTTGCCGTGTCCAGCTTACCTTGCAGCGTCGCAGTCTGCTTTCTGTATTTGGGGGAGCTGTTCACCCTGCGGACAATGGCTTCCATATCGAAGGCAAGAGCGATCTGGGTCTGGATGGCTTGCAGGAGCATGGGGAACAGTGCGTCCTCCCGGATGTTTTTCAGCGGACAGCTGCCAATGTCGTTGGCGTGGGTCGGGCAGATAAAGGTGTACCACAGCTTTTTTTCGTGGCTCACATTCTTGTACCGCACCAGCGGACGCTTGCAGTCGGAGCAGTAGATCAGCCCCTTGAGGATGTTTTCGGTGGTTTTCAGATGCCTGAACCTGCCAAGGTTTTCAAAGTATTCCGCATTTTTGCGCTGGGCAAGCTCCTGCACTTTATCAAAGGTTTCCCGGTCGATCAGCGGCTCGTGGGTATTTTCCACGACGATCCAGTCCTCTCTGGGCTTCATGTACTGGCCCCGGTTTTCGTAGAAGGACTGCCGCTTTGTGCCCTGCACCATGTGTCCGATGTACACCTGCCGGGACAGAAGGTTCTTGACCGTCTGAACATACCAGCTCACGCCGTTATACTTTTCTGTTTTGCATACCCCGGTGTTGTACAGGTAGGCGGAGGGGGATGGTACGCCGGAATCGTTGAGCCGCCTTGCGATTTGTGTGATTCCCATGCCCCCGGCTCGCCACCGGAATATCTGCCGGACAACGGGAGCCGTCGCTTCGTCCGGCTCCAGCTTGTGGGGATTATCCGGTTGTTTGCGGTAGCCGTAGGGAGCCCACGCGCCGATGAAATCACCGTTCTTCTGCTTTGCTGCCAGTGCCGAGCCGGACTTCCTGGAAATATCCTTGCTGTAAACCTCGTTGATGAGATTTTTCAGCGGAACGAGATAGCCGTCCGCGCCCCGCTGGGCGGTGAGGGTGTCGAAGCCGTCGTTGACGGCAATAAAACGAACGCCTAGGAACGGGAAAATTCGCTCCAGATAGTTGCCGGTTTCCTTGTAGTTTCTGCCAAAGCGGGACAGGTCTTTGACCACGATGCAGTCTATATGCCCTTTGCGTACTTCCTCCATGAGCTTTTCAAATTCAGGACGTTGGAAATCCGTGCCGGTTCGTCCGTTATCGCAGAACAGCCCATACAGGGTAAGCGTTGGGTCATCTTCGATGAACCGGAGCAGCAGGTTTTTCTGCCCCTCTATGGTATCCGCGCCGGGTTTGCCGCTGTCCTCTACGGAAAGGCGGACATAGGCGGCAGCGCGGTATTGCTTCTGCGCCTGTGCGGGAGCTTCCATCGCCGGAATGACCGGGTTTGTCTTTCGTTTCGTTCTTGCCACTTATACCACCTCCCGTATTTGTGATCTTCTGAGAATATCCGTCTGCCATGCAAATTCGTCCGCAAAGCGGAAGCGGACTTCCACGCGGTTGTCCCTGTAAATGAGGATGCGGTCGATCAGCGCCACAACGATGCTGCGCTCCAATTCCGCGATGTTCAGGTGCTTTCTGAACTGCGCCATCCACTCCCGGTGCTCGCCGCCATGCTCCCTGATCTGCGTAAGGGTCTCCTGCAAGGCGTCCATCTGTTTTTCGCACTCGGCGCAGCGTCCTGCGTAGTTCTGCTTGAGCCTTGCGTATTCGTCCCGGTCGATGATGCCGTCTGCAAGGCTTTCATACAGGGACATGAGCAGCTTCTGGAGCCGCTCATGTTCAGAGCGTTTCTTGTCAAGCTGCCGCTGCACCTTCTGGGCTTCTGCGGTTCTCAGGGGGGCGGTATCCGTCATGGCAAGAATATCGTCCAGATCAACCACGTCCCGGATATACTGCTTTACCGTGTCCAAAACCAGTTGTTCCAGCGCTTCGTCCCGTATCCTATGGGGAGAGCAGCTCTTGTCCTGCTTGTGCGCCGAGCAGACGTAGTAGACGTATTTCTTCTTCCCGGAGGGGACGGTCTTGCGTACCATGCTTGCGCCGCACTCGCCGCAGAACACCATGCCGCTGAAAAGCTGCACGGCGCTGTCGCCGGGGCTGCGGCGGGTATCCAACGAGAGCGCCTTCTGTACGCTGTCAAAGTCCCGGCGCTCAATGATGGCTTCGTGGGCGTCCGAAACGATTGCCCATTCGCTTTCCGGCTTTGTGACGCGCTTTCGCACCTTGTAGCTGGGTGTGGTTTCTTTTCCCTGAATGAGTATGCCTGTGTAGACCGGGTTCTTCAGGATACGGAGCACGGCGTTGGCCGACCATGCCGCCTGCGGGTTCGCCTTGAAGGAGGTGGCAAACCTCATGCCCAGCGATCTTTTGTATTCCATGGGCGAAAGCACGCCGCTGTGATTCAATCGGGCGGCGATATCCTGCGGGCTCATGCCCTCCAGCTTCCATTTGAAGATATCCCGCACGACGTCCGCGGCGTATTCGTCTGCCACCAGACGGTTTTTGTCTGTTTCGTCTTTCAGATAGCCGTACACGGCAAATGCGCCGATATACTGGCCGCTCTTGCGCTTGACCTCAAGCTGGGTGCGGACTTTCACGGAAATATCCCGGCAGTAGGCTTCGTTTATGAGATTTTTGAACGGGATGATAAGCTCGTCCGAAGCGTTTTTTCCGCCGATGCTGTCGTAGTTGTCGTTGACGGCGATAAAGCGCACGCCTAAAAATGGGAATATCTTCTCGATGTATTCGCCAGCGTCCAGATAATTACGGCCAAAGCGCGAAAGATCTTTCACGATGATGCAGTTGGTGCGTCCCGCCTTTACGTCCTCCAGCATTTTCTTAAAGCTCGGCCGCTCGAAATTGGAGCCCGTGAAGCCGTCGTCGATCCTGACGGCGTATTCTCGAAGCTCCGGGCGGGTTCGGATAAAGTCACGCAGCAGCTCCCGCTGCCCGGTGATGCTGTTGGATTCCTCTTTATCCCCATCGTCCCTCGACAGCCGGAGGTAAAGCGTGGCGTTCCAGATTTTTGTTTCGGTGTTGTGTTGCATATTGCCAGCTCCTTTCCTCCAAAATTGTACCCTGCGTTGCGCAGGACTGTCGAGGATGTCGCAGGATCAGCCCTTTGTGCGGATATATGCTTCCAGTCTGTCCTCCAATGAAACATCCGTATCGGCGAAGCTGACCCTGACCACATATTTCCCATGCCGGTAGCAGTAGGGGTTGCCGATCTGACGGATGAAATCCAAAATACGCTCCCGCTTGGGCAGCGCCGTGTTGACCTTTACGTCGCGGATATCCACCAGCGTATTGTGGTCAACGGTGCGAACATCCATATCGGATGCCGTATATGCGTCCATGCCATACCTCCTTGTTTTGTTTATTCCATGGTTATGATTGGATATATAAATCTATGAGCCCGAGCCGAGGGCAGAAGAATAGGGCTGTGACGGAACACAGCCCCATGGTTTCCGGCCTCGATGCGGATAAAAAGACCCTTCCCTCAGAACTTCATGGGAAGGGTCGAATGCCTGCGCCTGCCGTTGTAGATGCGGTAGAACAGGTTGACGTAGCGCTTTACGCCCCGCAGCTCCTTTTCCGCCTTGCCCGCCGCGTAAACAAACTTGGGCTCGTAGGCGCGGAGGCCGTAAATGAGCCGCTCCCGGTCGTACTCGCCGTGGTATAGCTCCACGAAATGGACGATACCCTGAATCACCTCGGCTCGGAGGGAATCAGGATCGCCGCCCCAGGCTTCCAGCAGGATGGTGAGCGCTTCCTTGTAAAGCTCTGCGCCGACACGCTTGAACTCCGCAAAGGCGGTATTGATGCAGAGGATGCGACCCGTGCCGCCGCCCCGCTCAAAGCCCATATGCAGCCCCGCTTCCTCGGTGACGGCATAGAACTCGCCCGACGCCTTATCCTCTCCGCGAAGATTGGCGCGGAGCCTGGCGCTGGGGGTAAGAGCCGCAGAAACGCCTGTCTGCATGGCAAACAGCAGAGCTTCATCCTGTTCTGTCATGCCATAGTACACCTTGCAGAGGATCGGCAGGTCGTTGTTGCCGTTCATGTGCTTGCGCGCCACAATAGTATGTTGCCCGTCAAACACATAATAGTGACCGTCACGAAAGCTAACCTTCGGTTCGTTGGCGATACGCTCATTGAACCCGGCTACGATCTTTGCCACCCGCTCGGTGTTCAGCTTGCGCTGGTATGCATCGGGAATCTCCAAATCCCGGCTGCTGACCTCCATCAGCTTGTAGAGTGTCTGAATGCTGTTCATTGTCTGTTTCTCCTTCCAATTTGAGAATGTATTGCTTTGGCTCCTGCATGATTTCAATGACCTGATCTTTGTAGTCCGGCTTTTCCAATAGACCGGGGAAGTTCGTAAAAAGCACATCGCATGTCTCGACCATGTTCCGCGCCGTATAGCGCAGGCTTACCAGTGCCGAATCCTCCGTGACGCGCTTGGAGTCCTTCATATCCTCGTAGCTTTTGTCGATAGTCGCATAAACCTCTTGCTGGCGCTTTGTGCCGCTCCGGGCAGACTCCTTATCTGCTTTGGGCTTCTTTTCCGGGAACACCCTGAGCTGTTCCGCTTTTTCCCGGCGCTCCTCCGGAGATGCGCGGGCGACAGCCGCCACATCGGTTTCTTTAGGTTTGTATTTGCCGCTCAGAAGGTCGTTCTTGATTCCGGGGAGGACTTCTTCGGCTGCGTTTACTCCTTTTGCATAGTTGAAGGCGTTCTGAACAGAGCCTTCACTCATGCCGGACTCTTCAGCGATTCTTTTTCGAGCTCTGCTTTCATTTTTCAAGTGACAACTTTTGTCACTTGATTTTGCGTCTTCACTCCTTCTGTCGCCGCCGTGAATCATTTTCTCGGCGTCATACCGTTCGCCTATAAGATATTTCTTCTGCATCGGTGTCAGATTTCGCCGTCCGAGCTGGTTCTTGCAAATCCAGGAAAGGGCTTCGTAGCGGTTGCTGAACTGCTTTTCATGGGTGCGGAACCCGATGCCCGGATGCGCCTGCGCGATGCGGTAGCGGTTGTGACCGTCCACAATCGTATCGTTCCAGACGATGAGGGGCATGAGCACCAGCCCTTCCTCCAAGATATTTTCTTCCAGCTGGGAAAGCTCGTCCTCGGTCAGCGGCGGGCATTTCGCCTCGAACTCCGGGTCGATGGTCAGTACGGGATTCATTACGGAGCCTCCATTTCTTCGGGGACGTACAGCCCGAGGGCTTCCTCGATGGCTTCTCCGATCTCGTCCATCTGCTGCCGGGTCATCCTGCCAAGGTACTTCTTCACGCGCCGCTTGTCGATGGTCTTGATCTGCTCCAGCAGCACCATGCCGGGAAGCTCCAGCCCGTGGATGCGCTCGGCGTAGTAGTGGGTGGGCTGGGACGGCTTCTTGCCGGCCTTGGACGTGATGGGTGCGACGATCAGCGTGGGGCAGTAGTAGTTGCCGGTGTTGTTTTGCAGGACGACCACAGGGCGGGTGCCGCCCTGCTCGGAGCCTATGTAGGGGTCGAGGTTGGCAAGGTACACGTCGCCCCTGCGGTAAATCCAGTTTTCCTTCATGCGGTTTCTCCGTTCCTTTCTTTCGTTTCTTTCGATATTCCTCAAAGCGAGAAAGCAGGTCATATCCAGATATCTCTCGCTGTTGTATCTGTCCTGTGCGTTCATATTGTGTCTCCTTGTCTTTTGTCATTTTGGTTTTTCGGCTATGTATGCTCTCTATTTGTCCTCGACGCCCCGAGAGCAGGGAGAGCATCAGACGGCGGTGTGCTGCACCGCTCCATAGGAATCGAACCTCCCCGCCTTCATTGTGGCCGGGCCGCGAATTACGGAAGTATCATTGTCCCCAACACCTGTCATCGCCTCCACCGGGAGCAGCCCGGCTTTTATCGTGTAAGCTGTATCGCTCGCTCATTTCTGAGGTCGTGGCGCACTCACGAAAGCGGCTCAGGGGTTCAGCCCATAGCGTTGGGAATGTGCCTGATGCCTGGATATTCAGTTTTCAAGGTTCGCTGAGCCGTAAGGCTCTGAGAAAACTGAATCTCCGTATCCCTTGCGGTGAGATTTGTCCTCTCACCTTTCAATGGACATTTTTTTGCCCTTTGTCAGGTATCACGCAAAATATATTTTTGCTTTTTTGCGGATCAGTGCGATTGCGTCATGCACGCTCTGCCTGGTCATGCTGTGCTCCGCAGCATATGCGGACTGGCTTTTCCCCTCGATGAGGCATTCCCGAAAGATCGAACGCTGGCTGTCCGTCAGCGTTTTGCAGAATGCGTCTGTGAGTTCTGCCGTGAGCACCTCGGAGTCGATGCGCTGCCGCACATCCAGCAGCCATGCGGCCTCGTCCATGCTTCCGCCGTCGCGGATGGCGTCAAGGCTCAGAACCGGCCCGATGGTCTGCTGTTTTGCATACTCCCGGCGCATCTGCTTTTCCTGACTGAGCAGCAGCCGCATCACCTCAAGGCTGACCTCCGTTTCCTCGCCGGTGGCCTTGATTCTGGCGAAATATCTCTTTCTTCCGTTTTCCTCGATTGCCCAAAGGTCGTAATCGAACTCCTTTAATGTTTTCATGCCGTGATCTCCTTTGAATTTTTGAATTTGGGTGAAATCAAAAATTCGGAGCTCACGGGTAGCGGCAGATGTATTGTTCAAAGCGGCGTTTCATGGAAAAAGTCCTTTCCCGAGCCAAGCTGGGAAAGGACTTTCAACGCCGTACAAAGAAATCGGGCAGCAAAAAAGCGCCGTCAAAGCAGACCGAACCCATTTACTGGTTCAGTCTGACTTTGTACGGCGCTTGGCAGTCTCCTCAGAATGAATCTGATTCTCTCCGCTTGCTCGATTAAAAGTCGGTTTTTGTATTCAGTTTATCTTTTCTGCCTCGGTTTTCCTGAAAGCAGGCGGCAGACGGCCCGTTTCGCCTTCATCCTGCGGAAGCAGCCCAGATTGATGGGATACTCCGACTTGCATTTTCGGCAGTAGACCATTTTGTGTCCCGCTGCGTCAGAGAACACCTTCTCTACCAGAAAGCTGCAAAAGGGGCAGTGGATCTCCCGGAGTGTCAGCGCGGCGGATTGCCTGCGGGAATCGGACAGCCTGCGTGACACATCCGGCGAGAGCTTACGGGGAGCGCTTGCTTTTCTCATCCTGCGCCACCGTCCTGTCCCAGCCCCATTTCCTCCGTGATGTACTCCGCCAGCGGTCTGTAACACAGACAGCCCAGCTCCCGCAGCCGAATGAGAAAGGCGGAGAAGGACACGCCCATTGTATTTGCCATTTGCTTGATCCTCAGCTTATCCGTTGTTCTCATAACGCTGTCACCGAATACGGGGATACCTTCGGAGAAGCCGTGCATGGCAACTACGTTGCGTACCATGAAGCGCGGCATTAGGAGCGCCGCGCCCATCCGGTCGATCAGCGTTTCATGGAAGCTGAACAGGTTTTTGAAGTCCTCCTGAGAGTAGATGCGCTCGATATCAAACTCTCTGTGGAAAGCAGCAGAGGGAACCGCCCTGTCCATGATGTAGTGGGCGCACTCGTGGCTGATGGTGAAGCGCCGTCTGCCGCTTTCGTGCTCCTGCCGCAGGCAGCGCTCGATCACGATGGTTCCTCCGGGATACACGCGCCGGACAACGACCCCGTTCTCGTAGACGCGCAGAGGGGTCACGCCGTCCGCAATGAAGCCGATTTTGTCGCTGTCCTCCTCGGCAAAGCTGCGGTACAGCAGGGGCAGCTTCAGAAAGTCCGTAACGAACCCCTCGATGTCCACGCAGCAGGTGCGCTCTGCTTCCTTCCCGAGATATTGGCGAATTAAACCTTCGCCCAATTCGTCGAGTTCCTCATAGGAAAAAATCCTCATGTCTCACAAACACCTCCTATGGGGAGCGGTCAACATACCAGCGCCGACCCTCCCGATACAAATACTTTACCGCTCGGCCGATTTTGACGGTGTAGCGGACGCCTTCAAACTCATCATGAGAAGCAGTACAGGTATGAAGCACCTTTGTCACCTCCCACTGTCTGCCGTCATGCCAGCGGATAAGAAGCGGGCGGATCACGCCGTCCGTATCCACCTCCGCGCTGACGGACACATATTTTTTCTGCATGGGCAATACCTCCGTCAAAGGGCTTTGATCACATGGGTGGCTACGCCCTGTACCCGAAGCCCGGACACATAGACATCCTCCATGTCTTTGTTCTCCGGGTGGAGGTAATAGCTCTGCCGGTCATCGTCATATAAGAGCCGCTTCAGCGTGTTCTTGTCCTCGTCGGTGAGGGCGACGACGATCTCTCCGACCTGGGCGGTATGCTGCTGGCGGATGATAACAAGGTCGCCATCATCGATTTGTGCATCCTCCATGGAGCTGCCGGAGGCGCGGAGGGCGTAGAAGTCCCCCTTGCCGAAGAAGGACACGGACAGGGGCAGGTATTCCTCCACCTGGGCTTCCTTTTCCTCAGGCGAGCCGCAGGGGATGGAGCCGACAATGGCGGCGGGGCTAACCGCCGGATTCATCCGTCGGATCTTCGGCGTGGAGAGCGTACCGTTTTCGTAGAAAACCATATCCTTCTCCGCCATTGCCACAAGGTATCTGTGTGCGGAGGAAACTGCGATCCTCATGGCTCCGGCAATCTCCCGAACGGTGGGGGTAGAAGAATACCGCTCGAAGTAGCTTTCGATGTACTCCCGGATGCGGAGCATCAGCTCCTCGCTCTTGCTTCTCATATTGTACTTATCTCCTATCTGGAACAAAAGTTCCTGATAGCTCCATTATACACATAATTCGGAGAAAATCAAGAGGGCAAAAAGAAGGTGTGCAATCAGATGCACACCTTCGGGGAAAAATCTTCATTTTTTAACCTGACCGATGGATATGCTGGGCATTTCAGCGGATGATTACCGTTCGCTGAAGCTCTCCAGCATCCTGAAAAAGCCGTCCACCGCTTCCTGCGGCGCTGTGATCTTCATCTTCCCGCCGGAGGCGAATACCCAGCCGTAGAAATTGCTGCTGAGATCAACGGTCGCCTCCACAGTGAAGTGGTTATCGTCCACGATCTGCGTGGGAACATCCTCCCCGAAGCGGTCGATGATGCTGTTCATGAGGGCATTCTCGCACAGCAGCGTAACATGGCATGTTTTGCCGGTAAGCATGGAAAACTCCTGTGAGAAATACTCCGTTACGTTAAAGCCCCTCGGCTTTTTTACGGACGATTGCTGGGTGAGTTCCAGACCGTCAATGCGGTCTACCCGGAACTTCGCAATCTGCTGCCTGTGTTCGTGGAAGCCTACGAGGTAGTAGGTATCGTTATTCCAGAGCAGGGCATATGGGGAGACGGAATAGACTTTCCCGCCGTTTCGATGCACGCGCTCCTTGGCGGGAGAGTAATCGAAGTAGCGGAAGGCGATCTTTTTCCGTTCCGCGATGGCGGTCTGGATACGGTCTACGCTGATGTAGACGCTTTCGTTGACGGCTTTTACGCGGCTGTCAATGTACAGATGCCGTTCCAGCAGTGCGGCGTCTCCGGGAGCGACAAAGGTCGTCAGCCGCTTGACCAGCTCCTTGCTTTTTCCCGGCGTGATGAACCGAGCAGATTGTACCGCGTCAATGAGGAGCTTAACCTCCGGGGCTTCAAAGTGCCGGGTTGCCACATGGTAGAGGTTCTGCACTCTGCGTTCTTTGACTATATCCACGCCGAACTCCACAAGCTGTTCAATGTCGCTGCGGAGCGTTCGCGGGTCGGCGGTGATGCCGTGTTCCTTCAATTGGGCGGAGATATCCGCAAGGGAGACCGGGTGCGCTTCGTCCGTGGCCTCCCAGAAGTATTTGAACAGGATGAGCGTGCGGTTTGTAAGTGCCATATTTTCCTCCTTTGCTGGAGCTTGTTCCTGTAAATTATAGGTCAGCTGCAATGAAGTGGATTGATGTCCATATTGTCTCCAGCAGTGGAAGGTCTTTCCCATAACTTATTTGCTGGCTCTATAATACAGTAACCGATGTTCCAATGGACTCCAAGAGAAGATTAAGCGGACGATCGCAGAAAAGACAGAATATCTGACCAAACGGCATCGGATTATTGTGGAAGGACTTTGACCGGATCGCCAAAGGATGCACATACCAGTGTCCTGACCATCATAAGTATTTATACCAAAATCTGTCCAGCAGATACCCAAGCAGCAGGCCAAGCAAAGACGATGAAAAAACCACAAGCAAGGTGTTCCAATTTGAAAATTCTGCGGGCAAATTCGGCGCGATAATCGAAAATGACGCAAAATCGGCTGACCCTGAAATATAAAAGCAAAGTAGGAGATATGCTACAACAGGGATGCAGCCTATCGTCACATTTTTAAGCAGCATGATCATGAAATAGAGGAAATTGATTATAATACTAAACTGCAATGCAAGACGCATATATTCCAGCCAGGATAGATGGAACATGATTACTGCAAATGCAATTGTGGGAAAGACCATCAGCAAATAAGCTGAACAAAGCAGAAGCAATTCGCCAACACAAGTTTTGTGGTATTTTGCGCAGGCACGAAGCGCTTCACACCCGTCGCCTTCTACCCAGACATGGAGATATCCCATCGGCCAAAGCAGTCCACATAATGGAATAAACACTTGTGTCATATAAATAAAAGTGCTGCGCGCCTCTGAGGGATCAACATAAAAATACTTGAAAGCAGACACGCCCGGCAGCAGGCAGTATGCGATAATGATAGGAATGAAGAACAGGGGCTTACAATTACGCAGAATAATGCGTAACAATTTCAAACGCAGCCTCATCGTATCCCCCTTATTATATTTATATATCCATCTTCAAGTGTCGGTTGAATCGCTTTGCCGGGTTGTTCTTCGTTGGAAAGCACACGCAGGTATGCTTCCCTATCAATTTGCTCCCTGCGCAGGATGTAGTATGGAGAAGTCAGTTCTTTCTGCCTTTTCTCTGAAACATGCCACACATGCTTCATTGCAGCCTTCCGTATATTTTCCGGCGTGTCCTGGCAAATACTTTTCCCGTGTGACAGTATGATTATATGGTCGCAAAGAGCTTCAACATCTTCCACGATATGTGTTGAAATCAAAATCGTGCAGTCCTCTCGGTGTTGAGAAATCAGATTTTTGAAGCGCAGTCTTTCTTCAGGATCAAGTCCTGCGGTAGGTTCATCAACAAGGATTAGTTCGGGATTCCCAAGCAGGGCTTGTGCAACACCAAGCCGCCGGATCATTCCGCCGGACAGTGTTTTTACCTTATCAGAATGGCGCTCCCAAAGATTTACATCTTCCAGGCAGTCATGAATGTTCTTTCCTTGGCGATTGGAGGGTATTCCTTTCAATTCTGCAAAATACTCCAGAACCTCATAAACAGTGAGTTCCCGAAATGCTCCAAATTTTTGAGGAAGATACCCCACGTTGGAAGGTGTAATGATTCTTCCATTATAACGGTAAATTCCTGCAACGCACCGCATAAAGGTTGTTTTCCCGGAACCGTTTGGGCCAAGCAAGCCATAAACTCCATGCGTTAGCTGAACAGAAATATTATCAAGAACGGTTTTCTTACCGAAGCTCTTGGAAAGCTTATCAACTGTTAGCATTCTTATTCCCCCAATCTATAAAGAAATTCTATTTGATTGCATTCTGGAGCCGGGATTTTCAGATACTGATAAACTGCTTTCAAGACGAAGTTTTCTCCTAACAGGTTGGCTTTATAGCTGAACAGTTCAGAAAAGAGATTGCTGGCTTCTATGTACTCTGACCATTCCTCCAAATCTTCTATTTCATTGGCAGAATCATATCGAGTAAGAATTTCAATGCTCGACCACGGGATTTCAGCAACTTCACGGCTGCCGCCAAAAATCAGATAATCCGAGAACACGTTATACAGCAGCAATGTGCTTTTCTCCTTGGGCATCGTTGCAAGTAAATGCTGTTTGCAAAGAGAATCTGCCGTAACCGACCAGTCTGCCGTAATAATATGATCGCTGAATTCGACATATCCTTCCTGACCAGAGTTGGCAGCCATAATTGTTACCGGCTGCATGAAAATGGTCTTTCCCATCAGGTCGAATGCTGCTGTTTCACCAACTTGATCGGCGAGTCTTTTCCAAGCCTCCTGGTATCCGCTGATTTTGATACTCCGGACACCGATGGGGCTATACCAGCATACGATACCCTCTTTCTCTTCGGAAACAATCATTCCTCCGTATAACGACACCGCATCAGCATTTCCAGAGAAGGTATTATCGTCGGTCTTGGGGAGATTAGATGCTACAGCCATGTTTGAATCTACATAAACTTCATAGTATGTGGGTTCAAGATCAGTAGTCACGATTATTTGCCCGGATTCATAGAATTTCACAAAGCCGGGAACAGGATAATACGGCAAATAGCCCGGCAACGCAATGCCTTGATAATTGGAATAATACTTTCCTGCACTTCCGGAATAGGAAAAGTTCAGTTCTTTCGTTCCCATAGGCGCATATACTGTAACATAATCGCCATTTTGGTCGAAATTCAACTTGTCTCCGTTTCCGTCTTTAATGGAGTTTATAACATAACCGTGGTATAAGGTAAAACGATATTCGTTCCGGTCGTTCTCTTTTAACTCAATACGAACAGTTGCCTTCGTATTGTTCCGAACAGTAAGCTCAATACAATATTTTGAAACATGAAAATCAGCCGGCAGTTCTTGCTGCTCAGGATATTTTTGGCGGTAAGTGAATTCATGTTGCAATGTCCCATAGGGTCTGTAATCTTTTCGTATAATGCTATCATTGCTGCGGCAAACGAACCGCACGCCGCAAAGGAAAGAAAGAACAATAAGAACAGAAGCCATCATATAGGTTTTTCTATTTCGTTTGGCTGTTGCGAAAACTATAGCCGCAGTCAATAACAGAATCCAGAATGCTGCAAGAACCCAACGATATGCTTCAATAGATGCCCCATATATGTCGTCTGCGACCCAACTTGTATTTGGAGCAAGAATAGAAAACCAATCGAAAAACGTCAATACCGGATATCCTAATATCGATTCGCTTGCAAATATCCCTGAGGGAACAGGACTACAAACCAGCGCAGAAACAATGATTATGCAGTATGCGACTTCACGAACAGTTTTTTGTGACAAGAGCGCCCCAACTAATATGGCAATTACTCCGGGCAAGAAGAAGTCAATAAAGATGCTGGGAATGGAATTAAGGAAGAACGCTGGGTAGTGAATCTGCAATTGTGCATATTTTCCGAGTATCCAACCAAAGATGTTGATGCTCCAGATCAACAGCAGCGAGATCAAAACCAGACTTTGAGAGCAAAGAAGTTTCGACCTTGAAGAAGGAATAATTTCTAATGCCTCTTGTAAGGCAGATGTCCGGGGCAGGTTGGTGTATTCGTAACTTAAGAAGGAAAATACTATGTAGCCGACGATGCCGAGCTTCAAGCTGGCCACATGGAATTCTGCCAAATAATTGGAAGCATTGAAAAATCGCATCAGGAAGAAATTGGATAGCAGAAAAAGGACGGCACAAATCGCCAAATAGATAATGGAGCGAAAAAAGATTTTTATAGAAACGCTCATAGAGATGCGCATATAATCCCTCCCTATAAGAAAACGGAATTTATCCAAAAGGGCAGGGGGTAAGCCAAGAGATTATCCCCCGCCCTCAGGGTTCAGTATAAATAAGTTCATCGTATGTTAGTTCGTTAGTTCATGCCCCGTTTACCCCCTGCTTTTAGGGTTCAGTAAGCATGTCAGTCCGTTACGGTCAGCGTTCCGGATGCGCTGCATCCGCCAGATGGCAAACCGGGAACCCAAAGTTTTGCTCTGCAAAGGTAGACATAGTCGCTGTGTCCCCAAGTCCCGGTGTTTCCTGAAGCCGCAGGAGCTAAAGTGAAAGTACCATAGTTACTCCAACCGCTCCCGGAAGACAATTGCAAAGCAGCACTTACGTTATGCTGAGATGACGCACTATTGGTAGCGGAAACTTTTGCGTGATGGCACGAGAGGCTGCCGGAAGTAGCCTCATTCTGCGTAGTTTTCAAAGTCACACTCTCACTACCACTATAGGTCATCGCTGCAACAGATAGGCAGAAAACCAAAACCAGCACAACAGGAATTGCACGTAGAATTGTACGTAGAATCTTTTTCATCATTTTCACCTCCTCTATCCTTTGTGGTTTGCTTCTATTCTGAACACATAATAGAAAAGCGCACAAGCCGAAAAGAAGCTGTCCGACTCATGCGCACAAGATTACACCCCTGATACGACCTCTCCAGAATTGGGAGCCGCACCAATAGCGCCAATATGCAAAGCCGAAGCCTGTGTCGCAGGGTCGATACATGGTGTTACCTCCAATCGTTGTAGATAGACGCTTTCACATCTTCATGAATAGTATACCATATCCTAAAGGCAGTCTCAACGTCTTGATCGCTCACTTTGGGACATTTTCTTGTAAATGTGGCATAAGAACCGAGATAAATTCTCTCTTTAATAAGAGGGGGAGCAAACGCAGGAAATCAAATAGCCACAGCCGCAGAGAGTTTCTGCGTTTTTTTTACGCCCATTTTCAAAATAAGTTGTTCGCGTATTTGGAAAAACACGCTTGCCCGGCGTTGTAGGCAGCAGAGGGAAAATTGCAAAGTTGCTGTGGAGAGAGTACGTGGAAGTCTCAGAGCAAACCAACAGAGGGAACGGAGGCCGTCCTCCCTACGGAACGCCTTCCTTTGCTTTCGCCGGCAACCCGTTTCCATGACTCCAGCCTTCAAATCCCGTTTCACCAGCAATGCCACGTTTGTCGTGGATATTCTTTCGCAGAAGATTCATCAGCGATTCGTGATTCAGGGTGACGAAATACTTACTCAGATTCACTGGTACTGCGCTGGCACCACGGTCACATTTTTGGGAATGGCTCCTTAAACGCAGAATCAGATAAAAAATACAGATCTTGCGTTTTTATATGGTGCAGGCGCTGACTAAACATTGGCTGAATAAGCCCCACCGCTCGAGGCGGCTTTGCTTTTCTATTTACGCGCAACATTGCCCATCATTCGCAATGCCCACTTATAAGGAAAATATATTTGCATATAATGAAATTTATACACTTGCGGCGTTGACAGATATTGCCACAATTGTGCACAATAATGGCATGAGAAGGATAGCATATTCGCTGAACATAGGTATTATTTGACTATGCAGGACGGTTCTTCGCATACTGTTTTCCAAATTAGGGGAGCGCATAAATATACATTATGCAGTTATACGCTGAGCCGTAAGGACGGACTGCCTGCACGGAGCATATCAATGAGGGAAAGTACAATGAGAGAACAAGAACTGGAAGTCGTCAAGACAGCATACTTTTGGGAGGACCAAATCGTTCACCAGACACAGGAGTTGCAGCGTGTGAATGGAGATAAGCCTGCCCGTCCCGCTCAACCGAGAGAACCGCATTTGGAAAAGCACTCCGCACAGAAGATTCCCTACCCGGAAATCAAGCCGATGGTCGATTTGCCGAAGCCTGTGCGGTGGAAGCTATCCACGTTGCCGTCCGCTGCTTTCTGAATAACTGCGTAGGGCAGCAGACGCGCATTTTCAACATTAGCTGTCATCGGTCTTTCCTCCCATCAATTCTTTCAGAAGTTTCAGCGTTGCGGTTCTGCGATAAGCGACGGAGCTTCGTACCATGTTCAGCAGTTCCGCGATCTCCATATCCGTCATTTCAAGGAAATATGAAAGCAGGATAATGTTGCGCTTCTCTGCTGGCAAGGATGTAATCGCTTCTGCCAGCTCGTCGCTGGCGATCTGGACGATATAGCCGAGAACGTCAAACGTCCGATCCTCGGCAAAGTAATCATCACAAACCGAAAGCTGCTCCATGACCTCAACCGGAAGTTCCGAAAAGCTGATCTCCCGGCTTCTTCTCCGTGCCAACTCGTCAAGGTAGTCCCTTGCTTCATTCCGCAGTACCTTTTTGCAAAACGCATCAAAGGTGTGCCGTATGTGTTCTTCGTGCGAACGAGGTTCCATTTTCTCACCTCCCTTCGCAACCGCAAAGGCGGGTAATAATTCTTTTCCCCTTTCGCCACTACTACGGTGACAGGTGGCCGTATTTCCAAATATGGCGAAAAAAGATGAAAAGATTTATGAAAACGCCGTGCTCTGAACTATTGAGCCAATCACACTTAACCTTTTCTTGTTCGTAGAACAGGAAATAATAGAGAGCGGAGAACTGCTTGAAATAACAAAAGGCATCCAAGCGAAAAATACGCTTGGATGCCTTGCAGTCAAAGATTTGTTTGGTGATTTCTTGAAAACGCTTATATCTAACAGCGTTCTAAGGTGAAACTACTTTACTTTCTCCAGATAGATTTTCCCATAACCCGACAAGATCACCTGATGTGAAATAATCAAACCCAGCGTTTTCAGACTGCAACCTTCCGCTTTTTGTTGCGAAAGACAGGTAGTTAATCTCATAAGATGTTCCATCTGCTAAATAAAAAGTAAATACAACACTTCCAAGAGTATCAGCAGATGCACAATCTTTTTCTTGAACGGAAAGCTCGGAAAAAGATTTATATAAAGAATCGATCTCCGTTTCTTTGTTGACCGTCTTTTTCTGCGCGTCGGATTCCCCATCTTTATAGATCACTTCGATTTTTGTAACATCCGATGCAGCAAAAGGGAAAACAATATGCGCTTTCTTTCCGCACCCCACTAACCCTATCAACAACGATATAAGCAGGCAAAACGCTAATATCTTTTTCATGTATCGCGCCTCCGTTAATTGCTGGGTACAAAACAGGTTCTTGATCCAATCAAGTCGCCATCCAATGTAACATAGCTATATCAAGACCCTCAGTAATTATGCGTACCCGCGCCTTGGAATGAACTTTGTAATCTGAAATCCATGCATCCATAAAAATACAAATATAAAAACAAGCACAGCCGCCAGTATAATTATCAAAACTTTAACTCTTTTCTTTTTCATGAGCTTTTCTCCTTCTGTTTCTCCACCACTTTAGGCAATGACCTCGTTGTCGGCATCTCATTGATCGTTTTGTTCTTCCCTTTTATGTTCCTTATAGCAAGACCAATGAAGAAACCTGCTACAATACCGATGAAATTGCAGATCAAATCATCAACATCAAGGCTTCTGCCGAAAATCATTTGTAAGAGTTCCGCTATGGACGGAACAACAACAGCTACTGCATAGATGTTCTTTTTATTAACCTTTTCCGTAACAAAGGGTAGAAAGAATCCCAATGGTAAAAGCATAGCAACGTTGCCAATCAACATTGTTTTTACCCAGCTTCCGATAACAATCTCGCCCGATAATGCTTTTATTATTGTTGGTACTAAATTGAAACCTCCAAAGCTGAAAATTGACGGTATCTCATTCCACCAACCGAGAAAAATGCCGTCATAAATATTCAACCAAAAGTTTACCGGCAGAACAACAAGACTTATCAAACCCGTTAAATAACAGACAAAAAGAAACTTTATAGTTTCATTCAACAATCGTATCGGACGATCCTTGCGTTTCCCTTTAATGAATCTTACTACAGCATAAACAATTCCCGCAATCAAACTAATGGGCAATGCTTGCAGAAAGTATCCCCAAACGGAAGCATCGTTCATTTGGAATCTTAGCCAACCAATCATAATATACTCCTTTAAGGTGACATTGGCGGCATTAGCGATTGCCGCCAATGTCATCATGAAACAATCAAAGATTAAACATAGGTATCATCAATAATGATGGAACCACTAATATCCATACTGCTCGCAGGATTTGAGTTCGAATTGTTAAAGAACCTAAAGTAGTAAAACTTGTTGGTATCGAGATTATAACACTTAAGCTGTGTCGTATACTCTGCGGTTGTAAAGTTAATCGTTGCGGCGGTAACCAGAGTGCCTGTATCGCTCGCGGTTTTCTTTTCATATACATAAATGATCAGTTCTCTATTTTTGTTCGTTGTTGTACCTGAGCGTTCCAAATCGAACTTAAGGTATATTTCGCCCGTGCTTGTGGCAAAATAGTACTTCGTATAGCTCCCTCTATTAGCAGCCAAGTCGATCAGTGTTGCCGTGTATTGCCCGCTCCCGCCCAGATTGTAGAACAATGTTGGCGGATTAGGCGCCCGATACTCCAAGCTATCTCCGCCAATGATCACTTCGTTGACTGGGAGTTCGGATTCGGACGCGAAAGCGGTTGTGGAAAAAACGCTGGCGATCATCACGACCGCAAGAAGTAGAGATAAGTATTTCTTGACCTTCATTTGAATAATCCTCCTTGTTGTCAGGTAATATCAAACAGGATGAATTTATCCTGGTTTTGATTTAAGTAGTCGTACACGTTCACATTATTTCTGCTGTTTGTATGTCCGCAGAAATAAGCTGTCGATGAATCCTTCTCGGATATAATGATAGTGTGGTAAGCCGTCCCGGTCGTCTTATCTGCGAGCTGAACCGGATCGCCTACGGCACAGGAACTTACAAGCGCTGATATTGTCGTCTTCGTTGTTTTTGTCCCAATGCTACTGAAATAGGCATTAAAATCAGAAACGCGAATCCAAGATGTAGTTACTGCATATCTGCGAACCCACAATATTGTATTGATATAAATGCAATACCAATTTGTGGTTGAATCATGTATTCCGACATTTACGCTTGATCCGTTCATACTAAGCCCACCCCAATAAACACACTGCGAAACGAAGTTTGCACAATCTGCCGAATAATGGGGATATGCCGAATTGTAACTATCAGCATATTGTTTTGCATAGGATGCAGCCTGAGAGCCAGAATATCCCGAAACCTTCATCGGTTCTCCATAGATCTTGCTCAATACTTCTTTTTCTTCATTCTCGCGAATAATATCAGAAATCGTTTTCGACAAAAATGAAGTTGAAAGTTCAAAAGTGACTTCGTCGTTGCCGACGTTAGCCCTTACACAGTCATTTGAACGAGTGATTGCATTGATAATGTCTTCCTTGTAACTATCATCTGCTTCCCGGCAGAACAAATAGTCTTCATAGGTAACTTTATATTCTGCCATGTAAGCATGGATCAAATCGTAATGTGGATGCTCGCACAGTTTTTGATCGGAATGATTCAAAAGCTGGTTTACAACATAGTCATAGTACGAATATGTACCGGGTACAATTTTTGAACCCGCAATAGAAGCATAGTCAATAAGCTCTTGTTGGATTTCTCCCAACGTAACATCATAGGTCTTGTCTCTTTCCTCGGCAAGCACCATTGTGGGAAGTAATGAAAGCATTATCATCATAATTGCCAACAATACAGAAATAGTTTTTTTCATTTCTATGACCTCCGTTTCTGTTCATTCTTGTTTCGAGTAACCGTATTGCTTTCGAGAAGCTCAATCATAGCGGCATCACCTTCCTAATCAACCGTAGTCCTTGTATTTATTACAACGATACCCCCGATAAACAGGTTGCATCATTTCCTTCAGGAGCATTTGCGCCTATTCAAAGACCCCCTCTACTGTATAAACGCATAACGGCGGCAAACAGGTTACAAGATTTTCAAAAATATTTTTTATTCAGCATCACCCCTTAAATCTGCATCAAGCCATATCGTATCCGGCTTTACTTTCACGCAGAATATCCTTGCAGCATCTTCCGTGCATTTTGCCTGATGGAACTTGAAAAGCAGAGCATCGTCGGCTGCCTTGCCGAGGATTTCAATTTTTCCTCTTGGATGGCTCATAACAAACCTAACGGACTTTCCTATGCCGTTCTGCACATTTTTTGCTCTGTCAACAATCTGCACAGCCTCCGTGAGCGGAACTTGAAACATTTTTCTGATGCCTTTGACCGGTCTGCATTGAAAAATATAATAAGGATCAACACCTATTGCTGTAAGTTTGCGAAGCAGCGTTCCCAATACCGCCACATCATCATTGACGCCACGCAGCAGAACCGTTTGATTTCGCAGATGCACTCCTGCCTCTCGAAGCGTCTTGACTGCAAGCGCGGCATCTTTTGTCACTTCACGAGGATGGTTAAACTGCGTTACAACATAGACCGTTTTCTTGATGGTGCAGCGGACAAAAATATCAAACAGTTCGTTGTCATCATAAATACGCTTTGGCAGCACCACCGGAACACGAGAACCGAGCCGGATAAGATCAAGCGTTTTAATCTCGCATAATTCTTCCAAATAGCGCCGTATGATACGATTCGGATTCATCAGCGCGTCACCGCCCGACAGCAGAACGTTGGTTATTTCCGGGTGTGCGCGGACATATTCGACGGTTTGACTGACCTGCTTGTTGAGTTCTGTCTCAGACGCGCCAACCATCCGCTTGCGGAAGCAATGCCTGCAATATGCGGCGCAGACATTCGTGGAAAGAACAAGCGCAGTCTGCTTGTACTTATGCTGAATGCCGTCTCTGACGGTATTGTCGTTCTCACCGCTTGTATCATAGGAGCCGGAGGCGTCCAACTCGGCCGCAGACGGAATACACATCCTTCTTATCGGGTCGTTTGGGTCATTCGGATCAATCAGCGATAAGTAATACGGAGTGATCCGCATGGGGAATCTGTCGGCAGCCTCGGCTATTACCGATCTCTCGCTATCGTCAAGCGTTACATACTTTTCCAAGGCAGAAACGGTTTCAATATAAGGCCTATTATCAATAAAACCGTTTCTGCCCCCTCCTGCTATCTGTGTCCAATGCTTTATCCTCATTTACATTCATCCCTTTTCAAAGCAGTTATATAATGCAAACGCGTCACAGCCACAAACAGGTTACAACTCATGCAGAGATTTTTCCCGAGTTGAAATACAGAGCTATTTATAGTATAATCGCTACTATAGTTAATCTACTGTAAAAAGCAAAGGAGCCCTCTATGAAAGGACGATTTGATTTCCTGATCCTGCATCTTTTGAGCAAGGAAGAAATGTACGGTTTTCAGATCATTAAAAGATTTGCTGAAAACTGCGCCGAGGATGAGTTTGAATTAAAAACCGGCACTTTATATCCCTTGTTGGCGGCAATGGAGGATAGAGGTTTTTTGTCATCGAGAACCGCTTCTTTGTCCGGCAGAGAACGCAAGTTTTACAGGACAACCGAACAGGGAAAAGAATATCTGTTGCAGCAGACGGAAAGATGGTATAAGTGGGAAGCCTTTACCAACAAAATACTTGAACGCTAATTTGTAACCTGTTTTGAGCTTTCAAACGTTTATATGTTGAAAGCTCATAGCGGGACTGAAAGGAGATCTTATGCTCGCACTTTACATGAGCTTCATAGATGACGAATCACATCGCCGTCTATTTGAAAAGATATACATAGAATACAGGGATCCGATGTTTTTCATGGCACGATCCGTGCTTGGAAACGATTCCGACGCTGAAGATATTGTTCATGATGTCTTCCTCAAAATTGCGAAAAAGCACATGGCAAGGATCAGCAGGATAAAGAATGATACCGATTTAAGGAACTATCTGCTGACCGCTACAAAACATACTGCATTGGATCATTTGCGCAAGCATCGATGGGAGCGGATAAGTGCGGACGCTGAAATCGAAGCCAATACTCCCGACACGATTGTATTAACGAACGATGCCTTTGTTGAAAAGATCTGCAACAACATTGAATATGAGCGGATCCTGTCGGCAATCGTATCTATGAAAGATATTTACAAAGAAGTTATGTATTATCATTTTGTGATGGATTTATCCATACCGGAGGTAGCAAAGATGTTGAATTGCAAGGTTTCTACTGTAAAGCAAAGGCTTGTGCGAGGCAAGAAGCTGCTTTATGCGCAGTTATTTGGAGGAGAAAGCAATGATAGCAGAGAATAATTTTAACAGGGCGCTCCGTGAAGCCGTTTCAAGCGAGCTTTCTGATGCCATTTTACACGAGGCAAAGAATCCGCATACATTTTCGGATGACTTTCTCCGCAAGATGGATAAGCTCACAAAGGCAGAGCAAAGCAGATTTTGGAGAATGACAAGCACGGTGCCGAAAAGAATAGCTGTAATCATGGCTTCGCTTTTGATAATCACGCTGACAGCTTGCAGCATACCATCGGTGCGGGCGGCAGTTGTAGGATTCATCAAAGAAACCTACGATAATTGTATTCGTCTTTTTACGGGTGGTGTTGGAAGCAATAACATCTCAGATCAATACGGTATTACCGAATTGCCCGATGGGTTTGCTGAAATAGGCAGAAAAGAAAGTGATGCAAGGTGTATAGTGTGTTATCAAAATGAGAAAGGCGATCAGATTGTTTTGACGCAGAGCATAACCGAGGATCACTCCATTTTCCTTGATAACGAAAATGGGGAACTCTCCGAGATCACTCTGTCAGACATGAATATTTCGGTTTATAAATCTGATGATTGTACGGTTGGTATATGGCTGCAAGATGAATATGCTTTCCATCTTACCGTTTATGGGGACTATGACATGGACTTTATAATGAAACTGGTTGGTGCCGTTAAAAGACAGTAAAACCGAGGAGTAATAATAAACGGAGTGATGCTGCAAGTTGTCAACTTGCAGCATCACTCCGTTTCCAAGACATCGCTATTCTTGCTATAAAAAAGCCGATGACAGCTCCCGCGAGGTTTAATATGATGTCATCCACGTCAAAACAGCCTCTTATTGTTAGAACTTGAATTGTCTCAATGGATAGCAGAACCACAAAAGTAAACAAGATAAACTTGATGAACACCCTGTATTTCTCAAACAGTCTCGGAATGAAATAACCAAACGGCATGAATAAAGCGAAGTTCCCCAAAAGACTGATAATCTCATGAGGTATCAGATACGGATTTGTTCTATGAACAATTATATAGACGCTGCCGTAAATTGTTCTGAAAGGAACGAGATTTATGCTCATTTTCACCTGTTCCCAGTATGGCTCATCACCAATATTAAATCTTTTTCTCACGAAGAGTACAAGAAATAACGCTATACAGTATGCTCCAAATAGCAACCGAAGGATTATACCACTGTTAATGCTTTTATACTTTTTATTATGGCACATATCTTTTCCTGGGGGCAACGACTTCCCCGTATGTATTATATAAGGTTACATTTCCTGCGTTTGATGGGAAGACAAGTATAAACGGATCATCCTCATTCAGCGATATAGTATTCACATGATCGCCATCGTCTATCTCCGCCTTGCAGATTTTCTGTTTGTTCATGGAGGCGTAAATTTGGCTATTATTATCTTCAAAAACGAATTGCACACATTCGCTGCTTATTTCGCTTATCGTACCGCCAATCCTGAAAAAAAACCCTTTTGATAATCCTTTGTGCTTGCAGTAAATCGAATAGAAATGACTGCTTCTGTCGGCAGGAAAAAACAGCATGGCCGAGACATCATCATTCGTGGCTTGAATGCTTTGCCAGCTTTCATCAATATTATGAAACGCACGCGCCTCTGCTTCGGTCTTTTCTTTTGAAACACCCATAAGATGCTTCATCAAGCAAAAAGACAACGATACTATTATCACAGCAAACACTGATAGAGTAATTATAATAGCTCTTATAATGCTCCGGCTCTTCTTATTCATATTCTCACTTACCTGTAAAGCTTCTTTCTTGTGGAGCTATGGAAATTGATTCCATAGCCCCACAAACATTTGTGGTTAATAATAGATCCCTGGTACATCAATCTCAATTTGCCATTGTTTGTCACAGCGTGAAAGACTAACTCCCGCAGCTACACCGCTGGAACCACCTTGGAAGGAAATACTGCCTACTGTTGATTGATAAGTGTGGATATAAGTCAATCGAATGTTTGTTTCTTTTCCCTTATAGGTACTGTATGTCTTTTGAAGCTTTGCATAACAGTCAATATAGTCGGCAAAATATGCCCCTTTAGTTTCGTTGAATTGCCAACAATATCCGCAATAAGTATCCGACTGTGCCCTACTAAACGAGATATTCCCTTGATTATATTGATATGCTCCGGATATGCTTCTGTCGGTGTTTTTGAGTTCACCACCGCCGCCCCATGTAATAGCAAGAAAATCATATCCAGCAGCAGGACCGTTTATGCCTCCAGAGTATACACCGTTTTCCCAATCTGCGGTTCCATAGGCGTAATAGTTTCGACTTGAATCTTTATAAACTACAAGGAAAATGGACAGCTTTCCGCCCTGATGAGTTTCTCCATCCTCACCAACCCATGTGTTTCCTTTCAGTTTAAGATCAGATTTATACTGTAAAGCTTCGGTTACTATCATTAGCCTACTATTATAGACTTCGCCTCTGTCATTCAGAGTGTCGATAACATATACTGTCTGTTTGGTTGCGGATACAACTTCATATCCGTTTTTTTCTTGAACGTCAGCATAGTGTTTTGCAACTCTCTCAATGTCAATTACAGAAAGTGCTTCCTTGCCAGTTTTGGTTTCCTGCTCTGAATAATAATCAGCTGATGTCTCGCGATTACTTTCCTCGGCAAACGCAACAATACCAAATTGCATAACGAGAACGAGCGCAAGGAGTAAAGAAAGTATACGTTTTTTCATGGTGTGGTCTCCTTTCTTTTTTACGGTTAATGTTTGATTACAGCACTTCCATTTAGTGAAGATGGATGAGCGCGAAAACAGACAGCATAGTTGTGCGATTGAACGAGGTTGTAAAAGTTCATACTCCCAGTCTTTCCGCTTGTTCTAACGTCATTAACTGTGAATTCTACAACCAATTTGTCTTGGGTCAAGTCATATAAACCAATGTAAAATGTTGTAGTGCTTGTGTCGGCTCTAACACTGTAATCAACGTATATTTTGCCGTCACCATTGGGATGGTAATAATAGTTCGTATACAACCAGTGCTTTCCAACGACTTGTAGATCTGCCGTATAGCTTTTCTGTGCCAGACTCCAATAACTTGTCGGCAAGGATGTTGACCGCGTTTCTTCGGAAGAACCGATACGTACAGCGTCGGTGTTACCAAAGAATACTTCTGTGGTTTCTACCGATTCGGCTGCAGGCAATGCCTTGTTCGCTTCGGAGGCAAATGCCGTTGTGTTTACAGCAAAAATCAATGCCAGTGTTAGTATTGTTGAGATTAGTTTTTTCATGATGTTTCTCCTTTCAGATAGCAAACAGTTTCTGTCGTGAAGCAGGCATTCTCATTTGTCTGCATTATTCAATTAAAGAATCCAAATAAGCACCATCCCCTTCCTGCGCGGATGTTTGGTGATGTCTTTAATATGTCTTTGTCATGGTCTGCGTGATGGTATCAGCAGCGCCTCCCGAACCAGAAATCACATAAACAACCGTGATGCGATATGTCCCGTGATTGCTTAACTGGAATGTATGGGTTCCGTCGTATAAATAATCATATACAACATCGACCCATTGATTATTGGGCTGTCCAATATCAACGCGCGTCCAAAACAGCCCCAGCGTTTTCTTCTCAACATAAGTTGTGATCTCGCCTTTAGTCGTTTTTCCTCTAATTCCTTGAAATTGATTATCCACGGTCAACAGTCCGCTTTCAGAAATGGACGCAACGCTGCTTGCCATTACGGTATTGTTATACCGTGTTTCATACGGTGAGGCAGCCATTGCCGCCGTTGATGCCGATGCCATCATCAAGACAGCGATCAGTAGGCATAATATGCTTTTCCTTCTTTTGAACATAGTTCTTTTCTCCTTTCAGTTGATTGTTTCCTAAAGACAGCAACAGGTCAAGTTACTGTTCTATTTAATAAACGATTATCGCAGGGAAACAGGTTACAACTTAATAAACTTTTTTCTTTTTTCTTTCCGTTTGGAAAAATGGAGGGTCTTTACCGTAGTAGTGGTAGAGAAAGAGATACCGTGGCAAGCAAGGTCTTTTGGAGCCAAAAGACACCAGGCGGAGACTCTGACGAGTCCCCGCCTTTTGCTTGATGGGGCGTTCCCCATACCCCCTGTAACACAGATTTCATCTGTGGCTGCGCGATGTGCCATCGCTATTTTTCCTCGCGCTGCCGCTCGGTGGTCTGCCGGTTCTGTTCGTTCAGCCCCAGCAGATAGGCGGCGTTCGCCTTGTGGATCAGCAGCTCCCGCATCTGCTCCTGCGCCCGGTGGTACTCGGCGTAGGCCGCCTTTTTCTCTGCCAGCAGCCTTGCAAATTCTTCGTTCAGGCTCCTGACCGTGGGCAGCTTTTTCAGACCGAACGCATCAAAGGCTTTCTTCGCCGCCTTGTGGATGAGGATATCCCCCTCATGCTCCGCAAGGTATCTTTTTGAGTACCCCGCCTTGCGGTAGCCGGTGTAAACGCTGCGGGTTCTGGAATAGTTCATGATGTGCGTCCGCAGGGTCTGTATCTCGCCCATCCGTGCTTCCGCCGCCTTTATGGTCGCCTTCAAAGCATAGAACCGCTTCTCCGCATCGGCGGCTGCATTGACAAGTGCGTCGAAATCGGCAAAGCCCTTTTCCTCCAGATATATCAGCGTCTTTGCCATCTGCTTGAGCTTTACCACCTTCATCGCCTGATCGTAGCGGTAGCCTTTTCCTGCGTTGAGCTTCGCCTCAATGTCGGAAATCAGCGTGGCGCGCTCCCTGCGCTTCGGATATTTTTTCCTGACGAAGGGCTTGTGCGTTCTGCTTCCGGCGATAACCGCGCGCAGCTCCTGCTCGGAATATCCCTCGCCCAGGGAATCCAGACGGATGCTCTGTTTCCGGTTTTCGTGCCGCAGCGACAGCCTGCCCTTTCGGGCAACGGAATAGCCGGAGGATTTCAAAAGGGCTAAAAGTACGTCGAAGTCCTTGGGCTGCTTTTCAAGCGCCGCGTCTATTGCCATGCGCAGAAGATCCCGGTTGGAGAGCTTGTCGTGACCGCCGCGCCATTTGTTGTAGCTTAGCCCGTGTTTCTGCGGATTCTCTACCACGGACAGCCGGTGCTCGGCGCAGATCAGGTCGGACAGCCTGCGGACGGCGCGGTAGCTCCCGATGAAGTTCTTGAACTTTTTCGTACAGTCCAGCGCTGTGGAGTTCCAGTAGATGTGGTTGTGAATATGCTTTTTGTCGGTGTGGGTGCAGACGAGAAAAGCGTGCCGGCCCTTTAGAAAGCGTTTGGCAAATTCGTAGCCGATGCGATTGGCCTCCTCCGGCGTAACCTCTCCGGGCTTAAAGGACTGCCGTACCTGATAGGCGATGACGTCGCTTTCCTGCACCCGTCCGGTCAGCTCCCGGTACTCCCGCTTGGACAGGGCAAATTCGGAAACGGCGGTCTCCGGCTCGCAGGCGAATGCGGAGATCAGCGCACCGCCCTCAGTCTTATCCGGATTCATGCCGTACTCCGTCCGGTCGGCAAGGCACTGCGCCAGCGTCTTGCCCTTGTTTAAGTGCATGGGTATGATTCGTGTGGTCGCCATATTCCCTCCATGGAAAAAGGCGCAGGCTCCCTCCTGCGCCTTTTCACATTCCGCATATTCCGTTTATCCGTAGATTCGCTCCTTGAGCAGCATTCTCATACCGATAAACCGCGCTGTGAGCTTCACCGCCAAATAGTGCAGTCCGTAGGGGGAGAGCAGAAACGCAATGCCCAGACAGATGCAGCCGTTCTGCACGTTGCCGTCCACAAAGTAAAAGAAGCCTGAAAGCAGGAACAGGGCGGAGGCGATGACACAGACCACGGCGGAAGCCTTGAGCGCCAGCGTGAGCGCCCATTCCACGATCCACAAAACCAGCATAAGGGGCGCAAGCAGCAGTTTCAAAATGAATTTCATAGTCGTTTTCCGTCCTTTTTGATTTCATTATACAGAAAGAGCTGCCCTAAAACAAGGATGCCGGCAGCATGGGCTTATCGTATATTTCTGCCTGCTCACTGAATGGTGGACAGCTTCATAAGAATTTTGTTGGCAAGTCCCCATAGCTGCTTCTGCTTTTCCAGAATCTCCGAAAGGTCGGTGTCGTAGGCTCTGCCGCTCTCGTTGAGCCGTTTGGCGATCTGGTTGATGTTGTTGCTCGTGTAGCGCAGGAGCGAGATCATCTGCTTCAGCTCCGGCAAATCCAGCTTGATCACCAGCCCGTCTAGCGCCATCTTCCGCAGGAACGCCTCCTGATTGGTAACGCCGATCCGCGCCATCTTTTCCTTTAGCAGCCGGTGCTCCTCCTCCGTCAGGCGAACGGAGATGCGGATGCTCCGGCGCATGAACTGCGCGCTCACAGGGACGGCTCCTTTGCCTTTTTGACTGCCTCCGCCGCCGCTTCGGGCGGTCTGCTTTTCAGTCTGCCGAGCACCGAGGGCCTGCGCTCATGCGCCCTTGCGTCCTCCCGCGCCAGCTTGGTAAACAAATCAACCAGCCCGCTGTGGCTGTTCACCGCCAGATAGCAGTTCCGATCCGTCCCCCATGCGTCGGGGTTCTCCGAAACGGGAACGGTCTTTGCCCATTGCTTGTTGTCCGCAGAGAACCGCCCGTCCCAATCCTTCTGTCGGATGGTAATCGCCAGCACATATAAAATGCGCTCATGCCCGAACTGCTCCGCCACCTGCGCAACGGCTTCCCCGTGCAGGACGTTATCGCAATAATGCTCGGAGATCGCCTTCTCAATGGCCTCCTTGCAGGCGGCGCTGGCCTTGTTGGAGGCGCGGTAAAGCTCCAGCTCGCCGTTTTCACGGGCGTGCTCGGCGGGAAATCTGTAAACGGGAATATCCTTCATATTGGTGCATCCTTCCTTTCATTAAGCTGTAGTGAAGCGGCTCCGACAAAATCCGTTCTTCGTCGGAGCCGCTGGTTTTTATCGTTCCTCCTTGCCCCTGTGCCTGATTTTGTCCTCGGCGCAGGGCTGGGACAGCGGCGCTTTCAGCTTTGCCAGCACGGAGGGACGCTCCGCCTTTGCGCTCTGCACGGCGGGCGCGTCCTCCGCCATCTGCTCCATGGGCGTGCGCTCGTCGATGTTCAGCTCGGCGTTCAGCTCCGCAAGCCGCGCGGATTTTGTCCGCAGCTCATCCTCCTGTGGGAAGGGCTTGCCCAGCTCCGCCTTTGCCGTCTCCATCTGCGCGGTGAGCGCATCCAGCGTGTTTCGGACATTCTGCAATCTGTCCGGCATGGCGTTCAGGGCGTTGTCAATGCGGACAAGGTTGCCCCGCGCGTCCTTGCCCAGCGTCACGCGGTGGTTCATTTTGCCTTTGAGGGTGAGAATAAAGTCCCGCCCGAAGTCCTCCACGGTCAGGGACATGGCAAAGCCCCGGTAGCTGCCGATGGGCACGGGCTCCATGCCCTTTGCGTCCTTGAAGGCTTCCAGAATGGCAGCGCCTGCGTTGTCCTTGTCGGTGAGAAGGTCGCCCTTGACCTCCATGCCCGCAAAGCCGTCCACGGGGTGCGGATGCCCGGCGAGCGTCTGCATATCGGCGGTGAAGCCCTCCACGAAGCACTCGTTCTGACGGATCTGTTCGGGGAAATGCCTGAGCAGATTGTCCTCCAGACGGAACTGCTGGCTCTGATGGCTGGCCTTCATGAGCTTCAGGCGGGCAACATCCACATCCAAGTCCATCTTCTCCTTGATACGCTCGTCTCCGGCGCACAGCGCCTTGATCTCGGCGTAGGAAAGAGCAGTCTCGTCCACGTCCTCGCAGGAACGGACAGGGGATTTTGAGGTCATGATTTGCGAGATGAACTTCTGCTTATTTTCTACCGTCTGCCAGAGATAGGCGTCGAAGGTGGATTCCGTGACGTAGCGGTAGATATGCACTTCTTTGTTGCGGTTGCCCTGACGGATGATGCGCCCGCTGCGCTGCTCCAGATCGCCCGGCCGCCACGGGCAGTCGAGGTCATGGAGCGCCACAAGCCTGTCCTGCACGTTCATGCCCGCGCCCATTTTGAAGGTACTTCCCATGAGCACACGCACCTGACCGGAGCGCACCTTTGCAAACAGCTCCTTCTTCCGCGTCTCGGTGTTGGCTTCGTGGATAAAGGCGATCTGCTCGCGGGGGATTCCTCTGGCGACGAGCTTTTCCCGGATGTCGTCATATACCGTGAAGCCGGGTTCGTCGGGGTTTTCCTTGTCGATCAGCCGCTCGACGGCGTTGAGCTCCGGGCTGTCCAGACTCCCGCCCGCCGTCTTTGCCGCCTTCGCTCCGGTCGCGCCGGTTTTCGGGGTGGACAAATCGCAGAACACGAGCTGGGTCAGCCTGTCCGCCTGTCCGTCCTGCCAGATGCGGTGGATGTTGTCCACGCAGCGATTGACCTTACTGTTCGGGTCGTCCGGCAGGTCGGGGTTGATGATGCGCTGGTCAAGCCCCAGCTTGCGCCCATCCGAGGTGATCTTGAGCATATTGTCCGTGCCGGGGTCAACAAGCTGTGCGTGTACCCTTGCGGCGCGCTCGGACAGCTCCTGCACCATATGCTTCTGTATCTCCGTGGGCTGCGCCACCTCGTTGTGATAGATGGGCGTGGGCGTAGGCAGGTTGAGCTGGTCGGAGGTCTTGATATCCGCCGCCTCCTTGAACAGGGTCATGAGCTCCGGGAGATTAAAGAACTTGGCAAAGCGCGTCCTCGCCCGGTAGCCCGTACCCTCGGGAGCCAGCTCGATGGCGGTCTGCGTCTCTCCGAAGGTGGAAGCCCAGCAGTCGAAGTGGGCAAGTCCCTTGCCGCGAATGGCGTCGTGCTGGAGATAGCGCATCATGGTGTACAATTCGGTCATGGAATTTGAGACGGGCGTGCCTGTGGCGAATACCACGCCACGGCTGTCGGTGATCTCGTCGATATACCGGCACTTGAGCAGCATATCCGAGGATTTCTGGGCGTCGGTGGCGGAAAGCCCCGCTACGTTGCGCATCTTGGTGTAGAGAAACAGATTTTTATAGTTGTGCGCCTCGTCCACATACAAACGGTCTACGCCCAGCTGCTCAAAGGTCACAACATCGTCCTTTCGGGAGCTGTCCTGGAGCTTTTTGAGCTTGGCTTCAAGGCCGCGCTTGGTGCGCTCCAGAGACTTAATGGTGAACCGCTCCGCCCGCTGGCTTTTCAGTTCCCGCAGACCTTCCTCCACCTCAAAGATCTGCTCCGCCAAAAGCCGCTGCTGCCGCTCCATGGATACGGGTATCTTCTCAAACTGCGAGTGGCCGATGATAACGGCGTCGTATTCGCCGGTGGCGATGCGGGCGCAGAACTTCTTGCGGTTCTTCGGCTCGAAGTCCTTTTTCGTAGCCACGAGGATGTTGGCGGAGGGGTACAGCCGCAGGAACTCGCCCGACCACTGCTCGGTCAGGTGGTTGGGAACGACAAACAGTGACTTGTGGCACAGCCCCAGCCGTTTGGATTCCATGGCAGCGGCTACCATCTCGAAGGTCTTGCCCGCGCCTACCTCGTGTGCAAGGAGGGTGTTGCCGCCGTAGAGCACATGGGCAACCGCGTTGAGCTGGTGCTCCCGCAGCCGGATCTCCGGGTTCATGCCCGCAAAGGTGATGTGGCTGCCGTCGTATTCGCGGGGTCTGGTGGAATTGAACAGCTCGTTATACCTTGCGACCAGGGTGTGCCGCCTGTCGGGGTCGCGCCATATCCAGTCCCGGAAAGCGTCCCGGATGGCCTGCTGCTTCTGCTGGGCGAGGGTGGTTTCCTTGGAGTTGAGTACGCGCCGCTCCCTGCCGTCCGCATCGTGCTTGGTATCGTAGATGCGCACGTCGCGCAGATTCAGGGTATCTTCAAGAATCTTATAGGCGTTTGCGCGCTCCGTGCCGTAGGTCATATATGCGGCAATATTGCTGTAACTGACCGCGTTCTTGTTCCTGATGTTCCACTCGGCGGTGAAGGCGGAATAGGTCACGTCGATCATGCGCTGCTGGTAGAAGGGGGTCTCGAAGGTCTCCCACATGAACTCCCGGATATACGAGGGGTCGATCCACGTTGCGCCGAGACGCACCTCGATTTCCGAAGCATCAAGGTCTTTGGGCTGCGCGGCTTTCAGCGCTTCCACGTTTCCGGCGTAATCGCCCTCAAACAAATTCTGAGCAGACTGTGCGATACGCAGCTTTTCCCTTACATTGCCGGAGAGGTACTCGTCGGCGGTCTCCCAGCGCTTATTTTCGGGATTGCGGAAGATAACACCACGAAGATCGGAGGCGAGAGCGTCCTCGTCCTTGCCGGTGAGCTGCGCCATATACTTCATATCCACGCAGGCTTTTTCGGAGATGGACAGCGCCAGCGCCTCCGAAGCGGTGTCCACGCTGGTCACGGCCTCGTGCGCCCGTATGGTTCGCCTGGTGAACATATCTGCCTTGCGCTTGAGGTTTTTGTCCTCGTCCAGTTCCTCCAGAGAGCAGAGCAGGTAGTAGGAGCTGTCCTCGGCAAAGGCCAGGGCGTTGGCGCGGGAGTTAATAAGCCCATACTTTGCGGTGAAGCCGTCGTAGAGGGTGTTCAGCTCCGTCTGCGTCTGCCGGATGGTTTCATCCGAAATAAAGCCGTCCATCTGCTCAGAGATGAGCTTCTGCACGCAGTCCCGCAGCTCCACCATGCCCTTGGCACGCTCCTTTGCGGTGGCGTTGAAGTCGGGTTTGGTCATGATGCTGTTCTGACGGTAGTACAGCTCCCCGTCCACCACGGTGTAGGAGAAATTCCGCACATTCGGGTCTGCCGGAATGGTCTCCACGATGGTCTCATCCTCGCCCAGATCGGGCAGCTCCGCTTCCGCGTAGGTTCCACGGATATTCCGAATTGCACCGCTGAGCTGCTCCGCAAGGTCTGCGCCCTCGACGGGCGCAACGGTAAAGTCCTGCCTGCCGTACTGCGTGCTTTCCGAGGTCTGCCGCCCCAGCACCATCTCCGGGTGGTCGATGAAATATTGATTGATGGAAAAGCCGTCCGCGTTCTCTCCCGGGTTTCGCCAGATACCCGTGTGTATCCAATCGGGTTCGATTTCAATGGGTCTGTCCCGCTTTTGAAGAAAGATAATATCCGAAACGACATCCGTACCGGCGTTGGCGCGGAACGCATTGTTGGGCAGGCGGAGCGCGCCGAGGAAGTCCGCGCGCTGGGCAATATACTTCCTTGCGGCGCTGTCCTTGGCGTCCATGGTGTAGCGGGAGGTGACGAAGGCCACCACGCCGCCCGGACGCACCTGCTCCAGCGCCTTGGCGAAAAAGTAGTTGTGAATGGAAAAACCGAGCTTGTCAAAAGCCCGGTCGCTGACCTGATACTGTCCAAACGGCACGTTGCCCACGGCGAGGTCGAAAAAGTCCTTTCGGTCGGTGGTTTCAAAGCCCGCCACGGTAATATCCGCCTTGGGATAGAGCTGCTTTGCGATGCGTCCCGTGATGGAATCCAACTCCACGCCGTAGAGCCTGCTGCTTTTCATGCTCTCCGGCAGCATACCGAAGAAGTTGCCCACGCCCATGCTGGGCTCCAGAATGTTGCCGGTCTGGAAGCCCATGTTCTCCACCGCGTCGTAAATGGCGCGGATAACGGTGGGACTGGTGTAGTGGGCGTTGAGGGTAGAGGCGCGGGCGGCGGCGTATTCCTCCGGGGATAGCGCGGCGTACAGCTCCGCAAATTCGTCTTTCCAGTTATCCTTGCTTTCATCAAAAGCGTCCGCAAGCCCTCCCCAGCCCACATAGCGGGAGAGAATTTCCTGCTGCTCCGGGCTGGCCTGCAAGCCCTCAAACTCCAGCTCCTTCAGGAGATGGATAGCCGCCATATTTGCCCGAAACTTTGCTTTTGCGCCGCCGACGCCCAGCTCATCGTCGGTGATGCGGAAGTTTTCTGCGTTCCGGCGAAGATTGTCCTTGTACTCCTCGTACATGGCTTTTTCGGCGGCTTCACGGTTGGGGAAGGTCTGCCACTCGCCGCCCACCTGCACGGAAATGGGATTGGCGTCCACGACCTCCTCAAAAGATGGAGGCTCCGGCTCGTCAAAACGCAGGGTGCGAATCTCCACATCATAGGGGAGGTTGTTTTTGTCACCGGGATATACCGCCACGGTTTCCTCGGTGTAAGCGGGTTTTGGTTCTTTTTCGGGGACAGCCGTATTCTCTGCGGCGGTCTTTCCCGGCTGCGGATACCGCTCCATGAGCCGCGCGAAGCTCTCCCTGCTCTCCGCACGGGAGATGGGATAGAAAAGCGTCGGGTCGCTGAGGGTAATATCAAAGACGCCGACGCTTTCGATGATATAGGGCTTACCGTTTTCCAGATACACCGTATCCCCTACGGAATACGGGAACAGTTCTCTCTGCGGGACAGGAGCTGTTTCGGGAACGTCTGTAACTGCTTCCTCTGGCTCATGCCAGCGGTATTGCTCCACAACCTCATCCGAAACGTGAATGAGGTCGCTGAAATCGAGATTTTCCAGCTCGTTGGTAATAATCTCTTGCAAAGAGCCGTACTGCCGGGTTTCCAGATGCTCATCATTCAGATAGCGCTCCAGCCGGTAATTCACAAGGTCGATGTTCACCTGAATGGGAATCTCATCGTCGGTGACGGTGGTGTAGGCGATGCCAATCTTGGTAGGGTCGCTGAAATCCGCCTCTGAGCCGTATTCGCTCCGGCAAAAGTCGGAGATCAGTCCCTTTGCACGCTCTAAAAGCGCCTGCTCCGCCTGTCCTTGCAGCTCCAGCCGGTACGCCTCCGCCTGCCATTCGCTTGAAAATTCCTCGGTTACGCCGTCCGCGTCCACATGGTAGCCGTTGGTTTCGTCGTCCCACACGGCGTACAGGGTACGGAATCCCCGGTCAAGGCTTACCACATGGAAACGGTCTGCGGGGATAATGGTTTCTGCGGTCGGCTCACGTCCCGCTACCTCTGCGTGCGCCCGTTCATCCGGGTAATCGCCGTAGATACGCAGATACTTCCGTGCCTGCTGGTCGTAGATGGCTGCGCCGTCATACGCAAAGCCGTCGCTTTCCATCGTGCCGTCAACATAACCCTGTGCGGCTTTTTCTGCTTCTTCCAGCGTTTGATAGTCCCGTTTCTCATCAAAGCCGTTTTCAAATTGATGATACGCCACGACCTGATACTGTGGTGCCATCCGGTCGGCATAATCATCAATCATTTCTTTCGTCAGCCATTCCGGTTTTTGGGGGAGCGCGTCATACAGCTCCCGCATTTTGACGATCTGTGCATAGACACTGCCCGCCCACAGGTGCTTTTCTGCGCGGTTGCCTGCTCCAAGGAAGTATTCGCAGTCTGCCCGCAAACGACCCAAAAGGCGATAGTCCGGGTTGTTTTCCAGCAGAGACTTTTCCTGTTCTGTGAAGAATTTATCTTCTCGGATGAGCTGCGCAATGCGCCGCTGCACCTTGGCCCATGACAGCGTGACCGGCTCGGAATTGCCCACGGAGATTTGCAGCGGTTTAGAGGTATCCTTCAAGCCGTACTCCCGCGCCAGCCATGCGGCGGTGTCCCGGTCGCGGGCGTGAGCCTTCATATAGCGGACAACTGCGTGCTTGCTTTCAATCCTGCCGTTCCACTGCTGCAAGGCCGCGTCAATGTCCGCCTGTGTGACCTTGTAGGGCGAGGGCGTTATCGTGGTCGCCAGCGTGGGATACAGCTCGTCCAAAAGCTCCTGATGCAGCCGGTTATGGAACGCGGGCATATCGAAATAGAGCCGTGTGAGCTGCAAATCGCCTGATTCTGTGACGATGCGCCGGATGGCCGCCGCCCCCTCCAGATAGGCGTTTTGACGGTCGGAATTGCGGCAGGCGTTGAGGAAAGCGTCGTCCGCGACAAGCGCGTTGCCTACGGTCAGCTTATACTGTTCAAACAGATCGGCCACGGTGGGCTGCGGCGCATCGGCGGCGGGGTCGCGGAACACCCTCGTGCCGTCCGCGCCGAACTCTGCTTCGTATGCGTCAATGGCGGCCTCTGCTTCATGGTCAACGGAGCGCAGGGTGTAGGTGCGCCGCTCTGGGCTGTTTTCGCCCTTTGTGGAAATGGTCACGTCGTACTTATCTCGCAACCTTTCCACATATTCTTCCAGCCGATCCGCCGGAACGCCGCACATCTCCACGCGGCCAGCGCCGGGGATGCTGCGGGTGGTCAGATTCATATCCAGCAGCTCCGCCGCCTGCTTCGCGTCCTCGCCGTACAGCTCAAAGAAATCGCCCACCTGAAACAGGACGATGTTGTCCGGGTGAGCTTCCTTTACGGCGTTGTAGTCATTCCATGCTGCGCTTCGCTCTGCGGTCTGCCGCTGAAGCTGCTCAAAGCGCGCCTTTTCCTTCGGGGTCAGGAAACGGTCTTTTCGGATCAGCTCGGAGATGCGCTTGGCAACGTTCGCCCAGTTCAGTTGAATTTCCGGGCAGTCCTGCTTTTTCAGCACGACGCCCTTGCCGCTGTGATCCTCACCGCTGTGGGATGCGCCGGATACCGCGTGGGAGCTGCCTCCAATGCCGTATTCCTTTCTCAGGAAGTCCGCCTGCTCTTTGGGGCTGTGTTTCTCTTTGAAATAGGCGTAGATGCGCCCCTTGCTCCCTTCAATGTTGCTGCCGCGGGTCAGGGTCGCGGCGATCTCGTCCTCCGTAATGAACCGCTGCACGGCGGGGATCTCCGCCATTTCGGTGCGGTACTCCCTGCGGGGCAGGGACAGCTCCCGCAGACTCTGCTCGATATTGTCCGGCTTGTGGTAGTGAAAGCGCAGCAGGCTCCTGTCCTCCCGGTAGTCGGATCGGAGCTGTGAAAAATCATCCATGAGGACTTCGCGGAACGCGGGGTCTGTCAGCCGCTCGGCAAGCCGCGCCGTTTCCTCCGGGAAACCGCCGCCCCGCATATCCGACAGGCAGGAGAGATAGCCCTGCGCCCGCGCCTTTTCGCTTAAATCCTGCCGGAGATACCATACGGCCTGCGCCAGCTCCGCGCGCTCATGCCCCGGCGCTTCCGCAAGCTCTACATTGGCGGCGTATTCGCCCTGCTCCAAAAGCTCGGAAATGCGCGCTGCCGCCTCCTGCCAGCTTACGACCTTTGCGGAGGCCAGGTGTCTTGCCGCGTCCCCATTGGCGATGTGGATGCCGTCCTCGGCGTACCACGCGGAATATCTGCCGTTTTCGGTGACGACGCCGTTGCCGCCGTGGAAGCTGCTTTGAAGAAACGCCGCGATTTCTTCCACGCTCTTGCCCTTGGAGAACTCCGTGGCGATCTTCATGCGGGCATAGTCGGCGTTGCCCTCCATGCGCAGAATGTGGTCGATATCCGCCTGCGGGATGGACATGGAAAAAGCGGAGGGCGTGTAGCTCTCCGCTTCTGCGATATATGCGATTTGCTCTTCCTCCGTGGGGAACAGGCTCAGTTGGTATGCCTGCGGTATCGGAGGCTGCGCCGGTTCCGCTTCCGGCGCGTCATTGGTCAGTTGTACACCAGCTCGCTGAGGATGATCTCCTCGGCCTGCGCTTTCAGGCTGTTCATCAGCCCAACCCATTTCATCTGGTCGCGGGCTTTCAGCTCCTCCGTCACGCCCGCCGACTTCATCAGCTCCGGCATCATCTGCTCCAATCTCCGGTTCGCCGTCTCGTCGATCTCCCGCAGGTGCGGGAACAGCTTCTCCGACAGCACCAGACGGCTGTACAGCCCCGGTCTGTGCTCCTGAAGGTAGCTCCTGCGCAGTCTCCCGTACTTGCCCAGGGGTCTCGCGTCCTCCGGCGTCTCGCTCAGCGTCAGGTCGGGAATCAGGTAGTCCCCGTTCTTGGTGTAGGTCAGCTCTGTCATGGCTATGGCTCCTTTCCGCGAGTTTCTCGCGCTCGTAATTCTTGATGGTGACTTCGATCTGCCGCAGCACCTCTCCGTTGATCCTGCTCACCGCCGTGCCCAGCTCAGCGGCGGCTTCCGGGGTGTTGAAATCGAAGATGCTCAGGAAATCCTCATGCTCGAAGCGGTCGTCCGCTTCAAGCCCGCAGCGGGACATGAGCGAGTAGGCGATGCTGACGGCGGCGGCGCTTTGGAAGGCCGCTCCTACGTTGAACTCATCATACCCGTAAAGAAAGGAATCGTCAACGATGGCGAGGATATCCCGCTTATAGTCCCGCCAGTATTCCTCCGCAAGCTGAGACGCGATGCGCTCAAGCTGGTCGGGAAGCCCTCCTTTTCCGTCCACACCGTAGCGGCTTTCCAGCATGGTGCTTACCGCATCCGCGTGTTCCTCCCGGTATTCCCACAGATAACGGCTCTTGGGAAATTCTCTGCCGCCCGTATCGGACACGTCGAACACATACCGAAGCCTCGGCCTTTCGCCGCTGCTGTCGATGAGAGCGATGCCCTTGGAGCCCCTGCGGACATACCGTCCCATCTTTTCGTTCCAGAAGTCGTACTCCGCGCAGGCGGTGGCGTCCGGACGCTGGGCGTGGATCATGACCTGCTCGGCGTAAGGGTATTTGTACAGCCTTGCGGCGGTGGTGAGAAAGCCCGTCCAGCCCCGGTAGCTGCCGGTGATCTGCCGCTGCGCCTCGTCCGCCATCTGCATATACGTTTGTAGCTTGCTCGGCATATTGCTCCTCCTTCATGGCATAAATTTAGAGCGCCCGGAACGGACGCTCTATGTAAGGGCGGTGTATCCGAAAACGTCCCGAATCCTATGCAGGAAACGGGACGCTTTCGCCTGTATGTCGATGTTCTATTTCCCAAAATTAAAACTTTTTCGATTTTGGGAAATAGAATTGCGGAAGCAAAACGGGAGCGACCCGAAAGCCGCCCCCGCTGAATCCCCCTTATTCGTCCGTATTGAAGTCTGGAATTAGCTCCAGCTCCGCGAAGTCCTCATCGGTGATTTCGCCCAGCTTTTGCAGGGCGCTGTCGGTCAGCTCCCGCAGCTCGGCTTCGTCCTCGTCCAAATATTCGTGCATTTCGGTGAGGGCGGCAATCAGCCCGCTGCGGCTGTCGCTCTGGTAGATGCACATGAGGTTCATTTCATCGTTGGTAAAATTCATCATAGCAGCTCTCTTTCCGCGCGCTTTGAACGCGCTGTCTTTTTCGGCTCGTTGACGGGAGGACAGAGCTTTGCCAGCACGGAGGGCTTCTTCTCCTGTTGTGACGCTTGCGCCTGTTCCCGACGCGCCGCCTGCGCCAGCTCCATGAGGGAGATGGGCTTGCCGGACTTTGCCTGTTCCTCCGGCTCTGCCACGGTCTGCTTCGGCCCGTTGTTGATAACGCCGTCGATCATGCCGTAATCGTCCTCCATGGCCATCTCCGCATTTTTGAGATAGTTTTCCGGCTTGAGGAAGTCGGGCAGCGCCTTGAAGCCCCGGGAATCCACGTAATGACAGGATACCACGCCGTTCTGCCTCAGCGCCACGATGTCGCTGACGGACAGGCTGTGGCCGCGAAAATCCTCCGGGCGGCGGATGTTGAAGGTCTCATACAGCTCATTCAACCTGTCCTGCGTATCGCCCCTGCAGTCGAGGCTGCCCGCATAGACGGCGGCGTAATTTCCCTTTTCAATGGAAAGCCCCTTCTTCTCCAGATACTCGGCGTTCATAAAGCGAAGCTGCGCCGTATTATCATTATCCCGAAGCTGATAGATGGCAAAGCTGTCGGCGGTGTTGTCGAGGAACGCCTTTTCATAGTCCGGCGGTGCGAAGCGGTCTTTGACTGTCTCCCATTCGGAAGCCTCCACGCCGAAGATACCGTCAAAGCTGCGGATATCCTCTGCATCGAAAGCCATGGCCTCGGTGTTGTCCGTGTGAAGCATATACACGCTCACGTCCCGTTCCATGAGCTCCAGCGCACGCTCCTTTGTCAGCGGCAGCATATTGGAATCGGTGTAGCCGTAGGCGTTCATGCTCTCAACAGAAATCGCAGGGTCGGGGACGCAGCCGTTGTCCGGCGCTGTGACCGGCTCCGGCTCCTGCACGGCGATCTCCTGCACAGGCTGGGCTGTAAGGCTCTCCGTCTCCCTGTCCAGCCCGCGCTCCTTGCAGATTTCCGCGTAATGGCGGTCGATATCCGTAATCAGGGAGGATGAGGTTCGGTTGATGGTCTCCAGCGATGCGCGAAGCTCGGTCAGCTCCCTGTCCTTTGCCCAGGTCGCCAGATACCCGAAGCTGTTTTCGCCTGTCTCAATGCCGTAATAGGCGCAGACGGCGAAGGAGATGCTCTCCGCCTGAATCTCCTCGGCGGCGCGGGAGAGCTTTGCCTTTTCCGGGTACTGTGCGTGCAGAAACTCCTTCACGGTCTGCTCGCCGCCCGTGAAGTTCAGCCCGTCCTCGCCTAAATAAAGAAAGCCCTGCTCCGGCAGCTCAATGGGCGCTGCTGTGATGACAGAGGCGGCGTGATTGACGGTGACATGGCTTTCAAGCGTTACCGGCATACCCGGATCGTAATCCGAGCCGCGCAGGTCATATACATACAAGCCCTCCGGCAGCTTATCCCGGTCGATGCGCCCGTTGGAGAACAGCGCGGGCTTGCCGAACAGCTCGACCGCCTGATATTTTTCTCCGATTTCGTCCTTATTGTGGAGCTTGGAGTGGGCGATCTCATGGACGGCGGCGCAGACCGTCTGTACCTCGCTCATGCCTTCTCTGAGGACAATGCGCTGTTTGTCCACGGAGAAGTAACCGTCCATATTCTCCGCCAGCTTCTCAAAGAAGATGGGGACGGGCGCGCTGCGGCGCAGAGCCTCCATAAACACCTCGTAATTCTGCACATTCCCCGTAAGGTTCGCCGCCAGCTCCGGCAGGGGCTTGCCTGCGGTCTGCTGCACGTCGAACACCACCACGGGCTTGTACATGGGGATCTGCACCGTCTTTTCCTCCGTGATAATATCGCCGTTCTCGTCCCGCAGGGGGAGCTTGGTGTCGGGGTCTAACTTCTGCTGCTCGATTTTCTTCTTGAAGGGCGTGGGGGCGATGATCTTAATGCCCTTTTCGCCCTTTTTGACGTTTCTTCCGAACTGATCGCGCCATTTGTTGAAGCCGGCCACATGGGTGGCGTCGGGGCGCTGCATATAGATGAGCATGGTGTTGTTGACGCTGTAGCGGTGAAAGCGGCTCATGGTAGCAAGGTACTGCCTGTATCTGTCGCTCTCAAACAGCTCCTTTATGCCCGTCTCAATGCTGTCGGTGATGTCTTTGAGCCGTTCCTTGTTGGTCTGTTTTTCAGCCATTTCGTGCATACCTCCTTTGGATCATGGTAAAAACAGCGGCTCCCGCAGGGGAACGAAAAGCCCGTGCGGGAGCCTGCGAGGGTCACTTGGTGAAGTCCAGCTTATAGGAGGAACGCGCGCCGTCGTCCTCCAGCACGATGAATGCGTCGTAGGTCTTGCCGGTTTTCTCGGAGTAGACGCCGCTGGCATAGGCGCGTCCCTGTGTCAGGAGCGAGGAAGCCATCTTCTTTGTCAGGCTGATCTTCTTGGCGGCAAGGAAGCGGTTGTCCCGCCACAGCCCGAACTTGCAGCTCCGTCTCTCGCAGAAATAGCCGTTTTTGCTCTCCGTGACCTCTGCGCCGCAGCGGGGGCATTTGCCCACAACGGGTCTGCCGGAGGGGAACAGCACCTCCGCGCCGTCCACAGGCGCAGCGTCCCGAACCAGCGCTGCGACCATATCGCGGATGCCGGCGAGGAACTCGTCCGCGCCCAGCTCGCCGCATTCGATCTCCTTGAGACGGTGCTCCCATTCGGCGGTCAAAAGCGGGGACTGGAGCTGTTCGGGCAGCACGGTAATGAGGGATACGCCCGCTTCGGTGGGAACGAGGCGTACAGATTTCTTCGCCTTTCTGCGCTCCGCAAAGCCCGTGGCCACCAGCTTTTCAATGACAGCCGCCCTTGTTGCGGGGGTTCCCAGCCCGCGCCGCTCCGCAGTTTCCGGCATATCCTCCTTGCCCGCCGTCTCCATGGCCGACAGCAGCGTATCCTCGGTGAAGTGCTTTGGCGGGGTCGTTTTTCCCTCTTTGACTGCGCAGAAGGAAACGGGAAGCAACTGTCCCTCGGAAAGCTCCGGGAGGGGCTTGTCCGTAAGCTCCGCATCCACATAGGCTTTCCAACCGGGCTGAACCACCGTTTTTCCCTTGGCGGCAAAGCCATTCCCGCCGCAGTCCAGCTTTGCCTCGGTCTCCAGATAGACGAAGGGCGCGCTGACCGCCATAAGCACCTGACGGGAAACAAGGCGCAGCAGCTCCCGTTCGCCTGCGAGCAAGGTTTCCAAATCCGTTTCGCCCGCCGCCATCGTGGGAACGACGGCGTGGTGGTCGCTGACCTTTTTGCTGCTGCACACCTGCCCCGAACAGACGGCTGCGGGCGGCTCTGTGCCGCAGATGCCCGCACAGCACAGCGCCAGCGCGTTTACGCCGCCCTCCATATCGTCGGTGAGATAGCGGCTGTCGGTGCGGGGATAGGTGCAAAGCTTCTTTTCGTAGAGACTTTGCAGGTAATCCAGCGTCTGCTGCGCCGTGTACCCAAGCAAGCGGTTCGCGTCCCTCTGGAGCGTGGTCAGGTCGTAGAGCGCCGGGGCTTTCTCCGTCTTTTTTGTCTGCACGACGGAGGTAACAGCGGCGCTTTTGCTGTTGCAGTCCCCGGCAAGCCGCTCCGCCTCTGCCTGCTCCTTCATGCGCCCGCCTGCGGCGGAGAAGCCGTTAAAGTCCAGATGGACGGTATAGAAGGTCTCCGGCTGAAAGGCGTTGATCTCCGCTTCCCGCTGCACCAGCAGCGCAAGCGTAGGCGACACCACGCGCCCTACGTTCAGGGTGCGGTGGTACATCACGGAAAACAGGCGTGTGGCGTTGATGCCCACCAGCCAGTCCGCCTTGCTGCGGCAGAGGGCGGAGGCGTGGAGGTTATCGTACTCCGCTCCGTCGCGGAGATTGTCAAAGCCCTGAAGGATCGCCGCATCCTCCATGGAGGAGATCCAGAGCCGCTTCACGCGCTTGCGGCAGTTGTTGAGATTATACGCCGTGCGGAAGATCAGCTCGCCCTCGCGCCCGGCGTCGCAGGCGTTGACCACTTCATACACATCGTCCCGGTGCATGAGGGCGCGCAGGGTGTTCATCTGCTTCTGCTTGTCCCTCGCCACGGTGTACTGCCAGCTATCCGGCAGGATGGGCAAGTCCTCCCTTCGCCATTTGCCATACTTTTCATCGTAGGCGTCCGCATCCGAAAGCTCCGCAAGGTGTCCGAAGCACCAGGAGACGAGGTAGCCGCCGCCCGAAAGAAAGCCGTCCCCGCGCCTGCCTGCGCCAAGAACGGCGGCAATGCTCCTTGCCACGGAGGGCTTTTCACACACAACCAATCGGTATTCGTTCATATTCCTTTATTCCTCCTCATCGTTGATATCGAAATCATCCGGCGCGTCCCAGCCCTTTGCCCGCAGGAACTCCTTGCGCAGGGTGTTGTTCCCGCAGTCCTCGATGGCCTTCTCCACATACAGGTCGCAGTTTGCGTAGCTGTATTCGTCGAAATAGTATTTGAAGTCGTAGTAGATGGATTTGACGGGCTTGGGGGTGCGGAGCAGCGCCTCTGCGTCCCCGCAGCCCGCCTCCACGGCTTTTACGATCTTTTGCCGGATGAAGTATTCAAAGGCTTTCTTGCCGCCCCGGTATCCGGGCTTTTGGGAGAGCGTCTGCCGGATGAAAAGCGCCTGCTCACGCTTCATGATCTGAATAAGCCGCTCGCGGGGAGACGGCTCCATGGGCGATTCTGTGCTGACAGTCTGTGTCACTTTTCTTCATCCTCCCCGGCGTCCGTCTCGTCCTCGGCTTCAAACTCGTAATCCTCATCTTCCTCGTCCTCGCCGTAGTCGTAATCGTCCAGGTCGTCTGACCCACGGGTGTCGGCCTTGGGCTTGCGGAGCTTGAACCAGTACAGCGCACCGCCGCCGCCCAGCAGGAGCAGGAGGACGACCACAATGAGCCCCGCACCGTTGGCGCTCTTTTCGGGCGCGGTCTCCGCAGGCTCGGCGGGCTGTTGCGTAATTTCTGCGGCTTGCTCCTTGCCCGCGCACTCGCTCATATTGGTTCTGCACACCTTGCAGCCCGTGTTGATTTTGCCCACGGCGCATTTGTCCGTGCAGGTGCAGGCGGGGACGATGCTCTCGCCGTCCTTGGTCAGTGCCAGCAGGTCGGCCTCGTCCACAAGATTCAGGAAATGGACGTTCTCATTGCCCTTATCGTCCCGGTCGATGATGAGATAAAAGGTGTTGCCGCCCTTGGTCGTCACGGTGATGAACTGCTTGCCTGCGCCGAAAGCGGAGCCGATATCGTCCATGAGCGTCAGGTTGCCGTCCGGGGTCAGGGGCGCGGAACCTCCGGCAGCGGCGTAATATTGCAGCAGCAGCTCCGGCAGTCCCGCAGTATCCGTGTCGTTCTCACCGCCTCCCGCAGAGGTGTTGAGAACCTCAAGGTATTTGCCGTATACATAGCCGGTCTGCTCCGGCACGACCACCTTGTACCAGCCGTTGCTTTCCTCCAGCACCTTCACCTCCGCGCCGTTGAGCAGACGCCCGACCACGGTGTAATCCGTGCCGGGGCCGGTGCGCAGGTTCAAATAGGTGCGGACGTTGACCACCTTTCCGGCCTGCTCCCGTTTGGCGGGAAGCGTCCAGCTCCGATCCCCGATGGTCACGGTATGGCTTCCGTCCGCATTTTCGGTCACAAGCACGGTCAGGGTCTGTCCGTTTTGGGTCTGCTCACCGGTATTCGTATTCTCCGGCTGTGTGGTTGCAGTTGGGGTTTCCATGGTCGGGTCGCCCATTGTCGAATCGACCATATCGCCGCCGCCTGCATAGGCCGTAACGGAAAAGACCGTCATGCAGAGCACGACGGCCAGCGTCACGGCAAAAAATCTCCATTTATTCTTCATTCACAAAATCCTCCGTTTTTCTGTATTCGTCGGGCAGCGCCGCCGTGGGACGCTTTTCCAGCATCGCCATCAGCGCCGCGAGCTGCTCGATGGTCAGTCCATTCTCGCGGACGATGCCCACAATATCCGTGTTTTCCAGCTTCAGAATCTGCTCGTCCAGGGCTTTTAGCCGTGCGGTCAGCGATGTGAGCTTTTCCGCCAGCTTCTCGCGCTCCTGACGCAGCTTTTCAAGTCGCGGGTTCATAACATCCTCCTTTTTGCGTTGATATGGTTGTTGTTAAGGTAATCTGCCAAACTGGAGAAAATGGCTTCGCCAGTAGCTCGTGTCGATGGAAGCGTAGTGAATGGGGTCGCCGCAGTGGAGCATCCTGTTATTGCCCACATAGATGCCCACATGGGACGCGCCTGCGGTGTCGTAGGTCTTTTCAAAGAAAATAAGGTCGCCCGGGCGGGCGCTTTCCGGGGAAACATAGGCGCACATGCCCCGCAGCCCCTCCGCGCCCAGCCTGCCGAAGCTCCAATGCTGGCCGCAGTTGTTGTAGACATACGAAACGAAGCCGGAGCAGTCGAAGGAGGTGGCGGGCAAGCTGCCGCCCCAGACGTAGGGGTAGCCCAGATACTTTTCCGCTTCCTTGATGATGGCGGCGAACTGCTCGTCCGCCAGCGCCTCCGGAGGTATCTCGTACTTCTCATACTTGGTGTGGTAGTACCGGTTCACATACGGGGAATTGGGGAACAGGTCGGGGCGGTTGCCCAGCACGCTCATATACACGGCGTACATGGAGAGCTGATCGTGGGACATGATATGCACCGGCACATGGGAGAGGTTGAAATTTTCCAGCTCCACATGGCAGATATACCAGGTGTAGGGAACCTCCGCCTCGTACTCGTAGCTTTGCAGATTGCCGTTTTCGTCGGTGTAATAGCCGATATGCGTTTCGGTGCGGTATCTGGTTTCCGTGGCGACGGTTTCCGTTAAGATATACTGCTTTTCAAACAGCGTCTCCAGAATCCCGCCTATTTCGTCAATCGTCCATTCTCCGCCCTTGAGGGCGGTAATCATGGAAATGAGCACATAGGGGTCGTGCTCAATCTCGTCCAGGTCGAAGTGGTACTCGTCGTAATCGTGGGTGCGTTCGTAGCTGTTCAGGTATTCCCGCAGCTCGTCCTCCATGGCGCAGTAGGCGGCTTCCGCCGCCAGCATATCCGCATCCTCCAGCGGATAGGTGGAGGCCGCAATGCCGGACACCCCGCCCTGAAAGAGCGTGGAGCAGGAGGAAATGCAGGTCATGAGCAGCAGTATCGCGGCGGCGACACCGCCCGCGATGAGGAAGCCCTTCTTGTGCCGGACAAAAAAGCTGCCGAGTTCCTTGCTTCCCTCGGCGGCGCGCTTTGCCGCCTTTGCGGTGGTCTCGGACGCTTTGACGGTATTCCTTGCGCCGTTCCCCGCTTTTGCGGCGGCGTATTCCTTTTTAATGGCCTGCTTCTGCTGCCAACGGGAATAGGGGTTGGAAGCCCTGCCGTATTCCTGCTCGTACTGTTTGTTCAGCGCCCTGAGATTGGCTTTGTCTGCGGCGGCTTCCGCCTTGTCCGCCCTGCGGTAGGGCTTTTCCGCATGGGAGCGGTGCGCCGATTCCGCAATGCGCCAGGTGCGCTCTGCCGTCTCGGTCAGGGTGTTCGCCGCCTCCGTGCCGGGGTTGTCATCGCCCTCCTCCCGGAGCTTGCGGTGGACTGCGCTGCGGACGGTATCCAGCGGCGCTTTCCTTGCGGCGTGCGCCAGCTTGGAGGGCGGACGCTTTTTGTCCGCCTCCTCAAAGAAAAGGCGCGTCGTGACCTTGCCGCTCTCACTGTCCACAACGCGCTTTTTGACCTTAACGGTTTTCTTGGGAATTTTCGCTTCGGCCTTTTCCAGCTTAACCGCCGCCCTGTCCGCCCTGCGGACAGCTCGTTCCAGCTCCGGCAGGGCGCGTTCTTCCTCGGTGAAAATCAGCCTTGGCGAGCGTTTTGCCATATTCATCACCTCCTGATGGGACTGCTGATGGATTAAAAGCGTTATTCAAACAGAATTTCATCCGTTCTCTCCAGAAAATGCCGCTTGCCCGCCGGGGTGATGAGGGTATAGTGTCCCAGCTTGCCGCGCTCGGTGTAGAAGTCCCTCACCAGAAACAGACCGGCGCTCTTTTTGACCGCACGGGGAAAGAGCTTGCGGTTCTTGTCCCGGAACAGATACTTCTTTTCCTCCAGATACCGGGTAAACTGCTTTTCGGGAACGCCCAGCTCCTTGGCGGTGGTGCGGATGTTGGTGCAGTCCGCAGGGTCAACAAAGGCGTCGTAATACTCCGCTTTGGGGAGGGCAAGCCGGAGACGGCGGGTCAGCTCCCGGTTTCGGGCGTTTTCGCTGCGCAGACGGTTCAGGTACTCCGGCACGGCCTCGGGGTGCGCCTCCAGCGCATCCAACAGGCTGTCCGTCATATACGCGCCGTGCTTGCGGATGGAGGGAATGACCTCATGGGTGATCCAGCGCTTGAAGGCTCTCGCTTCCGGCTTTTTGGAACAAAGGATCAAATGATAGAGTCCGGCTTCACTTACGGCATTTATTTCAATCGTCTTATCAGCGTTCTGGGGGTGGGGTACTTCAAGTAACCCACCTTCATCCGAGTCCAATCTGGACATTGCGCGCGTAACCTGGTTCAATCCGAGAGCTTTGCACACATCAACCGCAACAAACCAAGGAGCTCCGTCTTTCAGCACGGAACGCACCCGACCAAAATCTGCGCTTTCAAAAATCATAAGGTGGTTATCCATAGTCTTTTCTCCTTCCTTACACTGTAATTGCGTCCTTCGCTTCCTCCCCGGTTTGTTCGGAGAGGTCGGACAATTTTGTCGTGATGATTTTGTACAGCTCCGTATCCTTGGGGAAGCGGTCTACGAAGGGCAGGATCACGCTGCCGTAGAACAAAAGCCCCTCGCCCTCGGCGGATTGGGTCACATACGAGAGCTGATGGGGCGAGATGTTGAGCTGCTTCGCCAGAATCTGCCGGTCGCCGGAAGCCTGGTTGAGCATATACACATAGTCGGAGTTTTCAAAGATGTTCTCCACCTCACGGCTGGAGAGCAGGTCTTTGACGTTCTGGGTGATGCCCGTGGGAACGCCGCCCCACTTGCGGAAGCGCTTCCATATCTCCACCGTATACGCGGCGGTCTGCTCCTCCTTCAGAAGAAGATGCATTTCGTCGATATAGTAGCGGGTGGACTTGCGCTGCTCACGGTTGATCGTGACGCGGTTCCACACCGCGTCCTGCACCACCAGCATCCCGATCTTCTTTAACTGCTTGCCCAGCTCCTTGATATCGAAGCTGACCACGCGGTTCTGGATATTGACGTTGCTGCGGTGGTTGAACACGTTGAGGGAGCCGGTGACGTAGATTTCCAGCGCCGTGGCGATATACTGCGCCTCCTTCTCGTCCTGCCTGCGAAGCTCGTTGTACAAGTCCTCCAAAATCGGCATCTTCTCCGGGCGGGGGTCGCTCAGGTACTCCCGGTAAACAGAGCGCACACAGCGGTCAATGATGGTCTTTTCCACCGGCATGAGGCCGTCCTTGCCGCCCACGATCAGCTCGCACAGGGACAGGATGAAGTCGGATTTCAGGCTCAGCGGGTTTTCATCGTCGCTGTAATTCAGGTTCAAATCCATGGGGTTCAGGTAGTCGGTGGAGGTGGGCGAGATTTTCACCACCTGCCCGTGCAGGTGCTCCACCAGCGGGCCGTACTCCGCCTCCGGGTCGCAGATGATGATATCGTCGTTTGTGACGAGGAACACGTTGGCGATCTCCCGCTTGGCGGAGAAGGACTTGCCACTGCCGGGCGTGCCCAAGATCAGACCGTTCGGGTTTTTAAGCAGCTTTCTGTCTACCATGATGAGGTTATTGGAGAGGGCGTTCAGCCCGCAGTACAGGGCTTCCTTGCCGTCCTGAAACAGCTCCTGGGTGGTGAACGGCACGAAGATCGCCACGCTGGAGGTGGTCAGCCCCCGCTGGATTTCGATCTGGTTATACCCCAGCGGAAGCGCGGACATGAAGCCCTCCTCCTGCTGAAAGTCCAGCCGTGTGAGCTGGCAGTTGTACTTCTGAGCGATAGAGCCCGCCTGAAAGACATTGTTTCCGAGGCGCTGCTTGTTGTCCGCCACGTTCACCACAAGGAAGGTCAAAAGGAACATGCGCTCGTTGCGGCTTTGCAGCTCCTGCAAGAGCTTTTTCGCCTCCGTGCCGTAGGTGGCAAGGTCGGAGGGAATAATATCCATATCGTAGCCGGAGCGCACCGCCTTTTTCTGCTCCTCAATGGTCATTTTCTGCAAGTCGGTGATCTTGCGCTTGATGGTCTTGATTGCCTTTACCTGATCCACGGACCGGACGTGCATACTGACGATGAGGGAGCTTTCCATATCCAGAAAATCCGCCAGCATCCGGTCGTTGAGCTCCGGCGCTAAAATCTGCAAGAAGGATACGCAGCCGGTCTTACTGCCCACGCCGAAGCTGCTGCCGGTCTTGAACTCGAAGGCGCTGGGCGCGATGAAGTCCTTCACCGACAGCCCGGAGGGGGCCAGCCAGTCCCACGAAAAGCGGAAGGGCTGCGGCTCGTCCATGTGCAGCATCCCGTGCAGCAGGCGCAGGCGTTCCATCCCGTTCAGGGCTTCCGTCTGCACGCCCAGACGGCGGAAGTTGTTGAGGATATCCGTCTCGATGCGCTCCAATCGGGGCTTTGCCGCTTTCAGGCTGTCCGCCTCCACGCCGAAGGTCAGGTACTTGGTCTTAATCAGCCCGTTGTTGCCTCTGGCAAGCTGGCTTTGCAGCATCCCGGTGTACTCGGTGCGGAGCTTGTCGAAGCAGTCGCCCTGCAAGGGGATGGCGATGCGCCGGGCGTAGGTGTCCCGCGTGGCGGAGAGGTTGATGAAGGAGAGCTGGAAGCGGATGGAGGAATCAAAATAGTTGAGGAAATCGCACCAGCCGTCGAAAATGGCGGTCTTGTCCTCGTTCTGGTTGAGCTGGTAGTTGATATCCTGAAACTGCACGGTTTTCGTGTAGTAATTGTCCGTCACGCGGCACACGCCGTCGGGGTACATCCGCTGAAAGGGGATGCTGTCCTGGGCGGACTTCTTTCGCTTATCCTGACGCTTTGCTCTTGCAATCGCCGCGTCGATCTGCTTTCGCTCGGCTCGTGTGAGCTTTCTTGCGGGGGTTTTGTTTGTGGACAATCGCGTAGACCTCCTTATCCAAAATATCCTGCCGGTTCAGCAGGTCGTAGAAATTGTTCGTCCTGTACGGGCGCTGTTTGGGGCGCAGGAAGCACACCTGCACGATGTTGCGGATGAGCTTCTCCGGCGGCTGACCGTTCTTTTCATACATGGCCAGCAGGAAGAAGGGCAGCATGACCAGCATCATGCAAAGAGCCGCCGCGCTGCTGCCGATATGCCCCTTGAGCAGAAAGAAAAGCGGTACGCCGATGAGCGCGCCGCCGCCGAAGCACAGAATCTGCCGTTTTGTTAAATTGAACATGACCTTGGTTTTCACCGCGTTCAAGTCCTTGGGTACGGGAACGTATGCCAAATTTCATCACCTCCGTCAGTGAGCATGGAACAGGCTCCTGGCAAGGGAGCTCGTCTTAAACAGCGTGAAGCACAGCAGCACCGTATACCCCATGCACGTCCATATGGCTGCCGAGACGCTGCTCTCCACCACGATGTTCTGGATCAGCACCGCGTAGATCGCCACGCAGACGATGATGAGGAAGCCCTGAAACCCCAGCGCCAGCAGGCTTCTGAGGTAATTCTGGCCCATCTGCCCCCATTCCCGGTTGGCCATGGTCGCCATGGGGATGGGAGCGATGGAGGTCACGCAGTAGATTTCGATCATCCTGCCGTAGCAGATGATGAAAATGCAGATGGTCAGCGCCCACATGGAAAGATGCACGACCACGGACTCCAGCCACAGCCCCAGCAGCGACCAGACCTCCATTTCCGCAAGCGCAGCTTCGAATCCCGCGATATGCTCGTTGAACGTCAGAGACGTGTCCGATATGATGATGCCCGACGCGCTGTTGACAACGCTCTGAGCCGCTTCGAACACGCCCATGACGATGTTCCATGTGTTGGTGACGATGAGCACGGCGCAGGCGGTCTTAAATATCCATTTGAAGAACATCCAGGTGTCCACGTCGTGCATGTTGTTCTTTTCCGTAATGAGCTGAATCAGCTCCAGCGTCATGACAAAGGCGAGGATCACGCCCGCGATGGGCAAAATCACATTGTCCGACAGCGTTCGGATCATGCCGTAGACGCCGCTGTTCCAGCCCTGGGGCGTAGCGCCCACCTGTCCGGCGATGCCCGCCACGCGGCTGTTCACGTTGTCAAACAGTCCGTTCACGTTGTCCATGATGCCGCTGACCAGCAGCTCCTTCAGCCATTCGGTGAATTTCTGCCATATCAAATCCAATGGGCTTTACCCTCCTTTCCCGCAGCGCCCGCCCAGAGGGGCGGACGCCGCGAAGGATTTGTGCGGGCGATTAACCGAACAGGCCTTTGAGCAGGGGTACGAGGATAACGCCGATGAGTGCCACGCCGCCCCCGGCCATGAGCTGTTTCATGCCCTGGGATTTTGCTAATGTGCGATAAAGAAGTAATAGAAGTGTAAAAAATTTTGCCGTTCCTATCCGGCACTTAGGGCTGTGTCGGATAGGTCAGGCGTTAGGCTTCCGGCAAGTCTATCTTGCCGACAAAGCTGTAATAAATCTCAATGTCCTGCCTGCGGGTGCCGTTCTCGTCATAGCTGCACTCATGCACGACGATTTTCTCAATCATTTCCCGCAAGAGGGTGGGGGTCAATTCTTCAAAAGCAAGGTGCTTTCTCACAATCCCCATGAATTTCTCGGCGTTGACGGTGGCGGCCTGCGACTTGGAAAGTTCCTCCTGCAAAGCGGCAGCCCGGTCTTTCAGTTCCCGCTGCTCCTGCTCATAGTCCGCCGACAGCTCCATGAAACGCTCGTCGCTGATTTTGCCGCTTACATTGTCCTCATACAGCCGCTTGATAATGCGGTTCACTTCGGCAATGCGTGTCTGGGCCTGTTCAAGCTGCTTCGTGGCTGCGGCGGTCTTTCTCTTGCCGCCGATTTCGTTCTGCTGGATGAGCAGCTTTACAAAGCGGCTCTCATGCCTGGCGGCGTATTCCGTCACTTGCCGGAGATTGGAAAGCACGCCCGCCGTCAAAAGGTCGGTGCGGATAAAGTGTGCCGTACAGTCACGGGTACGCTTCTTGTAGCTGCCGCAGATATAACAGTCCTGCTTGCGGTTCTTGTTCTGATACCGCTGCTGATACAGCACATGGCCGCAGTCGGCGCAGAACAGCATACCAGAGAACAGCCCCACTTCATCATAGCGGTTCGGGCGTTTTCGCTGCTTGCGTAACTCCTGCACACGCTCCCATGTTTCCGTGTCGATAATCGGCTCATGGTGATTTGGGAAGATAGCCTGCTTCTCGATGGGGTTCTCAACGCTGTGCTTGACCTTGTAAGAGGGCTTCTCCGTCTTGAAGTTTACCAGACAGCCAGTGTACTCCCGGTTTTCCAGCAGATGGACGACGGTGTTTGTCGCCCACTTGCACTCATAGCCGGGGTGGTAGCGTCGGGTGCTGCCCGTCCTGCGGTATTCCAGCGTCCCCGGCGTGGGGATTTGCTGCTCCGTCAGCATACGGGCAATCTTGGTCGGGCCATTTCCCGCAAGGCAAAGCTGGTAAATCTGCCGGACAACCGGGGCGGCTTCCTCGTCAACGATATAGTTCTCGTCCTTGTCCATGAGATAGCCATAGACTGGCTTGCTGGTTACAGGCTTGCCGCTCATGCCTTTTGCTTTCTTTACTGCCTTGATTTTCTTGCTCGTATCTCTCACCAGCCATTCGTTAAATAAGTTCCGCAGAGGGGTAAAATCATTGTCCATGCCGCCGTTTGCGCTGTCCACGTTGTCATTGACAGCGATAAAACGCACGCCCTTTTGAGGGAACAGCATTTCCGTGTAAAATCCCACCTGCAAGTAATTACGCCCCAGCCTGCTCATGTCCTTGACTATGACGGTGCCGACTTTCCCGGCTTCAATGTCTGCAAGCATGGCTTGAAAACCGGGACGCTGGAAGTTTGCGCCGGAAAAGCCGTCGTCGGTGTACCAGCGCAGATTGGTAAAGCCGTTCTGCT
>OLJW01000073.1_pt1 | contig 138126 bp, 113 predicted proteins | sample 1603411 | NCBI WGS metagenome assembly OLJW01 (sample SAMN04168659, study PRJEB22393) | human gut metagenome | biome: human gut microbiome; feature: stool | host: Homo sapiens | collected 2014-05-12 | reverse complement strand
AATCCGTATCTTCGAGTGCCCACACAGATTGTCTGATAAATTGTTAAAGAGCAGTGCCGCTTCGCTTTTCTCAGCGGCGCGGGGTGTGCATAATACGCTTTCCCGCTACAGAGTCAAGCATTTTTTTGCTTTTCTCTGTTGAGATTCTCAGGAGAACCCCGCTGACCCGGCGGCGTGTTTGCCGTTGTTCCGTGTCAGTGGTGGCGCATTATAGGGAGTTATTCCGGCCTGACAAGAGGAAATTTAAAATAATTTTCTGACCGCGCAACATTCAACCAAATCAATCTAAAACTGCCAGTTTTTCGAGCGTTTCGAAGCCGTAACGCTGTAAAACGGGCAATAATTGTTCAGCTTCTGGCGTCATTGCCATACAAAATGCAATATTCGCATCGGCAGATTTTGCATCCGGGGCTTCATGCTCTAACAACCAGGCCGTTCGGCGAGCAATCGCTGCGCCAGAATCCACCAGCCGGGTTCCCTCTGGCAGCACTTGTAATAGTTCTTCTTGTAGTAGAGGGAAATGGGTGCAACCCAATACAACTGTATCTGGCGGCTCTTTCATTCTTAACCACGGGCGTAGGATACGTTTTAGCGCATCCAGAGAAACATCTTCGCCATGCAGCTTCGCTTCAGCCAACTCAACCATCTCTGCCGAGCCCAGCATTTCTATCTGGCATTCATTAGCGAAACGCGCGATCAGCTCATGAGTATAAGAACGTTTAACAGTTCCGCGGGTTGCCAGTAATCCGACAATGCCATTTGCCGTCAGACGTGCAGCAGGTTTAATCGCCGGCACGACACCAACAACCGGGAAGTCGAACTTTTCGCGTAATGCAGGAAGTGAAACGGTACTGGCGGTGTTGCAAGCGACCACAGCCAGCGCAAGGGGATAACGTTCTTGCACTGCGGTGACAATTTCCACCACTCGCTCAACAATAAACACTTCGCTTTTTTCGCCATACGGGAAAGCGACGTTATCGAAAGCATAAATGTAATGGAGATCCGGCAAGAGATGCCGGATCTCGTCATAGACCGACAACCCACCGACGCCGGAGTCAAACACCAGCACGGTGGGACGTGGTTCAGAAGGTGTAGCTGCCAGACAAGGTGTATTCCCGTCCTGCAGTTTGGTAGCCATAGACTGTCTCGTAATCTTTGTCGAACAGGTTGGCTATTTTACCACGAACTGTCAGGTGAGAGGTGACCGGATATGCAACAGCAAGATCCCACAAGCTCACCCCGCCCATTTTCACTGTTTGATACGGATAAGAGGAGTAATCCTTATCATAACGAGAACCTAAGTACTGATAAGTAATCCCCCAGTCGAAGTCATACAACTGCCAGTCGAGCTGGTATTTCACCTGCTGTTTAGCACGGCGTAACAACGGCGTGTCAGTAATCGCATTGCGCGCATCAACATAATCATAACTCACAGTATGCGTCAGTGGTCCGGTATCAAAATTGGCGGTCGCCTCGACACCCTTAATCCGCGCTTTCCCTTCGTTGTAATATTTCAGGGTGTGATCATCATAATCGATCAAGTCACTGACATCGTTACGATATCCGGAAATACGCCAGTTCACCCCAGCAGTTAAGCCTTCAAACGCGCCTTCCCACTGTTTGCTTTTCTCAGGGTCGAGATTCGGATTTCCGTAGAAACCATACAGTTGTCCAAGATTTGGTGCCTTATAAGATGTCCCGTAGGAAGCAATAAAGCGATAACCTTCGATAAATTCCCAACCGGCGCTGGTTTGCCAGGTGCCATGACGACCAAACTGTGAGTTATCGTCGCTACGTGCTGCGCCTTCAAAGGTAAAATCGCCAACTTGTTGCAGCCCGGTCAGATAGATGCCGGTATTACGTTGATCATATCCATCCTCAACATAAGCTGTGCCCGGTGCCGTGCTCTGCTTCTGCCAGTCAACACCCGCACCAATATTACCGTGGCCAATGATGATGTTGTTTGCCCACTGGACGGTGTACTGTTTCATCTCATCGAGCGTCGCGGATGAATCATAACGACCATAATGCGGATCGTAGTTGTAATCTTTGCTATGGCTGTAGCTGGTAATCAGTTGTGATTTAATCAGTTCACCGTTATAGCGCAGTCCGGCATCCCAACTTTGGCTATAGAGTTTACGGGTATCGACCAGTGGCGAGCCGGGAGAATAATATGCGTCATAATTGGTACGATTATCATAGCCATAGCCGCGCACAAAGCCGCTCCAGACATCAGTAAAATTATGCTCCAGCGCGCCATAAAGCGTTTTACTTAAAAAACCATCGTTATCTGGCTGCGCTTGCGTTCCGGTATTACCATAGGCGACAACATCATAACCATGAGTATGGGCATAATCGCCCAACAGCGTTACCCGTGTCTTATCCCCCAGTTGTTGCTGTGTAGAGACATCATAGTTCTGATAACTATTGCTTCCCCACCCTGCTGAAATTTCCGTTCCGGGGTGATCGCGCGTCGTGATGATATTCACGACCCCGCCTATTGCATCTGAACCATAAACAGCGGAGCGCGGCCCACGGATATATTCAACACGCTGGACAAGCGCAATAGGGAACTGACTAAGATCAGCAGAACCACTCACCCCCGCCAAATTCAGGCGGACGCCATCAATTAACACCAACACATGACTGGCATTTGTACCGCGAATAAAAATAGATGAGAGCTGACCTGAACCGCCGTTTTGGGTGATATCCACGCCCGGAAGACGGCGCAGCACATCATTGACCGAGGTCGACTGCCAGCGGTCGATATCCTGACGCGTCACAACAGTAGTTGGCGCAAGCACAGTGCTGCGCGGTTGTTCAAAACGGTTAGCAGTAACGACGAGAGTATCCGGGCTGGTATCCTGTGCCCAAGCGGAAAATGCCGTGACGGAACACGCCGTCAGCAGCGAAGCTTTTTTAATCATTGTAAAGCATCCACAATAGAAGAAGGATGCCGCAGGTTTCATCAATATTACGCGATGATGAGAACCAGATGCGACGTTGGCCGGCAGGTCTTCGGGCTTGGAGGGGTATCTAAGATACTAAGAGATGATGACTTCCCACCGGATGGCAGTGTCCGCATAACGCAATCATCGCACCTTTCCTTACCGCTGCGCGTCAGCTCCAGATTCGCACTGGATTCCCTATTAACTCACAGGACCGGCAAGTGGATGCTACAGGTTGTAACAAGTTACTGTCCAGACGTAGCTCACAAATAGGAATTCATCAAGATCTGGACATCTGATGAGCAATCCCTACAATCGCCGCGTACTTTAATTTTTCAGGATACATCATGACCCCCGAACACCTTCCAACAGAACAGTATGAAGCGCAGTTAGCCGAAAAAGTGGTACGTTTGCAAAGTATGATGGCACCGTTTTCTGACCTGGTTCCGGAAGTGTTTCGCTCGCCGGTCAGTCATTATCGGATGCGTGCGGAGTTCCGCATCTGGCACGATGGCGATGACCTGTACCACATCATTTTCGATCAACAAACCAAAAGTCGTATCCGTGTGGATAGCTTCCCCGCCGCCAGTGAACTTATCAACCAGTTGATGACGGCGATGATTGCGGGTGTGCGTAATAATCCCATTCTGCGCCACAAGTTGTTCCAGATTGATTACCTCACTACGCTAAGCAATCAAGCGGTTGTTTCCTTGCTGTACCATAAAAAGCTGGATGATGAGTGGTGTCAGCAGGCGGAAGCCCTGCGCGATGCACTGCGCGCGCAGAATCTGAATGTGCATCTGATTGGTCGGGCAACGAAAACCAAAATCGCGCTGGATCAGGATTACATCGACGAACGTCTGCCGATCGCGGGGAAAGAGATGATCTACCGTCAGGTAGAAAACAGCTTTACCCAACCGAACGCGGCGATGAATATTCAGATGCTGGAATGGGCGCTGGACGTAACCAAAGGCTCAAAAGGCGATTTACTGGAGCTATACTGCGGCAACGGTAACTTTTCATTAGCGCTGGCACGCAATTTTGATCGGGTATTAGCCACCGAAATCGCCAAGCCGTCAGTCGCCGCCGCGCAATACAACATTGCCGCTAACCATATTGATAACGTACAAATTATTCGTATGGCGGCAGAAGAATTTACTCAGGCGATGAATGGTGTGCGCGAGTTTAACCGCCTGCAAGGAATCGACTTAAAGAGTTATCAGTGCGAAACCATTTTTGTCGACCCACCGCGCAGCGGTCTGGACAGTGAAACCGAGAAAATGGTGCAGGCGTATCCACGTATTCTGTATATCTCCTGCAATCCGGAAACGTTATGCAAGAATCTGGAAACATTAAGCCAGACGCACAAGGTCGAACGTCTGGCTCTATTTGATCAGTTCCCCTACACGCACCATATGGAGTGCGGCGTATTACTGACCGCGAAGTAAAACCCATGTCGGATGCGCCTGCATCCGGCATGATGCTGATTACTCAGCAACGTCCTGCTTACGGTTACGCATCTTCGCGCCAATCCAGAACACCATAATGACGGACAGTACTGCCGGGAAGAAGTTGGAACCGATATCCGGATATTCCGCACGAACTACCGTGCTGTACAGCAGTACGCCGAGAATAAAACAAGCAGCTGCCAGACCCGGCAAGCCTACCGGCATAGTGCGATTAAGATAACGTTGATGCAGGCAGTAAACTGTCAACACCAGGGAAATAATCGGGAATACAGAAAATGGTACAATGGAGCTAAACAGCGCTGCGAAAGTACCATTAATCGATAAGCCAGCCACTAGCGCCAGCAGCAGCGTACCTCTATCTTGATTTGCTTGTTTCATTACTCGTCCTTCACATTTCCCGGAATAATTGCGGTTTTCTCTTGTTCACGGCGATACCAGTAATAAGCCCCTTTCGAAATCATTCGCAGCTGCAGTACCAGTCGCTCTTCTAATTGCCGACGTTGCTCGACGCCGACATCCAACGCCTCGGCCCCCGCACTGAAGACAATCGTCACCATTGCTTCGGCTTGCGCTTCAGTAAACGCACGCGGCATATGGTTTTCGAGTTCCAGATAGTCCGCAAGTTCCGCAATGAAGTGCTGAATTTCACGCGCAACGGCGGCACGAAACGCAGCGGAGGTGCCGGAGCGTTCCCGCAATAATAACCGGAAGGCGTTAGGATTATTACCGATGAACTCCATAAATGTGGAGACCGAGGTGCGGATCACACTCCCGCCTTTGGCGATACGCTGACGCGCCTGACGCATGAGTTGGCGTAGCATTAAACCGCTCTCATCAACCATGGTCAGACCCAGTTCGTCTACGTCGCGGAAATGCCGATAAAAAGAGGTGGGAGCAATGCCTGCTTCTCGTGCCACTTCACGCAAACTCAGGCTGGCGAAGCTGCGTTCAGCACTTAATTGGCTAAATGCGGCTTCCACCAGCGAACGGCGGGTTTTTTCTTTTTGTTGCGCTCTTACGCCCATCACGATGTCTGAATCCTTGCCAAAAGTACTGCTGGCACTATACCAGAGAATGAACATACTGGATTGCTCCAGTGTTGTGAATGAACGGTAACGCAATAAAACATATTTACTGCAATTCTTTGGCCGGTTCTTTTACGTACAACAACGCCAGCATCGACAGCAACGTGCCTCCACCCAGATACCACGCCGGAGCCGTCAGACTATCCAGCAACACGATGGATTGCGTAGCGAAATATTGAGCAAAACCGCCAAAGATTGCCACACCAATGCTATAAACCAGCGCAAAACCCAATGCCCGAATCCGTTTCGGCAACAGTTCAGAGATCAACAACATCACTGGCACACCGCCAAGCGTGGTAAAGCTGACCATCACGAAAACCACCGTCAGCAACATGCCAGGGCTTGGGTAATTCACCAACAGCCAGAATGACGGCCAGCTACAGAGAAGCACCATCACACGGGAGATTAAAATCAGCTTTTTACGCCCGACCGAATCGCACAACATCCCCACAAGCAGCGCACCCACAAACGTAACAACGCCCGCCAGTAACATCGCTGCATGAGAATAATGTTGAGGCATCGCCAGATACTTCGCCGCCCAGGTGCCGTAATAAAAGAGGGAGATATAGGTTGCGACCGTGCTACCAATAGCGAGTAAAACGCCATTAACGATAGTCGCCTTATGTTGCAGGAGCAGAGAAAACGCGCTTTCGCTGGTAGCAGCTTTTTTATTGCGCACAGGCTCAGGTACGTCATTTTCCAGGCTCAGACGCAACCAGCAACCGATAGGTGCTAATAACACACCAATAAAAAACGGCACACGCCAGCCCCATTCTGCCATTACGGTTTCTGAACCTGTGGCGAACGGTAGCCATGCGCTTAAACCTAAAGCGACAACACCGCCAAAAGTTGTTGCCAGGCCTTGAGTCGCCAGTGACCAACTGCTGTAAAAGCCACGACGATTTGCCGGAGCTGACTCCACCAGTAGCGACATTGAAGCCCCGACTTCACCACCTGCCGCAACGCCCTGAATCAAACGCGCCAGCACCAGCGTTGCGGTTCCCCAATAGCCCGCCGTTTCATACGTCGGTGCGATGCCGATCATCAGCGTACCGAGGCTCATCAGAGCAATAGTGAACACCATCGCCGGTTTACGCCCGAAGCGATCGGCCCAGGCACCAACGATAATCCCACCGAGCGGACGCATAAAAAAGCTCACACCAAACGTTGCAAATGCCAGTAACAGCGCGACGTTATGATCGGCACTGGGTGGGAAGAAAAGCGTACTGATATAGACCACAAAAAAGTTGTAAACGCCAAAATCAAAAAATTCGAGCGCATTGCCAAACGCCGAGGCAAAGATCACCCGCCTGCCGCTGGGCTTTTTCTTCACACTCACGGTTTCATTTACGATCGCCGTCATTCCATGTTCCTTGCCAAAAAGTGTTGTTGTGTGTTGTTTTATTTATTGCAGCCAGGCTTCAACCAGTGCGCCCCAGTAGCTGCTTGCCGGGACCAGGCTTGCATCGTTAAAGTCGTAACCGGGGTTATGCACCATGCAGGAACCTTCCCCGACATCGCCATTACCGAATAACAGGAAACCGCCTTTGGGTTGGGCCTCCAGCATGAAAGAGAAATCTTCACTGCCCATCAGGGGTTTGATGCCAAACTCAGCCCGATCTTCACCAAATGTTTTGCACGCCACCTGCCAGGCGAAGCGCGCCATCTCCTCGTCATTTACTAATACCGGTGTACCGTTAACATGCGTAACCTCAGCCGTAGCGCCAAAGCTGGCAGCCTGGGTTTGTGCAAGAGCAGGAATACGGGTCAGAAGAAGTTGTCGGGTATCGCGGCTAAGAGAGCGGACACTGATTTTCATCTCAGCACTGTCAGGAATGACGTTAGCCGCCTCACCCGCAACAATGCTGCCGACGGTAATGACCGCCGCTTCCAGCGGATCGACATTGCGCGACACAATGCTTTGTAATGCGGTGGTGATATGTGCGGCAACCAGCACTGGATCGATGGCTTTGTGCGGGATCGCACCGTGTCCGCCACAACCACGAACCGTAATATGGAACTGATCCATTGACGCCATCAGCGCCCCAGGCTGGAAGAAAAACTTGCCGACCGGCAAACCCGGCATGTTGTGCATCCCGAAAATGACATCGCAGGGGAAACGATCAAAAAGCCCCTCTTTAACCATGATCTCACCGCCGTTAATCATCTCTTCCGCTGGCTGGAAGATAAGGCGTAACGTGCCGTTAAAACGGCGGGTTTCGGCAAAATAACGCGCGGCCCCCAGCAGTATGGTGGTATGCCCGTCATGCCCGCAGGCGTGCATTAAACCAGGATGTTTACTGGCCCAGGGCTTGCCACTATTTTCATAAATCGGCAACGCATCCATATCCGCCCGCAGGCCAATACTTTTCTCTCCGTCGCCCACTTTTAACGTGGCTACCACGCCGGTTGTCGCCAGCCCTTGCTCAACCTCATAGCCCCACTGGCGCAGCTTTTCCGCAACCAAAGCACTGGTTTTAAATTCTTGTAATCCCAGCTCCGGGTTTTCGTGGATCTGATGGCGGATCTCGCGAAGTTCTTCCTCAAACCCACGAATATAGTGTTCGATCATCGGCTATTCCTTTATTCACTTATAAACAGGCTAATTAACGGATTTTATTGATGGTATAAATACAAATAACCCATCAATATAAAATATTTATACATTTGTTTTATAAGAAGATTTCATAAAGACAATAACAAAAAAGCACGCTTCGGCAAGATAAAACTATCAGCCATAAGAAAAAGCGATTAATAGTGAATAAATAAAATAAGAAGGAGGAAGACAAAGCAAAGGCCGCTCACGATATAGCCAGATAAATGACGGGGATCAATTGGCTTACCCGCGATAAAATGTTACCATTCTGTTGCTTTTATGTATAAGAACAGGTAAGCCCTACCATGCCACATTCCTACGATTACGATGCCATAGTAATAGGTTCCGGCCCCGGCGGCGAAGGCGCTGCGATGGGCCTGGTTAAGCAAGGTGCGCGCGTCGCAGTTATCGAGCGTTATCAAAATGTTGGCGGCGGTTGCACCCACTGGGGCACCATCCCGTCGAAAGCTCTCCGTCACGCCGTCAGCCGCATTATAGAATTCAATCAAAACCCACTATACAGCGACCATTCCCGACTGCTCCGCTCTTCTTTTGCCGATATCCTTAACCATGCCGATAACGTGATTAATCAACAAACGCGCATGCGTCAGGGATTTTACGAACGTAATCACTGTGAAATATTGCAGGGGAACGCTCGCTTTGTTGATGAGCATACGTTGGCGCTGGATTGCCCGGACGGCAGCGTCGAAACACTAACTGCTGAAAAATTTGTTATTGCCTGCGGTTCTCGTCCATATCATCCAACAGATGTTGATTTCACCCATCCACGCATTTATGACAGCGACTCAATTCTTAGCATGCACCACGAACCGCGCCATGTACTTATTTACGGTGCTGGAGTGATCGGCTGTGAATATGCGTCGATCTTCCGCGGTATGGATGTAAAAGTGGATCTGATCAACACCCGCGATCGCCTGCTGGCATTTCTCGATCAAGAGATGTCAGATTCTCTCTCCTATCACTTCTGGAACAGTGGCGTAGTGATTCGTCACAACGAAGAGTACGAGAAGATCGAAGGCTGTGATGACGGTGTGATCATGCATCTGAAGTCGGGTAAAAAACTGAAAGCTGACTGTCTGCTCTATGCCAACGGTCGCACCGGTAATACCGATTCGCTGGCGTTACAGAACATTGGGCTGGAAACTGACAGTCGCGGACAGCTGAAGGTCAACAGCATGTATCAGACCGCACAGCCGCACGTTTACGCGGTGGGCGACGTGATTGGTTATCCGAGCCTGGCGTCGGCAGCCTATGACCAGGGGCGCATTGCCGCGCAGGCGCTGGTGAAAGGTGAAGCCACCGCACATCTGATTGAAGATATCCCTACCGGCATTTACACCATCCCGGAAATCAGCTCTGTAGGCAAAACCGAACAGCAGCTGACCGCGATGAAAGTGCCATATGAAGTAGGCCGCGCCCAGTTTAAACATCTGGCACGTGCACAAATCGTCGGCATGAACGTGGGCACGCTGAAAATTTTGTTCCATCGGGAAACAAAAGAGATTCTGGGTATTCACTGCTTTGGCGAGCGCGCTGCCGAAATTATTCATATCGGTCAGGCGATTATGGAACAGAAAGGTGGCGGCAACACTATTGAGTACTTCGTCAACACCACCTTTAACTACCCGACGATGGCGGAAGCCTATCGGGTAGCTGCGCTAAATGGCTTAAACCGCCTGTTTTAACACTTTATCGAAATGGCCATCCATTCTTGCGCGGATGGCCTCTGCCAGCTGCTCATAGCGGCTGCGCAGCGGTGAGCCAGGACGATAAACCAGGCCAATAGTGCGGCGTGGTTCCGGCTTAATGCACGGCAGATAAACAACCCCATCGCGTTTGCGTTCCGGCGGCACAGCCAGCGCAGGCAGTAAAGTGATCCCGCTACCTGCCGCCACCATGTTGCGCAGAGTTTCCAGGCTGGTCGCGCGGAAGTGTGTATCTTCATCCGCCCCGGCTTCAAAACAGAAACCCATTGCCTGATCGCGCAAACAGTGACCATCTTCCAGCATCAGCAGTTTTTCCCCTGCCAGATCGGCCATCGGTACGCATTCGCGGTTCGCCCACGGGTGGTCTTCATAGATAGCCAGCAACATTGGCTCATCAAACAACGGCACTTCAATGAATGCTTCGCTCTCTTTCACCAGCGCGAGGATCACGCAATCGAGTTTGCCGCTGTCCAGTTGCGCCAGTAACTGGTGGGTCTGTGCTTCATGCAGATACATTTCCAGCTTTGGAAAGGTCTGGTGCAGCATCGGGATAATATGCGGTAGCAGGTACGGTCCAACCGTGGGAATCAAACCAATATGCAGCGGTCCGGACATCGTCTCGCCCTGCTGGCTTGCCATCTCTTTAAGGACTTTCACCTCACGCAGCACGGTACGCGCCTGATCCACCAGCAGCATTCCCGCCTGGGTGAATAACACTTTACGGCTGGTCCGCTCCAGCAACATCACGCCCAGCTCATCTTCCAGCTTACGAATTTGCCCGCTAAGCGTCGGCTGGCTAACGTGGCAGGAATCTGCCGCACGCCGAAAATGGCGGTGTTCAGCCAATGCCACCAGGTACTCAAGATCACGAATATTCATTATCCATCCTCCATCGCCACGATAGTTCATGGCGATAGGTAGAATAGCAATGAACGATTATCCCTATCAAGCATTCTGACTGATAATTGCTCACAGAAACGGAGCGGCACCTCTTTTAACCCTTGAAGTCACAGCCCGTTTCGAGAGTTTCTCAGCTCGAATAACTAAAGCCAACGTGAACTTTTGCGGATCTCCAGGATCCGCTTTTTTTTGCCATAAAAAAGCCCAGCGATAAGCCAGGCTCAAATTTATACATATAAATGTTCTTACCCCAACCGCGCCTGCGCAAAAGCAATCGCCTGCGCCACCTGTTGCGGTGAGACACCGCCTTTTGCCGCACGCTTGTCGAGGCACGATTGCAGCGACAGAATCGGATAGACATCTTCGCCAATCACCAGGCTGAATTTCTGCAACTCACTGAGTGGCAGATCTTCCAGCGGTTTGCCCTGACGAATGGCTTCCACCACCGCTTCACCCACAATATGGTGCGCCTCGCGGAACGGTACGCCTTTCGCCACCAGATAATCCGCCAGTTCAGTAGCGTTGGAGTAACCCTGCTGCGCCGCTTCCTGGCAACGCGGACGTTTCACCTGAATGCCGTCCAGCACCAGCGCCGCCATATGCAGGCAGTCCAGCCAGGTATCGAGCGCGTCGAACAGACCTTCTTTGTCTTCCTGCATATCTTTGTTGTAAGCCAGCGGCAAACCTTTCAGCGTCATCATCATGCCGGTTAACGCCCCCTGCACCCGACCGCATTTACCGCGAATCAGCTCCAGCGCATCCGGGTTTTTCTTCTGCGGCATTAATGATGAACCGGAAGTCACACGGTCAGAAAGCTCCACAAACCCCGCTTCGCCGGTGTTAAAGAAAATCAGATCTTCAGCAAAACGCGACAGATGCACCATGCCGATAGCGGCAGCAGAAAGCAGTTCCAACACATGGTCACGGTCAGAAACGCTGTCGAGACTGTTACGGGTCGCCGAAGCAAAGCCCAGCCAACCTGCTAACTGTTCACGGTCGATTTCATAGGCCGTTCCTGCCAGTGCGCCACAGCCTAGCGGGCTGACATCCAGACGCTTAAGCGCATCCTGCAAACGGCTTTCATCACGCGCCAGCATCTCAACGTAGGCCAGGCACCAGTGCGCGAACGTCACCGGCTGGGCGCGTTGCAGGTGGGTGTAACCCGGCATCACCGCGTCCTGATTGTTCTGCGCGGTCTCGACCAGAGCGGATTGTAACTGCCGGTTAGCCGTCAGCAACTCGCTAACGGTATCTTTGCACCACAGTTTCAGGTCAGTTGCTACCTGATCATTACGGCTACGCCCGGTATGCAATTTTTTGCCTAACTGACCCACTTTGTCGATCAGTTTGCCTTCCACCCAGCTATGGATATCTTCGGCGTCGCTTTCAAGGATTTGTTGTGGCCTGGCGCGAACATCTTCCAGCAGCACGTTCAGCGCCTCTTCCAGTTGCGCCTGCTCTTCTGCGGTTAACACGCCGACCGTTACCAGGGCTTTGGACCAGGCCACAGAGCCAACAATATCCTGCTCCGCCAGACGGTAATCAAAGCGCAGTGAGTCGTTGAATTGTTTGAACCGTTGATCTGCTGCCTGGGTAAAACGCCCGCCCCAAAGTGCCATAACTCTGTTTCCTTATTTTGAAATTCAATGCCGGAAAGCTGCGCCTCCGGCCAACAAAACTTAAGCTAAAATCCGCGTCCCCATCGGCATACCGTTAAACAGTGCCGGAAGCTGTTCCGCATGACGCCAGGAGGCGATATCTACCGGACGGCCCAACGTGCGCGCAGCATCCAGCGCCGCGTTCACTTTCACAATCATGCCGTCAGTAATAATGCCCTGCTCAATCAGTTGTTCTGCTTTCGCGGCGGTCATTTCGGCAATACGTTGCCCTTTGCCGTCGAGAATGCCGCTGACGTCAGAGAGCAAAATCAGATCCGCGCCCAGCGTTGCCGCCAGCGCCGTCGCCGCCTGGTCGGCATTGACGTTCATCAGTTGCCCTTCGTCTGTTACGCCAATGGAGCTGACCACCGGCAGATAACCGTTCTCCAGCAAACTGTTGATAAGCTTAGGCGAACCTGGCTGCGCCAGTCCAACATGGCCTAACTCTTCATCAAGCTGGGTCACTTTGATGCTGTCGCCGTCACCGAGAAACAAACCTACGGCCGCAATCTGATGTTTCTTCGCCCATGCCAGCAGGGTTTTATTTGCCGTTCCCGCCAGTGCTCCGGTGATAATGTCTATCTGATCCGCAGGCGTCACCCGCAGGCCATTTTTCTTTTTCACCGGCAGATTCAGCCCTTTCATCAGCTCATCCACCACACAACCGCCGCCGTGCACAATCACCAGCGGACGCTGATGTGACTCGCGATAATTCACCAGTGCGCTAAACAGACGTTCCAGCGCCTCTTCACTATCCAGCAGTACGCCACCCAGTTTGATAATTAATGGATTCATCATTGCACCCTTAAATAAGAGACTGCGTTTCCGCATAGCCGAAACGAATATTGGCGCACTGCACCGCTTGTGCCGCCGCGCCTTTCAGTAAGTTGTCTTCGGTCGCCACAATAATCAGATGCTCGCCCTGAACGGCAAAACCGATATCGCAGAATGGCAGTCCAACGACATTTTTCAGCGCCGGAACGCCTTTGTCATACAGCCGCACCAGTGGTTTATGGGCATACGCCTGCTGTAACGCTTGCGCCACTTGCACCTGGCTCACACCCGGTTTCAGGCGGCAGGTAATGGTTTCGAGAATGCCGCGCGGGAAATTGCCCAGATGCGGGGTGAAGATAACGTCAGCACCGAGGTGTGTGGCGATCTCTGGTTGATGGCGATGGGTAAAGACGCCATACGGTTGCAGGCTAACTTCACAAAAACTATTTGAAATCGCTGCCTTACGTCCTGCACCGCTCACGCCGCTGGTGGCGTTGATCACCGGCCACTGATTGAGGTCAAGAAGATCGGCATCAATCAACGGTTTCAGCGCCAGCTGTGCTGCCGTCGGATAACAGCCTGGCACGGCAATCAAGTTCGCTTCTTTTAATTTATTACCGCACCACTCCGCCAGACCGTAGGCTGCCTGTTCCAGCAGTTCCGGGTATTGATGGGTAAAGCCGTAATATTTTTCATAGAAGGCGACATCGTTAACACGAAACGCGCCGGAAAGGTCGAACACCACACAGCCTGCTTCAAGAAATTGCGGCGCTAAATCGTGGCTGACTTCATGGGCGGTGGCGAGAAACACCACGTCCACCCCTGGGCTAAACTCGCCGATATCCGACATCGGCTGCAACGGCAGATCAACGATGCCTTTTAGCTGCGGATGCAAATCGGAGATTAACTTTCCCGCATCATTGCTTTGCGCTGAAACAGTCAAAGCGGTTATGTTCATATGCGGATGGCGATTTACATAGGTCACTAGCTCTGCGCCAGCGTAGCCACTGGCACCCACAATCAGCGTATTCAACATCGGGGCTATTCACCTTCTTATGTCTGGTTGCCAGGTTAAACGTAAAACATTCACCTTACGGCTGGTGGGTTTTATTACGCTCAACGTTAGTGTATTTTTATTCATAAATACTGCATGAATATTGATACTATCATGACCAGAGGTGTGTCAACAATGAAAAACAAATTACCGCCATTTATCGAGATTTACCGTGCTCTGATTGCCACACCTTCAATAAGCGCCACGGAAGAGGCACTCGATCAAAGCAATGCAGATTTAATCACTCTGCTGGCGGACTGGTTTAAGGATTTAGGCTTCAATGTGGAAGTGCAGTCTGTGCCAGGAACTCGCAACAAATTTAATATGCTGGCCAGTTGCGGACAGGGGGCTGGCGGTTTGTTGCTGGCGGGGCATACCGATACGGTGCCATTTGATGACGGACGCTGGACGCGCGATCCATTTACGTTGACGGAGCATGACGGCAAGCTTTACGGCTTAGGCACCGCCGACATGAAAGGCTTTTTTGCGTTTATCCTTGATGCGCTACGCGATGTCGACGTCACGAAGCTTGCAAAACCGCTCTACATTCTGGCGACTGCCGATGAAGAAACCAGTATGGCCGGAGCGCGTTATTTTGCCGAAACTACCGCCCTGCGCCCGGATTGCGCCATCATTGGCGAGCCAACGTCGCTGCAACCGGTACGCGCACATAAAGGCCACATCTCAAATGCCATTCGAATTATGGGTCAGTCGGGCCACTCCAGCGATCCGTCGCGCGGGGTTAACGCTATCGAACTGATGCACGACGCCATCGGCCATATTTTGCAATTGCGCGATAACCTGAAAGAACGCTATCACTATGAAGCGTTTACCGTGCCATACCCCACACTCAACCTCGGGCATATTCACGGCGGCGACGCCTCTAACCGTATTTGCGCTTGTTGTGAGTTGCATATGGATATTCGTCCGCTGCCAGGCATGACACTCAATGAACTTAATGGTTTGCTCAACGATGCATTGGCTCCAGTGAGCGAACGCTGGCCGGGTCGTCTGACGGTCGACGAGCTGCACCCGCCGATCCCTGGCTATGAATGCCCACCGAATCATAAACTGGTTGAAGTGGTTGAGAAATTGCTCGGAGCAAAGACCGAAGTGGTGAATTACTGTACCGAAGCGCCGTTTATTCAAACGTTATGCCCGACGCTGGTTCTGGGGCCTGGCTCAATTAATCAGGCTCATCAGCCTGATGAATATCTGGAGACGAGGTTTATCAAGCCCACCCGCGAACTGATCACCCAGGTGATTCACCATTTTTGCTGGCATTAAAACGTAGGCCAAACAATGTCGGATGCGATGCTTGCGCATCTTATCCGACCTACACCTTTGGTGTTACTCGAGGCGATTTTTTAACATTCCCATAAGTTACGCTTATTTAAAGCGTCGTGAATTTAATGGCGTAAATTCCTGCTATTTATTCGTTTGCTGAAGCGATTTCGCAGCATTTGACGTCACCGCTTTTACGTGGCTTTATAAAAGACGACGAAAAGCAAAGCCCGAGCATATTCGCGCCAATGCGACGTGAAGGATACAGGGCTATCAAACGATAAGATGGGGTGTCTGGGGTAATATGAACGAACAATATTCCGCATTGCGTAGTAATGTCAGTATGCTCGGCAAAGTGCTGGGAGAGACCATCAAGGATGCGTTGGGAGAACACATTCTTGAACGCGTAGAAACTATCCGTAAGTTGTCCAAATCTTCACGCGCTGGCAATGATGCTAACCGCCAGGAGTTGCTCACCACCTTACAAAATTTGTCGAACGACGAGCTGCTGCCCGTTGCGCGTGCGTTTAGTCAGTTTCTGAACCTGGCCAACACCGCTGAGCAATACCACAGCATTTCGCCGAAAGGCGAAGCTGCCAGCAACCCGGAAGTGATCGCCCGCACCCTGCGTAAACTGAAAAACCAGCCGGAACTGAGCGAAGACACCATCAAAAAAGCAGTGGAATCGCTGTCGCTGGAACTGGTCCTCACGGCTCACCCAACCGAAATTACCCGTCGTACACTGATCCACAAAATGGTGGAAGTGAACGCCTGTTTAAAACAGCTCGATAACAAAGATATCGCCGACTACGAACACAACCAGCTGATGCGCCGCCTGCGCCAGTTGATCGCCCAGTCATGGCATACCGATGAAATCCGTAAACTGCGCCCAAGCCCGGTAGATGAAGCCAAATGGGGCTTTGCCGTAGTAGAAAACAGCCTGTGGCAAGGCGTACCGAATTACCTGCGCGAACTGAACGAACAACTGGAAGAGAACCTCGGCTACAAACTGCCCGTCGAATTTGTTCCGGTACGTTTTACCTCGTGGATGGGCGGTGACCGCGACGGCAATCCGAACGTCACTGCCGATATCACCCGCCACGTCCTGCTACTCAGCCGCTGGAAAGCCACCGATTTGTTCCTGAAAGATATTCAGGTTCTGGTTTCTGAACTGTCGATGGTTGAAGCCACCCCTGAACTGCTGGCACTGGTTGGCGAAGAGGGTGCCGCAGAACCGTATCGCTATCTGATGAAAAACCTGCGTTCTCGCCTGATGGCGACACAGGCATGGCTGGAAGCGCGCCTGAAAGGCGAAGAACTGCCAAAACCAGAAGGTCTGCTGACACAAAACGAAGAACTGTGGGAACCGCTCTACGCTTGCTACCAGTCACTTCAGGCGTGTGGCATGGGTATTATCGCCAATGGCGATCTGCTCGACACCCTGCGCCGCGTGAAATGTTTCGGCGTACCGCTGGTGCGTATTGATATCCGTCAGGAGAGCACCCGCCATACCGAAGCGCTGGGCGAGCTGACCCGCTACCTCGGTATCGGCGACTACGAGAGCTGGTCAGAAGCCGACAAACAGGCGTTCCTGATCCGCGAACTGAACTCCAAACGTCCGCTTCTACCGCGCAACTGGCAACCAAGCGCCGAAACGCGCGAAGTGCTCGATACCTGCCAGGTGATTGCCGAAGCGCCGCAAGGCTCCATTGCCGCCTACGTGATCTCGATGGCGAAAACGCCGTCCGACGTGCTGGCTGTCCACCTGCTGCTGAAAGAAGCGGGTATCGGGTTTGCGATGCCGGTTGCTCCGCTGTTTGAAACCCTCGATGACCTGAACAACGCCAACGATGTCATGACCCAGCTGCTGAATATCGACTGGTATCGCGGCCTGATTCAGGGCAAACAGATGGTGATGATTGGCTATTCCGACTCAGCAAAAGATGCGGGCGTGATGGCAGCTTCCTGGGCGCAATATCAGGCACAGGATGCATTAATCAAAACCTGCGAAAAAGCGGGTATTGAGCTGACGTTGTTCCACGGTCGCGGCGGTTCCATTGGTCGCGGCGGCGCACCTGCCCATGCGGCGCTGCTGTCACAACCGCCAGGAAGCCTGAAAGGTGGCCTGCGCGTGACCGAACAGGGCGAGATGATCCGCTTTAAATATGGTCTGCCAGAAATCACCGTCAGCAGCCTGTCGCTGTACACCGGGGCGATTCTGGAAGCCAACCTGCTGCCACCGCCTGAGCCGAAAGAGAGCTGGCGTCGCATTATGGATGAACTGTCAGTCATCTCCTGCGATCTCTACCGTGGCTACGTACGTGAAAACAAAGATTTTGTGCCTTACTTCCGCTCCGCTACGCCGGAACAAGAATTGGGTAAACTGCCGTTGGGTTCACGTCCGGCGAAACGTCGCCCGACCGGCGGCGTCGAGTCGCTGCGCGCCATTCCGTGGATTTTTGCCTGGACGCAAAACCGCCTGATGCTCCCCGCCTGGCTGGGTGCAGGTACGGCGCTGCAAAAAGTGGTCGAAGATGGCAAACAGAGCGAGCTGGAAGCCATGTGCCGCGATTGGCCATTCTTCTCGACGCGTCTCGGCATGCTGGAGATGGTCTTCGCCAAAGCAGACCTGTGGCTGGCAGAATACTATGACCAACGCCTGGTCGACAAAGCACTGTGGCCGTTAGGTAAAGAGTTACGCAATCTGCAAGAAGAAGACATCAAAGTGGTGCTGGCGATTGCCAACGATTCTCACCTGATGGCCGATCTGCCGTGGATTGCAGAGTCTATTCAGCTACGGAATATTTACACCGACCCGCTGAACGTATTGCAGGCCGAGTTGCTGCACCGCTCCCGCCAGGCAGAAAAAGAAGGCCATGAACCGGATCCTCGCGTCGAGCAGGCGTTAATGGTCACTATTGCCGGGATTGCGGCAGGTATGCGTAATACCGGCTAATCTTCCTCTCCTGCAAACCCTCGTGCTTTTGCGCGAGGGTTTTCTGAAATACTGCTGTTCTAACACCCTCGTTTTCAATATATTTCTGTCTGCATTTTATTCAAAATCTGGATATCCCTTCAGATATCCTTAAGGAATTGTCGTTACATTCGGCGATATTTTTTTCAAGACAGGTTCTTACTATGCATTCCACAGAAGTCCAGGCTAAACCCCTTTTTAGCTGGAAAGCCCTGGGTTGGGCACTGCTCTACTTTTGGTTTTTCTCTACTCTGCTACAGGCCATTATTTACATCAGTGGTTATAGTGGCACTAACGGCATTCGCGACTCGCTGTTATTCAGTTCGCTGTGGTTGATCCCGGTATTCCTCTTTCCGAAGCGGATTAAAATTATTGCCGCAGTGATCGGCGTGGTGCTATGGGCGGCCTCTCTGGCGGCGCTGTGCTATTACGTCATCTACGGTCAGGAGTTCTCGCAGAGCGTTCTGTTTGTGATGTTCGAAACCAACACCAACGAAGCCAGCGAGTATTTAAGCCAGTATTTCAGCCTGAAAATTGTGCTTATCGCGCTGGCCTATACGGCGGTGGCAGTTCTGCTGTGGACACGCCTGCGCCCGGTCTATATTCCAAAGCCGTGGCGTTATGTTGTCTCTTTTGCCCTACTTTATGGCTTGATTCTGCATCCGATCGCCATGAATACGTTTATCAAAAACAAGCCGTTTGAGAAAACGTTGGATAACCTGGCATCGCGTATGGAGCCTGCCGCACCGTGGCAATTCCTGACCGGCTATTATCAGTATCGTCAGCAACTAAACTCGCTAACAAAGCTACTGAATGAAAATAATGCATTGCCGCCGCTGGCTAATTTCAAAGATGAATCGGGTAACGAACCGCGCACCTTAGTGCTGGTAATTGGCGAATCGACCCAGCGTGGACGCATGAGCCTGTACGGTTATCCGCGTGAAACCACGCCGGAGCTGGATGCGCTGCATAAAACCGATCCGAATCTGACCGTGTTTAATAACGTGGTTACGTCTCGTCCGTACACCATTGAAATCCTGCAACAGGCGCTGACCTTTGCCAATGAAAAGAACCCGGATCTGTATCTGACGCAGCCGTCGCTGATGAACATGATGAAACAGGCGGGTTATAAAACCTTCTGGATCACCAACCAGCAGACAATGACCGCCCGCAATACGATGCTGACGGTATTTTCGCGCCAGACCGACAAGCAGTACTACATGAACCAGCAACGTACGCAGAGTGCGCGTGAATACGACACCAACGTGCTGAAGCCGTTCCAGGAAGTGCTGAAGGACCCTGCGCCGAAGAAACTGATCATCGTTCATCTGCTGGGTACGCATATCAAGTACAAGTACCGTTATCCGGAAGATCAGGGCAAATTTGACGGTAATACAGAGCATGTTCCACCGGGATTAAACGCAGAAGAGCTGGAGTCATATAATGATTATGACAATGCTAACCTGTACAACGATCACGTGGTTGCCAGCCTGATTAAAGACTTTAAAGCGACCGATCCGAACGGTTTCCTGGTTTATTTCTCTGACCACGGTGAAGAGGTTTACGACACGCCGCCGCACAAAACTCAGGGGCGTAATGAAGACAATCCGACGCGTCATATGTACACCATTCCGTTCCTGCTGTGGACGTCAGAAAAATGGCAAGCGACTCATCCGCGTGATTTCTCACAGGATGTTGATCGTAAATACAGCCTGGCGGAACTGATCCACACCTGGTCAGATTTGGCGGGCTTATCTTACGACGGTTACGATCCAACCCGTTCAGTGGTGAATCCGCAGTTCAAAGAAACTACCCGCTGGATTGGTAACCCGTATAAGAAAAACGCACTGATCGATTACGACACTCTGCCGTATGGCGATCAGGTGGGTAATCAGTAATTATCAGCCAGATGTTATTTGCCGGATGCGACGCTTGACGCGTCTTATCCGGCCTACAGATCGCGGCGGTAGGCCGGATAAGGCGTTTACGCCGCATCCGGCAATACAAGTCGACTGAAACTGCCGCAATGTTTACATCTCACTCCCATCAGGCCACACTTTTCAGGTGGCCTTTTTTCATAATGCCAGTTACTGTTTTCCCGTCTACATACCTAAGGGAATAACATGTATCACGACGTCAGCTATCTGCTCTCCCGCCTGATCAACGGCCCGCTGTCCCTGCGCCAGATTTACTTTGCCAGCAGCAACGGCCCGGTGCCCGATCTTGCGTATCAGGTCGATTTTCCACGTCTGGAAATTGTGCTGGAAGGTGAGTTTATTGATACCGGCGCTGGAGCAGCGTTAGTTCCCGGCGATGTGCTGTACGTCCCTGCTGGTGGCTGGAATTTTCCACAATGGCAAGCCCCCGCCACGACCTTTAGCGTGCTATTTGGCAAACAGCAACTCGGCTTCAGCGTCGTGCAATGGGATGGCAAACAATATCAAAATCTGGCGAAGCAACACGTCGCCCGACGCGGCCCACGCATTGGTTCTTTTCTGCTACAAACGCTCAATGAAATGCAAATGCAGTCGCAGGAGCAGCAAACGGCCAGACTTATCGTCGCCAGCCTGCTTAGCCACTGCCGCGATTTGCTCGGCAGCCAAATACAGACCGCCTCACGCAGCCAGGCTCTATTCGAAGCTATTCGTGATTATATCGACGAACGCTATGCCTCCGCACTTACCCGCGAATCTGTCGCACAGGCGTTCTATATTTCGCCAAATTACCTCTCGCACCTGTTTCAAAAAACGGGGGCCATTGGTTTTAACGAATACCTGAATCACACGCGACTGGAGCACGCTAAGACATTATTGAAAGGCTATGACCTGAAGGTAAAAGAAGTGGCGCACGCCTGCGGCTTTGTCGACAGCAACTACTTCTGCCGTCTGTTTCGTAAAAATACCGAACGCTCGCCGTCGGAATATCGTCGGCAGTACCACAGCCAACTGACAGAAAAACCGACTACTCCAGAATAAGATGGGTTTGCTGCGGCGCAGAAAGCACTTTGCGCACTGCGCTCATCACCCTCTGCGGCTCACGCAGGAAAGCGTAGATGCTGCATTGCACGTAGCGACAATGTTCAAATCGCTCAGCACCGGCAAGCTCGATATCCGTAATTAACAGCGCAACATCCGCCCGGCGGATATCCTCGTCCGCTAAACGATTCTCCGTTCCCAACGCGCCCTGAGTTTCAATGCTGACGCCCCACTTCTCTAACTGGCACAACTTTTCCAGCCGTTCCGCCGCCATATAAGTATGCGCCACGCCGCTTACGCAGGCGGTTACTGCCACCAGATATGCCATTTTAACCTCCCACGGTAACCTGAAATCCGGCCCGTTCTGCCATTTCACGCATCGTTGCCACATCGGCTGACGACGGCGCAGCAACCTCTTTCATCGACCATGTTTTCCCCAGCAGGCGGTATTTCGGCTCGCCGTACTGATGAAACGGTAACAGATGGATCTGCTTGATATTCAGCGGGATCAGCACGTCCAGCGCCTGCTGCATATTCTCCCGGCTGAGCGTGAAACCAGGGATCAGCGGTAAACGCGGGATCACGTTGACACCCTCACTCACCAGCAAACGCAGATTCTCCAGCACGCGTTGCAGGTTCATCTTCACCACATCCCGCGCCTGAGCCGCATCCATAATTTTTAAATCGAACAACACTTCATCGCACAATTTCGCCAGCGGTAACAGCTTGCTGGCTGGCGCGTCTCCGGCAGTTTCGATGGCGCATGACACACCCCATAGCCGCAGTCGCTGTAAAAAACGGGTCGCAAACTCCGCCTGCATTAACACTTCGCCGCCAGAAAGCGTGACGCCGCCGCCGGACGTGCGAAAGAAAATGTCATCTTTCATCACTTCCCGTTCCAGCGCGTCAAGGCTGATATCGCGGCCAATCCGTTCAAATGCCCCGGAGGGGCATTCATCCGCATCACGCAAACATTTCGCGCAGTGCAGACATTTCGCCTCTCTGCGCACCGTCTGGATTTTGCCGGAGATCGACTCCGGATTAGCACACCATGGGCAAAGATGCGGACAGCCTTTAAAAAAGACCACCGTACGAATGCCCTCGCCGTCATTCAGTGAATAACGCTGAATGTTGAAAATGCGCGCCACATCATCGCGGCGCGTTTCCACAACGTTACAGCTGATGCGCTGTCCGGCGGATGATGTCATCCTGGATCTCCTTCGACAGTTCGACAAAGAAGGCGCTGTATCCGGCAACGCGCACCACCAGCCCGGCATAATCTTGTGGGCGCTGTTGCGCTTCCCGTAACGTGTCGGCGTTCACCACGTTAAACTGAATATGCTGCAACTTAAGCTGGGTAAACGCCCGTAAGAAGTCGGCCAGTTTGCGTAATCCCGCTTCACCTTCGAGGGTCGCCGGAGTGAATTTCACGTTCAGCAATGTACCGTTAGAAAGCAGTGTGTTATCGAGCTTACTGACTGATTTCAGTACCGCCGTTGGTCCTTGTGCGTCCTGACCCAGCATGGGTGACAAGCCACCGTCTGCCAGTTGCTCTCCGGCAAAGCGACCGTCTGGCGTCGCGCCAACCACCGCTCCCAACGGGACATGAGCAGAAACGGTATACGATCCCGGCGTGAAGTAGCCGCCGCGCGGGTTCTGGTATTTTTCCACTTCTTTGCAGTAGTGGCGTAACAGTTCGGCGCTAATGTTATCCACCTCGTCGATATCGTTACCGTATTTCTCGAAGCGGTTAATTAAGCGAGCGCGGACTTTTTCGCCTTCTGGCGTGGCGAAGTTGGCTTTTAATACCGACAGCAATTCGTCAAAACTTAAACGCTGTTGATCAAAAATCATCCCTTTCAACGCATGGAGAGAATCGCTCAGGTTGGCGATACCGATCCCCTGTACGCCGGAGAAGTTATAACGCGCGCCGCCATCGGTAATATCGCGACCTTTTTCCAGACAATCGCTGATAAAAGACGAGAGTAGCGGTACAGGTGCCCAGTCGCGATGGCCGATATCACAAATATTGCTGCCCTCAACCATCAGGGTGATGTAGTGGCTGATCTTGGCGCGGATCTGTTCCAGTAAACCTTCATAAGTCAGCGCAGCGTTGCCTTCATTTTCATGCAGGCAGATTTCCATCACTTTCAGCAGGTTAAACATCGCGATGTCATGCAAGCCGTAGGTTCTGCCGGGAATAGATAATTCCACACAGCCCACTACGGAATAGTCGCGCGCATCTTCCAGCAAAACGCCACGGTTGAGGAACGCTGGCACTACCACTTCATCGTTAAAGATTTGCGGAATACCGGTGCCGAGGCGAATGGTTTCTGCGGTTTTCATCAGGAACGGCGTGTCGATCAAGGCGTTAGTGCGCACGCCGAGGTTCGGTTGCGGTAATTGCACGCTTTGATAAGCGTCAAGGCAAAGGAACGAAAGCACGTTCACCGCGCTACGTCCGTTCTCGGTTAACCCGCCGAGCAGTGCGGTATAGCCGGTAGGGAAACCGGCGAAATAACGCGCGCTACTGGTGGAGCGCAACAGCACGATGTCGTTGCATTTCACCCATAAAGATTCGAGCAGTTCTTTCAGGAATGCCGGATCTTCGCCCTGGGTTAATGATGTCTGATAGAACGGCAACATATACTGGTCGAAGCGCCCCAACGATAGCGAACTGGCGTTGGATTCGTATTGCAGAATGATGTTCATGTACCAGAATAACTGGCACGCCTGCCAGAACGTCTGCGGCTTATGTTCGGCGTTATGGCGGGAGATCTCCGCAATAGTCAGCAATTCTTCGCGACGCGGGCCATCAGTGCAGCTTGCCGCCATCGTTTCCGCCAGTTCGGCGTAACGCAAAATATGTTTCTGCGAGGCTTCCAGCAGTAACAGCGCTGCCTGATAAAAGTGATTCTCCGGCTGTTGCTGACAATGTTGCTGCATCTGTGCCACCAGCTCCCCCAGCCCGTGATTCAGCAGGCGCGGGTAATCAATAATAATGTGCCCCTGGCCTTTATCCGTCTGGTTGATGCTGAAAATCTGCGTGCTGGTCGCGGCTTTTACTTCATCCGTCATCTGCCCGTTGATGAAATCTTTCATCGAACGTTTTTCCCAGTACGGGAACAACTCTTCGCGGTAGATACGTTTATCTTCTTCGCTGATAGCAAAGCGGTCCTGCGGACGCGTCGGGAATTGATCCAGTTCTTTCAGCAGCCAGTAAGGGTCCATTTCCGGCGACATAATCCCGGCGCGTGGTTTTACGGTGCGGTTACCGGCAATCAGTTCTTCATCACGAATCGAAATTTCAACGTGTTCAAGGATATACGCTGTTGCTTTCGCCCGACGCATTATCACCGGCTCCCCTTCGGTTTGCCGATGGCTGGCGGTATAAAGCAACGCCCGCTCCAGCGAGATTTCACGGGTATTGGCAAACAGTGCAGTTTTGAGGCGAGAGATACGATTCGTCATGAGGAACTCCTGTGGGAAAGCGAACCCGCCCTTGCGGGCGGGATAAGAACTTAAGCGGTTTGTGCCAGGTGAGCTTCAATTTTGCTCATAATGGCGTCAGCACGCTTTACCGCGTCGCTGATGTTGACACGCACGATAGTCTTGCCAGCAAAACGCTCTTCAAATTTGATGCCGATATCTTTGGTCAAAATCACCATATCGGCGCTTGCCACGTCTTCCGCAGTCAGTTCATTTTCCAGACCAATCGACCCCTGGGTTTCTACTTTTACTTCCCAGCCTTTCGCTTTCGCGGCGCTTTCCAGCGCCTCTGCCGCCATATAAGTATGGGCAACACCTGAAGGACATGCGGTTACTGCGATAATTTTCGTCATGGCTCGTTCCTCAATTAATTAATTTCAAAATCCAGATCCAGGTCGTCTTCCTTCTCTTCAGTTGAAGACCCATTTTTACGCGCCAGACTTTTCAGCACGTTCACGCAGACTGCCGTCACAACCGCCCCGACAGCCACTGCCGCGATGTAACCCAACTTACCTTCAACCACCGGCAGCACAATCAGACCACCCCAGCCTGCATAGCACTGCGCACCGACCAGCGCCGCAGTTACCGCACCACAAACTGAACCGACCATGATGGAAGGAATGACACGCAGCGGATCGGCAGCGGCGAAAGGAATCGCCCCTTCAGTAACGCCAACACAGCCCATCACCAGTGCCGCCTTGCCGGTTTCGCGCTCTTCTGCGGAGAAATTTTTACGACCAATCAGCGTCGCCAGCCCCATCCCCAGCGGTGGAACACAAATCCCAACAGCGGCAATAGCCACCACGGTATAAACACCCTGAGCAACGCAAATCAGCATGAAGGCATAGGCCACTTTGTTAACCGGGCCGCCCATATCGAACGCCAGCATCAGACCCATGATCACCGCCAGCATAACAATGCTGCCCTGCTGCATCCCCTGAAGCCACTGGGTCAGGCTGTTGGTCAACGCCCCCACCGGCTCGCCCAGCCCCCACATCATGACGCCAGCGGTAATCAGTGTGCCGACGATTGGAATGATGAAGATTGGCATTACCGAGCGCAGAACTTTATGCACTGGAATTTTCTTCAGGTAATGCACCACGATGCCGCCGATAATCCCGGCGATCAGCGCACCAAAGAAGCCCGCGCCAAAGCTGTTACCAACCCAGGCACCGATAGCGCATGGAGCCAGCGCAGAACGTTCTGCAATGGAATAACCGATGTAAGCGGCGAGGAAAGGCACCATCAGCGTCAAACCTGCAACGCCGATATCAAACAGTTTTTTCAGATTCGGATCGGCTACGGCATCCGGCACTGCGCCTTTGCCATACAACATGACGGAAACCGCCAGCAAAATACCGCCCGATACCACGAAGGGAATCATGTGTGAAACGCCCGTCATTAAATGCTGACGGGTATTTTTCAGGATCTGCACCAACTCATTCATAAGCTGCTCCCGGGCTTGCGAAAGCCCATGTCCATATTTTTGATGGAAGAAACAATAGGCAATCGCAGGCGGAGCAAACAGTGGATAAAAAGGCCATTTACTGGACTTTTGTAATATCAGTACAAAAATGCGATCCGCCTCATAACTTGCGATAATCCGGAAGTACGCCGCAAAACGGCGTCTTGTGAGACGCGTCGCAAATTGACGGTTACATTACATTTGTCCAGCTTTTGGCAGATTTGTCACATGGCAGGCCGTTGCCGTGCGCTCTTATCCTGTAAACAGAAAACCGTACCGGGAGAAAGGCAATGGCCCTGATTGTGGAATTTATTTGTGAGCTACCTAACGGCGTCCATGCGCGTCCGGCAAGCCACGTTGAAACGCTGTGTAATACTTTTTCATCACAAATTGAGTGGCATAACCTGCGCACTGACCGCAAGGGCAACGCCAAAAGCGCCCTTGCGCTGATTGGCACCGATACGCTGGTGGGCGATAACTGCCAGTTACTGATTTCCGGGGCCGACGAACAGGAAGCGCACCAGCGTTTAAGCCAATGGCTGCGCGATGAATTCCCCCACTGCGACGCACCGCTGGCGGAAGTAAAATCTGACGAACTGGAACCACTGCCGGTTTCACTGACCAATCTGAATCCGCAAATTATCCGCGCTCGCACCGTGTGCAGCGGTAGCGCAGGCGGCATTCTGACGCCGATCTCTTCTTTAGATCTCAATGCGCTGGGTAATCTTCCCGCAGCCAAAGGCGTTGACGCCGAACAATCCGCACTGGAAAACGGTCTGACGCTGGTACTGAAAAACATAGAGTTTCGTCTGCTGGATAGCGACGGTGCTACCAGCGCGATTCTGGAAGCGCACCGATCCCTGGCTGGCGATACTTCCCTGCGCGAACATTTACTGGCAGGTGTCAGCGCCGGATTAAGCTGCGCCGAAGCGATTGTTGCCAGTGCGAATCACTTTTGCGAAGAGTTCGCCCGTTCCAGCAGCAGTTACCTGCAAGAACGTGCCCTGGACGTACGCGACGTCTGCTTCCAGTTACTCCAGCAAATCTACGGTGAGCAACGCTTCCCGGCACCGGGCAAACTGACGCAGCCCGCCATTTGTATGGCTGATGAACTGACCCCCAGCCAGTTCCTCGAACTGGATAAAAATCATCTCAAAGGTCTGTTACTGAAAAGTGGCGGCACCACATCACATACGGTGATCCTTGCCCGTTCGTTCAACATTCCGACGCTGGTAGGTGTGGATATTGATGCCCTTACTCCGTGGCAGCATCAGACGATTTATATCGACGGCAACGCAGGGGCGATTGTGGTTGAGCCAGGGGAATCCGTGGCCCGTTATTATCAGCAAGAAGCCCGCGTACAGGACGCTCTGCGTGAGCAACAGCGTGTCTGGCTGACCCAGCAAGCGCGTACCGCTGACGGTATCCGCATTGAAATTGCCGCTAACATCGCTCACTCCGTGGAAGCGCAGGCCGCATTCGGCAATGGTGCGGAAGGCGTTGGTTTGTTCCGCACTGAAATGCTCTATATGGATCGCACCAGTGCACCGGGTGAAAGCGAGCTGTACAACATCTTTTGTCAGGCGCTGGAGTCTGCCAACGGACGCAGCATTATTGTGCGCACTATGGACATTGGTGGTGACAAACCCGTTGATTATCTGAACATTCCCGCAGAAGCTAACCCGTTCCTCGGTTATCGCGCGGTGCGTATTTATGAAGAATACGCGTCGTTGTTTACCACACAACTACGATCGATCCTGCGCGCCTCTGCTCACGGCAGCCTGAAAATCATGATCCCGATGATCTCCTCAATGGAAGAGATCTTATGGGTGAAAGAAAAACTGGCGGAAGCCAAACAGCAACTGCGTAACGAACACATTCCGTTTGATGAGAAGATCCAGCTCGGCATCATGCTGGAAGTGCCGTCGGTGATGTTCATCATCGATCAATGCTGCGAAGAGATTGATTTCTTTAGTATTGGTAGTAATGACCTGACGCAATATCTACTGGCAGTGGATCGCGATAACGCTAAGGTGACTCGTCACTACAACAGCCTGAATCCGGCCTTCTTGCGGGCGCTCGATTACGCCGTGCAGGCGGTGCATCGCCAGGGCAAATGGATTGGTCTGTGCGGTGAACTGGGAGCGAAAGGTTCCGTGCTGCCGTTGCTGGTCGGTTTAGGGCTGGATGAACTCAGCATGAGCGCACCATCAATTCCGGCGGCGAAAGCGCGGATGGCGCAACTTGATAGCCGTGAGTGCCGCCAGTTGCTCAACCAGGCAATGGCCTGCCGTACTTCGCTGGAAGTGGAACACCTGCTGGCGCAATTCCGCATGACCCAACAGGACGCACCGCTGGTCACCGCCGAGTGCATCACACTGGAAAGCGACTGGCGCAGCAAAGAAGAAGTGCTCAAAGGCATGACCGATAACCTGCTGCTGGCGGGCCGCTGCCGCTATCCGCGTAAACTGGAAGCCGACTTGTGGGCGCGCGAGGCCGTTTTCTCTACCGGACTGGGCTTTAGTTTCGCCATTCCCCACAGTAAATCGGAACACATTGAGCAATCCACCATCAGCGTAGCGCGTCTGCAAGCGCCAGTGCGCTGGGGCGATGATGAAGCGCAATTCATCATTATGTTAACCCTGAACAAACACGCCGCGGGCGATCAACATATGCGCATTTTCTCGCGCCTCGCTCGTCGCATCATGCACGAAGAATTCCGTAATGCGCTGGTTAACGCCGCCTCTGCCGACGCTATCGCCAGCCTGCTGCAACATGAACTGGAACTGTAAAAGGAAACATCATGGAACTGTATCTGGACACCGCTAACGTCGCAGAAGTCGAACGTCTGGCACGCATATTCCCGATTGCCGGGGTGACAACTAACCCGAGCATTATCGCTGCCAGCAAGGAGTCCATCTGGGAAGTGCTGCCGCGCCTGCAAAAAGCGATCGGTGATGAGGGCATTCTGTTTGCTCAGACCATGAGCCGCGACGCGCAGGGTATGGTGAAAGAAGCGAAACGCCTGCGCGACGCTATTCCGGGCATTGTGGTGAAAATTCCGGTAACCTCTGAAGGTCTGGCAGCAATTAAAATGCTGAAGAAAGAAGGCATTACTACGCTGGGAACCGCAGTGTACAGCGCCGCGCAAGGATTACTGGCGGCGCTGGCTGGAGCCAAATACGTTGCTCCATACGTTAACCGCGTAGATGCCCAGGGCGGTGACGGCATTCGTACTGTACAGGAGTTGCAAGCGTTACTGGAAATGCATGCGCCAGAAAGCATGGTGCTGGCTGCCAGCTTTAAAACACCACGTCAGGCGCTGGATTGTTTGCTGGCAGGATGTGAATCCATCACACTGCCCTTAGATGTAGCGCAACAAATGCTTAACACCCCTGCGGTAGAGTCAGCTATAGAGAAGTTCGAGCACGACTGGAATGCCGCATTTGGCACTACTCATCTCTAAAGGAGTAATTATGGACCGCATTATTCAATCACCAGGTAAATACATCCAGGGCGCAGATGTAATTAATCGTCTGGGCGAGTACCTGAAGCCACTGGCGGAACGCTGGTTAGTGGTGGGTGACAAATTTGTTTTAGGTTTTGCTCAATCCACTGTCGAGAAAAGCTTTAAAGATGCTGGACTGGTAGTAGAAATTGCGCCGTTTGGCGGTGAATGTTCGCAAAATGAGATCGACCGTCTGCGTGGCATCGCGGAGACTGCGCAGTGTGGCGCAATTCTCGGTATTGGTGGCGGAAAAACCCTCGATACTGCCAAAGCACTGGCACATTTCATGGGTGTTCCGGTAGCGATCGCACCGACTATCGCTTCTACCGACGCACCGTGCAGCGCATTGTCTGTTATCTACACCGATGAGGGTGAGTTTGACCGCTATCTGCTGTTGCCAAATAACCCGAATATGGTCATTGTCGACACCAAAATCGTCGCTGGCGCGCCCGCGCGTCTGTTAGCGGCGGGTATTGGCGATGCGCTGGCAACCTGGTTTGAAGCGCGTGCCTGTTCCCGTAGCGGCGCGACCACCATGGCGGGTGGCAAGTGCACTCAGGCAGCGCTGGCACTGGCTGAACTGTGCTACAACACCCTGCTGGAAGAAGGCGAAAAAGCGATGCTTGCCGCCGAACAGCATGTAGTGACTCCGGCGCTGGAGCGCGTGATTGAAGCGAACACCTATTTGAGTGGCGTTGGTTTTGAAAGCGGCGGGCTGGCGGCGGCACACGCGGTACATAACGGCCTGACCGCTATCCCGGACGCGCATCACTATTATCATGGTGAAAAAGTGGCATTCGGTACGCTGACGCAGCTGGTTCTGGAAAACGCGCCGGTGGAGGAAATCGAAACCGTAGCTGCGCTTAGCCATGCGGTAGGTTTGCCAATAACTCTCGCTCAACTGGATATTAAAGAAGATGTCCCGGCAAAAATGCGAATTGTGGCAGAAGCGGCATGTGCAGAAGGTGAAACCATCCACAACATGCCTGGCGGCGCGACGCCAGATCAGGTTTACGCCGCACTGCTGGTAGCCGACCAGTATGGTCAGCGTTTCCTGCAAGAGTGGGAATAATCTACTCCAAACTCCCGGCTTGTCCGGGAGTTTGAACGCAAAATTGCCTGATGCGCTACGCTTATCAGGCCTACGCAATCTCTGCAATATAGTAAATTTACGTACTTTTGTAGACCGGATAAGGCGTTCACGCCGCATCCGGCACGCTGTGCCAGTAATCTGAAACTTCCACGTTGTTCGGGTGTTTTTTTATCCGCTTCTGGACATTTTCTCCACAGAACAATCGTTAGCCCGGAAGGTCGAATCTGTGACTCTTATTTTCACGGACGAAACAGATGAAAGCTTCACTGGCGTTATTCAGTCTTCTGACGGTATTTACCAGTTACTCCTTAAAATCTCCCGCCGTTCCACCAACCGTGGTACAAATCCAGGCCAACACCAATCTTGCCATCGCAGACGGCGCCAGACAGCAAATCGGCAGCACGCTATTTTACGATCCGGCGTATGTGCAGCTTACCTATCCTGGCGGTGATGTCCCGCAAGAACGCGGCGTATGTTCCGATGTGGTGATCCGTGCATTGCGCAGCCAGAAGGTCGATTTGCAGAAACTGGTGCACGAAGATATGGCGAAGAATTTTGCTGCGTACCCGCAAAAATGGCAGTTAAAGCGCCCGGACAGCAACATCGATCACCGTCGGGTGCCTAATCTGGAAACCTGGTTTACCCGCCACGATAAAACACGCCCCACCAGCAAGAACCCCAGTGACTATCAAGCGGGCGATATTGTCTCCTGGCGATTAGATAACGGGCTGGCACATATTGGGGTGGTGTCAGATGGCTTCGCCCGCGACGGTACGCCGCTGGTGATACATAACATTGGCGCAGGCGCGCAGGAAGAAGATGTACTGTTTAGCTGGCGGATGGTGGGGCACTATCGGTATTTTGCTAAATAAGAGATCTCCCCACATGAAGAAAAAATTCAGATCCTTTTTACACTGACGGCTTCTTTTTTCTTACGGCTCACCAGCGCCAGTGCCAGTACAATCAGCACAATACCGCTACCTTCAACTGCCCCCGGATTCTCACCGAGCAGCCACCAGGAAAAGAGTACGCCGCAAACGGGAACGGCCAGTGTGCTTAAGCTGGCAATACTGGCAGGCAAGTTTTTCAATACAAACAACCATAAGCTCCACGCCAGCGCTGTCGCCAGAATCGCACTGTAGGCCAGCGCCCAGAACACGGTGGGTTGCCAGTCAATTTCACGTTGCGGCACCAGTAAAGCGACCACGCTCATCACCAGCGCCGCATACAGCATCTGCCAGGATGTTAGCGACAATAAATCCACGCGCGGATGGCGGGCATACAGACGTTTAGCAACAATCGCGCTCGCCCCCCAACTCACACCGGAGAGGATTGCCAGCATGGCACTTTTCATCGAAGAGAAATCGAGTTGCCACGGCTGCAACACCAAAAATAAGCCGAAAGCGGCAATCAGTATCGCGAAATATTGCCCACGTCGCAGGCGTTCACCGAGAAACAACGCGGCGAAAATCACCACCCAGAACGGCATGGTATAGCTCAGGATTGCCACCTTCCCCGCTCCGCCGCTGACCAGCGCCCACTGTGCCAGGCCAACCATCCCGCAGGTTTGTAACAGGGCAATGGCTAAGGTGTATTTAAACGGCGTCGGGCGCATTCCGCGACCACGTAATAAAAGAACGATGAATAAAACGAGAGCGCCGAAAATGCAGCGTAAGGCGGTGAAGTCGAAGGCACCGATGTAGCTGGTGACTTGCTTCATGAAAATCCAGCTATAACTCCAGATAAGTGTGAGCACAACCAGGCCACTGATTGCCAGTGGGTTGCTCTTTCCTGCGGCAGACATGAGAGATCCAGTGTGTAGTTTTCCTGTGGACACTATACGCCGGTAAAGAAACTTCAGCGACTGCATGAAAGGCAGTCGCTGAAGAAGGTCAGATTACAGCAGGTCGAAACGGTCGAGGTTCATCACTTTCACCCACGCTGCCACGAAGTCTTTAACAAACTTCTCGTGGGCATCGCTGCTGGCGTAGACTTCCGCCACCGCACGCAGGACAGAGTTAGAACCAAAGACCAGATCCGCACGGCTGGCTGTGTATTTCACTTCGCCAGTTTCGCGGTCACGGCCTTCGAACAGTTCTTTCGATTCGTCGGTCGCTTTCCACTCGTAACGCATATCCAGCAAGTTCACGAAGAAGTCATTGCTCAATACACCAACGCGGTCAGTGAAGACGCCGTTTTTGCTGCCATCGAAGTTGGCACCCAGTACGCGCATCCCGCCCACCAGCGCAGTCATTTCCGGCGCGGTCAGCGTCAGTTGCTGTGCTTTATCAATCAACAGTGACTCGGTGGTGGAAACGTCCAGACGAGCGCGATAGTTACGGAAACCGTCAGCAATTGGTTCCAGCAGTTCGAACATCTCAATGTCAGTCTGATCCTGACGCGCATCAACGCGACCCGGCGCAAACGGTACATGAATGCTCAAACCTGCGGCGCTTGCGGCTTTCTCAACGCCAACCACACCTGCCAGCACGATGATATCCGCCAGCGAAGCTTTGCCAGACTCTTTCTGAATTTTCTCCAGAACTGGCAGAGCACGAACGGCTGCGGCGTTCACATCCCAGTCACGCTGCGGCATTAATGCCAGACGCGCACCGTTGGCACCACCACGTTTGTCGCCACCACGGAAGGTAGAAGCAGACGCCCAGGCCACCGATACCAGCTCACTAACAGACAGACCAGAATCCGCAATCGCGAATTTCAGATCGATAATGTCCTGCTCGGTCGGGTTGTAGATCGGCTGCGGCAGCGGATCTTGCCAGATCAGATCTTCTTTCGGTACTTCCGGCCCGATGTAACGAGATTTCGGCCCCATATCCCTGTGCGTCAGTTTGAACCAGGCACGAGCAAAGGCTTCGTTGAACGCCTGCGGATCGTTGAGGAAACGACGAGAGATCTTCTCGAACTCAGGATCAAAACGCAGCGTCAGGTCGGTCACCAGCATCGTCGGTTTACGTTTCTTCGACGGATCAAACGGATCCGGGATAATTTCCGGTGCGTCTACCGCTTCAAACTGGATTGCGCCAGCCGGGCTGCGGGTCTGTACCCACTCATACTTGAACAGGTTCTCGAAGAAATAGTTGCTCCACTGGGTCGGCGTCTGGGTCCAGACCACTTCCAGACCAGAGGTAATGGCATCTGCGCCAACGCCGCTGCCGTAAGTGCTCGCCCAGCCTAAACCTTGTTCTTCAATCGGTGCAGCTTCTGGATCAGGACCTACATTTGATGTCGGACCGGCACCGTGGGTTTTACCCAGCGTATGACCACCCGCAATCAGCGCCACGGTTTCTTCGTCATTCATGCCCATGTTGCCGAAGGTCGCGCGGATAGCTGCTGCTGCCGAAAGTGGTTCGCCGCTGTGATCCGGGCCTTCCGGGTTAACGTAAATCAGGCCCATCTCGGTTGCACCCAGCGGTGCTTTCGCCAGCGCTTCCGGATGACGGTGAGTCAGCCAGGCTTTTTCATCACCCCAGTTAACATCCAGATCCGGTTCCCAGACGTCTTCACGACCGGCACCAAAACCGAAGGTACGGAAGCCGGAGTTTTCCAGCGCCACGTTACCCGCGAGGATAAACAGGTCGGCCCAGGAGATTTTCTGACCATATTTCTGTTTGATTGGCCACAACAGGCGACGCGCTTTATCGAGGCTTACGTTATCCGGCCAGGAGTTCAGCGGTGCAAAGCGTTGCTGACCACGACCCGCGCCGCCGCGACCGTCGATTGAACGGTAAGTACCCGCGCCGTGCCAGGCCATACGAATAAACAGACCAGCGTAGCTGCCCCAGTCGGCAGGCCACCACGGCTGAGATTCTGTCAGCAGGGCTTTCAGATCTTTTTTCAGGCCGTAGTAATCTAATTTGCTGAATTCTTTGCGGTAGTCAAAGTCCTCACCCAGCGGGTTAGAACGATTAGAATGTTGGTTTAACAGGTCAACACGGAGTTGATTTGGCCACCAGTCGCGCGTGGTTGTGCCCCCACCTGCGCTCTGGTCGTGACCGCCCTGATGGAACGGGCATTTGCCGGTGGCTGTCGTGTTATGGATATCGTCTGACGTGCTCATCAATGTGCTCCCCTCTACAGTGTTACCGTTACGATACACAGCGTTAGAGAGAAGTTATAATTGAATTAATCCACGGATGCGATAGTTGAGATCTTACATATTGTTGGTTAAAGAGATGTAGATCAAATTGATCGTAATTAAGACTTTTTGATTATGTCCGATTTAGGACAAATGCTTTATAAAAAAGGGTTTTAGATTTGTATCCTTCAAGTAATGAGGGAGAAAACAAGGCTGATAACCTTATTTTCCCGCCCTCATTTCGAGGCAGCATTTTGTGCTCTGTTTAAAATTTGTGAACACTGTGTGATTTTCACAAAAGGCACAATACTTATAAACCAGGTCGAACTCCCAGTGTATGGCAAATCGCATAACTCATTTCAGCGCGGTTAAGCGTATAGAAGTGGAAATCTTTCACTCCTTCACGGCTTAAAATCTTCACCATATCCATGGCGATATTCGCGCCCACCAGCTTGCGGGTTTCAGCATCGTCATCCAGGCCGTCGAACATTTGTGCCATCCACGCCGGAATACGCACGTTGGTCATGTCGGCAAATTTCTTCGCCTGTTTAAAGTTCGAAACCGGCAAAATTCCCGGAATGATTTCCACATCAATGCCTGCCGAGACGCAGCGATCGCGAAAACGCAGGTAGCTTTCGACATCGAAGAAGAACTGAGTAATGGCGCGGTTGGCTCCGGCATCCACTTTTCGTCTCAGGTTGAGTAAATCGGCCTGGGCACTTTTCGCTTCTGGATGTACTTCCGGATACGCCGCCACGGAGATATCGAAATCTGCCACTTCTTTTAACAGCGTCACCAGGTCAGAAGCATACATTTCTGGCTTACCACTTCCCGGCGGCAGGTCGCCACGCAGCGCCACGATATGGCGAATACCGTTATTCCAGTAGTCGCGTGCAATGATCCGCAGCTCGGCAGGCGTCGCATCAATGCAGGTAAGATGCGGTGCCGCTTCCAGGCCGGTGCGATCTTTAATGCCTTTAATAATGCTGTGCGTACGGTCGCGCTCGCCGGAGTTTGCGCCATAGGTCACCGATACAAACTTCGGTTTCAGGCTGCTAAGGCGATCGATGGAGTTCCACAGGGTCTGCTCCATTTCACTGGTACGCGGCGGGAAAAATTCGAACGAAACGTTAATCTGCCCCTGGACTTCTGCCAGACTCTGATTCAGGGCATCCCGCTGGCTGGCGTGAAAAAAGCTCATACCTTACCTCATCAATCGCTTATCGTTATATGTTGTGTTGTGCACATCTATCCGTTTAGACGTCCAGATGTAAAGATGAAGGAAAAGCCGAAGGGCGTCAACCGAAAAATAACCAATGATGGTGAGGAAAAATCAGGGAAGATGAAAAAAACTCATCTTAATTAGAGGCGATAAAAGATTTCTCTATAGCGCAATCCACCTCGCACGTTTTGACTCATATTCTGACAACACAGCGACACCTGGGCTAATTCGAAAAACAACGTCCTGCCACCGGATGGTGATGTTAAGGCATCTGATTCGGCCTGCGCCCTCGCGTAGGCCGAATACAGGATCTGCGCAATCAACGGGTAACAAACAGTTGAGTCAATTCAGTGCGCACTTTTATTTGATATCCTTCACGCGCATACCGTTGAGCTGTTCATCCGTAATGGTGTTGCCCGCTTTGAAGTAATCAACCACCGCGTGATAAACGTAATAACCGCCCGTTGTGTTACGCGCTTTCCCTTCGGTAAAGGCGGTAAAACCATCTCCACCATCAGCAAGGAAACTCTGAGTAGCAATGTGATAAACCGTCGCATCTTCAATGGGTTTGCCATTCAAAGTCAGTGTGATTACCCGCTGACCAACCGGCCTGTTGCTGTCGTACTTCATTTCCAGGCCTTTCGATACCTGTAAAACGCCATTGCTTAAACTTGCGCCGTGTTCCATCAGACTGCGTAATTGTTTACCCATGAGTTCCATCGTCACCAGTTCGTTGGGGAACGGAAACGTACTGATGACGCCGCCCATCGTGATCGCCCCTGCGGGGATCTCATTGCGGATACCACCAGAGTTTGTTAACGCCAGTTGGGTGTTTTTACCCGCCGCTACCAATAAAGCGTCAGCCGCCAGGTTCCCGAGGGAAGCCGATTCACCATAGGCACGTTTTAATTCAACCGGCGATTGCGCCACCGTTTGTTGCACCACTTCATCAAGCTTTTTATTCCAGCCGTCGATCACCTGTTTCGTTTGCGGATCGGGCTTCCACTCGTCAGCGTAAATGGTTTTAAGCTCGAAGTTTTTCACCGTAAAATTATGCGGCTTCTCTTTGTAGTCGAGAACCAGTTTGCCCACATCAATCCCGCCGCTGTCAGTGGAGAGGATGAGCGTATTGCCGACTTTAATCGGTTCCGGCGTACCCACATGTGCATGTCCGGTGATCAAAATATCCAGCCCTTTCACCTGACTTGCCGTCTGAATATCTTTATCCAACGCGCGACGCACATCTGTGCCTCCCATACTGGACTGGCGGGCTGGAACACCTTCGTGGATCAGGGCGACGGTCAAATCAACCTTGCCTTTGAGTTCATCGATATAACGTTGTAGCCATTTAATTTCATCGCGCGCTTCAATACCCACGCGCGTGGCAGCAGATACCGTATCATTAAAGGCAAATACTCCGTGCAAACCAATAACGCCTATTTTCACACCGTCTTTTTCGATGATGGTATAGGGCTTATCCCAGAATGATTTACTGCTGTTCTGATAAAAAATATTGCCCTGCACAATAGGGAATTTTGCCTGGCTCAACTGTAATAATGTGTTGTCCCAGCCGTGGTCAAATTCATGGTTGCCTATTGTGACGGCATCAAACGGCATAGTATTCATAATATCGATAATAGCCTTACCTTTGGTCAGGCTGCTGATATATGGCCCGGTAAAATAGTCGCCCGCATCAAAAAACCATGTCGCTTTATTTTTTGCTTTTTCTTGCTTAACCAGCGTAGTGATATTTGCCCAGCCGCCAATATCCCGTTTACCGTCAGCGATCCACGGCACTTTATAAGGCTCGACATGTGCATGGAGGTCGTTGGTATAAATGATGGTGACATCTTTAGCGCAAGCCCAGAATGGCAGTGTTAATGCGATACCCGCAGCAAGTATTTTAATTTTCATAAACAGTCCCTTTCAGTGAGATAAAGGATTGCTACATTACGTTCTGAAAGACTTATTTATGTGAGAGTAATCACATCCGCAGGGGATAGTTGCCGGACAAAATCAACGACCTTGTGAAATCGTTGGTGATATATGTCGACTCTGTTTACGATTAATGCCTGTAAGTCGTTTGGTTGCCGTAATTTAGGGCAGCCAACATCGACAGATTATAGCTGGCCCGACTATCGACTGGGTTATCCGGCACTGCACTGTCGGGCATGTGGCAGTTACCCGCCGTTGTTTGACGAGCAACAATTTCGTGACTGGTTGACAGTTCACTTATCTACTTTTGCAACAGAGAAAGGCCATTTTTGCCCGGTATGTTATGGCACAGAGACGATTTGTTATGGTCACAATCCACAGGGTTCGCAACGCATTCAATGCCGTAACTGCAAAAAAGTATGGACACCCAAACAATATCAGAAAGAAATAACGACTCCCGAAATAATCGAAACGGTTGCTTTGCTCGTGCCATTTCAGGGAGTCAGCAGCGGGCAGAAACTGTATGTTTTAATCAGTTTTGATGCTCTTCGCGGTAATATTCTTCATCTTTCTACTAATTACACGCAGCATCAGGCTGGAGAAAGTCTGCATTATCGATACAGAGGAAATGCAGAACCAGAGTTACACGACAATAATATTGTACAACGCGTTGATATGCGCGAAGCACAATTTCTACGCCGCAGTCAGTTTGATGAAATTCAGTATGGCAGCGCAGCGCTCAAGCGCAATGCCAAAGGCGCTATTCTGCGTCCGGTTATCACTGCACACGGGCATTTCAGAGTACTGAATATTTTATTCCCTACAGTAAAAACACATGTAATTTCACACGAGTGTTTTTTAAGAGGTGCCATTATTACGGCCTGGGCTGATCTGTTTCGCCAACAGCAAGGTGAAATTTGGTTTATTGAAGAGGAAATAGCTGACGATACCGATAATATGCCCTGGCGTTTTCAGGGAAAAACTTATCACGGCTGGTGGAAAAATCAGTGGCAACTCTGGGTTCAGGGAAAAAATCGTAAAATGGTATGTGCATTAACGGGCGGAAAGAGTAGCAAAGCAGAAATGCTCTCTTTAGCAACCAGCAGACATTTTATCGACTGGCTACATAAACAAGCAGTATTTACTCACAGCGCCCCGCTTTCCGCAGGGCGCGTTACGCAAATACTGCTTTCTCTGGCTCAGGATTACAACAACTGCGCCAGTCGGTTAATATCCGACTGAATCGCCCCGGCGGTGACGTCGCGCCCTGCACCTGGCCCGCGGATCACCAGCGGGTTGTCGCGATACCAGCGGCTTTCGATGGCAAAGACGTTATCGCATGGCAGTAGTGATGCCAGCGGATGGTCTTCACGCACCGCTTCCACGCCCACACGCGCTTTGCCATTGGCATCGAAACGCGCCACGTAGCGCAGCACCAGCCCCATTTCGCGGGCCGCTTCCAGTCGTTGCACCATCTGCTCGTTAAGTTCATCGCCATTTTCAAAGAAATGGTCGATGCTGCCGCCTTCGCAATGGGCAGGCACCAGTGATTCAACACGTACCTGGTCCGGTTCAATGTTGTAACCCGCTTCACGCGCCAGAATCACCAGCTTGCGCATTACGTCTTTGCCGGAAAGGTCATCACGCGGGTCAGGTTCGGTTAAGCCTTGCTGCCACGCCTGATCCACCAGTTCGGTAAACGGCACGCTACCGTCGAATTGCAGGAACAGCCAGGAGAGCGTGCCGGAGAAGATCCCACTGATCGACAAAATGGTATCGCCGCTGTCGATCAGATCGCGCACGGTATGGTTGATCGGCAAACCCGCACCGACGGTGGCGTTGTACAGCCAGTGACGCCCGGTTTTTTCGAAGGCGTCGTGGATCTGGCGATATTTATTGCTGTCGCTTGCTCCTGCCAGTTTGTTGGCACTGATGACGTGGAAACCGTGGCTGGCGAAATCAAGATACTGGTCAGCGAGCTGCTGGCTGGCGGTAACGTCCAGCACCACTAAATCATCATACGGATGGGCGCGCATCCACAGGAACAGCGACTCTTCATCCTGCTCGACCGCTTCATCGTTGAAGAAGGCTAACGCGCGGCTGGCGTCCAGACCGTCATAGCTCAACAGGCTACGGCGGCTGTCCACCACGCCTGCCAGCACAAATTCAAAGCCGGTACGTGCCGAAAGCGTACTCTGCTCACGGGCGAACAGTTCCAGCCAGCGGGAACCGATATTGCCCTTGCCGAACAATACCAGGCCGATGCGTTTTTCCGCGCGGAAGACGGACTGATGCAGCCCCTGAATCAGGCTTTCGGTCGGGCCGGTGCGCAGTACTGCCACCAGGCTGATGCCGTCATCGGACTGCCAGGTAAATTCGACCGGCTGGCCTTTCAGTTGCTGCCAGAAGCGGTGGCAATGCAGCGGGTTACGGGTGACGCCCGCCCCGACCATCGCCACCAGCGCCAGCCCCTGACGCAGGCGCAGTTCGCCAGGTAATCCCGCTTCGTCGAGGATTTTCAGCGCACTGTCGGCCACTTCTGAGGTGTAGCAAAATTGCAGCAACTGGCGATCGTTATGCACGCCAACCGCCAGTGGACGTACCTGAGCACGTTTCAGGATCTGGTCGATCTCTTTATGCGCCAGTTTGAAATCCTGGCTGGCGGGCACCTGAAACTCAATCAAGCAGACATCATCATGGCTGGTGACAATACGCGCACCAGTACCGGAGGCCAGCACGCGTTCAATGCGCGTGGAACCTTGATCCGGCGTGTAGCTACAGCGCAGTTGCAGGTCGATTTCGCTGCCAGAAACGGGCTGTAAAGTACGGGCATGAAGAACGGGAGCCGCCAGACGCGCCAGTTCGCTGGCTTCATCCAGACGCAGCAACGGCAGCAGGCAGGCATCTTTCACTTTACGCGGGTCGGCGCTATATACCCCGGCGACGTCGCTCCAGATGGTTACGCGAGAAACACCCGCCAGCGCACCGATTTGTGTCGCGGAATAGTCGGAACCGTTACGCCCCAGCAGCACCGTTTCACCGGCGTTGTTACGGCTGATAAACCCGGTCACCACCAGACGTTTGCCCGGATGTTGTACCAGTAGCTGTTGCAGCAACGGGTAAGAAAGCCCTTCATCAACCTGCGGTTGCGCAGCGCGTTCAGCGCGTAAAAACTCGCGGGCATCAAGCCAGGCCGATGGCAGCCCTTGTTGATTAAGCACCGCAGACATCAGGCGCGCCGACCACACTTCACCGTGGCCCACCACTTCCGCATACACCGCATCGTTAATACCGCTGTCGAGCAACGCCGCCAGGCGCTCAAGATCGCTGACAAAAGCGCTAATGAGGTTATCGGCTTCTTCGGCGGGTAGCAGGCCGCTAATCAGATCGCACTGATAACGACGTAATGTTTGTTGAACCTGATGCGCAGAGAGACGATCGGTCTGGCTTAGTTTCAACCAGTTAATCAACTGGTTAGTGGTGCTACCGGCGGCGGAAACCACCATCATATCGTCAGGCTGAGAGTACTCCGCCATAATGCCCGCGACACGCAAATAACACTTCACATCAGCCAGACTACTGCCACCAAATTTATGCAGTTGACGACCTTTCGCCCCTGCCTGCGCAATCACACTCATTTTTACCCCTTGTTTGCAGCCCGGAAGCCATTTTCCAGGTCGGCAATTAAATCTTCGCCATCTTCAATACCGGTGGAGATACGCAGCAGCGTCTCGGAGATCCCGGCGGCAGCACGCGCTTCTGGTGCCATGCCTGCATGTGTCATGGTTGCGGCGTGAGAGATTAAACTTTCCACTCCCCCTAATGATTCCGCCAGCGTAAACAACGACAGCCCGCCCAGGAAACGACGCAGCGTCTGCTCATCGCCATCCAGTTCAAAACTCAACATTGCGCCAAAGCCTTTTTGCTGGCGCGCGGCAATTTCATGCCCCTGATTTTCCGGCAGCGACGGGTGATACAGTTTCTTCACCAACGGCTGGGTTTGCAGATATTTCACAATCGCCTGCGCGTTGCGCTGCGCCAGCTCCATACGCGGCACCAGCGTTCGCAACCCGCGCAGCAGCAGATAGCTGTCAAACGCGCCGCCCGTCACGCCAATATTGTTTGCCCACCAGGCAAGTTCAGTGACAACGTCCGGGTCTTTAGCAATCACTACGCCTGCCACCACGTCAGAGTGACCGTTCAGATATTTCGTGCATGAATGCAACACCAGATCGGCACCTAATGCCAGTGGATTTTGTAATGCCGGGCTTAAGAAGGTGTTATCCACCACGCTCACCGCCCCGACTTCCCTTGCCAGATGGCAAATTTTCGCAATATCCACGACGCGTAACAATGGATTACTTGGGCTTTCTACCAGTACCAGTTTGGGTTTTTCTGCCAGCGCTGCCCGTAATGCCTGTTCATCGCTTTGATCAACAAACAACACGCGATAGCAACCGCGTTTCGCCAGGCTGTCGAACAGGCGATAGCTACCGCCGTAGCAGTCGTGCGGCGCAACCAGCAGATCGCCAGGTTTCAAAAAGACGGTCGTTACCAGGTGAATCGCGGACATGCCGGTATTAGTAAGTACGGCACCGGCACCGCCTTCCAGTTCTGCCAGCGCACGCTGAACCACATCGCGCGTTGGGTTGCCGCGACGCGAGTAATCATGCGCACGTGGTTCATTAAATCCGGTAAAGTTATAGGTACTGGAAAGATGGATGGGAGGGACAACGCAACCATACTGTTCGTCGTCATTTAACCCGCTACGCACTGCGATGGTGGCCTGTTTACGCGTCATGTGATGAAGTTCCCTGGGCTTTGTCGGTGAAATGTCAGGCACCAGAGTAAACATTGTGTTAATGGACGTCAATACATCTGGACATCTAAACTTCTTTGCGTATAGATTGAGCAAATCCCAAATAGCCGTTAAAATTATATGCATTATCACGCCGACAGGTGCATTACACGATGTCACGGTAACGCCTGTACGGTAAACTATGCGGGTTTACGGTCAGTACCCACATTAACTGTGTGGTCTGGTCTCAATTTATTGACGAAGAGGATTAAGTATCTCATGGCTGAATGGAGCGGCGAATATATCAGCCCATACGCTGAGCACGGCAAGAAGAGTGAACAAGTCAAAAAGATTACGGTTTCCATTCCTCTTAAGGTGTTAAAAATCCTCACCGATGAACGCACGCGTCGTCAGGTGAACAACCTGCGTCACGCTACCAACAGCGAGCTGCTGTGCGAAGCGTTTCTGCATGCCTTTACCGGGCAACCTTTGCCGGATGATGCCGATCTGCGTAAAGAGCGCAGCGACGAAATTCCGGAGGCGGCAAAAGAGATCATGCGTGAGATGGGGATTAACCCGGAGACGTGGGAATACTAAAGCGGAAAAGAGCGGCGCGGAGTTAACCAGCCGCTTTTTTCATACATGGACGTTTAACGATGAAAATCAGGCTACTGATCCCCGGCCTGCTGGTTTCTGTGCCTGCATTTGCCTGGCAACCACAAACCGGCGACATCATCTTTCAGATCTCTCGCTCATCGCAAAGTAAAGCGATCCAACTGGCGACCCATTCCGATTACAGCCACACCGGTATGCTGGTGATACGCAACAAAAAGCCCTACGTCTTTGAAGCCGTCGGCCCGGTAAAATATACCCCGCTGAAACAGTGGATCGCCCACGGTGAAGATAGCAAGTACATCGTGCGTCGCGTTAAAGGCGAGCTAAATGCCGAACAACAGCAAAAACTGGCGCAAACGGCAAAACGTTATCTCGGTAAACCGTATGACTCCAGCTTCTCGTGGAGCGACGATCGCCAGTACTGTTCGGAAGTGGTGTGGAAGGTCTACCAGAATGCGCTGGGAATGCGTGTGGGCGAGCAGCAGAAGCTGAAAGAGTTCGATCTTAGTAACCCGCTAGTTCAGGCAAAGCTCAAAGAACGCTACGGCAAAAATATTCCGCTTGAGGAAACGGTAGTTTCACCACAAGCCGTTTTCGACGCGCCACAACTCACCACGGTCGCCAAAGAATGGCCGCTGTTTTCCTGGTAATACGACCAAAATTCAGGCACAAAAAAAGCGCCGTGCGGCGCTTTTTTCGGAAATCCGGTCTTATTTGCTGCCCGGGATGTTGAAACGCTTGTTGAAGCGGTCAACACGGCCACCGGTAGCAACATCACGCTGTTTGCCAGTGAAGAACGGGTGGCACTTGCTGCACACGTCGAGGTTCAGGTCATGACCAACGGTGGAGCGGATTTTCATTACGTTACCGCAAGAGCAGCTAGCAGTAATTTCTTCGTATTTCGGGTGAATATCTTTTTTCATGGGAAAACCTCGGTTTAAGGCCGCGTCGCTCTTCCAGCCCTAACGCCAGACACCACGCGATGTTAAAAGTATAGCTTCAATACGATCATTTCGTACGAAGGCGCGAAATCATACAGAAATTAACCAGCGTATGCAAACTGATCCGCACTCTTCTACGGCAATGTGTATACTAACCCACCGAATTTCAAGTCAGGATGATGCTATGCCCGTTGCCCACGTTGCCTTGCCCGTTCCGCTTCCTCGTACCTTTGACTATCTGCTGCCAGAAGGCATGACGGTTAAAGCCGGGAGTCGCGTGCGCGTGCCGTTTGGCAAACAACAGGAGCGCATCGGGGTTGTGGTGTCAGTGAGCGATGTCAGTGAGCTGCCGCTTAACGAGCTGAAAGCGGTAGTTGAAGTGCTGGACGTTGAGCCGGTATTTACTCACTCCGTCTGGCGATTACTGCTCTGGGCGGCAGATTACTATCATCATCCGATTGGCGATGTGCTGTTTCATGCCTTGCCGATTTTACTGCGCCAGGGGCGGCCTGCGGCAAACGCGCCTATGTGGTACTGGTTTGCCACTGAACAAGGTCAGGCGGTGGATCTGAACAGCCTGAAACGTTCGCCAAAGCAACAACAGGCGCTGGCAGCGTTACGGCAAGGCAAAATCTGGCGCGATCAGGTTGCCACGCTCGAATTTAATGATGCCGCGTTGCAGGCACTGCGCAAAAAAGGTCTGTGTGATTTAGCAAGTGAAACACCAGAGTTTAGCGACTGGCGAACGAACTATGCCGTTTCTGGTGAGCGGTTGCGGTTGAATACCGAACAGGCCACCGCCGTTGGCGCAATTCATAGCGCGGCAGATACTTTTTCTGCCTGGCTGCTGGCGGGCGTTACCGGTTCCGGTAAAACGGAGGTTTATCTCAGTGTACTGGAAAACGTGCTCGCTCAGGGCAAACAGGCGCTGGTGATGGTGCCGGAAATCGGCCTGACACCGCAAACTATCGCCCGTTTTCGTGAACGTTTTAATGCCCCGGTGGAAGTTCTGCATTCCGGCCTGAACGACAGCGAGCGTCTTTCGGCGTGGTTGAAAGCGAAAAATGGCGAGGCGGCGATTGTCATCGGCACCCGCTCCGCGCTGTTTACGCCGTTTAAAAATCTCGGCGTGATTGTTATTGATGAAGAGCACGACAGTTCCTACAAACAGCAGGAAGGCTGGCGCTATCATGCCCGCGACCTGGCGGTGTATCGCGCGCATAGCGAGCAAATCCCAATTATTCTTGGCTCCGCAACGCCCGCACTGGAAACGTTATGCAACGTGCAGCAGAAAAAATACCGCCTGCTGCGCCTGACCCGTCGGGCGGGCAATGCGCGCCCGGCAATTCAACATGTGCTGGATTTAAAAGGTCAGAAGGTGCAGGCAGGTCTGGCTCCGGCGTTGATCACCCGTATGCGCCAGCATTTACAGGCCGACAACCAGGTTATCCTCTTTCTTAACCGCCGGGGTTTTGCGCCTGCGCTACTGTGCCACGACTGTGGCTGGATTGCCGAATGCCCGCGTTGCGATCACTACTACACGCTGCATCAGGCACAACAGCATTTGCGCTGTCACCACTGTGACAGCCAACGCCCGGTGCCGCGCCAGTGCCCTTCCTGCGGTTCCACACACCTGGTACCCGTGGGGCTGGGCACCGAACAGCTTGAACAGACGCTCGCGCCGCTGTTCCCCGGCGTGCCCATTTCTCGTATCGACCGCGATACCACCAGCCGCAAAGGGGCGCTGGAACAGCAACTGGCGGAAGTGCATCGCGGCGGCGCGAGGATCTTGATTGGCACGCAAATGCTGGCGAAAGGTCACCACTTTCCGGATGTGACGCTGGTAGCGTTACTGGATGTGGACGGCGCGCTGTTTTCTGCCGATTTTCGCTCGGCAGAGCGTTTCGCTCAGCTTTACACCCAGGTCGCTGGTCGTGCCGGGCGTGCGGGTAAACAGGGCGAAGTGGTGCTGCAAACGCACCATCCGGAACATCCTCTGTTGCAAACGTTGCTCTATAAAGGCTACGACGACTTTGCCGAACAGGCGCTGGCTGAGCGACGGATGATGCAGCTGCCGCCATGGACCAGCCATGTGATTGTGCGTGCGGAAGATCATAACAATCAGCACGCGCCGCTGTTCCTGCAACAGTTGCGTAATCTGATCCTCGCCAGCCCGCTTGCAGACGACAAACTGTGGGTTCTCGGTCCGGTTCCGGCACTGGCCCCTAAGCGTGGTGGCCGCTGGCGCTGGCAAATTTTGTTGCAGCACCCTTCCCGCGTGCGATTACAGCACATCATCAATGGTACGCTGGCGCTTATTAATACAATACCGGATTCCCGTAAAGTGAAATGGGTGCTGGATGTCGATCCCATCGAGGGCTAAACCGCTCACGATGCGAGGCGGATCGAAAAATTCAATATTCATCACACTTTTCATGAAAATTCTGTAACCGTTTTCACGCGCTATCTGCTAAAAATGTTGCCGATGTGAAGTAAACATGGATGTAGTACGCCTGACGTGCCAGGCGAGGAGTGAGTGTGAAAGCGAAGAAGCAGGAAACTGCCGCGACCATGAAAGACGTTGCCCTCAAGGCAAAAGTCTCTACAGCGACTGTCTCCCGAGCATTAATGAATCCCGATAAAGTCTCCCAGGCCACCCGTAATCGGGTTGAAAAAGCGGCCCGGGAAGTGGGTTATTTACCGCAGCCTATGGGGCGCAACGTCAAGCGTAATGAATCCCGCACCATTCTGGTGATTGTCCCGGATATCTGCGACCCTTTCTTTAGCGAAATTATTCGCGGTATCGAAGTTACGGCGGCAAATCACGGATATCTGGTGCTGATTGGCGACTGTGCGCATCAAAATCAGCAGGAAAAAACCTTTATCGATTTGATCATCACCAAGCAAATTGATGGCATGTTGTTGCTGGGTTCAAGGCTGCCGTTTGATGCCAGCATTGAGGAACAGCGTAATCTGCCGCCGATGGTGATGGCGAACGAATTTGCACCGGAACTGGAGCTGCCTACCGTTCATATCGACAATCTGACCGCCGCATTTGATGCAGTAAATTATTTATATGAGCAAGGGCATAAACGGATTGGCTGTATAGCCGGTCCCGAAGAGATGCCGCTGTGTCACTACCGCCTGCAAGGCTATGTTCAGGCGCTGCGTCGCTGCGGCATTATGGTTGATCCGCAATACATCGCCCGTGGCGACTTCACCTTCGAAGCCGGAAGCAGAGCAATGCAACAGCTGCTTGATCTTCCACAACCGCCTACTGCTGTCTTCTGCCATAGCGATGTGATGGCGCTCGGCGCACTTTCTCAGGCAAAACGTCAGGGGCTGAAAGTCCCGGAAGACCTTTCCATAATCGGTTTTGATAACATCGACCTGACGCAATTTTGTGATCCGCCGCTGACAACCATCGCGCAGCCGCGTTACGAAATCGGTCGGGAAGCTATGCTGTTATTGCTTGATCAAATGCAGGGGCAACACGTTGGCAGTGGCTCTCGTTTAATGGACTGCGAACTTATCATCCGGGGATCAACACGCGCGTTACCTTAAAGTAAACCTTTAAGACTGCCGTGACTGGTCAAAGGCCCGCCGCTTAAGTAACATGGCGGGCTGACGAACGAATAAATACAGCGAAACGATAGTGGCACAACGAGATTATGTACGTCGCGGCCAACCGGCACCTTCGCGGCGAAAAAAGAGCACCTCACGGAAAAAGCAACGAAATCTGCCTGCGGTTTCTCCCGCTATGGTCGCTATTGCTGCCGCCGTTCTTGTGACCTTTATCGGTGGTCTGTACTTCATTACGCATCACAAGAAAGAAGAGTCCGAGACGCTGCAAAGCCAGAAAGTGACCGGAAACGGACTACCACCAAAACCAGAAGAACGCTGGCGCTACATTAAAGAGCTGGAAAGTCGCCAGCCGGGTGTGCGTGCGCCCACAGAACCTTCTGCCGGTGGTGAAGTGAAAACGCCGGAGCAACTGACACCAGAACAACGCCAGCTTCTTGAACAAATGCAGGCCGATATGCGCCAGCAGCCAACGCAGCTGGTTGAAGTTCCGTGGAATGAGCAGACGCCGGAACAGCGTCAGCAAACGCTACAGCGCCAGCGTCAGGCGCAGCAATTAGCGGAGCAGCAACGCCTGGCTCAGCAGTCGCGTACGACTGAACAAAGCTGGCAGCAGCAGACGCGTACGTCGCAAGCCGCGCCGGTACAGGCGCAACCGCGCCAGTCTAAACCGGCTTCTACTCAGCAGCCGTACCAGGATCTGCTGCAAACCCCTGCGCACACGACCGCGCAGTCGAAGCCGCAGCAAGCTGCGCCGGTTGCTCGTGCCGCTGACGCGCCAAAACCGACGGCGGAGAAAAAAGACGAACGCCGCTGGATGGTGCAGTGCGGTTCGTTCAGAGGCGCGGAACAGGCAGAGACGGTACGTGCTCAGCTGGCGTTCGAAGGCTTTGACTCAAAAATTACCACCAACAATGGCTGGAATCGTGTGGTGATTGGCCCGGTGAAAGGCAAAGAGAACGCAGACAGCACCCTCAATCGCTTGAAGATGGCGGGTCATACAAACTGCATTCGGCTCGCCGCCGGGGGTTGAAACCCTCAAAATCCCCCCCATCTATAATTGCATTATGCCCCGTACTTTTGTACGGGGTTTGTACTCTGTATTCGTAACCAAGGGGTCAGCTCGTGACAACTATAGTAAGCGTACGCCGTAACGGCCATGTGGTCATCGCTGGTGATGGTCAGGCCACGTTGGGCAATACCGTAATGAAAGGCAACGTGAAAAAGGTCCGCCGTCTGTACAACGACAAAGTCATCGCGGGCTTTGCGGGCGGTACTGCGGATGCTTTTACGCTGTTCGAACTGTTTGAACGTAAACTGGAAATGCATCAGGGCCATCTGGTCAAAGCCGCCGTTGAGCTGGCGAAAGACTGGCGTACCGATCGCATGCTGCGCAAACTTGAAGCACTGCTGGCAGTCGCGGATGAAACTGCATCGCTTATCATCACCGGTAACGGTGACGTGGTGCAGCCAGAAAACGATCTTATTGCTATCGGCTCCGGCGGCCCTTACGCCCAGGCTGCGGCGCGCGCGCTGTTAGAAAACACTGAACTTAGCGCCCGTGAAATTGCTGAAAAGGCGTTGGATATTGCAGGCGACATTTGCATCTATACCAACCATTTCCACACCATCGAAGAATTAAGCTACAAAGCGTAAGGATCTCCCATGTCTGAAATGACCCCACGCGAAATCGTCAGCGAACTGGATAAGCACATCATCGGCCAGGACAACGCCAAGCGTTCCGTGGCGATTGCTCTGCGTAACCGCTGGCGTCGCATGCAGCTCAACGAAGAGCTGCGCCATGAAGTGACCCCGAAAAATATCCTGATGATCGGCCCGACCGGTGTCGGTAAAACTGAAATCGCCCGTCGTCTGGCTAAGCTGGCGAATGCGCCGTTCATCAAAGTTGAAGCGACCAAATTCACCGAAGTGGGCTATGTCGGTAAGGAAGTGGATTCTATTATTCGCGATCTGACCGATGCCGCCGTGAAAATGGTACGCGTCCAGGCTATCGAGAAAAACCGTTATCGCGCTGAAGAACTGGCAGAAGAACGTATTCTCGACGTACTGATCCCACCGGCTAAAAATAACTGGGGACAGACCGAACAGCAGCAGGAGCCGTCCGCTGCTCGTCAGGCATTCCGCAAAAAACTGCGTGAAGGCCAGCTTGATGACAAAGAAATTGAGATCGATCTTGCCGCAGCACCGATGGGCGTTGAAATTATGGCTCCTCCGGGCATGGAAGAGATGACCAGCCAGCTGCAGTCCATGTTCCAGAACCTGGGCGGTCAGAAGCAAAAGGCGCGTAAGCTGAAAATCAAAGACGCCATGAAGCTGCTGATTGAAGAAGAAGCGGCGAAACTGGTGAACCCGGAAGAGCTGAAGCAAGATGCTATCGACGCTGTTGAGCAGCACGGGATCGTGTTTATCGACGAAATCGACAAAATCTGTAAGCGCGGCGAGTCTTCCGGTCCGGATGTTTCTCGTGAAGGCGTTCAGCGTGACCTGCTGCCGCTGGTAGAAGGTTGCACTGTTTCCACCAAACACGGGATGGTCAAAACTGACCACATTCTGTTTATCGCTTCTGGCGCGTTCCAGATTGCGAAACCGTCTGACCTGATCCCGGAACTGCAAGGTCGTCTGCCAATCCGCGTTGAGCTGCAGGCACTGACCACCAGCGACTTTGAGCGTATTTTGACCGAGCCGAATGCCTCTATCACCGTGCAGTACAAAGCACTGATGGCAACTGAGGGCGTAAATATCGAGTTTACCGACTCCGGTATTAAGCGCATCGCGGAAGCGGCATGGCAGGTGAACGAATCTACCGAAAACATCGGTGCTCGTCGTTTACATACCGTTCTGGAGCGTTTAATGGAAGAGATTTCCTACGACGCCAGCGATTTAAGCGGTCAAACTATCACTATTGACGCAGATTATGTGAGCAAACATCTGGATGCGTTGGTGGCAGATGAAGATCTGAGCCGTTTTATCCTATAATCGCGTTCAATCATTTTCATCATTGTTTGATGGGGCTGAAAGGCCCCATTTTTATTGGCGCGTATTATGACTGAACAACAAATTAGCCGAACTCAGGCGTGGCTGGAAAGTTTACGACCTAAAACCCTCCCCCTCGCCTTTGCTGCAATTATCGTCGGGACGGCGCTGGCATGGTGGCAAGGTCACTTCGATCCACTGGTCGCCCTGCTGGCATTGATTACCGCCGGGCTATTACAGATCCTTTCTAACCTCGCCAATGATTACGGCGATGCGGTAAAAGGCAGCGATAAACCTGACCGCATTGGGCCGCTACGCGGCATGCAAAAAGGGGTCATTACCCAGCAAGAGATGAAACGGGCGCTCATTATTACCGTCGTGCTCATCTGTCTCTCCGGGCTGGCACTGGTTGCAGTGGCGTGCCATACGCTGGCCGATTTTGTCGGTTTCCTGATTCTTGGCGGGTTGTCGATCATTGCCGCTATCACCTACACCGTGGGCAATCGTCCTTATGGTTATATCGGTTTGGGTGATATTTCCGTACTGGTTTTCTTTGGCTGGTTGAGCGTCATGGGGAGCTGGTATTTACAGGCTCATACATTGATTCCGGCACTGATCCTTCCGGCAACCGCATGCGGCCTGCTGGCAACGGCAGTACTGAACATTAATAACCTGCGTGATATCAATAGCGACCGCGAAAACGGCAAAAACACGCTGGTGGTGCGCTTAGGTGCAGTAAACGCGCGTCGTTATCATGCCTGCCTGCTGATGGGCTCACTGGTGTGTCTAGCGCTGTTTAATCTCTTTTCGCTGCATAGCCTGTGGGGCTGGCTGTTCCTGCTGGCGGCACCGTTGCTGGTGAAGCAAGCTCGTTATGTGATGCGCGAAATGGACCCGGTGGCGATGCGACCAATGCTGGAACGCACTGTCAAAGGAGCGTTACTGACTAACCTGCTGTTTGTTTTAGGGATATTCCTAAGCCAGTGGGCAGCATAACTGACAAATATCAATTAACAATTGATGATTTTGCCAACAGCCCACATAGCGCGATATACTGAAAATTCTCGCAGCAACTGAATGTTAAGCCTATGAAATACGATACTTCCGAGCTTTGTGACATCTATCAAGAAGATGTTAACGTCGTGGAACCGCTGTTCTCCAACTTTGGCGGACGGGCGTCGTTTGGCGGACAAATAATCACGGTAAAATGTTTCGAGGACAACGGGTTGCTGTACGATCTGCTCGAACAGAATGGCCGTGGTCGTGTTCTTGTCGTCGATGGCGGAGGTTCTGTTCGCCGCGCACTGGTCGATGCTGAACTGGCGCGTCTGGCAGTACAAAATGAATGGGAAGGCCTGGTCATTTACGGCGCGGTGCGTCAGGTAGATGACCTGGAAGAGTTGGATATCGGCATCCAGGCGATGGCGGCAATTCCGGTTGGTGCCGCTGGCGAAGGCATTGGCGAAAGCGATGTCCGCGTCAATTTTGGCGGTGTCACCTTCTTCTCCGGCGACCATCTTTATGCCGACAATACCGGGATTATTCTTTCAGAAGATCCGCTGGATATTGAATGATAAAAAAGGCACCGCAAGGTGCCTTTTTTCTGCGTTACCTGTTGGCCTACACAGTAAAGAAATTACGCGAAAGATGAAGTGTAATCAGACCTCTTCCATGCGACCCAGCAGGGCCTGCAGACGTTCCTGCCAGCCGTTCTGCTGTTCTTTCAGATGGTTGTTCTCACGCTCCAGCTCTTCGCGCTGATGCTGGGCATTTTGAACTTCCTGCGACAGTGAGTTGTTTTTTTCTTTCAGCTCTTCGATTTCCATCTGCAACAGAGTGATGGTATCAATCGCCTGCTGTACTTTTGCTTCCAGTTTCTCAAACACTTCTAATGACATTGTCATACCTCTCCTGAATTGCAAGGCGTTGATGGATAAAAATCCTCGTCCCGATTACCGGTGACGCCTTAATAAATACGAGCGCACTTTAGTTAGCTCCGATTGTATGAAGCCGCGCCATCGCTGTCCAGCGGCACGCCTTGCAGATTACGGTTTGCCACACTTTTCATCCTTCTCCTGGTGACATAATCCACATCAATCGAAAATGTTAATAAATTTGTTGCGCGAATGATCTAACAAACATGCATCATGTACAATCAGATGGAATAAATGGCGCGATAACGCTCATTTTATGACGGAGCACACACATTTTAAGTTCGATATTTCTCGTTTTTGCTCGTTAACGATAAGTTTACAGCATGCCTACAAGCATCGTGGAGGTCCGTGACTTTCACGCATACAACAAACATTAACTCTTCAGGATCCGATTATGAGTCAAACATCAACCTTGAAAGGCCAGTGCATTGCTGAATTCCTCGGTACCGGGTTGTTGATTTTTTTCGGTGTGGGTTGCGTTGCAGCACTAAAAGTCGCTGGTGCGTCTTTTGGTCAGTGGGAAATCAGTGTCATTTGGGGACTGGGGGTGGCAATGGCCATCTACCTGACCGCAGGGGTTTCCGGTGCGCATCTTAATCCCGCTGTTACCATTGCATTGTGGCTGTTTGCCTGTTTCGACAAGCGCAAAGTTATTCCTTTTATCGTTTCACAAGTTGCCGGCGCTTTCTGTGCTGCGGCTTTAGTTTACGGGCTTTACTACAATTTATTTTTCGACTTCGAGCAGACTCATCACATTGTTCGCGGCAGCGTTGAAAGTGTTGATCTGGCTGGCACTTTCTCTACTTACCCTAATCCTCATATCAATTTTGTGCAGGCTTTCGCAGTTGAGATGGTGATTACCGCTATTCTGATGGGGCTGATCCTGGCGTTAACGGACGATGGCAACGGTGTACCACGCGGCCCTTTGGCTCCCTTGCTGATTGGTCTACTGATTGCGGTCATTGGCGCATCTATGGGCCCATTGACGGGCTTTGCCATGAACCCAGCGCGTGACTTCGGTCCGAAAGTCTTTGCCTGGCTGGCGGGCTGGGGCAATGTCGCCTTTACCGGCGGCAGAGACATTCCTTACTTCCTGGTGCCGCTTTTTGGCCCTATCGTTGGCGCGATTGTAGGTGCATTTGCCTACCGCAAACTGATTGGTCGCCATTTGCCTTGCGATATCTGTGTTGTGGAAGAAAAGGAGACCACAACTCCTTCAGAACAAAAAGCTTCGCTGTAATATGACTACGGGACAATTAAACATGACTGAAAAAAAATATATCGTTGCGCTCGACCAGGGCACCACCAGCTCCCGCGCGGTCGTAATGGATCACGATGCCAATATCATTAGCGTGTCGCAGCGCGAATTTGAGCAAATCTACCCAAAACCAGGCTGGGTAGAACACGACCCAATGGAAATCTGGGCCACCCAAAGCTCCACGCTGGTAGAAGTGCTGGCGAAAGCTGATATCAGTTCCGATCAAATTGCAGCTATCGGTATTACGAACCAGCGTGAAACCACTATTGTCTGGGAAAAAGAAACCGGCAAACCTATCTATAACGCCATTGTCTGGCAGTGCCGTCGTACCGCCGAGATCTGCGAACATCTCAAACGCGATGGCATGGAAGAGTACATTCGTAACAACACCGGTCTGGTGATTGACCCGTACTTCTCTGGCACCAAAGTGAAGTGGATCCTCGACCATGTGGAAGGCTCTCGCGAGCGTGCGCGTCGTGGTGAATTGCTGTTTGGTACGGTTGATACGTGGCTTATCTGGAAAATGACTCAGGGCCGTGTCCATGTGACCGATTACACCAACGCCTCTCGTACCATGTTGTTTAACATCCATACTCTGGACTGGGACGACAAAATGCTGGAGGTGCTGGATATTCCACGCGAGATGCTGCCAGAAGTGCGTCGTTCTTCCGAAGTATACGGTCAGACTAACATTGGCGGCAAAGGCGGCACGCGTATTCCAATCTCCGGGATCGCCGGTGACCAGCAGGCGGCGCTGTTTGGTCAGTTGTGCGTGAAAGAAGGAATGGCGAAGAACACCTACGGTACCGGCTGCTTTATGCTGATGAACACTGGCGAGAAAGCGGTGAAATCAGAAAACGGCCTGCTGACCACCATCGCCTGCGGCCCGACTGGCGAAGTAAACTATGCGCTGGAAGGTGCGGTGTTTATGGCGGGCGCGTCCATTCAGTGGCTGCGCGATGAGATGAAGTTGATTAACGACGCCTACGATTCCGAATATTTTGCCACCAAAGTGCAAAACACCAATGGTGTGTATGTGGTTCCGGCCTTTACCGGGCTGGGTGCGCCATACTGGGATCCGTATGCACGCGGGGCGATTTTCGGTCTGACTCGTGGGGTGAACGCTAACCACATTATACGCGCGACGCTGGAGTCTATTGCTTATCAGACGCGTGACGTGCTGGAAGCAATGCAGGCCGACTCCGGTATTCGTCTGCACGCGCTGCGCGTGGACGGCGGTGCGGTGGCGAACAATTTCCTGATGCAGTTCCAGTCCGATATTCTCGGTACGCGCGTTGAGCGCCCGGAAGTGCGCGAAGTCACCGCTTTGGGTGCGGCCTATCTTGCTGGTCTGGCGGTTGGCTTCTGGCAGAATCTTGACGAGCTGCAAGAGAAAGCGGTGATTGAACGCGAGTTCCGTCCAGGCATCGAAACCACTGAGCGTAATTACCGTTACGCAGGCTGGAAAAAAGCGGTCAAACGCGCGATGGCATGGGAAGAACACGACGAGTAATAATGATTGCCTGATGCGACGCTTGCGCGTCTTATCAGGCCTACGAGTCGGATACACATCCGGCATCACGCAGACTCTGAAACCGTGCGGGGGCAACCCCGCACACATCAATAATCCCGCCCTTCCCCTGTGCTACACTTCGCGCCATTCCTTACTGCTTAGAGTTTGCTATGAGACGAGAACTTGCCATCGAATTTTCCCGCGTCACCGAATCAGCGGCGCTGGCTGGCTACAAATGGTTAGGACGCGGCGATAAAAACACCGCGGACGGCGCGGCGGTAAACGCCATGCGTATTATGCTCAACCAGGTCAACATTGACGGCACCATCGTCATTGGTGAAGGTGAAATCGACGAAGCACCGATGCTCTACATTGGTGAAAAAGTCGGTACTGGTCGCGGCGACGCGGTAGATATTGCTGTTGATCCGATTGAAGGCACGCGCATGACGGCGATGGGCCAGGCTAACGCGCTGGCGGTGCTGGCAGTAGGCGATAAAGGCTGTTTCCTCAACGCGCCAGATATGTATATGGAGAAGCTGATCGTCGGACCGGGAGCCAAAGGCACCATTGATCTGAACCTGCCGCTGGCGGATAACCTGCGCAATGTTGCGGCGGCGCTCGGCAAACCGTTGAGCGAACTGACGGTAACGATTCTGGCAAAACCGCGCCACGATGCCGTTATCGCTGAAATGCAACAACTCGGCGTACGCGTATTTGCTATTCCGGACGGCGACGTTGCAGCCTCAATTCTCACCTGTATGCCGGACAGTGAAGTCGATGTGCTGTACGGCATTGGCGGCGCGCCGGAAGGCGTGGTTTCTGCGGCGGTGATCCGCGCATTAGATGGCGACATGAATGGTCGTCTGCTGGCACGTCATGACGTCAAAGGCGACAACGAAGAGAATCGTCGCATTGGCGAGCAGGAGCTGGCACGCTGCAAAGCGATGGGCATCGAAGCCGGTAAAGTATTGCGTTTGGGCGATATGGCGCGCAGCGACAACGTCATCTTCTCTGCCACCGGTATTACCAAAGGCGATCTGCTGGAAGGCATTAGCCGCAAAGGCAATATCGCCACCACCGAAACGCTGCTGATCCGTGGTAAATCACGCACCATTCGTCGCATTCAGTCCATCCACTATCTGGATCGTAAAGACCCGGAAATGCAGGTGCACATTCTCTGAGTGATTTGATCGATTGAGCCTTCCAGTCCTTCGGGACTGGAATTTTTTTGTTCGGAGAACGAAGATAAGGCAAGTCAATCAAAACAGGAGAAAAACATGGCTGATTGGGTAACAGGCAAAGTCACTAAAGTGCAGAACTGGACCGACGCCCTGTTTAGTCTCACCGTTCACGCTCCCGTGCTTCCGTTTACCGCCGGGCAATTCACCAAACTTGGCCTTGAAATTGAAGGCGAACGCGTTCAGCGTGCCTACTCTTACGTTAACTCGCCCGACAATCCCGATCTGGAGTTTTACCTGGTCACCGTCCCCGATGGCAAATTAAGCCCGCGACTGGCGGCGCTAAAACCGGGTGATGAAGTGCAAGTGGTTAGTGAGGCGGCAGGCTTCTTTGTGCTGGATGAAGTCCCTGACTGCGAAACACTGTGGATGCTGGCGACTGGTACGGCGATTGGCCCTTATTTATCGATTCTGCAATTGGGCAAAGATTTAGAACGCTTCAAAAACATGGTGCTGGTTCACGCCGCACGATATGCCGCCGACTTAAGCTATCTACCTCTGATGCAGGAACTGGAAAAACGCTACGAGGGGAAACTGCGCATTCAGACGGTGGTCAGTCGGGAAACGGCTGCGGGTTCGCTCACTGGGCGGATACCGGCGTTAATTGAAAGTGGTGAACTGGAAAGCGCGGTTGGCCTGCCGATGAATAAAGAAACCAGCCATGTGATGCTGTGCGGCAATCCACAGATGGTGCGCGATACACAACAGTTGCTGAAAGAGACCCGGCAGATGACGAAACATTTACGTCGCCGACCGGGCCATATGACAGCGGAGCATTACTGGTAAGCGGTTACTTGTCGATAAACGGCACGATCAAGAGATCCGCACTCAACTTATTGATCATCCCGCGATATGCCGGCATCAAACGGTTGATAAATGAGTGGTGATGACCACAGACAAGGAGGTCGCACTGCTCTTTTTGCATAATTTCCAGCAGTGTTTCCGGCATTTCTCCGCGTTCAATACGCAGTTTTGTCTTCGGCCATTGAATATTTTTCGTCAGTTTATACAGCTTGTTATCCGACTTATTCTTCAACAATTGAAGAATATCTTCTGTTGCAGGGAAGTAGATACCCGGATACAACTCGCTTAAGCCATCATCAATATGAATTAACGTCAGGTGAGCGTCATTATGTCTGGCGAGCTCCAGGGCTTTATTCACCAGTAAGGCATCTTCTTCATTCCCGGAAATTGCCACGCCAATGTGTTTATAAGCCATGTTTAACTCCTTCTAAAGCAACTCCATCAAGCTAACGAACGCAGTGATAACTCAAAAATAATCATCTCGGCCTGGCATGAGAAGGTGAAGGCCGCATCAAGCTCAACTTGCCCTTCCAGATCTTTAATCTTATAGGCCACGCTGGCCCCTTCATCTGCAGAGGATGCAGCGGCGGCAAGCTCTTTCAGTTTGGTCATAAAGGACTCTGCTTCTTCGCGGGTGGCAAAAAAGCGCGAAAACTTACTGGTACAGTTGTCGTTATCAATCACCGTACCGATATCAATCGCACATCCTTTAGTACTGCATTTATCTACGACATCTTTCATAGGGCACCTCTGTATATTCGCCTCTCTGTCGATTACGACTTAAGAATAATGCGCCGTTAAAGGAAGAACAAACAAGTAATGATCTTATGGATTACCATTTTTTTTGATATTGCTTAAGGTGAAGAGTTCAGAAGGATTTTCCGGGCATTGTCACTTGCATCGTGGAAATAACAATCCCGGAAAAAAATAGCGATAAGAGATATATTAAAGGTTAATTACTTGATTTATTGTCGGCTTTATACTTCACATCCTGGGTATCTTTACCATATTTATTTTCGCCTTGTGTGCCAACAAACGCACCAAGATCGATAAGCATCATCACCAGAATCAGTGTTGGGATAAAACGCCCCACCGCCCATTGCCATACCCCCGGCAAAATTGCCCAGTTACCCGCCAGCAGCATCCACGCCACAATCATCAGAAATGCCCATGCGCCGGAACGCCCGCGATCATGCAAGCGCTTAACGGTTACTGCCGCTGTTGGCCAAAGCAAGCACACAAGGCAAAACGCCGCGGTCTGAATATCGAGTAAATTTTTACCCGCCAGTGAGAAAAGCACCAGCATGCCTGCGAACCACAGGCCTATCCAAATCCAGAAATCACGGCGTCCAATACGCCCTTTAAATGAGAATAACCATTGCTGTATGGTCATGTAAGTTCCTTGATGGTTGTCTTTTCCAGGATTCTACCCTTTTGACAAGGGCGACAGATATCGTTTTAATCGGAGCCAGTCATAACAAAAGGTACTGTCAATGAAGCCAGGGTGTACGCTGTTTATTCTCTTATGTTCTGCATTAACCGTTACAACAACGGCGCATGCACAAACACCAGATACGGCAACGACCGCGCCTTATCTGCTGGCTGGAGCCCCTACTTTCGATCTCTCCATCAGCCAGTTTCGAGAAGACTTTAACAGCCAGAATCCCAGCCTGCCACTGAACGAATTTCGTGCCATCGACAGCAGTCCCGACAAAGCCAATCTCACTCGTGCAGCAAGTAAAATTAACGAGAACTTGTATGCTTCTACTGCGCTGGAGCGCGGTACCTTAAAAATCAAAAGCATTCAAATAACCTGGCTACCCATCCAGGGGCCAGAGCAAAAAGCCGCGAAAGCGAAAGCTCAGGCATACATGGCAGCGGTGATCCGCACACTCACCCCATTAATGACCAAAACTCAAAGCCAGAAAAAACTGCAGTCGCTACTAACGGCGGGGAAAAACAAACGTTATTACACCGAGACAGAAGGTGCACTGCGTTATGTTGTCGCGGACAACGGCGAAAAGGGGCTGACCTTCGCTGTTGAACCGATTAAGCTGGCGCTATCTGAATCGCTTGAAGGTTTGAATAAATGACAAAAAGCAAAGCCTTTGTGCCGATGAATCTCTATACTGTTTCACAGACCTGCTGCCCTGCGGGGCGGCCATCTTCCTTTATTCGCTTATAAGCGTGGAGAATTAAAATGCGACATCCTTTAGTGATGGGTAACTGGAAACTGAACGGCAGCCGCCACATGGTTCACGAGCTGGTTTCTAACCTGCGTAAAGAGCTGGCAGGTGTTGCTGGCTGTGCGGTTGCAATCGCACCACCGGAAATGTACATCGATATGGCGAAGCGTGAAGCTGAAGGCAGCCACATCATGCTGGGTGCGCAAAACGTGGACCTGAACCTGTCCGGCGCATTCACCGGTGAAACCTCTGCTGCTATGCTGAAAGACATCGGCGCACAGTACATCATCATCGGCCACTCTGAACGTCGTACTTACCACAAAGAATCTGACGAACTGATCGCGAAAAAATTCGCGGTGCTGAAAGAGCAGGGTCTAACTCCGGTTCTGTGCATCGGTGAAACCGAAGCGGAAAACGAAGCGGGCAAAACTGAAGAAGTTTGTGCACGTCAGATCGACGCGGTACTGAAAACCCAGGGTGCTGCGGCATTCGAAGGTGCGGTTATCGCTTACGAACCTGTATGGGCAATCGGTACTGGCAAATCTGCAACTCCGGCTCAGGCACAGGCTGTTCACAAATTCATCCGTGACCACATTGCTAAAGTTGACGCTAACATCGCTGAACAAGTGATCATTCAGTACGGCGGCTCTGTAAACGCGTCTAACGCTGCAGAACTGTTTGCTCAGCCAGACATCGACGGCGCGCTGGTTGGCGGTGCTTCTCTGAAAGCTGACGCTTTCGCCGTGATCGTTAAAGCTGCAGAAGCGGCTAAACAGGCTTAAGTCTGACAGGTGCCGGATTTCATATCCGGCACTTACTTTCCTAAACTCCTCGCCTTAACGCAAAATCTCACACTGATGATCCTGGATTTCTTCGGCTGAAGCACGGTTCAGCGTCAGTAGATTTCGTTGTGTCGCCAGCAATACAAATGAGTTATCACTCTGCCGTACCATCGCCAGCCCGTAGCTTCCCATATGTTCCCGCGCCTCAGGCACTTCTTCCGCCAGCATCATAAATGGGCTGCGTTGTACCAGTTCGCTTTCCGTTACCCGACGCGCCAGGTACTCATGCCCACGCAAACCACCTGGCAGTGGCAACCAGCGGCTACTGATGTTCGCCAGATTGTTATCCAGCTGTTCGCGCACATCAGGACGAATACAAGAAATATGAATATGAAAATGGTTTTGCGTACGCCCGGTGCGGGAGTTGATCGCCAGAGATACCGCGCGATCGGGAACAGGCTGGCCGTATTTTTGGCTCATAAAATCACGCGCCTGCCAGGCTAACCAGAAAAAATTAGGCGTTGACGGATCGGTCAACAATGGGCTTTCAGTACCGTTAATACGGTACGTTGGCATTAACAGATATTGCAGTGGGCCATGACGATCTTTTAAAACCACGTATCCGGCGTTGGGTTTGACTTCCGCACATGGCGACGGGTTTTGGTTTTCCTGCTGGTTGGGCAAACATTGCTCAAGAACTATCTTACGTAACGTGTCTGACTCTTCACCGGTTAATTTCCAGTAACCAATACCGGCAGTCACAACGGCGATAACTATCATCACCAAAAAAAGAAGACCCGCTTTTTTCATCTTTTTTTCCCTGTACCTCAAAGAGATGCAAGGGTAACGCAAAATCGTGACAAATAAAAAACCCAGTGGCGAGAAACCACCGGGCTTGATAATTATCCTGGGGAAATCAGCGTTTGCTGATCTGATCGAACGTACCGCCGTTAGCAAAATGCTCTTTTTGCGCTTTCGTCCAGCCGCCGAACTCTTCATCAATGGTGAATAACTTCAATTTTGGAAACGCATTTTCGTACTTTTTCGCTACCTCAGCGTCGCGCGGACGGTAGTAGTTTTTCGCTGCAATTTCCTGACCTTCTGGCGAGTAGAGATATTTCAGGTAGGCTTCCGCCACCTCTTTGGTGCCTTTTTTCTCGACCACTTTATCGACCACCGACACGGTTGGCTCTGCGAGGATAGACTCACTCGGCGTGACGATTTCGAATTTATCTTTCCCCAGTTCATTCGCTGCCAGCAGAGCTTCGTTTTCCCAGGCAATCAGTACATCGCCAATTCCGCGCTCGACAAAAGTGTTAGTGGATCCACGCGCGCCAGAATCCAGAACTTCGACGTTTTTATACAGTGCCCGAACAAAATCCTGTGCTTTTGCCTGATCGTTGTTGTTGTGATGAAGCGCGTAGCCCCAGGCTGCCAGGTAATTCCAGCGCGCGCCACCAGAGCTTTTCGGATTAGGCGTGATCACCGAAACACCCGGTTTAATCAGATCGTTCCAGTCATGGATCTGCTTCGGATTACCCTTACGTACCAGGAAAACAATGGTGGAAGTGTACGGTGCGGAGTTATCCGGCAGACGTTTGATCCACTCTTTATCAATCCGCCCGCGTTCCGCAATTGCGTCCACGTCATAGGCCAGAGCCAGCGTGACAACATCAGCTTCAATACCGTTGATTACCGACGTCGCTTGTTTGCCTGAACCACCGTGTGACTGACGAATCACCACGTTATCGCCAGTTTGCTGTTTCCAGTGGGCGCTGAATGCCTTGTTGTACTGTTCGTACAATTCGCGCGTTGGATCATATGAAACGTTAAGAAGCTGAATATCCTTTGCCATAACGCTGGTTGCCACCAGCAAAAATGTTAACCCTACGCCCCACTTTTTCATCGCCCGACTCTCTTATGTTGTGTTGTGATGAGCAAAGCGTGCCAGAAGGTTGACCAAACATTAAAGAATAAAAAAAGATTGGCTATAACTTGCGAGTATATGTTGGGGGATTAAAAAGGCGGAAGAAATCCGCCTCATATTGCTGACAAAGTGCGCTTTGTCCATGCCGGATGCGGCACAAACGCCTTATCCGGCCTACAAAAGTTTGCAAATTCAATAGATTACAGAATTCATGTAGGCCTGATAAGCGAAGCGCATCAGGCCTTTTTGCTTCTGTCATCGGTTTCAGGCTAAAGGAATCTGCCTTTTTCCGAAATCATTAATACAGTTTTTTCGCGCAGTCCAGCCAGTCGCCTTTGAACGGACGCTTCATGTTTTCGATAGCGTCGATGATGTCGTGGTGAACCAGCTGTTCGTTCTGGATACCTACGCAACGACCACCGTAACCTGCCAGCAGCAGATCGATAGCGTAAGCGCCCATACGGGAAGCCAGAATACGGTCGTAAGGCACCGGAGAACCACCGCGCTGGATGTGGCCCAGCACAGTTGCGCGGGTTTCACGACCGGTTTCTTTCTCGATGAAATGCGCCAGTTCGTCAACATCACACATATGTTCGGTAATCGCCACGATCGCGTGTTTTTTACCTTTCGCGATACCCGCTTTGATTTCGTTTACCAGGTCTTCACGGCTGAATTCAACTTCCGGAACCACAACGAATTCACAGCCACCGGCAATGGCCGCAGCCAACGTCAGATCGCCACAATAACGGCCCATCACTTCCACCACGGAAATACGCTGGTGAGAAGAAGAGGTGTCACGCAGACGGTCGATCGCTTCTACAACGGTGCTCAGCGCAGTGAAGAAACCGATAGTGTAGTCAGTGCCTTTGATGTCGTTGTCGATAGTGCCCGGCAGGCCGATGCACGGGAAGCCCATTTCGGTCAGACGCATTGCACCCATGTAGGAACCGTCACCGCCGATAACCACCAGCGCGTCGATCCCACGTTTTTTCAGGTTTTCGATAGCCACGGCGCGGATGTTCTCGTCGCGGAATTCCGGGAAACGCGCAGAACCGAGGAACGTACCGCCACGGTTGATCATGTCAGAAACGCTGTAACGGTCTAGCTGTACCATACGGTCTTCATACAGACCCAGATAGCCGTCATAAATGCCCATTACTTCCAGACCTTCTGTCAGCGCAGAACGAACAACCCCGCGAATTGCGGCGTTCATGCCTGGCGCATCACCGCCGCTTGTCAACACACCGATTTTCTTAATCATGACTACCTCTGAACTTTGGAATGCAAAATGAAATCTGTTGCCGGAAGTCTTCTTGCACATCGAAGTGATCCAACGAATGTGCAAATAGTATAACAATCACTTCCTGCTGAATTGATTCAGGTCAGGCCAAATGGCGGTATTTTATACACAAAATGCGGGTCTGGCTCTCTTTTATACTGATTATGAAAGCATAGACCGTTTACCCTCCCTGGGTACGACGGAACAGGGGTCCTGATGGATAATCACATCCGATCCCGGAAAACGCCGTAAAATAGCCTGCTCTACCTGATCCGCCACCATATGTGCCTGAACCAAAGGCAGAGAGTCTTCCATTTCCAAATGAATCTGAATAAAGCGGGTCGGCCCTGACTGCCGCGTGCGAAGATCGTGAGCGCCGCTAACACCCGGCCAGGAAGTCACGATATCAATAATTTCTTGCCGTTCCTCATCAGATAATGCGCGATCCAGTAATGACTGTACCGCCTCATATCCCATGCGTAACGCGCTATATAAAATATAGATGCCGATCCCCAATGCAAACAGAGCATCGGCGCGATGCCAGCCGTACCAGGACAACCCCAGCGCCAGCAGAATTGCGCCGTTCATCATAACATCAGACTGGTAATGTAGCATATCAGCCCGCACCGCCTGGCTTTGCGTCCGGCGCACCACCCAACGCTGAAACGAGACAAGGATAATCGTACAAATTAGCGCCACAATTGTCACGATAACCCCGACGCCTGGATCTGTCATCGGTGTTGGAGATACCAGATGTTGAATACCCGTCAAAAACAGGAATAGTGCCGAACCGGAGATAAACATACTTTGCGCCAGCGCCGCGAGGGACTCAGCTTTACCGTGACCAAACGAGTGATTATCGTCGGCAGGTTGCAGGGAATATCGCACCACCAGTAAATTCGTCAACGACGCACCGATATCCACCAGCGAATCCACCAGCGCGGCGAGAATACTCACCGACCCGGTATACCACCATGCAAAAATTTTAATCAGCAATAGCAGCGAAGCCATCGCCGTCGCAGCAATCGCCGCCCGACTGACCAGCCGTCCATAAGATTGATTCATAAATACTCCCGCTATCAACTGACGGTAGTATAACGGAAGCAAATCATCTGCAATGCATTAAGCAGCAGGCAAATTGAGGATAAAAAAAACCCCCACATCATGTGGGGGAAGACAGGGATGGTGTCTATGGCAAGGAAAACAGGGTTTACTACTGGGAACGTGAGTTGCTACTACTCAATAGCTTCAACGATGAACTTTTTTGCCATTGCGTCACGTCGCGCAACTGCTCCATTCGTTGTTGATGTTTCTCGTTTAAAACCGCTTGCTGCTCCGGCGTTAACAGGCGATACATTTGGTTGCGGACTTTTGCCATCTCAACCTGACGAGCTATTTGCTCGTTCGCCATTTTTTCTGCCTGTGCGCGCACAGCGTTTTCATCAAAATTTTCTGCGGTGACAAGGCGATGCATTGTCTCCAGTTCGCTAACATTAACAGGAGGCTGTTCGTGCCGGGCCTGTTGCATAAGATCTCGCATCTGCTGACGCTGATGTTCGGTTAAACTTATGCCGTCGAACATATGGCTCTGCGTACTGCGCTGCGTAAGTTCTTCACCCGGATGCCAGTTATCGCCTGAACCGACTTCAGCAGCGTGGCTTAATGAACTGACTGCCAGCGTTGAGGCCATGACGGCAGCGGTAACTATGCGCATCATTTGCTCCCAAAATCTTTCTGTCGCGATTCAACGATAGAGAGTTTACGATTCAGGCTGCAAACATGCGTCAGGGGGTGTAAAACAACGTAAAGTCATGGATTAGCGACGTCTGATGACGTAATTTCTGCCTCGGAGGTATTTAAACAATGAATAAAATCCTGTTAGTTGATGATGACCGAGAGCTGACTTCCCTATTAAAGGAGCTGCTCGAGATGGAAGGCTTCAACGTGATTGTTGCCCACGATGGGGAACAGGCGCTTGATCTTCTGGACGACAGCATTGATTTACTTTTGCTTGATGTAATGATGCCGAAGAAAAATGGTATCGACACATTAAAAGCACTTCGCCAGACACACCAGACGCCTGTCATTATGTTGACGGCGCGCGGCAGTGAACTTGATCGCGTTCTCGGCCTTGAGCTGGGCGCAGATGACTATCTCCCGAAACCGTTTAATGATCGTGAGCTGGTGGCACGTATTCGCGCGATCCTGCGCCGTTCGCACTGGAGCGAACAACAGCAAAACAACGACAACGGTTCACCGACACTGGAAGTTGATGCCTTAAGTCTCAATCCTGGTCGCCAGGAAGCCACCTTCGACGGGCAAACGCTGGAGTTAACCGGTACGGAGTTTACCCTGCTCTATTTGCTGGCACAGCATCTGGGTCAGGTGGTTTCCCGTGAGCATTTAAGCCAGGAAGTGCTGGGCAAGCGCCTGACGCCTTTCGACCGCGCTATCGATATGCATATTTCCAACCTGCGTCGTAAACTGCCGGATCGTAAAGATGGTCACCCGTGGTTTAAAACCCTGCGTGGTCGCGGCTATCTGATGGTTTCTGCTTCATGATAGGCAGCTTAACCGCGCGCATCTTCGCCATCTTCTGGCTGACGCTGGCGCTGGTGTTGATGTTGGTTTTGATGTTACCCAAGCTCGATTCACGCCAGATGACCGAGCTTCTGGATAGCGAACAGCGTCAGGGTCTGATGATTGAGCAGCATGTCGAAGCGGAGCTGGCGAACGATCCGCCCAACGATTTAATGTGGTGGCGGCGTCTGTTCCGGGCGATTGATAAGTGGGCACCGCCAGGACAGCGTTTGTTACTGGTGACCACCGAAGGCCGCGTGATCGGCGCTGAACGCAGCGAAATGCAGATCATTCGTAACTTTATTGGTCAGGCCGATAACGCCGATCATCCGCAGAAGAAAAAGTATGGCCGCGTGGAACTGGTCGGTCCGTTCTCCGTGCGTGATGGCGAAGATAATTACCAACTTTATCTGATTCGTCCGGCCAGCAGTTCTCAATCCGATTTCATAAACTTACTGTTTGACCGCCCGCTATTACTGCTGATTGTCACCATGCTGGTCAGTACGCCGCTGCTGTTGTGGTTGGCCTGGAGTCTGGCAAAACCGGCGCGTAAGCTGAAAAACGCTGCCGATGAAGTTGCCCAGGGAAACTTACGCCAGCACCCGGAACTGGAAGCGGGGCCACAGGAATTCCTTGCCGCCGGTGCCAGTTTTAACCAGATGGTCACCGCGCTGGAGCGCATGATGACCTCTCAGCAGCGTCTACTTTCTGATATCTCTCACGAACTGCGCACCCCGCTGACGCGTCTGCAACTGGGTACGGCGTTACTGCGCCGTCGTAGCGGTGAAAGCAAGGAACTGGAGCGTATTGAAACCGAAGCGCAACGTCTGGACAGCATGATCAACGATCTGTTGGTGATGTCACGTAACCAGCAGAAAAATGCGCTGGTTAGCGAGACCATCAAAGCCAACCAGTTGTGGAGTGAAGTGCTGGATAACGCGGCGTTCGAAGCCGAGCAAATGGGCAAGTCGTTGACGGTTAACTTCCCACCTGGGCCGTGGCCGCTGTACGGCAACCCGAACGCCCTGGAAAGTGCGCTGGAAAACATTGTTCGTAATGCTCTGCGTTATTCCCATACGAAGATTGAAGTGGGCTTTGCGGTAGATAAAGACGGTATCACCATTACGGTGGACGACGATGGTCCTGGCGTTAGCCCGGAAGATCGCGAACAGATTTTCCGTCCGTTCTATCGGACCGATGAAGCACGCGATCGTGAATCTGGCGGTACAGGTTTGGGGCTGGCGATTGTTGAAACCGCCATTCAGCAGCATCGTGGCTGGGTGAAGGCAGAAGACAGCCCGCTGGGCGGTTTACGGCTGGTGATTTGGTTGCCGCTGTATAAGCGGAGTTAAACTCCGCATTTGTAGGCTGGATAAGGCGTTTACGCCGCATCCGGCATTTGAGCAGGATGCCTGATGCGACGCTGATAGCGTCTTATCAGGCCTACACTCCGGGGTTATTTTCCCCACAAACGGCGGGAAAAATCTTCGATCTTGCCGCTCAGTCGGCGCTTTTGCATCGTTCGCGTCCAGCTTTTCGATAACCCGGCGGCGGAGAGTAAACGGTGATACTGATCGTCATCAAACGGCATATGCCATGCGATGGCGGCAGCCTCCTGCACGGTCACATCGCTGACACGGGAAACCAACTCCAGCGGCGCATCAGCAGATACCAACCCTGGTGCAATTACGCTATACAACCACCCCACTTTACCCGTGTTTTGCATCAACTGCGCTATGTCGCTGATATCAAAATGGTAATTGAGTTTATAGCAAGGTGAGCGTGGCTGGCTGACCTGAATTAATGCCTCTCCCCAGCGGAAAATATCACCAATATAAACATTACTTTCCGTCAGACCGTCGGTTGAGAGATTTTCGCCAAACGCAGGCGCAACAAACAGCTCCGCCTGTTCCGGAAATTCCCGCGCCCAGTAGAGATAATGCTCACGAGGATAATGACACAGCGCTCTGTCTGGCCCGCCGTGGATCTTTTTCTCCGCCTGTTCGTCACCTTCCAGCCCCAGGTCCGTCAGCATCAACTCACCATCAACCTGGATTTTGGCAATTGCGCTGGGTTTGCCTTCGGGATAAGCCTGAATCTTGCCTGTGTATACATCAACCGGATATCGCATCTGTTCCCTCTCCACGAGAAATTTCCCCATTAGACCATATTTATTTTATGTCAGGCGTGCTGTTTTCGCGGTAAGTATCCAGGCAGAAACGCAATTGAAAACCGGACGAACGTTAGTTCATCCGGCTGTGGGGATTAAGGAAGCTGGTTTATTTCACCGTACCTAAAATTTCGATTTTCGCCGCTCTGGCTTTGACTTTACGTGACCAGATAGAGGTAAGAATTGGCACCAGAATCGAAGTCACAATGACCGCCGTCGCGACCAGCGAAGTTGCTGCCGGAGCCATAGGTTTAAACGCAGGCACCATTTCAGCAATCAGCACAGGTGTCGCTACCGCGGCCCCTGCGGAACTGGAAGCGGCAATTCCGGCAGTGCCATCGCCACCGCCAATCAATTTATCGGCGATAATCAACGGAATACCGGTCACGATAATTACTGCCACACCCAACAGAATCCCCAGCAAACCTGTCTGGGCAATTACAGTCAAATCAATGGTATTGCCCAGTGCGAAGGCAAAGAATGGAATCAGCGTCTGCACCGCTTTGCTGAAAAATTCTCGTAACTCAGGGTCAAGGTTCCCCAGGGCAAAGCCCACCAGGAACGGCAATACTGCGCCGACGAAAACATGCGGTTCAAACGAGGCAATCCCGGCAGTGCCCAGAATAATCATCGTCATGAGCGGCCCGGACTCCAACGACATCAACACAAATGCCCCAGCTTCTTCTTTTGTGCCGTACTGCTGCATGATGGAAGCGTAAAGTCCGCCGTTGGTCATATCCATCGCCGCCACCAGCGCCAACGTTGAAAGTCCGGCAAAAAATCCAACTTCAACACCATGTTCCGGAATAATGCGCGAGGCAATTGCCGCAACCACCCACGCGACGGCAATTTTAGTTACCACCAGCGTACCGGATTTACGCAGTACCGTTCCCGTCGCGCTTAATTTTATTGACGCCCCCATGCAAAAAAACCACACCGCCAGAATGGGCACCGTACCGGTAATCATCCCGTTGGTGAATGATCCAAAATATTTCCCCGCCTCCGGCGAGAAGGTGTGGCACAGTGCGCCAAGGAATAGCGGGACGAGCATCATCCCCCCCGGGATTTTCTCAATCGAGCGTTTTATCTGCATTTCCATCACCTGTCGGCATATTTTTAAGGGCTGATGCGTCATTCCTCAACGGAGCATCAGTGTTGATGGAAACGAAGATAAACATTCATTTTATCAATAAAAGTGATCGAAACCACATCAATTGAAACGCTGTTTTATTTTTATCGGATCATTGTTTTTATTTTGAAATTGATCACAAAAAAACCACCGCCGTTGGCGATGGTTCATTTTTTAAGCTGCAATGCGGCGTAAACGCCTCATTGCAGCAGGCGTCAAATGATTATTTTTTCGCCGCGAAACGTGCCGCTGCTTCGTCCCAGTTCACCACGTTCCAGAACTCTTTGATGTAGTCCGGACGACGGTTCTGGAATTTCAGATAGTAAGCATGTTCCCACACATCCAGGCCCAGAATCGGGAAGCCGGAAGCGCCAGAAATAGCTTCACCCATCAGCGGGGAGTCCTGGTTAGCAGTAGAAACCACCGCCAGTTTATCGCCTTTTTGCACCAGCCATGCCCAGCCGGAACCAAAGCGGGAAGCTGCCGCTTTCTCAAATTCTGCTTTGAAGTTATCAACGGAGCCGAAGTCACGTTCGATAGCCGCTTTCAGGTCACCCTGCAGGGTGGTGCCTTTTTTCAGACCTTTCCAGAACAGGCTGTGGTTAGCGTGACCGCCAGCGTTATTGCGCAGTACGGTTTTCTTGTCTGCTGGCAGCTGGTCCAGTTTGGTGATCAGCTCTTCAACCGGCAGGTTAGCGAATTCTGGCAGGCTTTCCAGCGCCGCGTTGGCGTTGTTGACGTAAGTCTGATGGTGTTTGGTGTGGTGGATTTCCATGGTCTGCTTATCGAAGTGCGGTTCCAGGGCATCGTAAGCATACGGCAGGGATGGCAGGGTATAACTCATATTCATCTCCAGTATTGTCGGGCGGCCGATTGTTAATGCCGCGTAAGCAGTTGGTTCATTATAGTTAATTAAATGATATTGAAAATGATTATCAATGCCGTACTTTTCGTAAGGGTATGGTTTTGCAGGAAAATGCCCGAGATGTGAAGCAAATCACCCACTTAATGCCGTGATTGCCAGTAAATCGACAACGGCGGCAACAGGCGAAAGGTTAATCGACAGCACGATTTTTACACTCATCTCGTCGGAGATGTGACGCGACGAAAAATGATGAGGATAAGAAAATGAGTAACGCGATTACGATGGGGATATTTTGGCATTTGATCGGCGCGGCCAGTGCAGCCTGTTTTTACGCGCCGTTCAAAAAAGTAAAAAAGTGGTCATGGGAAACCATGTGGTCAGTCGGTGGGATTGTTTCGTGGATTATCCTGCCGTGGGCCATCAGCGCCCTGTTACTACCGAATTTCTGGGCGTATTACAGCTCATTTAGTCTCTCTACGCTGCTGCCTGTTTTTCTGTTCGGCGCTATGTGGGGGATCGGTAATATCAACTACGGCCTGACCATGCGTTATCTCGGCATGTCGATGGGAATTGGCATCGCCATTGGCATTACGTTGATTGTCGGTACGCTGATGACGCCAATTATCAACGGCAATTTCGATGTGCTGATTAATACCGAAGGCGGACGCATGACGTTGCTCGGCGTTCTGGTGGCGCTGATTGGCGTAGGGATTGTAACTCGCGCCGGGCAGTTGAAAGAGCGCAAGATGGGCATTAAAGCCGAAGAGTTCAATCTGAAAAAAGGGCTGGTGCTGGCGGTGATGTGCGGCATTTTCTCTGCCGGGATGTCCTTTGCGATGAACGCCGCAAAACCGATGCATGAAGCCGCTGCCGCGCTGGGCGTCGATCCCCTGTATGTCGCTTTGCCAAGCTATGTTGTCATCATGGGCGGCGGCGCAATCATCAACCTCGGCTTCTGCTTCATTCGTCTGGCCAAAGTGAAAGATTTGTCGCTAAAAGCCGACTTCTCGCTGGCAAAACCGCTGATCATTCACAATGTGTTACTCTCAGCACTGGGCGGGTTGATGTGGTATCTGCAATTCTTTTTCTATGCCTGGGGCCACGCCCGCATTCCGGCGCAGTATGACTACATCAGCTGGATGCTGCATATGAGCTTCTATGTATTGTGCGGCGGTATCGTCGGGCTGGTGCTGAAAGAGTGGAACAATGCAGGACGCCGTCCGGTAACGGTGTTGAGCCTCGGTTGTGTGGTGATTATTGTCGCCGCTAACATCGTCGGCATCGGCATGGCGAATTAATCTTTCTGCGAATTGAGATGACGCCACTGGCTGGGCGTCATCCCGGTTTCCCGGGTAAACACCACCGAAAAATAGTTACTATCTTCAAAGCCACATTCGGTCGAAATATCACTGATTAACAGGCGGCTATGCTGGAGAAGATATTGCGCATGACACACTCTGACCTGCCGCAGATATTGATTGATGGTCATTCCAGTCTGCTGGCGAAATTGCTGACGCAAAACGCGCTCACTGCATGATGCCTCATCACAAAATTTATCCAGCGCAAAGGGACTTTTCAGGCTAGCCGCCAGCCGGGTAATCAGCTTATCCAGCAATGTTTCGCTGGATGTTGGCGGCAACGAATCACTGGTGTAACGATGGCGATTCAGCAACATCACCAACTGCCCGAACAGCAACTCAGCCATTTCGTTAGCAAACGACACATGCTGACTACTTTCATGCTCAAGCTGACCGATAACCTGCCGCGCCTGCGCCATCCCCACGCTACCTAAGCGCCAGTGTGGTTGCCCTGCGCTGGCGCTAAATCCCGGAATCGCGCCCTGCCAGTCAAGATTCAGCTTCAGCCGCTCCGGGCAATAAATAATATTCTGCAAAACCAGATCGTTAACGGAAGCGTAGGAGTGTTTATCGTCAGCATGAATATAAAAGAGATCGCCACGGGTAATGCGATAAGGGCGATCGTTGAGTACATGCAGACCATTACCGCGCCAGACAATCACCAGCTCACAAAAATCATGTGTATGTTCGGCAAAGACATCTTGCGGATAACGGTCAGCCACAGCGACTGCCTGCTGGTCGCTGGCAAAAAAATCATCTTTGAGAAGTTTTAACTGATGCGCCACCGTGGCTACCTCGGCCAGAGAACGAAGTTGATTATTCGCAATATGGCGTACAAATACGTTGAGAAGATTCGCGTTATTGCAGAAAACCATCCCGTCCCTGACGAATATCACGCGGTGACCAGTTAAACTCTCGGCGAAAAAGCGTCGAAAAGTGGTTACTGTCGCTGAATCCGCAGCGATAGGCGATGTCAGTAACGCTGGCCTCGCTGTGGCGTAGCAGATGTCGGGCTTTCATCAGTCGCAGGCGGTTCAGGTAACGCTGAGGCGTCAGCCCCGTTTGCTGCTTAAGCTGGCGATGCAGCGTACGCAATGAAAGAGAAAATTGATCCGCCACAGCGTCCCAATTCACCTCATCGGCAAAATGGTCCTCCAGCCAGGCCAGAAGCAAGTTGAGACGTGATGCGCTGTTTTCCAGGTTCTCCTGCAAACTGCTTTTACGCAGCAAGAGCAGTAATTGCATAAACAGAATTTCACGACTGGCGGTCGAGGGTAAATCATTTTCCCCTTCCTGCTGTTCCATCTGTGCAACCAGCTGTCGCACCTGCTGCAATACGCTGTGGTTAACGCGCCAGTGAGACGGATACTGCCCATCCTGCTCTTGTGGCAGCAACTGATTCAGCCCGGCGAGAAACTGAAATCGATCCGGCGAGCGATACAGCACATTGGTCAGACACAGATTATCGGTATGTTCATACAGATGCCGATCATGATCGCGTACGAAACAGACCGTCCCACCGGTGATGGTATAGGGCTGCCCATTAAATACATGAATACCCGTGCCATGTTCGACAATCACAATTTCATGAAAATCATGATGATGTTCAGGAAAATCCGCCTGCGGAAGCCGGGGTTCTATCGCCACGGACGCGTTACCAGACGGAAAAAAATCCACACTATGTAATACGGTCATACTGGCCTCCTGATGTCGTCAACACGGCGAAATAGTAATCACGAGGTCAGGTTCTTACCTTAAATTTTCGACGGAAAACCACGTAAAAAACGTCGATTTTTCAAGATACAGCGTGAATTTTCAGGAAATGCGGTGAGCATCACATCACCACAATGAAGCAAATTGTGAACATCATCACGTTCATCTTTCCCTGGTTGCCAATGGCCCATTTTCCTGTCAGTAACGAGAAGGTCACGAATTCAGGCGCTTTTTAGACTGGTCGTAATGAAATTCAGCAGGATCACATTATGACCTTTCGCAATTGTGTCGCCGTCGATCTCGGCGCATCCAGTGGGCGCGTGATGCTGGCGCGTTACGAGCGTGAATGCCGCAGCCTGACGCTGCGCGAAATCCATCGTTTTAACAATGGCCTGCATAGCCAGAACGGTTATGTCACCTGGAATGTGGATAGCCTGGAAAGTGCCATTCGCCTTGGATTAAACAAGGTGTGCGAGGAAGGGATTCGTATCGATAGCATTGGGATTGATACCTGGGGCGTGGACTTTGTGCTGCTCGACCAGCACGGTCAGCGCGTGGGTCTGCCCGTTGCTTACCGCGATAGCCGCACCAATGGCCTAATGGCGCAGGCACAACAGCAACTCGGCAAACGCGATATTTATCAACGTAGCGGCATCCAGTTTCTGCCCTTCAATACGATCTATCAGCTACGTGCACTGACAGAGCAGCAACCAGAACTTATTCCACACATTGCTCACGCTTTGCTGATACCGGATTACTTTAGTTATCGCCTGACCGGCAAGATGAACTGGGAATATACCAACGCCACGACCACGCAACTGGTCAATATCAATAGCGACGACTGGGACGAGTCGCTACTGGCGTGGAGCGGTGCCAACAAAGCCTGGTTTGGTCGCCCGACGCATCCGGGTAATGTCATAGGTCACTGGATTTGCCCGCAGGGTAATGAGATTCCGGTGGTCGCCGTTGCCAGCCATGATACCGCCAGCGCGGTTATCGCCTCGCCGTTAAACGGTTCACGCGCCGCTTATCTCTCTTCTGGCACCTGGTCATTGATGGGCTTCGAAAGCCAGACGCCATTTACCAATGACACGGCGCTGGCAGCCAATATCACCAACGAAGGCGGGGCGGAAGGTCGCTATCGGGTGCTGAAAAATATTATGGGCTTATGGCTGCTTCAGCGAGTGCTTCAGGAGCGGCAAATCAACGATCTTCCGGCGCTTATCGCCGCAACACAGGCACTTCCGGCCTGCCGCTTCATCATCAATCCCAATGACGATCGCTTTATTAATCCTGACGAGATGTGCAGCGAAATTCAGGCTGCGTGTCGGGAAACGGCGCAACCGATCCCGGAAAGTGATGCTGAACTGGCGCGCTGTATTTTCGACAGTCTGGCGCTGCTGTATGCCGATGTGTTGCATGAGCTGGCGCAGCTGCGTGGTGAAGATTTCTCGCAACTGCATATTGTCGGCGGCGGCTGCCAGAACACGCTGCTCAACCAGCTGTGTGCCGATGCCTGCGGTATTCGGGTGATCGCCGGGCCTGTTGAAGCCTCGACGCTCGGCAATATCGGCATCCAGTTAATGACGCTGGATGAACTCAACAATGTGGATGATTTCCGTCAGGTCGTCAGCACTACCGCGAATCTGACCACCTTTACCCCTAATCCTGACAGTGAAATTGCCCACTATGTGGCGCAGATTCACTCTACACGACAGACAAAGGAGCTTTGCGCATGACCACTCAACTGGAACAGGCCTGGGAGCTGGCGAAACAGCGTTTCGCGGCAGTAGGGATTGATGTCGAGGAGGCACTGCGCCAACTTGATCGTTTACCCGTTTCAATGCACTGCTGGCAGGGCGATGATGTTTCCGGTTTTGAAAACCCGGAAGGTTCTCTGACCGGTGGTATTCAGGCTACTGGTAATTATCCGGGCAAAGCGCGTAATGCCAGCGAGCTGCGTGCCGATCTGGAACAGGCTATGCGGCTGATTCCGGGGCCAAAACGGCTTAATTTGCATGCCATTTATCTGGAGTCAGACACGCCAGTCTCACGTGACCAAATCAAACCAGAGCACTTCAAAAACTGGGTTGAATGGGCGAAAGCCAATCAGCTCGGTCTGGATTTTAACCCCTCCTGTTTTTCGCATCCGCTAAGCGCCGATGGCTTTACGCTTTCCCATGCCGACGACCGCATTCGCCAGTTCTGGATTGACCACTGTAAAGCCAGCCGCCGTGTTTCAGCCTATTTTGGTGAGCAACTCGGCACACCGTCGGTGATGAACATCTGGATCCCGGATGGCATGAAAGATATCACCGTTGACCGTCTCGCCCCGCGTCAGCGTTTGCTGGCAGCACTGGATGAAGTGATCAGCGAGAAGCTAAACCCTGCGCACCATATCGACGCCGTTGAGAGCAAATTGTTTGGCATTGGCGCGGAGAGCTACACGGTTGGCTCCAATGAGTTTTACCTGGGGTATGCCACCAGCCGCCAGACGGCGCTGTGCCTGGACGCCGGGCATTTCCACCCGACTGAAGTGATTTCCGACAAGATTTCCGCCGCCATGCTGTATGTGCCGCAGTTGCTGCTGCACGTCAGCCGTCCGGTTCGCTGGGACAGCGATCACGTAGTGCTGCTGGATGATGAAACCCAGGCGATTGCCAGTGAGATTGTTCGTCACGATCTGTTTGACCGGGTGCATATCGGCCTCGACTTCTTCGATGCCTCTATCAACCGCATTGCCGCGTGGGTCATTGGTACACGCAATATGAAAAAAGCCCTGCTACGTGCGTTACTGGAACCTACCGCTGAACTACGCAAGCTGGAATCGGCGGGCGATTACACTGCGCGTCTGGCGCTACTGGAAGAGCAGAAATCGTTGCCGTGGCAGGCGGTATGGGAAATGTATTGTCAACGTCACGATACGCCAGCGGGTAGCGAATGGCTGGAGAACGTGCGGACTTATGAGAAAAAAATTTTGAGTCGCCGCGGGTAAACACTGCCGGATGAGGCACAAGTGCCTTATCCGGCCTACAGGTCGTGCATCCGACAACACCGAATTAACAGGAACACAGAACATGCAAAACATAACCCAGTCCTGGTTTGTCCAGGGAATGATCAAAGCCACCACCGATGCCTGGCTGAAAGGCTGGGACGAGCGCAACGGCGGCAACCTGACGCTGCGCCTGGATGACGCCGATATCGCACCATATCACGACAATTTTCACCAACAACCGCGCTATATCCCGCTCAGCCAGCCCATGCCTTTACTGGCAAATACACCGTTTATTGTCACCGGCTCCGGCAAATTCTTCCGTAACGTCCAGCTTGATCCTGCGGCTAACTTAGGCATCGTAAAAGTCGACAGCGACGGCGCGGGCTACCACATTCTTTGGGGGTTAACCAACGAAGCCGTTCCCACTTCTGAACTTCCGGCTCACTTTCTCTCCCACTGCGAGCGCATTAAAGCCACCAACGGTAAAGATCGGGTGATCATGCACTGCCACGCCACCAACCTGATCGCCCTCACCTATGTACTTGAAAACGACACCGCGGTCTTCACTCGCCAACTGTGGGAAGGCAGCACCGAGTGTCTGGTGGTATTCCCGGATGGCGTTGGCATTCTGCCGTGGATGGTGCCCGGCACGGACGAAATCGGCCAGGCAACTGCACAAGAGATGCAAAAACATTCGCTGGTGTTGTGGCCCTTCCACGGTGTGTTCGGCAGCGGGCCGACGCTGGATGAAACCTTCGGTTTAATCGACACCGCAGAAAAATCAGCACAAGTATTAGTGAAGGTTTATTCGATGGGCGGCATGAAACAGACCATCAGCCGTGAAGAGTTGATAGCGCTCGGCCAGCGTTTCGGCGTTACACCACTCGCCAGTGCGCTGGCGCTGTAAGGAGCAAACATGATCCGCAAAGCCTTTGTCATGCAGGTAAACCCCGACGCCCACGAAGAGTATCAGCGTCGGCATAATCCCATCTGGCCGGAACTGGAAGCCGTGCTGAAATCTCACGGTGCGCATAACTACGCCATCTATCTCGACAAAGCGCGTAATCTGCTATTTGCCACGATAGAGATTGAATCTGAAGAGCGGTGGAATGCGGTTGCCAGTACAGATGTTTGCCAACGTTGGTGGAAATATATGACCGACGTTATGCCCGCTAATGCGGATAACAGCCCAGTCAGTAGCGAACTGCAAGAAGTGTTTTACCTGCCTTAATGAGTTGCGGTGCCGGAAAATATCCAGCACCGCCCTTTCATCAGAAGAAGTATTTAAAGCGAACGCGTGCGCCGTAACGGTCATCACTATCGTCGCCGTGTATCTTATCGCCGTCGCTATCCAGAATGGAGTAATACGTGCCGAGGTAAATATTAAAGTTCTCCATATCCATCACATTAGCGAACTGATAAGACGCATGAATGGTGTGAATGTTGTATGTTCCTTCATCATCAATCCAGCAATCGTTATCACAAACCACGCCACTAAATTCATCAATCTTATTATGTGCGTAGATATAACCCAGCTCGAAACGTTTCCACAGCGCGTTAATCCCAGCGGTGAAATCTTTCTCATTATTAGCATCTAAATAGGCGGTATTAAGATTAACCACGATGCCATTTTCCGGATCGGTTTTCAGGCCATTCCAGGTCATGCTCATGCCATAACCGGTACGATCGGACTGATCGACAAAATTACCCTTGCTATCGGTATAACCATAAGCATTATTTACCACGTTCGCTTCCATCGCTGCGGAAACGGTGAATTCTTCCGTCGGCGACCAGGCAATTACCGGACGCAGATAAGCAACATTTTTCTGCTGTTCCATATCGCGTCCATGATAATTACCGTCGTTATATAAAGATGTTCCGTCTTCCAGTAACGTGTTTAATTCAAAATACCAGTTATCGAGTTGTTTACTGACGAGGAAATTACCGCCAGCGTTAGAACGCCCGCGGCCCTCTTTCATCATATAGATATAACCGCTGCCATCGTCATAAAGATCGTTCGCAGTATTACCGGAATGTTCAACAAAGGTATCCTGATTCAGCGGGAACATATCGTAGGCTTCAAAACGGCCTACTTTGACCTTCCAGTCGTTTTCTTTGCCAAAGAAGAAAACCGCATCATCGATATTTACTGAACCGTGCATATCCCCCAGCGGTTGTGCGGAGAACCCGGCGAAATAGCCATTATCCAGTTTTCGCATACCATCAAAACCTAACAGAATACGACCATTGAGATTCCACTGTTCATTAGTGGGATCGCTATTCACATCAGCGTTGGTCATTGCCAGCAGGCCATGATTACTTTCCGCATCCATATTAAATTCTACGTCACCGTAGATTTTTAAATCGCCATACCCTGAAAGCAGGAGATTAGGCGGGGTGGCGTTTTTCTTCTCTGACTCCGTCGTTGATTGACCGTTTACCGGCGTGTTGCCCTGTGCGGTTTTAATTTCGCGGATCTCGGCGGCTTGTTGTGTCTGAAGCTGTTTAACCTGCCCCTCTGCTTTTGCTGCCCGCATTTCTGCCACTTCCAGGCGTTCTTCCAGCAATGCCATGCGTTGTTCCAGCGTTAAATGCTGTGTTTTTGCCATACCGGTACTACATGCCAATAATAAACCGATGGCTAAAGATAATGTCGATTTTTTCATTATTTACGTTCCCTGAAATAAAGGAGACCCTACGCTTTCCAAAAGGAATACGTATATAGAGAAATATAAGGTGTGCACTTTCGAATTTTTAATCCAACTTCAGCAGGCCGATGGATAGTATCCCGCCATATAATATGAGTAAATCCGCTGATTTCCTGGAACGTGAGGAATATAACAATAGTGCCGTTTTTAACTAAATATCGTAAAAAATATTAGATATGATTCACGCTGACTCATAAGCCATAAAAATAAATAACGTTATGGCAAGATATCCTGGGAATTTAAACATTCACAAAATCATTAAATAATGATACTTTATTCACAAAATTTATTTTATCTACTGATATGTGCCTGGTACCGCAAATTTTACCTTTCACTCTGCTTTATATTGTCACGACTTCGTGACATATCCGCGCTCATCACAAACCCGCCCCGCGATTACAATTAACTGAAATATTTTTCATGGAATCTGATAATGGCAGCACTTACTGCAAGCTGTATTGACCTGAATATTCAGGGCAATGGCACTTATTCCGTTCTGAAGCAGTTGGCGACAATGGCGTTACAAAACGGTTTTATCACCGACTCACACCAGTTCCTGCAAACGTTACTACTGCGCGAAAAAATGCACTCCACCGGTTTTGGTTCCGGCATAGCCGTACCGCACGGTAAAAGCGCCTGCGTTAAACAACCATTCGTGTTGTTCGCACGTAAAACACAAGCCATTGACTGGCAAGCCAGCGATGGCGAAGACGTCAATTGCTGGATCTGCCTCGGCGTACCGCAAAGCGGCGAAGAGGATCAGGTCAAAATCATCGGCACACTGTGTCGCAAAATTATCCATCAGGATTTTATCCACCAACTGCGACAAGGCGACACCAACCAGGTGCTTGCTTTGTTAAATCAAACCCTCAGCTCATAAGGACGTAGCGATGGAGTCATCCTTACGTATTGTCGCGATCACCAACTGCCCTGCCGGGATCGCTCACACCTACATGGTGGCGGAAGCCCTGGAACAGAAAGCCCGTTCTCTCGGCTATACCATTAAAGTGGAAACTCAAGGATCAAGCGGCGTTGAAAACCGCTTATCCAGCGAAGAGATTGCCGCTGCCGATTACGTGATTCTCGCCACCGGGCGTGGTCTGAGCGGCGACGATCGCGCGCGGTTTGCCGGGAAGAAGGTTTATGAGATTGCCATCTCCCAGGCGTTGAAAAATATCGACCAGATTTTCAGTGAATTACCGACAAACTCGCAGCTTTTTGCCGCAGATAGCGGCGTAAAGCTCGGCAAACAGGAAGTACAAAGCGGCAGCGTGATGAGCCACCTGATGGCGGGCGTCTCTGCGGCACTGCCGTTTGTCATCGGCGGCGGTATTCTGGTGGCGCTTGCCAACATGTTGGTGCAGTTCGGTTTGCCGTATACCGATATGTCGAAAGGCGCGCCGTCGTTTACCTGGGTGGTTGAATCCATCGGTTATCTCGGCTTCACCTTTATGATACCCATCATGGGCGCTTATATTGCCTCGTCAATTGCCGATAAACCGGCTTTCGCTCCGGCGTTTCTGGTTTGCTACCTGGCGAACGACAAAGCGTTGCTCGGCACCCAGTCAGGCGCGGGTTTCCTCGGCGCGGTAGTGCTGGGGCTGGCGATTGGCTACTTCGTCTTCTGGTTTCGCAAAGTGCGTCTTGGTAAAGCATTACAACCGTTGCTCGGTTCAATGCTGATCCCGTTCGTTACTCTGCTGGTTTTTGGCGTACTGACTTACTACGTTATCGGACCGGTGATGTCCGACATTATGGGCGGTCTGCTGCACTTCCTGAACACCATCCCTCCCTCAATGAAATTTGCGGCGGCGTTTCTGGTCGGTGCGATGCTGGCGTTCGATATGGGTGGCCCCATCAATAAAACCGCCTGGTTCTTCTGCTTCTCACTGCTGGAAAAACACATTTACGACTGGTACGCCATCGTCGGTGTTGTCGCGCTAATGCCGCCCGTCGCGGCGGGTCTTGCGACGTTCATTGCGCCCAAACTGTTTACCCGACAGGAAAAAGAGGCTGCCAGTAGCGCTATTGTGGTCGGTGCCACTGTCGCAACCGAACCGGCTATTCCTTACGCTCTGGCAGCGCCGTTGCCGATGATTACCGCCAATACGCTGGCAGGCGGCATTACCGGCGTGCTGGTGATCGCTTTCGGAATCAAACGTCTGGCGCCAGGTTTGGGTATCTTTGACCCGCTGATCGGCCTGATGTCGCCGGTAGGTTCGTTTTATCTGGTGCTGGCGATTGGTCTCGCGCTGAACATTTCATTCATTATCGTCCTGAAAGGATTATGGTTACGCCGCAAAGCCAAAGCCGCGCAACAGGAGCTTGCCCATGAACATTGAGTTACTGCAACAGTTGTGCGAAGCCAGCGCCGTTAGCGGCGATGAACAGGAAGTTCGCGACATTCTGATAAACACGCTGGAACCTTGCGTTAATGAGATCACCTTTGATGGTCTGGGCAGCTTTGTTGCCCGCAAGGGGAATAAAGGTCCAAAAGTTGCCGTTGTCGGGCATATGGATGAAGTCGGCTTTATGGTTACCCACATCGACGAGAGCGGTTTTCTGCGTTTCACCACCATTGGTGGCTGGTGGAATCAGTCGATGCTCAACCACCGGGTAACCATACGCACACACAAGGGAGTGAAAATCCCTGGTGTGATTGGTTCCGTCGCGCCTCATGCGTTAACCGAAAAGCAAAAGCAACAACCGCTGTCATTTGATGAGATGTTCATTGATATTGGCGCGAACAGTCGCGAAGAGGTGGAAAAACGCGGTGTGGCGATGGGCGATTTTATTAGCCCGGAAGCCAATTTTGCCTGCTGGGGCGAAGATAAAGTAGTCGGCAAGGCGCTGGATAATCGCATCGGCTGCGCGATGATGGCGGAACTACTACAGACAGTAAATAACCCCGAAATTACGCTGTATGGCGTTGGCAGTGTGGAAGAAGAAGTTGGGCTACGCGGGGCACAAACCTCGGCGGAACACATTAAACCGGATGTGGTGATCGTGCTGGATACTGCTGTCGCAGGTGATGTTCCGGGCATTGATAACATCCAATACCCGCTGAAACTGGGCGACGGGCCGGGGCTGATGCTGTTTGATAAACGCTACTTCCCCAACCAGAAACTGGTGGCGGCGTTAAAAAGCTGCGCCACGCAGAATGATTTACCGCTGCAATTTTCCACGATGAAAACCGGTGCGACGGATGGCGGGCGCTACAACGTGATGGGCGGCGGACGTCCGGTAGTCGCATTGTGTCTGCCAACCCGCTATTTGCATGCCAATAGCGGCATGATTTCAAAGACCGATTACGATGCTCTGTTAATACTGATACGGGATTTTCTGACGACCTTAACCGCGGAGAAGGTCAACGCGTTCAGCCAGTTCCGTCAGGTGAGCTAATGCTAAACGAACGTCAGTTAAAGATTGTCGATCTGCTGGAGCAACAGCCGCACACGCCAGGTGAGCTGGCGCAACAAACGGGCGTTTCCGGCAGGACCATTCTGCGTGACATTGACTATCTCAACTTTACCCTCAACGGCAAAGCCCGCATTTCTGCCGGTGGCGGTGTGGGCTATCAACTGGAGATATTCGACCGCCGCAGCTTTTTTCAGTTGCTGCAAAAACACGACAATGATGATCGGCTACTGGCGCTTTTATTTCTAAATACCTTTACCCCGCGCGCACAACTTGCCTCGGCACTTAATTTGCCGGAAACCTGGGTAGCAGAGCGCCTGCTCCGGCTAAAGCAACGTTATGAACGCATTTGTTGCCTGGCCAGTCGCCCGGGTTTGGGTCATTTCATTGATGAGTGCGAAGAGAAACGCGTTATTCTGCTGGCGAACTTGCTACGCAAAGATCCGTTTTTGCTTCCACTGGCTGGCGTGACGCGGGAGAGTTTTCAGCAATTATCCACTGCCTGCGACAACCAACACCGCTGGCCGCTCATGCAGGGTGATTATCTCTCCAGCCTGATTCTGGCTATTTACGCCCTGCGTAATCAACTGACCAACGAGTGGCCGGAATATCCCAGTAATGAGATAAAACAAATCGTTGAACAAAGCGGCCTGTTTCTGGGCGATAACGCTATAAGAACTCTGACGGGGCTGATAGAAAAACAGCATCAGCAAGCGCAAGCAATTTCTGCCGATAATGTACTGGCGTTGCTGCAAAGAGTGCCGGGCATCACCTCATTGAATATTATCGATGCGCAATTGGTCGAGAATATTACCGGGCATTTATTACGCTGCCTTGCCGCGCCGGTATGGATTGCTGAACATCGACAAAGCAGTATGAATAACCTGAAAGCCGCCTGGCCTGCCGCCTTTGATATGAGTCTGCATTTTATTACGCTACTGCGCGAACAGTTCGACATTCCTCTTTTCGACAGCGATCTGATCGGTTTGTATTTTGCCTGTGCGCTGGAACGGCATCAAAACGAACGCCAGCCGATCATTTTGTTATCCGATCAGAATGCTATTGCCACCATTAATCAGTTTGCCATTGAGCGCGATGTTTTAAATTGTCGGGTAATTATTGCCCGTAGTTTAGGTGAGCTTGTGGCCATTTGCGAAGAGATCGAGCCATTATTGATCATAAATAATAGCCATTATTTACTGGATGATGCGGTCAATAATTGTATCACCGTAAAAAACATTATTACTGCCGCCGGTATCGAACAAATAAAACATTTTCTTGCGACAGCGTTTATTCGCCGGCAACCGGAGCGTTTTTTCCCTGTCACAGGAAGTCTTCACTATTCGAATGTGCGAGGTGAAAGCTGGCAAGAAATCACTGGCCAAATTTGTGTGCAGCTCGTGGCGCAACAGCATATTACTGCCGATGAAGCGCAGCGGATCATCGCCCGCGAAAGTGAAGGTGAAAACCTGATCGTTAATCGCCTCGCCATCCCTCATTGCTGGAGCGAGCAAGAGCGACGTTTTCGTGGATTTTTTATTCCCCTCGCGCAACCGATTGAGGTGAATAACGAAATCATTAACCATGTGTTGATCGCCTGCGCCGCTGCCGATGCGCGTCATGAGTTAAAAATATTCAGCTATCTTGCCAGCGTGCTGTGCCAGCATCCACCGGAGACTATTGCTGGGTTAACGGGATATGAAGGATTTATAGCGTTACTTCGCCAGGGGTGAATAATGTCGGCTCCATAGCTGACGCGGCTTAATGACGTGTAGGTCGGATAAGGCGTTTACGCCGCATCCGACATTTTATTTCTCTACAAGATCAAAAACGTTTAACGCAGGCGATTATAACTACCGACCAGTTCGTTATAAGCGCGTAATGATTGCGGGTAAGAGTCCTTAACCATCCAGTTGGTGGTTGCGTCCTGAAGTTTCTTTTTATCCGAGTCAGAGTACGGGACGTTATCTCTGATACGACGAGCATACTTTTTAGCAGCAATTTGATATCGGTCTGCAGCGCCGATGAAGAGAGAATTCATACTGTCTTTACTCACTTCTTTGGCTTGCGCCACCAGCGTTTCAAGTTCAGCCACTTTCTTCATTGCCGTTTCAGCGTCAACATTCTCTTGCGAAATCATGGCATTAATTTGTTTCGCTAAAATCATAACTGCCAGAGAATAATAGTGGAATGTTTTCCCTTCTCTTTGTTCAATATTTTTCAGTTCAACAAGTTGGCGCTTATCATTAATTACCTGAATTGCCGCATGATAAGATTCCGCAACCGGCTTAAAGGCATCGACATTTTTTATAAATACCTGATGTAGCATTTTTCCTTTCGCAAACGCATCGTCTTTGTAATTTTCCTGAGTGTAATATTTATCCATTTCATTAATAGTATTCCCCAGCGCAACTGCTGCATCAATATAATTCAATGCCTCGCCATCAATGGGTTCCAACGCCGGCATTAACGCCACTACGTTTTTTATTTCCTTTTCACAGTCAGAGAGGCTGGATTCACTAATACTGTAGATGCCATAAACATGGAGCTCTTTACCCGTTGGTCCCTGTTTAAAATCTTTCAGCCAGTCAGCATAACGCGCCAGACTATGCTGTACATGGACCTGTAATTTGTTGTAACACTTGATATAGACATTCATTTTTTCGTCGAAAACCGCTTGTTCATCAGCCACCGGTTGCGCTGGCATTTTTGCTTTTGCAATAGGGGCTTCAGTCGGTTTCGCTTCAGGAGCGGGTGCGGCAGGTTGACTATTGGCGGGCGGAGGTGTTTCTGTTTCAGCTTTTTTATCATCACAACCCGTGATACCGAGAGCCATGATGGCGACTATAATAGCGGAAGATAATAGATTCCTTTTCATTTAATTTCCTTATAAATATATAGATAAGAGAGTGAACATAATAAATAAAAAAAGAAAAAAAGAAAACGCCACTACACGCGTTTTGTTTATAAATGAAATAATAAAATTCACGAAATGAATAAGTCCTGCAATTTAATATATAAACCACAGGACTTAATTCAATTAATAGTTCAACCTTTGCGGTAGGGAACGTTCTGTCCCCCACTGTTTAAACTTGCATTACATTCCATAACGCTCAGAAATAGCAACATGCTTCTCTTCATTCGCACCGGCTTCTTTGGCAAGACGCCACCAGCACAACGGATGTTTCCAGTCAGCGGTCAATTCGTGCAAGGTCTTATCGATATCACCTTTAGAAACTGAACGCGGCGCACTGATAACAAAGTAGAATGCGGGCAGCGGCTGCGCATCTTCACCCTGATGACTGTCCGTTAACGTATAGTCATCATTACTGTTGCTCCAGTAGTACCAGTTTCGTTCACGGAGCGCCTCACGGAAGGCATTAAACTGTTCTTCACCAGGCATGACACCTTCGCAGAACCAGGACTCGCCGTACTCGGTCGGGATAATGGTTTTCAGACACCCATAAAGTGGCGTGAAATTCTTCTGATCTTCTTCGTCTTCAGGCCGGGTATTCAACATTTCCGCATCGAAAACCACAATTTCATCAACATGTTGCGGGAAATCGGTCCGGTAAGTCGGCTCTATAATCCTTGCTGTTACCGGCCCAATGCGTTGAGCATAGTAATAGCGGTATTCGTAATTTTCCCGGAAGCGAATGTTTAGCAGCCCCCATTTTTCGTCGATAAAACCTTCGCCTTCTGTGAGTTCGATTTCCAGTTCAGCAGCAATAGCACGAACTAAATCCCACTGTTGTAAGATGCTGGCGGTCGCCATGATATCCCACTGGAGATTACGAATATCTTCTTCACGGCTAATCATCAGTTGCTGCAATTGCTGTAAATAATCCAGTTGTCGATCCCAGGCTTCCTGTTTTTGTGCTGCCCAGGAACACATGCGATAAACGCCGACCCACTCACGCCCTTTTTCGTTTTCCAGCAACTGTTGCCCAATCGACTCCAGTTCACTCCAGTCTTCCTGTTGGTTGATCACCCGCGCACGGAACCACAGCGCCATATGTAGCAGACCCGCCTGTTCATACAGCTTCGCCAGATGCTCGATCGCCTGCTGATCGCCACGGTTAAGCAAGAGATCCAGTAGATCGAAGCACAGGCCGTTATCTTCCTGAAGGTGGCTTTCAACGTAGCGTTGCAGAAGTTCAATCGACTCATTAAGCGCATTACAGGCGTTTAACGCATTGACCAGTTTGCCCAGCAATTCCGCATTATCTGGCGTGTTCAGATAAGCGCGACGGAATATTTCGACGTCTTTTTCTGGATCTGGCTGCGTTTCTTCGTCGCTATTTTCAGGTACTTCTACAACCGGACGAGCAAGCAGTTCCGCTTCTTTGGCGGCAATTTTTTCACTAAGTTCGAGAAACTCGCGATCGACACCCACTAACGAGCGTAATTTTGGCATGTGCTGCTGGGCCAGTTTCATCGCCATTTTGGCCACCCAGACGGATTCACGCTCCAGCGCCAGAGTGATTTGCAGTTTTGCCAGATCTACCGCTTTGCGGTGTGCCCCGGCCTGCGAACGTTGCTCCAGCATTTTTTGGATGATGCGCGCCAGCTGCCAGTGGTTTCTCTGCGGATGGCGAGGAAGCAGTACGGTAATAATCTTTACCCACATGCCCCACGAATAGGGAGTCAGATCTGACCAACGCGGTAATTCTTCCCAAACTTCATCGTCCTGCCCGCATAACGCCATGATGTACAGTTTTTTGAGATGATAATTGATGCGGTCACGGCCCCAGTAATCGTTCTCTTTTGCCAGTTCATCAATCACTTCACGAGCTTCATCGTAGCGCTGAAGGGCAACTAAAATATCGGCGCGTGTTGCCAGCAGCGCTTCTAAATATTCACTCCCCGATGCTTTCACCGCCTCAATTTGCCTGTCGATATAAACCAACGCTTCTTCTGTTTTGTTGGAGTCCACCAGTGCACTGGCATACTCGCAGGATAAACACATAAAGCAGCTCCAGGTCGGATCAATGCGCGCAATGGTTTCTTCACATACTGCCATGCGTTCATTCGCCCAGCCTGGGCCATCGATATTTTCGTAGCAGGCTGATAAATCCTGGGTAACGCAAATGGATTGCGGGCAATCTTTTGCCTCTTCCCGGTGCGCTTTTTCAAACAGCGCTACCACGTCTGGCAGCACCTTTTCACCTTCTTCATAGTTAGTCAGGCGATGACGCATCTCCCAGTGACCGATAAATATTTCCAGCCACGGATTTTTAGCTACTTGATTCAGCGCTTTCATTTCCGGCAATAGCGAATCGCATTTTTCTATTTGCAGGTGCAAAACACTTTCTGAAAAATCATCAATAAGCTGCGGAATATATTCTTGCCCGGCATCGCGCAACTCCTGACTATATTTGTTGTACCACTCCCATGTATCCATTTTATTTTCCTTGATTAATTAAGACAGGAATAACCTGAGTAAAATCTTCCAGTGCCTGGTGTAAATCCCACTGCTGTTCTTTATTACCGCTGGAGCACAAAATCACTTTCAGCGATTTTAATAACCGTAATGCTGCCGCTGGCTGCTGATGGTGTTGTAAGGCCGTCACCAGTTGCATGACACAGGGGTTATTAAGATTGATATACAGACTTGATGTTTTAGTCTTTTGGATTTGCGAGGTAAATTGCCGCGCCAGCATTAACGCTGCGGTGCTGATGCGTTTATCTGCGTCATCCTGTTCGAGAATTTGTTTTAATTCTGCTTCGCGGTCTGGCGTAACCACGAGCGGTAAAACCGCTGGTTCGAAGCGAGAGATAATTAATTGCTCGCCGTCGCAGAGATGCTCTTCCAGATAAGCCACCTGCTCTTCGGGTAATTCCGCCAGGCTGAACAACTGCTCATTACCCGTTTGCGTACCGACTTCGATAATCCGGCAGTGATATAACAGCGCCCAACGGCGTAAAAATGGCACCACCGCATAGCGATCGCCACGGGCTACAGGCCGTTGCAGAATATGGAACAACATCTCTTCAAAACCGCCGTCGCGGCTTAACAGAATATGAATGCTGTTATTAACGCGTAAATCCTTTGCCAGCAGCGCGCCTTTTGACGTTGGCACCTGCAAGCGATCTTTGAGCAAATCAAACAGACGGTCATCACACAACGCCGCACCGAGCAACGCTTCGTTGTGGCGCATTAATACACGCCGCCAGATTTCTGGCTGATTTTGTGCGAGATCGGACAAACCAGAAATCAGCGCCTCTTTTAACGCCCCCTGTACCGCGACCCAGGTTTCGTCCCGCTGGAGATCTTCCCTGCTCGCCGTCGGCGTCAGTTTCGATGACTCAATCACACCACCAATAAAACCGGCCCAGGGCGGCAACAGTTCACGCGCTTCGTCATCCAGTAACATGCCGCGCAAAAACAGTGACAGGTTACGGTTATCGCTGGTGCCGTAGGTTGCGCCATCCTGAATCCATAAAATCCCGACCGCGTCACTCATCCCCGCTGGCACCACCGGAATAGTGCAAATCGGTTCGAAGGAGGATTCAAACTGGGCGGCAAAGGCGAGATTTTTACGCTGTACCAGCGCACGGTGCATAGTTACGCCTTCGGGGGCAACTTCACGCCACGGTGGTTGAAGTTTATTTACCGGCTCGCTGGCATCGCCGACAAAGACCGGTTCGTGCAGCAATATGCAGTAGCGGGAAAGAACGCGGTTCAGCAAATTGTTACTCGCCAGATGGCTGTACTCTTCTTTGAGCGTCAGAATAACCTGCGTCCCCGTCCCCGAAGCCTGATGTGGCGTAACGGTATATTTTTGCCCGTCGGTAGAGTGGTATTTCCAGCTCTGATCCGGCGTTTGCCAGGATGTGGTCAACACCGTGACCTCTTTTGCCAGTACAAATGCCGACAAAAAACCGAGGCCGAACATACCAATTAAACCGGTGTTGTCATCCTGCTGGCGCAACATTCGGGTATAACCCACACCCACTGTAGCCAGGAAGCCGTGAATTTCGCTTTCTGTCAGACCCGCGCCGGTATCGGTAATGGTGATAGTGGACTTCGCCACGTCAGCCACCACTCGAATTTGGTTATCCTTTGGCGCATCGGGCTGCTCAATTCTGCGGCGCACGATCGCATCGTGTCCGTTTTGCACCAGCTCCCGTACGGCGACCACGGGGGTAGAGTAAAGGTGCTTGCTGAGCACCTCAATTAAGCCGTTTAAATTAACTTCTGTAGAATATGAACTGCCAGGTAACTGTAATGTACTCATTTTTCAATACTCATAATCCATCACCTACTATTGAAAATACATTGCTGTTTTTACAACCGGTGCAAGGTTTGTTATTTTCATTCACGCATCGGAAACATTTATTTATTGACGCGATGATTAAAACAAAATGTTTTATATAAATAATGATTAATTCTTAAAGGATTAATGCGACTGGAGTATATCGATATAAACCGGAGTTAACGAGATAATTTCTTGTGGTGAAATTATTATTTAAATGCTGAATAATATATTGAGGATTATTTAATAGAAAAATAAAACCGCAATCCAGAATCAGAATTGCGGTATTTCTTTAATTATGAACCAAACGCTGCGGATGGGTATAAACCGTCGCCCGACCCGGTTTACAAAAGCCCACCAGCGTCAGATTACAGCGCTCAGCCACTTCTACAGCAAGTGTGGTCGCGGCAGACACCGCAAACAAAATCTCTACGCCGCACATCGCCGACTTTTGCACCATTTCATAACTGGCACGGCTGGAAACCAGCACCGCACCTTGCTGCCAGCTTTCCCCTTCTTGTGACCGGCGGCCTAACAGTTTGTCCAGCGCCACATGGCGCCCCACGTCTTCATGCCCGCCGACCAGTTCGCCAGATGGCAACATCCATGCAGCGGCGTGAGTACAACCAGTCAGTTGCCCCACTGGCTGGAAATCATTGAGATGACGTAATGCATCATCCAGTTTGTTGAGATCAAACGTCTGGGTGAACGGCAGCGGCTGCACCGGTTTACCGATATCGTTAAGCTGTTCTACACCGCATACGCCACAGCCCGTACGTCCCGCCAGCGCCCGGCGGCGTTCCTTCAACCCCATAAAGCGGCGGCTGGAAAGCTCAATTTGTACTTCCAGGCCATTACAGGAAGGAACGACATCCATGCCGAAGATATCGCGCGGGCTTTCGATAATTCCTTCGGAAAGCGAAAAACCGAGCGCAAAGTACTCAAGGTCTTTGGGCGACGCCATCATCACCACGTGCGAAATGCCGTTGTAGACCAGCGCAACGGGAACTTCTTCCGCCACCTCATCTAACCGTGGGTGTTGTAAATCATCACGCCGCCATAACTCAATTTGACGAACACCTGTGATATTTGTCACATTCTCGATTTCTTTTTGCTGTGTTTTTTTCACTTTCTATTAACCAGATAAGAACACACACACCAACATTATGGTATTCTGTTACAAACCCTTCCTGGATGGAGGGAAATTGAGCCAATTCTGGACCTTTGCGGCCCCTTCCGCAAAGAAAAATAACTCCCACTCCCTGCACACGCAGCAAGCGAATGTAAATGGGACGTGACAATGTCGAAACAAGGAGCAATCCATGCAGGTCAGCAGAAGGCAGTTCTTTAAGATCTGCGCTGGCGGTATGGCAGGCACCACGGCAGCCGCACTGGGTTTTGCACCCAGCGTAGCACTCGCGGAAACCCGGCAGTATAAACTGTTGCGCACCCGCGAAACCCGTAATACCTGCACCTATTGTTCCGTAGGCTGTGGGCTGTTGATGTACAGCCTCGGTGACGGAGCAAAAAACGCCAAAGCATCTATCTTCCATATCGAAGGTGACCCGGATCACCCGGTCAACCGCGGAGCACTTTGTCCGAAAGGCGCTGGCCTGGTGGATTTCATCCACTCCGAAAGCCGTCTGAAGTTTCCGGAATACCGTGCGCCAGGTTCTGATAAATGGCAGCAAATCAGTTGGGAAGAGGCGTTTGATCGCATCGCCAAACTGATGAAAGAAGACCGCGATGCGAACTACATTGCGCAAAACGCCGAAGGCGTGACTGTTAACCGCTGGCTCTCCACCGGGATGCTGTGTGCTTCCGCGTCGAGCAACGAAACCGGCTATTTAACGCAAAAATTCTCCCGCGCGCTGGGTATGCTCGCGGTCGACAACCAGGCGCGTGTCTGACACGGACCAACGGTAGCAAGTCTTGCTCCAACATTTGGTCGCGGTGCGATGACCAACCACTGGGTCGACATTAAAAACGCCAACCTCGTTGTGGTGATGGGCGGTAACGCCGCTGAAGCTCACCCGGTCGGATTCCGCTGGGCGATGGAAGCTAAAATTCACAACGGCGCGAAGCTGATTGTGATCGATCCTCGCTTTACGCGTACAGCGGCGGTGGCTGACTACTATGCCCCTATCCGTTCCGGTACTGACATTGCTTTCCTGTCAGGCGTATTGCTGTACCTGCTGAACAATGAAAAATTCAACCGCGAATACACCGAAGCCTATACCAACGCCAGCCTGATCGTGCGTGAGGATTACGGCTTTGAAGATGGCCTGTTCACCGGCTACGACGCGGAAAAACGCAAGTACGATAAGTCCACCTGGACTTACGAACTGGACGAAAACGGCTTCGCCAAACGCGATACTACCCTGCAACATCCACGTTGCGTGTGGAACTTGCTGAAACAGCACGTTTCCCGCTACACGCCAGATGTGGTTGAAAACATCTGCGGTACGCCAAAAGACGCGTTCCTGAAAGTCTGCGAATACATCGCCGAAACCAGTGCTCACGATAAAACAGCGTCGTTCCTCTACGCCCTCGGCTGGACGCAACACTCCATCGGTGCGCAGAACATCCGTACGATGGCGATGATCCAGTTGCTGCTCGGCAATATGGGGATGGCTGGCGGCGGCGTTAACGCCCTGCGCGGTCACTCCAATATTCAGGGGCTGACGGACCTGGGGCTGCTGTCGCAGAGTCTGCCAGGTTACATGACGTTGCCAAGCGAGAAGCAGACCGATCTGCAAACTTACCTTACCGCCAACACGCCGAAACCACTGCTGGAAGGCCAGGTCAACTACTGGGGCAACTATCCGAAATTCTTCGTCTCAATGATGAAGGCATTCTTTGGTGATAAAGCGACGGCGGAAAATAGCTGGGGCTTTGACTGGTTGCCGAAGTGGGATAAAGGCTACGACGTCCTGCAATACTTCGAGATGATGAAAGAGGGCAAGGTCAATGGCTATATCTGCCAGGGCTTTAACCCTGTTGCCTCATTCCCGAACAAAAACAAAGTGATAGGCTGTCTGTCGAAGCTGAAATTCCTCGTGACTATCGACCCGCTGAACACTGAAACCTCTAACTTCTGGCAGAACCACGGTGAGCTGAACGAAGTGGACTCGTCGAAGATCCAGACCGAAGTGTTCCGTCTGCCATCGACCTGCTTCGCGGAAGAGAACGGTTCAATCGTTAACTCTGGTCGCTGGTTGCAGTGGCACTGGAAAGGTGCGGACGCCCCGGGGATTGCGCTGACTGATGGCGAGATCCTCTCCGGTATCTTCCTGCGCTTGCGCAAGATGTATGCCGAACAGGGTGGCGCGAACCCGGACCAGGTGCTGAACATGACCTGGAACTACGCCATTCCGCATGAGCCATCTTCAGAAGAAGTGGCGATGGAGAGCAACGGCAAAGCGCTGGCCGATATTACCGACCCGGCAACCGGTGCGGTTATCGTCAAGAAAGGCCAACAACTTAGCTCGTTCGCCCAACTGCGCGATGACGGAACAACCTCCTGTGGCTGCTGGATTTTCGCCGGTAGCTGGACGCCGGAAGGCAACCAGATGGCGCGTCGTGATAATGCCGATCCGTCTGGCCTCGGTAACACGCTGGGCTGGGCATGGGCATGGCCGCTTAACCGCCGCATTCTGTATAACCGCGCCTCCGCAGATCCGCAGGGTAACCCGTGGGATCCGAAGCGTCAGTTGCTGAAATGGGACGGCACTAAGTGGACCGGCTGGGATATTCCGGACTACAGCGCAGCGCCTCCGGGCAGCGGCGTAGGGCCGTTTATCATGCAGCAGGAAGGCATGGGACGTCTGTTTGCCCTCGATAAGATGGCGGAAGGTCCGTTCCCGGAACACTACGAGCCGTTTGAAACGCCGCTGGGAACTAACCCGCTGCATCCAAACGTTATCTCGAATCCGGCGGCGCGTATCTTTAAAGACGATGCCGAAGCATTGGGGAAAGCCGATAAGTTCCCGTATGTCGGAACCACCTATCGTCTGACCGAGCACTTCCACTACTGGACCAAACACGCGCTGTTGAACGCGATTTTGCAACCAGAGCAGTTTGTGGAAATCGGGGAGTCGCTGGCGAATAAACTTGGCATTGCCCAGGGCGATACTGTGAAAGTCTCCTCCAACCGTGGCTATATCAAAGCCAAAGCGGTAGTGACCAAACGTATTCGCACGCTGAAAGCAAACGGCAAAGATATCGATACCATCGGTATTCCGATTCACTGGGGCTATGAAGGTGTTGCGAAAAAAGGCTTTATTGCCAATACGTTGACGCCATTCGTCGGTGATGCGAACACGCAGACGCCGGAGTTTAAGTCCTTCCTTGTGAATGTGGAAAAGGTGTAACGGAGACGACATATGGCTTATCAATCGCAAGATATCATTCGTCGTTCCGCGACTAACGGTCTGACCCCCGCGCCTCAGGCGCGGGACTTCCAGGAAGAAGTGGCGAAACTCATCGACGTTACCACCTGTATCGGCTGTAAAGCCTGTCAGGTGGCGTGTTCAGAGTGGAACGACATTCGCGATACCGTCGGCAATAACATTGGGGTGTACGACAACCCCAATGATTTAAGTGCCAAATCGTGGACGGTGATGCGATTCTCGGAAGTGGAGCAGAACGACAAACTGGAATGGCTGATCCGCAAAGACGGCTGTATGCACTGTTCCGATCCAGGCTGCCTGAAAGCATGCCCGGCGGAAGGGGCAATTATTCAGTATGCCAATGGTATCGTCGACTTCCAGTCCGAGCAGTGCATCGGCTGCGGTTATTGCATCGCAGGGTGCCCGTTCAACGTGCCACGCCTCAACCCGGAAGACAACCGCGTCTACAAATGTACGCTGTGCGTTGACCGCGTGGTGGTTGGGCAAGAACCGGCCTGCGTGAAGACCTGCCCAACGGGCGCGATTCACTTCGGTACGAAAGAGTCGATGAAAACGCTGGCGAGCGAGCGCGTGGCGGAGCTGAAAACCCGCGGTTACGACAATGCGGGTCTGTACGATCCGGCAGGCGTCGGTGGTACACACGTTATGTACGTGCTGCACCATGCTGACAAGCCAAATCTGTATCATGGCTTGCCGGAGAACCCGGAAATCAGCGAAACCGTGAAATTCTGGAAAGGCATCTGGAAACCACTCGCAGCTGTTGGCTTTGCGGCTACCTTCGCAGCCAGTATCTTCCACTACGTGGGTGTCGGTCCGAACCGTGCGGATGAGGAAGAGAATAATCTGCACGAAGAGAAAGACGAGGAGCGCAAATGAAACGACGTGACACCATCGTGCGCTACACCGCGCCGGAACGTATCAACCACTGGATCACCGCCTTCTGCTTCATCCTAGCAGCGGTGAGCGGGCTGGGCTTTTTGTTCCCGTCCTTCAACTGGTTGATGCAAATCATGGGCACACCGCAGCTGGCGCGAATTCTGCATCCGTTTGTCGGCGTGGTTATGTTTGCCTCGTTCATCATCATGTTTTTCCGTTACTGGCATCACAACCTAATCAATCGGGATGATATCTTTTGGGCGAAGAATATTCGTAAGATCGTCGTCAACGAGGAAGTAGGTGACACCGGGCGTTATAACTTCGGTCAGAAATGCGTTTTCTGGGCGGCGATTATTTTCCTGGTCCTGTTGCTGGTGAGCGGCGTGATTATCTGGCGTCCTTATTTTGCGCCTGCTTTCTCAATCCCGGTGATCCGATTCGCGTTAATGCTGCATTCATTTGCCGCAGTGGCGTTAATTGTGGTTATCATGGTGCATATCTACGCCGCCCTTTGGGTGAAAGGCACGATTACCGCCATGGTGGAAGGATGGGTGACCAGCGCATGGGCAAAGAAACATCACCCGCGCTGGTACCGTGAGGTCCGCAAGACAACGGAAAAGAAAGCTGAATGAGTATTCGCATAATCCCGCAAGATGAGCTGGGTTCGAGCGAGAAACGTACGGCGGATATGATTCCGCCGTTATTGTTCCCTCGGCTCAAGAATTTATACAACCGCCGCGCCGAGCGTCTGCGCGAGCTGGCAGAACATAATCCACTGGGTGATTACCTGCGCTTTGCTGCGCTTATCGCCCACGCCCAGGAAGTGGTGCTGTACGACCATCCGCTGGAGATGGATCTGACCACGCGCATTAAAGAAGCCAGCGCACAAGGCAAGCCCCCGCTGGATATTCACGTTCTGCCGCGTGATAAGCACTGGCAAAAGCTGCTGATGGCGCTGATTGCTGAGCTGAAACCTGAAATGAGCGGCCCGGCGCTGGCAGTGATTGAGAATCTGGAGAAGGCATCGACTCAGGAGCTGGAAGATATGGCCAGCGCACTGTTTGCCTCTGATTTCTCGTCCGTCAGCAGCGATAAAGCGCCGTTTATCTGGGCTGCGCTGTCGCTCTACTGGGCGCAGATGGCTAATCTGATCCCCGGCAAAGCCCGCGCTGAATACGGCGAACAACGTCAATATTGCCCGGTATGTGGCTCTATGCCGGTGTCCAGCATGGTGCAAATTGGCACCACTCAGGGTCTGCGTTACCTGCACTGCAACCTGTGTGAAACTGAATGGCACGTAGTGCGCGTAAAATGCAGCAACTGTGAACAGAGCGGCAAACTGCATTACTGGTCGCTGGATGACGAACAGGCCGCGATTAAAGCCGAAAGCTGCGATGACTGCGGCACTTACCTGAAGATTCTTTATCAGGAAAAAGAACCGAAAGTTGAAGCCGTGGCAGATGACCTCGCCTCTCTGGTACTGGACGCGCGAATGGAGCAAGAAGGCTACGCCCGTAGTTCCATTAACCCGTTCCTGTTTCCGGGTGAAGGAGAGTAATCTCTGACGTTTTCCGGGTGGCGCAGGTCGCCCGGATTACAGTTCATAGGGTGTGACGACACTATCTCTCGTATTCCGCGTTACCTCCTCAAGCTATGCCGCCAGTGCCTGTTTGGCCTCAATTTTCACGCTGAGAAAATCGATAAGGATATCGATATCAAATAGCCAAATCTTTTTGCCATTACCATTTCTCGCGCAGCTTACGCTGGTATTCGACACCATCTTCCTCACACCCTTGCCAGATGCCAGGAACACTGGTTCTTGCTGTTTGCGATTGATTTACCAGGTATTGATCTACCGCTTCCCGTAATAGGTCTGCACGCGGAAGATTACGCTGCACCTCAAGATCATCAAGTTGCTTAATCACCTCATTCGATAAATCGAGTAAAATTCTGCTCATATCCATACCTGCCAGAGGGTTCATAAATATCTCGCCAATATCATTTTGAATCTATGGAGAGAAAAGTACCCTTGTCGAATCTTTAAAGAAAGCGCATTTACGCATCACTTTTTATTTTTGCGAGGCGTTTTCCAGATACGATGTAACAGTTGCAGTTATTACGAAAACCAGTAAAAAATGGAAGTGAAAACAGTCGTGTGAAAATTTCCACTCTTTCTGAATTTACTCTATAAAGTTGCCTTTCTCACATCCAATAGCTTAATGTCATCTACCAGGAAAAAACGATAAGTCGTCAGGGAACGGAACAGATATAATGAATAAAAACGAATCAATTTCTTACACCGAAATGCAAAAATTTTTTGCCAGAGAAATTAAGGAAGTAGGCGGTAGGCCCATCACTTCTAAGAATTTAGAGTTAAGTCTGCTACCCATTCACGCCAGGGAAAACCTTTCTGCGCCAGAAATGCCGTGGTATACCGAAGTTAATGATATCTATATGGAGTTCAGACGCTCACCATTCTGGATGGTTGCCGGTTATGTATTCCTGGGATTTATGCTTTCACTACTTTCCATCTCGATATTATCTATTGTTGCATTCTCATTTTATGAGATGGGCTTTAATAGTGACTTGTTATTTCTGTATTTACTTGCATTTGTGCTTGGCTGTTTTATATTACCTGGCGCTGCAAAAATTGCTTTTTTCACGCCACATTATCTTCCTATAAGATTTAACAGAAAAACACAAAAAATTTATGTTTCAGATTTAATTATTGAAGGCAATGTCTTCTTTGGAAAAATAAAACTCACTTTTCATGAATATGACTGGAAAGATGTTGAAGGTTGGGAGGTGAGTAGACATTTCAGTAAAAGTATGCCTTACAATGGATTACATCTGGTAGTTAATAGAGAAAATGATATAAATGCACTGCGACAGACACGCGTTTATACAACCCGTGCACCGTGGAGTGCACAAGAAATGGCAAGACAAAAGAACTATATCCCCCAAATATGGCTTTATTGCCATAATTATATGGCTTATAAAACTGTGTCTGGTGCAAAGAACAAACCACAACCATTTATTTTTTTAAGAAACAATTGGCTATTTAAATGGCCAAAAGAAATGGATAAACGTTCCAGAAGCTCAAAGATACTGTCTGAATAAGCATAATAATGAAGGATTTCGACTATGATTAACAAACTTACTCTTCCCTGGCCGGTATTATTTTTAGAATTTTTTGTGCGAGAAGTTGCCTTTAAGGGTAAGGGAATTGTTCGTTCTACATTACCAGCAGATGCCCATTTTTATACCGGTGGGTCAAAAGCCCTGCGTTATCACCTACAACCAGGAAACCAATGGCCAAACTATATATGGCATGATGATATAGGTGATATTGTACCGTTTCCTCTACCCTCGCTTCCGCTTACATTTACCGCTAACCGACCCACATTTAATTCCAGAGAATTAGCGGATAAATGGATGAAGGATAATATTCATACCGCTGTCATCATGGCGGGGGAATTTCTGTCTGCTAATGAATGGATTCGCCGCAAAAACCAGCTTAAAACTAGTGTACACCCTGCGTCAGTTGCTTCTTTCGCACCCTATGGCTTTAACATTAACCAGTGTGATGACGATGGCAATCTTTGGACTAATTTCCCACGTCCCCACATCAAATTAAAAATCGCACCAGGAAAAACAGCTTGTTTTCTCTGCCGCCGGGAAGAGCTTTTATTTGGTTATGATGAAGCACATAATCACTACCAGCCGAATCTTAATCTGGTTTTATTTGTGAAAAATCATGGGTTGCATAAGGATGTTTACCTAAAATCTCATGACGATAAAAGTGAATACGATAGCAGAATATTATGTAACGAAAAATTTACCACTTATGATTTCCGTAAAAACCGGTCCAGATACAGCTTTTGATAGTTTATTATCCTGGATGATATCAGGAGCGATATCTATAAAGTTTATGCATTCCCTGTGATCAATTTTTCCTGTTAGTGAGCACAAATTCAATCTGATTGATGCCAGAATAAAGGCATCTGGCATGTTGATTTTATGTTCCAGAATGACAAAACATTGCTGTTAATAAGCACGACTCTTTTTGTCATTCCTCATGCCACTTACCCTGTTCTTCAACACCAACTACCTCACCCCTTTGCCTGTCACTTTTTGCCTTACGCACCGGAAATTGCTGACGCTCCAGATATTGCTCTACCGCTTCGCGTAAAATTGCAGAGCGCGAAACCTTACGCCAGCCCCGAAGCTTGTTCAGCCGTTTAATTGCCTCTTCTGATAAATGAAGAAAAACCGTATTCATCGCCATTGCCACCACCTTACATATATTACTCATTAATGTATGTGCGAAAATTACGCCGAAAAATCATTTAAAAAAAGCGGATTTTTGCATGTCGTTTTGTTTTTGCGAGACTGCATCCAAAGATAATGTAACAGTTGCAGTTATTTCAATTGTTACTCAAAAATGGTTTATTACTTTTAATTAAGCGGGGGCACATCTACAGAAAAGAAACAACAAATAATAAGGATGAATTATGGATGCTATAAATATTTTATATTCAAGAATATTTTTTTGATTGGGTCTTCATTTGCTTCATCAGGATGGTGTACCCGAAAAAGTCAGCAGCTTTACCGCACCAGGGTTTAAGGTGAAATCTACCATTCATAACGACCGGTCAGTGCCGCACCAACCGGTCTTTAATTGTTAGTAGTAGTAAATTTGTGGATAACAGTCCGGGAACCAGACGATTCCTTCTGGATCATCCCCCTGCATTACCCGATGACATTGGCGTCGATCATCTGCGCGACGGCGAAGCGTAGTATAGAGCCGCTTCCATTCATGATCGCCCGGTGTACTGTAGTTTACCCAACAATCCATTGAAGGGTGACGCCATTTACCTGTAAGTGTTGGGATCCCTGAATGCTTATGCGGCTTCGCTTTACCATTACGATCCCTATCTTTACGCGTATTAAACGTGGACATTTTTAGTCTCCTGTTAAGAGTTCTAAAAATGTGCTTCCTTAAAATAGTTCATCATTTTCCCTTAATTCGCATAGCGTGCTTTTGCACGAATTTCCGATACGCGGGGACCATTATGATTGCGTCGATGCCCACACATCCAACAAGAACAAATACAGGGAGTACGAAAGCAAATACCTGATGCTTTTTTGCTTCCATCGCCTGCAGTGCGATAACGACAGCGGATTTTTTTTAATCGCACCATATGATGGCGACGTTCAGCACGATTACGGGTCATAGCAAAACTCCTGAGCAGGCGGCACTATGCCGCTTTCATAGGAGTTCTGAATGCTGGTGCTTTCTGTATGGCATAACCATGACTCTAACGGTTAAGTGCTTGCAGCACATGTTGCGGATCATTGGCAATCGCTCGCAGCAAAGCCTTTGCAGGCCCGGTCGGTGAACGTCGCCCCTGCTCCCAGTTACGCAACGTGTCTACGCTTACGGAAATAAGATCGGCAAATTTAGATTGTGACAACCCTGAAGCGCGGCGTATTTCTTTGATTTTCATAGCATCAACTTCAAAAGTCCGTGAAGGCTGTCGCGTTCCTTCAATAATTTCATTCATCTGGGCCATGCTGTGAGTCAACCGCTCAAAAAGTGCCTTATCCATTTACCACCTCGTATTTAACAACCGGAGCATTGCCTTTTCCAGGGGAGACAGATCATCTTTAATACCCTTACGATAAATAAGCAGTAATCTGATCTCATAATGTTTAACCTGATGAAAGTAAATAACCCTGACACCAGCACGTTTCCCCCTTTCCTCCTGAGACCCATCGAACCTTTCTTAACCCACCAGTTTCAGGTATTACCTCACCATAGTCAGGATTCAAGGCCAGGAAAAACTGAAAACGACTGAATTCATCGTCGTTCAGCAGTTTTTGAACATCTTCAGTAAAAATTTCCGTTTCGATGAAGAGCATAATTATACGCCACTGGCTTAGAGTAACAATCCTTTTTGTACGTCATTGACGTACAATTGAAACCACTAGCTTACTGATAGTGCTCCAGCAAAACCACGTCTCTGCCGGGTTTGTCTTTACATTTGCGAGGCGCTTTCCAGATTTTTCACGCCCGTGAATTTCCCTGTATCCATCCAGCAAAAACGGGTGTATAAAACTGTACATTCATACAGCAAAATGAGTTTTACTATGGCACTGGAAAAAGGAATTGCAGAGTTAGTCGAAGAGTTTATCGCTGCGGGTCGCCCCTCATCGCGCCAACAAAGTATTACGCAGCGCAGAGAGGGCTATATCGCCAGCGCTGTCCTTGCGGGTGAGACAGAAACGCGGGTAGATATTCAGACTATCGAACTTGAAGGGATGACCTTACGAATAGTGTCACCGCTGAATGCCCCGACATTACTCCCGACGATAATTTATTACTACGGTGGCTGTTTTGTTAGCGGCGGGTTCGCAACTCACGACAACCAGCTGCGCCAGTTAGCCTATTACGGGCAATGTCGGATTATTGCCGTCCAGTATCGGCTGGCACCGGAACATACTTTCCCCGCCGCCCATGATGATGCACAACGAGGTGCAGAATTAGTCCGGCAACACGCCGAACGACTCGGCGTTGATAAACAACGAATAACTCTTGCCGGTGACAGTGCGGGAGGGCATCTGGCGCTGGTAACTGCTTTGCGATTGAAGCGTGCTGGCGAGTGGCAACCAGCACAACTCATCTTAATTTATCCTATGCTTGATGCGACTGCGCATTTCGAAAGCTACATACGCAATGGTCACGATTACATCATCACACGCGACACTTTACTGAGCGGCTTTGAGATGTACCTGCCAGGCATTGAACGCAGGCATCCTGAAGCCAGCCCTATTTGGCGCAATGATTTCAATGGCTTGCCACCTGTACATATCATTACCGCTGAATACGACCCACTTTGCGATGAAGGTGAAGCGTTGTATCACCGCATGACAGGGCAAGGAGTGCAATGCACCTGCCAACGCTACCTTGGCGTTATCCACGGATTTTTTCAGTTAGGTGGTATCAGTGAGGCTGCGCGATCGGCGCTACGGGATGTTGCCTGGAGAGCGGGAAGGTAACTCCGGACCTGGGCCCAGAAAAGGTTTTCAGATTGAAAACCTTTTCAGTCAAGTAAAACGCCCCTACTCTTCTTCGTTCCCGCCCTCTTCATACGGGCCAAATGGCTTCGCGGGCAGAACGATATACGTGCCTTCAAACACTGCACCCGGCGTCTCGTCGCCAAAGATTTCTACTTGCATCTGCACCCGTGCTTTTCGTCCGCGCGCCAGACGGTCGAGATCGCCGCTTAAGGCACCAAGGTCGGCTACCGCATGGGGTTTTCCGCTAATCGGTTTGCTATAGCGGATATGCGCATCCGCCAGAATAATCGTTCCGCCGAGGTGGCGTTCGCGCAGCATCAGCCAGATAAGCCCCCAACCGGTGAGCGTTGCCAGCGAGAATAAACTCCCGGCAAACAGCGTATGGTGCGGATTCTGATTGCCGGTTTCCGGCATGGTGGTGATAAATTTTTGCCCGGTATATTGCTGAATGCGCACACCCATTTTTTCGCTTAACGGGATATGTTCATACCACGCTTGCTGGAGCTGGGCGCACCAGTCGCCGCGATGAAGAATATCATCCAGAGTGGCGACGGGTTTAATCATCAGAAAATGGCGAATCGGCGTGGTGGTTGGCGTGGTGATTTCACCCTGATTAACAAACCCCAGCTTGGCGAAAAACTCCACCGCGTCTTCACGGGCGCTACAGGTCACGCGCTTAACGCCTTCCTGACGTGCCACCGACTCCAGGGTCATCGCCATCAGCGTGCCTAACCCTTTGTCCTGCACGTCGGGATGAACGGCCATAAAGCGAATGGACGCTTCATTGTCGGCATTAATATACAGTCGGCCTACCGCTACCAGATTACCCTGCTCGTCGACGACCATCTGGTGATGCGCCATCGCATCCCACGCGTCGCGTTCCGAACCTTTTGGTTGATGCAGGGGCTTACGCAACATTTCCCAGCGAAACTGATAGTAACGCTCTAATTCTTCTTCTGTTTGTGGAACCCGAAGGTGATACATAGCGATACTCTCTCTTGTTTCCCGTGACAACCCTGGAAGCTGGCTCATACCTGCAACCAGAATGTCACGGGGCCATCATTGACCAGCGATACCTGCATATCCGCAGCGAAGCGTCCTGTTTGCGTGTTCATATCTTGCTGACGGCAGCGTTCGACGAAATAGTCATATAACGCCTCTGCGCGATCCGGTGATGCGCCTTTGGAGAAACTTGGGCGCATCCCCCGTTCGGTATCTGCGGCAAGGGTAAACTGGGAAACCACCAGTACACTGCCGCCCGCCTGTTGCACGTTGAGATTCATCTTGCCTTCGGCATCGCTAAAGATGCGGTAGCCGAGTACACGCTCGCACAGACGGTTTGCTTTCTGTTCGTCGTCATCCTTTTCGACACCCAATAACACCAAAAGTCCCGCGCCAATTTCACCCGTCACTTCTCCCTCCACGGTGACGCTGGCACGGGTTACGCGTTGAATTAATGCAATCATGGTTCGTCTTCTTCTTCTTGTTCAGCAGCTTGTTTTAATTTGCGGTATTCCCCGAGAGTGACAGTAATTTCCGCGCCAAGCAAGACGATACACCATGTCCAGTAGACCCAAACAAAGAGAATGGGGATCACCGCCAGCACGCCGTAAATGAGCTGATATGACGGGAACATGGTGATATAAAGCGCGAAACCTTTCTTTCCTGCTTCGAACAGGAGCGCGGCGACAAACGCGCCGACAATCGCGTCGCGGTTAGGTACACGGATGGTAGGAACGATGCTGTACAGCAGCCAGAAAGAGATCCACGACAACAGCAGCGGAAAAATACGCAACACATTATCGATGACAGTATTGAGATCGCTCGCCCAGCGCAGGGAAAGCAGATAGGAGCTGATCGCCAGACTGGCCCCTGCCAGCAGCGGCCCCAGCGTTAAAATCATCCAGTACACGGCAAACGAGTAAATTTTGGGTCGCGCTCGTTTACTGCGCCAGATGGTATTCAACGCGCTATCGATGGAGTACATCAACAATAACGCCGTGACGATCAGCCCGCACGCCCCGACGGCGGTCATTTTGTTGGAATTGGCGACAAACTGTTCGATATATCGCTGGATAACATCGCCAGTAGCAGGCAGAAAGTTGGCAAAAATAAAGTGACGCAACTGAATGCTGACGTCGGAAAACATGGGAAAAGCGGCGAAAAGCGCAAAAACAACGGCAACCAGCGGCACTAATGAGAGCAACGACACATAGGCAAGGTTACCTGCCAGGGTTGTCATGTTGTCCTCATCAATGCGTTGCCAGAGTAGTTTTAGCCAGGCCCATAGTGGGCGGGTACGATGCCTGGCTTTGTCCTGAATGGTTTTTAGCATAACACCTTCGCGAAATAGTCCGGGATGGTGGTTTTATCTTTCACCAGAATACTAGTAATGCCTAGCCGATTAGCTCCTTCTATATTATCGGCGTTATCGTCGAAAAAGACCGTATCGTCTGGTGAAAAACCTTCTGCCTGCAAAACATGCTGATAAATTCGTGCTTCAGGTTTGCGCATACCCAAGTCTTGAGACAGATAGATATGGTCAGCAGCATCACGGATTTCCGGGTATTCCTCCGGCCAGAAGGTAGTATGCAGGCGGTTAGTATTGGAAAGCACCACCACGCGATGCCCCTGCTCACGCAGTTTATGCATGATGGCGATCACTTCCGGTCGTAGCGCAACAAATACCGCCTGCCAACCGTGGGAGAACTGCTCATAGCTTAGCGGCAGGGCCATCTCATGACACAGTGCCTCTGCGAACGCTTCGTCGCTAATTTCCCCACGCTCATGCTGATGAAACGCCTCGCCCATGTGGAAACTCTTCTTAAGCGTAGCCAGTGGAACACGCGTTAAATCGCTCCAGGCCCCCAGCACACGGTTAAAGTCGATATCGACAATCACATTACCTAAATCAAAGATATAGAGCATTTTTGCCTCCTTTCGCGCCACAAGAAATTAACTGTAGCGGGAAAGGATGGGTTTGGCTATGTGGCCAGGTGTGAAGCCAGGTCAACGGTCACAAAATTCTACGCGTCTTCCTGGGGAAGGATGATTTCAATTTGGCTGTCTTGTAAGCGTGATTTTAGCGCAGCGGGCGGCAGCTCGTCGGTAAAGAGCGCAGTGACCTGTGCCACGTTACCAATTTCAACCGCCGCCGAAGCATGATACTTAGTGTGATCGGCGACCAGCAGGATATTTCTCGCGTGCGCCATCATCGTTTTCACCACGTTAGCTTCGTTAACATCAAACTCCATCAACGCGCCATCGCTCTCGATTGCGCCTACGCTTGTTACCAGATAATCGGCGCGAAAATCGGCCACAAAGGACGCCGCTGAAGGGCCAATGATCCCACTGTTATGGGAACGCAGCGTTCCGCCAGGCACCATCACTTCAAAGTGCGGGTTGTGGTAAAGAATATGCGCCACACGCAGGCTATTGGTGATTATCCGCAAATGGTTATGGTTAAGTAACGCCCGGGCAACATGCTCAACGGTCGTACCAATGGTGATAAATATTGTTGAACCATCAGGAATATAATCTGCCACCGCTTCGGCAATCGCTTTTTTTTCTTCGGTTTGCGAAACCTCACGCTGCTCGAACGCCGTATTAACGACGCTGGAAGCCCGACCCGCGCCACCGTGATGGCGCGTAATCAGTCCTTGCTCGCTTAATTTACGAATATCCCGGCGCACCGTCTGCGTGGAGACATCCAGCAGATTTGCCAGCTCATCAATATTCATATACCCACGCTCGGCGATCAGCATGAGGAGTTGGTCGTGCCGCGGGTTACCGGTTAGTTCGGTAAGGCTCATGAAAATTCCTCGAAAAACCATCACCCTGGCATTTTATACAAAAAGTGACAAAAAAGATCGGGTTTGATCACAGTCAGGGATCCCGGCTCGTCCACCGGGACGCGTGCATTTCAACGCCGCTACTCCGCTGGCGAAGCGGACTGACTCCGCTAAATCCCCACCTGTTGCCAGCGCCACCGCCAATGCGCCGTGAAAAACATCACCCGCACCTGTGGTATCTACCACATCAACTTTGAAGGCCGGTTGATGCTGTCGCCCGCCATTCTCCAGCCAGTCACAGCCTGCACTGCCCTGGGTCACATAGACATGACCATTTGTGAGCATTTGTGCCTGTTTTAGGGCACTCACCATCTCTTTCACGCCCGTTAAGCGCGCCAGACCCGGTTCTGAAAAAGCTGCATGATCGCTTAACGCCACCAGTTCGCTGATATCCTGCGGCGTAATATCACCGTCCAGCACGGTCATCACGCCCGCCTGCCGCGCCAGAGTGAAGGCTTTTTTCGCGCCGTCGTGCCAGCGTACATCTGCCAGCACCACGTCCCACTGAGAGAAATCAATTTCCTCCAACCACTCTGCATCAGGCAGCAGGTCTGGGCTGGGATAGTTAATGATGATTCGCTCACCTTTGGCATCCACCATGATGGCGGATTGCGAAGATTTCGCCTGGTTATACCGTTTGGTGTAACGGGTGTTAACGCCCCAGGATTCCAGCTCTGCCAGCAGGCTGTTGCCCGTGTCGTCGTCACCGACGCGACCAATAAAATCGACCTGCGCACCTAGTCTGGCCGCCGCAACTGCTGCTGTAGCCGCTGGCCCGCCGCCAACTTCCGTATAATTTTTCGCCACGTATTTACCGCTCTCCGTCGGCAATCCTTCCACGTAATAGATGCGATCCATCACGGTAATTCCTACACAAGCAACACGAATCATGGTCATTCCTTAAGCATTTTGGGATGTGTTCATTTTAATTTCATCAATTGTTTAAAAAGTGACGGCTGTCAATTTTTTGACGATAAATTACAAATACGATCAAAAACAGACAAGCAAGGCATGTCATAAATGACAAAAAGTGACATCACTGTATTCAGGAGAGAGTTATGGCAGCAATCGCGTTTATCGGTTTAGGGCAAATGGGTTCGCCAATGGCGAGCAATTTATTGCAGCAAGGGCATCAACTTTGCGTCTTCGATGTGAATACCGAAGCCGTACAGCATCTGGTCGACAAAGGGGCGACTCCCGCTGCTAACCCAGCGCAGGCCGCTAAAGGTGCCGAATTTATCATTACCATGTTGCCGAATGGCGATCTGGTGCGTCACGTGTTGTTCGGTGAAAACGGCGTTTGTGAGAGCTTATCTTCCGATGCGCTGGTCATTGATATGTCGACCATCCACCCACTGCAAACCGATAAATTGATTGCTGATATGCAGGCCAGAGGCTTCAGCATGATGGATGTTCCGGTTGGCCGTACTTCCGCAAATGCCATTACCGGTACTCTGCTACTGCTGGCTGGCGGCACTGCTGAACAAGTTGAACGCGCCACGCCGATCCTGATGGCGATGGGCAGTGAGTTGATCAACGCGGGCGGTCCGGGCATGGGGATCCGCGTTAAGCTTATCAACAACTACATGAGCATCGCGCTCAATGCGTTGTCGGCAGAAGCCGCCGTTTTGTGCGAAGCCCTGAATCTTCCCTTCGATGTTGCCGTCAAGGTAATGAGCGGTACTGCTGCCGGTAAAGGCCACTTCACCACTTCCTGGCCGAACAAAGTCCTCAGTGGAGATCTTTCTCCCGCCTTCATGATCGATCTTGCCCATAAGGATCTTGGCATCGCCCTTGATGTCGCCAACCAGTTGCATGTGCCGATGCCACTGGGGGCCGCCTCACGGGAGGTTTATAGCCAGGCGCGCGCAGCGGGTCGCGGTCGCCAGGACTGGTCCGCCATTCTGGAGCAGGTCCGTGTCAGTGCCGGGATGACTGCCAAAGTAAAAATGTAACGACTGGATAAAGGAATAAATGAATGAATAAGTACACCATCAACGACATTACGCGTGCATCGGGCGGTTTTGCCATGCTGGCGGTCGATCAGCGCGAAGCCATGCGCATGATGTTTGCCGCGGCTGGCGCACCCGCTCCAGTAGCCGATAGCGTTTTAACTGATTTCAAAGTTAACGCCGCGAAGACTCTTTCACCTTATGCATCGGCGATTCTGGTAGATCAACAATTCTGCTACCGCCAGGTGGTTGAGCAAAACGCGATTGCCAAAAGTTGCGCCATGATTGTCGCCGCCGATGAGTTCATTCCTGGCAACGGTATTCCGGTAGATAGCGTGGTCATTGACCGCAAAATCAATCCGCTACAAATCAAACAAGACGGTGGCAAAGCCTTAAAACTGCTGGTGCTGTGGCGTAGTGATGAAGATGCGCAGCAACGCCTGGATATGGTGAAAGAGTTTAACGAACTGTGCCACTCACACGGTCTGGTAAGCATCATTGAGCCAGTCGTCCGCCCACCGCGTCGTGGCGATAAATTCGATCGCGAACAAGCAATCATCGATGCAGCCAAAGAGCTGGGCGACAGTGGCGCTGACCTCTACAAAGTTGAAATGCCGCTTTACGGTAAAGGTCCGCAACAAGAGCTTCTCAGTGCTTCACAACGTCTGAATGACCATATCAATATGCCGTGGGTGATCCTCTCTTCCGGTGTCGACGAAAAACTGTTTCCGCGTGCCGTACGCGTGGCAATGACAGCGGGTGCATCGGGCTTCCTGGCTGGTCGTGCCGTCTGGGCATCGGTCGTCGGTTTACCAGACAACGAGCTGATGCTGCGTGACGTTTGCGCACCGAAATTACAACAACTTGGCGATATCGTCGACGAAATGATGGCTAAACGCCGTTAAGATGGGGATACAAAAATGAAATGGTTTAACACTTTAAGTCACAACCGTTGGCTGGAACAGGAAACCGATCGCATCTTTGATTTTGGTAAAAAATCCGTAGTACCGACCGGATTTGGCTGGTTAGGCAATAAAGGGCAAATCAAAGAAGAGATGGGCACCCATCTGTGGATCACAGCTCGTATGTTGCACGTTTATTCCGTTGCTGCGGCGATGGGCCGACCTGGCGCTTACTCGTTGGTTGATCACGGTATCAAAGCCATGAATGGCGCACTGCGCGATAAAAAATATGGCGGTTGGTATGCCTGCGTGAATGACGAGGGCGTGGTGGATGCCTCCAAACAGGGCTATCAACATTTCTTTGCTCTGCTGGGTGCTGCCAGCGCCGTCACTACCGGTCATCCGGAAGCGCGCAAGCTGCTCGATTACACCATTGAAATTATCGAGAAATACTTCTGGAGCGAAGAAGAGCAGATGTGCCTGGAGTCCTGGGATGAAGCCTTCAGCAAAACCGAAGAGTATCGCGGCGGCAATGCCAATATGCACGCGGTGGAAGCCTTCCTGATTGTCTATGACGTCACCCATGACAAAAAATGGCTGGATCGCGCGATTCGCGTGGCTTCCGTGATTATCCACGACGTCGCCAGAAATAATCATTATCGCGTTAACGAACACTTCGATACCCAGTGGAATCCGCTGCCAGATTACAACAAAGATAACCCGGCGCACCGCTTCCGCGCGTTCGGAGGTACTCCGGGCCACTGGATCGAATGGGGCCGTTTAATGCTGCACATTCACGCGGCCCTGGAAGCCCGTTGCGAACAACCGCCAGCATGGCTGCTAGAAGATGCCAAAGGTCTGTTTAACGCCACCGTGCGCGATGCCTGGGCACCCGATGGCGCGGACGGGATTGTTTATACCGTTGACTGGGAAGGAAAACCGGTGGTCCGCGAACGTGTGCGTTGGCCTATCGTCGAAGCGATGGGTACGGCCTACGCGCTCTACACCGTCACTGGCGATCGCCAGTACGAAACTTGGTATCAGACATGGTGGGACTACTGCATCAAATACCTGATGGACTATGAAAATGGTTCCTGGTGGCAGGAGCTGGATGCGGACAATAAGGTCACCACCAAAGTCTGGGACGGCAAACAGGATATTTATCATCTGCTGCATTGTCTGGTGATCCCACGTATCCCGTTAGCGCCAGGCCTGGCTCCGGCGGTTGCGGCGGGTCTGCTGGATATTAACGCGAAATAACTGACTAAAAAAACGACATATCAGGCTGCACGCCGGGTATGTCGTTATTCAATAAAGGTACCTCGTATGCAAATCACCAACATGCATTGCAGTGGACAGACCGTTTCACTTGCCGCGGGGGATTATCACGCGACCATTGTGACCGTCGGTGCAGGTCTGGCTGAATTAACCTTTCAGGGCTGTCATTTAGTTATTCCGCATAAACCCGAAGAGATGCCGCTGGCACATCTGGGCAAAGTCCTTATTCCGTGGCCAAACCGGATCGCCAACGGCTGTTATCGCTATCAGGGGCAGGAATATCAGTTACCCATTAATGAACATGGTTCAAAAGCCGCTATTCATGGGCTGCTCGCCTGGCGTGACTGGCAAATCAGCGAATTAAGCGCCACCAGCGTCACATTAACCGCCTTTCTGCCACCCAGTTACGGCTACCCGTTTATGCTGGCTTCGCAGGTGGTTTATTCGCTCAACGCCCGCACGGGTCTTTCCGTTGAGATCGCAAGCCAGAATATCGGCACTGTCGCAGCGCCTTACGGTGTGGGTATTCACCCTTATTTAACCTGCAACTTAACATCTGTTGATGAATATCTGTTCCAGCTTCCGGCAAACCAAGTTTATGCCATCGATGAGCACGCTAATCCGACAACGCTTCACCACGTTGATGAGCTGGATTTAAATTTCACGCAGGCGAAAAAAATAGCCGCGACAAAAATCGACCACACCTTTAAAACCGCTAATGATCTGTGGGAAATGACTATTACCCATCCACAGCAGGCGCTTTCGGTGAGCCTCTGTTCCGATCAACCCTGGGTGCAGGTTTATAGCGGTGAAAAATTACAACGTCAGGGACTGGCAGTTGAACCAATGAGTTGCCCGCCTAACGCCTTTAATTCAGGTATCGACTTATTATTACTGGAACCAGGGAAAACGCACCGCCTGTTTTTTAATATTCACGGGCAGCACAATTAATTTTATTAAGAAAAGAACGAGATCATTGTTTAGAGTTGTATTTACACAACAGGAAATATTATGGACTTTTTTACGTTATTTTCACCGGATGGGGTCATGCTGGAAACAAACGTGGTATGTATCGTTATCGCGTTAATGTTTCTTTATACCTTTGTGGGGATATGCGCGGGATTTGGCGGTGGTTTAACCACCATGCCGCTCGTCACGTTAATGCTCCCCGTAAAAATGGCAACGCCGCTCTCGGTGATTGTCGGCACCGCGACCGCCTTGTACGCCACCTGGCTGTCACGTAAAGAAACGGATTGGCGATCGGCAATGGTACTGATTATTTTCTCGTTTCTGGGAATACCCGTCGGTTTATATGCGCTGTCGTATTTACCCGACCATTTTATGAAAGTGGGCTTAGGCGGATTCCTTATCCTGTACTCCTTTTACAGTATGTTTATTCCACGCCTGCCGATTTATGACCGTAGCTGGATCGCCGCACCTATCGGCGCCGTGGCAGGAGCGTTAGGGGCAGCATTTTCAACCAACGGACCGCCGATGGTTATCTACGGTATGCTGCGTAACTTAGGCCCGGCGGCATTTCGCGGCACTCTGAACGCTTTCTTCACCGCAAACAACATCGCGGTGATCGGCGGGCTGGCGACCAGCGGAATTTTGACTGTCTCTATCTTTAAACTGGTGCTGTTTTGTATTCCCACCATGATCCTCGGTTCACTGGTTGGACAATATGTGCATAAACGCATTTCGGTCAAAGTGTTCCGTGTGATGGTCTTTTTATTGCTGATTGCCTCCGGTTCTATGTTGATAAAAGGCGCGCTGGGAATTCCCGCCGCTGCCGCACTTCTTCCTCCGTTTACCTTGTTAGTTATACTGCAACTGGCATTTGGTAAAAAAGTGGCGGCAATCCGCCGGGTTGAAGAAAGCAAATAATCATTATGCGGGTTTTAATTTATACCCGCACACATTCTTTAATTAATGAAGCCTGTAATAACAGGATGGCATGAAATATTAGTTTTATATCTATGGAGATTATTTATGGATACGCCACGCCCACAGCTATTAGATTTTCAATTTCATCAGAATAACGACAGTTTTACTCTACGTTTTCAAGACCGCCTTATTTTAATCCATAGCAAAGATAATCCTTGTTTATGGATTGGTTCAGGTATAGCGGATATCGATATGTTCCGCGGTAATTTCAGCATTAAAGATAAATTGCAGGAGAAAATTGCGCTTACCGACGCCATCGTCAGCCAGTCACCGGATGGCTGGTTAATCCATTTCAGCCGTGGTTCTGACATTAGCGCCACGCTGAATATCTCTGCCGACGATCAGGGCCGTTTATTGCTGGAACTACAAAACGACAACCTTAACCACAACCGTATCTGGCTGCGCCTTGCCGCACAGCCGGAAGATCATATCTACGGCTGCGGCGAACAATTCTCCTACTTTGATCTGCGCGGCAAACCGTTCCCGCTATGGACCAGTGAACAAGGCGTTGGTCGCAACAAACAAACCTATGTCACCTGGCAGGCCGACTGCAAAGAGAATGCGGGAGGGGATTACTACTGGACCTTCTTTCCACAACCCACGTTTGTTAGCACGCAGAAGTATTACTGCCATGTTGATAACAGTTGCTATATGAACTTCGACTTTAGCGCGCCGGAATACCATGAACTGGCGCTGTGGGAAGACAAAGCAACACTGCGTTTTGAATGTGCTGATACATACATCTCCCTGCTGGAAAAATTAACCGCGCTGCTGGGACGCCAGCCAGAACTGCCCGACTGGATTTATGACGGAGTAACGCTCGGCATTCAGGGCGGCACTGAGGTGTGCCAGAAGAAACTGGACACCATGCGTAACGCGGGCGTGAAGGTCAACGGCATCTGGGCGCAGGATTGGTCCGGTATTCGTATGACCTCGTTTGGCAAACGCGTAATGTGGAACTGGAAGTGGAACAGCGAAAACTACCCGCAACTGGATTCACGTATCAAGCAGTGGAACAAAGAGGGCGTACAGTTCCTTGCCTATATCAACCCGTATGTTGCCAGCGATAAAGACCTCTGCGAAGAAGCGGCAAAGCGCGGCTATCTGGCAAAAGATGCCGCCGGCGGCGATTATCTGGTGGAGTTTGGCGAGTTCTACGGCGGCGTTGTCGATCTCACTAATCCGGAAGCCTACGCCTGGTTCAAGGAAGTGATCAAAAAGAACATGATTGAACTCGGCTGCGGCGGCTGGATGGCTGACTTCGGCGAGTATCTGCCCACCGACACTTACCTGCATAACGGCGTCAGCGCCGAAATTATGCATAACGCCTGGCCCGCGCTGTGGGCGAAATGTAACTACGAAGCCCTTGAAGAAACGGGCAAGCTCGGCGAGATCCTCTTCTTTATGCGCGCCGGTTCTGCCGGTAGCCAGAAATACTCCACCATGATGTGGGCGGGCGACCAGAACGTTGACTGGAGTCTGGACGATGGACTGGCGTCTGTCGTCCCGGCGGCGCTGTCGCTGGCAATGACCGGACATGGCCTGCATCACAGTGATATTGGCGGTTACACCACCCTGTTTGAGATGAAGCGCAGCAAAGAGCTGCTGCTGCGCTGGTGCGATTTCAGCGCCTTCACGCCGATGATGCGCACCCATGAAGGTAACCGTCCTGGCGACAACTGGCAGTTTGACGGCGACGCGGAAACTATCGCCCATTTTGCCCGTATGACCACCGTCTTCACTACCCTGAAACCTTACCTGAAAGAGGCCGTCGCGCTGAATGCGAAGTCCGGCCTGCCGGTTATGCGCCCACTGTTCCTGCATTACGAAGACGACGTGCAGACCTACACCCTGAAATATCAGTACCTGTTAGGCCGCGACATTCTGGTCGCTCCGGTGCATGAAGAAGGCCGTAGCGACTGGACGCTCTATCTGCCGGAGGATAACTGGGTCCACGCCTGGACGGGTGAAGCGTTCCGGGGCGGGGAAGTGACCGTTAATGCACCCATCGGTAAACCGCCGGTCTTTTATCGCGCCGGTAGCGAATGGGCGGCACTGTTCGCGTCATTAAAAAGCATCTAATCACATCCGCCCGTGGGGAAACTCACGGGCAAAGGGAGAACAACGATGAGTCACATCACAACGGAAGATCCGGCTACTTTACGCCTGCCCTTTAAAGAGAAACTCTCTTACGGTATCGGCGATCTGGCCTCTAACATCCTACTGGATATCGGCACGCTTTATCTTTTGAAGTTTTATACCGATGTTCTGGGGCTGCCTGGCACCTATGGCGGCATTATCTTTTTGATTTCAAAATTCTTTACCGCCTTTACCGATATGGGTACCGGCATTATGTTGGATTCCCGACGCAAGATCGGTCCAAAAGGTAAGTTCCGTCCTTTTATTCTGTATGCGTCATTTCCGGTCACCCTGCTGGCGATCGCCAACTTTGTCGGCACACCGTTTGATGTCACCGGTAAAACGGTGATGGCCACCATCCTGTTTATGCTTTACGGACTGTTTTTCAGCATGATGAACTGCTCGTATGGCGCGATGGTCCCCGCTATTACTAAAAACCCCAACGAACGCGCCTCACTGGCGGCATGGCGTCAGGGTGGCGCTACATTGGGCCTGCTGCTTTGTACGGTGGGATTCGTGCCGGTTATGAATCTTATCGAGGGTAATCAGCAACTTGGCTATATCTTCGCCGCCACGCTGTTTTCACTGTTCGGCCTGCTGTTTATGTGGATCTGCTATTCGGGCGTGAAAGAGCGTTATGTCGAAACCCAACCTACCAATCCGGCGCAAAAGCCTGGCTTGTTGCAATCTTTCCGCGCAATTGCGGGGAACCGCCCACTGTTCATTTTGTGCATTGCCAACCTCTGTACCTTAGGGGCGTTTAACGTCAAGCTCGCCATTCAGGTCTATTACACCCAGTACGTGCTTAACGATCCCATCCTGTTGTCATATATGGGATTTTTTAGCATGGGCTGTATTTTCATCGGCGTGTTCCTGATGCCTGGTGCAGTCAGACGTTTTGGTAAGAAGAAGGTCTATATCGGCGGTCTGCTGATCTGGGTGCTGGGCGATCTGCTCAACTATTTCTTCGGCGGCGGCTCGGTCAGCTTTGTGGCTTTCTCCTGCCTGGCGTTCTTTGGTTCGGCGTTTGTTAACAGCCTGAACTGGGCGCTGGTTTCTGACACCGTCGAGTATGGCGAGTGGCGCACCGGTGTGCGTTCGGAAGGTACGGTCTACACCGGTTTCACCTTCTTTCGCAAAGTATCTCAGGCGCTGGCAGGTTTCTTCCCAGGCTGGATGCTGACGCAAATTGGCTATGTGCCAAACGTCGCCCAGGCTGACCACACTATCGAAGGGTTGCGCCAACTGATCTTCATCTACCCAAGCGCACTGGCAGTAGTCACCATTGTGGCAATGGGTTGCTTCTACAGTCTGAACGAGAAGATGTACGTCCGCATTGTTGAAGAGATAGAAGCCCGTAAACGCACGGCGTAATTATAATAAACAACGCCCTGCGGGGCGTTATAAGGAGTGATTATGTCTGACCATAATCCACTGACATTAAAACTGAATCTGCGGGAAAAAATCGCCTATGGTATGGGCGACGTCGGTTCGAATTTAATGCTTAGCATCGGCACTCTGTATCTCCTCAAATTTTATACCGATGAATTAGGGATGCCTGCTTACTATGGCGGGATTATCTTTCTGGTGGCGAAGTTTTTTACCGCATTTACCGATATGCTCACCGGATTTTTACTCGACTCGCGGAAAAATATTGGACCTAAAGGAAAATTCAGGCCGTTTATTTTATACGCAGCGATTCCGGCGGCGTTAATTGCAACGCTCCAGTTTATCGCCACCACCTTTAGTTTGCCGGTTAAAACGACGATTGCCACCGCACTGTTTATGATGTTTGGACTTTCATACAGTCTGATGAACTGCTCGTATGGCGCGATGATCCCGGCCATTACCAAAAACCCGAATGAGCGCGCGCAACTCGCTGCTTACCGCCAGGGTGGTGCAACCATAGGGCTATTGATCTGTACCGTGGCGTTTATTCCTTTGCAGTCACTATTTTCTGACTCCACCGTCGGCTACGCCTGCGCGGCACTGATGTTCTCCATTGGCGGCTTTATTTTTATGATGCTGTGCTACAGAGGTGTCAAAGAGCATTATGTGGACACGACGCCAACCGGACATAAGGCCAGTATTCTCAAATCATTTTGCGCGATATTTCGTAATCCACCTTTGCTGGTATTGTGCATTGCTAACCTGTGTACCCTGGCGGCATTTAATATCAAACTGGCGATTCAGGTCTATTACACCCAGTATGTGCTGAATGATATTAACTTATTGTCGTGGATGGGATTCTTTAGTATGGGATGCATTCTCGTCGGCGTATTACTGGTGCCACTAACTGTAAAATGTTTTGGTAAAAAACAGGTTTATCTGGCTGGCATGGTGCTGTGGGCGGTGGGGGATATCCTGAATTATTGCTGGGGCAGTAACTCATTCACTTTCGTCATGTTCTCTTGTGTCGCCTTTTTTGGCACGGCCTTTGTAAACAGCCTGAACTGGGCACTGGTACCAGATACCGTAGATTATGGTGAATGGAAAACAGGTATACGTGCCGAAGGTTCTGTTTATACCGGTTATACCTTCTTTCGTAAAATTTCAGCCGCACTTGCTGGCTTCTTGCCAGGCATTATGCTGACGCAAATCGGTTATGTTCCCAACATCGCGCAAAGCGATGCAACATTACAGGGTTTGCGTCAGCTCATTTTTATCTGGCCTTGTGCGCTGGCAATTATTGCTGCATTGACGATGGGGTTCTTTTACACGCTCAATGAGAAACGGTTTGCACTGATTATTGAGGAAATTAACCAACGCAAAAATAAAGAAATCGAGACAGAAGAAAAAACGGCTTCCGTAACGTTATAAATGTCAATAGCCGCTATTTCCATCCTGATGGGTGGCGGCCTCCCTACGTTTAAAAAATGGACTTATTATGAAAAATATTAATGCAATAATTTTATTATCTTCTCTGACCTCTGCATCAGTATTCGCTGGCGCATACGTCGAAAACAGGGAAGCATATAATCTCGCCTCCGATCAGGGTGAGGTTATGCTACGTGTGGGTTATAACTTCGATATGGGCGCGGGTATTATGCTAACCAATACCTACACCTTTCAGCGAGAAGATGAACTCAAACATGGCTATAATGAAATTGAAGGTTGGTATCCTTTATTTAAACCTACCGATAAATTAACTATCCAGCCCGGTGGCTTAATTAATGACAAGAGTATCGGTTCGGGTGGTGCTGTTTATCTGGATGTTAACTACAAATTTACTCCGTGGTTTAACCTGACGGTACGTAATCGCTATAACCATAATAATTACAGCTCTACAGATTTGAACGGCGAATTGGATAATAACGACACCTATGAAATTGGCACCTACTGGAACTTTAAAATAACAGAAAAATTTTCCTATACATTTGAACCACATTACTTCATGCGAGTGAATGACTTTAATAGTAGCAACGGGAAAGATCATCATTGGGAAATCACTAACACCTTCCGTTACCGTATTAATGAACACTGGCTTCCTTATTTCGAATTGCGCTGGTTAGACCGCAACGTCGAGCCGTACCACCGCGAGCAAAACCAGATTCGTATCGGAACGAAGTATTTCTTCTGATGTAAAAATTCCTGATGCGATGCTGGCGCATCTTATCAGGTCTACAAAAGCCAAAAAAAAACCTGCCATCGCTGGCAGGTTTTTTATGACTGAAAAACGAAATTAATCGTCTTTCGGTGCGCGGTTAGCGCGACGACGATCGTTTTCCGTCAGGTGACGTTTACGAATACGGATAGAGGTCGGAGTCACTTCTACCAGTTCGTCATCATCGATGAACTCCAGAGCTTGTTCCAGAGTCATGCGGATAGGCGGAACCAGAACAACGGCTTCGTCAGTACCGGAAGCACGCATGTTGGTCAGTTTCTTACCGGTCAGGCAGTTTACAGTCAGGTCGTTAGAGCGGCTGTGAATACCGATAATCTGACCTTCGTAAACTTCAGCACCGTGACCGAGGAACAGCTTACCGCGATCCTGCAGACCGAACAGCGCGAACGCGACCGCTTTACCCTGACCGTTAGAGATCAGTACGCCGTTCTGACGCTGGCCCACTTCACCCGGACGTACGTCGTCGTAGTGGCTGAAGGTGGAGTACAGCAGACCAGTACCGGAAGTCATGGTCATGAACTCAGAACGGAAGCCAATCAGACCGCGGCTTGGGATCACGTAGTCGAGACGTACGCGGCCTTTACCGTCTGGATTCATGTTTTTCAGGTCGCCTTTACGTTCGCCCAGCGCCTGCATTACAGAACCCTGATGCTGTTCTTCAACGTCCAGAGTCACGTTTTCATACGGCTCTTGTTTACGACCGTCGATTTCACGGAAGATAACTTTCGGACGGGATACCGCCAGTTCGAAACCTTCACGACGCATGTTTTCGATCAGAACAGACAGGTGCAGTTCGCCACGACCAGAAACGCGGAACGCATCGGCGTCTTCGGTTTCTTCTACGCGCAGCGCAACGTTGTGTACCAGTTCTTTGTTCAGACGATCCAGGATCTGACGAGACGTTACGAACTTACCTTCTTTACCGCAGAACGGCGAGGTGTTAACGCAGAAGAACATAGAAACGGTCGGCTCATCAACGGAGAGTGCCGGCAGCGCTTCAACGTTTTGCGTGTCGCAAACGGTGTCAGAAATGTTCAGTTCGCCAAGACCCGTGATCGCCACGATATCGCCAGCTTCCGCCAGATCGGTTTCGATACGTTCCAGACCGAGGTGGCCCAGCACTTTACCGACTTTCGCGTTGCGAGTTTTGCCTTCGCTATCGATGATAGTAACCTGTTGGTTCGGCTTCACTTTACCGCGCTTGATGCGGCCAATGCCGATAACGCCAACATAGCTGTTGTAATCGAGCTGAGAAATCTGCATCTGGAACGGACCGTCAAGGTCAACGTCCGGCGCAGGAACGTGGTCAACAATCGCCTGGTACAGCGGGGTCATGTCTTCCGCCATATCTTCGTGGTCCAGACCCGCGATACCGTTCAGCGCAGAAGCGTAAACGATCGGGAAGTCCAGCTGCTCGTCGGTCGCGTCGAGGTTAACGAACAGATCGAATACCTGATCCACAACCCAATCAGGACGCGCGCCAGGGCGGTCAACTTTGTTGATAACAACAATCGGCTTCAGGCCGTAAGCAAACGCTTTTTTGGTTACGAAGCGCGTTTGCGGCATCGGGCCGTCAAATGCGTCAACCACCAGCAGCACTGAGTCTACCATGGACATTACACGTTCAACTTCACCACCGAAGTCGGCGTGCCCCGGGGTATCAACGATGTTGATACGGTAATCATTCCATTTGATAGCGGTGTTTTTCGCGAGGATGGTAATCCCACGCTCTTTCTCCAAATCGTTGGAGTCCATCACGCGCTCTTGGGTTTCGGCACGAGAGTCGAACGTACCGGATTGTTGGAGCAGCTTGTCTACCAGGGTGGTTTTACCATGGTCTACGTGCGCGATGATGGCGATATTACGCAATTTTTCGATCACAACTTTGCCTCAGGCATTAGAAATAGCGCGTTATTGTACACGGATTAATCGCACTACAAAACAGGATCACAAACATCCTCCGCAAACAAGTATTGCAGAGTCCCTTTGTGATCGCTTTCACGGAGCATAAAAAGGGTTATCCAAAGGTCATTGCACCAATATGGTGCTTAATGTTCCTATTGAAGCACTATATTGGTGCAACATTCACATCATGGTGCAGCCCTTTTGCACGATGTTAAGCATGATAACGCCTTTTAGGGGCAATTTAAAAGTTGGCACAGTTTTCGCTTTATCTTTTTTACGGCGACACGGCCCATTTAATTGCAGATTTCGTTACCACGACGACAATGACCAATCCAGGAGAGTTAAAGTATGTCCGCTGAACACGTACTGACGATGCTGAACGAGCACGAAGTGAAGTTTGTTGATTTGCGCTTCACCGATACCAAAGGTAAAGAACAGCACGTCACTATCCCTGCTCATCAGGTGAATGCCGAATTCTTCGAAGAAGGCAAAATGTTTGACGGCTCCTCGATTGGCGGCTGGAAAGGCATTAACGAATCCGACATGGTGCTGATGCCAGACGCATCCACCGCAGTGATTGACCCGTTCTTCGCCGATTCTACCCTGATTATCCGTTGCGACATCCTTGAACCTGGCACCCTGCAAGGCTATGACCGTGACCCGCGCTCTATTGCGAAGCGCGCTGAAGATTACCTGCGTTCTACTGGCATTGCCGACACCGTACTGTTCGGGCCAGAACCTGAATTCTTCCTGTTCGATGACATCCGTTTCGGATCGTCTATCTCCGGTTCCCACGTTGCTATCGATGATATCGAAGGTGCATGGAACTCCTCCACCCAATATGAAGGTGGTAACAAAGGTCACCGTCCGGCAGTGAAAGGCGGTTACTTCCCGGTTCCGCCGGTAGACTCAGCTCAGGATATCCGTTCTGAAATGTGCCTGGTGATGGAACAGATGGGTCTGGTGGTTGAAGCTCATCACCACGAAGTCGCTACCGCAGGTCAGAACGAAGTGGCTACCCGCTTCAATACCATGACCAAAAAAGCTGACGAAATTCAGATCTACAAATATGTCGTGCACAACGTGGCGCACCGTTTCGGTAAGACCGCGACCTTTATGCCAAAACCGATGTTCGGTGATAACGGTTCCGGTATGCACTGCCACATGTCGCTGTCTAAAAACGGCGTCAACCTGTTTGCTGGCGACAAATACGCAGGTCTGTCTGAGCAGGCACTGTACTACATTGGCGGCGTAATCAAACACGCTAAAGCGATTAACGCCCTGGCAAACCCGACCACCAACTCTTACAAGCGTCTGGTCCCGGGCTACGAAGCACCGGTAATGCTGGCTTACTCTGCGCGTAACCGTTCTGCGTCTATCCGTATTCCGGTGGTTTCTTCTCCGAAAGCACGTCGTATCGAAGTACGTTTCCCGGACCCGGCGGCTAACCCGTACCTGTGCTTTGCTGCCCTGCTGATGGCCGGTCTTGATGGCATCAAGAACAAGATCCATCCGGGCGAAGCCATGGACAAAAACCTGTATGACCTGCCGCCAGAAGAAGCGAAAGAGATCCCACAGGTTGCAGGCTCTCTGGAAGAAGCACTGAACGAACTGGATCTGGATCGCGAGTTCCTGAAAGCCGGTGGCGTGTTCACGGATGAAGCGATCGATGCGTACATCGCTCTGCGTCGCGAAGAAGATGACCGCGTGCGTATGACTCCGCATCCGGTAGAGTTTGAGCTGTACTACAGCGTCTAATAGTTGAAGTTGTACTACCCGGCGCAACAACGCCGGGATTTAGTTGCCGTGGAAACTTTCAGCCCATCTCTGCATGGGCTTTTTTCTCCGTCAATTCTCTGATGCTTCGCGCTTTTTATCCGTAAAAAGCTATAATGCACTAAAATGGTGCAACCTGTTCAGGAGACTGCTTTATGGCAACAGGCACGCAGCCCGATGCTGGGCAGATCCTCAACTCGCTGATTAACAGTATTTTGTTAATCGATGACAACCTGGCGATCCATTACGCCAACCCCGCCGCGCAACAACTGCTCGCCCAAAGCTCCCGCAAATTGTTTGGTACACCGTTACCGGAACTGTTGAGCTACTTCTCATTAAATATCGAGCTGATGCAAGAAAGTCTGGAGGCGGGGCAAGGTTTTACCGATAACGAAGTGACGCTGGTCATCGACGGGCGCTCGCATATCCTTTCTGTGACGGCTCAGCGTATGCCGGACGGCATGATCCTGCTGGAGATGGCACCGATGGATAACCAGCGCCGCTTAAGTCAGGAACAGCTACAGCACGCCCAGCAGGTTGCTGCCCGTGATTTAGTGCGCGGCCTGGCACATGAGATTAAAAATCCGCTTGGCGGTTTACGTGGCGCGGCGCAGCTGCTCAGCAAAGCATTACCTGACCCGTCACTACTCGAATATACCAAAGTGATTATCGAACAGGCGGACCGGCTGCGAAATCTGGTCGACCGTCTGTTGGGGCCGCAGCTGCCCGGTACGCGCATTACCGAAAGTATTCACAAAGTGGCTGAACGCGTGGTGACGCTGGTGTCGATGGAACTGCCGAACAACGTGCGGTTGATTCGGGATTACGACCCCAGCCTGCCGGAACTGGCGCACGACCCGGATCAAATTGAACAGGTCTTGCTGAATATTGTGCGCAATGCGCTACAGGCGCTGGGGCCGGAGGGTGGAGAAATCATTCTGCGTACCCGCACAGCGTTTCAACTGACCTTACACGGCGAGCGCTATCGGCTGGCGGCGCGGATTGATGTGGAAGATAACGGGCCGGGCATTCCGCCTCATTTGCAGGATACGCTGTTTTACCCGATGGTCAGCGGCCGCGAAGGTGGCACCGGGCTTGGCTTATCCATCGCCCGTAATTTGATTGATCAGCATTCAGGCAAAATTGAATTTACCAGTTGGCCAGGTCATACCGAGTTCTCGGTTTACCTGCCTATCAGGAAATAAAGGTGACGTTTATGCAACGAGGGATAGTCTGGGTAGTCGATGACGATAGTTCCATCCGTTGGGTGCTTGAACGTGCGCTCGCTGGAGCGGGTTTAACCTGTACGACATTTGAGAACGGCGCGGAAGTACTGGAGGCGCTGGCGAGCAAAACGCCGGATGTGCTGCTTTCAGATATCCGTATGCCGGGAATGGACGGGCTGGCGCTGCTCAAGCAGATTAAACAGCGCCATCCAATGCTTCCGGTCATCATTATGACCGCACATTCCGATCTGGATGCTGCCGTCAGCGCCTATCAACAAGGGGCATTTGATTATCTGCCCAAACCGTTTGATATCGACGAAGCCGTGGCGCTGGTTGAGCGCGCCATCAGTCATTACCAGGAACAGCAGCAGCCGCGTAATGTTCAGCTTAACGGCCCAACGACCGATATCATCGGTGAAGCGCCAGCCATGCAGGACGTGTTCCGGATTATCGGTCGGCTTTCGCGTTCTTCTATTAGCGTGCTGATTAACGGCGAGTCCGGCACCGGTAAAGAACTGGTCGCTCATGCCCTTCATCGCCACAGTCCGCGAGCCAAAGCGCCATTTATCGCGCTCAATATGGCGGCTATCCCGAAGGATTTGATCGAATCCGAACTGTTTGGTCACGAGAAAGGCGCGTTTACCGGCGCGAATACCATTCGTCAGGGGCGTTTTGAACAGGCTGATGGCGGTACATTATTTCTCGATGAAATTGGCGATATGCCGCTGGATGTGCAGACGCGTTTGCTGCGCGTACTGGCAGATGGTCAGTTTTATCGCGTTGGCGGCTATGCGCCGGTGAAAGTAGATGTGCGGATTATCGCTGCCACTCACCAGAATCTTGAACAGCGGGTGCAGGAAGGCAAGTTCCGTGAGGATCTGTTCCACCGCCTGAACGTCATCCGCGTTCATCTGCCGCCGCTGCGCGAACGTCGGGAAGATATTCCCCGTCTGGCACGCCATTTTTTACAGGTTGCCGCGCGAGAGCTGGGCGTAGAAGCGAAGTTGCTGCATCCGGAAACCGAAGCCGCGCTGACGCGTCTGGCGTGGCCAGGCAACGTGCGCCAGCTGGAAAACACCTGTCGCTGGCTAACGGTGATGGCCGCCGGGCAGGAAGTGTTGATTCAGGATTTGCCTGGCGAACTGTTTGAATCAAACGTACCGGAAAGCACTTCACACATGCAGCCGGACAGTTGGGCAACGCTGTTAGCACAGTGGGCAGACAGAGCGCTGCGTTCCGGTCATCAAAACCTGCTTTCCGAAGCGCAGCCTGAGCTGGAGCGGACGTTACTGACCACCGCGTTGCGACATACGCAGGGGCATAAACAGGAAGCGGCGCGGCTACTTGGCTGGGGCCGCAACACCCTGACGCGTAAGTTAAAAGAGCTGGGGATGGAGTGATTCACGGCTTGTGTGTAAAGATTGATTATTGAGCGCAAATTGCTGGTATTTTGCGCTTTACTGTTCCGATAAGTTCAGTATGATCTTGCCCGGAAAACGGGGAGAGTCATTATGCTGGAATCAATAATTAATCTGGTATCGAGTGGCGCAGTTGACAGCCACACACCGCAAACTGCTGTTGCTGCCGTGCTGTGTGCCGCGATGATAGGGCTGTTTAGCTGAAGCTCGTTGTTTACGCCGGATGCGGAGAAAGTCGTAGGCCTGATAAGACGCAACCAGCGTCGCATCAGGCGTTGATTGCCGGATGCGGCGTAAACGCCTTATCCGGCCTACAAAAGCAATAATTTCAACAGATTTTGCAGGCCTGATAAGCGTAGCGCATCAGGCAATCTTGTTCTCAGCACATTGATGGTATTTTCGTTTTCTACTTTGTAAACGAAGCGCCATTCACAATTTAAATCACCCGAGAGAACTGCTGCATCCGCGCTTGCTGGCGCAGATAGGTATCAAAGCACATGCAGATGTTGCGGATCAGCAAGCGACCTTTCGCCGTCACCTGTATTCCCTTCTCATCCACATCCACCAGCCCATCTTTTGCTAACGGGGCGAGCAGCTTGAGATCTTCCGCAAAGTAATCAGCGAAGAGCAAATCCCACTGTTGCTCAATAGGGGCGTAATCCAGACGGAAGTTGCAGATGAGCGACTTAATCACATCGCGGCGAATACAGTCATCACGCGTTAGCGCAATACCACGCCACAGCGCATTGCCTTGTTCATCCACTTGCTGATAGTACTGCTTCAACTCTTTCTGGTTCTGCGCGTAGCAGTCGCCAATCATGCTGATGGCGGAAACGCCCATCCCCAGCAGATCGGTATCGCCCTGAGTGGTGTAGCCCTGGAAGTTACGATGCAGCACGCCTTCACGCTGGGCCACCGCCAGCTCGTCATCCGGACGGGCAAAGTGATCCATACCGATAAACTGATAGCCCGATTGTGTCAGGAAGGCGATGGTTTCCTGCAGAATATCGAGTTTTTGTTGCGGACTCGGCAGGTCAGCATCTTTGATTTTGCGCTGGGCGGCAAAAATAGTTGGCAGATGCGCGTAGTTAAAGACGCTCAGACGGTCAGGGTTCAGTTCCGCCACACGCTTCAGGGTAAAGGCGAAACTCTCCGGCGTCTGTTTCGGCAGGCCGTAAATCAGGTCGATGTTGGTGGAGGTAAAGCCAATCTCACGCGCATGGTTAAGCAGTGCAAAGATGAACTCTTCATCCTGCTCGCGGTTAACCAGACGTTGCACTTCTTTGTTGAAGTCCTGCACGCCCATGCTCAGCCGATTAAAGCCTTCGGCGCGTAAATGATCGAGTACATCCAGTTCGATTTCCCGCGGATCGACTTCGATCGAAATCTCCGCATCGGCATTGAACTGGAAGTTTTCGCGCAGCAGCTTCATCAGACGGCTGATTTGCGCTTTGTTCAGATATGTCGGCGTACCACCGCCCCAGTGCAGCTGGCTCACCTTGCGCCCGGCAAAAAGCGGTGCACGATGGACGATTTCTTGCTCCAGCGCGTCCAGATACTGATCGGCCTTGTGCTGCTGGCGAGTAACAATCTTATTGCAACCGCAGAAGTAACAAAGCTTATGGCAGAACGGAATATGTACGTAGAGAGATAATGGACGCTCAGGATAGCGCGCCACGGCTTGTAAAAACGCCTGTTCGCCGAAGTCTTCTGAAAACTCCAGCGCGGTTGGGTACGAGGTGTATCGTGGCCCGGAATAGTTATATTTCTGGATCAGGGCCAGATCCCAGTCGATTTGCTGTACAGACATGCTCACTCCTTCCGATGGCGTCTCTGGCGGCTACGGCGTACCGGCGGATGCCCGTTTCGGGTCATCAGCCGGTTGCGCAGCCACTTTTGTCGCCGCGACAACCGCTGTAGTTTAACGAATAACCACACCAGATAACATATAACCGGAAGGGTTATCAGCAGAACGGGAAGGCCCACGGCGGCAATCCGTTAGTTGCCCCGCAGCAGACGCATCATGTCTTCTTGCTTCTCGTCTTCTTCCTCTTCTTCGTCATCGTCATAAGAGAGGCCGAGTTTCTGCATCAACTCATCAATACGATCCAGTTTGGCATCCACCCAGGATTGCTCTTCGGCGCTCAGGGTTTCGCCTGCTTCCAGACGTTCCAGCAGCGCATCCAGACGCTCATCCGTTTCCAGTAACTCCAACTCCGCCTGCGGTGAAAGCATAGGTTTCTCACTCTTCGGTTTGTGCTGTTTGGTGACTTTTTCAGCCACGCCCAATGGAATAGGGGTTTTACTGCCAATACGTGGATCTTTTGGTGCGTTCTGGCCTTTGCTGCCTGACGTGGTGTTACCACCCGCTGCGCGGCTGCCCGGCGCATGACCACGACGTTTTTTCTGACGCTTACGGTCACGAGCTTCCTGATCCAGCTCCTCGCGTGTTTTTCGACGCGCTTTTGCATGACCTTTGCTGCGTGAGTTTGAAGATGATGGTTTCATAATGGTTCGTCTTTTAGCCGTTTTATTCAGTATAGATTTGCGGCGGAATCTAACAGAAAGCAAGCAAAGAAAAAAGGCGACAGATTACTCTGTCGCCTTTTTTCCTGACTCATAACCCTTAACGGGTCTTACAATCCTTGCAGGCCGCCAACACACCCTGTTTTTCCATTAGCCGGAACAATCCGTGTTGATTCCATTTCCATTTAATTACGTCTCCGGACGTTTATCTTCCTGACAATCCTCTGTCTTCGCCTCCTGGCGCTCCTGACCCTCATCCTGAGTCATTGTTCCTGTTAGCGTCCTCGCTCTATGGGTGCTACTTTACGCCTTTGCTTTAAATAAACAATCAACCGCCATCAGTATTTGCACATTTTCAGAGTTTTATATAAAAGCAATTCACTGATTTATATAGCTTATTTGACATGCGTCGCAGAATTTTCTCTGCTATTTCGCATAAAGACTATCGGCAATGTCTCACAAAGCGTATGGCTTTTACTTACAACGCTCACGCCGAAAAATCCGCCTTTTATTATGGTTCAGGTATAATCGCCGCAAAGCTTTGACTGATGGAGACGACCGCTTTGACTAATTTGAATTATCAACAGACGCATTTTGTGATGAGTGCGCCTGATATTCGCCACCTACCTTCCGATACCGGAATTGAAGTGGCTTTTGCAGGCCGTTCCAACGCAGGTAAATCCAGCGCGCTGAACACGCTGACTAACCAGAAAAGCCTGGCGCGGACCTCAAAAACCCCAGGGCGCACCCAGCTTATCAACCTGTTTGAAGTGGCTGACGGCAAGCGTCTGGTTGACCTGCCCGGCTATGGCTACACGGAAGTCCCGGAAGAGATGAAGCGCAAATGGCAACGCGCGCTCGGCGAGTACCTCGAAAAACGTCAGAGCCTGCAAGGTCTGGTGGTGCTAATGGATATTCGCCATCCGCTGAAAGATTTGGATCAACAGATGATTGAGTGGGCGGTAGACAGCAATATCGCCGTGCTGGTGCTGCTGACCAAAGCGGACAAACTGGCAAGCGGCGCATGTAAAGCGCAATTGAATATGGTGCGTGAAGCGGTGCTGGCGTTTAACGGTGATGTGCAGGTTGAAACGTTCTCTTCACTGAAGAAACAAGGCGTGGACAAGCTGCGGCAGAAACTGGATACCTGGTTTAACGAGATGCAGCCTGTAGAAGAAACGCAGGACGGCGAATAATTTTCTTGCCTTAATGCTTGTGCCGGATGTGGCGTATCCGGCCCGTAAATTCAATAGATTACACTTCTACCGTTGGCCTGATAAGCAGGGCGCATCAGGCATTACGGATCTTTTCTTTCGCCCAATAAAAAACGCCCCAGTCATTACTGACTGGGGCGGCTAAAATATTCAGCCAAATCCGATTACGTGAAGTAAAAGGTCTGAAAGATAGAACATCTTACCTCTGTACCCTACGCGACTAACTTTACTCTTTTTTGTTCAGTTCAGAAAGCATTTTTTGTAATTTTTTTTCAGTTGTTGCATAGGAATTTCTAATAGCCATCACAAAACGTGACAGCTTATGTTGCTTACTTACGAAAAAAGGGCATGTTCAGGCGAATCTTAGTGCGCCTGATCCCAGTTTTCGCCACTCCCCACTTCCACCAGCAACGGCACATCCAGACGGGTACAGTTTTCCATCAGTTGATGAATCTGCTTCGCGACGGCATCGACATCATCTTTATGAACTTCAAATACCAGTTCATCGTGTACCTGCATGATCATACGCACACGCGGTTGCTCAGCCTGTAGCCACGCATCAACGGCAATCATCGCCCGTTTGATAATGTCGGCGGCGGTTCCCTGCATTGGCGCGTTAATGGCTGCACGTTCAGCCGCTGCACGACGAGCCCCATTGCTGGATTTGATATCCGGCAGATACAGACGGCGTCCGTCCAGCGTTTCAACGTAGCCCTGCTCTTTCGCCTGAGCACGGGTGCGTTCCATATACTCCAGCACGCCAGGGTAGCGTTCGAAGTAAAGGTCCATGTACTTCTGCGCTTCTTTACGTGGAATGTTCAATTGCCGCGCCAGACCGAAAGCACTCATGCCATAAATCAGACCAAAGTTGATCGCTTTCGCGCTACGGCGTTGCTCGCTGGTTACGGTTTCCAGTGGCAAACCAAACACTTCTGCCGCCGTAGCCCGGTGGATATCTTTTCCTTCCGCGAATGCGGTCAGCAAGCCTTTGTCACGCGAGAGATGCGCCATAATGCGCAGTTCAATCTGCGAGTAGTCCGCCGAGACAATCACATAATCCTCTGGCGCAATAAACGCCTGGCGGATACGACGACCTTCTTCGTTACGCACCGGAATGTTTTGCAGGTTAGGATCGGTTGACGATAAACGTCCCGTTGCAGTTACTGCCTGGTGATAAGAGGTATGCACACGCCCGGTTTTCGGGTTGATCATCAGCGGCAGCTTGTCGGTGTAAGTCGATTTCAGCTTCGCCAGACCACGATACTCCAGAATCACTTTTGGCAACGGATAGTCCAGCGCCAGTTCTTCCAGTACCTCTTCCGACGTTGACGGCGCGCCACCTGGCGTTTTCTTCAGCGGTTTAATGCCCTGTTTTTCAAACAGAATGGTTTGTAACTGCTTGGTGGAAGAAAGGTTAAACTCCTCACCTGCAATTTCATGCGCTTTCTTTTCCAGCTCAGCCAGACGAAGAGTGAGCTCTTCAGAATGATTGTGCAGCACTTTCGGATCGATCTTCACACCGTTACGTTCAATGCGTGAAAGCACCGGCACTAGCGGCATTTCGATATTCTCGAAGACGTTCAACGGCCCTTTGTGTTTTTGCAGATCCGGCCACATTTTCAGATGCAGCTGCAAGGTGACATCTGCATCTTCGGCGGCGTAACGTCCGGCCTCTTCCAGGGCAATCTGGTTAAAGGTCAGTTGATTTTTACCTTTACCAGCAATCTCTTCAAAAGTGATGGTTTTATGCTTCAACCAACGTTCCGCGAGGCTGTCCATATCGTGGCGACCGGCAACGCTGTTGAGAATGTAGGACTCCAGCATGGTATCAAATGCAATCCCCCGCAGTTCAATGCCGTAGTTCGCCAGAATACCGCGATCGTATTTCAGGTTTTGCCCGACCTTCAGCGCCTTTTCATCTTCCAGCAGCGGTTTTAGCAACTCGAGTGCTCGCTCGCGAGAGATTTGATCGGGCGCATCAAGATAATCATGAGCAACCGGAATATATGCCGCTACGCCTGGCTCGATAGCAAAAGAAAGCCCGACCAGGTTGGCAGAGATGTTATCGAGGCTGTCGGTTTCGGTATCAAATGCAAATACCGGCGCTTTTTCCAGCTTCGCAATCCACGCTTTCAGTGTTTCTTCATCAAGGATGGTGACGTAGTTGTCATAAGAAATCACCGTTGCCGTCACTTCTGGCGCTTCGTCTGCAACACTGGTTTCCTGCGGCCTGGCTGCGGGTTTCGCCCCTTTAGCCTGTAACCATTTGCCCGCTTCGACATCAGCAGTCCAGCGTTTGAACTCATACTTTTTGAACAGCCCCAACAACTCTTCCGCCGCCGGTTGCTGCACTTCCAGTTGTTCACAGGTCAGCTCCAGTTCAACGTCGGTTTTAATCGTCGCCAGCTGGTATGAGAGATAAGCAACTTCTTTGTTTTGCTCGAGCTTCGCTGCCATTGTTTTCGCGCCACGGAAGCTTAACCCAGCAATTTTTTCTGGCTCGGCATACAGCGTATCCAGTCCGCCAAGACCTTGCAGCAATGCCTGCGCGGTTTTTTCACCGACGCCCGGTACGCCAGGAATGTTATCAGAGGAGTCACCCATCAGCGCCAGGAAATCGATGATCAGTTCTGGCGGCACGCCGTACTTATTCACCACCTCTTCCGGTCCGAGGATGGTATTCGTCATGGTATTGATAAGCGTAATATTTGGCGTCACCAGCTGCGCCATATCTTTATCGCCAGTGCTGATCAGCACCGGACGCCCGGCTTTTTCGGCTTCGCGCGCCAGAGTACCGATAACGTCGTCCGCTTCTACGCCAGAAACCGCCAGCAGCGGCAGTCCCATCGCTTTAACCATCGCGTGCAAGGGTTCGATTTGTGCACGCAGATCGTCCGGCATTGGTGGGCGATGTGATTTGTAATGTTCAAACAGTTCATCACGAAAGGTTTTTCCCTTGGCGTCAAAGACCACCGCTGCATGCGTCGGTTTATATTGCATGATCAGACTGCGCAGCATGTTGAGGACACCATACATCGCACCGGTCGGCTCGCCTGCGCTGTTAGTCAGCGGGGGAAACGCGTGATATGCGCGATAAAGATAAGATGAACCATCTACAAGGATAAGTGGATTTTGGGGGATCTGAACCATAATGTCCGTGCCTGTTTATCAGATTATGGGTAAAGGATGCCACAGACAGGATAAAAACATGAGTTTTTCACCGCTTTTCGTGAAAATCTTTTGTAGATCTTCTGGATCGCTCGCAAATCGTCATGTGGATAACTTTGTGCATAAATTATTTACATCGCTTTTAATTTATTATCATGCTTTTTACAGCATGATGTTTGTCTTTGTTTTTCATGCAGTTAAAAATAAAGCCATCCCTAATAATTGAGATAATGGGATTTTTTCTAATGTGGATAGATATGAATTATTTTTCTCCTTAAGGATCATCCGTTATTTGGGTCGTTTTCTGCTAAAATCTGCGCCTTGCGCTTCTTTAGCGCACTGTCTATGGCTAACTTTTTGAATAAATTCATTATGACGAGAATACTCGCTGCGATAACCCTTTTGCTGAGTATCGTATTGACCATTTTGGTCACTATTTTTTGCTCCGTCCCGATCATCATTGCCGGGATTGTAAAACTATTGCTTCCTGTGCCAGTCATTTGGCGAAAGGTTTCGCGTTTTTGTGATTTTATGATGTATTGCTGGTGCGAAGGTCTGGCGGTATTACTGCATCTGAACCCACACCTGCAATGGGAAGTTCACGGGCTGGAAGGGTTAAGTAAGAAGAACTGGTATCTGCTTATTTGTAACCACCGTAGTTGGGCAGATATTGTCGTACTGTGCGTGCTGTTTCGTAAGCACATTCCGATGAATAAATATTTCCTCAAGCAGCAGCTGGCCTGGGTGCCTTTTCTTGGCCTGGCGTGCTGGGCGCTGGATATGCCGTTTATGAAGCGTTATTCCCGCGCTTATTTATTACGTCATCCGGAGCGACGTGGTAAAGATGTCGAAACCACTCGGCGTTCTTGTGAAAAGTTTCGCCTGCATCCCACCACCATTGTCAATTTCGTTGAAGGCTCCCGTTTCACGCAAGAAAAACATCTGCAAACCCACTCCACTTTTCAAAACTTGTTGCCACCAAAGGCGGCAGGCATTGCGATGGCGCTAAATGTACTGGGTAAACAATTCGATAAACTGCTTAATGTTACGCTGTGTTATCCGGACAATAACCGTCAGCCGTTCTTCGATATGTTAAGCGGTAAACTGACGCGAATTGTCGTACATGTGGATTTGCAGCCTATTTCCGATGAGTTACATGGCGACTACATCAATGACAAAAGCTTTAAGCGCCATTTTCAGCAATGGCTGAACTCACTGTGGCAGGAAAAAGACCGGCTTCTGACGTCGTTGATGTCATCACAGCGGCAGGACAAGTAAATTTTGCTCGCCTCTGAATGAGCAGAGGCGAGTGAGTATTTTAATGAACAAAACGTCCGGCACGAGACATAAATTCTTCTTCGCTCATCTCCTGTCCGTTAAAAGCAACTTTACCCGGTGTATAACGCAGTTGCAGCGAGGCGGTATTGTTGTCAATCGTGATTAACTGAAACATCTGACCTAATGTCATCATCCCGCTGATTTGTTTATCAGCCCGCTTTTGCGCTTTTTCAGCATCCATTCCTTCAGATAAATTAAGCTGTTTTGCGGTTTCTGTGACGACATTAAGCGGTAACTTCACATCAAAATTGAGCGATTTAATATCTTTGTTTGTGGATGATGAGGATTTGGCTGGGTCGGCAATACTGATATCCAGATTGGCATTTAGTTCGCCGAGTGCATTCTTCCATCTTACCGGTTGTTTAATGGTCGGCTCACTTTTTTGTAATAACGGTAAATACTCTTTGAACAATGCAGCATTCACTTCTTGCAGAGCAACTTCATCGTTTGCTAACTCAGGGTGTGCAGCAAGCTGCTTCTGCATCGCAATGTTATACTGGATGACAAATTGGCGCACCGCTGAGGGATCAATAGATTCAGCAATCAATGACCACTCACCACTACCGAGTTGCTGATTCCCTTTTGTTAACTTATCAAGTTCGTAGGTCAGATTGACATTGATATAATCTTTGTCTTTAACGCGATCCAGCCTGGTTTTTGCAACGAAAGCATCGATTTGGGCAACGTCTTCCCCGTGATTGATAATGTTAATCTGGTTAAATTTCGACTCGCTTTCGCCAACCGGAAATTTCTTTTCTTCTAATCGCGTTAGAGAATCAATGGTAAAACTTTTCGCCGTTACTTTGTTCAATGGCGATAATTCCAAAACAATATCTTCGACTTTGCCTTCAATATCCAGGTTAGATAATGAACTACCATCACCATTAAAAGTAAACTGGCCCTCACCAAAAGAAAACTTTCCATATTTTGCAGGGGTAACATCTAATGTCGTGGAGAATGAGCCACCAAACGCGAATCGCAATGTCGCTTCCACGGGCGATTTATTTTTCGCGGCGATAAATAGCGGTTGTGTCAGTTCATTATTCACTAAGTTCACTTTTGCCGCTGCCAGTGCTGGGATGACATTACCATGCATTAACATTGTGATGGGCAACGGACCGTGCTCAACATCCACATCAAATACAACTTTCTGGCCTGGCTTGATATTGAGATCGGGTGCACCGTTATCGAATGTCATTTGCATTTGAAAACGGGAATTAAAAAAGCCTTTGTCAAAATTTTGATAACTTAACGTCATATCGTAGGCATGTTCACCTTTCTTTTTAGCATCGTTAAAATCTTTAATAAATTTTTCGACACCAGGCTGAATTTGCGTACCTGTGTACCATGTGCCACCACCCCAGATTACGGCTAACGCAACAATAACACCTGTAGCTGACTTACGTATCATATAAATATTCCCTGATAAAACAGCAAAACTTTGAATATCCACTTATGCTGAAATAATGTCCAGCGGCAGGACGCATTATCAGAATGTATTTATATTTATTAAATAATAAAAAAAGCCCGTGAATATTCACGGGCTTTATGTAATTTACATTGAATTATTTTTTCTCGGACAGATATTTCACTGTATCAGCATACTGCTGAACAAAAACATCCATATTGCTGGTATCCATACCCTGCGGATTCAGCTGATATTTACCGTTAACAAACATCGCCGGAACACCACGCAATTGCACGTCAGCTGCAGCTTTTTCCTGCTGAGCGACCAGAGATTTCACCACGAAGCTGTTCCACGCCGCGTCGTACTCTTCACCTTTAATACCTGCGTTGATAAATACATCGCGGATATCAGATGCTGAACGAATGGTCTGGGTTTTCTGTACGCCTTCAAACAGCGGAACAGTCACTTTGTCTTCCACGCCCAGCGCCATCGCCACAGCCCATGCCTGAGTCAGATCTTTGCCCAGGTCACCACCCATGAAGTTGACGTGGTATTTAGTCATCTTCACGCCTTCCGGCAGTTTTTTCTTCACATTATCAGAAATATGCAGAACTTCTTCAAACTGATAGCAGTGCGGGCAGAAGAAAGAGAAAAACTCCAGCACTTGCGGCGCGCCAGCTACCGGTTTTTCCAGGGTAGTGTACTGTTTACCATCTTCATACTGCGCCGCCGATGCGCTAAACGCTAAAACTAAACCAGCCAGCGCCAGCCAAATCTTTTTCATGATCTACTCTCTCCGATTAATACATAGGTGTTAATTGCAAAGGGGGTTCTTGAAGAACTTTTGCCTGTTCTATAAAAGTCGCCGTCTGTCGTAGCCAGTAATCTTCCCCGGTTAACCACGGGAAATTTTTCGGGAACGCGGGATCAGCCCAACGCCGCATTAGCCAGGCAAGATAATAAACCAAACGCATGGCGCGTAAAGGTTCAATCAGTCCGATTTCAGCGGTGTCGAACTCGCTAAATTCTTCATAAGCTTCAATAATAGTTTCCAGTTGCATCCGCTGCTCGGCTTTATCGCCATTGAGCAACATCCACAAATCCTGAATAGCCGGACCATTACGTGCATCATCCAGATCAACAAACATTGGGCCATCGCGCCAGAGAATATTCCCGGCGTGGCAGTCTCCATGTAGCCGCAGAACGGTGAAATCTTCCCGCCAGTGTGCTGTAACGGCGGCAATCAGCTCATCTGTCGCTTTCAGGAATGCCGCTTTCAACCCGGAAGGTATCAGTGTAGCGTCCTCAAACAGCTTGCGTGGCTCAATGAGATATTCATTCAAACCGATGGTCGGGCGATGGATAAAAAGCTGTTTGCGCCCCGTCTGGTGCATACGCCCTAAATAACGCCCAACCGCTTCCATCTGATCGATATTATCAGCTTCGAACTGGCGACCACCGACGCTTGGAAAAACAGCGAAATAAAATCCCTGATGATTCAATAAAGTCTGACCATTAAAGGCCACAGGTGCTGCGACCGGAACTTCATCGTTAACCAGCTGCAACGCAAATTGATGTTCTTCGAGGATTTGATCGGCTGTCCAACGTTCAGGGCGATAAAATTTGACGACAAAACGTCGACGATCTTCGTCCTGAAATTGATAGACACGGTTTTCATAGCTGTTAAGCGGGGTAAGACCGGAATCCACCCGAATCCCATGCTCAAACAGAGCGTCCATGATGGTATCCGGGTGTAGTGTCTGGAAAGTAAAAGCGCTGTTGTTCATCCCATCATCCGGAAAACATTACGAATGATGAAGGATATCATTTCACGATGATTTTGGTTGCGCCGCTTACAAGCTTTTACTCTTTAATTACGCCACGTGCGCGTAATAGCGCCGTTTTGAAATCTTCTTCATAATCTTTCTGCAAACCCGGGATCACCGCATCTTTCGCGGAATCACGCATTTTCAGGTGATAGATCAGAATGTCATCCGTCAAATCCGCCAGTTCGCCGTCAAAACCTGACTCTTTCGCCAGTTTCTGCAAAAATTGCAGCAGGTTAAGGTCTGGCTCTTTTTGCCAGGCTGGCTGGAGGAGTTCAATAACTTCATTCAGACGTTTACATTTCATAGTAATGCTCCTTACTCTTGAGACAGACACGTTAGCAGGGTCAATCCCACAATAAAAGAGGCGATATCGGTGAATCTGATGACGACGATAACAGGCGTTGTGCTGGCGGGCGGTAAAGCCAGACGAATGGGCGGCGTAGATAAAGGATTGCTTGAATTAAACGGCAAACCATTATGGCAACATGTCGCTGACGCGCTTATGACGCAGCTTTCTCACGTCGTGGTTAATGCTAATCGTCATCAGGAAATCTATCAGGTAAGCGGTCTGAAAGTGATTGAAGATTCACTGGCGGATTACCCTGGCCCTCTGGCAGGAATGCTTTCAGTAATGCAGCAGGAAGCGGGTGAGTGGTTTTTGTTTTGCCCGTGCGATACGCCTTACATTCCCCATGATTTAGCCGCCCGGCTTACTCATCAGCGCAAAGATGCGCCTGTCGTGTGGGTCCACGACGGTGAACGCGATCACCCGACTATTGCTCTGGTAAACCGCGCAATTGAGCCTTTATTACTGGAATATCTGCAAGCAGGAGAACGCCGGGTTATGGCATTTATGCGTCTGGCTGGCGGTCATGCGGTTGATTTCAGCGATCGTAAAGAGGCATTTATAAACGTGAATACGCCAGAGGAGCTTGCCCGATGGCAGGAAAAACGATGATACCGTTACTCGCCTTTGCTGCATGGAGTGGCACCGGAAAAACAACGCTGCTGAAAAAATTGATCCCGGCATTATGCGCCAGAGGGATCCGTCCGGGGCTGATTAAGCATACGCACCATGATATGGATGTTGATAAACCGGGCAAAGATAGCTATGAGCTGCGCAAGGCTGGCGCGGCGCAAACCATCGTTGCCAGCCAGCAGCGATGGGCCTTGATGACGGAAACACCAGACGAAGAAGAGCTGGATCTACATTTTCTCGCAAGTCGAATGGATACCTCAAAGCTGGATTTGATTCTGGTCGAAGGGTTTAAGCATGAAGAGATCGCAAAGATTGTGCTGTTTCGCGATGGAGCCGGACATCGACCGGAAGAATTAGTGATAGACAGGCATGTTATTGCTGTAGCCAGTGATGTGCCGCTTAATCTTGATGTCGCGTTACTGGATATTAATGATGTTGAGGGGCTGGCTGATTTTGTGGTGGAGTGGATGCAAAAGCAGGACGGATAAGCAAGAATAGGCTGAAGCAAACGCGCCAGCGTCGCATCCGGCATTTATTCCGCACATATGCAAAAAGGCCCAGTCTTCCGACTGGGCCTTTCGCTAAATTTGATGCCTGGCAGTTCCCTACTCTCGCATGGGGAGACCCCACACTACCATCGGCGCTACGGCGTTTCACTTCTGAGTTCGGCATGGGGTCAGGTGGGACCACCGCGCTAAGGCCGCCAGGCAAATTCTGTTTTATCAACACGTCCCGTTATGACCTGTCGATTTAATCTGCTATCAAGCTTACTTATCGATGTCTCTTCCGCCAAAACATCTTCGGCGTTGTAAGGTTAAGCCTCACGGTTCATTAGTACCGGTTAGCTCAACGCATCGCTGCGCTTACACACCCGGCCTATCAACGTCGTCGTCTTCAACGTTCCTTCAGGACTCTCAAGGAGTCAGGGAGAACTCATCTCGGGGCAAGTTTCGTGCTTAGATGCTTTCAGCACTTAT